>Ga0208112_100009_pt1 | contig 509046 bp, 524 predicted proteins | sample HotLakConsoUCCLE_FD_184736 | JGI IMG/M metagenome (GOLD analysis project Ga0208112, IMG submission 184736) | Hypersaline microbial mat communities from Hot Lake, Washington, USA - Hot Lake Consortium UCC-LE (SPAdes) (version 2) ... | reverse complement strand
TCGGGAAGAAAGGGGAAAGCTTGGCCATCTGCTCGTCGGTCAGCCAGAAAAGGTCGCTCATGTCACCGCTCCGTTTTCCGAGCCGTGAATCACGCAGCGCGTTGAAAATCAATGCATCCTGACCCTAAGTCCAGCGCCTGAGGCAGCGGCCGAAACTGTAGGTGATGAACAACACTAAGAAGATCACTTAACACCGGCGATAGTCGCGATCATCGGCGATGGTCTTGCAGCCCGAGCTCAACCCACATCCAGCCGAAATCATACTCCGCAATCGGACCCTCGCCACGCTTGGCGCTATGGTTTTCCAGCGTCTTCAACCAGTCGATCACCTTCTCGCGCCCCGCGGCTGTGCGCACAGCCTGGCGCGGGGACTTGCCGCCCAGAGTCGGGATCGGTGCGTCCAGCGTTTCGAGGTAGTGATTGTCGAGGTGATCGTGCATGAGCTGGCGTGCGATCTCTGACGGGATCTCGTCTGCCGTCTCGCCCAGCTCTGCATGCCGTTCCTCTGCCTGCATCTGATCAACCGTCCGGATCGTGGTCAACGGTGACTTAAGCAGACCTCCGGCGGCCGCTCCGATCAAGGCCTCGACCTTGGCCGCGCGCTTAGCCGAGTTGACGGTCACCAGTAGCGTCTTGCCCTTAAGTTCCAACGAGCCCAGGACGGTGGCCCCTTCTATCTGCGTGTCCAGCATGATGCCGCGGCCTGCCTTGCCGCCGCGCCCCGTGCGCGGTGCCAGCCAGTTCCAGAACTTCGGTCCTTCGGGCAGAAAGCCCTTCACTTGGTCCAGGCTTTCCGCCACGGCCTTCTGCGTCACGCCGCTGGCGAGCGGAAAGCGCAGATCGTGGAACAGGACATCATCACCGTCCGAATTGGAGAACTGCGGCAGCGCAGGGGTAAGTGCGCGGTCGATCTCGATGAACAGCCAGGCAACCGTGAATATAGGCGCACAGCCCATCAGTTGATCACGGGAGAGCCGCAGTGCATCTCTCTTCTTCAGTTTCAAGGCATCGCGGAGCCCTGCAAACAGGAAGTCCGCCGCCTCGGCGCGGAAGGGCAACAGCGCCCCCGAGATGACGTGATGATCGCGTTCGGGCACCACCCGCACAGCGATGCGGTCCCATTGCTTCAACGTGCGCGTAGCGGATTTCTCTTTCACCGTGACTGGCGCCGCATCCGACAGCAGATCGCGCAGCACCATCGAGGCGCCGGGCTGAACGTCAATCACCTCGTAAAGACTGACCGGTGCATCCCGCAGTGCGGCGAAATAGGCCTGATTCAAGGCCGTTTCCTTCCAGCCGCGCCGTTTCAGGTAAAGGTCGACGATGTTGCCGTCTTCATAGCGTTGGCCGAGGAAATCCTCGAACCCGCAGCCCCAGAGCACGCCCGACCACTGCTCGCCAAGCAGGTCGGCGAGGTCATCCTGGTCGATCTCGAACTCCTCCAGTGCGGGCATCAGATGTTCGGCGATGACATCCTGTAGCCGTTCCCGCCAGTCGCCTTCCCGGCCGATGAAGGCCAGAAGGCCGGATATGTCGTTGCGTTCGGCCATTTTCTCTCACCCGTCTGAGCATTTGGCCGTGGAACCATCACTCGGCCCAGAGTCCCGCAGCTCGTCGTCATCCCTATAAGCGATGACACTGGAGGGCCACACAATAACCGAAGGACGTCACTCCTCGGCCGCCCCCATGTCCCTGACATGCAAGCCAATCGATGGTGACCCTAAGGCGCGTCAGCTTCTAAACAGCAGAAAGTCAAGTCCAGCGCCTGAACCCGCGACCCAAAACCGTATCGCGCCAAATGCCAAACAGAGACTCGCGCCATTTTGGGCGGTTATTTCGCCTGTGATTTCAAGTCTCTAAGGGTCGATGCCCCGCACAAGTCGCGGAAAACACGCTACAATGCGTGAGGAGAAAAATCATTTAATATCAACGCGTTATGTGGTGGCGGAGACGAAGGGATTCGAACCCTCGAGACGGTTTCCCGCCTACTCCCTTAGCAGGGGAGCGCCTTCGACCACTCGGCCACGTCTCCGCCGAACTGTTTATCGGTGGGGGCCGCGGGAAACAAGCTGAAAAAACCGCGATCTCGAGGTCCGTATTTGGTCGACGGGGAGGACGGCGAAAGAACGGACGGGGAGGAGACGGCCGTGGAAGGAGGGCCGGGCCATCACCCTTGCCGGTGCATCCGGGGCAGGCTGGTGGCGCTTGTGTTGACGATCTGGTCGTGGGGAATGCCTGGCGGCACGCAACGTTCCGCAGGGGCGGGTCGGCCGAAGAAATAGCCCTGACCGACAGTACAGCCCAGGTCTTCGGCGATCCGGGCCTGGGCCAGGGTCTCGATGCCTTCGACCATCACGCCAAGGTCAAGCGTCCGCGCAATCTCGACGACGGAGGCGACGATCCCGCGGACGCGGCGGAGGTTTCGAGATCGGCGACAAAGCTCTTGTCGAGCTTGAGCTCGTCGGCGGGCATCTGCCCGAGATATCCCAAAAAAGGAATAGCCGGTCCCGAAATCATCGAGCGACAGGCGGCAGCCCAGCAGCCCCGCTTCGGGGATGGCGTTTTGCTGCATGATGCGCTGCAAGGTGTCTGTCCGGACATAGAGGATGTTGAAGGCCACCTCGAATTCCTGCCGCAGATCCGCGTCAAGTCCACCTTCCACCGCGGCCCGGTTCACTGGCCTGGTCTTGCGCCGCCAAGTGGCAAGTTTTTACGCCGCCGTTGACACACCACCAAGGTCAGCCGGTGGAGAACCGATACCGACAGACATGTTCGCCACCACCGGCATCGATGATCGTCAACGTTGCCGCGGAATGGGCGACGGGCGACAGCTCGACCGGCCGAAAGGCCGGGTTGGGCTCGACCTGCGCGACCGCTGATCACGCAAGGACAAGCGCCGCGCCCAAAGCCGAGGCGATCAGGGAATGCTTCATGGCAATGGCCTCCAACAGGCTGAGGAGGAACCACCCCATCCAAGGCTTGTGGCAAGGTCAAGCGGCCTGTCGACCACTGCAATTGTAGACGGATTCCCCCTCCGGGGCACAGATCCGCCCTGATCGGGACCGGATCATTGGCGCACGCACCGCGCCGCGAAGCTCAGGTATTGAACAGGAAGTGCATCACATCGCCGTCCTTGACGATATAGGCCTTGCCTTCCGCGCGCATCTTGCCCGCCTCTTTCGCCGCCGCTTCGCCACCAAGGCCCACGAAATCGTCATAGGCGATGGTTTCGGCACGGATGAAGCCCTTTTCGAAATCGCCATGGATCACACCGGCCGCCTGCGGCGCCGAGGTGCCCTGCCGGATCGTCCAGGCGCGCGCCTCCTTGGGTCCGACGGTGAAATAGGTCTGAAGGTTCAAGAGTTCGTAGCCCGCGCGGATCAACCGGTCGAGCCCCGGCTCCTCCAGCCCCATTTCCGAAAGGAACATCTCCTGTTCCTCGGCCTCCAGCTGGCTGATCTCTTCCTCGATCCGGGCCGAGATCACGACATGGGAGTTGCCCTCGGCGGCCGCCATTTCGGCCACCCTGGCCGATTGGGCATTGCCGGTGCCCGCAGAGGCCTCTTCGACGTTGCAGACGTAGAGCACGGGCTTTGAGGTCAGAAGCTGAAGCATCTTCCACGACTTCGCGTCCTCTTCGGCCACCTCGACGGTGCGCGCGGGTCTGCCCTCTTCTAGGACCGCCTGCGCGGCCCTCAGAAGACGTTCCTGTTCGACGGCCTCCTTGTCGCCGCCGCGCACCTTGCGCACGATGTTCTGAAGCCGCTTCTCGATGCTTTCCAGATCGGCCAGCATCAGCTCGGTCTCGATCACCCCGGCATCGGCCACCGGGTCGACACGCCCCTCCACATGGGTCACGTCGCCATCCTCGAAACAGCGCAGCACATGGGCGATGGCGTCCACTTCGCGGATATTGGCCAGGAACTGGTTGCCCAGCCCCTCCCCCTTGGAGGCGCCCTTCACCAGACCCGCGATGTCGACAAAGGTCATCCGGGTGGGGATGATCTGCTTCGACTTCGCGATCGCGGCCAGCCTGTCGAGCCGCGCATCGGGCACGGCCACATCGCCCACATTCGGTTCGATGGTGCAGAACGGAAAATTCGCCGCCTGCGCGGCAGCCGTCTTTGTCAGCGCGTTGAAAAGCGTGGACTTGCCGACATTCGGCAAGCCGACGATGCCCATTCTGAAACCCATTTCGGCACTCCATCTGCGGTTTGCCGCGCTTCTATGGTTGAAACCACGCGGTCGCAAGGTTGAACCTGCCCCGCGATACCGGCCCGTCGCCTGCGCGCAAGGGGTCGCAGGACAGCAAGATCCATTGCACCGGGACCGGTTTTGGGCCAAACCCGACAGAACCAGAGCCGGAGGCCAAAATGACCCGCATCGACGCCAAATTCAAAGCCCTGAAAGACGAGGGGAAAAAGGCGTTCGTGGCCTATGTCATGGCGGGCGACCCGGATTACGACACCTCGCGCGAGATCGTGCTGGGTCTGCCGGCCGCGGGGGTCGACATCATCGAGCTGGGCCTGCCCTTCACCGACCCGATGGCCGATGGCCCCACGATCCAGCTGGCCGGGCAAAGGGCGCTGGCCGGAGGCCAGACGCTGGAAAAGACCCTTCAGATCGCCCGCGACCTGCGCCAGATCGACGACACGACACCGATCGTTCTGATGGGATATTACAACCCGATCTACAATCGCGGGGTCGACCGGTTCCTCGTCGACGCGAAGGCGGCCGGGATCGACGGGCTGATCGTGGTCGACCTGCCGCCCGAAGAGGATGACGAGCTGTGCATCCCGGCCCAGAAGGCGGGGTTGAACTTCATCCGCCTTGCCACGCCCACGACGGATGACAAGCGCCTGCCCAAGGTCCTCCAGAATACGTCGGGTTTCGTCTATTACGTCTCGATCACCGGGATCACGGGCGCCGCCAACGCCGAGGCCACCAATGTCGGCCCGGAGGTCGCGCGCATCAAGGCCTCGACCGACCTGCCGATCATCGTGGGCTTCGGGATCAAGACACCCGAAGCGTCGCAGGCGATCGCCTCTGTCGCCGATGGCGCGGTCGTGGGCTCGGCCATCGTCGAACGGATCGCCCGGCGCGACAGCCCGCGCGACGTCCTCGCCTTCGTGGCCGATCTGGCGGAAGGCGCCCACAGGGCATGAAGGCTCTGAGGGGGTATTTCGGGTTCGTTACCGGCCTGTCGATGCTTCTCATGGTGCTGGCTCCGGTCATCCAGGTCGTCGCCGAAATCGTCTACCGCCTGCGCGAAGGGGTCTGGGCCCGGTTCGATCTTGCCGGCATCGCCCCCGAGATGACCGGTCCCCTGCTCGACCAGAATGCCGGCACGGTGACGGGCCTGCTTCTGGACCTGTTCTTCGACATGTGGCTGTGTTTTCCGGTGATCGTCGTTCTGCTGCTGGTCTGGGCCGTTCACGGGATGATCCGGCTGGCCCTCGACTGATCTCGTGCGGCATCAGGGCTGCTTGTCAGACAGGCGCCCTATTGGTAAGCAAACCTAACCAATCCCGCCGAAAGTCCCGCACATGACCGTCATCACCTGCATCGAAGATCTCAAGCGTATCCACAAGCGCAAGACACCGAAGATGTTCTTCGACTATTGCGAAAGCGGCAGCTGGACGGAACAGACATTCCGGGAAAACACCTCGGATTTCGACAAGATCCGCCTGCGTCAGCGGGTGGCGGTCGACATGTCGAACCGATCCACCGCGACGACGATGGCCGGGCGCGATGTGGCGTTTCCGACAGCACTTGCCCCCGTGGGCATGACCGGCATGCAGACCGCCGATGGCGAGATCAAGGCCGCCCGCGCCGCCGAGAAATTCGGCGTGCCCTATACGCTCTCGACCATGGCGATCTGTTCGATCGAGGATGTGGCGCGGGCGACCAAGGCGCCGTTCTGGTTTCAGCTTTACGTCATGCAGGACGAGGAATTCGTCGACAACATGATCGGCCGGGCCAAGGAGGCGGGCTGCGACGCGCTTGTCGTGACGCTTGATCTGCAAATCCTCGGCCAGCGGCACAAGGACCTCAAGAACGACCTGACCGCCCCGCCGCGTGTCACGCTCAGGAACATCATCGACATCGGCATGCCCACGCGGTGGGAATGGGTGATGGGCATGATGGGCACCCACCGCCGCACCTTCCGCAACATCGTGGGCCATGCCAAGGGCGTGTCGAACCTCAACAGCCTGATGAGCTGGACCCACGAACAGTTCGACCCGCGGCTCGACTGGGAAAAGATCGCTCGCATCAAGGAAAAGTGGGGGCGCAAGCTGATCCTCAAGGGCATCCTCGACGCCGAGGACGCAAGAAAGGCCGTCGAGGTGGGGGCCGACGCGATCGTCGTGTCGAACCATGGCGGGCGGCAGCTGGATGGCGCGCTGTCCTCGATCCGGGTCCTGCCCTCGATCGTCGCCGCGGTCGGCGATCAGACGGAGGTCTGGCTGGACAGCGGCATCCGCTCGGGCCAGGACGTGCTCAAGGCCATCGCACTGGGCGCCAAGGGCACGATGATCGGACGGTCCTATATCTATGGCCTGGGCGCCATGGGCGAACAGGGCGTGACCAGGGCGCTGGAGATCCTGCAAAAGGAATTCGACACCTCCATGGCGCTGTGCGGCCGCCGCAGGATCGACGAGGTGGATCGCGACATCCTGCTGGTTCCCAAGGATTTTGAGGGTGAGTGGGCCTGACCCACTTGCCCCGCCGCGGTGCGGGCCACTAGGCTGACACGTCTGTTGACCCGAGGTCCGAATGGCGAAACCCGCGCGCAAGACACAAGGCAAGACGACATCCCCCGCCCGGAGCGAGGCCGTCACCGGTATCTCGAATGACAGGATGTTCGCGCTCAGGTGGCAACGCGGGCAGAAGGACCTCGTCGGCCCGCTGGGGCGTCTTTATGGCGACAGGATCGAGACAGAGCAGCTTCTCGACCGGCTCCGCGCCCTGCTGGAGCGTCACTGGCAGGAGAGGCCATCGGATCTGCGCCTTCTCGACCTCGAACGGGACCTGAACCCCGACTGGTTTCTCAGTCAGGAGATGGTGGCCTATGTCTTCTACATCGACCGATTTGCCGGCCGGGTCGGCAATGTCGCGGCGCAAATCCCCTATCTGAAATCGCTGGGTGTCACCTATGCGCACATGATGCCCTGCCTCAAGCCGCGCCCCGGCGCCTCGGATGGCGGCTATGCGGTGCAGGATTACCACGAGATCAACCCCGACCTGGGATCCATGGCCGATTTCCAGATGACGGCGATGCAACTGCGCGCCAGCGGGATCAGCCCCTGCATCGACATGGTGCTGAACCACACCGCCAAGGAACATGACTGGGCCGTCCGGGCGCGCGCGGGCGATCCGTTCTACCAGGCGTTCTATCGCATGTTCGACGATGATCGCCTGCCCCGCGCCTATGAACGCACGCTGGTCGAGATCTTTCCCGATCAGGCGCCGGGAAATTTCACCTTCTATCCCGAGATCGGGCCGAACGGAAAATGGGTCTGGACCACGTTCAACGAATATCAATGGGATCTGAACTGGGAAAACCCCGAGGTGTTCCTCGCCGTTCTCGACACGATGTTGTTTCTGGCCAACAAGGGGGTGGAGGTCTTCCGTCTTGATGCGGTGGCGTTCATGTGGAAACGACTCGGCACCGGATGCCAGAATCTGCCCGAGGTGCATGACATCCTCAGGGCGCTGGTGCAGGCGATCCGCGTCGCGGCACCCGCCGTGATCCACAAGGCCGAGGCCATCGTGGCGCCCGCCGATCTTGTCCCCTATCTGGGCTCCGGTCGACATGCGGGCAAGGTGTCGAACCTCGCCTATCAGAACAGCCTGATGGTGCAGTACTGGTCGGCGCTGGCCTCGCGCGACACCCGGCTCATGACACATGTGATGAAGACGCGCTTTCCCGAAAGCTTCCGCCGGGCGACCTGGGCCACCTATATCCGCTGCCATGACGATATCGGCTGGGCGATCACGCCCGAGGATACGGCGGCGATCCCCGACATGGAAGCCGTGGACCACCGCCGGTTCCTTTCCGATTTCTACAATGGCAGCTTTCCGATGAGTTTCGCCCGCGGGGCCGATTTCCAGTCGAACCCCGAAACCGGCGACAGGCGCACCAACGGCACCTTCGCGTCGCTTGCGGGGCTCGAGGCCGCGCTCGAACGGGGCGATCCCGAGCAGATTGACCTCTCTGTCCGGCGGATCCTGATGGGGCATGCCCTGATCGCGTCCTATGGGGGCATCCCCCTGATCTATATGGGCGACGAGATCGGGATGCTGAACGATCATGCCTATCTCGATGACCCGGCGCTGGCCGATGACGGGCGCTGGATGCACCGCCCCGCCATGGACTGGCCTGCGACAGAGGCCACGACAGGCCCTGCCGCGCGCATCCTTGCCGGCACGCGCCATATCCTGGCCACCCGCAAGGCCACGCCGCAACTGGCCTCGGACGTGCCGACCCGGGTGATCGACACCGGCAACCCCGGCCTTTTCGCCTTTGAACGGCCCGCCGATGACCGCAATGTGACCTGCCTGTTCAACTTCACCGAAGTGGCCCAGACGATTTCCCCCGCCGCACTCGGGGTCGGAGAGGGCGACGCGCCGCGCGATCTGCTGACCCAAGAGGCCCCGCAGATGGAAGGCGAGTGCATCCGCATTGCGCCCTATGCGGCGTTGTGGCTGCGGGCGGCACCGTGAAACACCCCGCGCGCCGCTTTACCCCGGAGCCGCGCGGCGCTAGATGGATTTGATGCCCGCCGAGGAGGACACGCGATGCCCGACGACCTGATCAACAGCTTCATGACCGGCCCCGACGAAAAGGGCCGCTTCGGCGATTTCGGGGGACGCTTCGTCTCGGAAACGCTGATGCCTCTGATCCTCGCCTTGGAGGCCGAATACGAACGGGCCAAGACCGATGACAGCTTCTGGGCCGAGATGGATTACCTCTGGAAGCATTACGTGGGCCGGCCCTCGCCGCTCTATTACGCCGAACGGCTGACCGAGAGGCTGGGCGGGGCCAAGGTCTACATGAAGCGCGACGAGCTGAACCATACCGGCGCGCACAAGATCAACAACGTTCTGGGCCAGATCCTTCTGGCCCGCCGCATGGGCAAGAAACGCATCATCGCCGAGACGGGCGCCGGACAGCATGGCGTTGCGACCGCCACCGTCTGCGCCAAGTTCGGCCTGCAATGCGTGGTCTATATGGGCAAGCACGACGTGGAACGGCAGGCGCCCAACGTCTTTCGGATGCGCCTGCTGGGCGCCGAGGTGATCCCCGTCACGTCGGGCCGCGGCACGCTGAAGGATGCGATGAATGACGCCCTGCGCGACTGGGTGACGAATGTGCGCGACACGTTCTATTGCATCGGCACCGTCGCCGGGCCGCACCCCTACCCGGCCATGGTCCGCGATTTCCAGTCGATCATCGGCAAGGAGACCCGCGAACAGATGATGGAGGCCGAGGGCCGCCTGCCCGACACGATCATCGCCGCCATCGGCGGCGGGTCGAACGCGATGGGCCTGTTCTATCCGTTCCTCGATGACAAGGAGGTCTCGATCATCGGGGTCGAGGCCGGGGGCCGCGGCGTCGACGAGAAGATGCAGCATTGCGCCTCTCTGACCGGCGGACGGCCGGGGGTGCTTCATGGCAACCGCACCTATCTGCTTCAGGACGATGATGGGCAGATCCTCGAGGGCTATTCCATCTCGGCCGGCCTCGACTATCCCGGTATCGGGCCGGAGCATTCCTGGCTGCACGAGATCGGCCGCGCGAAATACGTGGCGATCACGGATCGCGAGGCTCTGGATGCGTTTCAGCTGTGCTGCGAGACCGAGGGAATCATCCCCGCGCTCGAGCCGTCCCACGCGCTGGCCCATGTGAAAAAGATCGCCCCCGACCTGCCGAAGGATCACATCATCTGCATGAACATGTGTGGCAGGGGCGACAAGGATATCTTCACCGTGGCCAAACACCTCGGATTCGACATGTCCGATACCGAGGGCCGCGACGCGGATTGACCCCGCTCACCGACCCCGGCGAGAAGGGCCCCGCCGGGGCCCTCTTTCGTTTATGCGGCCCCTGGCCCATGAAAAACAGGCCCGCAACAGGGACACGAGAGGGCGGGGTGACGCACAAGACCCCTTGAACACGCCGCCTAAACCCCGGTTTATGCCTCTCGTTCCCCGGTTTATCGCACCGGTGCTAAACCCGTGATCAATAGAGGTGTCGGCGATGGGCATGCATCCATCGGTGTCAAGGCGGCGCGCCACACTCCCGGGTCGTTGCCTGTTCACTTAACAAGCAAGGACGTGTCCAATGAAACTCAAGCTTCTGACAACCACCGCCGCCATCGCCATCGCCGCGAGCGTCGCCTTCGCCCAATCCTCCACCGACCAGATCGTGAGCCAGCTTCAGGCCCAGGGCTTCACCCGCATCGAGATCAAGCAGGGCCCCACCCAGATCAAGGTCGAGGCCATTCGCGGCAACACCAAGGTCGAATACATCTATGACAGCAGCACCGGCGAACTGATCAAGAGCGAAGTGGATCGGGTCGATTCCGATGACGACAGGTCCCCCGGTGTCCAGATCCGCAACGAAAGCGACGACTTCGTCGACGACGATGATGACGACGACGACCGGTTTGACGACGACGATGATGACGACGATGATGATGACGACGGTCGCGACGATAATGACGACGACGACCGCGATGATCGCGACGATGATGATGACGACGATGACGATGATGACGACGACCGCGATGATCGCGACGACGACGATGATGACGATTGAGTCACCGGGACTTCCGGTCTCGACTTGCGTCCCCTTCCATTTCCCGGGTTGAGATCGGAATAACGGCCATGCCCAGACGTTCCATGAAACTGGCCGTCGTGCTTGCCCTGGGGCTCATCCCCGGGGCAAGTTTCGCACAGTCGGTGGAAGAGGCGATCATCGCCCAACTGGCCCAGCAGGGATTCACCAACATATCGGTGAGCCGCACCCTGCTTGGCCGCACGCGCATTCAGGCGACCAGTCCGTCGCTGAAGCGTGAAATCGTATTCGACCCCAGCACCGGTGTGATCTTGCGTGACTACTGGGAAGATCTCGACGACGATGACGACGACGGCAATCGTCTGATTAATCCTCGTCCATCTTCAGGCGGCTCCGGCACGGCCTCTTCGCCGTCATCCTCGGACGACGACGACGATGACGACGACGGTGGAAGTTCCGGCTCAGGCAGCACCAACGACGACGATGACGACAGCGACAGTCGCGATGATGACGACGACGACGATCGGAGCAACGACGACAGTGACGATGACGATGATCGTGATGACAGGGATGACGACGATGACGACGACTAGTGGCCAACGGCCCGGAAGCCGGTCTTTGGGTTTGTGAACAGGCCATACGGAATAGCGATCGTCCTGACCGTGCAGGCCATTTGCGCGATCGTGTTTCTCTTCAACACATTCAGCGCGTTTCTGGGCTGGGCCCCCGTTCCCTGGACGGTTTACGAGTTCATCGAGATCGGTGCGGCGCTTGGCCTTGTCCTCGGGAGCGGGCTGGGCGCCGTGGCCCTGCGCCGCAGCCTTGCGCGCACCGCCCGTGTCGAGGCGCAATTGCGTGCCGCCTCGGGCGCCTTCGGCGAACTCCTGCAGGAACGGTTCACCGAATGGAGGCTGACCCCGGCCGAACGGGACGTGGCGCTTTTCTCGATCAAGGGCATGTCCATTCAGGAGATTGCGGCCCTCCGGTCGACCTCCGAAGGCACGGTCAAGGCCCAGACAAACGCGATCTATCGCAAGGCGGGCGTCTCGGGCAGGCCCCAGCTCCTGAGCCTGTTCATCGAGGATCTGATGGATGGGCCTGTCGGGGTGCCAAAGGTCGCGGCCAGGGCCGACACCCCCGAAACAGACCAGCCACGCGCGACGGGCTAGCCCTCGGTTCCGACGGCGTTGCTTTCCAGCACCTCCAGAGGAACGATGTCCAGCGCGCCACGATGGGTCGCGACCAGATTGACCTTCGGGGCGCAGCCCTCGTCATGAGCCTGGGCAAAGCGGCTGGCGCACAGGCACCAGTGATCGCCGGGCTTGAGGCCCGCAAAGCCGAATTCGGGCCGCGGCGTCGACAGGTCATTTCCGACATATTTCGAAAAGGCCAGGAATTCGGCCGTCATGACGGCGCAGACCGTGTGGCTCCCCCTGTCTTCGGCGCAGGTATCGCAGGCCCCGTTGCGGAAAAACCCGGTCAACGGTTCATAGGAGCAGGGGGCAAGCGGTCCGCCAAGCACGTTGATCGATGGATCCTTTTCCATTTCGGGCCCTCCTTCTGGTGATGTCCTGATCCTAGCACAAACCGGCGCCGTGTCAGGCCCGCCCCGACCAGTCGATCCATCTGCCGTGAAAATCCGCCCGTCCCAGGGCCAGAACCTGATCGCCGGGCCAGAGCCTGAGCGTCAGCACCGCGCCGGGCTGGCTGCCGTCGCTTTCCATCGAAAACCAGGCAAGCGGCGCGTCGGTTCGCGCGCGGGCGCCTGCGGCCTCGATCAGCCGGGTGCCGCGGACCTGGGCCGCTGGCGGGAAGTATTGCCAGGCGATGGTGCTATAGATGAACCGCAGCCGCCCTTCCGACGGCCGCAAGAGCCACCGTTCCAGCCAGTCGATGGCATCGGCGCGGGTCACCTTGGCCCCGGCAGCGGCGATGGCGGCCTGCGTAAGGGCCAGCCGGTCCGGCTGATCCGGCCAGAGATACGCCATGAGGCGCAGCCGGTCGTCCGGATCGCCCGGATCAAGCGGGTTCAGGTCAACGCCTTCACGCCGGACTACGCTGATATCCTGTTTCACCGGCACAGGGCCCGTCCAGTGCGGCGCCAGATCGAGAACGGGCGCATCGGGGCCAAGGACCACCTCCCCCGCTTGCAGGCGGAACCGGTCCCATATCAGGTTGAGCCCCGCGCTCGCGCCCAGTTCGGCCACGTCGAAAGGAAGCGGGAACCGCGCCGCCGCCACATGAGCCGCGGGGATGATCGCGGCCGAGCGGCGGACCTCGTTCATCTGCGGCGCGCTGTCGATGAAGCGCGCGATGAAATCGGCCTCGGACGTGAGGGCCCCCTCGACCGCGGCCCACAGCTCGGACGGTTTGGCCGTGGCGGGCGGATAGACCGCGTCCAGACCCGCATGTCCATTCAGCCGCAAGGCATGAAGCGCGCCGCACAGGCGCAACGGGACAGAGGCATCCTGCGGCCCCAGCATCCCCTCCCAGTCGAAGAGGCGGTCTGTCAGTGGCGTGCCGCGGCGCAGGCGCTGGGACAGCAGATCGCATAACCGGCCCATGAAGGGCGACCCAAGGCTGCGGCAGGCGCGCGCCTGATCGGCAAAGGCCTCCCTCAGGCGGCGGTCCCCGATCATCGGAAACGGTCGACCAGCTTTTGCAGCGGGCTTCGCGTGTCGTCCTGTGCCGGTGCCTCCGGCGGGTCATCGCTGCGGGAGGCCGTCGCCCCGGACGGGGCCGGATCCTCGACCTTTGCGGCCGCCTTTGCATTTGGCGCGGCACCGCCACGCCCCGGGTTCATCCGCAAGGCGACCGCATTGAGGAATTTCGGCCCCTCCCCCCCGGCCAGGAACGGCGCGCCGTCGGAAATCCCGCGCATCAGGTCATCCAGCCAATCCTGCTCGGCCTTGGCAAAGTCGTGCAGCACATAGCCCGGCACCGCATCCTTGTGGCCGGGATGGCCCACGCCCAGCCGCACGCGATCGTAATGCGGGCCGATATGGGCATGGATCGACCGCAGCCCGTTATGCCCGGCGTGACCACCCCCCGCCTTGAGCCTGATCTTGCCCGGGGCCAGGTCGATCTCGTCATGAAAGACGGTCAGGTCCGTGGACTCGAGCTTGTAGAATTTCAGCGCCTCTCCCACCGCCTGACCCGAGAGGTTCATGAAGGTCTGCGGCTTGAGCAGGATGATCTTTTCCCCGCCCAGCGTGCCGTCGCAGACCAGTGCCTGGAATTTCTGACGCCAGGGGCCGAAACCGTGATCCTGCGCGATCCGGTCCACGGCCATGAAGCCGATATTGTGCCGGTTGCCGGCATATTTGTCGCCCGGATTGCCCAGACCTGCAAAAACCTTCATCCGATCCTCCGCCGCATTCCTCCGGCTATAGCCCGGCAAGCAGGATCCCGCAAATGCCCGTGCCCCCCAGAACAGCCCAGACAGGCAGCCGGACCCGGAACAGCAGGATCGCGCCCAGGCCGGCAAGGATGGGCACCCGCCAATCAAGTGTTGTCCAGTCGGGCCACCACAGGCCGACCGTGCCCGTGCGCGTCACCTCGCCGAAGGCCACGTGAAGCGCGAACCAGACCGACAGGTTGAGGATCACGCCGACGACGACAGCCGTGATCCCCTCCATCGCGCCCCTGAGCCGTGGCGAGGCGCCCAGCCGGTCAAGATAGGGAGCGCCCGCGAAGATCCAGACAAAACAGGGCACGAAGGTCGCCCAGAGCGTGACCAGACCGGCCAGAACCCCCAGCCACGCGCCGCCCGCCGAATGCCCCGCCAGATAGCCCACGAATTGCGTGACAAGGATCAGCGGACCGGGCGTCGTCTCGGCAAGGCCAAGCCCGTCGAGCATCTGGCCCGCGCTGATCCAGCCCTGCCCCGTGACGACCTCCTGCGCCATATAGGCCAGTACCGCATAGGCCCCGCCAAAGGTCACGACCGCCAGCCAAGAGAAGAACAGCGCGATATCGCCCAGAAGGGCGATCCCGGTGGCCCATGTGACAAGGACAAGGGGCAGACCCCAGATCACCCCGCCCAGAAGCAACGTCCTGAGAGTGTCTGCGTGCCTGACCGGCACCCCGGCGGGTGCCGCGCCATCCCCTTGCGCCCGCGTCAGCCCCCAGAGCGCACCGCCCAGCAGGACGACAGGAAAGGGCAGCGCAAGAACGAAGATCGCGACAAAGGCAAGGAGCGCGGCCAGTTTGTGCCCCGCCGATGGCAGCGCCCGCCCCGACAGCCGGATCAGTGCCTGCACCACGATCACGAGGACCGCCGCCTTGATCCCCAGAAACAGGCTTTCGACAAGGGGGACCGCGCCATAGGCCGCATAAGCGGCCGCCAGCGCAAAGATGACCAGAGCACCGGGCAGAACGAACAACGTGCCGGCAATCAGCCCACCGGCCACGCCCCGCAGGCGCCAGCCGGCATAGGTCGCCAGTTGCATCGCCTCCGGGCCGGGCAAGAGCATGCAGAACCCGAGGGCAGAGGTGAAGTCACGGTCGGTGATCCACTCCTCTTCCTCGACAAGCACGCGGTGCATGAGGCCGATCTGTGCCGCGGGTCCGCCGAAGGACAGGCAGCCGATCCGGCCAAAGACCTGCGTCAACCGGCCAAGCGGCACCGCCTGCGGCTTGGAGCCCCCGGTCAAGGGAGGTGGCCTGCCTGCTTGCGATTGGCATTCCTCATCGCCGCTCTTGCCCCCCTGTTCTTGCCCGGTCGGCCGATCAGACACCGGCAATGTAACGGCACCGCGAAAGCGCGATCCACCCAATAAGAAACGGGGCCCCGAAAGGCCCCGTCCCGTGTCACGTCGCGAAAGACCGAGATCACTCGCCGGTGGCTTCGGTCTCTGCGCCTTCGGCGGCTTCTTCAGCCTCGGCGTCGGCGGCACGAAGGCCGGACGGCGCAGAGATGTTCGCGATGACGAAGTTCCGGTCGATGGTCGGAATAGCGCCTTCGGGCAAAGGGATGTCCCCGATGTTGATCGTGTCACCCACCTGAAGCCCGGTCAGATCACAGACGATCGATTCCGGGATATCACCGGCCACGACATTCAGCTCGACCTCGGGGCGGACGACGGTCAGAACACCGCCGCGCTTGATGCCGGGGGCATCGTTCTCGTTGATGAAATCGACCGGGATGAACAGGTTCACCCGGCTCGTGCGACGCAGGCGCATGAAATCGACATGCGTCGGAAGGTCCTTCACCACGTCACGCTCGACCGCGCGGCAGATGACGCGCACATCTTCGTGGCCCTCGACCCTGAGGTTGAACAGCGTGGCCATGAAACGGCCCGCGCGCAGCATCTTGATCAGTCGGTTGAAGGGGATGTTGATGGGAAGCGGGTCCGCGCCGCCGCCATAAACAATGCCAGGAACGTCGCCGTTGCGGCGAGCTTGACGGGCGGCCCCCTTGCCTGTCCCCGTCCGTTCCGTGGCGATCAGATCAGGGATCTCACCAGCCATGGGATTTTTCCTTTGTGTAAGCGGCCAGTCCTCCAAGGGTGTACCGGCCTGTGAAGCCGCGCGTATAGGATGGTTTGCGCCCTTTGAAAAGACCCAAATCCATTGTCCGGGACAGGTGCGCAGGCCGCGACGCGGTCAGCCGCGCGCCGCCGTCACGAAGGCCCGCATCGTGGCCGGATCCTTGACCCCGGGCGCGGTTTCGACACCCGACGCCACATCCACCTGCCGCGCCCCCGTGAGCGCGATCGCTTGGGCCACGTTTTCCGGCGTCAGGCCCCCGGCCAGCATCCACGGCACGGGCCAGCGCCGCGCCGAGATCAGACGCCAGTCAAAGGTCAGCCCATTGCCGCCGGGAAGGACGGCATCCTTCGGCGGCTTGGCATCGACCAGGATCTGGTCGGCGACCTGCGCGTAAAGGTCGAGCTTTTCCAAATCGTCGGCCGAAGCCACGCCCACCACCTTCATCACCGGCAGGCCATGACGCGCGCGCAGATCCTGCACCCGCTCCGCACTTTCGGAGCCGTGAAGCTGCAGCATGTCGAGGGGGACGCGCGCGACGATGTGGTCGAGCATGTCATCATCGGCATCGACGACCAGCGCGACCTTCGCGATCCCGGGCGGCACGTCCACGGCAAGATCCCGCGCCGTATCGACCGTCACGGAGCGGGGGCTGCGTTCAAAGAAATTGAAGCCCAGATAGGCCGCGCCCGCATCACAGGCGGCCGCGACCGATTCGGCCGTTCGCAGGCCACAGATCTTGACACGGATATCGCGCATCTTGCCTAGCGGGAGGATTCGGCCGACTCGAGCAGGGCCAGAACCTCGTCCTTGTTTTCGGACTTCGATGTCTTCAGCCGGCCCACTTCACGCTCCAGCCGGATCACCTCGCGGCCCTTTTCACGCGCCTCGGCCCTGACCCGGCCTTCGCGGATCCATTCCCAGAAGAACCCGATCAGAAGGCCCGCCGCCACGCCAAGAAAGATCACCACGTAAAGCGGCAGGGTGATGTCGGGCGACACGCCGATCAGGTTGCCCAATACCTCGGGCATGGCGCGCAGCGTCACCTCGCCCCGATTGGCAAGCCCCACGATGATCAGGCAGATACCGACGATGGCCCAGAAGGCGTAGCGTATTGTTTTCATTATACTCTCTTAATTGCCGTTCAATCGGTCCCGCAAGAGCTTGCCGGTCTTGAAGAAGGGCACATGTTTCTCTTCGACCTCCACAGCTTCGCCAGTGCGGGGATTGCGACCGATCCTGGGGTCGCGACGCTTGACGGAAAAGGCGCCAAATCCGCGCAGTTCCACGCGGTTGCCATTGGCCATCGCTTCGGTGATCTCGTCGAAGATCGTCGAAACGATGCGATCCACGTCACGTTGAAACAAATGCGGATTCTCGTCAGCGATCTTCTGAATGAGTTCGGACCTGATCATCTGCATCCCCTTGATCTCGACCTGCGCTCAGCTGGCAGTCACCCGGCGCTACCTGGCTGTTTCGAGTTATCACAATTGCCTCTCGCGCCGCTATGAAAAACAGGATCCCGGGCGAATTGCCACGAAAATTCGCCTCTTCCGCCGTGTTTCGCCGCAGCGATCACCTTGCATATCGGGCGATGGGCCTGGCGCTGACTGCCAGTCCTCGCCTGCCCGACGCGGCCTACTGCAGAGATGGGCCTGGTGGCCCGGGCCACGCCTGTCTGGATTCTCTCGACCATCGGTCAAAACGAAAACGGCCCCGCAGATCGCGGGGCCGTTTGTGTTGCTTGGGTCGCAGGCAGGATCAGTCGTCGTTGCCCTTGAGCGCAGCGCCGAGGATATCGCCAAGCGACGCACCCGAGTCAGACGACCCGAACTGCTCCACCGCTTCCTTTTCCTCGGCAATTTCGCGCGCCTTGATCGACAGGCCCAGACGACGGGTCTTGCTGTCGATGTTGGTCACGCGCACGTCGACCTTGTCGCCCACGCCAAAACGCTCGGGGCGCTGCTCGGCACGGTCGCGCGACAGATCGGACCGGCGGATGAAAGACTTCATGCCTTCGTATTCCACCTCGATGCCGCCATCCTCGATCTTGGTCACCTCGACGGTGATGATCGAGCCGCGCTTCACGCCGCCCACCGCATCGGCAAAGGGGTCGCCGTCCAGCGCCTTGATGGAGAGCGAGATACGCTCCTTCTCGACGTCGACCTCGGAGACCTTGGCCTTGACGATGTCGCCCTTGCGATAGTCGTTGATCACGTCCTCGCCCCGGCCTTCCCAGGTCAGGTCGGAGAGGTGAACCATGCCGTCGATCTCGCCGGGCAGGCCGATGAACAGACCGAATTCGGTGATGTTCTTGACTTCGCCCTCGACCTCGGTGCCCTCGGGATGGGTCTCGGCAAAGACTTCCCACGGGTTGCGCATGGTCTGCTTGAGGCCAAGGCTGACGCGACGCTTGGCCGTGTCGATCTCGAGGACCATGACCTCGACCTCTTGCGAGGTGGAGACGATCTTGCCGGGATGGACGTTCTTCTTCGTCCACGACATTTCCGACACGTGAACCAGACCCTCGACACCGGGCTCAAGTTCGACGAACGCACCGTAATCGGTGATGTTCGTCACGCGGCCGGTATGCACCGATTCCAGCGGGAACTTGGCTTCGACCGCATCCCACGGATCGTCCTGAAGCTGCTTCATGCCAAGGCTGATGCGATGCGTGTCCTTGTTGATCTTGATGACCTGGACCTTCACCGTTTCGCCGATCGACAGGATCTCGGACGGGTGGTTGACGCGGCGCCACGCCATGTCGGTCACGTGCAGCAGGCCGTCGACACCGCCCAGATCAACGAACGCACCGTATTCGGTGATGTTCTTGACCACGCCGTCGACCGTCTGGCCTTCGGTGAGGTTGGCGATGACCTCGGCGCGCTGTTCGGCGCGGCTTTCCTCGAGGATGGCGCGGCGCGACACGACGATGTTGCCACGGCGGCGATCCATCTTGAGGATCTGGAACGGCTGCTTGAGACCCATGAGAGGGCCGGCATCGCGCACGGGGCGCACATCGACCTGCGAGCCGGGCAGGAACGCCACGGCGCCGCCCAGATCGACGGTAAAGCCACCCTTGACCCGGCCGAAGATCGCGCCTTCGACACGCTCCTCGTCGGCATAGGCTTTCTCGAGACGGTCCCACGCGGCTTCGCGGCGGGCCATCTCGTGGCTGATCACGGCTTCGCCGCGGGCGTTCTCGACGCTGCGCAGGAACACCTCGACCTCGTCACCGACATGGATGTCGGGCGCCTCGCCGGGATTTGCGAATTCCTTGAGATCGACGCGGCCTTCCATCTTGTAGCCGACATCGATGATGGCCTGTCCTGCCTCGATGGCGAGGACCTTGCCCCTGACGACACTGCCTTCGGCGGGCGTGTCGATATCGAAGCTTTCGTTGAGGAGGGCTTCGAATTCCTCCATGGATGCGTTCTGAGCCATGTGGCTTTTGATTTCCTTTACGATGTTTTTCCGGCCGTGCGGTTGTCTCCGCCGGTCTTTCACGAGGTTGGTCGGTCACGGCGGCCCGGTAACAAAATCAGGGCCGGGAAGTCCCGACCCTGCTCGATCCCGAGGCGTTACCCGCCTGCTTGACGCGCGCTACATAGCGGCGATGACCCTTTTGCGCAAGGCCGAAGCGTATCCGCCTGAAGGGCGCCTGCGCAACAATAGTGTCGCGACGCCATGGTGTCGGCGTTGGGTGCGCACCTCTCACGGATGATTGCGGCGGCTCGGGGCATGGCGCCTTGGATGCGAAGGCCGTCCTTGCGATGTGCGTCCGCCCAATTCGGGCCCCAATTGCCGCGAATTGGCCACAAAGCGCGCCCGGGGAAACAATCCTGGGCGGCAATTGTTTTCAATACCGAGTTGATTTCCGCCATCCCGACAGCACTACAACAGGATGATGTAGGCACGAGTCAGGCCGACACCATATGTGGAGCGGCATCGTGGTTGCCAGAAAGTTTCCCTATTCACGACAATAACCCGCCCCAGCCTCGAAATAGAAACAATCCGAACGATCTTGAAAGGTTCGGAGGGGCAAATGGAAACGTCGTCTATTCTGGTCATGCTGTTCGGACAATCAAACGCCGATGCCCACAATGCCGGTCCCGGCCTTCCGGCCCCCTTTCTCGACAATCCACGCTGTGTCGTTCCGAATGACGGGCGCAGCTTTCAGGGCTGGCGCGGTCGCCCGGCAACCAGGCCGATGACCGGGTTCATCCCCTCCTACAATCCCAACAGCAAGATACAATCCATCGGCGCGGCGATCGGTTGCACTGTCCTCGACCGGATGCAGGACGACGAGACGCTGAACCGGGTGATCATCCGGAGCGCGGCCCGTGGTGGCTGCCCGTTGCGGGCGCGCCCCAAGCACGGACGCATCATCGAGGGCATTCACCGCGACATCCTCGGCAACCGCTCGCCGATCTTTACGCGGTTCATCGAGGATGTCCGCGCCATCAAGGACGCCGCCGAGGCTGACGGCGCCCCGATCCGGCACCTCTATATCCCGTTCTTCCATGGCGAGGCCGACAGGTCTGCCGATCACGACACGTATCGCGCGCAGCTTGAGCAGATGATGGACGAGGCCGACGCGGCCTTTGCCGAGATGGGCCTCGGGACCGATTGGCTTCTGGCGCAGGCTTCGGGCACGGCCGAAGGTTCGAACGGCAACGCCTGGGCGTCGCGGACCTGTCTTGACGATATCGCGCTGAACCGTCCCAACGCGCATATGGCGGTGACGAATTATGCCTACAAGCTTGCCGATTCCGTTCACCTGACAGCGGAAAGCAAGGCGCTTGTGGGTGAACTGATCGCCCGGCGGATCGTCGATCTTGAAACCGGCCGGGACAGGCGCCTGACCCGGCTGGCCCATATGGTCATCGACGGAAACGAGGTCGACCTGATGTTCGACAGCCCCACGGGGATCGTGCTGGACGATACGCGTTTCCCGGCTCCCGACACGACACTGGGGTTCAGCGTGACCGGCCAGAAGGGGCAGGAAATCATCGCGATCCGGCAGACCGGCCCCGCGACGATCCGGCTGATCTGCGCCCTTCCCCTGGCCGGGCACAAGACGCACATCAACTACGCCTACCAGCGCAATACCGGGTCCGCCGATCACGTGCCCGCACATCCCTATCCCATTGGCCGCGGCTGCCTGCGCGAGGATTGGTCGGCGCCCTCGAAGATCCTGGAGGGCGAAGAGGTGCTGAGCTGGGTTCCGTCGTTCTCGCGCCCTGTTCCGCAGGACATCCCCGCCCAGCGCGAGGTGGCGCAAGCTGCCTGAGCGCTACAGCGCCTCGCCCCGGTCCAGCAACTCTTCGAGCAGGTCCCGGTGCAATTGGCCGCTGTCGCCTGACCCGAACTGTGCCCCGCCGCTGGAATAGAAGGTGCCATAGGTCTGGGCCACGCTGACAACCTGCGCCAGGCCCGAGATCAGCTGATCGCGCTCCAGTTCGGCCAGCGGGTGGAGAAAGACGCCCCAGACCCGACCGTTGGCGATGGCATAGCGCGCATCAAGCGCGCTGTCGAAATTGGCCTGCATCATGCGCAAGAGGTCATCTTCGTCCAGACCGTCGGCCGAGGCGATGGGCACCATGGCGCGCATCCTGTTGGCGCCCGGATCCATCACGATCAGGATGGGCACATCCGAAATCGTCAGCTCAAGCCCCGGCCCCGCGATGCGGGCCTCGGGGTCGAGGGCGGTCGCAATGCGGATCAGCCTGTCAGCTGTCATCGGAGGCTCGTCCGACTGGGCCCGGGGCCCGGTCGCGGCAAGGGCAAGAGCAAACGCAAGGCTGGCTGCGGCAAAGGGTCGGGTCATGGCATCCTCGGCTAGGCGTCGGTCTCTGGCTCCTCGGTCCAGCCTAGCTGCCGATCGCTGCCCAGCGCGATGCACGCTTTGGTGAGCGGCCCCTTGCAAGGGGATCACGCGACAGCGCCCCATGCGCAAGCGCGATGCATTTTCACCGCCCCGGATCGGGGAGACGCCCCTTGAGGTCTAGTCCTCAAGCCGGGCGTTGAAGGTCATGACGGAGTCAGCCGGGAATGATTCGCCTTCGAAGTCGGTATAGGTGCCTTCCCAGATCACCAGCACATACATCTGCTCGCCGGCCTGACCCGTCAACTTGCCCGTCACGCCGACAGCCTCAAGGTCGAACCGGCTCCAGACCTTCTCGGTTTCGGGCGACAGGGCCGCATGCTCGGCCTGAAACGTGCCGCGCCCCGTGATCTCGTCGCCCTGAAACTCGAGCGTCAGCTCCGCGATGGCCGGGTCGACAACGGCGACCTGCGAGGGGGCCTGCATCTGCACCTGCGCACCCGTTTCCGTCACAGTCAGGTCGGCCTCCATGTGAAAGCCAAGCCCGGACAGCATTGCGGCAGCCTCGTTCGTTCCGGCCATGTGCTCGGCATATCCGGCATGTCTGCCGGTCGGGACACTGCCCTCGAACAAGGCCCCGTCGACAAAGCCCCGAAAAGATGCGGTTCCCGACCCGATCCGGTCCAGGGGGCGGGCATTGCTGCCCTTGACCCAGACAAACGTGCTCGGGACATCCGGATCCTGTGGGCGGGGAAGGCCCTCGGGGTCTTCCATCACCTCTTCGTAATTGCTGTAGAACAACATATCGGTCGAGAGCGTCACCGTTTCCTTGTAACTGTCTGAGTCTTCAAGCGGAAAGGCGTGATAGGCCATCTGCCCCGGCGCCTCGTAGGCGGGTCTCAAGATGTCAGAGTTTTCAACGCCGAAGATCCGCATGGCGTCGAGATCGAGGCACAGATCGGTAAAGACATGTTCCCGCGCCATTGCGACACCTTCGAACCAGGAATAGCTGGCGATGGCGCGACCGGTCTTTCCGTTGCAGGATTGATCGAGCCGGACATGTTCGACCTCTGCTGCAATAGGCGTCGACAGCGCCATGAAGAATGCTGCGGTCAGTCCCGCGGTCCTCGACACCGGGCAATGCATCCGTGTCCTCCCTCCTCAGGTTGTTGGGGAACCCTTTCCTACTCGCCTGTCGGGGATTAAAACACATCTGTTGATGTCGGTCACGGGACCACGGGCATTGCCTGCCCGCACCGGTCATCCGCCTGCCGCCCCAGGCAGCCCTCAGCGGTCGAGCGCGGCCTGCACCACCTCGATCGCGCGGGCGACAGCCTGGTCGATCGTCAAGTCGCTTGTGTCGATGATGACCGCATCGGGGGCTGCTGTCATGGGGGCGGCGGCCCGTTCGGTGTCGCGGCGGTCGCGTTCGATCACGTCGCGCAGGACCTCGTCGCGGGTGATCGGGGTGCCGCGGTCCAGCAATTCGGCCAGCCGGCGATCGGCCCGGCATTCGGCACTTGCGGTGACGAACAGCTTGGCCTCCGCTTCGGGGCAGATCACCGTCCCGATATCGCGCCCGTCCAGAACCGCGCCGCCCGCCCGCCGGGCAAAGCTGCGCTGGAAATCCACGAGAGCCGCCCGCACCTCGGCGATGACGGCGACCCGGCTGGCCTGATCTGCCACCCCCTGGCTGCGCAGGTCGGGCGCATCAAGATTCTCGGCCCGCAGCGCCTGGGCCGCGGCAACCGGGTCCGCCCCGTCGCGCACCTTGGCGCCCACCGCCCGATAGAGAAGCCCGGTATCCAGATGGGCAAGGCCGAAATGCGCCGCGACCGCCTTGGAAATCGTGCCCTTGCCCGCCGCGGCCGGGCCGTCGATGGCGACTGTAAAGCTCATGCCTGCCCCGCATTCCCGAGATCGCCGGCCGCCCCTTTGGGCAATCCGTCGGTGATCTCGTAATAGGCGCCCTTGTCGGCGCAGAAGATGTGGCCCGCCATCCGGATACCCGGATCGCCGTCAAGACTTCCGGCCATGACGGCCAGTTCCGGACCCGGCCCGTCCCAGAACAGGGTCGCGCCACAGGTGCCGCAAAAGCCGCGACGCGCGGCCTCGCTGGATTGATACCAGCTCACCTCCCCCTCGATCACGATATCGCGCCACAGGATCACGGTGGCGGCCACGTAATGCCCGCTGACCTTGCGGCACTGGCTGCAATGACAGGCAACCACCGGCGTCGGGTCACCCTCGATCCGGAAGCTGACACCCCGGCAAAGGCAGCTGCCGTCCACGCTCATCCATTTGCCCTTTCGATGCGCCCGCCCAGCGCGGCCATCAGCGGCTCGAAGATCGGGAAAGAGGTGGCGATGGGGCCGGCATCATCGACCGTCATGGCCGCGTTCGTGGCCATGCCCATCACAAGAAACGACATGGCGATCCGGTGATCGAGGCGGCTTGCCACAATGGCACCTCCGGGCACGCCGCCATGGCCCCGGCCGTGGACGGTCCACCAATCCTCGCCCTCGTCGACACTCACGCCGGCGGCGCGCAGGCCCTGCGCCATCGCGTCGATCCGGTCGCTTTCCTTGACGCGCAACTCCTTCACGCCGGGCATGTGGGTCGGCCCTTGGGCAAAGGACGCCACCACCGACAGGACGGGATATTCGTCGATCATGCTGGCCGCGCGCTCTGCCGGGACCTCGATCCCCCGCAGATCGGGCGAGAACCGCGCGCGCAGATCGGCGACCGGTTCGCCCCCCTCTTCGCGCGGGTTTTCGAAGAGCAGATCGGCCCCCATCTCCTGCAAGGTGTAGAACAGGCCAGCGCGGGTCGGGTTCAGCCCGATATTGGGGACCAGAACGTCCGACCCTTCGACGATCAGCGCCGCGCAGACCGGGAAGGCCGCGGAAGACGGGTCACGCGGCACGACAATGGATTGGGGCCGCAATTCGGGCTGGCCGGTCAGGGTGATGACCCGTTTGCCATCCTCTTCGGTCACCGAAATCTCGGCGCCGAAGCCGACCAGCATCCGTTCGGTATGGTCGCGCGTCGCCTCCCGTTCGATGACGATGGTCTGGCCCGGCGCGTTCAGCCCGGCCAGCAGGACGGCCGATTTCACCTGCGCCGACGGCACCGGCACCTCGTAGCGCACCGGCACCGGATCGGCGGCGCCCACGATGGTCAGCGGCAGACGACCGCCCTCGCGGCCAAAGGCCCGCGCGCCGAACAGGGCCAGCGGGTCGGTCACGCGACCCATGGGCCGGCTGTTCAGCGAGGCGTCGCCCGTGAATGTCGCGGTGATGGGCGAGGTGGCCATCGCCCCCATGATCAGCCGCACCCCGGTGCCGGAATTGCCGCAATCGATCACCCGGTCGGGCTCGGCGAATCCGCCGACGCCCACGCCATGCACCGACCAGCGCCCGCCGCCATGATCGGTGACCTCCGCACCAAAGGCGCGCATGGCGGATGCGGTGTCCAGAACGTCCTGCCCCTCGAGAAGGCCCTCGATCACCGTCTCTCCGACGCTGAGCGCGCCCAGGATCAGCGACCGGTGCGAGATCGACTTGTCTCCGGGCACGTCAGCGGTGCCGTTCAAAGCCCGCGCCTTGCGGGAGGTCATCGGAATCGGATCGCCGTGCGAAGACATGTCCTACCTCGTGTTGTGCTTTTGCAGGGCCTTCTAGACGAGCGTCGGGGGCGGGTCCACGCTCCTGTGCGGGCCGCGTGGCGAATTGCGTTCAGGCCCCGGGCTTGCGGCATGTCAGGTAATGCGGAGAGCGCCCTTCGCGCAGGGCCTTTTGTTCATACCGGGTCGAGGGCCAGTCGGGCCAGGCCTCGTCCATCGGGTGGTCGACACGGGCAAAGCCTGCCTCGGGCACCTCCTCCAGCGTCTGGCGCACGTAATCCTCGATATCGGTGGCCACGCGGAATTCGGCACCCGGGGCCAGCACGCGCATCAGAGGTTCAAGATATTGCGCCGTCACGAAGCGGCGCTTGTGGTGGCGGGCCTTGGGCCATGGGTCGGGATAGTTGAGAAAGGCCTTCGCGATGCTGCCTTCGGGCAGAACATCGAAGAGGTCGCGCACATCGCCTGCATGGATCGCGAGGTTCTCGACCTCCGCCTCGCGGATCCTGCCCAGAAGCTGGGCCACGCCGTTGACGAAGGGCTCCGCCCCGATCAGCCCGATCTGCGGATAGCGGGACGCCATGGCGACCATGTGTTCGCCGCCGCCGAAACCGACTTCAAGCCAGACCTCGGACTTGCCCGGAAAGAGGGCGGCAAGGTCCAGGGGTGTGCGGTCGGGGTTCTCTTCCCAACTGACAGGGCCGGGGGAAAAATGCGCCAGATCCGTCTCCAGCATTTCCTGCTGGCGGCGGTTCATCTTCTTGCCGTGGATGCGGCCGTGAAAGTTGCGCCAGGGCGCGCCGGATTTGTGGGTGCGGTCGGTCATGACGGGCCGAATAGCGACGGGCCCGGCGCGTTGCAAGCGCCGGGCCCGTGCGGTGTCGTCATCGCGAAGGCATCAGAGACCCTTCCTGATCGCCTCGGCCAGATCGGTGCGTTCCCAGCTGAACCCGCCATCGGCTTCCGGCTCCCGGCCGAAATGGCCGTAGGATGCGGTGCGCCGGTAGATCGGCCGGTTCAGGCCCAGATGCATGCGGATGCCGCGCGGCGTCAGGTCCATCGCCTGGTCGATCGCACGTTCGATTGCCGCCGGATCGACCTCGCCGGTGCCGTGGGTGTCGGCATAGATCGACAGCGGCTTGGACACGCCGATCGCGTAGCTCAACTGGATCGTGCAGCGTTCGGCCAGACCAGCCGCCACCACGTTCTTGGCCAGATAGCGCGCGGCATAGGCGGCCGACCGGTCGACCTTGGTCGGGTCCTTGCCGGAAAACGCGCCGCCGCCATGCGGGGCCGCGCCGCCATAGGTGTCGACAATGATCTTGCGGCCCGTCAGCCCCGCGTCACCATCGGGCCCGCCGATCACGAACTTGCCGGTCGGATTGACGTGCCATGCGGTGTCGGCACTGATCCAGCCCTCGGGCAGGACCTCGCGGATATAGGGCTCGACCACGGCGCGCACGTCTTCGGAGGTCATGTCCTCGTCCAGATGCTGGGTCGACAGCACGATCGAAGTCACGCCCACCGGCTTGCCGTTGCGATAGACGACCGACAGTTGCGATTTCGCGTCCGGTCCCAGGACAGGTTCTGTCCCGTCCTTGCGCACTTCGGCCAGGCGCCGCAGGATCGCGTGGCTGAACTGGATCGGCGCGGGCATGAGCGCATCGGTCTCGTTCGTGGCATAGCCGAACATGATGCCCTGATCGCCGGCGCCCTCGTCCCTGTCATCGGCCCCGGTCACGCCTTGGGCGATATGGGCAGATTGTTCGTGCAGAAGGTTGGTGATCTCGCAGGTCTTCCAGTGGAATTTCTCCTGCTCGTAGCCGATGTCGCGGATGCAGTTGCGGGTGATCTCGTCGACATGGCCGATGAATTCCTTCAGCCGGTCCTGGTCGGACAGGCCGACCTCGCCGCCGATCACGACACGGTTCGTCGTGGCAAAGGTTTCACAGGCCACGCGGGCCTCGGGTTGTTCGGTAAGGAACGCATCGAGAATGGCGTCTGAAATCTGGTCGCACACCTTGTCGGGGTGGCCCTCGGAAACGGATTCCGAGGTGAAAATATAGTCTTGTCGGGACATGAGGGGTCGCTCCACTGAAATTTGCCGCCACGCCAGGAAGCCGTTGTGACGGAGATCGGATCGTGGCTATGCCCTGCCGCGAACCGGGTCAATATCATTCCCGCCTTGCGCCATAGAAAGCCGCCCCGCTCAGGAGGAAAAGCAACAATCCGACGGGCCAGTCGCCATACCGGGAATAGGGCGTGGCCATCCCCGGCGCGGGCAGCGCCAGATCAAGCGTGCCTTCGGTGTTCAACGGGATTTCGCCGAGGATCCTGCCCTTGGCATCTATCATGGCCGATATGCCGGTATTGGCCGCGCGCACCAGAGGAAGGCCCTGTTCGATGGCGCGAAGTCGGGCCTGCGCCAGATGCTGTTCGGGGCCGGCCCAGTTGCCGAACCAGGCATCATTCGTCAACAGAAGCAGGAAATCGGGCCGATTGGGCGCGGCGCGCACCTCTTCGGCAAAGATGCCTTCGTAGCAGATCAGTGCCAGCGCCGATCCCAGACCGGGTATCCGCACGAGGGCCGGGCCGTCGCCGGGCGTGTAGCCTCCGCCCTCGCTCGCGGCCAGGCCGTGGATCCCGAACCGGGCCATGACCTCGCCCAGAGGCATGTATTCGCCAAACGGGACAAGGTGCCACTTGTCGTAAAGGTCGACGATGGCGCCCGCCTCGTCGACGACGACGAGACTGTTGAAATAGCGCCGGCCCTCGCGCCTCTGGATGCCGGTCACGACGGGGCTTGCGGTCAGGTGCGCGGCCCGGGCCAGCCGATCCTCGGCCTGTTCCAGAAGCCATTGGACCGCAGTTTCGGGCCAGATCGTCACATCCGGGACGGGGCCTGCCGGGTCGCCGATGCTCAAGGTCAGAAGCCGGTCATAGAAATACTCGGCCATGCCGGGCTGCCATTTCAGATCCTGCCTTGCATTGGGCTGGACGATCCGCACAAGGGGGCGATCCTCGTCGACCTGCCCGGGCGGCCCCGGATCGAAGGCGATCCAGCCCGCGGCAAGGACAAGCGCGGGCAAGGCCAGCCAGACCCGCAACCCGGCCGCGGCAAGTCCGCCCGCCAGCGCCAGCGTGAACAGCGTCAGCCCGTGCGGGCCCGTGATCGCCGAAAGCTGGGCGATGGGTGTCCCGATCCAGACATGGCCGATCAGGGCCCAGGGAAACCCGGTCAGGATCAGCGACCGCGCCAGTTCGGCCAAAGCCAGCATGGCGATCAGGGCCGGCAGGCCCGACCGGAGAGACAATCGGTGCGCAAGTCCGAAGGCCGCGGCCCAGAAGGCCCCCGCCCCGGCCGCCATGAGGAGCAGGGCGAAAGGCGCCATCCAGCCATGGCGCGCGACATCCACAAGGAAGGGCTGGACGATCCAGTGCAGAGTCAGCGCGAAATAGCCCGCGCCCAACGCCCAGCCGGCCCAGATCGCCCGACGCAGGCCGATCTCGTGCCGGGCCGCAGAAAGCGCAATCGCCAGCGCAACAATCGTGACCGGCCACAGCCCCCAGGGACTTTGGCCGAGGCCGGCAAGCGCGCCGAGACCGGCATAGACCGCCCCGCGCGGCCCTGCCCGCATCGCCGAAAGCCGTGACGCGACCCGCGTCGCTGGTGTCATTCAGCGGCCTTCTGGGGCATCTCCTTGACAGGGTTCAGGCGCACGCGCAGGCGCTTGATCCGCCGGGCATCGGCGTCGATCACCTCGAATTCCGGGCCATCGGGATGGCGGATGACTTCGCCGCGCGCCGGCACGTGGCCGGCCAGCATGAAGGCAAGCCCGCCCAGCGTCTCGACCTCTTCGTCGTCGATCTCTTCGTTGGAGGTGAGGCTCATGCCGATTGCGGGCTCGAATTCGTCGAGCGGCGTCTTGGCAAGCGCGAGCCAGCAGCCGGGCCGTTCCTCGATGAAGGAGGTGGCCTCGTCGACATCGTTTTCATCCTCGATCTCGCCCACGACCTGTTCGATCAGGTCCTCGATCGTGACCAGCGCGTCGGTCCCGCCATATTCGTCGATGACGAGTGCCATGTGGATGCGTTCGGCCTGCATCTTTTGCAGCAGGACGCCCAGCGGCATCGAGGGCGGCACATAAAGCAGCGGACGCAGGATGTTGCGCAGATCGAAATCATCATGCTTGCCGTTGAAGCCGAAGCGCAGCGCGAAATCCTTGAGATTGACGATACCTACCGGGGTGTCGAGCGTCCCCTCGAAGACCGGGATCCTTGTCATCCCGCTTTCGCGGAAGACCTTGACCAGTTCGTCCTGCGACGTCCCGATCGGCACCGCGACGATCTCTGCCTTGGGGATCGACACATCATCGACCCGCATCCGGCGCAGGTTCAGAAGGCCGGGCCGGGGCGGCTCGATTGATGACCGCTCTGTCTGGGGATTCAAGGAATAGGTTTGCGTGCCTGAAATGGCACCTATGACCCGGCCGAAAAGGCCCCAGTCACTTCGTCTAGACTCGCTCTCGTCGGGGTCGTTTCCGCGTGGCGTCTCGGCCGTGCTCGGCCCGCTGCTGGTGTCGTTCATTTGCTCCATCCGTCGCGGTCACGTTGCCGCGAATCACTCAATAATCGCATATGGGTCCTCAATCCCCAATTTTCCAAGTATCTCGGTTTCGATTCCCTCCATGAGGGTCGCATCGGCGTCACGTTCGTGGTCGTAGCCCAAAAGGTGCAGGACCCCGTGAACGACAAGATGAGTCGCATGGTCCGTCAGGCTGCGCCCGCCCGCCTCGGCCTCGCGCAGGCAGGTCTGATAGGCGATCGCGATATCGCCCAGCTCGGGATCGAGGGGGGGCTCGGGCGGCGCTCCATCCCGCTCTGCCGCGCGATCCTCGGACGGCCATGACAGGACGTTTGTCGGCACCGGCTTTCCGCGAAAGGCCTTGTTCAACTCGGCGATGCGGGCGTCGTCGCAGGCCAGCAGACTGACTTCAAGGCCATCTTGCGCCAGATTCAGGTGGCGGGCCACGGCGTCGGTGGCTGTCGCGGCCAGCCGCTCTATCCCCGCCGCGGACCAGAGCGGCTCTTCGATCAGGCAATCGACGTTCACTGACGGTCAGCCCCGCTCCGCATCTTTGTCATAGGCCTCGATGATCGCCGCCACGAGCGGGTGTCGCACGACATCCTTGGCGGTGAAATAGTTGAAGCTGATCTTCGGGATCGAGGTCAGCAGCCGTTCGGCATCGGCAAGGCCCGAGGCCACGCCGCGCGGCAGGTCGACCTGCGTGCGGTCGCCCGTGATCACCATGCGCGATCCTTCGCCCAAACGGGTCAGGAACATCTTCATCTGCATGGAGGTCGCGTTCTGCGCCTCGTCAAGCACGACAAAGGCCCGGCTGAGCGTGCGCCCGCGCATGAAGGCCAGCGGCGCGATCTCGATGACCTTTTCCTCGATCATCTTGGCCAGCTGCTTGCCGGGCAGGAAATCGTTCAGCGCATCGTAAAGCGGCTGCATGTAGGGATCGACCTTGTCCTTCATGTCGCCCGGCAGATAGCCCAGCTTCTCGCCTGCCTCGACGGCGGGGCGGCTGAGGATGATCTTGTCCACATGACCGCCGATGAACATCGACACGCCGACCGCGACGGCAAGATAGGTCTTGCCGGTGCCCGCGGGGCCGATCCCGAAGGCAAGCTCGTTTTCAAAGAGTGCGCGGACATAGGCCTTTTGCGCCTCTGTCCGGGGTTCGACGATCTTGCGGCGGGTCTTGACCTCGACCCGTTCCTCCCCGCCCCTGAACATCTCCATCTGGCTTTCGGCCTCGCCCGACAGGGCGCGCGCGGCCGAACCAAGGCGCAATTCCCGGTCGACATCGGCCGGTTCGACCGGTTTCCCGGTCTCCAGCCTCTGGTAAAGCGCGCTGAGAACATCGGCCGCCATCGTCCGGACACCGGGTTCCCCGATGACCGAAAGCTGATTGCCCCGCCTGACGATCTGAACGCCAAGCGCGCTTTCGATCGCGGTCAGGTTGCGGTCATATTCACCGCACAGATCGATCAAGAGGAAATTGTCCGGGAATTCCAGTGCGGCACCGGTGGCTTCGGTATCTGCGGTCAGAACAGAGATGGTCAAACACTACTCCTGTCTGGGTCGGGCCCTATCGGCCCGGATTGAACGAATCTGGCAACCCACGCCCGCGAGCGCAAGTCACCTTCTCTCATGCCTGCATGACAAAACGACAAAGGGCCACGGTTTGAACCGTGGCCCGGAGATTTCGATGTATATTTCACCGCGGTCAGAGCGGATCGGGGATGAAGGTGCCTTCCTGGAACGGACCGACCACGGCGGTGGGCGGTGCGACCCCCGAACAGACCGGGCGGCCATCGGGCGTCAGCCGTTCGGACAGATAGCCTTCGACACCGTCATCGATGATCCAGTGATCACAGCCGTTCGGGTCGACCCAGATGCCGGCCACCAGAGTCGACAGGTGGTGCGAATTGATGCCGCGGTCGACCGACTTGTCCGGGCCGATCTCGAAGAAGCCTTCGCCACCTTCGCACGCTGCCAGAACAAGACCGGCAGCGGCCAGGCACATTACTTTGAACACATTCATATCCGGGCTCCTCAACGCAGGCAGTAGATTTCGACGCGGCGATTCTGCTGCATCCCCTCGGCAGTGTGGTTCGTCGCTCGAGGTTGACGCTCCCCGAAGCCGCGGACATCCACAACCCGAACGCCGATCGAACGGGCAACCTCTGCCACCGCGTTGGCGCGGTTGTTCGAAAGCCGGATGTTGTATTCATCCGAGGCACGGCTGTCGGTATGGCCGTAGATCAGGAAACCGAAGGCGTTCGCGCTGCGGAAGAATTCCTGAAGATTGGCGCGGTTTTGCGGCCCGATATGCCAGCGGTCCGTGGCGAACAGTTGGTCCGTCGGCACAACGCCGCAAATCTCGCTCCGGTGGCAGACCGGGCGACCCTCGCGGTCGCGATGCGGCGACATGTAACCTTCGGCGCCGTCGTCCATGGCCCAGTGCTCGCATCCGTCCGGATCGATCCAGATCGTCGGCTCGTAATATTCGCGCACCTGCTCCTGAGCCGCGACGGGCGCGGCGATCGACATCGCCCCCAGCGCAGCGATCGCCACCCCCCCAAGGGCGGCCCGCAATCTGTTCTTCCCGGTTCTCATCACGGTCTACTGTCCTCTGCAATCACACTTCCACCTGTCAAAGCGGCACAAAGCCGCCGACGACCAGATTTATGATCACATTGTTACCCGCTTGACGCCACAATGAAAGCGATTTCGCCTAGATATGGTGGTCTTGGCGCGAACAATCCCTAGTCAACCGCCGCATTGTTGCCACATTTCCGCCTCAATTGCGGAATTTGGCGATCAGGCCCCGATCAATTCGCCAGCGAGGGAATGGGGCGCCGCCTCGATGATGCGCACGCGGCGAATCTGTCCGCGCAGTTCCTCGGCGGCATCCACATGAACGGCGTGGAGATGTTCGGATTTTCCGCCCCACTGGCCCGGCTTGCGCCCCGGCTTCTCGAAAAGGACAGCGGTTTCCCGGCCGACCATGGCCTCCTGTGCCGCGGTCTGCTGCGCCGCAAGAAGGGCCTGCAACCGGTGCAGACGGTCGTCCATCACCTCGACCGGAAGGGTCGGTCGTTCGGCCGCCGGGGTGCCGGGCCGGGCCGAATACTTGAACGAATAGGCCGCGCCATAGCCGACCTCCTGCACCAGATCGAGCGTGGCCTGAAAATCCTCCTCGGTCTCGCCGGGAAACCCCACGATGAAATCCGAGGTCAGCAAGATGTCGGGCCGCGCCGCGCGGATCCGGTCGATCAGCCGCAGATAGCTTTCGGCGGTATGCTTGCGGTTCATCGCCTTGAGGATGCCGTCGCTGCCGGATTGCACGGGCAGGTGCAGATAGGGCATCAGCTTGGCTTCGTCCCCATGCGCCGCGATCAGGGCGTCATCCATGTCGTTGGGGTGGCTGGTGGTATAGCGAATCCGGTCTAGCCCGTCGATCCGCGCAAGCCGCGTGATCAGTCCCGCAAGGCCATCCTCGCCGCCATGATAGGCATTCACGTTCTGCCCCAGAAGCGTGATTTCCCGCACGCCCGCATCGACCAGACCCCTTGCCTCGGCCTCGATCCGGTCGGCCGGGCGGGACAGTTCGGCACCGCGCGTATAGGGCACGACGCAGAAGGCGCAGAACTTGTCGCAGCCTTCCTGCACGGTCAGAAAGGCTGTCGGGCCGCGCGGGGCGCGAGGCCGGGATTTCAGCGTCTCGAACTTGTCGTCCTCGGGAAACTCGGTCTCGATGGCGCGGTCGCCCGCGCGCACCTTCCGCTCCATCTCGGGAAGCCGGTGATAGCTTTGCGGACCGACCACAAGGTCGACCATCGGCATCCGGCGCACGATCTCTTCGCCCTCGGCCTGGGCGACGCAGCCCGTCACGCCGATCTTGAGGTCGGGATTCGCGGCCTTCTGACCCTTGAGCCGGCCCAGATCGGAATACAGCTTTTCTGCGGCCTTTTCCCGGATATGGCAGGTGTTGAACAGGACCATGTCGGCCTCGGCCATGTTCTGCGTCTGTTCATAACCCTCTCCGCCCAGCGCCTCGGCCATCCGCTCGCTGTCATAGACGTTCATCTGGCAGCCATATGTCTTGATGAAAAGCTTTCTCGGCTGGTTGGTCATGGCGGCGGTTCCTCGATCCGGTAAACGCCCGGTATCTAGCCCAGAGGGGCGGGCTCTTGCAATGGACCCGGAATTAACCGAATCTCCGGGCGCGACGGGTCAGATGCGCAAAGAGTAACCGAACAGATATCCGTGACGACTGGGGCGCCGAAGATGCATTACGACAGCCTCGATGCTTTCCTCTCTTCGGGGAAGGACCTGATCGCCAAGGGGCCCATCGCTCTGGTGCTGGCCGAAGACGAGGTCGAGCTGGACACCTCGATTCGGCATCATGTGGATGCGGGATTTCGCCGGATCATCGTCTTTGCCAATCCCGAACTGAAGTCCGGCGTCCCGCTCAGCGACAGGATCATCCGGGTCGACACCGACATCCTGGCCGAAGGCGCGCTGTGCAGGGTCGTGAATTCGGTGATCGATATCTGCGACGGCCAGTGGCTCTATTACTGCTACAATGCCGAATACCTGTTCTATCCGTTCTGCGAACACCGCACCATCGGCGAGATGATCGCCTTCAACGCCGAAGAGCGGCGCGACACCGTGCTGACCTATGTGATCGACCTGTATGCCGGGGATCTGTGGGCCAATCCCGGCGCGGTTTCCCTTGACGACGCGCATCTGGACAAGTCGGGCTATTATGCGCTGGCCCGCTACAAGCCCGGCACGCAGGACCCCGAGGAACGGCAACTGGATTTCTTCGGCGGGTTGCGCTGGCGGTTCGAGGAGCATGTGCCCCTGCCCCGCCGCCGTATCGACAGGGTGGCCCTGTTCAAGGCGCAGAAGGGCGTGCATCTCAGGCCCGACCACACCTTTACCGATCCGGAATACAACACCTATTCCTGCCCGTGGCACAACAACCTAACGGCGGCGGTCTGTTCATTCCGCACGGCCAAGGCCCTCAAGAGAAACCCGGGCTCGACCTTCGATATCGAAACGTTCCAGTGGTACAATTCCGCGCCGTTCGAATGGCATTCGCAGCAATTGCTCGACCTCGGGCTCATGGAGCCGGGCCAGTGGTTCTGACCATGGGCCGGGCGGTGTCGCCCCGGTCAGGCGGCCAGGATGTTGGCCCCGGGCATCGGACCTGACCCGAATGGCCGGTCCGGCCAGACGCGGGCGGCGCGGCAGATCCTGCGGTGGCGGTCCAGATCGGCAGGGCTTCGGATCGCGAAGGCCCGGACCGGGGGCTGCCGGATTCGGCCCGCGCCGGCCAGGATCGGGTGCACCTGCGCGACACGTCGTGCAAAGCCGTCCTTGATGGCGGCCCAGCGGGACAGATAGTCGACATCCCCGTCGGGCAGGACCCAGATCGCATGGAGCCGGTCCGGCAGGATCACCTCCGCATCGGTCACGAAGGGATGCCTGCCCCGCACCTCCTCTATCGCGGCGCGCAGCAGCGGCGCCTGGTCGACAGGACAGACGCCCGCCGGATCGGCCAGCCTCAGGGTGAAGAAGTAGGTGCCATCGGGCACGGGGGATCGGTCGGATTGTGTCATGAGGCGAGTGTCACCGGAATCGGTTAACAACTCGCAAAAGGCGGAGATTGCGCCTCGGTCCGGGCGACCCGGCTGAAGGATCAGATCCGGCGCAGGCGGATCACGACATCCACGGAGGACAGCTCGGCGCCTTCGGGGAGGTCGGGCAGGCGCCGGATCTCCAGCTCTTCGGCCGGGGCATCCGTCAGGACGGCGCTGTCTTCCCAGTAGAAATGGGGATGATCCGACACGTTGGTGTCGAAATAGCTCTTGGTGCCGTCAACCGTGATCTCGCGCATCAGCCCCGCGTCGCAGAAGGCCCGAAGCGTGTTGTAGACGGTTGCCAGCGAGACGGGTTCCCCGCTCCGGCAGGCGGCCTCGAACAGCGTTTCGGCGGTGACATGGCGATCCTGGCCATCACCGACCAGAAGCCGCGCAAGCGCCAGCCGCTGACGCGTCGGCCTGAGGCCGGCGGCCCCCAACCATTGCTCGCCGCGCTTGTCGGCCAGATCGGACGTGCAGGATTCCTGTTTCATGACGTTAGAATATGCCGCGACGCCCCCATTTTTCAATGGCAAACAGGCGGTTTCGGCGTCGGGGCATCCTGTCGCAGCCCGAAAGGCGTCATTTGCCCGAAACCCCCTCGGACTTGCCCTTGCCGGAAGTCGGGTGATAGATGCAAAACCGAAGCGAATGCAGAAACAACGGAACGGGTCCCCTCGCAGATGTCAGACTATCCGCGCCAGTTCGACAAGGACGGCCTTCTCAAGTGCGCCCGGGGCGAATTGTTCGGTCCGGGCAATGCGCAATTGCCGCTCCCGCCGATGCTGATGATGGACCGGATCACCGATATCAGCGGTGACGAGGGCGCGCATGGCAAGGGCCATGTGGTGGCCGAATTCGACATCACGCCGGACCTGTGGTTCTTCGAATGCCATTTCCCCGGCAACCCGATCATGCCCGGCTGTCTCGGGCTTGACGGGTTGTGGCAGCTGACCGGGTTCAACCTTGGCTGGCGCGGCTGGAAGGGGCGCGGCTATGCGCTGGGCGTGGGCGAGGTCAAGCTGACCGGCATGGTCCGACCCGACCGCAAGATGCTGACCTACAAGGTGGATTTCACCAAGGCGATGCAGACCCGCCGGCTGACCATGGGTGTCGCCGACGGCATCGTCGAGGCCGATGGCGAGGTGATCTACCAGGTCAAGGACATGAAGGTCGCGCTGAGTGAAAGCTGATCGGGCATGCGCGCCGACGGCACGGGCCGGATGCCCGGCGGGGCATTCGGACCGCTGAGCTTGCCCTTCCCCGCCCCCATGACCTACACAAGTCCAGCCATTGGATAGGGAGGCCGCATGCGCCGCGTCGTCATCACCGGTTTGGGTATCGTCTCGCCCATCGGCAATTCCGCCGACGAAGTCCTCGATGCCCTGAAAGCCGGACGTTCGGGAATAGAACATTCGCCCGAAATGGCCGAACATGGCTTTCGCAGCCAGATCGCCGGAACACTCAGGATCAATCCTGCCGACCATGTCGACAAGCGGACCATGCGTTTCATGGGGCCGGGCGCCGCCTATGCCCATATCGCGATGAGCCAGGCCATCGCCGATGCGGGCCTAAGTCCCGACGAGGTGTCGCATCCGATGACGGGGCTGATTGCCGGGTCGGGCGGGCCGTCGACATCGGCCATGCTGGCCGCGCACCAATCGGTTCTCAAGACCGGAGCCACCAAGCGGATCGGCCCCTTTGCCGTGCCCAAATGCATGTCCTCCACGATCAGCGCGAACCTGTCGACCGCCTTTCAGATCAAGGGGATCAACTATTCGATCACCTCGGCCTGTTCGACCTCTCTGCATTGCATCGGCAATGCGGCCGAGCAAATCATGATGGGCAAGCAGGACGTGATGTTCGCCGGCGGCGGGGAGGAGCTTGACTGGACGCTGTCGTGTCTTTTCGACGCGATGGGCGCGATGAGTTCGAAATTCAACGATATGCCGGAAAAGGCCTCCCGCGCCTTCGACGCCGACCGCGACGGGTTCGTGATCGCGGGCGGTGGCGGCATGGTCGTTCTCGAATCGCTCGACCGGGCGCTGGCGCGCGGCGCGCATATCCATGCCGAGGTCACCGGCTTTGCCGCCACCTCCGACGGGCACGACATGGTCGCCCCTTCGGGCGAGGGTGGCGAACGGGCGATGCGGCTGGCGCTGAACACTCTGCCCGAGGGGCGGCACGTCAGCTATATCAACGCGCATGGCACCTCGACCCCCGTGGGCGATGTGGGCGAGATCGAGGCCGTGCGCCGCGTCTTCGGCGAAGGCCAGACCCCGCCGGTCAGTTCCACCAAGTCGATGACGGGCCACAGCCAGGGTGCCACCGGCGCGCAGGAGGCGATCTATTGCCTGCTGATGCTGAAGGACGATTTCATCGCGCCCTCGATCAACGTGGACACTCTCGACCCTGCGCTGAAACCGGCCGAGATCGCGACCGAGATGGTCGCAGATGCCGGCCTCGACACCGTGATGACCAACAGTTTCGGTTTTGGCGGCACCAACGGGTCGATGCTGTTATCCCGCTACCGGGAAAACTAGGAAAACAGGGGGCCGCGATGGCACTTTCGATGACCGGAAAACGCGGCCTCATCATGGGCGTGGCCAATGACCGCTCCATCGCGTGGGGCATCGCCAAGGCGATGTCCGAGGCGGGGGCGGAGCTGGCCTTTTCCTATCAGGGCGCGGCCTTCGGCAAACGGGTGGAACCCCTGGCCGCCTCCGTCGGATCCGACCTTCTGGTAGATGTGGACGTGACCGACGATGCTTCGCTGGACGCGGCGTTCGAGACCTTGGCGAACCGTTGGGACAGGCTCGATTTCCTCGTCCATGCCATCGCCTATTCGGACAAGACCGAACTTCAGGGCCGGTTCATCGACACCAGCCGCGAGAACTTCCGCAATTCGCTGACGATCTCGTGCTATTCGCTGATCGAGGTGGCCCGGCGCGCGCGACCGCTGATGACCGAGGGCGGAACGATCCTCACGCTGACCTATGAAGGGTCGCAGCGGGTAACGCCCTACTACAACGTGATGGGCGTGGCCAAGGCGGCGCTGGAATCGGCGGTGCGCTATCTGGCCAACGATCTGGGCCCCGAAGGGATAAGGGTCAACGCCATATCGCCCGGCCCGATGAAGACGCTGGCGGGTGCCGCCATTGGCGGGGCGCGCAAGACGTTCAAGTATACCGAGGCCAATGCCCCCCTTGGCGGAAACGCCACGCTCGAGGCGATCGGCGGGACGGCGGTCTACCTTGCCTCCGATGCGGGCGCCTGCACCACCGGAGAGATCATCCGTGTCGATGGCGGGTTCCACGTGCTCAGCATGCCACAACCCGGAAACCTCTGATCCCGCACCGCCACAACCGGAACCGGGACAGGCCGGAGCTTGTATCGAGACAGGATCCGGTGTTTCCCCCCGCCCGACCCGGCTTTGCCCTTTATGGAACCCGGCATTCGGGGCAGGCTCCTGATCGCCGGCAACAATTCGAGTCGACTGCCCGATGACCAACCAGACCACGCCATTCGTCTGCGTCTTCGACGCCTATGGAACGCTTTTCGATGTGAATGCGGCCGCAAGACGCGCGGCCGAAGGGCCGGATGGCGCGCACCTGAAAGAGGTGTGGCCCGACATCGCCCGCGACTGGCGCCTGAAACAGCTGCAATACACCTGGTTGCGCTCAATCGCCGGGCGGCATTGCGATTTCTGGCAGGTCACGCAGGACGGTCTCGACTGGGCTCTCGAGGCCGCGAGGCTGGATGATCCCGCGTTGCGGCAGCGGCTTCTCGACCTTTATCTCGAGCTTGACGCCTATCCCGAAGTAACCGGCGTGCTGTCGCGGCTCAAGGCGCAGGGTCATGCCACGGCGATCCTGTCGAACGGGTCGCCCGATATGCTGGCGGCGGCGGTTACCTCGGCCGGGCTGACCGACAAGCTCGATGCCGTCCTGTCGGTCGAGGAGGCCGGCATCTTCAAGCCGCATCACCGGGTCTATGACCTCGTGATCGACCAGTTCGGCGGACCCAAGCACAAGGTGCTGTTCGTCTCGTCCAACGGATGGGACGCGGCGGGGGCGGCGGGCTACGGGTTCCGCACGATCTGGGTCAACCGTGCGGGCGAACCGGTCGACCGGCTCTATGCCGAACCGCATCAGGTGCTGGCCGACCTGACCCCCCTTCCGGAGCTTGTCTGATGCCGCGTTTCACCACCGCCGATGGCGTGAGCCTGCATTACAGCGATGACGGCGCGGGCACGCCGATCCTGTGCCTTGCGGGGCTGACGCGCAACAGCGCGGATTTCGATCATGTGGCGCCGCAACTGGCCGGCCACCGGATGATCCGGCTGGACAGCCGGGGGCGGGGCCTGTCGGACCGGGCCGATCCCCAGACCTATACGATCCCGCAGGAAAGCGCGGATGCGCTGGCGCTTCTCGATCATCTGGGGATCGGGCGGGCGGCGATCCTGGGCACGTCGCGCGGCGGGCTGATCGCCATGACGCTGGCGGTGACGGCGAAGGACCGGCTTCTGGGCGTGTGCCTCAACGATATCGGGCCCATGATCGAGGCAAGGGGCCTCGAGACGATCGAGGGCTATATCGGGCGCAACCCGCCGCAGAAAACCTACGAAGAGGCCGCCCGGTCCCGCGCCCTTCTGTGGCGCCCCTTTCGGGACGTGCCGCATGACAGGTGGCTGGCCGAGGTCCGCGCCCATTACGAGGAAACGCCCGAGGGTCTTGTCCTGCGCTACGATCCGGCCTTGGGCGACGTCTACCGCGCCGGGGCCAGTTCCAGGGCGATCCCGGACATGTGGCCGCTGTTCGATGCGTTCGAAGGGCTGCCCCTTGCCGTGATCCGGGCCGAGGGGTCCGATATCCTGTCGCGCGCGACCGCCGATGAAATGGCGCGGCGTCGACCCGACATGATCCGGGCCGAAGTGGCGGGACGCGGCCATGTGCCGTTTCTCGATGAACCCGAGGCGCGGGAGGCGATCGCCCGCTGGCTGGAGGCCCTGCCATGAATATCGACATGATCCACGCCGCCGCAGCGCGACTTCGCGGCCATGTGGTGGAAACGCCGCTGCTGTTCTCCCCCGGCATCGACGCGATTGCCGGGCGCCGCGTCTTCGTGAAGGCCGAGGCGGTGCAAGTCACCGGGTCGTTCAAGGCGCGCGGCGGCTGGTCCGCGATATCGGCCCTGCCGCCCGAGATCCGCGCCCGCGGCGTGATCGCCTTTTCATCTGGCAACCATGCCCAGGGCGTGGCGCGCGCGGCGGCCTCGTTCGACATACCTGCCGTCATCATCATGCCGTCCGACGCCCCGCGGGCCAAGATCGAGGGCACCCGCGCGCTGGGCGCCGAGGTCGTGCTTTATGATCGTGTGCAGGAAAGCCGCGAAGAGATCGGCGAGACGCTTGCCCGCGACCGGGGGCTGACCCTCATCCGCCCCTATGACGAACCACAGGTAATCGCGGGTCAAGGCACGACGGGTCTGGAAATCGCGCGGCAGGCGGCGGCGTTCGGCATCACCGATGGCGAGGTTCTGGTCTGTTGCGGCGGCGGCGGGCTGACATCGGGCATTGCGCTGGCTCTCGAGGCGGAGGCACCTTCGATGCGGGTGCGCCCGGTCGAGCCCCAGGGCTTCGACGATGTGGCCCGATCTCTTGCCTCGGGCCGGATCGAACGGAACGCGGCTGCCACCGGGTCTATCTGCGACGCGGTTCTGACACCGGCACCGGGGGAGATCACCTTTCCCATCATGCACCGCCTGTGCGGGCCGGGCCTTGCCGTCACCGATGCCGAGGCACGCCGCGCCGTCGCAGCGGCCGCCCGGCACCTCAACCTTGTGGTCGAGCCGGGCGGCGCCATCGCTCTGGCCGCGGCGCTGTATCACGGCGACCGGATCGCAGGTGACCACGTCATCGTCACGGCCTCGGGCGGGAATATCGACAAATCCCTGCTCATCGACATCCTGATGGAGGAGACATGACCGACAGGGCGAAAGTCGCGAGTTTCAATGTCAAGAACCTGATCGGAGCGGATCGGGAATATTACGAGTTCCAAAGCTACACGCCCGAGGAATATTCCTGGAAAAAGGCCTGGCTGGCCGACCAGATCGTCCAGATGGATGCCGATGTGATCGGCTTTCAGGAGATTTTCGAGGAAGAGGCGCTGCGCGACGTGGTGGCCGAGGCCGATGCGCGAGGGGCGGCCCGCAACGCCGCCTCCATCCCCGACAGGTCGAAACCCTATCGCGGCAAGGCGATCTTCGACCGTCTGGACTATACCCCCTATACCGGCGCGGCGCTGGCCTTTGCGCCCAACAGCGCCGACCCCGGCACGCCCGGCCAACGGCGCCCGGGCGTGGCGATCCTGTCGCGGCTGGACTTTGACGGTCGGCCCGAGATCATCCAGGATCTGGATCAGCCCCTGACCATCCCTTTCGGCGCCCTGCGCGGACTGGAGGGCGACGCCGGGAGCTATACCGTCCGGCGCTTGTCCCGGCCGATCGTCAAGGCCCGGGTGCGGATCGGTGGACACCGTGTCACCGTCTTAAATTGCCACCTGAAATCGAAACTGGGCGAATACCTCGTGCCCGAAGGCGCGGATTACGCGCCCGAGGCGGACCTGACGACCTATGATCCGGTGGGCCGGGCCATGGGGTCGCTCAGGGCGGCGCTTCGGCGCATGGCGGAGGCCTGGATCCTGCGCCGCGAGATCGTGGCCGAACTGCGTGCCGGCCACCCGGTCATCGCGATGGGCGATTTCAACGATGGCGAACATACGGTCAGTTCCGAAATCGTCGCAGGTGAGGTGCCGTTCAGGAACTATTCCTGGATGCTGCGCCATGACGCCCGGGATTACGGCGACCGCTACAGCCCCGAGGAAAACATCCAGATCACCGAGGATGTGAACAAGGTCCGCCTGCATTCGGCCGAAAAGCTGTTCATCCGCAAGAGCTTGCGCGACATGGTCTATACCTCGGCCTTCGGCGGCGTCTACGAAAGCATCGACCAGATCTTCCTCTCGCGGCATTTCCACCCCGATTACGACGGGCGGATCGGCGAGATGGATTATTTCACCGTCTTCAACGATCACCTGACGGACGGCTCCCATGCGGAGGCGCCCTACAACAAGCTCGCCTCCGATCATGGCCAGATCGTCGCCCATCTGAGAATGGGCCGGCGCGGCTGACCGATCCGACCGGAACCGGGCCGAAGCAAGGAAGGAACCCAAGATGCGCAGTCTTTCAGTGTCGCGCGACGGCGCCGAGATCCATTCGCAGGTCGACGGGGTCGACGACCCCGCCGCACCGACCGTGGTGTTCGCCAATTCTCTGGGAACGGACCTGACGCTTTGGGATTCGGTCCTTCCCCACCTGCCCCCGGGCCTGCGGCTGATCCGTCATGACATGCGGGGCCATGGGCGATCCTCGGTTCCGCCGGGCCCCTATTCGATGGGCGCGCTGGTGTCGGATGCCGAGGCCGTCTGCGACGCGTGGGAGGTGAAGGACTGCGTCTTCGTGGGCCTCAGTGTCGGCGGGCTGATCGCACAGGGCCTTGCCGTCAAGCGGATGGACCTTGTGCGCGGGCTTGTCCTGTCGAACACGGCCGCCAAGATCGGAACCAAGGACCGGTGGCAGGAACGGATCGACGCCGTGCGCGCGGGCGGCATGGAGGCGGTGGCCGAGGGCGTGCTCGAGCGATGGTTCGGCCCGGCCTTCCTTGCCTCGTCCGAGGTCGCGCCCTGGCGCGCGCTTCTGCTGGCGACCCCGCCCGAGGGCTATGCCGGGGTCTGCGCCGCGATCGCGGGGACGGATTTCTTCAGCACGACATCCGGCCTGCGCCTGCCGACATTGGGGATTTCCGGGACCGAGGACAAATCGACGCCGCCCGACATGGTGCGCGAGACGACCGAGCTTGTCCCCGGCTCGCGGTTCGAACTGATCCGCAGGGCGGGGCACCTTCCCTGCGTCGAGCAACCTGAAACCTATGCCGCATTGCTGACCGGCTTCATGAAGGAGATCGGCCATGTCTGACCCGGAACCCCCCCGCTTCGCCAAGGGCGACGCGACCCGCCGCGCGATCCTAGGCGACAGGTTCGTCGACCGGGCCGAGGCGGCGCTGACGCCGCTTGATACCACGTTCCGCGAATTCACGACCGAGGCGGTCTGGGGCACGGTCTGGGCCGCCGAGGGGCTGGCATTGCGGGAGAAATCGCTGGTGACCGTGGCCCTTCTCGCCGGCGCCGGCCAGACCGAGGAACTGGGCCTGCACATTCACGTGGCCCGCAAGAACGGCGCCACACGCGAAGACCTGATGGAGGTCTTCCTGCATGTGGCCGCCTATGCGGGCGTGCCCCATGCCAATCAGGCGATCCGGGTCGCGAAATCCGTCTGGGCCGAGATGGACAAGGCCGAACAGGGCTGAGCCGGGCCTCAGCCGTCGATGTCTCCTGCCGCGGCCTCGAGGATTTGCTCGGGCGTTGCGTTGGGGTCGACCGCGTCGAAATCCGGCGCCCGGTCGCGGGCCAGCGCCTCTTCGCCATAGACGTCATCGGGATCGAGCATCACGGGCGGCAATTCCACCCCGCGCCCGAAATATTCGGGATCGACGCGCAGCGATTCCGCTTCGGACCGGACATGGACCGGCGTGTCCAGCGGCACCCGTTCATACAGGTCGATCATGTCCTGGTTGAACAGGCGGATGCAGCCGGCCGACCCGGAATTGCCGATGGAATTCATGTCATTGGTTCCATGGATCCGGTAGTAGGTATCGCGCCCGTTGCGGAACAGATACAGGGCCCGGCTGCCCATCGGGCTGCGCAATCCACCGGGGATCCCCTGACGGAAGGGCCCGTAAACCTCGGGTTCGCGGCGGATCATGTTCTGCGTGGGTGTCCAGCCCGGCCATTTCCGCTTGAGCCGGATGATCCCGTTGCCCTGAAAGGCAAGACCTGCCCGGCCGACACCGACCGGATAACGGATGGTGAATTCCACGCCCTCGTTCGGGATCCAGTAAAGGAATTTGGCATAGGGATCGACGTCGATCGTTCCGGGTTCCTGTTCACCGACATAGACACCGGTCATTCGGCGGTTCACGCCTTGGGTATATTCCAGCGGAACAGGCGGCAGGGTGTAACCTGCATCGAAGACCGGCCCGTATTCGTCGAGATACTCCACATCGGGGACTGCAAGCGTGCCTTCGCCCACCTCCTCGACGGGCGCGGCACAGGCCGCGAGAGAGCCCAGCATCAGGCTGCCGAAACTGCGTCGGGTCAGGGCGTTTGAAGTCATGCGTTGAGACCTTCCGGGCGTTGCATCGGCGTCTAGATAACAACATGTGCGAGAAGTGCAATTCAAGCCGCTGTCAGTTGGACGGCCGAATCCGGCTTGTGCCCCGGTCACAACGGCCGGCCGGTTCACGCAAGGACCGGGTCGCTTCGCCTCCGGCGCAGGAAACGCCCCGATGCCGAAGAATGGTGCAGGATGTCGGTTTTCCTCGCAAAGTCTGCCTCCCGATCGTGACAAGGGGGGACCGCCACGGCAAAATGTAAACTGAATTAGACAGTCAGTTTTGCGAATCAAGGGTCTGTGCGACCGGCCCGGTCCGCCCCGATGGGCGCGGTCCGCAAGGGTAAGCTTCGACCCGGGAGCATGTCCAGTGATCGTCGTGATGCTCGATATCGACGGAGTTCTAGTCGACGGCCGGCCCGGGGACGGAACCGCCTGGCACACCGATCTGGAGGCCGATCTGGGCATTTCGCCCAAGGCCCTGCACGAGGCCTTCTTCGCCCCGTTCTGGAAAGATATCGTCACCGGCAAGGCAGAGATGATGCCGCGCCTCGAGGCTGCGCTTTCGATGATGAAAGCGCCCGTCCCGGCCGAGATCCTGCGCGACTACTGGTATGAAAACGACAGCCGGATCATGCACGATGTCGCCGATTGGGTGCGAAAGGTCCGGGCCGAGGGCGTGCAGGTCTTTCTCTGCTCGAACCAAGAGGTCGGTCGCGCGAATTACCTGCTCGACCGGCTTCTGATCGGCGAGATGGTTTCGGGGATCGTCTATTCGGCGGCGATTGGCGCGGCAAAACCCGATCCCATGTTCTTTGAACGGGCGCGGCAGGGTTTCCCGACCGCCACGCCGCTTCTGATCGACGACAGCCTGTCGAATGTCACCGCTGCGCGGACGGCAGGCTGGCGCGCCATTCATTTTCGCAACTCGGCCGATCTGCCGGCCCCGGGCGATCCGGTCTGGGAGGTCAATCCCCGGTGATCGTGCGCGTCAGGTCGCTGTCGGGATCGGCAAGCGGGGCGATCACGTCGAAATGGTGACGCTCGGGGGCGATCACGGCCTTGGCGCACCACAACCGGGTCAGCATCCGCGCCTGATGCAGAAAGGCCGGGCGTTCGGCTTCGCCGACCCAGACGATGACCGGGCATTCCGGCGGGGGCCGTCTTGCCGGGCTTTCCAGAAGCGCCTCGACCGCGTCGATGCGCAGATCGTCGTTCATCGTGGTCTTCATCAACGGGCCAAGATCGGAAATCGGCGAGATCGGGACGATCCGTTCGATCCTGTCCCGCGCGGCCAGCGGCACATCCGCGTTGCCCATCCGCGCCGCAAGATGGCCGCCCGCCGAGTGGCCCGTGATGACAAGCGGCCCGGGCCGTTTGGCCGCGATCGCATCGACCGCGCGGGCCACCTGCGCCGTGATCCCCTGGATCCGCTGGTCGGGAGCAAGGTCGTATGCCGGCATCGCGACGGCCCATCCCCTGCCCAGCGGGCCTGCCGCCAGATGCGAGAAATAGCCCGGGTCGAATTTCAGCCAGTAGCCGCCATGAAGAAAGATCACCGTGCCGCGGGCCGCGCCCTCCGGTTCGAACAGGTCGAATGTCTCGCGCGCGCCGGGGCCATAGGTCAGACCGGTCCGGCCGCCATGGCGCTGGCGAAAATCGCGGGCGGCCTCCGCCCACCTGTCGGGATAGCTGTCACCATCGGGAATGAAGGGAGCGTTCGCGTAGGCGGTATCGTTTTCCATCATCTGACCGGGTCGTTGTGGGCCGGGTGCGGACCGGCCTGGCACCCGCCCGCGAACCCCTTGACGTCGCAGTGTAACCCAGTGGCCGATGAATGACGATACCGCGTTTCCCAAAGGCCCCGCCACAGGCCGTGATGGAGGGTCGGCCCGGAACCCCCTATAGTCGCATGACGTCGAACCCGACCCCATGCGGCATAACGGGCCGGAAAGGAGAACGATGCACGGCTGGCTTCAGATGCCGATCCTGCTCATGGGCAGGGCCTACCGGTCGCTCTGGCTTCGTGTCGGGGCCTACGCGCTGGTCTCGGTTCTGCTGGCCGTGGGCGCGGCCATGGTGGAGGGCTGGATCCCGATGCGCATCGCCTCCCTCGTGCAATCCGAAGATGTCATCCCGATCCTGTCGATCCTCGCCAGTTCGCTGCTGGCGGTGTCGGCCTTCTCGCTCAACGTCATGGTCTCGGCCCATCGGGCGGCGGCCGACATCTCGACCCCACGGATCCACCGCCTGCTTCTGGAAGATACGACGACGCAATCGGTCCTTGCCATCTTCATCGGTGCCTTCGTCAACACGCTGACCATGCTGATCCTGTTCCGCATGGGCGCCTATTCCGAACGGGCGAGCATCCTTGTCATGGCGGTGGTGATCGTGCTGGTCATCCTGATCATCGGCGCGCTTCTGCGCTGGATCGAGCATCTCAGCAAGCTGGGCAGCCTCGATGACAGCATGCGCCGGGTCGACCGGCCCGCGCGCGAGGGGCTCAGGCGGCTGGCGCGGCAGCCGGCCCTCGGCGGCATCCCTCTGACGCCCGATATCGTGCTGCCCACGGTGCTCGAGACGGTAACGGCCCCCTTCTCGGGCCATGTGCAGCTCATCGACCTTCCCGGCTTGCAGGAAAGCCTGCCGGGCGAGGCCCGCGCCTATATCCGCATCGCGCCCGGCGAACATGTGCTCCAGGGGGAACCGCTGGTTCAGGTCTCGGGGCCGTTTTCCGAAGGGGCCGCACGCCGGATCGCGGAGAGTTTCGTGATCGGTGACATCCGGACCTTCGAACAGGACCCCGCCATCGGCCTTGTCGCCTTGTCCGAGATCGCCTCGAAGGCCCTGTCACCGGGCATCAACGACACGGGCACCGCGATGGAGGCCATTACCCGATCCGAGCGGCTCCTGTGGCACTATGCGCTCGAACGTGGGTCGTCGCCGCGGTCGGCACCGGTGCATGACCGTGTCTTCCTTTCGGTTCCGTCCGCCGGGGCCCTGATCGAGGCGGCCTTTGCCACGATCGCCCGCGATGGCGGCGGCCAGATCGAGGTCGCCCGGCGACTTCGCGCGGCCCTTCTGACGCTGGCCGACGGCCCCGACGCCGAACTGGCCGCTGCTGCCCAAGCCATGGCCGAACGTGCCCTGCTTTACGCCGATGCAGCACTTGTCCTCGACGAAGAGCGCGAAACCCTGCGCGAGACGGGGACGGACAGGTGAATTTTTCCGTGCGATCCGCCAAGGATCCACGGGACCCGGCCGTCAAAGCCTCGTGATGCGCATGATTGTCCCCGACGAAGACCTGGCCCGCGCCGCCGCAAACGGCGATGGCGACGCCTTTTCGCAATTGCTGGACCGGCAATATGACCGCCTGTTCGCCCTGTGCTTTCGTCTGACCGGCAGCCGCGCAGATGCCGAAGATCTGTGTCAGGACATCTGTGCTGCACTTCCGGCCAAGCTTGCCCGGTTCGACGGGCGCGCGCGGGTCACGACATGGCTTTACCGCGTGGCGGTGAATGCCGCACATGACCGGCGCCGGAAAATGGCCGCCCATGCCAGATACGCCACGGGCTGGGGCGATTGGGAAACCGCGCGTCAGGCCGCCATCACCGAGGAGGCCGAACGGCACGACTGGCTTTTGGGCGCGATGGCGCGGCTGGGGGACGATCTGCGCGACACGCTGGCGCTGGTGCTCGACGATCTGACCCATGCCGAGGCCGGCGAGATACTGGGCATCTCCGAAGGCACGGTCAGCTGGCGCCTGTCGGAGGCCCGCAGGAAACTGCGCGCGATGCGCGAGGAGGATCTGTCCGAATGACCGACCGCGACGACGACCTCTCCGATCTGAAGGCCGCCTTCGATGTCGCGAGCCCGCGCCCCGATCCGGCGCGCCGGGCGGCGGACCTCGCCCTTGCACGCGAGACGTTCGACGCGCTCCAAGGATCGCGGGACGGGGCGCGTCCCAATCCGACACGCCCCGCATCGGGGCTCCGGAGAGGAGCGAGACACATGCTGACGACCCTGACATCCCGTGGCGGCCTGGCGGCCACGACCGCACTCGTGGCGTGCGGGTTCTTTCTGCTGACCCCGCCGGGGCAGGACCTGATGCGCGCGCCTTCGGGCCAGGCGACCCTGCCCGAAGGCAGCCGGCCTTTGGCGGCCCCGGACGAGGACGTGTTGGCCGCCGAACCTGCGCCTGCCCAGCCCGATGCGGCGCCCGCGCCGGCGTCGCCTGCCTCTCGGATGGCCGGGGCCGAGGCACCGCCGCCCATGATGCTGGAGTCCCACGGAATTGCCCGGCTTGCGGTGGGCGACGATGCCCGGATCGCATCCCTGCCCGATACCGAGGCCTTCGCCAACGAAGAGCCGTCGGGCCTTGTCATCACTACGGAAAACCCGGTCTCGACCTTTTCCATCGATGTCGACACCGCCTCCTACGCGGTGGTGCGACAGATGATCGGGGCGGGCACCCTGCCCCCGCCCGACGCCGTGCGCATCGAGGAGATGATCAACTATTTCCCCTATGACCTGCCCGCCCCCGAGGAGGCGGACCAGCCGTTCCGGCCCACCGTTTCGGTCTTCGAGACGCCGTGGAACACTGACACCCGGCTTGTCCATATCGGCCTGCAGGGCACCCTGCCCGATCTGGCCGACCGCCCGCCGCTGAACCTCGTCTTCCTGATCGACACGTCGGGCTCGATGAACAACCCCGCCAAGCTGCCGCTTCTGAAGCAATCCTTCCGGCTGATGCTCGACCAACTGCGCCCCGAGGATGAGGTGGCCATCGTCGAATATGCCGGATCGGCCGGGCTTGTCCTGCCCGCGACGCCTGCCACGGATCGCGCAGCGATCCTGTCGGCGATCGAGGGTCTTGGCGCGGGCGGCGGGACCAACGGGCAAGGCGGGCTGGAACAGGCCTATACCGTGGCCGAGGCGATGGCCGCCGAGGGCGAGATCGGGCGGATCCTGCTCGCCACGGACGGCGATTTCAACCTGGGCCTGTCGGATATCGGCGCCCTCACCCGTTTCATCGCCGACAAGCGGGAAACGGGCACTTATCTGTCGGTCCTCGGTTTCGGCCGGGGCAATCTTGACGATGCGACGATGCAGGCGCTGGCCCAGAACGGTAACGGAACGGCGGCCTATATCGACACGCTGGGCGAGGCGCAGAAGGTGCTGGTCGATCAGCTGACGGGGACATTGTTCCCCATCGCCTCGGACGTGAAGGTGCAGGTGGAATTCAACCCCGCCGCCGTCGCCGAATACCGGCTGATCGGCTACGAGACCCGCGCACTCAGGCGCGAGGATTTCAACAATGACCGCGTCGATGCGGGCGATCTGGGGGCCGGGCATTCGGTGACCGCGATCTACGAGGTCACGCCCGTCGGATCGCCCGCCCGCATGTCCGATCCCCTGCGCTACGGCACGGGCGAAGAGGCGGGCGCAGCCGCCGATGAGCTGGGCTTCCTGCGGCTGCGCTGGAAGGCACCGGGCGAGGATGACAGCCGCCTTCTCGAGGCGCCGATCCCCGACGCCACCGCCGCACCGGGGCAGGAGCCGCTTTTCGCGGTTGCCATCGCGGGATTCGGCCAGCTTCTGCGCGACCCTGTCTGGCTGGGCGACTGGGGCTGGAGCGAGGCGATCGCGCTCGCCGCCGAAAACCGGGGCGACGATCTTTTCGGCTACCGCACCGAGGCAGTGCGGCTCATGCGGCTCGCACAAGGCCTGTCGGCGCGATAGCGGGTCTCAGCCCTGCGAGCCGGGCCGCGTCAAGCGGCCCACCAGCCTGCGCGCCAGAGGTGCCACGAACAGGATCGTCGGAAAGGCGATCATCCAGCTGAACAGCCACGAGCTCATCCAGATATTCAGGAAATCGTCCGCCAGCCCGACCGCCCTGAGCGTCGCCACACCGGAGATGATGCACGACATCAGGACAGAGACGAACAGGCCGAAGAGGACGGGAGCAAGGCGGGCAGGAAACATGGCAAGGTCCGAATATCTGGATGGCCCCTCCATAGGACAAGGCGCGCCGGGAGGCCAGCCATTCAGAAATCAGGCGCCGGCCCGGTGGCAAAGAAATCGCGCAGGGTGCGGCCCTTCTCGGGGCGAAAGCTTCCGTCAGGTTCGATCCCCGATATCCGGTCGATGCGGAAGGCGCGGAAATCCTCGCGCAACTCGCACCAGCAGACCGCCGTCCAGACCTTGCCCCAGAACCACAGGCCGAGGGGCCGCACCCTGCGGGCCGACACCCGGCCCTCCTTGTCCGCATAGCGGATCGCAAGGGCCGTCCGTTCCTGCGCGGCGCGTTCGACGATGTCGATCCGGGCGCGCGTCTCCTCGTCCATTTCGGACAGTGCAAAGGCATGGATGGGCACCGTCGCCACCCGGCGGCGGGCCGCGTCGGGCAGGACCGTCTCGATCTTGACCAGCGCCTCCTCGGCCGCCGCCGCCATCGACGCCCCGCCCCAGGCGCGCAACAGGCGCGCACCCGCGACAAGGGCCACGATCTCGTCATTGGTGAACATCAGCGGCGGCAGGTCATAGCCCTCGCGCATGACATAACCGACCCCGGCCTCGCCCTCGATCGGCACGCCCGAGCCGATCAGGTCGGCCACGTCGCGATAGATCGTGCGTTTCGTGACCTCCAGCTTTTGCGCCAGTTGCGCGGCCGTCACCAACCGCCCGCCCCGCAGGTGCTGCACGATCTGGAACAGGCGGTCGGCGCGGCGCATCAGGCGGGCTTCAGCTCGAACAGGCCGATGGGATTGCCGTCAAGGTCGCGGGCATGGGCGAACCGCCCTTCGGGGATCTCGATCGGCGGGCTGGTGACCCTGCCCCCCGCCGCCCTGAGCCGCTCGGACCCGGCCTCGAGCGTGTCGGGCAAGGTGATATGCACCACCGTTCCACCCTCCGTCGCCGGGGTGCCGGGAAAGAGATGCGCCCCGCCCGAGGACATGGCATTTCCCAATACCGCCATCGGCATCGGCCCGGTTGTCGTGTCGATTGTCATCTCGAAGCCGAACACGGCATTGTAGAAGGCCACGGCCCGGTCCATGTCTGTCACCGGGATCTCGCTCCAGGCAATGATCGTCTGATTGGTCATGTTGCATCTCCGTTTGCTGTCGATGCGCCTGTCATGACATAGCCCTGCTGACAGGGTTTTGTCAGCATGTTGCGGGGCAATCGGCGATCACGGGATTTGCCCCCGGCCCCGGTGCCTGCTAACGCTCCGTCATGACCGATTTTCTTCTTGTTCACGGGTCCTGCCACGCGGCCTGGTGCTGGCGCGACACGATCCCCGCAATCGAGGCGCTCGGCCATTCGGCCCGCGCCATCGACCTGCCGTCCCACGGCGACGACCGGACACCCGCCGCGGATGTGACGCTCGACCTTTATGCCGAGGCGATCGTGGATGCGATCGACGATCCGGTGATCCTCGTGGGTCATTCCATGGGTGGGTTCCCGATGACGCGGGCGGCACAGATGGCGCCGCACAAGATCGCGCGGCTTGTCTATCTGTGCGCCTATGTGCCCATGCCCGGCAAGTCGCTGTCCGACATGCGCAAGATGGCCCCGCGCCAGCCCCTCATCGAGGCGATCGACCGGGCGCCCGACGGGATCACCCTGTCGTTCAACCCTGAAAAGGCCGCCGAAAAGCTGTATCAGGACGTGCCTGCCGACACGGCGCGCTGGGCCGTCGGCATGCTGGGGCCGCAACCCCTGAAACCGCAGGAAACGGCCTTTGATCCGGGCGCGGCACTCGACCTTCCGCGCAGCTACATCCTGTGCGAGCACGACAACGCCATACCGGCCGAATGGCAGGAGGTGATGGCAGGCGATTTCGCCCCGGCCCATGTCCACCGGATGGCCACGTCGCATTCGCCGTTCCTGTCCGATCCGGCGGGTCTTGCGCGGATACTCGACCACATCGCGACGGAGGGCTGAAATGGCCGCCTCTCTCTATGACAGCGCCATGTTCCGCGACCTGATGCAGGACCGGGAAACCTCGGCGCTGTTCACCGATACCGCCGAATTGCGCGCGATGCTTCTGGTCTGGGGCGCGCTGGCCCGGGCGCAGGCGGATGAGGGCCTGATCCCCGCGCCCGCGGCCGAAGCGATCCAGCGGGCCGCGATGGAGATCCAGATCGACCCCGCGGCGCTGGCCGCCGAGACCGGCGTGAATGCCGTTGTGGTGCCCGCTCTGGCCTCCACCTTCCGGGCCGAGATGAAGGCCCCCGAAGAGGCCCAATACGTGCATTACGGCGCGACATCGCAGGATATCGTCGACACCGCGCTGGCACTCAGGCTTCGGCAGGTGCTTGTCCTTGTCGAGGCGCGGCTGACCGGCCTGATCGGCATTCTGGGCCGCATGGCCGCCGACCATGCCGAAACGCCGATGCTCGCCCGGACCTATGGGCAGGCGGCTGTCGTCACATCGTTCGGTGCCGTCGCCGCCTCCTGGGGCTGGCCTCTGACAGCGGCGCTGAACGAGTTGCCGTCACTCCGCGACAGGACGCTGCGGGTCAGCCTGTCCGGTGCGGCGGGCACGCTGTCGGCGATGGGCCCCGAAGGCCCGGCCGTTCGGGCGGGCCTTGCCGAGGGGCTGGGCCTGTCCGATCCCGGGCGCAGCTGGCACAGCGACCGGTCGGGCCATGCCGCGCTGTCGGCCTGGGCCACGCGGCTGACGGGGGCACTGGGCAAGATGGGCGCCGATCTTTGCCTTCTGACCCGCACCGATCTGGGCGAGGTGAGCCTTGGTTCCGGCGGCGGATCGTCCACCATGCCGCAGAAATCGAACCCGGTCGGCCCCTCGGTGCTTGTGGCCATTGCCGCTCATGTGGCGGGGCTGAACGGGGTCATGCAATCGAGCCTCGTGCACCGTGAACAGCGCGACGGCGGCGCCTGGATCGCCGAATGGATGAGCCTGCCGCAGATCTGCCTTGGCCTTGGCCGGTCGCTGGCGCTCGCCTCCGAGGTGGCCGACGGCCTCACACCCGACCCGGCCCGGATGCGCCGCGCCATCGACGCCACGGGCGGCGCGATCTTTGCCGAGGCGCTGACCTTCCGCCTCGCTCAAAGCCTGCCACGCCCCGACGCCGCGACCCTGGTCAAGGGGCTCTGCGCGCGGCTGAACGAGGACGGCGCGACGCTGGAAGACCTCGCCCGCCGCGAGATCCTGGGCCACGACCTGACCGGCGTCTTCGACCCCGCGGCTCAGTTGGGCACCGCCCCGGCCGAGGCCCGCGCCTTTGCCGAGACGGCGCTCGCGCTTGCAAAGTGAACCCTTCGGTTCAATAAGGAAGCGGAGCTTTCCGTTTCCGGTTCCCTGATGTCCAACCGCCTGCCGATCACCTTCATCTTCATCACGGTCGTGATCGACGCCATGGGGATCGGGCTGATCCTGCCTGTCATGCCCGACCTGATCCGCGAGCTGGAGGGCGGCGATATCGCAGAGGCGGCCGTCTGGGGCGGCATCCTCGCCACCGCCTTTGCGGTGATGCAGTTCCTGTTCGGCCCGCTGCTGGGCAGCCTGTCGGACAGGTTCGGGCGCAGGCCCGTCCTTCTGACGGCGCTCGCGGTGATGGCGATCGACTATCTTGTGATGGCCGTGGCGGGCACGATCTGGCTTCTGTTTCTGGGCCGGATCGTGGGCGGGATCACGGCGGCCAGCCAATCGACCGCGATGGCCTATATGGCCGACATCTCGAAGCCCGAGGAGAAAAGCCAGAATTTCGGGCTGATCGGCGCGGCCTTCGGCGTGGGGTTCGTGCTGGGGCCGCTGATCGGCGGGCTGCTGGCGGAATACGGCACGCGGGCGCCGTTCTATGCGGCGGCGGCGCTGGCGGCCACGAACCTTGTCTTCGGCTATTTCGTGCTGCCAGAGACGGTGACCGACGCGATCCGCCGGCCCTTTTCACCGGCCCGCGCGAACCCCTTGGGCGCGTTTCGCAACCTCGGGCGCCTGCCCGGCCTGCGCCCGCTTCTGGCGATGACGTTTTTCTACGGGATCGCTTTCTACGTCTATCCTGCGATCTGGGCCTATTTCGGGCAGGAAAGGTTCGGCTGGGGGCCGGGGATGGTGGGCGTGTCGCTGGCGCTTTACGGCATCTCGATCGCCGTGGTGCAGGGGATCCTGATCCGCCCGATCCTCGCCCGGATCGGGGACCGGAACGCCGTGATCCTCGGCCTTGGGCTGGAAATCGCGGCCTTTGTCTTTCTGGCCTTCGTCAAGGCGGGCTGGATGGCGCTGGCCCTGACCCTGATCGCGGCACTGGGGGCCATTGCCGGCCCAGCCCTACAGGGGACGATGTCGCGCATGGCCCGAGACAACCAGCAAGGCGAGTTGCAGGGCACGCTGACGGCGATCAACGCGGTTGCCGTCATCTTCGCGCCCGTCATCATGACCCAGACTTTCCATGCCTTCACCCATGACACGGCGGGCATCTACCTGCCCGGTGCCCCGTTCCTCGTATCTGCGGGCCTGACGGTCGTGTGCATCGCGCTGTTCCTGCTGTCCCGGCCCGAGCCCCGGACAAAGCCTGCCTGAGACGCCGCGCTTGCGCGCGTTTTTCCGGCTTGCGCCGGGCGCGTCAAAGGACCAACCCTGCGATCTGAGACCAGACCGAAGGATCCCGCCATGCCCCGCATCAAAGCCGCCGTCTGCCACGAATTCGGCCAGCCCCTCGTGATCGAGGAGGTCGAGCTGCGCGCCCCGACCGAGCGCGAGGTCGAGGTGACGCTGGGCGCCGTCGCGATCTGCCATTCCGACATCTCCTATGCGGGGGGGGCCTGGGGCGGATCGCTGCCGGCCGTCTATGGCCACGAGGCGGCGGGCCGGATCACCGCCCTGGGCCCTGGCGTGACCGGCCTTGCGGTGGGTGACTTCGTCGTCGTGACCCTGATCCGGGCCTGCGGCGGCTGCCTGACCTGTTCGGACGGGCGCCCCTATCTGTGCGAGACGCCCCATGACGGCGATCACGGGCCGCTGAAAACCGTCGAAGGCGGCAAGCTTCACCAGGCGATGGCCTGCGGCGCCTTTGCCGAAAAGGTCGTCGTCGATCACAGCCAGGTGGTGCGCCTGCCCGAGGCCATCCCTGTCGAGGCGGCAAGCCTTCTGGCCTGCGGTGTGATCACAGGCATCGGCGGCGTGGTGAATGCGGCCGGCCTGCGGGCGGGGCAGGACGTGGTGGTGATCGGCGCGGGCGGCGTCGGGTTGAACGCGATCCAGGGCGCGCGCATCGCGGGCGCGCGGCGCATCGTGGCCGTCGACATGACCGAGGAAAAGCTTGCCATCGCGCGCGACTTTGGCGCCACGGACGGAGTGCTGGCCACGCAGGAGGCGCCGTGGCGCGCGGCCAAGGAAGCGATGGGGCGCGGCGCCGACGCTGTCCTGATCACGGTGGGCGCGATCCCGGCCTTCGACAGCGCGCCCGCCTATCTGGCCCGTGGCGGCAAGGCCATCATGATCGGCATGCCCCATACAGGTGCTGTGTCGCGCTATGAGCCCGCGATGGTCGCGGCGACCGGACAGGCGCTTGTCGGATCGAAGATGGGCGACACGGTGATCCGCCGCGATATCCCGTGGCTTGCCGATCTTTACGGGCAAGGGCGGCTGAAGCTTGACGAGCTGATCTCGGGGCGCTGGACGCTCGGGCAGATCAACGAGGCCATCGCCGACACCAAGACCGGAAGCGCCAAGCGCAACGTCATCGTCTTTTGAGGGATGAGGCGGGTCAAGTCCCGCCCTACCGGCGCCCTCACCCCTGCGCGGGTGATTGTGGAGAGGGCGGATGCCTCCGGCGGGAGTATTTTGGCCGACACGAAGATCAAGGGGCCGGGCCGGGCGGCGCCGGGCGGGGCCTGATCGCCCTGAGCCTCAGTCCAGATCGAAGGCCCCATCCCACGCGAAGCCGACAAACCCGCGCTCCTCGGCACCGAGCTTGCGACATCGCCCGCGTGCGGGCGTGTTGTCCGGTTCCGTCCCCGGCCAGACGCCGTCGCATCCGACCGCGCGAGCGTGATCGACCAGCGCTTGCGTGACGCGGCTTGCAAGGCCATGCCGCTGCCAGTCCTCGCGTGTCCCCACCTCGTTGATGAACATCGACGGACGCTTGTCGGGGTGCAGCAGGATCGTTCCAGAGGCGAAGGACAGGATCCGGTCCCCGAGCCGAGCAGCCACCATTTCGCAGAGCGCAGACGCCAGGAAGGCGCGGGTCTGTTCCGGATCGGGCGGATTGTCGAACAGGCCCTCCGCCGGCGACAGGATCAGCGCCTCGTCCTCGGGGCCCATAAGCCGGACTTCGATATCCTCGGTCATCAGCGGTTCCCGTCTGGACGTGGGCGGCGATCTGTGGTCGGCTCGACCGGATCAACCTTACTGGGAGACCTGCGCGGATGAAACTTGCCGATCTCGACATCATCGTCACCGCGCCGCCCGCGCCGGGCTGGGGCGGGCGCTACTGGATCCTGGTCAAGCTGACCTCGGACAGCGGCGTCATGGGCTGGGGCGAATGCTACGGCGCCTCGGTCGGGCCGGAGGCGATGAAAGCCGTGATCGCGGATGTGTTCGCGCGGCACATGGAGGGCGAGAACCCCGAGAACATCGAACTGATGTTCCGCCGCGCCTATTCGGCGGGATTCACCCAGAGGCCGGATCTCACGGTGATGGGCGCCTTTTCGGGGCTGGAGATCGCCTGCTGGGACATGCTGGGCAAGGATCGCGGGCGCCCTGTCCATGCGCTGATGGGGGGTCGGGTGGCCGACCGCGTGCGGGCCTATACCTATCTCTATCCTCTGGCGCATCACGCGCTGCCGGAATTCTGGATCAATCCCGACATGGCCGCGGAAGCCGCGCTCGATTGCGTGGGCCGCGGCTATACGGCGGTCAAGTTCGATCCGGCGGGGCCCTACACGATCAGGGCCGGGCACATGCCGGCGATGCAGGACATCTCGCGATCGGTGGCCTTCTGCGCCGCGATCCGCGAGGCGGTGGGGGACAGGGCGGATCTGCTGTTCGGCACGCATGGTCAGTTCTCGACCGCGGGCGCGATCCGCATGGGACAGGCCATCGCGCCCTTTTCCCCGCTCTGGTTCGAGGAGCCGATGCCCCCCGATCAACTGCCCGCGCTGGAGCGGGTGGCGCGCGAGGTGCCGATCCCCGTCGCCACGGGCGAGAGGCTGACGACACGGGCCGAGTTCGTCGAGGCCCTGCGCCATGGCGCGACGATCCTGCAACCGGCGTTGGGCCGCGCCGGCGGCCTGTGGGAGGGGCGCAAGATCGCGGCCCTTGCCGAAAGCTGGAACGCCCAGATCGCGCCGCATCTTTATGCCGGTCCCGTCGAGTGGGCCGCCAATATCCAGCTTTGCGCCACGATCCCCAACGCGCTGATGGCCGAAACGATCGAGACCCCCTATCACGCCGCGCTGATCGGCGGCGCGCTGAAGGTCGAGGGCGGATATGTGGAGGTGCCCAGCGCACCGGGCCTGGGGATCGAGGTCGACGAGGCGCTGGCCCGCGCGCATCCCTGTTCGGATGACGGCCTGCACCTTCAGATGACGGAAGGTCCGGTCAGCTATCACGAGGCCAATGTCTTCGAGGGCGGGGCCCCGGTGAAGACGGGCTGATCTGCCCCGTCAGGCCAGCCTGCGGCGCGAGGCGCGCAGGGCGATCAGGTTCGACACGATGAGTGCCCCGATCACCACGGCGCCGCCGAGGATGGCCCAGGGGCCCGGATCCTCGCCCACCACCGCCCAGACAAGAAGCGGCGCAAGGACCGATTCGAGAAGGACCAGCAACGCCACCTCGGCCGAGCTGATATAGCGCGGCCCGATCGTCAGGAGGCAGGTCGCCACCGCGATCACCGCACCATGGCCAAGGAAAAGCGCCCAGTTGGCCCCGAGCGCCGGCATCGGGTCGGAGACCACGCCAAGGATCACCGCGGTGCCCAGAAAGGCGATGGGTATCGCCGGGATCATCGGCACCGCGCGCAGCTGACGCACCAGTGTCAGGGCCAGCGCATAGGCCGCCGCGATGTAAAGCGCCCAGAGATCGCCCTTCAAGGAGGCGATCTCGGACGTGCCCGAGCCATATGCGATGATCGCAAGCCCCACCAGAACGACCAGCATCGTGAGGACCATCCGCAGGCGGATGGGCTCGGCCATCAGGATCCGGCTGAACACGGCGGCAAAGACCGGCATGCAGGCAAAGATGAACACGACATTCGCGACGCTTGTATAGGTCACCGCCATGACGAAGGCCGGGGCGGTCGACCCGATCAGGACGATGTAGATCGCCCCGATCCAGCCCGTTCCCATGACCGCGCGAAACCCCCTTGCGCCCTGCCAGGCCAGAAGGATGACCAGCACGATCGTCCCCGCGGACAAGGCCCGCCAGAACGACGTGACGATGGGATCGGCGTCGATCAGCCGGACGAACAGCGAATCCGGCACGACGAAGAGAACGCCGATCATCGTGATGAGAAGGCCCTTGAGGTGGTCGGTCATGGTCGGCGAACCTGTGCCGGTTCGCCCCCTTTGTAAAGGGCATGGGACCCGGGCCCGCACGGCCCCTTTCCAAAGGTCGGTGCTTGGGTCAGTCTTTGCGCATGTTGGCCCAGCTTTCACCACGGCGGATCGCGGCCCGCGCGACGGGACATGCGCTTTCGCTCTTTGCCCGCTTCATCGCGGCGCCGCGCGCCGTCTGGCAGGGGATCGACCCCGACGACCGGCAGCGGGTCTATTTCGCCAACCACGTCTCGAACGGCGACATGCCGATGATCTGGACGGTTCTGCCCCCGGCCCTGCGCCGCAGGACGCGGCCCGTGGCGGCGGCGGATTACTGGCTCAAGACGCCGCTACGCGCCTTCGTGGGGCCGGAGGTCTTCAACTGCGTCCTCGTGGACCGCGAACGCACGGACCCGGCGGACGATCCGATGGGCCGGATCCTCGCGGCCATCGACGAGGGCGCGTCGCTGATCATCTTTCCCGAAGGCAACCGCAACATGACCGAGGACCTGCTCTTGCCGTTCCGGGCGGGTCTTTACAACATCGGCAAGTCCCGGCCCGATGTCGATCTGGTGCCGACCTGGGTCGCCAATCTCAACGAGATCATGCCCAAGGGCGAGGTCATCCCCCTGCCCCTGATGTGCACCGTCACATTCGGCGCGCCGCTTCATGTGGGCGAGGGGGAGGGCAAGGACGAATTCCTCGATCGCGCGCGCAACGCGCTGGCAGCACTCGCGCCCGAAGAGCTGCGCCGCGATACCGGGTGGCATGCCGCATGAACGGCGCGGCGAACGACATCGTCTTTCTGCTGCTTGGCGCGTTGGCCCTTCTGGTCGCCCTGACGCTGCTGGGCGACGCCATGGCCCTGCGCCGGCCCGGCCCCATGGTCGAAACCTACAGGACGCGGGTGAACAGCTGGTGGGCAATGGTGATCCTCTTTGCCCTGTCGCTTCTGATCGGGCGGGCGGGCGTCACCCTGCTGTTCGCCTTCGCGGCCTTTGCCGCGCTGCGCGAATTCCTGACGCTGTCGACAAAGGCCAAGGCCGATCACCTAGCCCTTGTCCTTGCGTTCTATGTGGTCCTGCCGCTGCAATTCCTGTTTGTCGGGATGGGCTGGACCGGGCTTCATACCGTGTTCGTCCCGGTCTATGCGTTCCTGTTGCTGCCCATCGCCTCGGCGCTGCGCGGCGATCCGGGTCGGTTCCTCGTTCGGGTCGCGGAAACGCAATGGGGCCTGATGATCTGTGTCTTCTGCATCAGCCATGTCCCGGCCCTGATGACCCTCGAGACGGAGGAAAGCGCGGGCCGGGGCATCCTGCTGATCGCCTTCCTGATCATGGTAGTGCAGTTGGGCGACCTTCTGGATTTCTATTTCGGGCGCCGATGGGGCCGTCGACGGATCGCACCCGCCCTGTCGCCCAAGACATGGGAAGGGCTGGCCGCGGGCGTCGTCTCGGCCGGGCTGATCGGGGTGGTGTTTTCCTCGCTCACGCCGTTTCACCCGCTGGTGGCGGGCGCGCTGGCCCTGGCGGCATCGCTTGCGGGTATGTTCGGAAGCCTCGTTCTCACCGCGATCAAGCGCGACCGCGGCGTCCGCGACTGGAGCCACCTGATCCCGGGTCAGGGCGGGTTTCTCGATCAACTCGACTCGGTGATCTTCGCGGCGCCGGTCTTCTATCACCTCGTTCACCTGACAATGACCTGACCGCGCGCGAGGCCGACGCTTGACTCCGCCCCCGCAAGACGCCAAATACGGCGCCGATGGGGCCGTAGCTCAGTTGGGAGAGCGCGTCGTTCGCAATGACGAGGTCGTCGGTTCGATCCCGATCGGCTCCACCAAACACCCTTCATACCCGATTGGGACCGCAGGGCGACTTGCGCGAAATCAATTCGTTTGTTGCGCCGATGGGCTAGCCTTTCCTGCGAAAGCCGAGGAACGCAGACGAAAGGGTCCGATGATGAACATTCCTGTCCTCTTCGCGACGGTCGAAGGCCATACCGGCCGGCTTGCCCGTTTCATCACTGCCGAACTCGCGGCCGCCGGCCACGAAACCTCCGCGATCGATCTGTCGGACGGGATGGACACCCCGTCCCTTGACGGGGCCGATCGCGTCATCCTCGCGGGATCGGTCCACGAACGCCGGCACCCCCAGGCGCTCGAGGTCTATGTGACCGCCCAACGCGAGGCCCTGTCGACGCGGCCGACGCTCATGATCTCCGTCAGCCTCAGCGCGGCCTTCGACGAGGGGCGGGACGAGGCACGCGATTACCTGACCGAGATGGAGATGCGCACCGGGTTTCAGCCCCAGCAGGAGTTGCTGGTCGCCGGGGCCGTCCGCGCCTCGCGCTATGACTATTTCGCGCAGCAGGTGATCCGGCATGTCGTCCTGCGCGGCCGCGCTGTCGACGCCGACACGGGCGACCACGACTTTACCGATTACCATGCGCTGCGCCGCGCGGTGCTGGATTTTGCGGGCGGCTGACCCTCTCACTTTCCCGTCACCGGACGACGACAGGCTTTGCGCCCTGCCGCCGGGCGTTTAACGGTTCGGCAAGCGAGGGAGCCCGGAGCCATGCTCGATGCCGTTGCCAGACGCCTGATAGACCCGCCGCTCAACCGGGCCGGACGCATGATCGCGCGCACTGGCATCGGTGCGGACACGGTGACGCTGATCGGGCTGGGGCTTGGTCTTCTCGCGGCCTTCCTGATCGCGGTCGGCCAACCGGAATGGTCGCTCCTGCCGATGCTGGCATCGCGGCTGGCCGACGGGCTGGACGGGGCGATCGCGCGGGCCACACGGAAGACGGATTTCGGCGGATACCTCGATATCGCGGCGGATTTCCTGTTTTACGGCGCGATCCCGCTGGCCTTTGTCCTGAACGATCCGGCCGGCAACGGGGCCGCGGGGGCGTTCCTTCTGACGGCCTTCTATTTCAACGGGACGTCGTTTCTGGGCTATGCGATCCTTGCGGAAAAGCACGGGCTTCAGACCCGAGCACAGGGGGTCAAGTCGCTCTATTTCTCGAATGGCCTGCTGGAAGGCACCGAAACCATCGGTTTTTTCGTCCTGCTGTGCCTGTTCGCGGGCAGTTTCGCGGTAATGGCCTGGATCTTCGGCACCCTTTGCTTTGTCGGGGGCATCCTGCGCATCTATGCGGCCTCCCGCGTGTTTCGGGGCTGATCGCACTGGACGGTGGGGCGGGCTTGCTCTAGCCCGAGGGATTGTGATCCGTTCAAGGGGCCATGATGACCGTCACGCATGACGCCCCGGAAAGGGGGCCTTTGATCCTGGGTTCGGGCGGCCGGATCGGCCGCGCCTTTCGCATGCTCGAGGCGGGCGGATACTGGCCTGCGGCCGCACGGCCCCTGTGGCACGGGCGCCGGGATGCCGATTACAGCTGGGACATGCTGACCGAGGTCCCGCCCCGCGACGACAGGCTGTCCGAAGTGTCGGGCATGATCGTTCTGGCCGGTGGCCGGTCGGGCGGCGACATCGCTCCGGACGAGGCCGCGGACCTTGCGCGCGCGGCACTTGATCTGGCGGCGCGCGAAGGGATCGGGCCGGTTCTGCTGTGCTCCTCGCAGGCGGTCTATGGCCCGGCACCCGGCCCCCATTCCGAAGACGGCCCGCTTGCCCCGCTCGGCCCCTATGGCCAGGCCAAGCACGCGATGGAAGTGGCCGCTGCAGGGGCGGCCTGCGCTCTGAGGATCGGGAATGTCGCGGGATGCGACATGCTTCTGCGCAATGCCGCGCACGGGCCCGTGACGCTTGACCGTTTTGCCGACGGGCAGGGCCCGAAGCGATGTTATATCGGCCCGCTGTCTCTGGCCCGCATCATGACCGGCCTTCTGGCACGGGGCCGCGACCTGCCGGCCGCTCTCAACCTCGCGGCACCGGGCACCGTGTCGATGTCGGACCTTCTCGGGGCGGCGGGCCTGTCCTTTACGTGGCGCGAGGCCCCCGATGACGCGTTGCCCGACCTGCGGCTCGACCTGACGCGGCTGGCGGGTCTTGTGCCCCTCGATCCCGAATGGGGCCGCCCCCACACGCTCCTGGCCGAGGCGCGGCTGGCGGGCTGGGAGCCTGCGTCATGAATCCGGGCAAACGCGCGCTCGACCTTGGTCTGTGCATCCCCACGGCGATCCTCGGTCTGCCCCTGATGGCGATCATTGCCCTGATCCTGCTGATCCGGGAAGGACGGCCGATTCTCTATGTGTCCGAGCGGATGAAAACGCACGAGACGCCGTTCATGCTCTACAAGTTCCGCACGATGCGCCCCGCCCCCGCAGGACAGGAAAGCGGCGTCACCGGCGGCGACAAATCCGACAGGATGAGTGATCTGCACCGGGCGCTGCGGCGCAGCCGTCTTGATGAACTGCCCCAGCTGTGGAATGTGATCCGCGGCGACATGAGCCTTGTGGGTCCGCGGCCGCCTTTGCGGACTTATGTCGATGACTACCCTGAAACATACCGTGAGGTTCTGGCCTGCCGTCCCGGCGTCACCGGGCTGGCCTCGCTTGTCTTTCATGCGCATGAAGAAACCCTTCTGAAACAATGCCGAACCGCGCAGGAAACCGATGATGTCTATCGGCGCCGCTGCGTCCCGCGCAAGGCCCGGATCGACCTGCTCTACAAGGCGAACCAAAGCGTCTGCGGCGACATCGCGCTGATCTGGCGGACGGCGCGCGGGGTCCTGCTCAGGCGGGGGCGCTAAGCTTGCAGGCCTCGGGGATTGCTATATGATTTGTGCGGTAATTTGATGGTGGTTGTGGCCTGATCCATTGCCCGTCGCGGCACGGTATTCCGGCATTTCTTTCTTGTCAGGGTCTAGAGTTTCAGGATCATCGTTCGTTGATGATCAGGGGGAATAAGAGTGTCGCTGAACACGATCCACGGATTTCTCTTGCGCATCGTCTCGATGCTTCCGAGGAAGGCGAAACAGGCCTTCACCATCATGCTTGACGTTGTGCTGGTTCCCGTCGCGCTCGTGCTGTCGCATGCCCTTCTCCAGAATTCCCTGCCGACGACGGAATCGCTTTCGCAATCGTGGATGGCGGTCGCCATCCTGATGACGGTGGCCGGCCTTCTGTGTTCGGCCATGGGCATCCACAAGGTCCAGCTCAAGGCCTATGAGACCCGCGCCTTCGGGATGACCGTCGTTCACGCCCTGATCATCGGGGCGGTTGCGCTGCTTCTGGACCAGCTGGCCGGTTTCAACAGCCCTGCCTCTGATTCGATCGTCTTCGCCTTTGTCTATCTGGGTATCTGCGCGGGGTCGCGATACGTCCTGCTTCAGGCGCTGCGCTGGATCTACCGATCTTCCGAGGACCAGGTGCGCGTGGTGATCTATGGCGCCGGGCGAACGGGCAAACAGCTGGCCGCCGCTCTCAATACCGACGAGACGATCCTGCCCATCGCCTTTGTCGACGACAATACCGGCATGCAATCGACCATCGTGCAGGGCCTGCGGGTCTATTCGCCTGTCGCGATCTCGAGCCTGGTCAAGGAAAAGCGGGTCGACCGGGTTCTTCTTGCCATGCCGTCGCTGTCGCGGGCGCGTCTTGCGCAGATCTCTGCCCGGCTCGAGGATATGGGGCTGAACGTCGAAAGCCTGCCGTCATTCGCCCAGCTGGCCGGCAACGGTGCAAAGCTGGTCGAACAGCTGCGCCCCGTCTCGCCCGGCGATTTCCTGGGCCGGGAGCCGCTTGACCGCGTCCTGACCAGCGGCGCGGAAACCTATGCCGGCAAATCCATCCTGATCACCGGGGCCGGCGGGTCGATCGGATCCGAACTGTGCCGCCAGCTGATCGCGACCAAGCCCCGCAGGCTTGTCCTGATGGAGTTGAGCGAGCTTGCCCTTTACAATATCGACCAGGAACTCGGCGCCCTTGGCCGCCGGCACGGGGTCGAGATCGTGCCCTGCCTCGGCTCCGTGCGCGACGCCCCCATCGTGCGCAAGGTGATCGACGATCACGCGGTCGAAATCGTCCTGCATGCGGCAGCCTACAAGCATGTCCCCATCGTCGAACGGGACCCTGTTCCCGGCTTTGCCAACAACGTGCTGGGCACGCAGGTCGTGGCACAGGCCGCGCTGGATGCGGGCGTCAGGCAGTTCATCCTGATCTCCACCGACAAGGCCGTCCGCCCCAAGAACATGATGGGCGCCTCGAAGCGCCTTGCAGAGCTGGTGATCCAGGATCTGGCAAGCCGGTCGAACCCGGCGCAGGGCGGAACCGTGTTTTCCATGGTCCGCTTCGGCAACGTGATCGGCTCGTCGGGGTCGGTCATCCCCCTTTTCGAGGAACAGATCGCCCGCGGCGGCCCCGTGACCCTGACCCATCGCGACGTGACCCGCTATTTCATGACGATCCCCGAGGCGGCCCGCCTTGTCCTTGTCTCCGGCACCTTTGCGCGGGGCGGCGATGTCTTCGTTCTCGACATGGGCGATCCGGTGTCGATCTACGATCTGGCCCGGCAGATGATTTCGGCCGCGAATTACAGCGTGCGCGACGACGACAATCCCAATGGGGATATCGAGATCGTGCTGACCGGCCTGCGCCCCGGCGAAAAGCTGGAAGAGGAACTGCTGATCGGGACCGGCCAGACAACGACACCCCACCCCAAGATCCTTCAGGCAGAGGAAAGCCGCCTGTCGGAGATCGAGGTGGCAGCCTGCCTCAAGGCGGTGCGCGCTGCCGTGGCCGGGGCCGACAACACAGAGATTCGCGCCATCGTGGGCCGCTGGGTCGAAGGCCACCAGATCGAAGGTCTTCCCGCCCATGTCGAGATCAAGGACCAGACCGAACAGGCCTGATCAATCGGCGTCGCTGCCCCGGTATCCGTGGGGATTGGCCGATTGCCAGTTCCAGACGCTCTCCACCATATCGTCGAGGCCAAGCCGCGCCGACCAGCCGAGGCGCGCCTCGGCAAGGCTGCAATCGGCCGACATCTCGGCCACGTCACCCGACCGCCGCGCCACGACCTCGACCGGCAAATCCCGCCCCACGGCCCGGCTGAAGGCGGCGTGCATCTCGCGCACCGAATAGCCGCGGCCGGTTCCGATATTGTAGGTCTCGGCCCCCGACGTCGTGCCCGCCCTGTCCACCGCGGCCACATGGGCGCGGGCGAGGTCGACCACGTGGATATAGTCGCGGATGCCGGTGCCGTCGCGCGTGTCGTAATCCTCTCCGAAGATGCGGAGCCGGTCGCGCGCGCCGGTGGCGACCTGCGCCAGAAACGGCATCAGGTTGTTCGGGACACCCTGCGGATCCTCTCCGATACGGCCTGACGGATGCGCGCCCACCGGGTTGAAATACCGCAGGATCAGGGCCGCCCGGCCCGCGCCCGCCGCGCTCCAGTCGCCCAGCATCTGCTCGACCATGACCTTGCTGCGCGCATAGGGGCTGATCGGGCGGATCGGATGCGCCTCGTCATAGGGCAGGTAGTCCGGCTCGCCATAGACCGTCGCCGTCGAGGAAAAGATGATCCGGCCGCAGCCGCACGCCTCCATCGCCCGAAGAAGAGACAGCGTCCCCGCGACATTGACGTCATAGTAGTCGACCGGCTTCTCGACGCTTTCACCCACGGCCTTGAGCCCCGCGAAATGGATCACCGCCTCGGGCCGGAAATCCTGCCCGATCCGGGTGATCGTCGGGGTGTCGCGGATATCGGCCTCATGAACCTGCATCGCGCCATTGGTCAGTTCGCGCACCCGGTCAAGCGCGACCGGCGAGCCGTTGGCAAAGTTGTCGACGATCGCGACCTTGTGCCCCTGACCAAGAAGCTCGACCACGGTATGCGTGCCGATATATCCCGCACCGCCCGTCACCAGAACCCGCATTCCACCACCCTTTTTCCGGCCGCAATACTTCGGGCGGACAATAGGTGCGGCGTGCCCGAGTGGAAAGCCCTGCTCAGCCCTCGGCGATCCGGGGCCGGCCCTGAACCGTCACGCGGATCCGGGCCTCGATGAACATCGGGCTGCCCTCGACCTCGACTTCGCGGATCTCGATCCCGGTCTGGGAACTCATGTCGCCGATCCCTGCCAGGCGCGCCCGCGCCGTGGCCTCTGCCAGAAGCAGCGCTTCGGTTGCGCGGATCGCCGCATCCCGATCGGCAAAGCGGATCGGCGCCTCCCGCGTGTGGGAGAGGAAGACGCCCGCGCCCGCTGCGCTGACGGATCCCTCGGCATGAACCGACAATTGCCCCACCACCGCGCCGATCGCATTGGCGACCCCCGCATGGGCGGGCAGGATCATCCGGGTGCCCAGCCGGGTGCCCACCGCGCCATAGTAGCTGGGCGCCGAGGCACCCAGCCCCACGACCGGAACGCCAAGCCGAAGGTCCGTCTCGATCACCCCGCGATGTCCGTCAAGACCGGCGCGGGTCAACGGATGGCGGGCAAGTTCGTCGACGGGCATGGCCCAGTCGCGGCCATCTTCGGCAAAGGCCGCCTCCAGCAGGCAGGACACGGTCTGGTCGGTCAACCGATCGACGATCATCTGCGCCATGGAGGTTGCATCCTCCGCCAGCCGGTTGCCTGCGCCGGTGCGTTTCATCGCGAAAAGCCGGAGGGCCTTTTCCGCCGCGAGGTCATCCCAGTCGGACAGAAGGCCGAGGACATGCCCCGCATCCGACGGGGTCAGACCGCTCAGGATCACCTGGCCCCGGCTGACCAGACGATCGAGCGCCGGCCCCTCGACCCGGTTGCGCAGCACCGCCTGCAGGGGTTGCGGCCCCGCGGCCAGCCGTTCGGCCACGGCGGCCTCGCGCGGGTCGAGCCCGCCGGGCTGCCCGGACCAGAGCGGCACCGCGAACCGCCCGGCACCTTCGCCGGACATGCCCGATGACAGCGCCTCGTCCAGCGCACGGTGCACCAGTCGCGGATGCGCCATCGCCAGAAGAGAGACCGGCATCACCCGGCGGGGACCGAGGACAAGCCCGCCCTCGAGGCCCCCGCGCAGATGCACGTCGCTGTCACCCCCCAGTCCGGTGGTCCGCATCGCGACAGCCTCGACCATGGTGCGATAGGGGCCGACCCGGGCCCCTGCCGGATCGATTGCGGGCCGACCGTCGCGCAAAAGGCAGATATCGGTCGTCGTGCCGCCGATATCGCTGACGATCGCGTCGCGTTCCCCTGTGAGCCAGCTTGCCCCCGCGATGCTGGCCGCCGGCCCTGACAGGATCGTCTCGATCGGGCGCTCGCGGGCCAGATCGGCGCTGATCAGCGCGCCGTCGCCGCGCACGACCATAAGCTGTGCCGTGATGCCACGGGCATCCAGTTCGGCCCGGCAGGCCGCGATCAGCCCGTCGATCAGCCCGATCAGCCGCGCATTCAGGACCGCCGTCAGGGCACGGCGCGGCCCGCCGAGGCTGTTGGCCAGTTCATGCGAACAAGTCACCGGAAGGCCAGTCATCTCGCGGATGATCGCGCGGGCGGCCTGTTCATGGGCCGGGTTGCGCGTGGCGAATTGCGCGGCGACCGCGATGCCGGTGATTTCGGGGCCAAGGCCCGCGATGCCGTCCTTCAGCGCCCCGGTATCCAGCGGCACGCGTTCTTCGCCCGAATGGCCGTGGCCGCCTGCGACAAGGATCACCGGATCGCCGCCCAGCGCCTCTTCGAGGCCCGCGCGGGCGACCTCGCCCCGGTCGAACCCGATGAAGACAAGCGCCACGCGCCCGCCCTGCCCCTCGACCAGCGCATTGGTGACCAGCGTCGTGGACAGAGACACCATCGCCACATCGTCCGGCGCCATCCCGGCATCGGCCAGCACGCCATCGACGGCCCCTGCGATCCCCCGCGCAAGATCGGGGCGCGTCGTCAGGGATTTGGCCGAACCGATCACCCGGTCCGTCGCCTCGTCGATCAGCACGGCGTCGGTATAGGTCCCGCCCGTATCCACACCCAGCAAGATCGCCACGTTCACTCTCCTTCGGCGCCGATCCGCGCCAGCTTGTCGGATCCGCGGGCCCGATTGCGCAGGTCCGGGCACGATACCCGCCCGCATGGGGCGCGGACAACAAAGCGCGCGAGGGATCGTCCCCCGCGCGCCCCGGCCTTCATCTGTCCCGGATCGGGACCGCGTGTCAGTTCAACGCCGCATCCGTGATGACATGGGTCCAGGCCCCTTCGGGCTCGGCCGTGATCACCGGATCGGACCCGCCGGCCAGAAGCGTGGCGACCGTCCGCTCGTAATCGGCAATGTCGAGCGCCCCGTTCGAGCCTGCGGTCAGCTTGGCCACCTCGCTCATCATGCGAATCTGGTGCTGTTCGGTCTGGGCACCGGTCTCGTCATAGTCGAGAACGATCATCGCGGCATCCTCGGGGTTTTCCTCGGCCCATTTCCAACCGCGCATCGACGCCGCGACGAACCTCTCCATCCGGTCGACAAAAGCCTCGTCCGAAAGGTTCTCCTCCAGGACATAGAGCCCGTCTTCCAGTGTGGCGACGCCCTGATCCTCATATTTGAAGGTGATCAGTTCATCCTCGCCGACGCCCGCATCAATGGCCTGCCAGTATTCGTTATAGGTCATGGTCGAGATGCAATCGGCCTGCCGCTGCAACAAGGGATCGACGTTGAACCCCTGCTTGAGAACGTCGACGCCATTCTCGTCGGCGCCATCGGTGTCGATGCCCAGCGTGCTCATCCAGCTCAGGAAGGGGTATTCGTTGCCGAAGAACCAGACACCCAGCGTCCGGTTGACAAGGCTCTCCGGACCATCGATGCCCACATCGCCCCAGCAGGTCAGCATCATGCCCGAGGATTTGAAGGGCTGCGCGATGTTCACCAGCGGCAGGCCGTTTTCGCGCGCGGCAAGGGCCGCGGGCATCCACTCGACGACCACGTCGGCGCCGCCACCGGCGATCACCTGCGTGGGCGCGATGTCCGGGCCGCCGGGCAGGATCGTCACATCAAGCCCCGCCTCGTCGTAATAGCCGTTCTCGAGGGCGACGTAGTAGCCCGCGAATTGTGCCTGCGTCACCCATTTGAGCTGGAGCGTCACCTCATCCTGGGCAAGGCCGGGACTGGCGGCCGCCAGTCCCAGAGCCGCCGTCATGGCGATCATTTTCGTTTTCATTATCATTACCTCCTTGGTTGATCCCTGATCCTGTCCCCTTGCGGTCAACGGCGGCGTTGCGAGGGATGCCAGAACGTCGCCTCCCGCTCCAAAAGCGCCACGGCCCCGTAGAACAGGCTCCCCGACAGGGCCGCGACGACGATCGACGCCCACACCATATCAAGCGCGAGCTGTCCGACGGAGGTCGATATCCGAAAACCGAGCCCCACAGTCGGCGAACCGAAGAATTCCGCCACGATTGCACCGATCAGCGCCAGCGTCGTCGAAATCTTCAGCCCGTTGAAAACAAACGGCATGGCGGCGGGCAGGCGCAACTTGACCAGAGTGGGCCAATATCCCGCCCCGTAGGTGCGCATCAGGTCCCGCTGCATGGCAGAGGTATCCTGAAGGCCCGCCACCGTATTCACCAGCATCGGGAAGAACACCATCAGAACGACGACCGCCGCCTTCGATTCCCACCCGAAGCCATACCACATCACGAGGATCGGCGCTGTGCCCACGATGGGCAGGGCGGCCATGAAATTGCCCACCGGCAAAAGCCCCCGGCGCAGGAAATCGAACCGGTCGACAAGGATCGCCGCGAGAAAGGCCGCGCCGCATCCCATCGCATAGCCCGACAGCCCGCCCTTGAGGATGGTCTGGACGAAATCCGCCCACAGGATGGGCAGGTTCTGGCCAAAGGCTGCGCCGATGGTGCTTGGCGGTGGCAGGATCACGCGCGGTACGGCAAGGCCACGCACGATCAGTTCCCACATCACGAGAATCGTGACGCCGAAGATCACCGGCACCGCCAGCCGGACCGATGCCGCGCCGCGCAGCGGGCCGTTGGCCAGCCAATGGTTCAGCCCCCAGCCCAAAGCCCAGACGACGAGTGCCGCCACGACCAGCATCATGGCGCCACCCCCATCGCCCGCTGTGTCCGCCGCTCGACCCAGCCGACGGCCCGGACCAGCAGCGCGGCCAGAAGCGCCGCGGCAAGCAGGGCGGCCCAGATCTGGGTGGTCTGGCCATAATAGCTGCCCGCAAGCATCCGCGCGCCAAGACCGCCTTTCTGCACCGGCAATTCGCCCACGATCGCGCCCACGAGGCTTGCCGCGATGCCGATCTTGAGCGAGGCGAAGAGATAGGGCACCGAGGCCGGCAGCCGCAGCTTGAACAGCACATCCCGCGCCGAGGCATTGTAGGTATGCATCAGGTCAAGCTGGCTTCGATCGGGGCTGCGCAACCCCTTCACCATCCCCACCACGACCGGGAAAAAGGACAGGTAGGCCGAGATCACCGCCTTGGGCAGCATCCCCTGAACGCCCACCGAATACAGGACGACGATGATCATGGGCGCCAGCGCCACGATGGGGATGGTCTGGCTGACGATCGCCCAGGGCATGACGCTCATGTCCATGGTCCGCGAATGGACGATCCCGATGGCAAGAAGGATCCCCAGCCCCGTTCCCATCGCGAAGCCCAGAACCGTGGCCCAGAGCGTGATGCCCGCATGGTGCACGAGCCCGCGATTCGAGAAGGAGCCCGACTGCACCAGCCCGCGCCGGCCCTCGATTTCCTCGACCACGGTCGAAGCCCAGATTTCCTGCGCAACCTGGTGCGGGGCGGGCAGCTTTGCCCGGTCCTGCGACCAGGATCCGCCCAGGTGATCGGGATTGGCAAGGACAAGCGGGATCGCCCCCATGTCGCGCCGGATCGAGGCTTCGGGCGGGACGATTTCCGCGCCCGCCCTTTCGGCCGCGCTAAGCACTTCGCGGACATTCATCGGCACGCAGGCGACATACCAGAAGGCCAAGATCGCAAGAACGACGGCAAGGACCGGACCCGCGTCACGCATGGGCGCCACCCTGTCTTTCATCTTTCCACAAATACTCGATCCGCGCCGCAAGCCCCGTGCGGCGGAGTTTGAGTATTTTAAGAAAGATGAAAGGAATTTGGAGTCTCCTGTCTCCACGGTACAGGCTGGAGAGCCGATGACCGTGAAAGGTGAAAGGGCCCGCCACCTTGTTGCAAAGGCGGGATGGCCCCGTCCGGGCAGAGGCGAGATTGCCCGGACGGGCCATTTGTTGCGATGGCCTATTCATCCACATGGCCGGATCTCAGCCCTTCGCGCACGCGGTGGGCGATCTCGATGAATTCGGGGCTGTCGCGGATATCGAGCGGTCGTTCCCTTGGCAGTGGGCTTTCGATCACGTCGGTGATCCGCCCCGGGCGCGGCGACATCACCACGATCCGGGTCGACAGATAGACCGCCTCGGGGATGGAATGGGTGACAAAACCGATCGTCTTGCCCGTCCTGCCCCACAGCGACAGAAGCTCCTCGTTGAGGCGGTCGCGCACGATCTCGTCAAGCGCGCCGAAAGGCTCGTCCATCAGAAGGATATCGGCGTCGAAGGCCAGCGCCCGTGCGATCGAGGCGCGCTGCTGCATGCCGCCAGACAATTGCCAGGGGTATTTCTTCTCGAACCCCTCCAGATCGACCAGCTCGAGCGTGCGGCGCACCCGGTCGGCCTGCTCGGCCCTCGAAAAGCCCATGATCTCAAGAGGCAGGCGCACATTGCCGCCGATGGTGCGCCAAGGGTAAAGGCCCGCCGCCTGAAAGACATAGCCATAGGCGCGCGCGCGCCGCGCCTCGTCGGGGGACATGCCATTGACGGTCAGCGTGCCGCCGGTCGGCACTTCGAGCCCCGCGATGCAGCGCAGGAACGTCGTCTTGCCACAGCCCGACGGCCCGATGAAGGAGACGAAATCCCCCTTCTCCACATCGAGGTTCACATCTCGCAGGGCATGGACGGGGCCATCATTCGTCTCGAAGGTCAGGTTCAGGGATTGGGCAGAGATCACCGGCACGGGCGCACCTCGGAAAGGCTGGTGTCAAGGCGTGCCGGTCGAAGGAGCCGGCTGTCACCACTCGAATAGGCGATCGAGACAGGGTGCCTCTCCCGGGTCTGCCCGTCTGACACGATTTGCGCGCACCTGACGGTTTCGGCGTGTCGGATCAGCGGTGCCCCGGTCATGCGGCTGCCTCCCGTTCAGCGCCCGCGGCGGCAATGATCTCTTCGGCCAGAAGGTCGATCTCGGTGGTCGTCATCGCGTAGCCGATGATCGAGCAGCGGATGATGTCGCGGCCGCGCCATTCCCCGTGGCTGGGATAGACCCGGCCACGGGCCTGAACGCGGGCAAGGACGGCGCGCGTCAACCTGTTGCCCGCTTCCCCGTCGCCGATGGCCACGGCGACCTGATTGGACGCGATCTCGTTGAGGATATGGATTTCGGCTTGCTCCGACAGACGGGCCGCCAGCCGTTCCGACAGCGCACAATGGCGGGCGATCATGGCGCGCACCCCCGATTGGCCCAGCGACCGCAGGATCGCATAGCTTGGCACGCCGCGCGCGCGGCGCGAGAGTTCGAGCGTCGTATCGGTAGGCTCGACCTCGTCGAGCGTGGTGGGCAGATAGGCGCCGCGCGCGCTCATCGACGCGATCAGCGCGGCCCGGTCGCGCACGATGCACAGCCCCGCATCGAACGGCGCGTTGAGCCATTTGTGCAGGTCGACCGCCCAGCTGTCGGCCTCGGCCACGCCCGCGAGCCGCGGGGCAAGCTCCGGCACGGCGGCAAGCCAGAGGCCGAAGGCCCCGTCCACATGGACCCAGCCGCCCTTTGCATGGATCATGGGGATCAGCTCGGCAAAGGGATCAAAGGCGCCGGTATTGATCTGACCCGCCTGAAGGATGACGAGCGGCGGCGCGTCGAGCCCGTCAAGTGTGCGCGCCATGGCCTCGGGCAGGACCCGGCCCTGGTCGTCGGTGTCGACACGGATCGCGCGGCCCGCGCCGAGGCCGGCATAGCGCAGACCCGCGAGCGGTGCCGAATGCGCGTCCGCGCCGACAAGAACGGGGATCTCGGGCGCGCCGAAAAGGCCCTTGTCCTCCACATCCCAGCCTTGCCTGCGCAGAAGCGCGTTGCGCGCGGCCATGATGCCTTGGGTATTGGCGACGGTGGCTCCGGTCACGATCCCGACGGCAGACTCCGCTGGCAGGCCAAGCATGTCGACGCACCAGCGCCCCACGCTGCGCTCCATCACGAAGACACCCGGCGTTTCCCACGAAGAGCCGACATTCTGTCCCCAACCGGAGACGAGCATGTCCGCCGCGATCCCCACGGGCATCGAGGAGCCGAGCACATAGCCGAAGAAACGCGGCGAGGAGAGGCCGCCAAGGCCCGGCGCGACATCGGCCACCAGATCGGCGATGACATCGTCGGGCGGGGCGCCCTCTTCGGCCAGCGTGGCGTCGATCCGGGCGGCAAAGGCCTCGGGCCGCAGGTGCGGGGGCACGTCCGCCTCGGCCAGACCCTCGCGATAGGCGATCACCTCGCGGGACGCGATCTCGATGGCGCGGCGTTCCTGCGGCGTCAGCGTGGTCACGTCAGACCCCGCTTGCCGGGATGCCTGTCCGTTCCACCGGGCGGGGGTTCGTCAACTCCTTCCACTGGCTGAGCGCGCGGTTGACGGGGGTGTTGGCCTCGCGCGGGATGAACTTGCCGTGGCCCTCGCGGGTCCGGATCTCGCCGTCCATCACCGCCACATGGCCGCGGGTCAGCGTGAAACGCGGCAGACCCTTGACCTCCTTGCCCTCGAAGACGTTGTAATCGATGGCCGATTGCTGGGCGGCGGCGGTGATCGTCTTGGATTTTTCGGGATCCCACACCACGATATCGGCATCGGCCCCCACTGCGATCGCGCCCTTGCGCGGATAACAGTTGAGGATCTTGGCGATATTGGTCGAGGTCAAGGCCACGAATTCATTGGGGGTGAGCCGGCCGGTCGCCACCCCGTGCGTCCAGAGCATCGGCAACCGGTCCTCCAGCCCGCCGGTGCCGTTGGGGATCTTGGTGAAATCGCCCACACCGAAACGTTTCTGTTCGGTGGTGAAGGCACAGTGATCCGTCGCCACGACCGACAGCGACCCGGCCTGAAGACCGGCCCAGAGGCTGTCCTGATGCTGCTTGTTGCGGAAGGGGGGCGACATGACGCGGCGGGCGGCATGATCCCAGTCCTTGTTGAAATATTCGCTTTCATCAAGCGTCAGGTGCTGGATCAGCGGTTCGCCCCAGACACGCTTGCCCTGTTGCCGGGCGCGGCGGATGGCCTCGTGCGCCTCCTCGCAGGAGACATGCACCACGTAGAGCGGCAGGCCAGCCATGTCGGCGATCATGATCGCGCGGTTGACCGCCTCGCCCTCGACCTGCGGCGGGCGCGAATAGGCATGGGCCTCGGGGCCGGTATTGCCCTCGGCCAGAAGCTTGGCGGACAGGTCCGCGACAACATCGCCGTTCTCGGCATGGACGAGCGCGATCGCGCCCAGTTCGGCCAGGCGCTGGAACGAGGCATACATCTCGTCATCCTGCACCATCAGAGCGCCCTTGTAGGCCATGAAATGCTTGAAGGTGTTGATGCCGCGGTCCTTTACGACCGTTTCCATCTCGTTGAAGACCTGTTCGCCCCACCAGGTTACGGCCATGTGATAGGAATAGTCGCAGGAGGCGAGGCCCGACTTGTTGTCCCACATCTTGAGCGCGTCCAGCAGCCCCTGCCCGGGGCTCGGCAGCGCGAAGTCGACAACCATCGTCGTGCCGCCAGACAGGGCCGCGCGGGTGCCGCTTTCGAAATTGTCGGAGGAATAGGTGCCCATGAACGGCATCTCGAGATGGGTGTGCGGGTCGATACCGCCGGGCATGACATAGCACCCGGTCGCGTCCAGCGCTTCGTCGCCCTTGAGGCCCGGCCCGATCTCCGCGATCCGGCCATCCTCGATAAGGACATCCGCTTCATAGGTCAGGTCGTGGGTCACGATGGTGCCGTTCTTGATCACGGTGCTCATGTCATCTCTCCTGTTTGTTTCAACCGCGCCCCCCCGGGCGGCGGTCCCGGTTCCCGGTCAATAGACGGATCCATAGCAACTCAGCGCCGGCCCATGGACCGAGATGTCGACCGGGCCGAAGACCGATGCCACCGCCAGCGAGAACACGTCCCGGTCCGGCAGGTAGACAACGCTGTAGGGGCCGGCCGCGCGGGTCACGCTCCAGCAATCGAGGACGGCGCCGCCCGAAAAATTCACCGCGACCCTTGCGGGTTCGCGCAGGTCGTCGACGAAATCGCCCAATGTGCGGGATTGCCAGCTGTCGGGCGGCGCGGCGCGGGCCTCGGCGATTTCCGCGTCCAGCCGGTCGCGAATTCGCTTGGTCATTGCCACGGCGGCCCGGTCATCCATGCAGCCCTACTCCCAGTCCCTTTGCATGCATTCCGCGATCAGCGCCTCATCGTTCAGCCCAGCCGCCATGACTCCGTTCGGGTCGACAAGCGTGCATTCGCGCGCCGCGTAGTCGATCCTCATGTCATAGAGATGGATGAACCCGTCCCGGTCCAGCAGCCGGGCGCTTTCCACGTAGGTGGCGGCGTTCAACCTTTCGGTGGCGATGATCAGCTCGCCCCGGTTCTCGAAGGCGTCGATCCCGTATCCGTCGATGAAACCCGAGGGCTGATAGAACCCGTCGGCATCAAGTTGCCAGACCATGAAGGTGTTGTTCACCATGCTTTCGGAAACCGGAATGAAAAGATCATCCGCACCGTCAAGATTGATGTCGCGCAATCCCGGCGCCAATGCCCAGACGCCGTCGATCCCGATCGGGTCCGAGACACGCCTTTCGCCGCCCTCGGGTGTGAATTGCGTCAGGACCAGCGATCCCGCGCCATCGGTCAGGTCATAATCGAAGAACAGGCTGTTCGGGCCCGCATCGAGACCGCAATCGACACCGCCGGCGTCGCCCTCCTCCAGCTGATCGCATTGGGGAGCGGCGGAGGCTTCGGGTTCCTGGGCGAAGGCGGGGAAACCCGCGGCGAACAATGTCGCACCAAGGGCGAGTGCACGGGGCATCCCATGACTTGTCCGGTGCGACAGGGCCATCAGCCTGCAACCTCGGGCGGTGGGCCATCGCCGTTGCAGATGCGGTTTCCGGCCCCGTCGCGCACGTAATAGCCGCTTGGCGGATCCGTCGCCTCGATCGAGAACAGGTAGCAGCCGGTCGTTTCGTCGATGAAGACAGAGGTCGGTGGCGCCCCCGGCGGCATGACGGCCGCGACTTCGGGCGGCAGGGTCGGGACCTCGGGCTCCTCCGGTTCGGCGCCCGGAACCGGCGGCATCATCGCGGGGTCACAGGCGGCCAGCAAGGCAAACGCGGCAATCGGCAATAGTCGAACCATCAATCTCTCCAGCAAGGTGGGATGCGGCACATGCCCGGTGGCCCGACCGCTGATGGTGTTGATGCCGGTCCACAGGGCAAGCGGTCAAGTCCGCATTGCCCGATCACTCCACGATCTCCGCCGTTTCGACCACCGCATGGAACAGCACATCCGCCCCCCTCGACGCCCATTCGGGCGTGATTTCCTCGGCCTCGTTGTGGCTCAGGCCGTCGACGCAGGGGCACATGATCATGGCCGTGGGCGCAACCTGGTTGATCCAGCAGGCATCGTGTCCCGCCCCCGAGATGATGTCGCGATGCGAATAGCCCAACCGCTCGGCCGCGTTGCGCACCGCACGGACGCAGCCTTCGTCAAAGGTCACCGGGTCGAAACCGCCGACTTTTTCGAACGCCACCTCAAGACCCATGTCATCGCATATCCTGCGGGCGGCCTCCTGCATGCGGGTTTCCATGTCGTGGATCACCGACAGGTCGGGCGAGCGGAAATCGACCGTGAACACCGCCTTGCCGGGGATCACGTTGCGCGAATTGGGAAAGACCTCGATATGACCCGCAGCACCCACCGCGTGCGGCTTGTGGCTCCAGGCGATCTCGTCGACCTGTTCGAGGATCCGCGCCATGGCCAGACCCGCATTGCGGCGCATCGGCATCGGGGTCGACCCGGTATGGGCCTCCTTGCCGGTGACGGTGACCTGGGTCCAGCTCAGCCCCTGGCCGTGGGTAACGACGCCGATATCCTTGCCTTCCGCCTCGAGGATCGGGCCCTGTTCGATGTGCAACTCGAAAAAGGCATGCATCTTGCGGGCGCCGACCTCTTCGTCGCCCTTCCAGCCGATCCGCTCAAGCTCGTCGCCAAAGCGTTTGCCCTCGGCATCGACGCGGTCATGGGCCCAGTCCTGTGCGTGGATACCCGCGAAGACCCCCGAGGCGAGCATCGCGGGCGCATAGCGGGTGCCCTCCTCGTTCGAGAAATTCGTGACCACGATGGGGTGTTTCGTCCGGATGCCCAGATCGTTCAGCGTGCGCACGATCTCGAGCCCGCCCAGAACGCCAAGAACACCGTCAAACTTGCCGCCTGTGGGCTGGGTATCGAGGTGGCTTCCGACATAGACGGGCAGCGCGTCGGGGTCTGTGCCCTCGCGGCGGGCGAACATGTTGCCCATCTGGTCAAGACCCATCGTGCAGCCCGCGGCCTCGCACCAGGACTGGAACAGGGCGCGGCCCTCTCCATCGGCATCGGTCAGGGTCTGGCGGTTGTTGCCGCCGGCCACGCCGGGGCCGATCCTGGCCATTTCCATGATGCTGTCCCACAAGCGGGCGCTATCGATCCTGAGATTGTCCCCGGGTGCGGTGGTGTCGCCGGACATCTTGAGCCCTCCCCCTGGCATCCGGCCCGATCCGTCACCGGAACGGGTCGTCCGAATAGTTTGACCAAATGGTAAAAGCCACGCTATCACGCGCCGTTGGTCAGTCAAGCGCCCAGAGAAATCCGGGCGGGACACTTGCTTGCAATGATCGGCGGCGAACCTAAAGTGATCAAAGCAATGGCGGAGGTGCTGCCTTGACCAGCGAAAACCGGACAGGTGTTCAGGGGCGCACCCGGATACAGACCCGCAATCGCGACGCGATCCTGACGGCGGGCCTCGATGTGTTTTCCCAGCACGGCTTTCGCGGCTCGACCCTTGATCAGATCGCGGCAGGGGCCGGCCTGTCCAAACCGAACCTGCTGTATTACTTCCCCTCGAAGGAGGCGATCTACACCGCGCTTCTGGAACGGCTCTTGCGCACATGGCTCGATCCGCTGCGCAAGCTGAACCCCGACGGCGACCCGCTGGCGGAGCTGTTGTCCTACATGCGGCGCAAGCTTGCCATGAGCCGCGATTATCCGAGGGAAAGCCGCCTTTTCGCCGGAGAGATCCTGCGCGGCGCCCCCGAAATCCACGATGTCCTGAAAGGCGAACTCAAGTCGCTTGTCGATGAACGCGCCGCCGTCATCGCCTGCTGGGCCAAGACCGGGCGGATCGCCCCGGTCGATCCGCATCACCTGATCTTCTCGATCTGGGCGCTGACCCAGCATTATGCCGATTTCGATGTGCAGGTCCGCGCCGTTCTGGGCGGCACCGACCCCTTTCCCGGGGCAGAGGGTCATCTGGAACAGATGTTCAGGCGGCTCCTGACCCCGTGAAAGCGGTTTCGCGCGTCACTCCGGCATCGGCTCGTCGTGGAAATCTATGTGCAGGTGATTGCCGTCCGGGTCCCAGATATTAACCTGGATGATCGGAAATGTCGGCACCTGGACCAGTTCCATCTTCTCGCCCAGATCGCGCAGTTTCGCGACGAATTCGGCAAGCCCTGTTGCCTGAAATGCCCCATGTTCAAGCTTGAGGTCATCGGGGTTCGACCCTGGCTCCTGCGCGACGCCCACCACATGGACAAGCGCCTGTCCGTTGGCATAAAGCCACGCGCCGGGGAACGCGAAATCCGGGCGCGGGCCGGGATGCATGTCCAGCACCGCTCCATACCATGCGATCATGGTGTCAAGCCGTGCTGTCCGGATATTGAGGTGATCCAGTCTTTCGATCATGTCTTTCATCTTTCCTTCTGGTTTGCCCCCGGGGTGCCATCCGCGCAAGCGGACCCGATCGGCGAGGGCCTGTCCCGCAAGCCGGACCGATCGTCCGTCGGCGTTCCTCTCCGAAAGGGTCCGCCGCCACAGATTGACGCCGCACCCGGTCACAGGTCTAGTCTGATCCCGCAAAGGAGGCCCGGCAATGGCCATGATCACCGAAATCGAGGATTACTTCACCCGCGGCTGCGGCCGCTGTGACAGGTTCGACACGCCGGACTGCTCAACCCGGACCTGGCAGGCCGGGCTGGCGGAGTTGCGACGGCTTTGCCGCGAGGCCGGATTGTCGGAACACGTGAAATGGGGCCATCCCTGCTACATGCATGCGGGTCGCAACATCGCGATCATCGGCGCCTTTCGCGGTGATTTCCGGCTGAGTTTCTTCAACGCAGCCCTCATGAAGGACGCCCAGTGCCTGCTGGAACGACAGGGCCCGAACACGCAGAACCCCGACATGATCCGCTTTGTCACGAACGCGGCGCCGGCGGCGCTTGCCCCCACGATCACTGCCTACCTGGAAGAGGCGAAATCCTATGCCGAGGCCGGGGTGACGGCGCCGAAATCCAGCAAACCCGTCGATTGGCCCGACGAATTGCTCGAGGCACTCGACGCCGATCCCGAACTGGCCGAGGCGTTCCACGCCCTCACCCCGGGTCGGCAGAAAAGCTATGCGATCAACCTCAACGGTGCAAAGCAGTCGCAAACCCGCATCGCCCGGATCGAAAAGTTCCGGCCGAAGATCCTCGCCGGCAAGGGCGCGACGGAGCGCTGAAGCCGATCACTCCGCGGCCTGTGCGGAGGGGTTGTTGGGATGCGTCGTCCAGTTGGCATAGCCTGCCTCGACAGTCTTGCCGGTGCGCGGATCCACCTCGCCCGGCTGCATGGGCACCATGGTGATGCACGCCTCGACCGGGCAGACATCCACGCAAAGGTTGCAGGCCACGCATTCGGCGTCGATCACCTCGAAGACCCGGTCAGGCGACATCGAGATCGCCTGGTGCGAGGTATCCTCGCAGGCGGCATAGCAGCGGCCGCACTTGATGCATTTGTCCTGGTCGATCTTCGCCTTGGCCACGTAGTTGAGGTTGAGATATTGCCAGTCGGTCACGTTGGGCACGGCGCGGCCGATGAAATCGGCGGTCGTGGCATAGCCCTTGTCGTCCATCCACTGGCTCAGCCCGCGCTTCATCTCCTCGACGATGCGGAACCCATAGGTCATGGCGGCGGTGCAGACCTGCACGTTGCCCGCACCAAGGCTCATGAATTCGGCCGCGTCGCGCCAGGTGGTCACGCCGCCGATGCCGGATATCGGCAGGCCCGCGGTTTCCGGATCGCGGGCGATGTCGGCCACCATGTTCAGCGCGATGGGCTTGACCGCCGGCCCGCAATAGCCGCCATGGCTGCCCTTGCCGTCGATCGACGGCTCGGGGCTCATCGTGTCGAGGTTGACCGAGGTGATGGAGGAGACCGTGTTGATCAGACTCACCGCGTCGGCGCCGCCATTCTTCGCAGCGCGGGCGGGATAACGGATATCGGTGATGTTGGGCGTCAGCTTCACGATGACCGGCTTGTCATAGTTCTCCTTGCACCAGCGGGTGACCATCTCGATATATTCGGGGACCTGACCCACCGCCGCGCCCATGCCCCGCTCGCTCATCCCGTGCGGGCAGCCGAAATTCAGCTCGATGCCATCGGCGCCGGTTTCCGCCACCCGGGGCAGGATCCGTTTCCACGCGGCCTCTTCGCAGGGCACCATGATCGAGGCGATGAGCGCGCGGTCGGGATAATCGGCCTTGACCCGCGCCATCTCCTCGAGGTTCACCTCGAGGGGGCGGTCGGTGATCAACTCGATGTTGTTGAGCCCGAGCACCCGCCGATCCGCGCCATAGACGACGCCGTAACGCGGGCCGTTCACGTTGACGATGGGCGGACCCTCCTCGCCCAGCGTCTTCCAGACCACGCCGCCCCAACCCGCCTCGAAGGCGCGGCGGACATTGTATTCCTTGTCCGTGGGCGGCGCCGAGGCCAGCCAGAACGGATTCGGCGAGGAGATCCCCAGGAAATTCGTCGTCAGGTCGGCCATGTCTTGGTCCTCCTATGCTGGGCGGGAGCCGCGATCTTTCAAAGATCGCGGGCAAGAGTTTTTGAAAAACTCTTGCGCCCTCACCCGATCAGGGCCTTGTGAATGTCTTCGGCCGCATCGCGCCCTTCGGCGACGGCGGTCACGGTCAGGTCGTCGCCGCCCGAGGCGCAATCGCCACCGGCCCAGATGCCCGCGACCGATGTCCGGCCCGCGCCCGTCACCGCGATCTTGCCGCTGTCGAGCGCGAGGCCGCCATTGGTCGTCAGCACCTGTCCGATGGCCTTGAACACCTGGTCGGCGGGCAGGCGGATCGTCTCGCCCGTGCCGGTCAGGGCGCCGTTCTCTTCGGCGGTGTATTCCAGTTCGATCCCGGCCACGGCGCCGTTGCCATGCACCGCCACCGGCCGCACATTGAACATCAGCCGCACCCCTTTCGAGGCGGCCAGATCCTGCTCGTAGCGGCTGGCGGGCATACGGTCCCGGCTCCTGCGATAGGCGATCGTCACGTTCTCCGCCCCAAGAAGTCTGGACTGAACCGCGGCATCCACCGCCGTCATGCCGCCACCGATCACGACGACATCGCGGCCCACCGCCAGATCGCGCAGATCGCCGGCCTGGCGCAGATCGGCGATGAAGCCCACCGCATCCTCGACCCCGGCTTTCGCCTCGCCCTCGGTGCCCAGCGCATTCACACCGCCAAGGCCCACGGCAAGGAACACCGCGTCATGATCGGCGCGCAGCGCCTCGAGGGTCAGGCCATCGCCCAGCGCCCGGCCTGTCTCCACCGTGATGCCGCCGATGCCCAGAAGCCAGTCCACCTCGCGGCGGGCGAAATCGTCGACGGCCTTGTAGGCGGCGATCCCGTATTCGTTCAGGCCGCCGGGTTTGCCCTTTGCCTCGAAGATCACCACGTCGTGACCCTTCATGGCGAGCCTGTGCGCGCAGGCCAGGCCCGCGGGCCCGGCGCCCACCACCGCGACGCGCTTGCCCGTGGGCGCGGCGCGCGCGAAGGGGTGGCCCTGACGCGCCATGAGGGCATCGGTGGCATGGCGCTGCAGGCGTCCGATCTCCACCGGCTTGCCTTCGGCCGCTTCGCGCACGCAGGCCTCTTCGCAAAGCGTCTCGGTCGGGCAGACCCGGGCGCACATGCCGCCCAGGATGTTCTGCTCGAGGATCGTGACAGCCGCCGCCTCGGGTTGGCCCACCTGGATCTGGCGGATGAACAGCGGAATGTCGATCGCTGTGGGACAGGCCGTCACACAAGGCGCGTCGTGGCAGAAATAGCACCGATCGGCCGCGACAGCGGCCTCGTGCGGGTCGAGCGGGGCATGGAGATCACCGAAATTCTCGGCGATCTGACGCGCATCCAGCCTGCCTGCCGCAATTCCCGGGGTCCTCGGATCTGGCATGTCGGGCTCCCTGTTGCCTGCGTCCGGGTTCAGCCTGCCACAAGTCAAAATTTTATCAAACGGTAAATTTTCAGCAGAGTGAAAACTTTGCCGATCGGGCCTTGACCTTCCAGTCACTGGAAGCCCTATCTCTGCCCCGAAAGAGAGGAAATACCCATGGCAGAACCCGCAACGCTCAATTTCGAGATCGACGGCATGACCTGTGGTGGCTGTGCCGCCCGGGCCGAGCGGGCGATGAGCGCGGTCAGCGGCGTCGAAGAGGCGACCGCGAATTTTGCCAATGGCAAGGGCCGTATCCGCCTGGCCGCCAATACCGGGGCCGAGGTCGGGCCGGCGCTGTCGGGGGCGCTGTCGGCGGCCGGCTATCCGGCACTGACCCATCGCCACAGGCTCGAGATCGCGGGCATGACCTGCGGATCCTGCGCGGCCCGGGTCGAGGCAGCCCTCGCGGCCGTGCCCGGCGTCATCCGCGCGCAGGTCAACCTCGCCGACCGGACCGCGACGATCACCTCGCTTGTATCCCGCTCGGCCCCTCTGGAGGCAGCCGTGGCAGGCGCCGGCTATTCCGCCGCGCCCCTGGCCTCGGGCGCCCGGCCCGACCATGACGAGGCCGCCGAAGGCGCGGCCCTCCGGCGGCGGCTGATCATCGCGGCGCTTCTGACGATCCCGGTTTTCGTGATGGAGATGGGCGGCCATGTCTATCCGCCGCTTCACCACCTGATCGCGCGGACCATCGGCATGGAGACCAGCTGGATGATCCAGTTCGTCCTGACGACGGCGGTTCTCGCCGGGCCGGGCCGGTCGTTCTATACGACCGGCTGGTCCGCGCTGATCCGGCGTGCGCCCGACATGAACTCCCTCGTGATGCTGGGCACCGGTGCTGCGTGGATCTTCTCGACCGTGGCGCTCTTTGCGCCGGCCCTCCTGCCCGAGGGCACACGGGCCGTCTATTTCGAGGCCGCGGCCGTCATCGTGACGCTGATCCTGCTGGGCCGCTGGCTCGAGGCGCGGTCCCGCGGCCGGACGGGTGCGGCCATCCGGCGCCTGATCGGCCTGCGCCCGGATACCGCGATCCTGCTGCGCGACGGTGAACCGGTCGAGACACCTCTTGAGCAGATCCGCCGGGGCGACCAAATCCTCGTCAGGCCGGGGCAGCGCATCCCCCTCGACGGCATCATCCGCGAGGGCAATTCGGCGGTGGATGAAAGCATGATCACCGGTGAACCGCTGGCCGTCGAGAAGGGCAAGGGCGATGGCGTGACGGGCGGCACAGTCAACGGCGCGGGCGCGCTGACCATCCGCGTGACGGCCGTGGGCGAAGAGACGACGCTGGCCCGGATCATCGCCATGGTCGAAGAGGCACAGGGCGCACGGCTTCCGGTGCAGGACCTCGTCAACCGGATCACGCTGTGGTTCGTGCCCGCCGTGATGGCGATCGCCACGCTCACCGTGATCGGCTGGCTTGCCTTCGGACCGGCGCCCGCCCTGCCCTTTGCGCTTGTCGCGGGGGTGGCCGTCCTGATCATCGCCTGCCCCTGTGCCATGGGCCTTGCGACCCCCACCTCGATCATGGTGGGCACCGGGCGCGCGGCGGAGCTGGGCGTCCTGTTCCGGCGGGGCGATGCGCTTCAGGCGCTGTCCGGCATCGATATCGTGGCCTTCGACAAGACCGGCACCCTGACCGAGGGCCGCCCGGACCTGACCGACCTTCAGGCCCTCGACGGCGACGAGGACCGCCTTCTGGCGCATGTCGCCGCGGTCGAGACCCTGTCCGAACACCCGCTGGCCTCGGCCATCACCCGCGCGGCCAAGGCACGCGGGCTGACCGTGCCGCGGGCCGCGAACCTGACCTCCGTCACGGGGCACGGCCTTCTGGCCGAGGTGGAGGGCCTGCGCGTCATCATCGGCAACGCCGCACTTCTGCGGCGCGAGGGCATCGACGCGGGCCCCCTCGAGGCCGGCGCCCGCGCCCTGGCCGAGGAGGGCAAGACACCGATCCTTGTCGCGATCGGCGGCGCGCCCGCGGGTCTTCTGGCGGTGGCGGACCGGATCCGGCCCGGCGCCCGCGAGATGATCGACCACCTGCACGCGATGGGCCGGCGCACCGCCCTGATCTCGGGCGATGTGGAGGCGACGGCCAATGCCGTGGCCCGGCAACTGGGCATCGACGATGTGCGCGCGGGCGTTCTGCCCGAGGGCAAGGTCGACGCGATCCGCGAGTTGCAGCAACGCGGCAAGGTGGCCTTCGTGGGCGACGGGATCAATGACGCCCCCGCGCTTGCCACCGCCGATATCGGGCTTGCCATCGGCACCGGGACCGACATCGCCGTCGAAAGCGCCGAGGTGGTCCTGATGTCGGGCGATCCGCGCGGCGTGGTGAATGCGATCGAACTCAGCCGCCGGACCATGACCAACATCAAGCAGAACCTGGGCTGGGCCTTCGGCTACAACATCCTGCTGATCCCGGTCGCGGCGGGGCTGCTCTACCCGATGACGGGGCTGCTCTTGTCGCCTGTTCTGGCGGCGGGCGCGATGGCGCTGTCCTCGGTCCTTGTGCTGACCAATGCCCTGCGGCTTCGCTATGTGCGGGCCGCCGCCCCGGAACGAAAGGAGGCCCCCAGATGAACATCTCGCGCACGTCGGAACGGACCGGGTTGCCGCCCAAGACGATCCGTTATTACGAGGATATCGGCCTTGTCCAGCCGGGCCGCACCGAGAGCGGCTACCGGGACTTTTCCGAAACCGATGTCCACAAGCTGGCCTTTCTGGGCCGCGCCCGGGGGCTGGGCTTCTCGATCGAGAAATGCCGCGACCTGCTGGCGCTGTGGGAAGATACCGACCGGGCAAGCGGCGACGTGCGCCGCATCGCGCGCCGGCACCTCGACGAGATCGAAACCAAGATCGCGGGCCTGTCGGAAATGCGCGACACGCTGTCCCATCTGGTGACCTGCTGTTCCGGCGACGACCGGCCCGACTGCCCGATCCTCGAAAGCCTTGCCGGCGAAGACCGGTGCACCAGCTGCTGAGCCGGAGGGCCGGGGCGCTGGCCCCGCCTTCGGACCGCCGGGAGGTCGACGGGGAACGGCTGGTATGATCACGGTATCAGATCTGGCCCTATTGATCCGCGGGGCGCGGTCGCAATGATGACGGGACGGGGCGCGTCCGACACGGGGATTCGCGCCCGGCCCGCCACCCCCCGAACGTGGAGACCGCGATGGATACCCTTCAGCAGAACGACCCGCGCGACGTGATCGAAGCCGACCGCGCCCATGTCTGGCACCACCTGATCCAGCACAAGCCCTTCGAGACGATCGACCCGCGCATCATCGTCGAAGGCAAGGGGATGCGGCTTTGGGACATCACCGGCAAGGAGCATCTGGACGCCGTGTCGGGCGCGGTCTGGACGGTGAATGTGGGCTATGGCCGGACCCGGATCGCCAATGCGGTGCGCGACCAGCTGGAGAAGATGTGTTTCTTTGCCGGAGCCGCGGGCACGATCCCCGGTGCGCGTTTCGCAGAACGGCTGATCGAGAAGATGCCGGGCCTGAGCCGCGTCTATTACGCCAATTCCGGGTCCGAGGCGAACGAGAAGGCCTTCAAGATGGTGCGCCAGATCGCGCACAAGCATCACGGCGGCAGGAAAAGCAAGATCCTCTACCGAGACCGCGATTATCACGGCTCAACCATCACCACGATCTCGGCCGGCGGGCAGGATGAAAGGGGCCTGCAATACGGCCCCTTCACGCCGGGTTTCGTGCGGGTGCCCCATTGCCTTGAATATCGCGCGCAGGACGGTCTGGCCGGCCCCACCTATGGCGAGAAGGCCGCCGAAGAGATCGAGAAGGTGATCCTGGCCGAAGGGCCCGACACGGTGGGCGCGCTCTGCCTCGAGCCGATCACGGCGGGCGGCGGAATCATCGTGCCGCCGAAGGGATATTGGGAAAAGGTGCAGGAGATCTGCCGCAAATACGACGTGCTTCTGCATATCGACGAGGTGGTCTGCGGGCTGGGCCGCACCGGCGCCTGGTTCGGCTATCAGCAATTCGGCGTTCAGCCTGATATCGTGACGATGGCAAAGGGCGTGGCCTCGGGCTATGCCGCGATCTCGTGCTGCGTGACGACCGAGCGTGTCTTTGACATGTTCAAGGACGACACCGACCGTCTGGGCTATTTCCGCGACATCTCGACCTTCGGGGGATGCACCGCGGGGCCGACAGCGGCGCTCGAGAACATGGCGATCATCGAGGAAGAGGCGCTTCTGGTCAATTCTTCTGCCATGGGCGACCATCTGCATGACAGGCTGCGCGAGTTGATGGACAGGCACGCCATCATCGGCGACGTGCGCGGCATGGGTCTGTTCCAGGGCGCCGAACTGGTCACCGACCGCACCACGAAAGAGCCCGCCGACGAGAAGAAGGTCATGGCCGTCGTGGCCGATTGCATGGCGCAGGGCGTCATCATCGGCGCCTGCAACCGCTCGATGCCGGGGTTCAACAATACGCTGCTGTTCGCCCCCGCGCTGATCGCCACCAAGGACGACATCGACCGCATCACCTCCGCCGTCGATGCCGCATTGGGCCGGGTCTTCAGCTAGGGTCGGGACCGGCCTACCGCAGGCCAAACTCCACGCCCGACTGTTCGGTCAGCCGGCCGACCGAAACCCGTGCCCGCACTGGCCAGCCAAGGGTGTCGAGCCGATGCTGACCTGACGAGGCCGACGCTCCGACGGAGGGAAACTTTCGTCACCGCAGTCGGGGAAACTGACGAAGGGAACCGGACCCTAGCGCGCGATCGCGCGCTGGGTCAGGCGGGGGCGGGTGGGGTCTTGCCCAGTTTCTGGCGCAGAGTCACCATGGCGTATTGGGGCATCTTGCGCACAACCCGTTTCAGGATCGTGGGATATTCCAGTTCGCCGCCCAGAAGCTCCATGTATTGCCGCTTGAGCGTGACGGAATGGGTGAACATGTATTCGAACGCCTTCTCGCCCGACGGGCGAGAAAGGATCGGACGAATGATCCGCGCGATATTGAGCGAGCGGTGGATCTCGCGCAGCTTGCGGCGGTAAATCCGCACGGGCTCCCCCGAGATGCCGGGCTGCATCGCCTCGAAGGCCGCCTCGGCGGCAAAGCGGCCCGATTGCATGGCAAAGGCGATCCCCTCGCCGGTGATCGGATCGACAAGACCCGCGGCGTCGCCGGCCAGCAGGATGTTGCCCCGACCGGGCCATTTGCGCACATCGCCGAAGGGCAGGAAATGGCCCTTGTATTTCTTGATGTCGGGATCGACGCCCAGCGTTTCCAGATAGCCGGCCATCGCCGTTTTCATGTTCGGGTTGGCCGCATGGATGCCGCCCACGCCCACCGTCGTGGTCTTGTTCTTGGGGAACCACCAGCCATACCCCCATTTCGCCGCGGCGAAATCTATGCGGACCGGATCCTCGGGATGCAGGTGATCGCCGTCGAGTTCGATCTCGAGCGCGAAACCGATCCGTTCATGATCGAAGGCCCGGCCGTACAGGGTGCGGGCGACCATGGAGTTCACGCCGTCGGCCCCGATCAGGACCTTGTAGCCGATCCGTCGCCCGTCCCGCATCTCGACGGTCTGGCCGTTCTCGTCGATGGCGGCGACGGACTGCCCCGTCATGTCCACGGCGCCCGCCTCGATCGCGTGTTTCAGGCAGATATGGTCCAGGTCCCAGCGCATCGTGACATAAAGCGGCGGGACGTCGTTCATCGCACTGAGCTTGCGGCCGTTCATCCAGAATTCGATCTCGGTCTTCGGGCCGAAGAATTCGGGATCAAGCTCCCGTTCGAAGATCTCGCGGAAATACTGTTTTGACCGGCCCGAGAACAGCGCGCCGCAGAGCTTGTCCCGGGGGAAGGACTGCTTGTCGATGATGGCAACGGACAAGCCCTTTTTCAGCGCCGTATAGGCCGCCGACGATCCCGCCGGGCCAGCGCCAATGATGACGATGTCATAATGCTCTTGCATGGCCCTGTCCGTCGTCATGAGAATGCCCCTTCAAATACACGACACCATTGCCCCAGGGCACGACCCCGAGTCCAGCCCCGCAAGCCAACGTGGACCGGCAGGATCTTGCCGCGCCGTCACCACCCGGTCAAACTAGGGCCGTGTCAGAACCGGGCCAGCCATGATCCCCACGGAATCCTTTCTGCTTCAGCCGACGGAAGGCACGCTTCAATCCCGGATCCAGCAGATGGTCGCCGAAGGCATCCTGTCGGGCAGGTTCCGGCCCGGCGAACGGCTGCCCTCGTCGCGGGCCCTGGCCGCCCATCTGGGCGTGAGCAGGATCACCGTGACGCTGGCCTATACCGAGCTTGTGGCCGACGATTACCTCGTTGCGCGGGGCCGGTCGGGGTATTTCGTGTCCGAAAACGCGCCGCAACCGCCGGATTTCACCCCCGCCCCGCGCCAATCCTCGACGGTCGACTGGGCCGACAGGCTGGGCCCCGCCACGCCGTCTCTGGGCCTGACCAAGCCGCATGACTGGCACAATTACCGCTACAGTTTCATTTATGGCCAGCCCGATCCCGACCTGTTCGATGCGGGCAACTGGCGGCTTTGCGCGCTGCGGGCCTTGGGACGCAAGGATTTCAACAGCCTTTCCGCCGATCAGTTCGACCAGGACGACCCGCTTCTGGTGGATTTCATCTCGCGTCAGACCCTGCCGCGGCGGGGGATTCTGGCCGCACCCGATGAAATCCTCTTGACGCTGGGCGCCCAGAACGCGCTCTGGCTGACGGCGCAGCTGATCCTGCGCGCAGGGCGGCGCGCGGTGATCGAAACGCCGTGCTATCCGTCGCTGCGTTCCATCGTGGCCTCGACACGGGCCGCGCATCTGGCACTGCCGGTGGATCGGGGCGGGCTCGATCCCGACACCATCCCGCGCGGCACCGATGTGGCCTTCGTCACGCCGGGACATCAATGCCCGACCACCGCGACCATGCCAGAGGGCCGCCGCAGGCGGCTGCTGGATCGGGCCGAGGCGGAAGACATGCTGATCGTCGAGGATGATTACGATTTCGAGATGTCCGTCGGCGGCAGCGCCGCTCCGGCGCTCAAGTCCCTGGATACGCGGGGGCGGGTGATCCATGTGGGCTCGTTCTCCAAATCGATATTTCCGGGCCTGCGGCTGGGCTATCTCGTGGGGCCGCCCGACTTCATCTCGGCGGCCCGGGCGCTGCGGGCCACGGTGCTGCGGCACCCGCCGGGCCATGTGCAGCGGACCACCGCATATTTCCTGTCGCTTGGCCATTACGACGCGCAGATCCGCCGGATGGGCCGGGCCTTTGCCGATCGCCGACAGGTCATGACAGAGGCCCTGATCCGCGAAGGGCTGTGGCTGGAGGGAAGCGGCGCCCATGGCGGATCCAGCTACTGGATGCGGGCGCCCGACGGCGTGGATACCGCCTAACTGGCCCACAGGCTCAAGGCCCAGGACGTGCTGATCGAGCCGGGTCGCGCCTTCTTTGGCCCCGAAGACGGGAACGACCGGTTCTACCGGCTGGCCTACAGCTCGATCCCCACGGGCCGGATCGCCGAGGGCGTCGCCCGCATCCGTGCGGCGATGGGCTGATCCAAATTCTGGACATATCACGCGGTAACGTCTGGCCCTATAGTGACCCCGCCGCCCCTCTTTACACAGAGGAGGACCGCGACGCCCGCCCTTGCGACCGTCATGCGGGCCTTTTCCAGGGGAGATCAGACCAGATGAAGATGACGACCGAAGAAGCCTTCGTCAAAGTGCTTCAGCGCCACGGGATCGAACATGCCTTCGGGATCATCGGTTCGGCCTTCATGCCGATTTCGGACCTGTTTCCCCGCGCGGGCATCACCTTCTGGGATTGCGCGCATGAAGGCTCGGGCGGGTTCATGGCCGACGGCTTCACCCGCGCATCGGGCAGGATGTCGATGATGATCGCCCAGAACGGCCCCGGCATCACCAATTTCGTGACCCCGGTCAAGACGGCCTACTGGAACCACACGCCGCTGTTGCTGGTCACGCCGCAGGCCGCGAACAAGACACTGGGCCAGGGCGGGTTCCAGGAGGTCGAACAGATGAAACTGTTCGAGGACATGGTCGCCTACCAGGAAGAGGTCCGCGATCCGTCGCGCATCGCCGAAGTGCTCAACCGCGTGATCCTTCAGGCCAGGCGCGCCTCCGCGCCTGCCCAGATCAACGTGCCGCGCGATTACTGGACGCAAGTCATCGACATCGACCTGCCCGCCATGGTCGAGTTCGAGCGCCCCTCGGGGGGCGATGCCGCGATAGCCGAGGCCGCCCGCCTGCTGAGCGAGGCGAGATTCCCGGTGATCCTGAACGGCGCGGGCGTCGTGCTGGCCGGGGCGATCCCGGCCTCGGCCGCCCTTGCCGAACGGCTCGATGCGCCGGTCTGCGTGGGCTACCAGCACAACGACGCCTTTCCCGGCTCGCACCCCCTCTTCGCGGGGCCTTTGGGCTATAACGGATCGAAGGCGGGGATGGAGCTGATCGCGCAGGCCGATGTGGTCCTTTGCCTCGGCACAAGGCTCAACCCGTTCTCGACCCTGCCGGGCTATGGCATCGACTACTGGCCGAAGGATGCAAAGATCATCCAGGTCGACATCAACCCCGACCGGATCGGCCTGACCAAGACAGTCACCGTCGGCATCGTGGGCGATGCACGCAAGGTGGCCGAAAGCATCCTGGGCCGGCTGTCGCCCAATGCCGGCGATGAGGGCCGCGAGGCCCGAAGAGCGCTGGTGGCCGAGACGAAATCCCGCTGGGCGCAGCAGCTGTCGTCCATGGATCACGAAGACGACGATCCGGGCACCACGTGGAACGAACGTGCCCGCGCGGCCAGACCCGACTGGATGAGCCCCCGCATGGCCTGGCGCGCGCTCCAGGCCGCGCTGCCGCGCGAGGCGATCATCTCGTCCGACATCGGCAACAATTGCGCCATCGGCAATGCCTATCCCTCCTTCGACGAGGGCCGCAAATACCTGGCGCCCGGCCTCTTCGGCCCCTGCGGCTATGGCCTGCCGGCCATCGTGGGCGCCAAGATCGGCTGCCCCGACGTGCCCGTCGTGGGCTTTGCCGGCGACGGCGCCTTCGGGATCGCGGTGAACGAATTGACAGCGATCGGGCGCGGCGACTGGCCGCCCGTCACCCAAGTCGTTTTCCGCAACTACCAATGGGGTGCGGAAAAGCGGAACACGACGCTTTGGTATGACGACAATTTCGTCGGCACCGAACTGGGCGAGACCGTCTCCTATGCCGGGATCGCGCGGGCCTGCGGTCTAGAAGGGATCGTGGCCCGCACCATGGACGAATTGACCGAGGCGCTGCGCACCGCGATCAACAACCAGATGCACCATGGCAAGACGACGCTGATCGAGGCGATGATCAACCAGGAACTGGGCGAACCCTTCCGCCGCGATGCCATGAAGAAACCTGTGGCAGTGGCCGGGATCGACCCTTCCGACATGTCGCCGCAACCGGCCGCCTGACGGGATGCCGGAGGATGCACATCTGACCGAACCGCCCGTCTCCCCGCGCGCTCCGCGCTCCGGGGAGCGGGAGACCTGCCCGATCCGCGATGCCGTTTGACCTCGGGATCGGGTCGCTCGTCTGGATCGCTGCCGTCGCCAGCCTGGCGGGCATGGTGCGCGGCTATTCGGGTTTCGGCTTTTCGGCGATCTTCCTCGCCGGATCGGGGCTTGTCACGAACCCGGTCAACCTCGTGCCAGTCGTCGTGATCGCGGACATCTTCCTGACGGCGGGGCAGGCACGCAGCATCCGGACCGAAATCGCCTGGCGCCGGATCGCCTGGATGGGGCCCGGCGCGCTGATCGCCATGCCCTTCGGCATCGCGGCCGTCGCCCGGATGGGCGACGATGCCGCGCGACTGGCGATCTCTGCCCTGATCCTCGCGATGACGACCATTCTCTGGACGGGCTGGCGCACCCGCGCGCCCCTTGGCGGGCCGGCACATCTGGGCACCGGCCTCGTTTCGGGCCTTGCGCAAGGGGCCTCGCTGGGCGGCTTGCCCGTCGCCGCCTTCTTTGCCGCACAACCGATCGCCGCCCATGCGTTCCGGGCCACCATCATCGCCTATTTCTTCCTGATCGATCTCGTGGCCCTGCCGCTGATGATGCGGGCGGGTCTGGTGTCGCTCGACACGGTTCTGGCCACGGCGATCTGCCTGCCCTTCATGGCATTCGGCGTCTGGTATGGATCGCACCGGTTCCGCGCCGCGGCACCGGAGGATTTCCGCCGCTATGCGCTCCTGCTTCTGACGATCCTGGCCATCGCGGGCCTTGGACGGAGCCTGGCATGACACTGATCCTCGTTCTCAATGCCGGCTCCTCCTCCATCAAGTTCGCGGTCTTCACGCCTGCGCTGGAACAGCGCCTGTCGGGGTTTGCCGCCGAAATCGGCACCGGCGGCGTGATCGAGGTCGCGGGCAGGCGCAAGGCCAAGCCCCTGCCAGATCACCGCGCGGCACTCGGGGCGGTGCAGTCGGCGCTGGCCGGGGCGGGCATCGCGCTGACCGATCTGGGGGCCGCCGCGCACCGGGTCGTCCATGGCGGCACCAGCCTGACCGCCCCTGTCCGCGTCACGCCCGACATCATGGCCAAGATCGCGGCCTGCGCGCCGCTTGCGCCGCTGCACAACCCCCACAACCTTGCCGCGATCGAAACCCTGCGGGATCTGGCCCCCGACCTGCCCCAGTTCGCAAGCTTCGACACCTCGTTTCACACGACCAACCCCGAGGTCGCGACCCGCTATGCCATCCCGCAAAGCGAGGCGGCCAAGGGCATCCGCCGATATGGTTTTCACGGGATCAGCTATGCGGGGCTTGTCCGGGCGCTGCCGGATCTCTCGGGCGGGGCGCTTCCGTCCCGGCTTCTGGCGTTTCACCTAGGCAACGGCGCCTCGATCTGCGCGATCCGGGACGGGCGGTCGGTGGCCACGACCATGGGCTATTCGCCGCTTGACGGTCTGACCATGGGCACCCGGTCCGGCGGGATCGACGCCAATGCCGTGCTGCGGATGGTCGACGATCACGGCCCCGCACGCACAAGGCAGATCCTCAATCACGAAAGCGGCCTCGCGGCCCTGTCGGATGGCATTTCGGACATGCGCAGGCTTCTGTCCGATGCGTCGACCGACAGCGCCTTTGCGGTAGAACATTTCTGCTACTGGGCGCGGCGCCATGCGGGATCGCTGATCGCGGCGATGGAGGGGGTCGACGCCATCGCCTTTACAGGTGGCATCGGGGAAAATGCCGCACAGGTCCGGGCCCGCATCCTGCACGGCCTTGACTGGCTGGGCATCCGGTTGGACGCAGACGCCAACAATCTGGGCCGCCCGCGCCTTCACGCCCCGGCAAGCGCGGTCACCATCTGGATCGTGCGGGCCGAGGAAGAACGCCTGATCGCGCAGGATGCGCTGTCACTGATGGCGGGCGGGTCGTGAGCCCATGCGCCGGACCGGCCCCGGGGCGGCGACCCCGTTGCGGGATGGACCTGCGACCAAAGGTCGGCGGGACGCGCGTCACGCGCCACCGTTCCGTCGAGCGGCCTGATTTCAAAACAATTGTTTGCGCTCTGGCGCGAAAACGGGAAACTCTTCCGGGCCGACTCGTGGGAGGGACATGACAGACATGGCGCATGGGCAACCGGATCTCGACCTTTCGCCAAGGGTCTCGGACGAAGTCCGCAAGACGACCTGCTACATGTGCGCCTGCCGCTGCGGCATCGACGTGCACATGAAGGAGGGCCCCGACGGCAAGAGGCGGGTCGCCTATATCGAGGGAAATCGCGACCATCCGGTGAACAAGGGCGTCCTGTGTGCCAAGGGCTCGGCCGGCATCATGCAGGTCAACGCCCCCTCGCGCCTGCGTGCGCCCCTGAAACGTGTGGGCCCCCGCGGCTCGGGCGAATTCGAGGAAATCACCTGGGACGAGGCCCTGAGCATCGCCACCGACTGGCTGGCGCCGCTGCGGGAAGAGGCACCCGACAAGCTGGCCTTCTTCACCGGGCGCGACCAGTCGCAATCCTTCACAGGTCTCTGGGCGCAAAGCTTCGGCACGCCGAATTATGCGGCCCATGGCGGGTTCTGCTCGGTCAACATGGCGGCGGCGGGCATCTACACGATGGGCGGCGCGTTCTGGGAATTCGGCCAGCCCGACTGGGACCGGACGAAACTGTTCCTGCTGTTCGGCGTGGCCGAGGATCATGACAGCAACCCGATCAAGATGGGCATCGGCAAGATCAAGGAACGCGGCGCGCGGATGGTCGGGATCAACCCGATCCGGTCGGGCTACAACGCCGTGGCCGATGACTGGTTCGGCATCACGCCGGGCACCGATGGGCTTCTGATCCTGTCGCTGATCCATTGCCTGATGAAGGCGGGGCGGATCGACCTCGACTATCTGGCGCGGTTCACCAACGCCTCCTGCCTCGTGAACGAGGATCCGGGCTCACCCCAGAACGGCCTTCTGTTGCGCGACGAAGAGGGCGAACCGCAGGTGATCGACCGCCGCACCGGCAAGCTGGCGCCCTGGAACGGCGCGGGCGTGGAGCCTGACCTCGCGGCCACCTGGCGTCACAAGGGCGTCACCCACCGGCCCGTCCTGCACCACATGGCGGACCGTTACCTGTCGGAGGACTACGCCCCCGAAGTCGTGGCCGCGCGCACCGGCATCCCCGCCCGCCGCATCCGCGCGCTTGCGGCCGAGATCGCGCGCGTGGCCTTTGACGAGGCGATCACGCTCGACCGGGAATGGACCGATTTTCGCGGCGTCACGCATCAGACGATGGTGGGCCGCCCCGTCTCCATGCACGCCATGCGCGGGATCTCGGCCCATTCGAACGGGTTCCAGACGGCCCGCGCGCTGCACCTTCTGCAAATCCTGATCGGCAGCGTCGAGACGCCGGGCGGCATGCGGTTCAAGCCGCCCTATCCCAAACCGGCCACCGCGCATCCCAAACCGCATTGCAAGGTCACCCCCGGCGCGCCGCTCGACGGCCCGCATCTGGGCTATCCGCAAGGCCCCGACGATCTGTGCCTGACCGAGGATGGCGCGCCCGCGCGCATCGACAAGGCGTTCTCCTGGGAAAACCCGATGTCGGCCCACGGGCTGATGCATATGGTCATCTCCAACGCCCATGCGGGCGACCCCTACCGGATCGACACGCTCTTCATGTATATGGCCAACATGTCGTGGAATTCGTCGATGAACACGTCGGGCACGATCAAGATGCTGACCGATACCGACGAGACCGGCGAATATGTCATCCCGCGCATCATCTATTCGGATGCCTATTCCTCGGAAATGGTCGCCTATGCCGACCTGATTCTGCCCGACACCACCTATCTCGAACGGCATGACTGCATCTCGCTTCTCGACCGGCCGATCTGCGAGGCCGACGCCGTGGCCGACGCGATCCGCTGGCCAGTCGTCGAACCCGACCGCGACGTGCGCGGCTTCCAGTCGGTGCTGTGCGATCTGGGCGCACGGCTGGGCCTGCCCGGCTTCGTGACCGAGGATGGCGGCCAGAAATACGCCGATTACGCCGATTACATCACCAACCATATCCGCCGGCCCGGCATCGGCCCGCTGGCCGGATGGCGCATGGGCGAGACCGGTCTTCAGGACGGGCGGGGCGACCCGAATGCGGGCCAGATCGACAGCTATATCGCCAATGGCGGCTTCTGGATGAGCCATGTCCCCGACGCGGCCGCGTTCTACAAACCCTTCAACATGGCCTATCAGGACTGGGCGGTGCAGATGGGCTTCTACGACAGCCCGCAGCCCTATATCTTTCAGCTCTGGTCCGAACCGATGCGCCGCTTCCAGCTTGCCGCCGAGGGCGAGGGCGCGCGCCAGCCCCCCGATCACCTGCGCGCGCGCATCGCCGCCACGATGGATCCGCTGCCCTTCTGGTATGCGCCGATGATCGACACGCTCGAAGACCCCGATGCCTGGCCCGTCCATGCCCTGACGCAGCGGCCCATGGCGATGTATCATTCCTGGGGCACGCAAAACGCCTGGCTGCGCCAGATCCATGGCCTGAACCCGCTCTACCTGCCCACCAAGATCTGGAAGGCCAACGGCTTTGCCGAGGGCGACTGGGCGCGGGTCACATCGCCGCATGGCGAGATCACGGTGCCCGTGGCCCACATGGCGGCACTGAACGAAAACACCATCTGGACCTGGAACGCCATCGGCAAGCGCAAGGGCGCCTGGGCGCTCGACAACGACGCGCCCGAGGCCACGAAGGGGTTCCTGCTGAACCACCTGATCCACGAGCTTCTGCCGCCGCGCGAGGACGGACACCGCTATTCCAATTCCGACCCGATCACCGGGCAGGCCGCCTGGTTCGACCTGCGCGTCCGGGTCGAGAAGGCACCGGCTCTGGCCGAGGCGCAGCCCGCCCTGCCCCCGATCACCTCGCCCGTCGGCCGCGGGCCCCGATCACTTGCCTGGAAGGTCGGCTCATGAAAACGCGGCACCTGTTCGTGCTGATGGCCCTTCTGGTGGCGATCATGGTGGGCACCTTCATCTGGTTCGTCGCCACCTGGTCACCAGAGGACAACCCCTCCCTGACCGGGCGCGACATGCCCCTTCGCGTTGGTGAAAATACTCATCTTGCGATCCCGACCCTTGTCCGGCCCGATGGTAACGACCAAAGATCATGACCTCCCTTCCCCCACCCTCCTCCGTCAAGCTTGGCCTGGTGATCGACCTCGACACCTGTGTCGGCTGCCATGCCTGCGTCGTCTCCTGCAAGGGCTGGAACACCGAAAACTACGGCGCGCCTCTCGCCGACGAGGACCCTTATGGCGCCGATCCGGTCGGCACCTTTCTCAACCGGGTCCATTCCTACGAGGTCCAGCCGGATGAGGGTGCGGCGCAGCTGGTCCATTTCCCGAAATCCTGCCTGCATTGCGAGGATGCGCCCTGCGTGACCGTCTGTCCGACAGGTGCCAGCTACAAGCGGGTCGAGGACGGGATCGTTCTGGTGAACGAGACCGATTGCATCGGTTGCGGGCTTTGCGCCTGGGCCTGTCCCTACGGCGCGCGCGAAATGGATGTGGCCGAAAAGGTGATGAAGAAATGCACCCTCTGCGTCGACCGCATCTATAACGAGAACCTCCCCGAGGAGGACCGGGTGCCCGCCTGCGTGCGCACCTGCCCGGCCGGTGCGCGGCATTTCGGCGATCTGGGCGATCCGGGCAGCGACGTGAGCCGGCTCGTGGCCGAACGCGAAGGGTTCGACCTGATGCCCGAACAGGGCACGAAGCCGGTGAACAAGTATCTGCCGCCCCGCCCCCGCGACGCAGAGCCCGAATACGACATTCTCGCCCCCTGGCTCGAACCGGTGGCCGAGACGCCCAAAGGCTTCGTCGGCTGGCTCGATCGCACGTTGTCGGCCCTGCCCGGGGGGAACTGACATGCATCCGGCACCGTCCGTCATCATCTTCACCTCGCTGTCGGGACTGGGCTTCGGGCTGCTGTTCTGGATGGGGTTGGGCGTTCTGGCGCCCACGGGTCTGGTGGCCTTCGTCTTCTTCACCATCGCCTACCTGCTGGCGGTGGGCGGGCTTCTGGCCTCGGCCTTTCACCTTGGCCACCCGGAACGGGCGCTCAAGGCCTTTACCCAATGGCGGACAAGCTGGCTCAGCCGGGAGGCCTGGGCCTCGGTCGCGGCGCTGGTCGTGATGGCGCTTTATGGCGCGGGCCTTGTCTTTTTCGACACAAAGATCGCGCCACTGGGCTGGATCGGGGCGGTCCTGTCGATCGGCACGGTCCTGACCACCTCGATGATCTATGCCCAGATCCGCGCCGTCCCCCGCTGGCATCACTGGAGCACGCCGGCCATGTTCCTGAGTTTCTCCCTGGCCGGTGGCGCGCTTCTTGCGGGCGAGGTGACGATCGCCCTGCCGCTTCTGGCGGTCGCAGCGGCGGTCCAGATCTATACCTGGTTCGACGGCGACACCCGGCTTGCCCGGTCAGGCACCGATATTGCATCGGCCACCGGGCTGGGCGGGCGCGGCGCCGTGCGGGCATTCGAGCCGCCGCATACCGGCACCAATTACCTGTTGCGCGAATTCGTCCATGTGGTGGGCCGCAAACACAGCCGGAACCTGAGGGCCATCGCGCTGGTGGCCGGGTTCGGCCTGCCGATCCTGCTGCTGATCCTGCCGTTCAGCCATGCGCTGGCGGCCGTGGCGGTCCTTGCGCACATGGTGGGGCTTTTCGCCTCGCGCTGGCTGTTCTTCGCCGAGGCCGAGCACGTGGTGGGGCTTTACTACGGAAAGCGCTGATCCGGCCCGACCTTCGATTTCCGGACAGATTAGCGCGGTCTTGATCTTGCATCCCGGACCCGGGCAGAAGAACCTGCGCCCGGGAGGAGACAAGGGATGTCACAGACCGTTCGTTTCGGCGATCTTGATGGCGCGTCGGTTTTCATCACCGGCGGCGCAAGCGGCATCGGCGCGGCCCTGACCGAAGGGTTTGCCGCGCAGGGCGCGCGGGTTGCAGCGGCCGATCTTCTGGACGGCAGCGACCTCGGGACGCGCATCCGGTCCGAACACGGGGTCGAGCCCTTGTTCGTGCAATGCGACGTGACCGACACGCCCGCGCTTGGCGCTGCCATCGACCGCGCCGCCGAGGCGCATGGCCCCCTCTCGATCCTTGTCAATTGCGCGGCCAACGACATGCGGATGGACGCAGACGGCATCACGCCCGAGACGTGGGACGCAATGATCGCCGTCAACCTGACCCATTACTTCTTTGCCGCGCAAAGGGCCGCGCGGATGATGCGGGAACATGGCGGCGGGGCGATCGTGAACTATTCCTCGATCACCTATTCCCTCGGCAACGCGGGCATGGCGCCTTACGTGACCTCGAATGCCGGCATCGTCGGGATGACGCGCGCCCTTGCGCGGGAATGGGGTGCCGACGGCATCCGGGTGAACGCCATTGCACCGGGCATGGTTCTGACCCAGAAACAGCTCGACATGTGGGTGACCGAAGACTCGATCACCCGGTTCATGGAACGCCAATGCCTGAAAGAGCGCATCGGCCCCGCCGATCTGGTGGGACCGACACTGTTTCTGGCCTCTGCCGCCAGCGCGATGATCACCGGGCAGGTGATCGCCGTGGATGCCGGCGTGATCGCGACGGGGTAGATATGTCAGCGGACTGGATCGCACTGGATTGGGGCACCACGCATCTGCGCGGCTGGGCGATGTCGGCCTCGGGCAGCGTGCTGGATGAACGCACGTCCGATGCCGGAATGGGGCGGCTTGCGCCGGAGGAGTTCGAACCCGCGCTCCTCGATCTGGGTCGGGACTGGATCGAGGGGCCTGTCACCGCCATCGCCTGCGGCATGGTCGGGGCAAGGCAGGGCTGGACCGAGGCCGCCTACACGCCGGTTCCCGCGCCGCCGCTGGGTGCTGCGCTGACCCGGGCGCCGACGCAGACCCAAGGGCTCGAGGTTCTCATCGTGCCGGGGATGTGCCAGACCGCCCCGCCCGACGTCATGCGCGGGGAGGAAACGCAGATCGCGGGGTTCCTCGCGCTGAACCCCGGCTGGGACGGGGTCCTGTGCCTGCCCGGCACCCATACCAAATGGGTCGAGGTCAGCGCCGGAGAGGTGGTGAGTTTCCAGACCGCGATGACGGGCGATCTTTATGCGGCGATCTCGGGCCACACGGTCCTGCGCCATTCGGTCGGCGGGGAGGATTGGTCAGACACGGCCTTCGACACGGCACTGTCGGACGCGATCTCGCGCCCCGAACGTCTGGCGGCCCGGCTGTTCGGTATCCGGGCCGCGGGGCTTGTCGGCGAGGTGGAGCCGGGTGCGGCAAGGGCCACGCTGTCGGGGCTCTTGATCGGGGTGGAACTGGCCTCGGCCCGGCCCTACTGGCTGGGCCGGCAGATCGCGGTGATCGGCGCGCGGCGGCTGTCGGCGCTGTATGTCCGGGCGCTGGCCGCGCAGGGCGCCCCCGCGATGATCGTCGACACGGACAGGATCACCCTTGCCGGGCTGACAGCAGCGTGGCGACACTGGAAAGGAGGCGCCTGATGCGCAATATCATCGCGATCCTGCGGGGGATCACGCCCGAGGAGGCCGCGCCGGCCTGTGCCGCGCTGATCGAGGCGGGGATCACGAAAATCGAAGTTCCGCTGAATTCACCCGACCCCTATGACAGCATCGCCGCCATGGCGCGCGCCCATGGTGACGACGCGCTGATCGGCGCGGGCACCGTCCTCGCCGTCGAAGAGGTGGGCCGCGTCGCGCAGGCGGGCGGCAAGCTGGTCGTGTCGCCCAATTGCGATCAGCGCGTGATCGTGGCGACCAAGACCGAAGGCATGCAAAGCTGGCCCGGGGTGATGACGCCCTCGGAATGTTTCGCGGCCCTCAAGGCCGGCGCGGACGGGTTGAAGATCTTTCCCGCCTCGCTGATCGGGCCGGAGGGGGTCAAGGCGATGCGCGCCGTCCTGCCGCCCGGCACGCAGGTCTATGCGGTGGGCGGCGCGGGGCCCGCGAATTTCGCCGACTGGATCCGCGCCTCGGCCGACGGGTTCGGGATCGGCACCGCGCTTTACACACCGGGCCTGACCGTGACCGAGATCGCGGCGCGCGCGAGAGACATCGTATCCGCCTATGACGCGGCCATGGAGGAATGCCACTCATGATCTATGACGACACCGCCTGCCTTCTGGGGGAAGGCCCCCTCTGGCACCCGACACGCAACGAATTCTTTTGGTTCGACATCCTGGGTCAGCGCCTGCACCGCAAGGGCCAGCACTGGGATTTCGGGGAATTCGTCTCGGCCGCGGGATGGGTGGATGACGACACGCTTCTGGTGGCGTCCGAAACCGCGCTGATCCGGTTCACCCTGTCCAGCGGCGCGCGCGAAACCGTCATGCCGCTTGAGGCCGACAACCCCGTGACCCGGTCGAATGACGGTCGGGCCGATCCGCAGGGCGGCTTCTGGATCGGCACCATGGGGAAGGAGGCCGAGGATGGCGCGGGCGCGATCTGGCGGTTCTACAAGGGCGAATTGCGCCGGATCTTCAGCCCCATCACCATCCCCAATGCGATCTGCTTCTCGCCCGACGGGCAGACGGCCTATTTCACCGACACCCCGACGCAACAGATCATGCGCGTGGCGCTCGATCCGGACGGCTGGCCCGCGGGGGCGCCCGAATTGCATATCGACCTGCGCGAGGCGGGCCACAATCCCGACGGCGCGGTCGTCGATGCGGCCGGCAACCTGTGGAACGCACAATGGGGCAGTCACCGGGTCGCGGGATATGACCTCGCGGGACAGGAGATCGGCGCCTTCGGATTTCCGGCGCCGCAGACAAGCTGCCCAGCCTTCGGCGGGCCGGACCTCACGACGATGTTCTGCACCTCGGCCGCGGTCGGCCTGCCGCAGCCCGTGGTGGCGGCAAACCCGCTCTCGGGGCAGACCTTCGCGGTCGAAACGCCGCACAAGGGTCAGGCCGAACATCGGGTGATCCTCTGATCCCGCGCCGGAAGGACGTCCTTTGAAACCGACCCTCGGCGTCTGCTATTACCCCGAACACTGGCCCGAGGAGATCTGGGCCAGTGACGCGGCCCGAATGAACGACGCCGGGATCACATGGGTCCGGATCGGCGAATTCGCGTGGTCGCGGATGGAGCCCGTGCCGGGGCGGTTCGACTGGGGCTGGCTTGACCGGGCGATCGAGACGCTGGGCGCGGCCGGTCTGCGCGTGGTTCTGGGCACGCCCACGGCGACGCCGCCCCGCTGGATGCTTGACCGGCACCCCGATATGCTGGCGGTGGATGCCGAAGGCCGGCCCCGCGGATTTGGCTCGCGCAGGCATTACTGCTTTTCCCATCCCGGATATCGTGAGGAAAGCCGCCGGATTACCCGCGCCCTGGCCGAACGCTATGGCCGGAACCCCCATGTCGCCGCATGGCAGACCGACAACGAATATGGCTGCCACGACACGGTGCAAAGCTATTCTGACGCGGCGCGCGACGGCTTTCGCGACTGGCTGGCGCAGTGCTATCAGTCGACGGAGGCGCTGAACCGGGCATGGGGCAATGTCTTCTGGTCGATGGAGTATGACAGCTTCGACCAGATCGGCCTGCCGAACCTGACGGTGACAGAGCCGAACCATCCCCACCTTCTGGCCTTCCGGCGTTATTCGTCGGATCAGGTGGTGGCGTTCAACCGGATCCAGGTGGACGAGATCCGCAAGCATTCCGACGCGCCCATTGCCCACAACTACATGGGCAGGGTGCTGGACTTCGACCATTTCGCGGTGGGCGCCGACCTCGATATCGCAAGCTGGGACAGCTATCCGATCGGGTTCCTGTCCGACCGGCTGGACGCGCCGGAGGCGTTTCGGCAGGCCTTTTTGAGACAGGGCCACCCCGACAACCAGGCCTTTCACCACGACCTTTACCGCGCGGTCGGGCGCAGCCGCTGGTGGGTGATGGAACAACAGCCGGGGCCCGTGAATTGGGCGCCGTGGAACCCCGCCCCCCTGCCCGGAATGTGCCGGCTCTGGGCGTGGGAGGCCTTTGCCCACGGGGCCGAATGCGTCAGTTTCTTTCGCTGGCGGCAGGCGCCGTTCGGGCAGGAACAGATGCATGCGGGCCTCTTGCGGCCCGACAGTGCCGCGGCCCCGGCTTTGGCCGAGGTGGCCCGGGTGGCGGCAGAAATCGCGGAACTGGGCGCGGTCGAACAGCGTCAGGCCCCCGTGGCGCTGATCTTTGACTATGCCAGCGCCTGGGCCTGGGAAGCACAGCCCCAGGGCGCGGATTTCGATTACTTCCGCCTTGTCTTTTCCGCCTACAAGGCGCTGCGCCGCGCCGGTCTGGACGTGGATGTCCTACCGCCCGATGCGTCGGATCTGTCGGGATACGCGCTTGTTCTGGCGCCGGGGATCCTGAGCGTCGACCCGAGGCTGAAGGCCGCCATCACGCAGGCGGAGGGCGTTGTCCTGCTGGGGCCGAGGACCGACACCAAGACGGCCGAACTGTCGATCCCCGATCCGATGGGGCCCGATATCGCGGGCCTCGACCTGACTGTCGTGCTGAGCGAAAGCCTTCCGCCGGGGGTGGCAATCCCGCTGATCGGTGGCGGTGCCTTCATCCGCTGGTTCGAGCATCTGGAGGGCGACGCGGAGGCCATGCGCCGCACCGAAAGCGGCCAGCCCGCCATCGCGGGCGCGGGACATCTGCGCTATCTGGCCGGCTGGCCGGATGACGAGACCTTCTTTGATATCGTGACGGGGCTGGCGGTCGAAGCCGGGCTGCGCCCGCGTGACCTGCCCGACGGGTTGCGTTTGCGCGAGACGGCGCACCATCGCTTCGTCTTCAACTATTCGTCCGAGCCGCAGGACTGGCAGGGCACGACCCTGCCGCCGGCCGGCATTCTCTGGGAGGAGACATGATGCGACATTTCGGAACCACCGCCGATGGGCGCGACCTCCAGGCCATCGACATCGCGGCAGGCGAGATTCGCGCCACGATCCTGACCTATGGCGGCATCCTTCAGGATCTGCGCCTCGAGGGCGTGGATCACTGGGTCACGCTCGGCTCCGACAGCCTTGCCGATTACGAGGCGGGGATGGGCTATTTCGGGGCCATCGTCGCGCCAGTGGCCAACCGGCTGCGCAATGCGCGGGCCCCCATCGCGGGCCGGATCCACGAATTCGAGGCCAACCAAGACGGCAAGCATATCCTGCATTCGGCCTCTTGCGGGACGCATCTCAAGATCTGGGACGTGGCCGATCGCGACGCCTCTTCCGTCACGCTGACCTGCGATCTGCCGGATGGCGAGGGCGGGTTTCCCGGCAATCGCCGGATCGAGGCGCGGTTCGAGGCGCGGGCGCCCTCGACCCTTCGGATGACGCTGCGGGCGACGACCGATGCGCCCACGCTGATGAACCCCGTCAATCACAGCTACTGGAACCTTGACGGGTCGGACAGCTGGTCGGGGCATCACCTCAAGGTCGCGGCCGAGGATTACCTGCCGGCCGACACCGCGATCCTGCCAACGGGCGAAATCGCCCCCGTCATGGGCACGCAGTTCGATTTTCGCCAAGGCCGCGTGATCACGCCCGAGGACACGCGACTGGACCACAACCTGTGTCTTGACGGCGGCAAGACGGACTTGCGCGAGGTTCTGTGGCTGCGCGGCACAAGGGGTCTCGCGATGGCGCTGGCGACGACGGAACCGGGTGTGCAGATCTTCGACGGGCGCGCGCCCGGCCGCCCCGGCGATCCGGTGCACCAGGCCCTGGCGATCGAGGCGCAGGGCTGGCCCGACGCGCCCAACAATCCCGCCTTCCCCGGCATCGACCTTGCCCCGGGCGAAACCTATGAACAGGTGACCGAATGGCGCTTTGCCCGGCCCTAAGGGCCGGTTGAGGACCAGGGCGCCTCGCCCCCCTGCGGGACCCGACCGGTCGAGGCCCGGGCGATCAGTTCGGCCCGGTCGCAGCGTTGCAGCGCGCGGGCCGGCGCCCCCCCGATATGGGCGATCAGCGCCTCGGCCAGCGGGGCGCAGGCATCGCGCAGCGGCGCATGGGTCACCGTCAGGGGCGGCGCCAATTCCGCCGCGCGCAGGCCGGGTTGCGCGTCATCATGGGCGATGATCGACAGACCCGCCGGAACCGGAAGCCCCAGATCGGCGGCCGCCCGCAGCACGTCGGCGGCCAGCAGGGTAGAGCTGCACACGATCGCCGTGGGGCGCGGCCCCGCCTGCCCCGACAACCAGCCGATGGCGGGCGCGTAGCCCGCGCCGGGAATGGCTGCCGAGGCATGGACGAAGATGTCGGGCAAGGCATTGCCCGCCGCGCGCATTGCCGCGCGAAAGCCTGCCTCCCTGTCACGCGCAAAGGCCAGCCGCGGTTCGGCGTTCAGAAGCGCGATACGCCGATGGCCCAATGCGCACAGCAGATCGACCGCGTCGCCCGCAACCGCCCGGTTGTCGATCCCGTAGAACGGATAGTCGACCTCGCGCGCCGTCTGCCCGTGCATGACGAAGGGCACACCCGCCGTCTGAAGAAACGCGACCCGCGGATCGTCGGGCACGGGCGCATTGAGGATGAAGCCGTCGAGGATGTCACGTTCCAGCATCCGGCGATAGGCGGCGACCGGATCGTCGCCACGATCGACGGCAAGAACGAGGTCGGTGTCGCGGGCGGCCAGTTCGGCCGAGAGGCCCGCCACCACCTCGAAAAAGGTCTGGTCGGCGCTCATGTCGGGGCGGATGCGCACGATCATTCCGACCATGCCCGACCGCCCCGTGACCAGCCTTTGGGCCACGCGATTGGGCCGGTAGCCCAGCCGTTCCGCCGTCTCCAGAACCTTGGCCCGGGTCCGGGCCGACACCTCGGGAAACCCGTTCAGCGCCCGGCTGACCGTCGCCGGCGACAGGCCGAGTTCGGCGCCTATGTCCTTGAGTGTTGCCACGACTGGGCTTCCTGAACGGATTGTCGATGAATCAAATCGTTTCAAACCTTGGAATACGGCAAGACACGGCGGTTACTCAAGGAAAAGCGGTGAATTCTCTCTTCATCCGCCCGGTGATCAATGATTTCTCAAATCGTTTTAATTGAACCATCAGCTCTGCTAGCCTGCTCCTCGAATCGAATGCAGGTTGCCGGATCGGGGAGAATGACATGCGGGAATGGTGGCGCGATGCGGTGATCTATCAGATCTATCCCCGGTCCTTTCAGGACACGTCCGGCAACGGCATGGGGGATCTGAAGGGCATCGCCCGGCGGCTGGATCACGTGGCCTCCCTGGGTGTCGATGCGATCTGGATTTCGCCCTTCTTTACCTCGCCCGACCGCGACATGGGCTATGACGTGTCGAACTATACCGGCGTATCCGAACTTTACGGCACGATCGAGGATTTCGACGCGGTGGTGACCCGCGCGCATGACCTGGGGCTGAGGGTCGTGATCGACCAGGTCCTGTCGCACAGTTCCGACCAGCATCCGTGGTTCATCGAAAGCCGGAGCAGTCGCACCAACCCCAAGGCCGACTGGTATGTCTGGGCCGACCCGAAACGCGACGGCGGGCCGCCCAACAACTGGATCAGCGTCTTCGGCGGATCGGCCTGGCAGTTCGATGCGGTGCGGCGGCAATATTACCTGCACAATTTCCTGACCGAGCAGCCCGACCTGAATTTCCACAACCCCGAGGTCGTCGACGCGCTGATCGAGGCGATGCGGTTCTGGCTGGACCGCGGGGTCGACGGGTTCCGTCTGGATACGGTCAACTACTATGCCCATGACAAGGAATTGCGCGACAACCCGCCCGCCGACTGGACGGTCTTTCCCGGCAATCCCTACGAGGCGCAGATCCACGTCCATGCCAAGACCCAACCCGAGAACCTGGACGTCCTTCGGCGGATCCGGGCGCTGGCCGATGAGTATGGCGACCGGATGCTGATCGGCGAAGTGGGCGAGATGGGCCTGCGCCAGATCGAAATCATGGGCGAATACACTGCCGGGTCGGACAAGCTGCACATGGCCTATTCCTTTGCCATGCTCAGCCCAGATCACACGCCGGGGCATTTCCGGAGCTGCATCGAGGGGTTTCAGAAACACGCGCCCGACGGCTGGCCGTCGTGGTCCTTTTCCAACCACGACGTGCCCCGCCATGTCAGCCGCTGGACGCCCGAGTGCGGCGATACCGAGGCCGTCGCGCGGCAATCCATCGCGATGCTGGCCAGCTTTCCCGGCGCGCTGGGCATCTATCAGGGCGAGGAGTTGGGCCAGACCGACACCGACATCCTGTTCGAGGAATTGCAGGACACCGCCAACATCGCCTTCTGGCCCGACCACAAGGGCCGCGACGGATCGCGTTCGCCCATGGTGTGGGAGGCCGATCGCCCCAATGCCGGATTCTCGGAGGCCAAACCATGGCTGCCCGTCAAGCCGCCGCAGGCCGCCCGCGCGGTCGATCGGCAGGAGGCGCGCAACGACAGCGTGCTCCATGCCTATCGCGAGGTTCTGGCCTTTCGCAAAGCGCGGGCCGAGCTGCGTCTGGGCGAAACCTTCTTTCCGGACGCGCCCGACCCGATCCTCGCTATCAGCTGCAGCCATGACGGCAAGGTGCTGACGGGCCTGTTCAACCTGTCCGACACGCCGCGCGAGATCGGGATTTCGGGCGCGACCGGCACCGCCGGTCCGGCGCATGGCAGCTTGCACGGCGACAGGGCCCACCTGCCCGCCCATGGCTTTCTCTTCATCGAAGGAGAGGGCGTGCCACATATCGCCGGCTGACAGGGCGGACGCATCGCCCCTTTTCTCTGGCGCGGGTGGACGATAGCGTCCGCACATGACCACTGGCGGCACTCCCATGCAAGACAGCTACGACATCGTCATCATCGGCGGCGCGATCATGGGATCGAGCGTTGCCTGGTGGACCCTGCGCAACCCGGATTTCACTGGCCGGATCCTCGTGATCGAACCCGAACCGGGTTATGAACGCGCCGCCACGAGCCTCACGAATTCCTGCATCCGGCAGCAATTCGGGACCGAAGTGAATATCCGCGCCTCGCAGTTCGGCGCGGAATTCGTCAACAATTTCAGAACGTTCATGGAGGACGACGACGCGCCGGAGATCCCGGTCTGGTCGTTCGGCTATCTCTACCTCGCGCGGACAGAGGCGCTTGCCGATATCCTGCGGCGAAACCAGACATTGCAGGCGGGCCTGGGAGTCGCGACCCGGCTCATGACCCGCGACGAGATCGCCGGGGACTATCCGTTCTATGCGCTGGACGACGTGATCCTCGGCTCGCACAACCCGGTGAACGAGGGATATTTCGACGGCGGCACAGTCTTTGACTGGTTCCGCCGCAAGAGCCGCGCGATGGGCGCCGAATGGGTCACGGCACGGGTCACGGGCCTGCGGCGCGAAGGCGGCCGGATCACCGGCGTGACGCTCGACACCCAGGAAACGGTCGCCTGCGGCGCGGTCGTCAACTGCGCGGGCACGAGGGGACCCGAGATCGCGGCGATGGCAGGCCTTGCCCTGCCGGTCGAGCCACGCAAGAGGTTCAGCTTCGTCTTCGAGGCCGAAGACCCGTTGCCCACGGCCCTGCCCCTGACCATCGACCCCTCGGGCGTCCACATGCGCAGCGACGGGCCGCGCACCTATCTTGCCGGCTGCGCGCCCGACGACGACGCGCCCGTCTCGCCCGACGATTTCCAGATGGATTGGGATATCTGGGAAGACAAGGTGTGGCCGATCCTTGCCGCGCGTATCCCGGCCTTCGAGCGGATCCGCCTGCGCAATGCCTGGGCCGGGCATTACGATTACAACACGCTCGATCAGAACGCCGTGCTGGGGCCCCATCCGGAAGTGGAGAATTTTCACTTCTGCAACGGGTTTTCCGGCCACGGCCTCCAACAATCGCCCGCGGTCGGGCGCGGCCTGTCCGAGATGCTGATCCATGGCGAATGGCGCAGCCTCGACCTGTCGGACCTGTCCTGCGCCCGGATCGCGGAAAACCGGCCGCTGATCGAACCGGCCGTCATCTGAAAGGAACACCATCATGCTGAAAAAGATCGTCCTGACCGGCGCCTGCGGCGCCTTGGGCACCGTCCTGCGCGAGCCTTTGTCGAAACTGGCCGCCACGCTTGTCTCCACCGATATCGCGCCCGCGCCCGAAAGCCTCTTGCCGAACGAGACCTTCGTTCAGGCGGACCTAGCCGAGCGCGACCAGATCGAACCCCTGATGGAGGGGGCGGAGATGGTCGTCCATTTCGGATCCTACGTGGACGAGGGGCCGTTCGAGACGCTTCTCGGCCCGAATTTCGTCGGTGCCTACAACATCTATGAAAGCGCCTACCGCGCGGGTGTGCGGCGGGTGATCTTTTCGTCGTCGGTGCATTCGGTGGGCATGTATCGCGCAAACGAGGGCATCGACCTCGATGCACGCCATCGGCCCGACACCTTTTATGGGCTGGCCAAATGCTTTACCGAGGACATGGCCCGGATGTATTGGGAAAAGCGGGGGCTCGAGACCGTCTCGCTGCGGATATTCTCCTGCACGCCGGAGCCTGCCAATGCGCGTGCCCTGTCGACCTGGCTCAGCTATCCCGACCTTGTGCGCCTTGTCACCCGCGCGATCGACAGCTCCACCGTGGGCTATACCGAGATCTTCGGCATCTCGAACAATGACCGCGCGCAGGTGTCGAACGCGAAGGCGTCGTTCCTGGGTTACCGCCCGCAGGACAATGCCGAGGATTACGCGGACAAGGTTCTGGGCAAGGGGATGACACCCGATCCGCAGGACGCGCAGCACATGTGCCTCGGCGGGCCGTTCGCCATCGTGCCTCTGGGCGAAAGCGGGGTGGCCATGATCCGCAAGATGAGCGAAGCGGCGGGCGACTAGGCCCAGGTGCCGGAGCGCGCGATGTGTGGCGGGGTCCGGATCGAGTATTTATGGAAAGATGAAAGGGGACATGTTCCCCTTCTGATCGGGGTCAGGCAAGGGCGGCCCGGATGGCGCGGATATTGTCGCCATAGGGGGCCGGGTTCTCGACCGAGCCGCCCCGGAAGACGGCGGACCCTGCGACGAGCACATCCGCGCCGGCGGCCACGACGGATGGCGCGGTGGTGGGGTCGACACCGCCATCGACCTCGATGTGGATTTCGCGGTCGCCGATCATGGCGCGCAGCTCGGCGATCTTGGTCGTCATGTCGAGGAATTTCTGCCCGCCGAAGCCGGGGTTGACCGTCATCACGCAGACGAGATCCACCAGATCGAGGCAATGGGCCACGGAGGCGGCGGGCGTGCCGGGATTGAGCGCCACGCCCGGACTCATCCCCGCGCCACGAATAGCCTGCAAGGTGCGGTGGATATGGGGGCCGGCCTCGACATGGGCCGTCAGGATATCGGCGCCGGCCTCGGCAAAGGCGTCGATATAGGGATCGACCGGTGCGATCATCAGGTGGACATCCATCACCGTGGTGACATGCGGCCGGATCGCCTTGCACAATGCGGGGCCGAAGGTGAGGTTGGGCACGAAATGGCCGTCCATCACGTCCACGTGGATCCAGTCGGCGCCCTCGGCCTCGACCGCGGCGATCTCGCGGCCGAAATCGGCAAAATCAGCGGACAGTATCGAGGGCGCGATCTTTGCGGAACGGTCGAATGGCATGGGCGAAGCATCCTTTTTGAGCAGATGAACCTGCCATAACGCGGTTCCCGACCAAGGTCACGATGTGCCGCATGGTCTTGTCACGATTGCAGCGATAGTCTGGGTCTCATGTTGTTTCGGATACGATCATGACGGTTGACACACTTCGCATCGACGACATCCTCGCTGCGGGCGAAAGCGTCAGGCTCAGCCGCTCGACCTTGTCGACACGGCGGCCGCGCGCCCTGCACAATCAGGATTTCTTCGAACTGATCTGGGTTCAAAACGGTCGCGTGCGGCATCATCTGCCCGGCCGGAAGGAAGATCTCGGGGAAGGCGATCTGCTGTTCGTCAATCCCGGGCATACCCATGCGCTGCAAGGTCTGGGCGAGACCGCCATCCTTGTCGCGGTTGTCTTTCGGCCAGAGCTGATCGCGGCACTGGGAGAACGGCACGCCGTGCTGAAGGGGCAGCTGTTCTGGGCCAAGCAGGACGCCCCCGTCCGGCTTCACCGGGCGCCGCGCCAACTGGCCGAGATCAACCGTGCCGCCCTTCAGCTCGAGCGGGGGCGGACCGACGCGCTGGAGGCCGAAGGCTTCCTGCTGCCGCTGGTCTCGAGGCTGGTGGGAACGGGGCCACGGCTGCCGGCCGACGCGCCCGACTGGCTGGTCGCGGCTTGCGAGGCCGCGCGCGAGCCCGACGTGTTCCGCGACGGGGCGGCGGGCTTTGTCCGCGTGGCCGGCAAGGCGCACCCCCATGTCAGCCGCACCGCCAAGGCCGTGCTGGGGCAAAGCCCCACGGATTACGTCAACGCCCAGCGCATGGCCTTTGCCGCGCGCCGCCTTCTGGGGTCGGATGACAATCTGGCCGAGATCGCGGCCGAATGCGGCATCCCGAACCTGAGCCATTTTCACAAGCTGTTTCGCCAGACCTATGGCCAGACGCCCCTGAAATACCGCGCCGCGCGCCAGAAGGAACTGGTTCAGCCGGGTTAGGGCAGCGCGCCTGTCTGCCAGAGCTGAACCCGGATCGCCCCATGCGGAACGGGGGTGCCGGGCTTGAGCCCGGGCAGCCGCGTTGCCTTGGCAAGCGACGGATCACTTGTCACGAGGCCCACGCGCCAGCCGGAGAACCTTTCGGCCAGGACCTTGCCCAGGGCGCCATATACGGCGCGCAGGCTGGATGTGTTGCCGATCCTTGCGCCATAGGGCGGGTTGACGATGACAAGGCCCGCGGGCCCGTCCGGGCGCCTGAGGTCGGACACCGATTGCGCGGCAAAGCGCACGGCCTCGCCGATCCCGGCGCGGACGGCATTGGCGCGCGCCATCTCGATCACACCGCGATCCCTGTCATGGCCAAGGAAAAGATGCGGGGTCCCTGACCGGCCCGGGCGCCTTTGCGCGGCGAGTTCATCCGGATCGAAAAGGGCGAACCTTTCGAAATCGAAGGCCCGGTCCCGTCCGGGCTGAAGCCCGAGCGCGATCTCGGCCGCCTCGAGCACGAAGGTGCCCGCGCCGCACATCGGATCGATCACGGGCTCCTCCCCGCGATAGCCGCACTCCCGAAGAAACAGGGCGGCCAGCGTCTCGCGCATTGGGGCCTTGCCGACCGCCTCCTTGTGGCCGCGGCGGTGCAGGGGTTCACCCGATGTGTCGATGCTGATCGTCGCGCGGTTCTGTTCGATCCGCACCTTGATTGACAGACCATCGGGCCCGATCTGGACTCCGGTCTGGCGAGCGATGGCATGGCCCACCCTCTCGGCCACGGCGCCCTGGTGGTAGATCTTCGACGCCTTGCAGGTGGCATCCACGCGCACAGGCACATCGGGGCGCAGCAGCGCAGACCAGTCGACGGCCCCGGTCAGTTCGTGCAGTTGCGGCAGGTTCATCACCTTGAAGGCGGCCACACGCGCGAGCACCCGCCCCGCGCCGCGCAACTCAAGGTTGGCGCGCATCACGTCGCGCCAGCCTCCGGTCAGCGTCACCCCGCCGGGCACGCTGCCGCGCACGGCAAAGCCCGCCTCGCGGGCCTCGGCCTCGAGACCGGGTTCCAGCCCCGGCGGCGCCATCAGGAAGATTTCGAACTGGCCTTTCATGGGCCCGCGATACAGGCAAACGCCGCCCACCGCGAGACCCATCGCGTCATCTTGCGAATCCACTCGCCGACCCCTATGTTGCGTCTCGAGAGGTTGGCGCGGGCAGGCGCCTCGCCAACCCGGTCAGGTCCGGAAGGAAGCAGCCGTAACGAGCCCCGCTTGGGTCGTTGTCCAGCCTCTCACCCCGACCCCTTGCAAAGGAGGACGTCATGGCCGTTGTCATCACCCTCCGGGCAGTACGGACGTAAAACCCGTCGGCCCGAAGACACCCTGTCCGAAACGCCGGGAGCGGATCGGATTTTGTTGCCTTCTTTCGGGATCACTTCATTGAACAATCCAGATCTTGCCGTCCTGGGATGGACGGCGCATTTCGCGCGTCAGCTGGACCACGACGCGACCGATCTGCCCGCGCGAATCGCCGAGGTGTCGCGCGACCACCTGACGACCTTGTCACCGCAAGGCCAGATCACCCTTGTCACCCCGGACGAGACCGGCCTTTACGCGGTGGGCGACTGGGTCCTGCATGACGGATCGCGGGTCACGCGGCGCCTTGACCGCATGACCGAGATCGCCCGCAGGTCCGCCGGACCGCAGGCCGGGCGGCAGCTGATCGCCGCTAATGTCGACACGCTTGCCATCGTCACCTCCTGCAATGCCGATTTCAACGTGGCCCGGCTCGAGCGTTACCTCGCGCTGGCCGCGCAGGCCGGGTGCCTGCCGCTGATCGTGCTGACCAAGGCCGACCTGTCGGAGGAAGCCGATGATCTTGTCCGGCTGGCGGGGCGCCTGTCGCCCCTCGTCACGGCCATGGCCATCAACGCCAAGGACGCCGACGATGCCCTTCGGCTCGCACCGTGGTGCGGCAAGGGACAGACGCTTGCGCTGGTCGGGTCGTCCGGGGTGGGCAAGACCACCCTGCAGAACCATCTCACCGGGCTGAGCGAGGCCACGCAGGACATCCGCGAGGACGACGCCAAGGGGCGCCACACCACCACGGCGCGCGCCTTGCGTGCCACGCTGGCCGGCGGCTGGCTGATCGACACGCCCGGTATCCGTGAACTGGCCCTGACGGATGCCGCCGAGGGGATCGACGCGGTCTTTGCCGAAATTACCGATCTGGTCGGGCACTGCCGGTTCAACGACTGCAAGCATGAAAGCGAACCGGGCTGCGCCATCAAGGCCGCGATCGAGGCAGGTGCACTTGACCCCGACAGGCTCGACCGGTGGCGCAAGCTTCAGCGCGAAGACCGGTTCAACTCCGAATCCGTGTCAGAGGCCCGCGCACGTTTCCGCAAACTGGGCAAGATGCACCGGATCGGCAAGGACAGGGGCGAGACCAAGCGCCGCTAGGGCCGGGCCGAGGTCAGGACACCGCCCGTGGCCCAGATCATCTGGGCATCGGTCTCAACCGCACAGGGCCGGGCTTGGCGCAGCGCCGCGAGGGCCGCGCCCGGCTCCATCCCGCCATCGACGAGGAGCCGCAGAGCGGCCATGCCCGACCGGCCGCAGCCCCCGAAACAGTGCACAAGCACGCGCCCGCCCCGGTGCAAGGTCGCGCGCACCCTGTCGGAAATCCCGGCCCATGCCCCGTCATCGGCACGAGGCGCGGTAAAATCCGCGACCGGAAGGTGCAGCCACAGCCCGCCATTCTGCGTCACATCCTCGCCCAGGCCGGCCGAGCCCTTGCGCGCCAGTTCGGGCATCTCGCACATGGTCAGGACGATGTCGGGCCGCCAGGCCAGAAGCCGGTCCCGATCGGCGCCGTAATGCCGGGTGCGGCCCGGCATTGGCGACAGGGCCAGTGTCCCGCCCAGCGCCTTGAAGGGGTGGATCGCGAAATCATCCATCTTTCCTATCCGCCCCGTTCCGGCCGGTCGACATGGCCGCCGCATACGACCCGATCCTACCCAAGGTGCGACGCGGGGCAAGCGCGGCGCTTTACCCGCGCCCCGCCCGACCTTAGGTTGCCCCTGCCGCCCCAAGGAGCCCGCGACATGTCCGACGCCCCCGCCTATCAGGTGCTTGCCCGCAAATACCGGCCCGAGACCTTTGCCGACCTTGTCGGGCAGGATGCGATGGTGCGCACGCTGCGAAACGCCTTCGAGGCGGGCCGCATCGCGCAGGCCTTCATCATGACGGGCATCCGCGGGACGGGTAAGACGACGACCGCGCGAATCATCGCCAAGGGGATGAACTGCATCGGCCCCGATGGCACGGGCGGTCCCACGACCGACCCGTGCGGCCAGTGCGAGCATTGCCGCGCGATCATGGAAGGCCGCCATGTCGACGTGATGGAGATGGATGCGGCCTCGCGCACGGGCGTGGGCGACATCCGCGAGATCATCGACAGCGTGCATTACCGGGCGGCCTCGGCGCGCTACAAGATCTACATCATCGACGAGGTTCACATGTTGTCGACAAGCGCGTTCAACGCGCTTCTCAAGACGCTGGAAGAACCGCCCGCCCATGTGAAATTCATCTTCGCCACGACCGAGATCCGCAAGGTTCCGGTCACCGTCCTGTCGCGGTGCCAGCGGTTCGACCTGCGCCGGATCGAACCCGAGGTGATGATCGCCATGCTGCGCCGGATCGCCGATGCCGAAGGCGCGCAGATCGCGGATGATGCGCTGGCACTGATCACGCGGGCGGCCGAAGGGTCGGCCCGGGATGCGCAATCGCTCCTCGATCAGGCGATCAGCCATGGCGCGGGCGAGACAAGTGCCGAGCAGGTCCGCGCCATGCTGGGGCTGGCGGATCGGGGCCGGGTGATGGATCTGTTTGATCACATCCTCAAGGGCGAGGCCGCCGCGGCGCTGACCGAACTTGGCAGTCAATATGCTGACGGGGCCGATCCGATGGCGATCCTGCGCGATCTGGCCGAGATCACCCATTGGGTCAGCGTCATCAAGATCACGCCCGAGGCCGCCGACGACCCCACCGTCGGCCCGGATGAGCGCGCCCGCGGTCAAGGGATGGCAGAGGCGCTGCCGATGCGGGTTCTGACCCGGATGTGGCAGATGCTGCTCAAGGCGCTGGAGGAGGTGGGCACCGCGCCCAATTCGATGATGGCTGCCGAGATGGCGGTGATCCGGCTGACCCATGTGGCCGACCTGCCCAGCCCCGAAGAACTGGTCCGCAAGTTGCAGGACAGCCCCCCGCCTTCGCCCGGTGGCGGCGGCGGCCAGCCCAGCGCCCCGCAGGCGCCCGGCGCGCAGGCCCGGGGCGGGCCGAGGGCGCCGACCCACGGCGCGCCGTCGGGCCCGGTGGCGCAGCTTGCCGTGGCGGCGGATGCGCAGGAGGCGCTGGCCCGGTTCGGCCGGTTCGAGGATGTGGTGGCCCTGATCCGGCAGCATCGCGACGTGAAGTTGCTGGTCGAGGTGGAAACGGGCCTGCGTCTGGTGCGCTATTCCCCCGGCCGGATCGAGTTTCAGCCCGCCGAGGGCGCGGTGGCGGACCTGGCCCAGCGGCTGGGCTCCCGGCTTCAGTCCTGGACGGGCAATCGCTGGGCGATTTCCGTGGTCAGCGAGGGCGGCGCCCCCACCATCGCCGAGACGCGCGACGCCGAAGAGGCCGCACTGCGCGCGGAAGCCGAGGAGCATCCTCTTGTGCAGGCCGTCTTTTCCGCCTTTCCCAAGGCCCGGATCAGCGCGATCCGCAGCAGCGAGGACATCGCGACCGAGGCCAGCGAAGACGCCCTGCCCGAGGTCGACGAGGAATGGGATCCCTTCGAGGAGGACTGACCGCCCTCGGGGATGTTTCGCCTTGTAGAGGCGGGGCCGCGAACCTAGTTTGACAGGGAATTCGGAACCAGGAGACCGCCGATGTTCAAGGGATTGGGCCAGATGGGCGACATGGCCAAGATGATGAAGGCCGCCCAGGAAATGCAGAGCAAGATGGCCCAGGTCCAGGAAGACCTCGAGTCGATGACGGTCGAGGGCGAAAGCGGCGCGGGCCTTGTGAAGGCGACAGCAACCGCCAAGGGCGAGTTGACGGCGCTCAACATCGACCCCTCGATCTTCGATGCGTCGGAAAAGGAAGTGGTGGAGGACCTGATCCTTGCCGCGATCAAGGACGCGCAGGTCAAGGCCAGCCAGAAGGCGCAGGACGAGATGCGCAAGATCACCGAGAGCATGGGCCTGCCCGCGGACATGAAGCTGCCGTTCTGACGGCGCGGCACGCGCAGGAGCGCCCGGCATGACGGACGGTCCCAGCGAAGAGATCGAGGCGCTGATCGACCTGATGGCCCGGCTGCCGGGGCTTGGGCCCCGCTCCGCCCGGCGCGCCGTGCTGCACCTGATCCAGAAGCGCGGAAAGCTGATGCTGCCGCTGGCGCAGGCCATGCAGGCCGTGGGCAGCAGCGCGCGCGAATGCCTCAATTGCGGCAATATCGGCACGTCCGACATCTGCGGGATCTGCGAAAGCCCGAAACGGGCCAACGGTCAGATCTGCGTGGTCGAGGATGTGGCCGATCTTTGGGCGATGGAACGGGCGAACGTGTTTTCCGGGCGCTATCACGTGCTGGGCGGGACATTGTCGGCGCTGGACGCGATCGGACCCGAGGACCTGCGCATCCCCAGACTGCTTGACCGGGTCGTGACCGAAGAGATCACCGAGGTGATCCTCGCCCTGTCGGCCACGATCGACGGGCAGACGACGGCGCATTACATCTCGGACCAGCTTCCGGGTGTCACGGTCACGAGCCTGGCGCAGGGCGTGCCCGTGGGTGGAGAGCTGGATTATCTCGACGATGGCACGATCACCGCGGCCCTCAAGGCGCGGCGCAGCCTCTGAGATCAGCCGGCGAGCCCCGTGCAGGTGGCCTCCGACCAGTCGGGCGTCGGCACCCATCCCAACCCCTGCCCCTGCGGCGTCATGGAATGGAAGCTCCAGCCATCGACATCCTCATGGGCGGCGATCACATCGTCGCCGGGCCGGATGAAGCCCGAAGGCTGGGCATCGGCGCGGCGCGCGGATCTGAGCATCAGCATCTCGCCCTTCCAGCCCAGACAGGTGCTTTCGAAGCCGGTCGGCACCGGCAGATCCTCCATGAAGGTCAGGACCTGGGTGTCGAAGGGCGCAAGCTCTGTCCGGTCGGTATCGACGGCGCATTCCCATTGTGCCTCGACCTCGCGCAGCCGGTCCACAAGGTCCTGTGACGCGGGGTCGAGAGTGGGCTGGGACGTGGCGCATTCGGCGCTGAAATAGGCCTGACCAAGGGGAGAGGTGAAACAATGCCCGGCCCGGTCGAAGACAAGGTTGCGGGTGAACCACAGGGTATCGCACAAGGCGTCCGCTGCGGCGGACACAGGCGTCAGGGCCAGTGTGGTCGCGGCGATCGCGCAATGAATGGGGGCAAGAAAACGGGAAGACATGAAAGGGACCTCGCAAATGATACCTCAGTCTCACCTGCAAGGCCCCTCCGGATCAAGTCACCGGCCGGTATCATCCTCATCGTCGTCATCGTCATCCCCGCCCGCGGGCAGGTTGAACAGGCTGTCGGCGTCGACGATCCTCGACAGGTTGTCGTCCTCGTCATCCTCGTCCACACCGCGCGGATCCTCGCCATCATCGGTCAGGGAGAAGGTCTCGAGACCGGCGATCGCCGTGGGCATCCTGGGTTCGGCCGGCATGTTGAGGCTTTGTTCCGTGGACACAAGCTTGCGCCGCTCGTCATCCGACATCACCTCGCCGTCACGGGCCCTTTTCGCGGCGGCCTTCTGCACGGCGGCGTCCAGTTCGGACTGCTTGCACAGGCCCAGCGCGACCGGGTCGATCGGGTCGATATTGCCGATGTTCCAGTGGGTGCGCTCGCGGATCGCCTGGATCGTCGGCTTGGTCGTGCCGACCAGCTTGGAGATCTGGCCGTCCGTCAGCTCGGGATGGAACTTGACCAGCCACAGGATCGAGGCCGGCCGGTCCTGGCGCTTGGACAGCGGGGTGTAGCGCGGGCCACGGCGCTTTTCCTCGCCGACGGCGGCGGGGTTGAACTTGAGCTTGAGCTTGCGAGCCGGGTCCTGCTCGGCCTTGTCGATCTCGTCCTGGGTCAACTGGTTGTTCGCGACCGGATCAAAGCCCTTCACACCGACAGCCACATCCCCGTCGGCAATGCCCTGCACTTCCAGCTCATGCATCCCGCAGAAATCGCCGATCTGCTTGAAAGTCAGTGTGGTGTTGTCCACCAGCCAGACGGCGGTGGCCTTCGCCATAATCGGTTTGTCAGCCATGTGAGGCACCTCTCGAATACACGTCTTTCCCCTGCCCCGGTCCGGGGCGAGCCGCTGGGGCCCGGGTTCTCGTTGTCGGGGAACTCGGAGCGTATATAGTGGCGCGGCCCTTCGGAGGAAAGATGAAAATGCGTTACCTGTTGGCTGTTTTACTGTGTATTGCCGCGCCTCTTCGGGCTCAGGATGTCGCGGGCGCGTTCGATTACTATGTCATGGCCCTGTCCTGGTCGCCCAATTGGTGCGAACGCGAAGGCGATGCGCGGGACAGCCCGCAATGCGGGGACGAACATGATTTCGGATGGATCCTGCATGGCCTCTGGCCGCAACATGACACGGGCTGGCCGCAGGATTGCCATTCACCTCATCCGCCGCCCAGCCGCGCGATGACACGCGACATGGCCGATATCATGGGCACGTCGGGGCTTGCCTGGTATCAGTGGAACAAGCATGGCACCTGTTCGGGCCTGCCGCCGGCGGACTACTTTGCGCTGGCCCGCGCGGCCTATGACAGCGTCATCCGCCCGCAGGTGTTGCGCAATCTGCCCGAGCCTGTTCGGCTGCCCGCGGCGCTGATCGAAGAAGCCTTCATCGCCGACAACCCCGATATCGACCCCGACGGAATTACCGTCACCTGTCGCGACGGTTACATCCAGGAGGCGCGCATCTGCCTGACGCGAGACCTCGACTACCGTGACTGCGGCAGTGATGTGGTGCGGGACTGCACGCTGGAGGACGCGCTGTTCACGCCCGTCCGCTAGGCGGTCAGGGCAGGCAAAGCGGGCCTTCCCCTCGCCAGTTTCTCAGCCAATCGCCGCGGCGCGGACATCGTCGTCGATATGCTCGACATATTGCTCGAAGTTCTGAGCGAACATCTCGAGCAGGCGCCTTGCCTGGGCGTCATAGGCGGCCTTGTCGCCCCAGGTTTCCCGCGGATCGAGAAGGCCGTCATCGACACCCTCGACCGAGACCGGCACGTCGAAGCCGAAATTGGGATCCTTGCGGAACTGAGCCTCGGCCAGCGACCCGTCAAGCGCGGCTGCCAGAAGCGCGCGGGTCGCCCGGATCGGCATCCGGCTGCCCGTGCCATAGGCACCCCCGGTCCAGCCGGTATTGACCAGCCAGCAGGTCGCACCGTGCTGGGCGATCTTTTCCTGAAGGAGCTTGCCGTATACTTCGGGCCGGCGCGGTGTGAACGGCGCGCCGAAACAGGTCGAGAAGGTCGGCTCGGGTTCCGTCACGCCCCGTTCGGTGCCCGCCACCTTGGAGGTGAAGCCCGACAGGAAGTGATACATCGCCTGCGCCGGCGTCAGTCGCGCGATGGGCGGCAGAACGCCGAAGGCGTCACAGGTCAGCATGATGATGTTCTTGGGATGCCCGCCAAGGCCGGTCTTCGACGCGTTGGATATGAATTCCAGCGGATAGGCGCAGCGCATGTTGGCCGTCAGACTGTCATCCTCGTAATCCAGTTCGCCCGTTTCTGGGTCGTAGATCATGTTCTCGATGACGGTGCTGAATTTCGTGGTGGTCGCATAGATCTCGGGCTCCGCCTCGGGCGAAAGCGAGATCGTCTTGGCGTAGCAGCCGCCCTCGAAATTGTAGGTGCCCCGCTCCGACCAGCCATGTTCGTCATCGCCGATCAGGATGCGCGACGGATCGGCCGAAAGGGTCGTCTTGCCGGTGCCCGACAGTCCAAAGAAGATCGCCGTGTCGACCGGATTGCCCGGCGCGTGATTGGCCGAACAATGCATCGGCATGACGCCTTTCTCCGGCATCAGGTAATTCAGCAGGGTAAAGACCGATTTCTTGTTTTCGCCCGCATATTCGGACCCGCCGATCAGGATCAGCTTCTTGTCGAAATTCAGCGCGATCACCGTTTCGGTCCGGCAGCCATGCCGTTCGGGATCGGCAAAGAAGGACGGGCAGTTGATGATCGTGAAATCGGGGGTGAATGTGTCAAGTTCCTCTCGCTCGGGAACCCGCAACAGGTGGCGGATGAACAGCCCGTGCCACGCATATTCGGTCACGAGGCGCACATCCAGACGATGCGCGGGGTCGGCGCCGGCAAACAGGTCCTGAACGTAGTAATCCTTGCCCTTCATGTGCTCGAGCATGTCGGCATGGAGGACATCGAATTTCGACGGCTCCATCGGCGGGTTGTTCTCCCACCAGATCGTGTCTTCGACCGACGGTGTGCGCACCACGAATTTGTCCTTGGGCGACCGGCCGGTATGCTTTCCCGTGGTTGCAAGGATCGCCCCGCCCGGCAGAAGCTTGGCCTCGCCGCGGCAGACGGAGGCCTGCACCAGATCATGATCCACGAGGTTATAATAGACCGTGCCCAGCCCCGCGATGCCTTGCTGTTCAAGGGTCATGTCGGAATTGACGCGTCCATGGGTCATTACAATTGCTCCTCGCTCTTCCGGTGGCGGACATCGCCCCGGGGTAGGGTGGCTTAACATGATGATTTCCAACGTGAACAGGCCCCAAGACGACCGTTAGCGCAACCAATCCGATGTTAACGCCAACAATGCCCGTCCGCTTGGCAGGGGTGAGGCATTTTAGTCATTCGGAAGGAGTTTTCGCGGCAAATATGACGCGCCTGCCTGTTCGAAACCCGTTTAGGGATTGATTCGCGAGCTCCTTTTGGGCTCTTAGTCAAAGAAAAACAGGCATTAACAACGATTGAGCAGCAGAAGGTTTCGTTCCCATGTCGAAAATCGCACTGGTGGACGACGACAGGAATATCCTGACGTCGGTATCCATGACTCTTGAGGCCGAAGGCTTCGAGGTTGAAACTTACAATGATGGCCAGTCGGCGCTCGACGCATTCAACAAGCGTATGCCCGACATGGCTGTTCTGGACATCAAGATGCCCCGGATGGACGGCATGGACCTGCTTCAGCGTCTGCGCCAGAAGACCTCGATGCCGGTCATCTTCCTGACCTCCAAGGACGACGAGATCGACGAGGTTCTCGGCCTGCGGATGGGGGCCGACGATTACGTGAAAAAGCCGTTTTCCCAGCGTCTTCTGGTTGAACGCATCCGCGCGCTCCTGCGCCGTCAGGACGTGATCGCGGGCGACGTGGTCGAAACCGGCGAAGACGCCAAGGTCATGGTCCGCGGGCAACTGACGATGGACCCGCTTCGTCATGCGGTTACATGGAAAGGCCGCGATGTTTCCCTGACCGTGACCGAATTTCTTCTTCTTCAGGCACTGGCGCAGCGACCCGGCTTCGTGAAGTCGCGTGACCAGCTGATGGATGTGGCCTATGACGATCAGGTCTATGTGGATGACCGCACGATCGACAGCCACATCAAGCGGCTGCGCAAGAAGATGCGCCAGACCGACGAGGAATTCTCGGCGATCGAGACGCTTTATGGTATCGGATACCGTTACAACGAAGAATAGGACATGACGGCCACGCCGCAGATTGATGTTCGTGATCTCAACTCGGTTCGCCGCGCTGCCCGGCAGGCGGCGGCCGAGGAAGGTGAGGTCATTCTTGGCGACGATTGGCTTGATCCAGGTAAGACGAGCCGCGAAATGGTCGAACGCAGGAGACGCCGCTCCGTGCTGGCGCTCCACAAATCCCCGCTTGCGCGCAAGATCGTCACCTTCAACCTCGTTGCGCTGATGATCATCGTGGCGGGGATGTTCTTCCTGACCCCCGCCCGCGACAACCTGACATTCCAGCGCGCGAATGGCCTTGTGAACGAGGCCGAACTGATCGCCGACGTGTTCGAGGCCCAGCTTCCGGCGGCATCGCCCGTCAACCTCGTGACCGGCGATGGCCTCGACATGCGCGAGACACTGACCGGACTGAGCCTGCGCGGCGGGCTTGAACTCTATGTCTTCGACCCGAACGGCACGCTGGTCGGCGAGGCGCTTGGCCCCGCGGTCGCAGCCGAGATCCCCGGCCTTCAACGGGACGATTCGGGGATGTTCATCACCCGCACCCTGAATTCCATGTGGGAAGGTCTCGCGGGCCTGTTCTCGCCCAATTCCGGCGAGGATGCCGCCTTTGATACCCGCGACACCGCCCGCCAGCTGATCGCGGCGGCCATTGCCCGGGGCACCATCGTCGAGACCGGACAGGATCCGCAGGGCAAGACGATCTTCGCGGTGGCAACGCCGATCGTCCAGAACGGCCAGCCGGTCGGCGTGGTGGCGATCACCAGTGCCGCGGGCGAGGTCGATGCCCTGGCCGCGCAGGAACGGGAACAATTCCTGCAGATGCTTCTGATCGGGGTCGTCCTGTCGATCGCGCTGAGCCTTGTCCTGGCCTCGACCATCGCCAACCCGATCGCCGATCTGGCCGCCGCGGCCGAGCTTGGCCGCGACCGCAATGCCCGCAAGATGCAGCCCGATCGCATCCGCATTCCGGATCTGACGGCCCGCCCCGACGAGATCGGCCGCCTGTCAGGGGCGCTGCGCGGCATGGTCACCGCGCTTTACGACCGGATCGAGGCGAACGAGCAGTTCGCCGCCGATGTCAGCCACGAAATCAAGAACCCCCTCGCCTCGCTGAGATCGGCGGTCGGCACGATGCATGTGGCCAAGCGCGAGGATCAGCGGGAACGCCTGCTTGAGGTCATCGAACACGACATCCAGCGTCTGGACCGGCTTGTCACCGATATCTCGGCCGCCTCGCGTCTGGACAGCGAACTCGTGCGCGAGCAGGAAAAGCCGTTCGACATGCTCAAGATGCTGCGCAACCTGAATGAATTCCTGGCCAAGGAAGCCGAATCCAAGGGCGTGGACTACATCACCGACCTTCCCGCCCACCCGATCGAGATTCAGGGCCTCGAGGGGCGCCTGGCGCAGGTCTTCGTCAACCTGATCACCAACGCGATCTCCTTTTGCGGAGAGGGCGACGCGATCCGCGTCTGGGCCCGCCGCCGCGAGAACCGTGTCCTGATCGTGGTCGAGGATACCGGCCCCGGCATCCCCGACAACGCCCTGACAAAGGTGTTCCAGCGGTTCTATTCCGAGCGGCCGGCCGACGATTTCGGCAACAATTCCGGGCTTGGCCTCGCCATTTCGAAACAGATCGTCGAGGCGCATGGCGGCGTGATCTGGGCCGAGAATATCCGACCGACGGATGCCGACATCACGTCCGAGCCGCTGGGCGCGCGTTTCGTGGTCGGCCTTCCGGTCTGAGCCATGCCGACGGACACACCGTCCGACACGGAAACCCTTCATGCCACCTGTGTCGCCCTTGGCGGGCGGGCGGCGCTGATCACCGGGGCGTCGGGGTCGGGCAAATCCGCGCTTGCCCTTGGCCTGTTGGCGCGGGGAGCGGCGCTGATCTCCGATGACAGGACCATCCTGTCGCGGCAGGGCGACAGGCTCGTCGCCAGTTGCCCCGCCCCGATCCGGGGCCTGATCGAGGCGCGTGGACTAGGCCTTCTGAATGCAGCGCCCCATCCACCGGCTCCGGTCTCTTTCGTGGTCGATCTCGACAGGACCGAGATCGAAAGACACCCCCCCCATCGGGACGTGACTATTCTGTCGGTGTCATTGCCCCTTATATACAAGGTCGAGAACAACCATTTCATTGACGCGGTCCTGCTCTATCTTCGACAGGGACGGAGCCTTTGATGAATAGTCCTGCCCCTTGTCCGGCGTCCCCGGATGCCAACGATACCCGACAGCACGTCGTGCTGGTGACGGGGCCGTCGGGTGCCGGCCGCTCGACCGCGATCAACGCACTCGAGGATCTGGGCTTCGAGGTGATCGACAACCTGCCGCTCAGCCTGTTGCCCCGGCTGATCGAGGGTCCGCCCCTCGACCGGCCGATCGCGCTGGGCATCGACGTCCGAAACCGGGATTTCGGGACCGAAGCGCTGATCCAGACAATCGACAACCTCGTGGCCGATCCGGCCATCCGGGACACCGTCCTCTACATAGATTGTGACGAAGACCGGCTTGTCGAAAGGTATTCCGAAACACGCCGCCGTCATCCGCTGTCGCCGAACGAAGCGCCGCTCGTGGGTCTCCGGCGCGAACAGGAATTGCTGCGACCGATCCGCGCACGCGCCGACATCCTGATCGACACCTCCGCCACCAATCCCCACGATCTGCGCGCCGAGGTGGATCGCTGGTTTGCGGCGCCGGGCGGGCGCGCGCTGTCGGTGACAGTGCAATCCTTCTCCTACAAGCGCGGGCTGCCGCGGGGGATGGATATCGTTCACGACGTCCGGTTCCTGCGCAACCCGCATTGGCAGGCCGGCCTGCGGGCGCTGGATGGGCGCGACGCGGATGTCGCCGCCCATATCGAGGCTGACCTGAATTTCCGCCCCTTTCTTGACCGGATCCTCGATCTGACCCGGTTCCTGCTTCCGGCCTACAGGGCCGAGGGCAAGACCTCGGTCACCATCGGTTTTGGCTGCACCGGAGGCAAGCACCGCTCCGTCGCGCTGGCCGAACAGGTCGCGAGTGCACTTGCAGAAGATGGCTGGCCTGTGTCTAAACGTCACCGGGAATTGGAGCGTCTGGACGCGGCACATGCCGACAACAGGGGGAACAGGGATTGATCGGCATCGTGATCGTGGCACATGGCGGACTGGCCCGGGAGTATCTTGCGGCGGTGGAACATGTGGTGGGCCGGCAGGACGGCATTCTCGCCATCACGATCCACCCCGATGACGACCGCAACGCCAAGCAATCCGAGATCTGCGATGCCGCCGACAGCGTCGATACCGGCCACGGCGTGGTTATCGTGACCGACATGTTCGGCGGCTCTCCCTCGAACCTGTCGCTCAGGGCGTGCAGCCCCTCGGACCGCCGCATCCTTTACGGCGCGAACCTGCCGATGTTGATCAAGCTTGCCAAATGCCGGTCCCGCCCCGTTCCCGAGGCGGTGGACGCGGCGATGGCGGCGGGTCGGAAATACATCGATTTTCACGTCGGGACCGACGATGTCGGGGCCTCCCAGAAAGCGGGTTAGCGCATGGACATGAACGGCACGACGCGACAGCTCAAGATCGTGAACATCAAGGGTCTGCATGCGCGCGCCTCGGCCAAGCTGGTCGAGGTCGTGGAGGCGCATGACGGCTCTGCCACCATTCGCCACAACGGGGCGGAGGCTTCGGGCGACAGCATCATGGGGCTTTTGATGTTGGCAGCTTCGAAGGGAAGCATTATTGAAGTGGAAACCTCCGGGCCGGACGCCGAGGCGCTGGCGGATGCCCTGGAACGTCTGGTGGCGGACCGGTTTGGAGAACCCGATTAACGCGCGCCGGCAATGCCCGGCAAGCCGGTAGAATGAGGCGCAGATTGACGGATCGAACGGACTATATCTCCGTCGTCCCCAAATCGGACGGCCCGGTGCATGATCGGCGGAACCTCACCTATTCCAACACCTTCGACAGTGGCTTCAAACGCAACACCATCCGCACGATCGAATGGCTGACCGGCAAGCTTACCATCATCCGGATGCTGCGCAGCTTTCAGCGTGCGGGCCCGCACGAGCGGCGGCACCTGTGGAGCGATGCCCTCGACATCATGGGGATCGAACTTCGGACCCCGCCAGAGCAACTTGCCAACATCCCGAAGGCCGGGCCGGTGATCTTTGTGGCGAATCATCCTCATGGCCTGGTCGACGGGATGGTGATCGCCGCGCTGGTCAGCAAGGTTCGTCACGATTACAAGATCCTCGTGCGCTCGATCCTGACGGGTATCGACGATACGGCAGCGAGTTTCCTGATCCCCGTGCCCTTTCCGCATGAGGACGACGCCCAGAAGAAGGGGATCGCGATGCGGGCCGAGGCGATGGCCATGCTCGAGGCCGGCGGCTCGATCGCGCTTTTCCCGTCGGGGGTCGTGGCCTCGTCCGAGACGCTGTTCGGACCGGCGGTCGAGGCGGAATGGAATGTCTTCACCGCCAAGATGATCCGAAGGTCCGGCGCCACGGTGGTGCCGATCTACTTTCCCGGGTCGAATTCGCGGTGGTATCTGATGGCCAACCGGTTCTCGGCCACGCTGCGGCAAGGATTGCTGCTGCACGAGATCGTGGCCGCCTGCAAGAAACCCCAGGCCCCTGTCATCGGCACCCCGATCCCGCCAGACGAGATCGACGCCCGGATCGGCGATCCGCGCGCCTTCATGTCCTGGCTGCGCGACCACACCCTGTCGCTGGGCAAGTAGGGCCCTAGCGGGTGGGCACCGGCGTCTCTCCGCGATAATCGTAGAAACCGCGCTGCGTCTTGCGGCCAAGCCACCCGGCCTCGACATATTTGGTCAGCAACGGGCATGGGCGGTATTTCGTGTCGGCCAGCCCGTCGTGAAGCACGTTCATGATGGCAAGGCAGGTATCCAGCCCAATGAAATCGGCCAGTTCCAGCGGGCCCATCGGATGGTTCGCCCCCAGCTTGAGCGAGGTGTCGATCGATTCGACCGAACCCACACCTTCATAGAGCGTATAGATCGCTTCGTTGATCATCGGCATCAGGATCCGGTTGACGATGAAGGCGGGAAAATCCTCCGAGGTCGACGCCTTCTTGCCCAGCCGTTCCACCACGCCAAGGCAGGTGTCGAAGGTTTCCTTGTCGGTCGCGATGCCGCGGATCAACTCGACCAGCTGCATGACCGGCACCGGGTTCATGAAGTGAAAGCCCATGAACTTTTCCGGCCGGTCCGTGCGCGCGGCAAGGCGCGTGATCGAGATCGAGGAGGTGTTCGAGGTGAGAATGGTCTCGGGTTTCAGATGCGGTCCGAGATCCTCGAAAATCGCGTGCTTGACCGTCTCTCTTTCGGTCGCGGCCTCGATGATCAGGTCGGACGGACCAAGATCGGCAAGCGCCAGCGTCGTCGTGATCCGGGCCGTCGCCGCCGCGCGCTCCTCTTCGGTGATGATCCCGCGCGACACCTGCCGTTCCATGTTGCGGGCGATCAGCGAACGCCCCGATTCCAGAGCCTCTTGGCTGATATCCGTCATCAGGACATCATAGCCCGCCAGCGCAAAGACATGCGCGATGCCGTTGCCCATCTGGCCGGCCCCGACAACACCAACTTTCTCAATCGTCATCGTCTATCCCCGGATCGCGCGATCGCCTGCACCATAGGCTTGGCCACCGGGGGGCGGCAAGGCCGGGGGCCTGCAAAATCCGGCATGGGGCCGGGAAACTTAGCCAAATCGAAAGCCTTTTCAGCGAATCTCGCCAACGCCGATCATGAGAGGTGGCGGGCGCATGAAACACGAGCAGATCGAAGGGGACACGATCGACTATCACCCCTGCAGATACGGCAATTGCCGGATCTTCTTTCGCGGGCCACGAAAGTCGCTCAAGGATCGATATGTCACGTTCATCGGAAGCACCGAAACCTATGGCAAGGGGATCGAGTCTCCCTTCCCCGCCCTCGTGGAGCGGGCCACGGGCATCACCTGCGTCAATTTCGGCTGCGTGAACGCATCCGTCGATGCGTTCCTGCCCGAAACCACGATCCATGACGCCTGCCACGGGGCGGCACTCAACATCGTGCAGGTGATGGGCGCGCACAACATGTCGAACAGGTTCTATACCGTTCATCCCCGCCGCAACGACCGCTTTGTCCGGGCCTCATCGGTCATGCGCGCCATCTACCCCGAGGTCGATTTCACCGAATTCTGCTTTACCCGCCACATGCTTGCCTCGCTTTACCAGCTGTCGCCCGAACGGTTCGAGATCATCCAGTCCGAGCTTCAGATGGCATGGCGCGCGCGGATGCGCAGCTTCGTCGAAGAGATCGGGGCCCACACCCTGCTCTTGTGGTTTTCCGAAACGCTTCCGTCGGATGCCCATCTGAGCGACAGGCCCGACCCGATGAACGGCGACCCGCTGTTCGTGACCCGCAGCATGATCGACGAGTTGCGGCCCCATGTGCAGGGCGTGATCCTGGTCCAGCCGCCGGCCCGGAAGGGGAGGGATGAGGGGAAATCACCCCTGTTCAGCCCGGAGGCGCATGACATGGCGGCCGAGGTGATCGCGGATGCCCTGGCCAAGCGACTTCAATCCTGATCGAAAAAGGGGCCCCGCGAGGGACCCCTTTCACCGATGCCGAACCCGACGGTCGTATCAGAGTTTTTCGGTCAGTTCCGGCACGGCCTCGAACAGGTCGGCCACCAGCCCGTAATCGGCAACCTGGAAAATCGGGGCTTCCTCGTCCTTGTTGATCGCGACGATGACCTTGCTGTCCTTCATGCCTGCAAGGTGCTGGATCGCCCCCGAAATGCCGACGGCCACATAAAGATCGGGCGCCACGACCTTGCCGGTCTGGCCCACCTGCCAGTCATTCGGAGCAAAGCCCGAATCGACGGCTGCGCGCGACGCGCCGACCGCCGCGCCCAGCTTGTCGGCGAGCTTCTCGATCAGGGCAAACTGCTCTTGCGAGCCGACACCCCGGCCGCCCGACACAACGACACCGGCGCTGGTCAGTTCGGGGCGGTCGCTTTCGGCGACCTTGTCCTCGACCCAGGACGACAGGCCGGGATCGCCGGCCGCGGCGATCGTCTCGACCGGGGCGGAGTTTCCGGTGCCCGCGGCATCGAAACCCGAGGTCCGGATCGTCAGCACCTTCCTGGCATCCGACGATTTCACCGTCTGGACGGCGTTGCCCGCATAGATCGGGCGTTCGAAGGTATCGGCATCGACCACACCCGACAGGTCCGAGATCACCATCACGTCCAGAAGTGCCGCAACCCGCGGCATGATGTTCTTGGCATCCGTCGTCGCAGGCGCGGCGATGTGGTCATAATCCGCTGCAAGGCTCACGATCAGGTCGGCCGTGGGCTCGGCCAGGCGGTGGCCCAGAACCGGATCCTCGGCGCAAAGCACCTTTGCCACGCCGTCGATCGTGGCGGCCTCGGCCGCAGCCGCGGCAGCCGTAGCGCCCGCGCACAGCACCGTCACCTCGCCCAGACCCGCCACGGCGGCCACGGATTTGGCTGTGGCATCCATCGCCAGCGCGCCGTCGGTCACTTCGCCAATCAGAAGAACGGCCATCAGATCGCCCCCGCTTCCTTGAGTTTCGAGACAAGCTCATCGACCGAGCCCACGATGATCCCGGCCTTGCGGGCCTCGGGTTCGGTGGTCGACACGACCTCGAGCCGCGGGCTGACATCCACGCCGAAATCGGCCGGCGTCTTTTCATCCAGCGGCTTTTTCTTGGCCTTCATGATGTTGGGCAGCGACGCATAGCGCGGCTCGTTCAGCCGCAGATCCACCGTGACGATCGCCGGCATCCTGACCTCGATCGTCTGAAGCCCGCCATCGACCTCGCGGGTGACCTTCGCGCTCTCGCCCTCGACTTCCAGCTTGGAGGCGAATGTCGCCTGGCTCCAGCCCAGAAGCGCGGCCAGCATCTGGCCGGTGGCGTTCATGTCGTTGTCGATCGCCTGCTTGCCGCACAGCACAAGGCCCGGCTTCTCTTCGTCGACGATCGCCTTGAGGATCTTGGCGACCGAAAGCGGCTCGATATCCTTGTGCACATCATCGGCGGCCACCACGAGGATCGCCCGGTCCGCACCCATCGCCAGCGCCGTGCGCAGCGTTTCCTGGCTTTGCTTTACACCGATCGACACGGCGACGACCTCGGATGCGATCCCGGCCTCTTTCAGGCGGATGGCCTCTTCGACGGCGATCTCGTCGAAGGGGTTCATCGACATCTTCACATTGGCAAGATCAACACCGCTTCCGTCCGCTTTCACGCGAACCTTCACGTTGTAATCAATCACCCGCTTTACAGGCACGAGGACCTTCATCGGCATTTCTCCCAAAGCGCAGCCTTTATTTTCGCAGACCCGTGTATCCAAAAGGCCCTGATCGCAACAGTGCAAAATCGACGCGGGAGAGGCTGGCAACGCCACGTCCCGGCGATGCTGCGCTCTCAGGCATCGGCGACGGTCAGGCTGATCTTGCCGATATGCGCCGAACTTTCCATCCGGGCATGGGCCTCGGCCGCCTGTTCGAGGTCGAAGGCCTGGTCCATCACGGGGCCGATCCGCCCGGCCTCGAGCAGGGGCCAGACCTCCCGGGCCAGCGCATGGGCGATCCGCGCCTTGGCGACATCCGATTGCGGGCGCAGGGTCGATCCTGTCATGGTCAGCCGCCGCACCATCAGAGGGGCAAGGTTCAGCTCGACCTTTGGCCCTTGCAGGAAGGCGATCTGCACCAGCCGCCCGTCATCGGCCAGCGATGTCAGGTTCCGGGCGACATAGTCGCCCCCCACCATGTCAAGGATAAGGTCGGCCCCGCCCTCGGCCCGCATGACCTCCACGAAATCCTCGTCGCGATAGTTGATGGCCCGTTCCGCGCCAAGCGCCTCGCAGGCGCGGCACTTCTCGTCCGAACCGGCGGTGGTGAAGACGCGGGCGCCGAAATGGCGGGCAAGCTGGATCGCGGTCGTCCCGATGCCGGAGCTGCCACCATGCACAAGGAAGGTCTCGCCCCCCCGCAGACCGCCCCGCATGAAGACATTCGACCAGACGGTGAAGAAGGTTTCCGGCAGGCAGGCCGCCTCGCGCAGGCCCATGCCGCGGGGCACCTTCAGGCAATGGGCGGCAGGCGTGACGGCGTAATCGGCATAGCCCCCGCCCGGCAGGAGCGCGCAGACCGCATCGCCTTCGGCCAATCCGGTCACGCCGTCACCCAAGGCCGCGACATGGCCCGACGCCTCAAGCCCCGGCAGATCGCTGGCCCCCGGCGGCGGCGCATAGGCGCCCGCCCGCTGAAGCGCATCCGGACGGTTCACCCCGGCATGGGCGATCCGGATCAGGACCTGGCCGAAACCGGGTGTCGGGACCGGGCGTTCCCCTGTGACCAGAACCTCGGGCCCGCCGGGCCGGGTGATTTCAACGGCACGCATCATGGTTGTCATCTGTCATCCCCCATCTTGAGGGCACCTATGACAAATCCGGCTGGAAAAGAGAATGGTCCGTGATGAAACCGCCCGTGCGACTGCATTAGTCCTGCGGAGACCAGCGCCCAGGAAGGTCATCCCGCCGTGCCGCCCCGGGCGCCCTGATCGGCGCCACCGCCCGTGACAGGATGCCCGTCAGGGGCTTGAACAGCGGGTTGCCCGACATCCGGGCCTTTGCCTTTTCAAAGCGCATCACATCGGCGATGCGCCGGTCGATGAATTCGTCCGTTGCCCTGTGGCCCTCGGTCATGTCGCCCAGCCAATACAGGACGACCGAACTCCAGACCGCCGACAGCGTCATACGCTTGGTATACCAGTTCACGTCTTCGGAGGTGTCACCGATGGCGCGCCACATGGCATCGGCCGTGCCCCATATCAGCCGCCCCCCCTCGGCCGCGTTCTGCGGCAGCGCGAAAAGGGCGGATCCCCGGCGGACGACCTCCTTGTCGGTGACGACATCAAGACGCGTGCGGATGGCAAGCGTGATCCGGTCCTGAATGCGCATCCCGTCAAGATCGGTCCCGGCAAGAGCATCCTCCATCGCGCGATCGCCCTGCTGATGGAACAGCACGGCAAGGTCCGTGGCCCCGCGGGGGCAAAAGGCGCGGGCCTCCTGGACGGTCAGACCGGTGTCGCGGGACGCGGCGGCAAAGGCCTCGGGCGACCAGCCATCAAAGGGCACATGCATCACGATCGCGTCGAGAAGCCTGAGTTTCGTTTCATCGGGAATGGTGCCGGCCATGGCTGAGGGCCCTCCTTGGCGTTCACGGTCTGGACAAATGGGCTCTCCCTTGTTATAGAGCCAATTCCTGCTTTTCCAGCAACTCAAACTTAGAAAGGTGGTGAAAACCACATGCAGGTCAGCGTTCGCGACAACAATGTCGATCAGGCCCTTCGGGCCCTGAAAAAGAAGCTGCAACGTGAAGGTGTCTTTCGCGAGATGAAGCTTCGGCAACATTTCGAAAAGCCGTCCGAGAAAAAAGCACGCGAAAAGGCAGAAGCGATCCGGCGTCAGCGCAAGCTCGCGCGCAAGAAGCTCCAGCGCGAAGGTCTTCTCTGAGAGGAACTTCCGCGCAATGCCGAAACGGAGAAACCCCCGAGCATCCCGCCCGGGGGTTTGTCGTTTCAAGCCCCCCGTCAGCCCGGATCGGGGATCTGGCGCCCTCTCTGGGCGGCCGGCCGGTTCATGAACCTCTCGACATAGGCGGGCACGTTCCTGAGGTCATTCCAGCCCACCAGATCCTGCGCACCGTAGAACTCAAGCCCGTTGAGCCAGGGCGCCAGCGCGATATCGGCGATGGTGAACGGCCCCACGATCCAGTCGCGGCCCTCAATCGCCTTGTCCACCACCGCCAGAAGACGCCGCGCCTCGGCCACATAGCGCTCGCGCGGGCGGGGGTCCTCGATCTCGGACCCTGCGAATTTCACGAAATAGCCCAGCTGCCCGAACATCGGCCCGACGCCGCCCATCTGGAACATCGTCCATTGCAGGGCATGATACCTGTCCTGGGCGGACTCGCCGATCAGCTGACCGGTCTTGTCCGCCAGATAGACGAGGATCGCCCCGCTTTCGAACAGGCCGATCGGCGCGCCGCCCGGGCCGTCGGGGTCAATGATGGCGGGGATCTTGTTGTTGGGGTTCAGCGACAGGAAGGCCTCGCTTTTCACATCGGCATCCTTGAGCGTCACCAGATGCGGCTCGTAGGGCAGCCCGGTCTCCTCCAGTGCGATGGAGGCCTTGACGCCATTCGGCGTGGGATAGGAATACAGCTGGATCACATTCGGGTCGGCAGGCGGCCAACGCCGTGTGATCGTGAAATCGGTCAGGTCGGGCATGAAACGCTCCTTGGTGTTCGCCTCGACCACCTTATGGGAAAACAGCCTCGAAAAACCCCCTTCTCCTGTGCACCATACCGATTATGAATGTGCATTCATGCGCAGGGCCGGGATCATGTGCCGTCCATGTGCGATGCCAGACAGCAGAATGGGGACAGAAAAGTGCTTAACGAATTCAGGGATTTCATCGCCAGGGGCAATGTCATGGACATGGCCGTGGGCATCATCATCGGCGCCGCCTTCACCGCGATCGTCACATCGCTTGTGGGCGACTTGATCAATCCGATCATCGCGCTGTTCACCGGCGGGATCGACTTCTCGGGCTGGTTCTACACGCTGGATGGCAGCACCCATGCCTCGCTTGCTGCGGCGCAGGACGCCGGCGCGCCGGTCTTTGCCATCGGCAGCTTCATCATGGCGGTGATCAATTTCCTGATCGTGGCCTTCGTGGTGTTCATGCTGGTGAAGATGGTCAACCGCATCAAGGAGGCGGCGGAGAAGAAAGAAGAGCCCGCCCCCGAGGAACCGGCCGGCCCGACCGAGCTGGACATCCTGATGGAGATCCGCGACGCGCTCAAGGCGCGCGCCTGACCGCCGGAGTTTATGCCGGGAAACGGGGGCGGCGACCGGCCATCACCGCCCCCCTTTCATCTTTCCCAAAAATACTCATTCCACGTCGTCCACGCGGCCCAGCCTAGCCCTCTTTCAGCGCCAGCGTCGGCGACAGGACATCTATGCCCAACGCCTTGCCGACCGCGTAATAGGTCAGGTGTCCGGCATGAACGTTCAACCCGTTCAGAAGGTCGGGATCGTCCTCGCAGGCCCGGCGCCAGCCCTTGTCGGCCAGATCCAGAAGGAACGGCAGCGTCGCATTCCCCAGCGCGATGGTCGAGGTCCGGGCAACCGCGCCGGGCATGTTGGCCACGCAATAGTGCAGGATGCCGTCCACCTCGTAGATCGGATCCTCGTGGGTCGTGGGGCGCGACGTCTCGAAACAGCCGCCCTGGTCTATCGCCACATCCACGAGGGCGGCACCGGGTTTCAGATCCGACAGCTGCGCGCGCGAGATCAGCTTGGGCGCCGCCGCACCGGGGATCAGGACCGCCCCGATGATCATGTCGGCCTCTGCGGCCAGTTCGGCGGTGTTGCCGCGACTGGCATAGCGCGTGCCGAACTGCGCGCCGAACGTATCGTCAAGATATCTCAGCCGCTGGATCGACCGGTCCAGCACCGTGACATCGGCGCCCATCCCGGCGGCCACCCGCGCCGCATGGGTGCCCACGACACCGCCCCCGATCACCACGACCCGCGCGGGCCCGACGCCCGGCACACCGCCCATGAGGACACCGCGCCCGCCATTGGCCTTCTGCAAGGTCCAGGCGCCCACCTGCGGCGCAAGCTTGCCCGCCACTTCCGACATCGGCGCGAGAAGGGGCAGCCCGCCGCGCCCGTCCGTCACCGTTTCGTAGGCGATGCAGGTCGCGCCCGAGGCCATAAGGTCGCGGGTCTGTTCGGGGTCGGGCGCGAGGTGCAGATAGGTAAAGAGGATCTGTCCCTCGCGCAGCATCTTGCGCTCGCCGGGTTGCGGCTCCTTCACCTTCACGATGAGATCGGCCCGGGCAAAGATGGCGGCGGCATCGGGGGCGATCCGGGCGCCCGCGGCCACGTAATCCGCATCCTCGAAACCGGCGCCCTGCCCCGCAGCCGCCTCGACGGTCACGACATGGCCGTGCGCGATGGCCTCGCGCGCCGCGTTGGGGGTCAGGCCCACGCGAAATTCCTGCGGTTTGATCTCTTTCGGGCATCCGATATGCATGTGTCACTCCTCCCTTTGGCAAGCATGCGCCTCCTGCTCCGCAATTTCTTGGACATTCTTGCTGCCTTTGGGCAGGTTGACGGGAAATCATTGCGTCATTCAGGCCATATACGAAAGCTCAACGCATATGTCGCAGATCGACGAGACGGACCGGCGCCTTCTGGCCGCGCTTCAGCGCGACGGCAGGCTGTCGAATGCGCAATTGTCCGAAGAGGTGAACCTGTCGCCCTCTGCCTGTCACAGGCGGGTCCAGCGCCTTGAACAGGAGGGATGGATCCGCGGCTATGTGGCGCTTGTCGACCCGCGCAAGGTGGCCCGCCCCGCCACGGTCTTTGTCGAGATCACGCTCAGCGGGCAGGCCGACGAACTGCTCGACGCCTTCGAACGCGCGGTCTCGCGTGTGCCGGAGGTGCTTGAATGCCACCTGATGGCGGGCACGGCCGATTACCTGCTGAAGGTCGTGGCCCGCGACACCGACGATTTCGCCCGTCTGCACCGCCGGCATCTGGCGTCTCTGCCCGGCGTGGCGCAGATCCAGTCTTCCTTCGCGCTCAGGACCGTTCGCCAGACGACGGCCCTGCCCCTCTGACCGCCGCTGCACAAAATGACCGATGATGATGTCGATCCCCGCCACCCGCTCCGCGCGATGATCGCGCGGCTCGAGGCGTTGGGCGATGCCGAGACGGTTGATCTGCGGATGCTTCTGAGGGCCTTCGGGGAGGCGTCGTTCCTCCCCGCCCTGACGGTGCCCGCGCTTCTGGTCGTCTCGCCGCTGTCGGGGATCCCGCTGTTTTCGTCGATCTGCGGGATCAGCATCGCGCTGATCTCGATCCAGATCGTGCTGAGACGCCGGCACCTGTGGTTGCCGGCCTTCATCCTCGATCACAGAATCAACGGTCGGCGATTGCAGCGCGCGCTGGCACGGCTTCACAGGGTGGCCGACTGGCTCGACGGACGCACGGCCGAAAGGCTGCACCTGTTTCGTCACCGGCCGCTGTCGTGGCTGGTGCCGGTTGCCTGCCTGATCTGCGGGCTGGCCATGCCGTTTCTGGAACTGGTTCCGTTCTCGTCCTCGCTTCTGGGGACGGTGGTGGTGTTCTTCTCGGTCAGCATGCTGGCCCGGGACGGGCTGTTCGTCGTTCTGGGGCTGATGGTCATGGGGATCGCCTCGACGATCCCCCTCTTTGTCTATGGCCAGATCGCGGGCAGCTAGGTCAGCGTGCCGCTCAGGACATAGCGCAGGATATCGACGACCTGTCCGGGTTCTTCGGCCACGGCGAGGGCGGCGGCGTCCACCTCCTTGAGCGCGTGGGCATGTTCGGGCGGATGCAGGATGATCAGCGACTTGCCCAAAGCGGCCGCATAGCCCGCGTCAAAGGCCGCGTTCCACTGCTTGTATTGCGTGCCGAAGCGGACAACGACGATATCGGCATCCTCGATCCCCTTGCGGGTGCGGATCGCGTTGATCTTTGCCCCCTTGTGGTCGTGCCAGAACTTGTTGTCCTCGGCACCCAGTATCGAGACACCGCAATCGTCGCTGGCCGCATGATCGGTCACCGGCGCAGAGAATGTCACGTCAAGGCCCTTGGCGCCTCCCATGATCTGTTCGCGCCAATCGGTATGGATCTCTCCCGAGAGGTAGACTTTCAGCATGTGCTTTCTCCCTTCCTGTGCCGTGGATGGCATGCCCGGCCTCAGCCGCGCAGCGTGCCGCCCGTGGCTTTTTCGACCTTTTCGACGATCCGCGCGGCAACCGCGTCGATATCGGTATCCTTCAGGGTCTTGTCGGTCGGTTGCAGGCGCACGGTGATCGCCAGCGATTTCTTGTCCTCGCCAAGGCTGCCGCCGATGAACTCGTCAAAGACGCGCACCTCGGCGATCAGCGCCTTGTCGGCGCCCTGCGCCGCGTTGACCAGTGTCAGCGCCTCGACCCCGCGGTCGACGACGAAGGCAAAGTCCCGCTCGACCGGTTGCAGATCGGAAATGACAAGCGCGCCGCGCGCCGATGTCCTGGCGCGGGGGGCCGGCACCTCGTCGGGCCAGATGCAGAAGGCCACGACAGGCCCCTTCACATCCAGCGCGCGCAGGATCTTCGGGTGCAACTCGCCGAAGATGCCAAGTGTCTTCTTGGGGCCAAGGCAGATGCGGCCGTGGCGACCCGGATGCCACCATTCATCGGCGCCGCGCAGGATCTGGACCTTTTCGGGCGCGCCCAGCGCGGACAGCACGGCCTCTGCATCGGCCTTGGCATCGTAGACGTCAAGCGGGCGCGAGGTTCCGTGCACATCCTTGGGGCCGGTCCGGCCGACCCGGATACCCACCACCTGCAGGTGCTGTTCGCCGGGTTCCCCGCCGTGGAAGGCGTCGCCCACCTCGAACAGCGCCATATCCGCGAAACCTCGGGCCTGGTTGCGCGCCGCCGCGCGCAGAAGCCCCGGCAGGGGCGAGGGACGCATGTGGCTCATCTCGCTGGAGATCGGGTTTTCCAGCATCGTCGCCGCGTCGCCGCCACCGAACAGGGCGGCCGCCTCCCGGTCGATGAAGGAATAGGTCACGCATTCGTTCAGGCCAAGCGACGCGCACATCCGCCGTGCCGCGCCGGATTTCTGTTGTGTCGGCGTCAGGATCGGGGCCGGCACGCCGGGGCGCATCCGCGGCAGCGGCTTGCCCTCGAGTTTGGTCAGAGACACGACGCGGGCCACTTCCTCGACAAGGTCGGCCTCGCCCATCACGTCGGGACGCCAGCTGGGCACCTGTGCCATGTCGCCCTCGAGGACAAAGCCCAGCGCCTCGAGAATGCTGCGCTGCGTTTCGGCGGGGATGTCCATGCCCACGAGCGACGAACACCTGTCGGTATCAAGACGATAGGCGCGCGACGTGTCAGGCACCGCGCCGGCGACGATCATCTCCGACGCCTCGCCGCCCGCGTGATCGACGATCATCCGCACTGCCATATCAAGGCCCTGCGGTGTGAAGGCCGGGTCGACGCCCCGTTCGAACCGGTATCGCGCATCGGAATTGATCTTCAGCGCGCGGCCCGCATAGGCGATCTGGATCGGGTCCCAATAGGCGCTTTCCACAAAGACGTTGACCGTCTCGTCGGTGCAGCCCGTCTCTTCGCCGCCCATGATGCCGGCGATGCTCTCGGGGCCCTTGGCATCCGAAATGATCATCTGGCCGGGCTGGAAGGCATAGGTCTTGCCGTCAAGCGCGAGGATCTCTTCCCCGCCCTTGGCGCGATGGACCCGGATATCCCCCGACACCTTGTCGGCATCGAAGACGTGCAGCGGGCGGTTGCGGTCATGGGTGAAGAAATTAGTCACATCGACGAGAAAGTTGATCGGCCTCAACCCGATGGCGCGGAGCCGGTCCTGAAGCCATTTGGGCGAGGGTCCGTTCTTCACCCCGCGGATCAGCGTGCCGCAGAACAGCGGGCAGCCGTCGCGCGTATCCTCGTCGATCGTGACGGCGATCCCGGGTTTGAAGGCCGGGGCCAGCGGCTCGAACGGGCGGCGGATCAGACGGCCAAGCCCGCGTGCGGCAAGGTCGCGGGCAATCCCCTCGACGCCCAGCGCATCGGGGCGGTTGGGCGTGATCGCGATCTCGATGACCGGATCGACCTTGGCGGGATCGTTGACCGCCAGCCAGTCGATGAACCGTTCGCCCACCTCGCCCGAGGGCAGTTCGATGATGCCGTCATGTTCGTCCGACAGCTCCATCTCGCGCTCGGAACACATCATGCCGAAACTCTCGATCCCGCGGATCTTGCCGACACCCAGCGTCACGTCGATGCCCGGCACGTAGACGCCGGGATGAGCCACGACCACGGTGATGCCCTCGCGCGCGTTGGGCGCACCGCAGATAATCTGCTTTTCGCCCTGGTCGGTTGCGACCTGACAGACCCTCAGCCTGTCGGCATCGGGGTGCTGTTCGGCCTTGAGAACCTTGCCGATGGTGAAATCGGCGAGCCTGCCGGCGGGATTTTCGATCCCCTCGACCTCGAGCCCGAGATCCGTCAGCGCCTCGGCGATTTCATCGACCGACGCCCCGGTATCGAGGTGATCCTTGAGCCAGCTCAGGGTGAATTTCATCGCGCATCATCCGTCGGAGAGTAAGTGTCGAGGCGCGGTTTAGCGCAGATACCCGGCAGGATAAAGCCGCCCGCGACGCTCATTCGCGGTCGGGGTCTGCGTCGGGGCCGGGGCGCCGCTGATGCGCCTTGAGCCAGAGCGATACGCCGATGGCCGGAAGAAGGATCACCGCCCAGCCCAGCGCGTTCAGGATCGTGAGCCTGAGCTTGGCCTCGAACGGTGCATCCGACAGCCAAAGGGCGATATGCCCGCCCACGATCAGGGCAAGAAGCGCGCCAATGGCGACAGGGGCAAGCAGACGTCTCATGACAGGGATGGTGGGTCGCAAGTCCCGCCGATCAAGCCAGGATCAGGTTCTTGTGGCCTTGGGCTCAGTTGTTGACGGAGACGAAATAGGCGCCACCGTCGGGCATCACCCGGCGCTGCTGCTGGGCATATTCGTTGGCCTTGCAGCCTATTGCATAGCTTGACGTCTCGATCCGCCGGGCCTGACAGCTGGCATCGGCGGCCCCGTCTGTCTCGAGCACGGCGACGGCGCTCGCATCCACCTCGGCTTGGAGTTGCAGATTGCGGATCGCCAGCGGCGAGGCCACGAGGCTCATTGCAAAGACAATCAGGATCGGTCCACGATATTCCATCGAAACTCCACTCACACACCAACACGCACGCCATCCTGACCTGACGGGGCGGCGAATTGCCGTTGGTTTCGTGGCGGAATCGGGGCCTTTGCATGGCGCAGGCGCTGACTGGCTGCCCCACATGTAAAGGCGGCGCGTTTCTCGCGAATTGACGGAAAGATGAAAGGGTCTGGTTCGCGGGACGGCGGGTGGGGCGATGCGCGGCACGCGCGAGCGTCATCCCGGCGTCACGCCCCCCCATGCAGCGTCGGAACCTGAAGCGCCGAAAACCCGTAATGACGCAGCCAGCGCAGATCGCTGTCGAAGAAGGCCCGAAGGTCGGGAATGCCGTATTTCAGCATCGCCAGCCGGTCGATCCCGATTCCGAAGGCAAAGCCCTGCCATGCGTCGGGATCGATGCCCGCATTGCGCAGCACATTGGGGTGCACCATGCCCGAGCCCAGAACCTCGAGCCAGTCATCGCCCTGACCGACCTTGACCTGTCCATCGACCCATTCGCATTGCACATCGACTTCGGCCGAAGGTTCGGTGAAGGGGAAATGCGAGGCGCGGAACCGGGTCTTGACCTTCGTTCCGAAGAACGCGGTGAAGAACTCTTCCAGCGCCCATTTCAGGTTCGCCATCGAAATGTCGCGGTCGATCGCCAGCCCCTCGACCTGGTGGAACATGGGCGTATGGGTCTGGTCGTAATCCGCCCGGTAGACACGGCCGGGGCAGATGATCCGGATCGGGGCGCCATTGGCCTCCATCGAGCGGATCTGCACGGGCGACGTATGGGTGCGCAGCACATGGGGCGGGCGATTGTCGCCTGTCGCGCGGTGGGTGTAGAAGGTATCCATCTCGGCGCGCGCCGGATGGTGGCCGGGGATGTTCAGCGCGTCGAAATTGTACCAGTCACTTTCGATCTGGGGACCTTCGGCCACCCGAAAGCCCATATCCGCGAAGATCGCCGTGATCTCCTCGGTGACCTGGCTTATCGGGTGGATCGTGCCACGGGGCCGGTCCCGGCCGGGCAGGGTCACGTCAAGCCATTCGCCCCGGAGCCGTTCGTCCAGCGCCGCATCGGCCAGCGCCATCTTGCGCGCGGCCAGCGCCGAATTGATCTCGTCCTTCAGCGCGTTCAGCGCGGGGCCGGCGACCTGCCGTTCCTCGGCGGACATCTTGCCAAGCTCTCGCATCTTGAGGCTGATTTCGCCCTTCTTTCCCACGGCCTGCAGGCGCAGCGCCTCGAGGGCGGCTTCGTCCTCGGCCGTGTCAATCAGGTCGATATATTTTTCGCGCAGGTCGTCCATGAAAGATCCCCAAGAAACCGTCGCAGGACGGTTAGCCCCGGGTGGCGCGATTTGCAACCGCGCCGCGCTCTTCCCGGTCGTCGGATATTGCGAGGCGCAGCGCGCAGGCGCAGTCGGGGTGTGTGGTCGACCTGCGACAGGATTTCAGAGCGTCATACAGCATATGGATGACTTTTTTGGTCACTTTCCACATCTAGGCAGGTGACACAACAGATTGCCAATGCCTAAGCTGCATCAACATTTATTGGGCGATTCCTTCGGTTCACATGATTGCTGCCGGAACCGGGCATCGCGAAAACGAATAAGGTTGCGTTTGGGGGACGAGTGCAATGGGCAAGGATTTCCAGTTGGGGCAAGGCCCCGGTATCGACGCGCAGGGCAATTCCGGCACAGGCAAGAAGCTGCTTTTCGGGGCGCTGGTCGCGGCAGTCTGCGGTGGCGGCGGCTTCGCACTGGGCACGGCCTATCTGGGCGGCGCGATCTCGTTCAATTCACCGATCGAATTCAGGGCCGGTCAGCTGGATGATCCGACGGCCCCCGTTCAGGTCGCGCGGGCCACGTCCGGCGAGGGTGCCGATGCGACCCCGGGCGCCGGGGGCACCGATACCGCGGCCCAGATCGCGCAGATCGTCGCGGGCCAGATCGCAGCCGCCGATCCGGCAACGGGTGCCGGCGAAAGCACCCTGTCGGCCACCGCGCTCGACGATATCGTCAGCCGCGCGGTCGGCGCCCCGTCGCAGGCCGCGATCGAGCAGCCCGCACAAGCCGCCACCCCTGAGCCGGCATCGGCATCATCGGCGCTGTTCAGCCCATCCCCGGCAGCGATGACCGACACCGCGCAATGCATCGAGGATCTGCGCATCCTCAGCGAGGAGGCGCGGGTCTATTTCCCCAGCGGCGGCACCACCGGTGCCGAGGACGGCATCGCGCAGGCCCGCCTTCTGGGGCTGGTCGCGCAGGATTGCCCCGGCGTCGTGATCCAGGTCGAAGGCCATTCAGACCCGTCGGGCGACCCCACGATCAACATGCGCCTGAGCGAGGAACGCGCGCAGGCCGTCATCGACAGGGTCGCCGCGACCCGGATCGACACCTCGTTCTTTCGGGCCGTGGGCTTTGGCGACACGCAGCCCGCAGCGATCCGCGGCGAGCAGCCCGACGCCTATTACGACCGACGGGTCGAATTCTCGGTGATCGAAACCTCGGACCCGGTGGCTGTTTCGGCCTGGCCGGCGGCGCCGGGCAGCGCGCCCCGGACAAAGCCGGTCTGCGTCACCCGGCTGGAGGAAAGCGTGGGCCAGACGCGGATCTTCTATTCTGCGCGCTCGATCGCGGCCAGCCAGTCGGACCTGTCGGACGCGATCCAGCTTGCCGCCGCCGCCGCAGCCTGCCCCGAGGCCCGGCTGAGGGTCATCGGCCAGTTCTCCGACGACCCCGGTTCGGGCGAAACTCCGGCCACAGCACGGATGCGCGCCATCGCGATGATGAGCATGCTTGTCGCCGCGGGCTTTGATGCCGAAGATATCATCGTCGCTGCACCCTCGCGCCCGACCGCTATCCCCGGCGCGCCCGGCATCCGGAAGACACGGGTCGATTTCGACGTGATCGCCGAATACGACTGAGGCCTTCGGCGCTAGCCGCGATAGGCCCTGACGTCGGCGAGAAACGACGTGACAAACGGATCGTCGATCCCCATCGCGGCAAGCCCGCGCGCAAGAGATTCAAGGTAGTCCCGGCTGGTGCCGAGTATGCCTTCGCCCGTTGCACAAAGCCTGATCTGGTCGTCGTGCGGCAGGTTCGCGTCGATCTGCTCTGCTTCGTGATCGGCGAGGAAGGTCAGGGCCTCGATCGGGCCCGCCCCGGTTTGCACCGTGACGAAGGCGGGCAGGTAGGCCGCCTCGATCCGTTCCCGGTTCCAGAGCCTGCGCGTCTCGTCGTCAAGGACATCGCGCGGCACGCGGAAGATCAGTCCGTCGCAGCCCTGCCCGACATCAAGCGCCGCCATGACACCCGGCCTGTCCGGCATGCCGCGGCCGCCATTATTGTCGACGAGGATGAACCGCCGTTCGAGACCGGGCGCATGGGCGCGGCGGAGTTCCGCGAACAGGATGCCCGGATCCCACATCAGCGACCCATAGCCGAAGACCCACAGATCCGTGTCCCACCGGCCTTGCATGGCGCGGGCGCGGCAGGCTTCGCGTTCGTCATCGGGCAGGACGGTATCAAGACGCAGACCATGCTGGCGGGTCAGTTCGCGCACCATCTCGGGCGTCAGATCCCGCAGGCGCGATTGCTCGGGCGGAGTGATCAGGTCGCGAAGCCCCGGATGATGGCGGAAGGGATCGTCGGTCATGCAAAAGGGCCTTTCGCTCTTGCCGCCAGCCTGGCGGAAAAGGTGCCTCCTGGATAGCATCCTGTCGCGCCAGGCACGAAAAAGGCCGCGACCCTTTCGGATCGCGGCCTTTCACATGGATAATCCCGGATGGCTCAGGCCAGCGCGGCGCGGGCCTTGTCGACGATCGAGCCGAAAGCCTCGGGCTCGTTCACGGCGAGATCGGCGAGAACCTTGCGGTCCACCTCGATGCCGGCCAGCGTCAGGCCGTTGATGAAGCGCGAATAGGTCATGTCGGCGTCGATGGCGCGCACACCGGCATTGATCCGCTGGATCCAGAGCGAGCGGAAGTTCCGCTTGCGGACCTTGCGGTCGCGGGTGGCATACTGGTTGGCCTTGTCGACGGCCTGGCGGGCCACCTTGAAGGTCGTGGACCGGCGGTCATAATAACCTTTGGCCTGATCCAGAACCTTCTTGTGACGGCGATGGGTGACGGTTCCACCTTTGGTGCGGGGCATGTCTCGGACTCCTTAGCGCGCGTAGGGCATCATCGGCTTGATGATCTGTTCATCAGCCTTCGACAGGGTGGTCGTTCCGCGGGCATTGCGGAGGAACTTGTTCGTCCGCTTGATCATGCCGTGACGCTTGCCCGCCTGGGCTGCCACGACACGACCGGAGGCCGTGATCTTGAACCGCTTCTTGCAGCTCGACTTCGTCTTCATCTTGGGCATTTTCATCTCCTCGATTCAGAGTGTGACGCATGGGGAGGCATGCCACTGACGGCCATCCATGCGGATATTCGAGCGCGTCCTATACTGCCGGGCCGCCCCTTGCGCAAGTCCCAAAGGGCGGTCAGTTCACGTAGCGGCCCACGACCCGGACAAAGACATCCGGGATACCGGCAAAGGTATAACCGCCCGGCTGGGAATAAAGAGCCAACGCGATCAGGCTGCCGCCGATCATCACCAGAATGGCCGCAGATCTGGGGGCGCGCCCTTCGGAAAAGGCGCTGATGACCGCCGGAAAGGTAAATGCGACGAGCACGATGCCCACCACAAGTGCCAGATCCCAATCCATGATCTACCCCGCTCGTTACTGCACGGAACTAGATCTACTCTGGATCAGCACTGTAAATCAAACGTTCCTGACAGGGAGCGACGCGCAGGATATTTGTCGAGCCCGGCGTGTTGAACGGAACACCGGCCGTCACGACGATCATGTCATCCTCGGTGGCAAGCCCCAGATCAAGCGACGCGCGCACCGCACTGACCACCGCGCCCTTGAACCGGTCGATCGGGCCGGTGATCACGTTGTTCGTGCCCCATGACAGGCACAGCCGCCGCGCTGTCGAGGGTTCGGTCGTCAGCGCGATGATCGGCACGCGGGGCCGTTCGCGCGACACCAGAAGCGCGGTTGTCCCGCTTTCGGAAAAGCAGCAGATCGCCGCGACCTTGGTCGCTTCGGCAATCTCGCGGGCGGCGGAAACGATGCCGTCGGCCACGCTGGTCCGTTCGATCCTGCGGGAGGCTTCGATGATCTCGGTATAGGTCGGATCGCTTTCCACTTCGGCGGCAACGTTGTCCATCGTGCGCACAGCCTCGATCGGGTATTGGCCCGCGGCACTTTCGGCCGACAGCATGACCGCGTCGGTGCCCTCGTAGATGGCCGCCGCCACGTCCGAAACCTCGGCCCGGGTCGGCATCGGGCTGTCGATCATGGATTCCAGCATCTGTGTCGCCACGATGACCGGTTTGGCCACGGACCGGCATTTGCGGATCAGGCGCTTCTGGATCGGGGGGACGTTCTGCACGGGCAGTTCGACACCCAGATCGCCGCGGGCCACCATGATCCCGTCCGACACTTCGAGGATCGCGTCAAAGGCATTCACGGCGGCGGGCTTTTCGATCTTGGACAGGATCGCCGCCCTGTCGCCCGCCAGACGCCGGGCCTCGATCACATCGGCGGGCCGCTGGACGAAACTGAGGGCAAGCCAGTCGATCCCCAGCTCGCATACGAATTCCAGATCGTCGCGATCCTTCTCGGAGAGGGCCGCAAGAGGCAGCACGACATCCGGCACGTTCACGCCCTTGCGGTTTGAGATCGTGCCGCCGACGATCACCTCGCAATCGGCGAAATCGGCTCCGCATTCCCGAACCCGCAGCTTGATCTTGCCGTCATTGACCAGAAGGTGCGATCCGGGTTCGAGCGCGTCGAAGATTTCCTTGTGCGGCAGGGTCACGCGGGTGGCATCGCCGGGCTTGTCCACGAGGTCGAGCCGGAAATCGGCACCGACCTCAAGCTCCTCGCCCTCGGGACGGGCGAAGGTTCCGACGCGCAGCTTGGGGCCCTGAAGATCCGCGAGGATCGCGATCGGCGTGCCCATCTCCTTTTCGATGCGGCGAATGATGCTGTGCCGTTCGCGGATTTCGTCATGCGATCCGTGGCTCATGTTCAGGCGGAACACGTCGGCCCCGGCCTCGATCAGGGCTCGGATCATCTCGTAATCGCTCGATGCCGGTCCAAGTGTCGCGACGATCTTTACATTGCGATGACGTCTCATCGGTTTCCTCGATTCATGTCTGGGCCGGCGTTACCGCTAACAGCTCTTTGTTTGCGCCCTTATTGCGCAATTCCTTTCGGCGGACAACTGGCCTAGAAGGTGCACCGGAAAGAAGTTGTTCATGCAGGACCCTCATGGAGCACGATGCTTACGAAATCCTTGGCGAGGACCGTCCGGGCCGGTGGCTGATCACCTGTGATCACGCGACCAACCATGTCCCCGACTGGATCGACGGCGGCGATCTTGGCCTGCCGCCCGCCGACATGGCGCGCCACATCTCCCATGATCCCGGTGCCGCCGGCGTGACGCGCGCCCTGGCGGAGGAATTGCACAGCCCGGCGCTGTTGTCCAATTTCTCGCGCCTCGTGATCGACCCCAATCGCGGGGAGGACGATCCCACGCTTCTGATGCGGCTGTATGACGGCACGGTCATTCCCGCGAACCGCCACGCCGGCCCGGACGAACGGGAGTTGCGGCTGGACCGGCTCTATCGCCCCTATCACAGGGCCTATGCCGGACTTGCCGCGCGGCGCAGCGACACGGTGATCGCCGCGATCCACAGCTATACGCCAAAGCTGCGCGGACGCCCGCCCCGGCCATGGCAGATCGCGGTCCTGTATTCGCATCGCGACGACCGGCTGGCCCGGCCGATGATCGACCGGCTGCGCGAGGAGCCTGACCTCAGCGTCGGCGAGAACCAGCCCTATAGCGGCCACCTTCCGGGCGATTCCGTCGACCGCCATGCCCTGGCCCATGGCCGCCCGAACATCCTGATCGAGCTGCGCAACGATGTCATCTCGACGCCGGATGCCCAGCGGCACTGGGCGCGCCGGATTGCCCCGGTGATGGAGGCGGTTCTGGCCGCGTCGGGGCTGTGATGCGGTTCGGGGCGGTCATCTTCGACCTCGATGGAACGCTTCTCGATACCGAGACGCTGATGATCGACGCCGGGCTTGCGGCACTTGCCGCTCTTGGCCATCCGTCGCGGCAGGACGTGCTGCAATCGCTGGTCGGCATTGCCTCGGATCAGGGTGCGGGGATCCTCGAGGCCGCCTTCGGCGACGCGTTCGACCTGCAGGCGATGGAACTGCACTGGCAGACTGAAATGGACCTTCGCCTTGCTGCAGGGATCCCCCTGCGCCCCGGTGTCGATGCGCTTCTCGATCATCTGGACAGGATGGCCATGCCCCGCGCTGTCGCCACCAATTCGCAGACCGGCTGGGCGGTGACGAACCTGGACCGCGCGGGCATTGGCCACAGGTTCGAACGCCACTTCCTGTTCGGGCGCGACCGGGTCGATGCGCCCAAACCCGCGCCGGACCTGTTTCTGCATGCCGCCCGCGCGCTGGGTCAGTCGCCGTCGCGCTGCCTTGTCTTCGAGGATTCCGACACCGGGGTCGCCGCGGCCCTTGCCGCAGGCATGACCGTGGTGCAGGTTCCGGACCAACGGCCCCCCGCGACCCGGGACGCCCATCTCGTCGCGGCCACCCTGATCGAGGGCGCGCGGGGCATCGGACTATTGCCCTGAAAGGAGTGACAGATGGATATCGACGAGGAAACCCGCATCCGCATCGAGGCCGCCGCCTTTCGGCGCCTGCGTCAGCACCTGATCGAGGATCGGCCGGATGTGCAGAATATCGACCTGATGAACCTTGGCGGGTTCTGCCGCAACTGCCTGAGCCGCTGGTTTCAGGAAGCCGCGGCCGAGGAAGGCATCGACATGACTAAGGATGAGGCCCGCGAGGACTATTACGGGATAACCATGGCCGAATGGAAATCCCGGTATCAGACCGATGCCACGCCCGATCAGCAGGCCGCCTTTACCGAGGCCTTTGCCCGCAATGTCGGGAAGGACGGCTGAGACCCGCCTTTTCGCACCATTGCCATGAAAAACGCCGCGCCTCCGGATCGGGGGCGCGGCGTCCGCGTGTGGGGCCTGCCGTCAGAGCAGGAAGTCGGATTCCGTGACCATCGACAGCGTATGCAGCTCGATCGCCATGTCGGCGTCGCTGTCCCCGTCCAGATCGATGAAGGCCAGGTTGTAGGTCCAGTCCGCTTCCATCAGGACCCGGACCTCGCCGATGCCCGTTCCGCTGAAATCAAGGTCGCCGATATAGGACATCTCCTGATTGCCGGCAGTTGAGGCGTCGCCATCCATGAATACGAGGCGCACCTTGTCGATACCTACCTCGAAATCCATGATCATGTCACGGTCGCCCTCGGCGGTGCCGCTTTCCTTGGTCCGCCGAAACTCGAACTGGTCGGCCCCGGCGCCGCCGATGATCACATCGGCGCCCATGCCCGACCAGATCCAGTCGTCGCCGTCGCCCCCGTCAAGGGTGTCGTCCCCTTCGAAACCGACCAGGAAATCATTCCCGCCATTGCCCGTCAGGACGTTGTCGAATTCGTTCCCGATCAGGCCGTCGGTCTGGTTGCTTCCGGTCGCGTTTTCGATAACGACACCCGCCGCAATCGTGTAACCGCCCGCAATGGGATCTCCGTTGGAATCGAAGGTGTTGCTGATGTAGCCGCCGCCGCCATCCTCGTATTGCAAGGTCGCGGCGCGCAGATCGATGATCGCCGAGCCTGAACTGGCGTTGACGATTTCATCGGTTCCACCGGTATCCCAGATCCCGGTGAAGCCCTGACCCGATCCTTGCAGATCAGTCATCGCGTACACATCGTTGCCGGAATTGGTGGTCATGTTCGCGCCATACTTCTGTTGAAGCACAGCAATATCCAGAGCCATCGGGCCGGTCTCGTAGCCCCAGATGCTCTCTCCCGGCATGGGAGCATAGGCCGGCGCCCCGGAATTGTAGGACATCATCGTATAGACGCCCTGGTTCAGGTCGAAATCGCCGTAGTCACCCTGTGAGGACGAAACGCCTTCCATGACCGGAGACCCGCCGCCCGTGTCATGCGGGTGAGCCATGCCAAGCCCGTGGCCAAGCTCGTGGATGATGGTCACGAAACCCCAGCCGCCCACCTCGAGGTCGCCACCGGCATTGCGGTCCCACAGGCCGGTGTTGAAGACGCCGACACCTTCGTTCCGTTCTTGGGGCGGGTTGAAATAACCGTAGAAGCCCGAGGTCTGCCCCCCGTCATCGCCGACAAGGAAGAAATCGGCATTCGCGCTGTCGGTCACGATTTCGAAGGTGACATTGGCGACGGAGGAGATCCGGTCGAAGGCCTCCTGAAACTGGCCCTGCTCATAGGCGTTCAGGCCCTCGGCGGTGATGCCGTCGAATGTCTCGCCGTTCTGGGCGAAATAGACGCGGATGTTGTTCGTCCCGCCGGTGTCGACGCTCACACCGCCCCAGTCGATGGCGTCAAGCGGGCTTGGCGGAACGTATTCGCCGACGGACAGCGCGTAATCGCCCGTCCGCATCCCGTTATTCTGCGAGACCGACACGTAATAGGTGCCCGTCGCCGGCACATCGAGCACCAGTTCCGGATCCGACCCGAAGGTTGCCGTCACAGAATCGATGAGGTTGCCGTCGCTGTCATACAGCTCGATCACGCCACCGAAGAAACTCGCATCCAGTGTGATTGCGACGGTCTGACCGCCATCAAGGTCGACGGCGATCCAGTCCTCGTCGCCCGCGGTGCCGATCGTCCCCTCGAACACGTCACCGAATTCCATCGACGCATCGGTGGAGAGGTCCGCCGCCGCATCGCCATCCTCGATCACGGTCGCTGCATTGGTTCCTCCGGGCGGCACGAAGGCCACCCCCCCCGGAAAATTCAGCTCTCCAGACGGTTCACAACTGCAGCGAACAATATCTTCTTCCATAATTGGTACTCCACTTCAAAACGTCGTCCGGCGCACCCGAGCCTTCAACGAAAGATACCGAACGCTCCCTCCGAACATTTCTCTAACTCATTCCGAAACACCTGTCATGCCAAATCCCGCGGGCGATTTCGGCTCCAGAAGTGGGAGGTCAGGCCTGTTGAAACACGTCGATGAACGGGCGTGACCCGACGGCTGAGCGGACCCGCCGCTCATCACCGGCCCCAAGGTCGCCGCCCGTATGTGCGCGGATCGTGGCCGCGCCGTCCAGCTCTTCGACGATACCCCCCCGGGACCGCCGGGGCGGTGGCCGTCAGATCGCGGTCTTCAGGCTTTCGTCGAGGTAGATTTCCCGCAGCCGCGCGGCGACCTGACCGGGCGTGCCCTTGCCCACGGTCGTGCCGTCGATCTCGACCACGGGCATCACGAACGTGGTGGCCGAGGTGATGAAAGCCTCGTCCGCCGCCTTGGCCTCGTCGATGGAAAAGTTCCGCTCCTCGACCACCATCTGCGCCTCGGCGGCAAACCGAAGAACGGCGGCCCGGGTGATGCCATGCAGGATCTCGGTCGACAGGGCACGGGTCACGATGGTGTTGCCCGTGACGATATAGGCGTTGTTCGATGTGCCTTCGGTCACGAACCCGTCCTCGACCATCCAGGCATCGTCGGCGCCCGCCTTCTTCGCCATCATCTTGCCCATCGACGGGTAAAGCAGCTGCACCGTCTTGATGTCCCGCCGGCCCCAGCGCTGATCCTCGATCGAGATTACGCGGATGCCCTTGCCTGCCGCGGGGCCATGCGCCAGCCCCGGCTTCGACTGGGTGAACAGAACGACAGTCGGCGGCGTCTCCTCGGGGTCGGGAAAGACGAAATCCCGGTCGCCCGGCGCACCGCGCGTTACCTGAAGATAGACCAGCCCCTCCTCGATCGCGTTCCGCGCCACCAGTTCGCGGTGGATCTCCAGAAGGGCATCCCGGTCCATCGGCGGGGCCATGTCCAGCTCGGACAGGGACCGCTCCAGGCGCACCGCGTGCCCCTCGAAATCGATCAGCTTGCCCTTCAGAACCGACGTCACCTCATAGACGCCATCGGCCATGAGAAACCCCCGGTCGAAGATCGAAATCCGGGCCTCTTCCTCGGGCAGGTAGTCTCCGTTGACATAGACGATACGGCTCACGGCGCTGGCTCCTTTGCGGTTTGGATCCGTTTGGCGCCAACGCGCCGCGCGGTCAAGCCGCTCGGACCTGTTCCACATCGCTTTCATCTTTCCCCAAATACCTCCGGGGGGAGGCCGCAGGCCGGGGGGCAGCGCCCCCCTCGCCCTCAGCCCCAGAGAGCCGAGTCGGCCGGGTGCACGCCCGCCGCGTCATAGGTCAGCGGCGGGTCGCGATCCTCGGCCAGCAGGAGCGGCCCATCCAGATCGGTGACCTCGGCCCCCTGCGCGACCAGGATGGCGGGCGCCATGGCAAGCGACGTGCCCACCATGCAGCCCACCATGACCTTGTAGCCTTCTGCCCGGGCCGCATCGCGCAGGGCCAGCGCCTCGGTCAGCCCGCCGGTCTTGTCGAGCTTGATGTTGACCATGTCGTATTTGCCGCGCAGCCCCGGCAGCGAGGCGCGGTCATGACAGCTTTCGTCGGCACAGACCGGCAGCGGGCGGGCGATCTCGCCCAGCATTCCGTCCTCGCCCGCTTGCAGGGGCTGCTCGACCAGTTCGACACCCAGCCGGATCAGATGCGGCGCCAGATCGGAATAGACCTCCGCGCTCCAGCCCTCGTTCGCGTCGACGATGATCCGCGCCCGGGATGCGCCGCGGCGCACGGCCTCGAGCCGGGGCATGTCATCGGGCGTGCCCAGCTTGATCTTGAGGAGCGGGCGATGCGCGTGTTTGCGGGCCTGCGCCTCCATCGCCTCGGGCGTGTCGAGAGACAGGGTATAGGCCGTGATCTCCGGACCGGGCCGGGACAGGCCGGCCAGTTCCCAGGCGCGGCGACCCGTTGTCCTTGCCTCCAGATCCCACAAGGCGCAATCCACGGCATTGCGCGCGGCACCGGGGGGCAGCGCCTCCTGCAACGCGGCCCGGGTGATCCCGTCGGGCAGCGACGCGATCTGCGCGGCGACGCTGTCGGGCGTCTCGCCATAGCGGGCATAGGGGACGCATTCGCCCCGGCCCGTGACGCCGCCGCGCGACACGCCCACGGTCAGAACGCGCGCCTCGGTTCGCGAGCCGCGGCTGATGGTAAAGGCCTGGGCAAGGCGAAATGCCTCTTCGGTGACGGATATGTGCATGCTGCCTGCCTGTCAGATCGCGGCCAGCGCGTCCACCAGACGGGCCGCGCCGTGGCGGTAGGGATCGACCGTCGGAAGCTCCATCCGCGCCTCGATCTCGGCGCAGACCTCCCGCGCCTCGTCCTCGCCCAGCGCCTTGGTGTTGACCGAGATGCCGGCCACGACGCAATCAGGGTTGGCGATCCGTGCCAGAGCCAGCGCCTGGTCGCGCAGCGCCTCGAGGCTGGGCAGCGGGTAATCCGGCAGGCCCCGCATATGGGTGCGGGTCGGTTCATGGGCAAGGATCAGCGCGTCGGGCCGCCCACCATGGATCAGCGCCATCGTGACCCCCGAATAGGAGACATGCCACAGGCTGCCCTGACCTTCGATGTGATCCCAGTGATCGGGGTCATTGTCCGGCGTCAGCCATTCGACCGAACCGGCCATGAAATCCGCGATGACCGCGTCGAGGGGGATGCCCTCGCCCGTGATCAGGATCCCCGTCTGGCCGGTGGGCCGGAACGAGGATTTCATGCCCCGCGCCTTCATCTCGGCATCCATGGCAAGGCCCGTATACATCTTGCCCACGGAACAATCCGTGCCGACCGCGAGGCAGCGTTTGCCGCTGCGCGGCGCACCGTTCGCGATCGGATAGGAGACGGTGGGGATGCGCACGTCATGCAGGGTCCGGCCCGTCCGTTCGGAGGCCTGGCGCAGGGTTTCGGAGTTGCGTAGCAGGCTATGCAGGCCGCTGGCGATGTCGAACCCGGTCTCCAGCGCCGCGACCAACACATCGAGCCACGCCTCCGAGAACACCCCTCCGCGATTGGCGACACCGATGACCAGCGTCCGCGCACCGGCCTTGTAGGCCTGCGCAAGCGTCATGTCGGGCGCGCCGACATCGGCCCGGCAACCCTCCATCCGGAACTGGCCCACGACATATTCCGGGCGCCAGTCCTGAATCCCTTGGGCAACTTTTGCGGCAAGCTGGTCATGCGCGTCGCCGAGGAACAGCAGATAGGGTGTGCGAATCATGGGAACGCCTCCTTGTGACGCGTCGAGGATCGCAGGTTCGGCGTGGCAAATCTTGCCGATCTGACCTGCTTCGGGGCGGTTTTCGGCGAATTTTCCCGGGATCGAGGGTGCTTGCGCGATATCCTCCCGCCGCGCCCGGGATTTGCGCAGGGCCACAACACGCCCCGGGGGCAATGCTGCACCCGCGAAACGCCCCTTGAAGCCCGATAAGCAATTATCTATCGGTTGGACCTGAAAAAACGACATTTCATTACCCGGAGAACCGCATGTCCTTCCGCCTTCAGCCCGCGCCGCCTGCCCGCCCGAACCGGTGCCAGCTTTTCGGCCCCGGCTCCCGGCCCGCGATCTTTGAAAAGATGGCGGCCTCGGCGGCCGACGTGATCAACCTCGATCTCGAGGATTCGGTGGCGCCCAGCGACAAGGACACCGCCCGCGCCAACATCATCGCCGCGACCCGCGATATCGACTGGGGCACCAGGACGCTCAGCGTGCGGATCAACGGGCTCGATACCCCGTTCTGGTATCGCGACGTGGTGGATCTGATGGAACAGGCGGGCGACCGGCTGGACCAGATCATGATCCCCAAGGTGGGCTGCGCGGCGGACATCTATGCGGTCGACGCGCTCGTCTCGGCGATCGAAGCCGCGAAAGGTCGCGCGAAGCGGATCAGTTTCGAGGTCATCATCGAAAGTGCCGCCGGCATTGCCCATGTGGAGGAGATCGCGGCCGCCTCGCCCCGAATGGCAGCGATGTCGCTGGGAGCGGCCGATTTCGCGGCCTCGATGGGGATGCAGACCACGGGCATCGGCGGCACGCAGGAGAACTACTACATGTTGCGCGACGAGGCAAAGCACTGGTCCGATCCGTGGCACTGGGCGCAGGCGGCCATCGTCGCGGCCTGCCGGACCCATGGCGTCTTGCCGGTCGACGGGCCGTTCGGCGATTTTTCCGATGACGAGGGGTTTCGCGCGCAGGCGCGGCGGTCAGCCACGCTGGGGATGGTCGGCAAATGGGCCATCCATCCCAAGCAGGTGGCGCTGGCCAACGAGGTCTTTACTCCGTCCGACGCGGCCGTCGCCGAAGCGCGCGAGATCCTTGCCGCGATGGAGGAGGCCAAGGCCCGCGGCGAAGGGGCGACCGTCTACAAGGGACGGCTGGTCGACATCGCCTCGATCAAGCAGGCCGAGGTGATCGTGCGGCAATCCGAAATGATCGCGGCGGCCGGCTGAACCGGAAGGCAGGTGCCCCCCGCGGGGGGGCATCTGCAAAGGCCTGTCAGGCGAAGGATTTCGCGCGGCGCGGACCGCCCGCGCGGTTGCCGGGCTTTGCGCTGCCGGGCCTCGCTCCGCCCGGTTTGCCACCCCGGCCCGAACCGCCGCCACGGCGCTTGGGCGCGGGTGCCGAAACCTCCCACGGCCGGCCGGATCCGACGGGCACCGACTGCTTCATCAGCTTTTCGATGCCGCGCAGATCGCCCATCTCGTCGGGTGCGCAGAATGCGATCGCCGCGCCATCGGCACCGGCTCGCGCCGTGCGGCCGATCCGGTGGACATAGGTATCGGCCACGTTCGGGATCTCGTAGTTGTAGACATGCTTCACGTCGGGGATATCAAGCCCGCGTGCTGCGACATCCGTCGCAACAAGAACCTTGATCGTGCCGGCACGGAATTCGCGGATCGCCCGGTCGCGCTGACCCTGGCTTTTCGCGCCATGGATCGAGGCCACGGAAAAGCCCTGCTTTTCAAGGTTCCGGGCCAGCTTTTCCATCCCGTGTTTCGTGCGCCCGAAGACCAGCGCCCGTTCGTCGGTATGCTTGGACAGCATCTCTGCCAGCAGGCCTGACTTTTCGGACTGGGCGATGAAATGCACGCTCTGGCGGATACGGTCCACGGCCTGGCCGGGAGGGTCGACTTCGATGCGTTCGGGATCGGTCAGGAAGGCGCCCGCAATCTCGGCCATCTGCTTGGGCATCGTGGCGGAGAACAGCATTGTCTGCCGCTCTTCCGGCAGAAGCCCGGCGATCCGGCGCAGCGCGTGGATGAAGCCCAGGTCAAGCATCTGGTCCGCCTCGTCGAGCACGAGGAACCGGGTGGAACCCAGTGACACGGCACCGCGGTCGAGCAGGTCGATCAGGCGGCCGGGCGTCGCCACCAGAAGGTGGACGCCGCGTTCCATCTTGCGGATCTGGCCGGTGATGCCCGCGCCGCCCACGACCAGACCGGTGCGCAGACCGGTATCCTTCGTATAGACGGACAGCGCATCGACGATCTGGCGGGCCAGTTCACGGGTGGGGGCCAGAACCAGCGCCACGGCAGACTTGCTGGGCGCCTTGGTCTGGTTCTTGAGCAGGCTGTCGATCATCGGCAGGCCAAAGGCCGCCGTCTTGCCCGATCCGGTCTGGGCAAGGCCCATCACGTCGCGGCCTTCCATTGCCGCCGGAATGGCGCGCTTCTGGATCGGGGTGGGTTCGGTCAGTCCGGCCTCTTCGAGGGAGGCCACGAGACGGGGCGCGAGCCCAAGCATATCGAAATCCATGTCGGATCAATCCTTTTCGGGCCGGGCCGCCACGTTCGCGTGGCCGATCCGGCAAGATGAACCGCACCGCGCGGCCGCGTCATGCGGCACGCACCCGGCGCGGGCGTACAGGGTGGCGGCACACGCTGACCGTCGGGCGGACTCCCCCCGGCCGTCATGCCGCGGCCCCTCGCGTGATGATGGGAACCTTTTGCGCCGTCGTCCTGCGCCCCTGTCCGGATCAAGACCGATCCGGCCCTCGGGGCGCGCTGCTCACGCGGCAGCGGTCGAAGGCGTTGAGTGGCACATGGCGGGTCTGTCGCACAAAGTCAATGCCGCCGCGATAAAGGGGCATTGCGGTGTTGCCAGCCCTTTTCCTGCCCTGCACCAGGCCGTAAAGTCCTGCCAAAGATGGCGCCCGCAAGCGTCGCGACATCGCCGGAGGGGCCGGGCAGTGGCACATATCATCGTCGTCGGAAACGAAAAGGGCGGGGCCGGCAAGTCCACCGTCTCGATGCATGTGGCGACGGCACTCGCCCGGATGGGCCACAAGGTTGGCTGCGTCGATCTGGACCTGCGGCAGAAATCGCTGGCCCGGTATTTCGGAAACCGCCGCCGGCACATGGAAGAGCAAGGCTTCGACCTGCCAACCCCCACCTATTCGGAATTACCCGAAATCAGCGAAGGCGACCTCAAGCCCGGCGAGAACATCTACGATCACCGGCTGTCGGCGGCGGTGGCCGGACTGGACGGCGAAAGCGACTTCATCCTGATCGACTGTCCCGGCTCGCATACCCGGCTCAGCCAGATCGCCCACAGCCTCGCGGATACGCTGATCACGCCGCTGAATGACAGCTTCATCGATTTCGACCTGCTGGCCCATATCGCCACCGACGGCGAAACCATCGAGGGGCCGAGCGTCTATTCCGAGATGGTGTGGAATGCGCGCCAGCTGCGCGCGCAGGCCGGGCTGGATCCGATCGACTGGATCGTGGTGCGCAACCGTCTTGGCGCGCAGAACATGGTCAACAAGCAGAAGATGGAAAAGGCGATCGGCAAGCTGTCGCGCCGGATCGGGTTTCGCACGGCACCGGGCTTCAACGAGAGGGTGATCTTTCGCGAACTGTTCCCGAGGGGGCTGACCCTGCTGGATTTGCGCGATGTCGGCGTCGAAAAGCTCAACATCTCGAATGTCGCGGCACGGCAGGAATTGCGCGACCTGATCCGCGAACTCAGGCTCCCGGGTGTGACCGTCGATTTCTGACCGGCTCAGACGGTGCGACGGGGCAAGCTGTTGCGCAGGGTTGTGAGCAGGGACCGGTCGGCTTCGGAAAGATCGGGCTGGGCGGAATCGCCCGCATGTGCATCGCGGGCGTCATCGCGCGAGGATGTGCCGTCATCCTGAACACCGAGGAAGAGCGGCACCAGACCGAAGAGACCTACAAAACCGCCGATCCGGGCGAACAGCCCAAAGATCGTGGAGCCGTCGGCCATGACCGGATTGGCAGCGCGCAACTGCAGAACGACCCCGACCAGAAGGATCACAACGCTCAGGCCCAGATACGGAAGCGGTCCGATCCGGATCGTCTTGGTCAAGAGTGTCGTAACGGGTTTCATTTCCGATCTCCAACAAGGGACAAGACCGAATCTGCTCCCGGATTGGGGCCACAGCGTGACGCTCAGACGCGGCAAAAAGGGCATTTCAGCGCCGCTCGATGGTCAATTGCGGCCAAGGCGCGCAAGACGCCCGCGACAATAGCGGACGGGCCGACAAAATTGTTTCCAAAGGAAGGGGAAAGTGGCGGACTGGGAAGGATTCGAACCCTCGACCCCCTGATTCGTAGTCAGGTACTCTATCCAACTGAGCTACCAGTCCGCGGAGTGGGGCCGATCTATTACTGCTGCGCGACCAATGCAAGGACGAAATCCCGCCCGCGGATCATTCGGCCGCCGAGTCCATCGAGATGTTGGACTTGGGAAGGCATATGGCGAATTCGGTCCCGCCCTCGCCCGACTTGCGAAGTTCAAGCCGCCCGCCATGGCCGCGCACCAGTTCGGCAGAAATCGCGAGGCCAAGCCCGGAACCGCCCCGTGTCGCGCCGCCCTGGAACGGCTGGAACAGATGATCGACTGCCTTCTTGGGCAGGCCCGGGCCGCTATCGGAGACGCAAATCCACCAGGCGGCATCATCCTCTTCGGCGGTGACCCGGATCCAGCCGGGCTTGCGCGAGGCGATGATGGCCTGGCGCGCATTGCGCACAAGGTTCGTCAGGACGCGGTGGATCTGCTCTCCGTCGGCCCGCACTTCCAGCGACGGGTCTATCTCCGCGCCGATCTCGATGTCGTGGTCGGCGCTCGCCAGCTGTTCGCTCTCGGTGACATCGGCCGCCAGTTCGGACATCCGCACCCAGCCCAGGCGCGGCGGCGGCTCTTCGGCGCGCCCGAAGGCCAGCGTCGATTCGCACAGGTTGACCGCCCGGGTGATCGACCCCACGAGTTTCGGCGCCATGCGGCGGACCAGCGGGTCCTCGGAGGTTTCGATCCGGTCCACGAAAAGCTGGGCAGAGGTCAGGATGTTGCGCAGGTCATGGCTCACCTTCGCGACCGCACCGCCCAGCTGTGCCAGACGTTCCTTCTGTTTCAGGGCGCCGGTCAGGTCGGTTTGCAGGCTGGCCAGCGCGTCTTCGGCCTCGCGCAGTTCGGTCACGCGCGACGAGGGCCGGATGATCCGGCGGGTATCTTCGGGCTCTTCGGCATATTCCTGCATGGTGGCCACGACCCGCTTGATCGGGCGCACGATCAGGCTTTGCACCGCAAGGAACAGCAGACCCGCGGTCACGATCGAGATCACGAAGGACAGCACAAGGATGCGCAGCCCGTAATCCACCATCGCCGCGCGCAGTGGCGCGGTCTCCAGCGTGACCTCGATCAGGAGGCCACCCTCCTGCACCGGGTTGCCCATGACCCGGATGATCCGGTTCTCGGGGTCGGCGAGCCGCGCCATCGCGTCGGCGATCAGGGTCAGGCTTGACGCGTCCCTCAGATCAAAGGTGTCGGTGATCGGTGACGGGATCGGGGAGGACAAGGCCAGCTGGCGTATCTCGTCGCGCCTGAGAACGACGTTCAGCACCTCGGCATTCTCAAGCAATTCCCGTTCGAGTTCCGCATCCAGCATGTCGTCGGCCAGCAGCGCAAGCGACGCGATCTGCGCCCGTTCGAGCCGGGCCAGAAGGTAATCCTCCCGGAACCGCGCGACAGAGGGCACGAAGATCATGATCTCGGCCAGCATGACGAAGATCGTCGTCAGGATCAGGAAACGTCCCGAAAGGGAATTCAGCATCGCCGCTCTGGCCTCACGGTAGATAGGTCTGCACGAATCGGACAACCTTCTTGACCGTGCCGTTTTCGAACAGCCGGGGCGAGAAATAGGCGCTGGCCGCGCGTTTGTTGACCTCGCCCAGCGTCGGGTAGGGCAGGACGGTGCCGGCGATGGCCGACATCTTCATGTTGTTGGCGATGGCCATGGCCCACAGTCCGATCAGCTCCCCTGCTTGCGGCCCCACGATGGAGGCTCCGACAGGCCTTCCTTTCACGACCATAACCTTCACAAGGCCCCTTGTCTTGCCCTCTGCCATGGCCCGGTCGTTATGGGCGAATACCGCGCGCACCACCTCGAGAGCGGCCCCATGCTTCTTTCTTGCCTGCGCCTCGGTCAGACCGACCTGGGCCAGTTCGGGGTCGGTATAGGTGGCCCAGGGGATATGCGAGGTCTTCGCCTTGGCCGGAAGCCCGAACAGCATGGCACGCACGATGACGCCTGCATGATACCCCGCCACATGGGTGAATTGCAGCCCGCCCGCCGCATCGCCGATGGCATAGACGCGCTTGTTGGTGGTCGATCGCAGGCCCGCATCCAGGCGCACTCCGCCCCGGTCACGGGCGACGCCGCCCTTGTCCAGATCGAGCCCGTCGAGATTGACCTTGCGTCCCACCGCCATCAGAAGGTGCGAGCCGGTGAAATCGCCCATGTTGGTGTGGATGGTCACGGCGCCATCCTTCGTGCCCGAGACCTTTTCGGCCATGGCGCCTTCGACGATCTCGACCCCTTCGGCGCGCAGGTTGTCCAGCACGATGGCCGCCAGTTCGGGATCGTCCTTGCCCATGGCCGTGGCGCCCTCGATCACGGTGACCCTGGACCCAAGCCGGACATGGGCCTGCGCCATCTCCATCCCGATGGGGCCGCCGCCCACGATCAACAGATGATCGGGTCTCTCGCGCAGATCGAAGATGGTCTCGTTGGTATGCACCGTCACGTCATCCAGCCCCGGGATCGGCGGGACCAGAGGACCGGAGCCCGTGGCGATGACGATCCGGCGGGCCCGGATCACCGTGTCGCCCGCCTGAACCTCCCGGTCGGAGATGAAGCGGCCGAATTCGCGGATCACGGTGACGCCGAACCCCTCGAACCGTTCCTGGCTGTCCACAGGGGCGATGGCCGCGATCACTGCATGGACGTGATCCTTGGCGGCGGCATAATCGACGATCGGCTTGGCGGGTGCCACGCCCAGTGCAGCACCGCTTTCCATCGCATGGGCCTGCTTGGCCGAGGCGATCAGCGCCTTTGAAGGAACACAGCCGTAATTCAGGCAATCGCCGCCCATCTTGTGCCCTTCCAGCAGGACGACCCGCGCACCCATCTGCGCAGCGCCCGCCGCGACAGAGAGACCGCCCGAACCGGCGCCGATGATGCAGATATCCGTCTCGATCCGTGGCATGGCCTAGAGACCCTTTCTGCCGCGCACGGCCTTGATGATTATGGGCAGGGCGGCCAAGGCACACAGGCCGAGGATCGGCAGCAGGATCTGCGGCTCGAAGATGATACCGAGGTTCGGCGTCTCGCCGCGGGCGAAGACGTCGCCCAGACCCGCGCCCACCGAGGTATAGACAAGCCCGCCGGGGATGATCCCGAAGAAGGTCGAGATCACGAAACGTGACAGAGGCACACCGACAAGTGCGGGGACCAGATTGGCGACAAAGAACGGCACAGCGGGAACCAGCCGGATCAGGAAGAGCATCGACCACTGATTCTCGTCGATCCCGTCCTTGATCCTCTTCACCGTGCCGTCGCTGGCCTCCATCCTCGCCGCGAGCCTTTCGCCCAGACCCCAGCGGGCGGCAAGAAAGATGGCGATGGCACCCAGCGTCGCGGCGGTGACGTTGAACAGAACGCCCGGGAAGGTCGCGAACAGGAACCCGCCGGTCAGCGTGGCGATGGTCGCGCCCGGCAGGGAAAAGGCCACGATCACCACATAGGTCAGGACGAAGGCGGCGACCGTCGCGGCATAATTGGCATCGCGAAAGGCGATGAGCGCCTCGCGATTGTCGCGCAAGGTCTCGAAAGTGAGGACGTCGCGCAGGAAATAAGTCCCCGTCAGGGCAACGATCACGATCACGATCAGCGGCAATCGCCGGGTGATCGGCCTTGCGGGGGAATGGCTCATTTCCGTCATGTCCTCGTCCGTGCAACAATAGCCTGCTGTCGCCCTAGATGGCCCGCGACGTAGGGCAGGTGTAAGGGCGATCACGTCGGCTTGATACAGAACCGGCCCTTTCAAGGCGTCGGGCGCCGTGCTGTAACATTTGCCGGCGGGCGACCATGCGGTTTGTTGCAAGAAACCTCTCCTGCCCGCGTTGACAGGTGTTCCCTGCCCCCTTAAAGGACGGGCTTCGAACATTTACGGGCGACGAATCCGGCCAAACGGCCGTGACCCGCCCCAACGAGTGGAGACAGCGCGATGAAACGCACGTTCCAACCCTCCAACCGGGTGCGCAAGGCGCGTCATGGTTTTCGTGCGCGCATGGCCACCAAGGCCGGCCGCAAGATCCTGAACGCCCGCCGCGTGCGCGGCCGGAAAAAGCTCAGCGCCTGAGGCGTCGCGCCTCAGCGAGACTGAGTGCGATGATACCGCCGGCAGCCCTCGAGGATGGTGAAGACCCGCCGTCCGCTTGCGGGAAGTGGGCGGTTTTTTCGCGTCTGGAGATCCTGCGCAAGCGAGCCGACTTCATCAAGGCATCCCATGCCCGCAGGCAGGGCACGACCGGATTTCACCTTCAGGCCCGCGAACGCGGGCCGGGTGAGCCGCCCACTGGCGTGCGGGTCGGCTATACCTGCTCGAAGAAAGTGGGCAACGCCGTTGCCCGCAACCGCGCCAAGCGCCGCCTTCGCGAAGTGGCGCGCAAGGTCCTGCCGGGTTCGGGGCGCGAGGGCTGGGATTACGTCCTGGTCGGTCGCCGCGACGTGACCGCCTCCCACGACTTTGCCACGATGTGCGCCGATCTCGAGGCGGCGCTGAAACGGGTGCACACGTCATGACCCCGCTTGCCTATCTGATGTCCCTGCCCGTCCGGGGATACCGGCTTCTGTTCTCGCCCTGGTTCGGTCATGGCTGCCGGTATCACCCGACCTGTTCGGCCTATGCTCTCGAGGCGTTGCAAAAGCATGGCGGGATCAAGGGCGGCTGGCTGGCCGCGCGGCGAATTGCCCGGTGCCACCCCTGGGGCGGATCGGGCATCGACAACGTTCCGGACTGACAGCCCCTGTTGCCGGAAAGTCGCTCCTTGGGCGGACGCACAAGATTTTCCTTGGTGATTCCGGGAACCCGGACTAAGACGCGCTCATCGCAACGCCAGCAACCAAAGGAGGGCGTCATGAACATGTTCCATTACCCCCTCTCCCGTGGCGTCGCGATCCGGGCCCTGCGCGGCACTGTCCTGCGCTGACCCCATTCTGACCTTCGGGTCAGACCCTTCGACCACATCCTGACATCGCAAACCGCCCTTTCGGCTTCGGTCTGATCCCGGGATCCGTCCGTTTTCCGGAAGGATCAACCAGGGAACGGCCGTCATGGCCGCAATCACATGTCCGACACGACCACGATCGACCAGACCGACCTGATCACCGCCGCGATCGCACGGCACGGGCCACGCAGGGTCATGCTTGGCGCGCTGCGCGCCCTCCTGCGGACCGGCACGACGACGGGTCCGGCCGCGCCCGTCACTGCCCATCTGCGGCGGGACATCGGGCTTCGGCCCGAAGAACCTCCCCCCACATGGGAGTTGCTGCGGTAAACGATCCGGCGCGGCCCCTTGCGGTCGCGCCGGTCCTCAAAGCCGTTCGAAACTGATGATCACCTCGCCCACATCGACGCCCCAGCGCTGCATGTAGGCGCGGTTCAGCAGCCGATCCTCGGATTGCAGCCACATCCAGTCGTCGAAGGTGACGCGCACCGTCTCGACCGTGCCGTCGGCATTCGGGATCGGCAGGTCGATCTCGTATTGCCAGTTGAACCGGTTGCCGTCCTCGATGCCAGTGGCCACGCCGATCACTCCGGGGGCCGTGCCTTCCCATGTTTCGGGTCCGGTCTTCGTCAGCGTCCAGATACGCTGTTCTGTCGCTCCGTCCTCGTAGACGAAATCCTCGACAAGGCGCAGCCTTTCGCCGTTCCAGTCGCCCTCGATCGTCACGACGAAACTGCGCCGGACGGTGCCGAAGATATCCTGGAACTGGCCCTGTGCCACGAGGCGGCCGTCAAAGAACTCTTCCAGCTCGAGTTCCCGATCCGTCAGAAGGGGATCGTCAAGCGACGGTTTGCCGGTGCAGGCGGACAGGGCGAGGGCGGAGGCAGCTGCCAGGAGGAGGTGTTTCATGGGCTTTCTACGTAGCACGACCCCAACCGGATGCACCACCGCATCGCCGCTCTTGCCGCAGGACCCGCCGGGCTGTATCTCCGCGCCATGCTTGACGATGCCGACGACATTCACCCGCTGTTTCACGGCGCCCCCAAGACGACCGAATTCCGCAAGCTGCGCAAGCGGATAATCCGGGAGGTCAGGGAGGCCGTGGATCACTACGGCATGGTGGAGCCCGCAGCAGGTCGCGCCGAAGGTGCGCCAAACCCGAAATGGCTTGTCTGTCTGTCGGGCGGGAAAGACAGCTACACGCTTCTGGCGGCGCTATACGAATTGAAATGGCGGGGCCTTCTGCCCGTCGATCTGCTGGCCTGCAACCTCGATCAGGGGCAGCCCGGGTTTCCCGCGACAGTTCTTCCCGAATTCCTTGAAAAGATGGGCGTGCCGCACCGGATCGAATATCAGGACACCTATTCCATCGTGATGGACAAGGTTCCCCAGGGTCGGACCTATTGCGCGCTGTGTTCGCGGCTGCGGCGCGGCAACCTGTATCGGGTCGCGCGGGAGGAAGGGTGCTCGGCCGTTGTCCTCGGCCATCACCGGGACGACATCCTCGAGACCTTCTTCATGAACCTCTTTCACGGGGGGCGGTTGGCCACGATGCCGCCCAAGCTGGTGAACGAGGAGGGCGATCTGTTCGTCTATCGCCCGCTGGCCCATGTCGCCGAAGAGGATTGCGCCCGTTTTGCCGCGGCGATGAACTATCCGATCATCCCCTGCGACCTGTGCGGCAGCCAGGACGGCCTGCAACGCCAGCAGGTCAAGAAGATCCTCGACGGGTGGGAGGCCAACAGCCCCGGCCGCCGGCAGGTGATGTTCCGGGCGCTGATGAATGCGCGGCCCTCGCACCTGCTCGATCCCAAACTGTTCGATTTCGCGGGGCTGACGATCACGCAAGGGGATAGCGAGAAATCCGGCTGATTTTCCTGCCCGCTTAACCACCGCGTCATTGTTTCACCATAGCGTCCGGCCCGGTCGGGTCTGATGGGCCCGGTTTCGACACAGGCGATGCGAGGGCACATCCACCATGCACAGAGGCTATTCCTCGACCCTTTCCAGGCCACGGCCGCAGATGATTCGCCGGGCATGGCGTGTCATTCTGCTGTTGCTGGTGCCGCTGGGACTTTGGGCATCGGACTGGATCGACATGACAGACGGGGTCTTGTTGGCGGCACTCTTCGCGACGCTCCTCGTCGCGATGAACCTTCCTGCAACGGCGCCCACGCCGGTCCTGTGGCGGGATTCGTCGACCGGCTTGCCCTTGCGCGACGAACTGGTCGGCTATCTTGAGGCGGGCCTTGCCCGCGCCGACCAGCCCGGATGCGCAACCTGCGTGATGGTGATCGGGATCGACAGGTTCCGTGTCGTGGAAGAAAGGTTTTCTCACGACGAAACGCGCCAGATCCTTGCCATCGCCGCGCGCCGGATCTCGGGCTGCCTGAGGGAGGCCGACCTGACGGCGCGGCTTGACGGGCCGGTCTTCGGCGTTGGCATCCGTTCGGACGAACCGCTCGATCTCGACACGATGCTCAGGCTCGCGGGCCGCATCCAGCGAAAGCTGTCGGAACGGATCCGGCTGGGCGAGGTGTCGGTGAACATCTCGGCCTCGGTCGGGCTTTGCCTGCCCGACCGGCTCGAGGACCGGAACGCGAAGACCGTTCTGCAAGCCGCCAACGCAGCCCTGATCGAGGCCCAGCGCCAGGGCCCCGCCGCCATCCGCAGCTATTCGGACGCGATGCGCGAACGGGTCGTCCGGCGCAGCGGTCTTGCCCGGGAGGTGGTTCAGGCCCTCGAGGACGGTGACCTTCTTGCCTATTTCCAGCCGCAGGTTTCGGCACGCACGGGGCAGATCACGGGCGTCGAGACGCTCGCCCGCTGGCACCACCCCGAACGCGGCCTTGTTCCGCCGGCCGAATTCCTCCCCGCGATCGAGAATGCCGGCATGATGGACAGGCTTTGCACCCTGATGGTCGGCGAGGGTCTGCGCGCCCTCAAGACATGGGATCAGCGCGCGCTGGGGATCCCCCGGATCGGGATCAACTTTTCCCCCTGCGAGTTGGGAAACCCCAGGCTCGTCGATCATATCGCCGCCGAACTCGACCGCCACGGGATCGCTCCGGACCGGCTGGTGATCGAGGTTCTGGAAAATGTCGTCGCCGATCGTGCGGACGACATCATCATCCGCAACCTTGCTTCGCTGGCCAAGCTGGGATGCTGTCTCGACCTCGATGATTTCGGCACGGGCCATGCCTCGATCACCTCGATCCGGCGGTTTGCGATCCAGCGGATCAAGATAGACCGCACCTTCATCACCGGCATCGACGAGGACCCGGAACAACAGCGGATGGTGGGCGCGATCCTGACCATGGCGAATGAACTGAATGTGGACACGCTCGCCGAGGGTGTCGAAACCGAAGGCGAACTGGCCGAACTGAAGCGGCTGGGATGCGGCCATGTCCAGGGCTATGTCCTCAGCCGGCCGATGCCTCTGGACGAGACCTCCGCATGGATCGCCAGATACCGGTCAGGTGACGGGGCGATCATCCGGCAACTCCGCGCGATCTGACGACGGGTCGCGCAACCGCCCGGACAGCGCGTCCGGCTCAACCACCGACCCCGCGCCACCGCGATTGCCGGCAAGAGCCTGTCATCGGCCCTTGAAATACGGCAAAAGCGCTTGACCTTTTACCTTGCCCCCTGTTGAACCGGCCTGACCTGAAACGCCGCGACCAAGGGGCCGCCGATGGACGATCAGAACAGAAATCTCATACTCGCGACCGCGCTGAGTTTCCTCGTCATCCTGACCTGGTTCATCCTTTTCCCACCCGAGGAACAGGCCCCGCAGGCACCGGCGGACGAGATCTCGGAGACCGGGGCGACCCCGGTGGCGGACGCCCCCGAAGGGGTGGCCCAACAGGGCACGGCCCCCTCGGCCGAGGCCGCGCCTGAGGCCCCACGGATCGATATCGCGACCTCGCACCTGACCGGGTCGATCTCGCTTCAGGGCGGTCGTCTCGACGACCTTCTGCTGGCCACCTACCGCGAAACGCTCGACCCCGATTCCGACCTCGTGCGCCTTCTGTCGCCTGTCGGAAGCGAGCTGGCCTATTATGCCCTTTATGGCTGGGCGCCGACCGCGGGGATGGATCCCGACATGGTGCCGGGCCCCAACACGATCTGGTCCGTCGAATCGGGTGACACGCTCACTGCCGACAGCCCCGTCACCCTTGTCTGGGACAATGAAGCGGGCCTGATCTTCCGGCGCACGATTTCGGTGGACGAGGATTACCTGTTCACCATCAGCCAATCCGTCGAGAACACCACCGCAGAGGCGGTCGCCATCGCCCCCTATGGTCTGATCGCCCGCCACGGCCAGCCCGACAGCCGCCCCTTCTTCATCCTGCATGAAGGCGTGGTGCGCATGTCGGACGGAGAATTGCAGGAAACCACCTACAAGAACCTCCCCGACATGGACCCCGATCCGCGCGGCCTTGGTCAGGCGGACATCATCGAGGTGGCGGAAAACGGCTGGATCGGCTTTACCGACAAATACTGGATGACGACGCTGGTGCCCGAGCCGGGCACCGCCTTCCGGTCGACCGTGCGCTACAATGCGTCCAGCAACATCTTCCAGTCCGAAACCGTGATGCCGACCCGCACCATCGGCCCGGGCGAGACGGTCTCGGCCGAAAGCCAGTTGTTCGCCGGCGCCAAGGAATGGGAGGTCATCCGCTCCTACGAGACTGACGAAGGCATCGCAGGGTTTCTCGATTCCATCGACTGGGGCTGGTTCTTCTTCCTGACCAAACCGATCTTCGCGCTTCTGCACTGGCTCAATATCTATATCGGCAACATGGGCTGGTCGATCATCGTGCTGACGCTGATCATCAAGGCGGTCCTGCTGCCCCTTGCCTACAAGTCCTACGTCTCCATGGCGAAGATGAAGGAACTTCAGCCCGAAATGGAAAAGCTGAAGGAACAGGCCGGCGACGACCGCCAGAAGATGCAGCAGGGCATGATGGAGCTCTACAAGAAGAACAAGGTCAACCCGGCCTCGGGCTGCCTGCCGATCCTGTTGCAGATCCCGATCTTCTTCTCGCTCTACAAGGTGATCTTCGTCACGATCGAACTGCGTCACGCGCCCTGGCTGGGCTGGATCAAGGACCTTTCGGCCCCCGATCCATCGTCCATCCTGAACCTCTTTGGCCTGCTGCCCTGGGGCACGCCGGACCAGGGCTCGATCTTCTTCATCCTCTCGCTGGGTATCCTGCCGATCTTCCTGGGCATCTCGATGTGGCTTCAGCAAAAGCTGAACCCGGCGCCCACCGACGCCACCCAGAAGATGATCTTCGCCTGGATGCCCTGGGTCTTCATGTTCATGCTGGGCAGCTTTGCCAGCGGGCTGGTGCTGTACTGGATCGCCAACAACACGATCACCTTCATGCAGCAATATGCGATCATGCGCAGCCACGGGCACAAACCCGATGTGTTCGGCAACATCCTGTCCGGCTTCAAACGCGACAAGAAGGCCGCGGCCAATTCCGCCGATGCGCCCAAGAAGGGCAAGTGATGGGGCCTTCCGCAACGATCGGGCGCGCACCGCCGTCTGACAGGCCCGCCAGATGACGGCCCTGCCATTCCCCGTCGTCGAAGAGCCTGACCCCGAAGTCGCGGAAGCGGGGCGCAAGCTGTTCGCGGGGCCGGTCGATTTCGTCAAGGGCGTGGTGGCCATGGATGGCCTGCCGCCCGGTGACCGCCCCGAGATTTGCTTTGCCGGCCGGTCGAATGTGGGCAAATCCAGCCTGATCAACGCGGTCACCGGCCGCAAGGCGCTGGCCCGCGCATCGAACACACCGGGCCGGACGCAGGAAATCAACTTCTTCGCGCTGGGCGACAGCCGCTATCTGGTCGACCTGCCGGGCTACGGCTTTGCCAATGCGCCGGTCAAGGTCGTCGAAAAGTGGCAACGGCTTCTCAAGGCCTATCTCGCCGGCCGCCAGACCCTGCGCCGGGCCTTCGTTCTGATCGATGCGCGTCACGGCGTGAAGGCCGTCGATGACGAGATCATGGGCCTTCTCGACAAGGCGGCCGTAACGTTTCAATGCGTCCTGACCAAGGTCGACAAGGTCAACGCCTCCGATCTTGACCGGAGCCTTGCGCGCACCCGCGAAGCCCTCGCGAAACATCCCGCGGCCTATCCGGAGCTGGTTCTGACCTCGTCGGAAAAGGGCGACGGCATCGCCACGCTGCGGGCGATCATCGCCGGCATCGACTGACACCCCGGGGGATCGCCACGTGAAAAGGAGAGAGGACATGAACCGGGACTGGATCACCACCGCACGGACCCTGGCCGAAGCCCTGCCCTACATGCAGCGCTATGCCGGCGCGGTCGTGGTCGTGAAATTCGGCGGCAACGCCATGGGAGATGCCGCGGCGATGGCCGATTTCGCCCGCGACATCGTCCTGATGCGGCAGGTCGGCGTGAACCCGGTGGTCGTCCATGGCGGCGGCCCGATGATCAACGACATGCTGGACCGGCTGGGCATCGAATCGCGCTTTGTCCGTGGCAAGCGCGTGACCGACGAGGCCACGATCGAGGTTGTCGAGATGGTCCTGACCGGCCTTGTGAACAAGCGGATCGTCCAGGCCATCATGGATGAAGGCGGCCGCGCCGTGGGCCTGTCGGGCAAGGACGACGATCTGCTGGTGGCCGAGGCCGATGATCCGGAGCTGGGCTTTGTCGGGCGCCCGGTCGAAATGAACGTCCAGGTTCTGCGCGATCTTTTCATGGCGGGCATCATTCCCGTCGTCGCACCGGTCGCCACCGGCATGGGCGACAACGAGACGTTCAACGTGAACGGCGACACGGCGGCGGGCGCCATCGCTGGCGCGCTCAAGGCCGACCGGCTGCTCTTGCTGACCGATGTTCCGGGCGTCAAGGACGAGAGCGGAGAGGTCGTGACACAGCTGAGTGCGGCCCAGGTCCGCGAGATGATCGGGAACGGCACCATCGCGGGCGGCATGATCCCCAAGACCGAAACCGCGCTTGACGCGATCGAGGCCGGGGTCCGGGCGGTGGTGATCCTTGACGGGCGGCTGCCCAATGCCACCCTGCTCGAGCTGTTCACGGAACATGGCGCAGGGTCGATCATCCGGGCGGACCTGAACGCCCCGACCCTGACGCAGAAGTGACGCGCCTCGCCGATCTTGCCGAAATGGCCCGCGCGAACGGGCTGAACATCCACGGGATCGCCCCGGCCCGACCGGAAGACGGATTGCCCGACAGGGTGCAAAGCCTGGTTCTGCTTGGCCCGGATGAACCGGATTTCTGGAGCCGTTTCAGCACCTCGGACGAGGCCCGAGACAGCGCGCCTGATCCGCTTGACCGCTGGTCGCGGCGGGTCATCGGGCAGATGGCCTGCAAGATCGGCGGCAAGGCCTATTTTCCCTTTGGCGGCCCGCCCTGGCGCCCCTTTCTGGACTGGGCCTTGCGCAGCGGCAGGTGCTGGTCCTCGCCTGTCGGCCTCTTGGTGCATGACGAGGCAGGGCTTTTCGTCTCGTTTCGGGGGGCGATCGGGATCGACGAGGAAATCGCGTCCGATGCCGGCCAAAACCCGTGCGAAACCTGCGCCGACCGGCCCTGCATCACCGCCTGCCCGGTCGGCGCTCTCGGGCCCGAGGCCTATGACGTGCCCGCCTGCAAGGGCTGGCTGTCGACCGGCCCCGGTGCGGTCTGCATGACCGGCGGATGCCTGGTGCGGCGATCCTGCCCCGTGGGCGCAGGACGCCGCCTTGCCGCGCAATCGGCATTTCACATGGAGGCATTCAAAGGCCCATGACCCTCAGGCTCATCATCATCCGCCACGCGAAATCAAGCTGGGGCGATCCCCGTATCGACGATCACGACCGCGTGCTCAACGACCGGGGCCAGAGATCCGCCGATGCCCTGGGCACCTGGCTCATCAGGCAGGGCCATCTGCCCGACGAGGCCCTCTGTTCGACCGCGGCGCGCACGGTCGAGACGCTTGACCGGATCATGGCCTGTCTGCCGACCCGCCCGCATGTGACCCTTGAACGGCGCCTGTATCATGCCGATCCTGGCACGATCCTTGATGTCATCCGGGGTGGGACAGGCAAGACGCTTGCGGTGATCGGACACAATCCGGGAATCGGCAGCCTTGCGAATGCGATGGCCGCAACAGCCCCAGATCATCCGGAGTTTCACCGGTATCCGACGGCAGCGACGACAATCCTGGAATTCAACTCGAGCAAGTGGGCCGGCATCCGGCCCCAAACAGGCCGGATGCTTGATTTCATCGTCCCGAGGGACCTTGGTGCATGATCCCTAGTGGCCGAGGATCTGGCTCAGGAACAGCTTGGTCCGATCCGATTGCGGATTGTTGAAGAACTCTTCCGGCTCGTTCTGTTCGACGATCTGCCCCTGATCCATGAAAATGACCCGGTTGGCGACCTGCCGGGCAAAGCCCATCTCGTGGGTCACGCAGAGCATCGTCATCCCTTCTTCGGCCAGCTGGATCATGGTGTCGAGCACCTCCTTGATCATCTCGGGGTCAAGCGCCGAGGTCGGTTCGTCGAACAGCATGATCCGGGGTTTCATGCATAGTGACCGTGCGATGGCCACCCGCTGCTGCTGCCCGCCCGAAAGCTGGCCCGGATATTTCAACGCCTGTTCGGGGATCTTCACCTTCTCAAGGTATTGCATCGCGATTTCCTCGGCCTCTTTCTTTGGGGTCTTGCGGACCCAGATCGGGGCGAGGGTGCAGTTTTCCAGGATCGTCAGATGCGGAAAAAGGTTGAAGTGCTGAAAGCACATCCCGACCTCGGACCGGATCTTGTCGATGTTCTTGAGGTCGGATGACAATTCTGTCCCGTCGACGACGATCTGGCCCGCCTGGTGTTCTTCCAGACGGTTGATGCACCGGATCAGCGTGGATTTGCCCGACCCTGACGGGCCACAGATGACGATGCGTTCGCCCCTGTAGACCGTCAGGTTGATGTCGCGCAGGACATGAAACGTCCCGAACCATTTGTTCATCTCGGTGATCTGGATGGCCACCTCGTCGGAGACCTTCATCTGGCTCCGGTCGATTTCGCGGTCTGTCACGATGTCGGACATGATCAGGTCTCCCTAGCGGTTTTCACGCTGGAGTTTCTTCTCCAGGTAAAGTGAGTAGCGGCCCATCGAGAAGCAGAAGACAAAGAACAGAAGGCCGATAAAGGCGAACAGCTCCCAGTAGATGCCGTTCCAGTCGGTCGAGGCGCGAATGGCATTCGACAGGCCGACGGGGTCGAGAAGGCCGATGAAAACCACCAGCGTGGTATCCTTGAACAGCCCGATGAAGGTGTTGACGATCCCGGGGATCGAGATCTTGAGGGCCTGCGGCAGGATGATCAGCCGCATGGATTTCCAGTAATCCAGCCCGAGCGCGTCGGCGGCCTCGTATTGACCCTTGGGCAGGGCGGCAAGACCGCCCCGGATCACCTCGGCGATATAGGCCGCGGCGAACAACGTCACCATGATGATCACCCGCACGACGAGGTCGAGGTTGCTGCCCGGCGGAAGGAAGTAGTTGAGCAGGATCGACGCCGTGAAAAGCCAGACGATCAGGGGCACGCCGCGGATCGTCTCGATAAAGGCGACGCAGCTCTTGTTGATGATGAACAGGTCCGATTGGCGCCCCAGCGCCAGCAGGATACCCAGCGGCATCGACAGGACGATCCCCGCCACGCCGATGATCACCGCCAGCATGAAGCCACCGATCTGCCGGCTGTCCACGGGTTCAAGCCCGATACGGCCCAGATGATGATAGGTGGTCGTGATCCCGTCCTCGATCGTCATCGCCCTGTCGACCGCCGTTCCATAGGCGTCGATCTGGTCGACCACTTCGGGTGGCGTGCCTTCCGGGGCAAGGTCGGGGTTGGTCATGTTGCGCAGGTTGGGCGGCAGAGCCTCGCGGAGGGTTTCGACCTCGGCCCACAGAGCCGGCAAGGAAGCCTCACGCACCTCGAGGGTTTGGAGGTTGGTCAGAAGGTTCCGCGCCCGCGAAAGCTGCTGCCCGGCGCGGAAATGGTCCTGCGCCAGAAACGAGGCGTCGTCGCGCATCGAGGTCAGCAGAACCATCGTGTCGCCAAGATCGTCCCGGAGGGCCGCGATATCACCGGACCCTTCCTCGATCTGAGCGAGAATCGCATCCTTTTCCGCGACCGTCTCGGCGATCCGTTCGGCAACGGCGGCCTGCTCCTGCTCGATCGCGGCGATCGTCTGGGGCAGGGTTTCCAGCTGTGCCGCCAGTTCTACCTGCGCGGTATCGAACCGGCTTTCGCCCACCACGCGATAGAGCCCCTCGCTGAGATTGGGGGTGAGGACCATCCACCAGATCACCGTCACCAGGATCGCGGAAATGGCGGCCCCGATCTGACCGGCAAGGGGTGCGATCAGACGATAGGCCAGATAGCCTGCGGGAAAGCCCAGAAAGGCAAGCGTCGGCGTCCAGACCGCGCCGCCCCAGATCAGCCAGGCGGCCAGGAACGGATAGATCGCGGTAAAACCCAGAAACTGACGTGGCACCTGATCGCTGTAGAGGACCGGGGCAAGGGCCACGAACATCAGGACAAAGGCCAGGATCGGGCGCCAATAGCCTCCGGGCGGATAGAAACCGAACAGAAGCTGAAGCCAGCGATCCTCCACCACGGCCCAGCAGGCGCCGGAATGCGCATTCCCCCCATGGGCGGCCAGAACCTGGCGGCATTCGTTCAGGGACCCTGCATTCCAGACGCCGCCGAACATCCATGGCAGGAAACCGGACAGAACGAGGAAGATCACATACAGGGATACGACAGTCAGAAGGATGTTCATCCATCCCGAGAACAGGTTTTCCCGGATCCATTTGACGGCACCCTTTTCGACAAGGGGCGGCTCCTGTTCGGCAAGCATGCTCTCGCGCACATAGCGGACGGTCTGGGCGTGTGTGTCGCTCATCTCACCGCTCCCTCAGCTTGACGCGATTGTTGAAGACGTTCATCGCCGAAGAAATCACAAGGCTCAGAAACAGGTAGAACAGTCCGACCAGCAGCATGCCTTCCAGTTCCCGGCCGGTCTGGTTGATCGTGATCCCGCCCAGAGTGGACCGCACATCCATGTAGCCCACCGCGATCGCGAGAGAGCTGTTCTTGGTAAGGTTGAGGTATTGCGAGATGAGCGGCGGCACGATCACCCGAAGCGCCTGCGGCAGGATCACAAGGCTCATGGTGCGGTTCGGGCGCAGGCCAAGGGCAAAGGCCGCTTCGGTCTGCCCCTTGGAGACGGCGAGGATGCCCGCGCGCACGATCTCGGCGACGAAGGCGCCGGTATAAAGCGACAGCGCCAGCCAGAGGGCAATCAACGAGTTACGCAGATGCACACCGCCGGAGAAGTTGAAACCGCCCAGCTCGGGGTTCTCGAGCCCGATGGGACGGCCCATGACGAAAAAGACGAGGATCGCGGGGACGAAGGCGATCAGGATCGCGGGCCAGACCATGGGCAGAAGGCGCCCCGTATCGAACAGCAACTTCTTCGCATAGCCGCGATAGGCAAAGGCCCCGATGAGGGACAGCACGAAGACAATGACGACGACCACAGACCCGTCGCCCCAGACCGGCGCAGGCACATAGACCCCGCGATTGGTGATGGCGACGCTGTCGCCGAGGAACATCGACGCCGACCCGCCTTCGCGGAAATCGCGCGGTTGCGGCGTGCCCTCGGTCATGAGGGCGAAAATCAGCAGAATCCACAGAAGAAGCGGAACGTTGCGGAACCCCTCGACATAGGCCGCCATCAACTTGTTCACGATCCAGTTCTTCGACAGGCGAAGGACACCGGCGATCACGCCCAGAACGGTGGCCAGGATACATCCCAGAAATGCGACGAGTATGGTGTTGAGAATGCCGACGAGGGCCGCGCGACCATGAGTCGACTGGCTGTCATATTCGATCAGGCGCTGGTTGATGTCATATCCCGCAGGCTGCCGCAGAAACCCGAAATCGAAATCCTTGCCCAGGGCCTGAAGGTTCTGAATCGTATTCGAAACAAACCAGCTGATCGCCAGGACAAGAAGGATCATCGCGACCACCTGGATCGTCATTGAGCGATAGCGCGTGTCATAGATAAGCTGATTGAACCGGAAGCCCTGCTTGGGCGGATCCGTGATTGTCGTCATCTGTGGTCTCCCCGGTCAGTTGACGCCCGCTGCTCAGCCGGTTTGCCCGGATTTTCATGTGCGCGGGATGTCTGCCGCCATTCTGGCGGCCCGTTATTGGAAAAGGGCGCGGCGATTGCCGCGCCCTTTCCTTCGGGTCTTAACGGAAGGGCGGGGAGTAGATCAGGCCGCCTTCGGTCCACTGTGCGTTCAGGCCGCGCGCCAGACCGATCGGGGTATTCTCACCGATCGTCTGCTCGAACAGCTCGCCGTAATTGCCCACGGCCGAGATCGCGGCCACGGCCCAGTCAGCCTCGAGGCCAAGCATAGCGCCCAGTTCACCCTCGGTGCCAAGCAGACGGTTGATCTCGGGGTTGTTGGTCGCCGCGGCGGCAAGCTCCTCGACATTGGCGGAGGTCACGCCCAGCTCTTCGGCGGCGACCAGCGCATTGAGAGTCCAGCGAACGATGTCGCCCCATTCGTTGTCGCCATGGCGAACGAGCGGGCCAAGCGGCTCTTTCGAGATGATCTCGGGGAGGATGACGTGATCACCCGGGTTTTCGAAGGTCGCGCGCGTGGCGGCAAGCCCCGACGCATCGGTCGTGTAGACGTCACAGGCGCGGGCAAGATACTGCTGCTGCGCTTCGGAGTTGGTCTCGATCGGGACCGGCTCGTAGCTGATGTTGTTGACGCGGAAGAAATCGGCAAGGTTCAGTTCGGTCGTGGTGCCGGTCTGAATGCAGACGGTGGCGCCATCGAGATCCTTGGCCGAAGTCACGCCCAGTTCACGCGGTATAATGAAGCCCTGACCATCGTAGTAGTTGATGCCCGTGAACTCGAACTTCAGGTCCACGTCCCGCGAGAAGGTCCAGGTCGTGTTGCGGGCCAGCATGTCGACTTCACCCGAAGCCAGTGCGGTAAAGCGGGTCTGACCAGTCGTCGGGACGAAATTCACGGCTTCAGGATCGCCGAGAACCGCGGCCGCAACCGCGCGGCACATACCGACGTCGAACCCTTCCCAGACGCCATTGGCGTCGGGAGCGGCAAATCCGACAAGGCCGCTAGCAACCCCACAGTTGAGCGTCCCGCGGGCGGTCACGTCATCGAGCGTTGCAGCGGACGCTGTGCCCGCGGCAATACCGGCCACCGTGAGCGCGCCGAAAAAGACGGATTTTTTCATGGATACCTCTTCCTGAGTTTGCCTGACCTTGGATGGACAGGAATCTATTCTTGCAGTCCGTTTCCGGACCCGGGCGACGTCGCCTAGAAAAACACCCTAGCGCGACACTACCCAGCTTGGGTCGATAGATATGGCAGGTCAAGTCGCTTGGCCGTCAGGAATGGCGCAAACGCTCAAGAAACAGGCGATCAAAACCGCTAACGCGTCGATTTCAATGTGATGAAAAACGCGCCGCGCGGAAGAACGACTCCGCCTCAAGGAAGGCAGACCGCTTCTTTTCGGCGGCCGCATCGGCCTCTTCGTCCCTGCCCCATTGCGAGAATTGCCACTCCTCGTCGATTCGCGACAGGTCCCAGGCGCGATCCGGCGCAAGGGCATCATGGGCCACGGCAAGCCCCAGCACGAGGGAACCCGTCAGGCTGACGAGGTCATGCATCGCTGTCAGCCGAAAGGCATCGAGCGCGTCAAGTTCGGCGCGCAATCGGGCAAGCGCGGCGGGATCCTGGTCCACGGGGATGATCCCGGTCGCCACCGCAAGATGCGCGTCGAACCGGGTCCTGGCCCAGTCGAGGACCGGGTCCCATTCCCGGGCCTGCCGTTCCACCAGAAGCCGCGGCCCCTCGGCCCGATAGCAAAGCAGGTCGGTCTCGCCATAGGCGGCCACCACATCGACGACGCCGTCCCATTGCGGGCCAACCTTGTCGATGGCCGAATTGGCCATGCGGGTGGCGGGCATGCGATCGGGGCGGATATCGTCATCCTGTGCGGCCCATTCCTCGGCCACCATCCGGGCCAGAGGTTCGGTCGGAAGGCGAAGGGCCGATTTGAATGGTGTCCTGATCGGCCGTCCGTCAAGCAGGACGCACCAACCATCATCGGCCTTGTCGACGGACACGTCCGTCCAGAATTTCCGGCTTTTCCACTCGCTCATTCTGCCTCCGGCAAGCTGTCGTAAACGGGGGCCGCGCCCCCGCGATCCGCCCGGTTCATTGCGGCCACCACATAGCCTTGCGCGCCCGGAAATGCACGAAGAACGGCGACGATGTCCTTCCGGCCCGGATCTGGCAGGCGGGGCCGCATCACTCTTCGGGATCGAACGGGTCGAGCGCGGCCTCCGAGGGGGACCATCCGACGAAATCCCAGGTGCGCTGCATATGTTCGGGCAACGGCGCGGTGACGGTCAGCGTGGCCCCGGTGACCGGATGTTCGAGGATCAGCGTGCGGGCATGCAGGTGCAGCTTTCGGCTGATTTCGCCGCCGAGCGCGGCACCCCAGCCGTCGCCCAGGTTTTCCTGCCCGGATCCTCCGTATTTGCCGTCGCCGACAATGGGATGACCCATCTCGGCCATATGCGCGCGCAACTGATGGGTCCGGCCCGTCACGGGCACCATCGCGACCCAGGACGCCCGCCGGCCCAGCGCGTCGATGACCGTGTAATCCGTCACCGCACGCTTGGCACCGGGTGTCGCGTCGATTTCGTCGGGATGCAGACAGCGCATCTTTTCGTTTTCGCCCCCGCGGCCGTGGCCCGGCGCCTTGACGAGCGCATACTTGATCGTTCCGGCCTTCGGATCGGGCACCCCAGCAACGGCGGCCCAGTAGATCTTGCGTGTGGCCCTGTGGCGCAACGCCTCGGTCAGGGACCGGGCGACGGTCCGGCTGCGCGCCAGAATAAGAACGCCCGACGTATCCCGGTCGAGACGGTGAACCAGCCGCGGCTTTTCCTCGGCTTCGCCTTGCAGCGCCTCTGCCAGACCATCCACATGGCGGGTCACACCGCTTCCGCCCTGTGTGGGCAGGCCCGGCGGTTTGTTGATCGCGATAATGTGGCCATCCTGGTAAAGGACCGAACGGCGCATCATCTCGGCATCCGCCTCGCTGATCCGGGTCCGGGCATGAACGGGTGCAGGCCCATCGGGCAAAGGCGGGATCCGCACCTTCTGGCCGGTCTCGACCCGGGTCGAGCTTTTGACCCGGCCCCCATCGACCCGGACCTCGCCCTTGCGGCACAGCTTTTCGATGTGGCCTTGCGCAAGCTGCGGGAACAGGCGCCGCAGGTAGCGGTCCAGCCTCTGGTCGCCCTCATCCGGGCCGACGATCCGTGTCTGAACGCCGCTCATGACAGCATGCTCCTTGTCAGGGCGAGGCCTGCGACCAGCGCCAGAATGGAAAGGGCGACCGACCCGATGACATAAAGGCCCGCGATCGCGCCCTCCCCCCTTTGCCACAGCGTCACCGCATCGAGGGAAAATGCGGAAAAGGTCGTGAAACCGCCCAGCACACCCGTCATCAGAAAGGGCGCAAGGCGATTGCCGAACCTTTCGGCCAGCACAACGACCAGGACCCCCATCAGGAAAGACCCGATCACGTTGACCAGGGCGGTGCCCCACGGAAAGCCCGGGCCGAACAGGCGCATCGCCCCGACATTGGTCAGGTAGCGCGCCGAGGCGCCGATCGCCCCGCCAAGGGCAACCTGTATCAGGGTGGTGAACATGACCTTCGGTTGCCCTGCCCGCGCGGGGAAGTCAATCGCGGGCCCGCCTCGCCCGCAATCCCGCGAAATAATCGACCCGCTTTTTCAACTCGCGTTCGAAGCCGCGATCGACCGGCGTGTAATAGACCCCGCGCTTCATTCCGTCGGGGAAATAATTCTGCCCCGAGAACCCGTCTTCGGCGTGGTGATCATAGGCATAACCCGCGCCGTAGCCCTGCTCCTTCATCAGCGAGGTGGGCGCATTGAGGATATGTTTCGGCGGCGGTTCAGAACCGGTCTCCTTCGCCGCCCGCATCGCAGCCTTGAAGGCGGTATAGGCCGCGTTCGATTTCGGGGCGAGGGCGAGATAGGTCACAGCCTGTGCCAGCGCCAGTTCTCCCTCGGGGCTGCCGAGCCGTTCATAGGTTTCCCAGGCATGGAGGCAGATCGACTGCGCCTGCGGATCGGCCAGACCGATATCCTCGACCGCCATCCGCGTGATGCGCCGCGCAACGTAGCGCGGATCCTCGCCGCCCGTCAGCATGCGCGCCAACCAGTAAAGGGCCGCATCCGGGTCGGAGCCGCGCACCGATTTGTGTAGCGCCGAAATGAGGTTGTAATGCTCGTCGCCCGACTTGTCGTATTTCGCGGCGCGCCGCATCAGCCGCTGGCCAAGCGCCTCGGTATCGAGCCGTGTTCCGACATTCCAGGCCAGCACCTGTTCGATCAGGTTCAGAAGCGCGCGGCCATCGCCATCGGCCATCTCGAGCAGGGCCTCGCGCGCGGGGCCGTCAAGGGGAAGGGGCCGCTCCGTCACCTTCTCGGCCCGCTGCGCCAGAAGCTCCAGATGCGCCAGCGTCAGACGGTCGAGAACGATGACCTGCGACCGGCTGAGAAGGGCTGCATTCAGTTCGAATGACGGGTTTTCCGTCGTTGCCCCCACAAGGACGATGGTGCCGTCTTCCATATGAGGCAGGAAACTGTCCTGCTGGGCCTTGTTGAACCGGTGGATCTCGTCCACGAACAACAGCGTTCCGCGCCCTTGCTGGCGCCTCAGGCGCGCCGCTTCGAACACCTTCCTGAGGTCCGGAACGCCGGTGAAGATCGCCGAGATCTGCACGAAATGCAGATCGGTCTCGCGCGCCAGAAGCCGCGCGATCGTGGTCTTGCCCACGCCCGGCGGCCCCCAGAAGATCACCGATCCAAGGCTGCCCGCCGCAAGCATCGCCCCCAACGGACCATCGGAACCGAGAACCTTGTCCTGTCCCACCACCTCGGACAGGGCGGCCGGGCGCAAACGGTCGGCCAGCGGTGACGGGCGCGCCCGGTCATCGGGCCCGCCCTGTTCGGAATGTCCTGACGTGTCGAACAGATCTGGCATGGCCTCGGCAGACTAGAGCGGCCGCGGTCCCGGGGAAAGCGCCGACGCACTGCAATGTTGTGTGACTTTACAGCAGGAAACGAGATCTCTTAGCTTTCGCCACGTAACATGTATGGGGCAGTGGTTGATGCCATCGGAAATCTTCGCACGCGACGACGAGACGATCATGCGGCTTCTTCAGGAATGGCCGGACCTTCTGGACATCATGGGGGTGACGCGGGGCCGCGAGATCCGCAAACCGCCCGGACGAGGATCGCAGGCAAGCAATTGCTCGAAGATCGCCGCCCCCGAACCGGGCGGCCAGCGCCCCGGCTGAACGGAAACGGGCCGCGTCATCGCGACACGGCCCGTTCCTGAAATGCACCGGGGAGGTCGATCACTCCTCGGCGTATTCGTCCATCTCTTCGAGACGGGCGCGGTCGGACGCGCCCTTGGCATCGACGTCGCGGTCGACGAATTCGATGATCGCCATGGGAGCCATGTCGCCATAGCGGAAACCGGCCTTCAGAACCCGGACATAGCCGCCCTGACGGTCCTTGTAGCGCGGACCCAGAACCTCGAACAGCTTGGCCACATAGGCGTCCTGCTTGAGTTGTGCGGCCGCCTGACGGCGGGCATGCAGATCGCCGCGCTTGCCCAGCGTGACAAGCTTTTCGATGATGCGGCGCAGGTCCTTGGCCTTGGGCAGCGTGGTCTTGATCTGTTCATGTTCGATCAGCGAACCGGCCATGTTGGCGAACATCGCCTTGCGGTGTTCGGGGGTCCGGTTGAGTTTGCGATATCCGCTTGCATGACGCATGATTTGGTCTCCGTTTCGTATTAGGATGGGCCGCGTCCGCGTGTGACGCCGCTCCTTTATTGGGGCGGGATTGCCCGGGGGCGGGGACCCATTCCTTCAAGGAATGGGACCGGACCTTTTGAAAAGGTCCGGCGCCGCGCTCAGAACTGGTCTTCGAACTTCTTGGCGAGGTCCTCGATATTGTCCGGCGGCCAATCCTCGACATCCATGCCGAGGTGCAGGCCCATGCCCGACAGAACTTCCTTGATCTCGTTGAGAGACTTGCGCCCGAAGTTGGGCGTGCGCAGCATCTCGGCCTCGGTCTTCTGGATCAGGTCGCCGATATAGACGATGTTGTCGTTCTTCAGGCAGTTGGCCGAGCGGACCGAAAGTTCCAGCTCGTCCACCTTCTTCAGAAGCAGCGGGTTGAACTCCAGCCCGTCATCTTCCGAGCCGGCCTGCGCCGCTTCAGGCTCATCGAAGTTGACGAAGATCGACAGCTGATCCTGAAGGATGCGCGCCGCATAGGCGACCGCGTCCTCGGGCGTGACGGAGCCATCCGTCTCGAGCTTCATCGTCAGCTTGTCATAGTCCAGCACCTGGCCCTCGCGGGTGGGCTGCACGTCATAGGACACCTTGCGCACGGGCGAGTAGATGGCATCGATGGCCATCATTCCGATCGGGGCGTCCTCGGGCTTGTTCTTGTCGGCAGCGACATAGCCCTTGCCGGTATTGACCGTCAGTTCCATGTAAAGCGACGCACCGTCATCGAGGTGGCAGATCACGTGATCCTTGTTGAGGATCTCGATGCCGGCGGTTTCGGAAATGTCCGCGCCGGTCACGACGCCGGGGCCCTTGGCCTGAACCGTCAGACGCTTGGGGCCTTCGACTTCCATGCGGATCGCGACGCCCTTGAGGTTGAGCACGATGTCGGTCACGTCCTCGCGGACGCCGGGGACCGACGAAAATTCATGCAGCACGTTGTCGATCTGGACGCTCGTGATTGCAGCGCCCTGAAGCGACGACAACAGAACGCGCCTCAGCGCGTTGCCAAGCGTGAGGCCAAAGCCGCGCTCGAGCGGTTCGGCAACCACCGTCGCCTGCCGCGTCGGGTCGTTGCCCGGACGGACATCGAGCTGGGTAGGCTTGATCAGTTCGGCCCAATTCTTGTGGATCATGGTCCCTCCATTCCTGTTCGCCCGGCATGATCAACCATTGGCAAACGCTCGAGGTTTCTGAATCGACCGGGAGCCGCCCCAACTAGGCGCGGCTCCGGGAAATCCCCGGATGTCAGACCCGGCGACGCTTGGGCGGACGGCAGCCGTTATGGGCGATCGGAGTCACATCACGGATCGAGGTGATGTTGAACCCGACGGCGGCCAGCGCGCGCAGCGCGCTTTCACGACCCGAACCGGGGCCCTGAACCTCGACCTCGATGGTCTTGACGCCGTGCTCCTGTGCCTTGCGGCCCGCATCTTCGGCGGCCATCTGCGCCGCATAGGGTGTCGATTTGCGCGACCCCTTGAAGCCCATGGTGCCGGCCGAGGACCACGAAATGGCGTTGCCCTGAACGTCCGAGATGAGGATCTTGGTATTGTTGAACGACGAATTCACATGCGCCACGCCTGCGGCGATGTTCTTGGAGACCTTGCGCTTCGTGCGACGGGTATCACGTGCCATTGCTGCTGCCCTCCCTTATTTCTTCTTGCCGGCGATAGCTTTCGCCGGGCCTTTGCGCGTGCGCGCATTGGTGTGGGTCCGCTGGCCGCGGACAGGCAGGTTGCGGCGATGACGCAGGCCGCGATAGCAGCCGAGATCCATCAGGCGCTTGACGTTCATCTGCACTTCGCGGCGCAGGTCGCCTTCGACGGTCAGGTTCGCGTCGATGTGCTCGCGGATGGCAAGCACTTCGGTGTCGGAAAGTTCATTGACCCGGCGGCCATGGTCGATACCGACGGCGTCGCAGATTTCTCGCGCCTTGGTGTTGCCGATTCCGGTGATATAGGTGAGGGCGATGGGAACCCGCTTTGCAGTCGGGATGTTCACGCCGGCGATACGTGCCACGTTCGATGTCCTTTCGTTGCGAGCCCGTGATCCCAGGCCCTTTTTTCACAACGTAAGCCCGAGCAGTCTCGCCCGGGCTTCGCATTTGATTCTCTTTCGAGATGGCGGTCAATATGACCTTGAGCGCCCGGGGTCAAGAGGCCCGGGGCTCGCTTTTGTCAAGACTTATCTTTCGCCGATTTTCCAGGCGTTCGGAATGCCTACGGTTCGGGCGATGACTTACCTCGCCTCTCTTCGCGGTGCGTGACCCGTTTGGTCCGACGGTCAGACCGCACAAGCCGGCGACAGGCCTAATTCCGTCCCGGCAGGGACGGGGCGTCAGTCACAGGTGAAAAAGCGGGTCGCCTCGCCGGTTTCGTTCGACGAGGACCACATCAGGATCACGCCGGGTTCGAATTCGCTCATCCCGAAAACGAAGACCCCGGGGTAGATGTATTCGCCGGGCTCTGCGCAGTAGCCGGGCCGGATTTGTGTCGTGGTCTGCGCCCAGTCGAACCGGATCTCCTCGTCCCATTCGCAGCCATATTCGATCGTTTCCCACCCCGTTGGATAAAGCGCCATGACCCCGTCTTCATGGGCCGCCGCGATCGTTTCACCGCAATAGGTCGCGTCGGAAAGATAGGGTTCGGCCATGGCCAGACCGGGCATCAGGATCGCAAGCGTCGCGCATGAAAAGTGCCTGATCATCGCAGCCTCCCTCACCCGGGCGCCCGGCAGACATGAAATGTCATGGGCTCGTCTACGCCCTGCTGCCACAGCTGAACGACACCCGGAAGCTCGGGAAACATCTCGAGCGCGAAAACCTGTGGCTGGACCCGGTCTGCCAGATAACAGGCACCCAGGGTCAGTTGCGTTGTGGGCTGTGCCCAGGAAAAGACGATTTCCTCCTCGAACCGGCAGTCGATCTCGGCCGAGGCGGTGCCGAAGGCGCCCAGCGTCGCGCCGCCGGCCTGCACGACATTCCAGACATGCAGTTCCAGATCGACATCGACCATCTGGTCGCAGTGGACCACATCGTCCACCAGAAAACCCGACGACAGCTCCTCGTGCATTTCGGCCGTCAGGGACATGGGGGCAAGGGTCAGGACAACGGCAAGACGTCTGAACATCGGGACCCTCCAACAAGAACAGCCCGAGCGTTGACGCTCGGGCTGTTCAGGTCAAGGAATGTCGTCAGGCTGTCAGCCGTCGAGGGCAGACGCGATCTCGGTGGCAACGGCATCCATCTCGGCCATGCCGTCGACCGACTTCAGGTCGCCCTTGGCATAATAATACCCGATCAGGGGAGAGGTCTGCTTGTAATAGGCCAGAAGCCGGGTGCGCAGGCTTTCCTCGTTGTCGTCGGCGCGGCGCCTGAAATCGGTCGAGCCGCACTTCGCGCATTTGCCGTCATCGGGGATCGGCTTGGTGCGGTCGTTATAGACCTCGCCGCAGTCGCCGCAGGTCGACCGTGCCGTGATCCGTTCGACCAGCGCATCATCGTCGACCCGCATCTCGATCACGGCGTCCAGCGCCTCGTTCAGGTCGTCGAGCAGGTTACCAAGGGCATCGGCCTGGGCCAGGGTCCGCGGAAACCCGTCGAAGATATAGCCGCCACCGGCATCGCCGGATTCCAGCTTTTCCCGGATCAGGCCGATGACGATCTCGTCGGTGACGAGATCGCCGCGCGCCATGACATCGGCCACGATCTGGCCCATCTCGGTGCCGCTGTCCTTGGCCTCGCGCAGCATGTCGCCGGTGGACAGCTGCACCATGTTCCGCTCGTCGACGAGCCTTCGGGCCTGGGTGCCCTTGCCTGCCCCGGGGGGGCCCAGAAGTATGATATTCATCGACGCGCGGGTCCTTTGGAGCGCGGCTTGCCCCCGGATTTGCCCGAACGCTTGCCACGTAGTTGCGATTTCTCGATCAGCCCTTCGTATTGATGGGCCAACATGTGGGACTGCACCTGCTGGATGAAGTCCATCCCCACGGACACGATGATCAGGATCGACGTGCCGCCGAAATAGAAGGTGATCGAAAGCTCGGACCGCAACATCTCCGGCAAAAGGCAGACAAGCGCGAGGTAGCCCGACCCCAGAACAAGGATACGCGTCACGACATAATCAAGATATTCGGCCGTTCGCTTGCCCGGGCGGATGCCGGGAACAAAGCCGTTCTGGTTCTTGAGGTTCTCGGCCACGTCTTCCGTCTTGAACGACACCTCCTTGGTGTAGAAGTAGGTGAAGAAGACGATCATGCCCCCGAAGAACAGAAGGTAAAGCGGCTGACCGGGGCCGAAATAGGCCAGAAGCGTCGACATGACCGGCCCGGAATCACCTCCCGAAAAGGTGGAGATCGTGGTCGGCAGAAGCAGAAGAGCCGAGGCAAAGATCGCCGGGATCACGCCGGCCGGGTTGACCTTGATCGGCAGGTGCGAGGTGCCGCCGTCATAGACCTTCATCCCGACCTGTCGGCGCGGATACTGGATGTGGATCTTGCGCAAGCTGCGTTCCATGAAGACGACGAAGGTCAGCGTGCCGAAGATCATCGCGATGACAAGAAGGATCGTGGCGACATCGCCGGTCTGGCGCGTCGTGGTCAGGAATTGCGCCGTGGCGGCGGGAAGTTCGGCGATGATCCCGACAAAGATGATCAGGCTGATGCCGTTGCCGATGCCGCGCGCGGTGATCTGCTCGCCCAGCCACATCAGGAACATCGTGCCCCCGACAAGCGTGATGACACAGGCCGCCTGGAAGTAGATGCCCGGGTTCGACGCCAGGTCCCCCGCCTCGAGCGACCGGGCCAGACCATAGGCCTGGAAGGTCGCCAGGATCACGGTGAAATACCGGGTATACTGGTTGATCTTCTTGCGGCCCTGTTCGCCCTCTTTCTTGAGCTGCTTGAGCGGCTCGTACATCGAGGACAGAAGCTGGATGATGATCGAGGCCGAGATATAGGGCATGATGCCCAGGGCGAAGATACCCATACGGCCCAGGGCACCCCCTGTGAACATCGACAGGATCCCGCCGATGCCCGCGGCCGCATCCTCCATGAAGGTGCGGAGCGCGGCGCCGTCGATCCCCGGAACGGGAATGAAGGTGCCCAGGCGATAGACGATCAGAAGACCGATGGTGAACAGGATGCGCTGGCGAAGCTCGGTTGCCTTGCCAAAGGCGCCCCAGCTCATGTTCGAGGCCATTTGTTCTGCAGCTGATGCCATGGAGGACGGCTCTCTTTTCATGACAGCGCCGCCCGACCGGGTTTCCGGCAGGCGGCGCGAGGAAACTTGTAGGTATGTAAGGGGCGAATGGCCCCGTCACAACCAGTTATTCAGGCGCAGCCGCCGTGGCAACAGTCACGGAACCGCCAGCTTTCTCGACCGCCTCGATCGCGCCCTTGGACGCGCCGGTGACGTTGAAGCTTGCCTTGGTGGAAAAATCACCCTTGCCCAGAAGGCGGATGCCGTCCTTCTTGCGACGCACGAGGCCGGAGGCCACGAGAACGTCTTCGGTGATTTCCGACGAGGCGTCGATCTTTCCCTCGTCGATGAACTTGGCCACGAGACCCAGGTTCACGACGGCAAAGGCCTTGCGGTTCGGCTTGTTGAAGCCACGCTTGGGCAGACGCTGATACAGCGGCATCTGGCCGCCCTCATAGCCCTTGATGGCCACGCCCGAACGGGATTTCTGACCCTTGATACCGCGACCGGCGGTCTTGCCCTTGCCGGAGCCGGGGCCACGGCCGACGCGCATCCGTTTCTTGGTCGCGCCTTCGTTGTCGCGCAGTTCATGCAGTTTCATGTCGCTTCTCCTTTGCCGGACAACCCTCCCGAAGCGATCATGGAGGGGACACGGCGTTGATTGTCAGGGTGGAAGGCGGGGCCAGCCCCGCCCTACCGAAAGGTGTCAGCCGCGCTCTTCGATGATCACGACCATATGCGGCACCTTGGCCACCATGCCGCGGATCGACGGCGTGTCTTCAAGTTCGCGGGTGCGGTGCATCTTGTTCAGGCCAAGGCCCTTGAGGATATCACGCTGCTTGGCGGGGCGGCGGATCGGGGAGCCGATCTGCTTGACGACGATGGTCTTTGCCATGTGACTCAGGCCTCCTCGGCGACTTGGGCGGACGCGTCAGGCGCGTCTTCCCGCTTGGGAAGGATATCGGCCACCTTCTTTCCGCGCCGCTGTGCGACGTTGCGGGGCGACTGTTCCTTGCGGAGACCGTCGATTGTGGCCCGGATCATGTTGTAGGGGTTCTGGGAGCCAAGCGATTTCGCAACGACGTCCTGAACGCCCAGCATTTCGAACACGGCACGCATCGGACCACCGGCGATGATCCCGGTACCGGCGGATGCCGTGCGCATCACGACCCGGCCCGCACCGTGGCGGCCTTCCATGTCGTGGTGCAGCGTCCGGCCCTCGCGCAGCGGCACGCGAACCATCTGGCGCTTGGCCTGTTCGGTGGCCTTGCGGATCGCCTCGGGCACCTCTTTCGCCTTGCCCTTGCCAAAGCCGACACGGCCTTTCTGGTCGCCGACGACGACGAGCGCGGCAAAGCCGAAGCGCTTGCCGCCTTTCACGGTCTTGGAGACCCGGTTGATCGCGACCAGGCGGTCGGCGAATTCGGGGGCCTCTTCACGGTCGCGGCGATTGCCCCGACGATTGTCACGTTCTGCCATTGGGTGGCATCCTTCATGTCTCGGGCCCCTCGGCCCCTTGTCTCCGACCGAAGTGAGCGGTCCCGCTCCCCGGTCATCGAGGCGCCCGGCAATTCGGGCTGCCTGCACTTTCGTCAAGCGTGGCGGGGTGAAAACCCCGCCCTACGGTCAGACAGGTAGGGCGGGGTTCACCCCGCCGCCCCCGTCAGATCTTCAGACCGCCTTCGCGGGCTGCATCGGCAAGCGCCTTCACTTTCCCGTGAAAGAGAAAACCCCCGCGATCGAAGAACGCCTCTTCGATGCCGGCCTTCTTCGCACGTTCGGCAATCGCCGCGCCGACCTTGGCCGCCGCTTCGACGTTGTTCTTGCCGACAACACCGAGGTCCTTCTCCATCGACGAGGCGGAGGCGAGCGTCACGCCGCGCGCATCGTCGATCAGCTGGACCGAGATGTTCTTGTTGGACCGATGAACAGACAGGCGCGGACGCCCGGAATTCACCTTCTTGAGCTTGCTCCGAACGCGCATGCGGCGCTTCAGAAACAGATCTCTCTTGCTGTTTGCCATATGCCCGTTCCTTACTTCTTCTTGCCTTCCTTGCGGAAGATATACTCGTTCTTGTACTTGATCCCCTTGCCCTTGTAGGGCTCGGGAGCACGCCATTCGCGGATATTGGCCGCGACCTGGCCGACGAGCTGCTGATCGATGCCCTCGACGACGACTTCGGTCAGCTTGGGGGCCGTGACGGTCACGCCCTCCGGCACTTCGAAGTTCACGTCGTGGCTGTAGCCGAGCGACAGTTTCAGGACGTTGCCCTGCATCTGCGCCCGGTAGCCGACGCCGGTGATCTCAAGCTCTTTCTTGAAACCGTCGGTGACACCGGTGACGCAGTTCTGCACCTGGGTGCGGGACATGCCCCATTGCTGGCGGGCGCGCTTGGACGCGCCGCGCGGCGTGATGGACACGCCATTCTCAGCGACCGTGATGGTCACATCATCCGTCGCGGTGAAGCTGCGGGTGCCCTTCGGCCCTTTGACTTCGATGGTCTGGCCGGAGACTGTCGCCGAGACGCCCGAAGGCAACTCGACAGGTCTTTTACCGATACGAGACATCTGACAACCTCCCTAGAATACGGTGCAAAGCACTTCGCCGCCAACATTGGCCGCGCGCGCATTTGCATCCGACATCACGCCCTTGGGCGTGGAGACGATCGAAACACCGAGGCCCTGGCGGACCGACGGCAGCTCATTGACGCCCGAATAGACGCGACGACCGGGCTTGGAGACCCGCTTGACTTCGCGAATGACGGGGGCGCCTTCGTAGTATTTCAGGCTGATCTCGAGGGCCGGGTGGCCGTCCTTGCCGGTCGTCCGCTCATAGCCGCGGATATAGCCTTCGTCGGCCAGCACATCGAGAACCCAGGCACGCAGCTTGGAGGCCGGCGTTTCCACCGTGCTCTTGCCGCGCATCTGGGCGTTGCGGATGCGGGTCAGCATATCGCCGATAGGATCGTTCATGTCATAACCCTCCTTACCAGCTCGACTTGACCATGCCGGGGATTTCGCCGTTGGAACCAAGGTCCCTCAGGGCGATCCGGCTGATCTTCAGCTTGCGGTAATAGGCATGCGGACGCCCGGTCAGCTGGCACCGGTTGTGCAGCCGCGTTGGCGAGGAGTTGCGGGGAAGCTCGGCCAGCTTGAGGGACGCCTTGAAACGCTCCTCGACCGGCTTTTCCTTGTCGTTGATGATCGCTTTCAGGGCGGCACGCTTGTCAGCGTACTGAGCGACGAGACGCTCCCGCTTCTTTTCGCGTTCGATCATGGATTTCTTGGCCATTAGACTGTTCTCCTCCCGCGCGTCACGAGTTGAAGGGCATGTTGAATTGCTTCAACAGCGCCTTGGCTTCCGCGTCGGTCTTCGCGGTGGTGCAGATGACGATATCCATTCCCCAGACTTCGTCGACCTTGTCGAAGTTGATCTCGGGGAAGATGATGTGTTCCTTGATGCCGGTGGCATAGTTGCCGCGGCCGTCGAAGCTCTTGCCCGAGACACCGCGGAAGTCGCGGATGCGGGGCATGGCCACATAGATCAGACGCTCGAGGAATTCATACATGCGGTCACCGCGAAGAGTGACCTTCGCGCCCAGCGGCATGTCTTCGCGGACACGGAAGCCTGCGATCGAATTCTTGGCCTTGGTGATCACGGCGCGCTGTCCGGCGATCTGGGACAGATCGTCCTGTGCAGATTTCGCCTTCTTCGAATCGCGCACCGCCTCGGCTCCGCAGCCGATGTTGAGCACGATCTTCTCGAGGCGCGGGATCTGCATTCCGTTCTTGTAGGAGAATTCCTCCTTCAGAGCGGGACGGATCGTGTCGTTGTACTGAGCGCGCAGGCGCGGGGTGTAGGTTGCTGTATCCAGCATCAGATCGCCTCCCCGGTTGTCTTGGCAAAGCGGACCTTCGCACCTTCTTCCATGCGGAAGCCGACGCGGGTTGCCTTGCCGTTGGAATCGACGACAGCCAGGTTCGACAGGTCGATCGGCATCGCCTTGGGCTGGCGGCCGCCCTGGTTGGTCTGGCTTTGCTTCATGTGGCGGATCGCGACGTTGATCCCGGCCACCACGGCCTTGCCGGCCTTGGGGTCGACGCTCTGGATCTCGCCTTCCTTGCCCTTGTCCTTGCCGGCAAGGACGACGACCTTGTCACCTTTGCGGAGTTTGGCAGCCATTACAGCACCTCCGGAGCAAGCGAGATGATCTTCATGAAGTTCTTCGAGCGCAGCTCGCGAACAACGGGCCCGAAGATACGGGTGCCGATCGGCTCGTTGTTGTTGTTGAGGATGACGGCGGCGTTGCGGTCGAACCGGATCGCGGTGCCGTCTTCGCGGCGGACTTCCTTGGCGGTGCGCACGACGACGGCCTTGCGGACATCGCCCTTCTTCACGCGGCCGCGCGGAATGGCTTCCTTGACGGAGACGACGATGATGTCGCCGACCGATGCGTAGCGGCGATGCGAGCCGCCAAGGACCTTGATGCACTGCACCCGGCGTGCGCCGGAATTGTCAGCGACATCCAGATTGGTCTGCATCTGGATCATGAGGTTTCTCCTGACCTTTGGGGTAACGACCCCAGGGTTTCATCGAAACGGGGATGTGACGGCCTCAGGAGGCAATCACCTCCCAGCGTTTTGTCTTGGACTTCGGGGCGCATTCCTGGATGCGGACGATATCGCCCACGTTGAATGCATTGTTCTCGTCATGAGCCCGGTATTTCTTGGACTTCCGGATCGTCTTTTTCAGAACCGGATGCGTGAAACGACGCTCGACGCTGACGGTCACGGTCTGGGCGTTCTGGTTGGAGGTGACAACACCCGAAAGGATACGCTTCGGCATGGATCAGCCCTCCTGGGCGGCTGCGGCCGCCTTCTGGTTCAGAATCGTGTTCACCCGGGCCACGTCGCGGCGGACCTGGCGCATCCGGGCGGTATTCTCAAGCTGGCCGGTGGCCTGCTGGAAGCGGAGGTTGAAGGCCTCCTTCTTGAGGTTGACAAGATCGTCGCGGAGCTGATCCGGCGTCTTGTCACGCAGTTCGTTGGCGTTCATGCGCCTTTTCCTTTCTCAACATCACCGGAGCGCCCGTGCCCACAAGGGAGGTCACGCTGATTCCGGTGGAGTGCGTGGATGAACGCGCCGTATAGGCGCGATGCGGCGAGTTGGCAAGAGATTAGTTCCCGATCTTCACCGCGGCGGGTTACACGCCGCTGTACACCACAATATAAGGTGTTCAAACACCAGAGAGGCCCTTCGACATGCCCCAGATCACCCCCCTTTTCGTCACCCCACTTTATCGTGCGCGCCTGTCCGATCATGCGCCGGCCATCGACCCGGATGAACTCGTCTCTTCGTGTTACGGAATCTACGAGGATGACGAGGCGGGTCAGGACTGGTGCGAGAAAGAAGGGTATCCGGGCTATACTTCCTATGCCTCGCTCACCGATCTGCCGTGGCGCTTCCCGATCTTTGCTGATCTGGTCAAATCGCTCGACGCCCATGTGGCGGCCTTTGTCGAGGCGCTGCAATTCGATCTGGGTGAGGGCAAGGTCATCCTCGAGGATATCTGGATCAACATCCTGCCCGAAGGCGGGTTTCATTCGGCCCATATCCACCCGCATTCGGTGATTTCGGGCACCACCTACGTGGCCATGCCCGAAGGCGCCTCGGCCATCAAGTTCGAGGATCCGCGCCACGCGATGATGATGGCCGCCCCTCCGCGCCTGAAGGATGCCGACGAGGCGCTGCGCCAGTTCGTCTATGCCCGGCCTGTCGTGGGGGATGTCTTGCTGTGGGAAAGCTGGCTGCGCCACGAGGTTCCCATGAACGAGGCCGAGGGAGAACGGATTTCGGTCAGCTTCAACTACCGTTGGGAGTGATCGACGCGCCCTTCGGCGCTGGCAGCACAACCCGGGTGACCGCGCGCGAAAATCGCGCCATGGCAAACCGTGCGTCAACCTTTGCCTGCGATACCACGGCCCGTTCCACGAGCCATGGAGACGCGCTTGCCCCCCTGCATGAGATTGAGCATTGCCCTGTTTCTCTGGGCCTCGGGCGTGGCGGCGGATGCCGGATCGCTTTACCGGCCCTCGGGACAATCCGCTCCGGTCGTGATCCGGCGGGCGGGGGAGGTCGATACCGGGGCCTCGGGCTCGCTCTTTGTCGGGATCCGGAGCAACAGCTTCTTTGCGCCATGGCCCGCCCCGCCCGCACAAGCGGCCCCGGGCCTGTCGGGCACGACGCGGACCGCGCGCCTTTTGTCCCTGATCGCGCGGGCAGAGGCCGGAGCTGCGGGTTATGACGCTGTTCAATACGGGGCGCGGATCAGGCCCGCTCGGCCCCCAACGCAGATGACGCTGGGCGAGATCTACGCCTGGATCGCCGCAACACCGGGGCAGCCCCATGCAATCGGGCGATACCAGTTCATCCCGCCGACCTTGCGTGAAGTGGCGGCAACGGCCGGCATCGGCCCCGATATCCGCTTTTCCCCCGCGGTCCAGGACCGGCTGGCGCATGTGCTGTTGCAGCGCGCCGGTCTGGACGCGTTCGAGGCGGGCGACATGTCGCGACAGATCTTCATGCGCAACCTGGCCCGGATCTGGGCCGGACTGCCGCTGCCATCGGGCAAATCCTATTACGAGGGTTATGCCGGCAACAGCGCCACCATGAGCTGGGCCGACTTCGAGACCGGGATGGACCAGATCTGGCCCCGGAACCCGGCGGTGTCGGGGTCATGACATGACAAAGGGCCCCCCGCCTTGGCGGCAGGGGGCCCTCGAAGTCCGTGCTTGCGGCCCGACGGGGCCGCCGCAGATCACCAGTCTTCGCGGACGATCGTGCGGGTCTTGATCGGCAGCTTCATCGCGGCAAGGCGCAGTGCCTCGCGTGCGACAGCCTCGGTCACGCCGTCGATCTCGAACATCACGCGGCCGGGCTTGACCTTGGCGGTCCAGCGATCGACCGAGCCCTTGCCCTTACCCATCCGAACTTCGATGGGCTTCGCGGTCACGGGCACGTCGGGGAAGATCCGGATCCAGACCCGGCCCTGACGCTTCATGTGGCGCGTCATGGCCCGGCGGGCGGCTTCGATCTGACGGGCGGTGATCCGCTCGGGCTCGACCGCCTTGAGGCCATAGGTCCCGAAATTCAGGTCCGAGCCACCCTTGGCCTCGCCCCTGATCCGGCCCTTGTGCATCTTGCGGAATTTTGTGCGCTTCGGTTGCAGCATCTTCGTTACTCCTTAGCGGTCGCGACGGCCGCCACCGGCACCACGGGGGATTGCTCCCTCCTGGAGTTCGGTGTGCTTGCGGTCACGTGCCTGGGGATCGTGTTCCATGATCTCGCCTTTGAAGATCCAGACCTTGATCCCGATGATGCCATAAGGCGTTACCGCCTCGGACAGGGCATAGTCGATATCGGCGCGAAGCGTGTGCAGCGGCACCCGGCCCTCGCGATACCATTCCGTCCGGGCAATCTCGGCGCCACCCAGGCGACCCGCGACGTTGACACGGATGCCGAGGGCCCCCATGCGCATCGCGTTCTGCACGGCACGCTTCATCGCGCGGCGGAACGAGACCCGACGCTCGAGCTGCTGGGCGATCGATTCGCCCACCAGAGCGGCGTCAAGCTCGGGCTTGCGCACCTCGACGATGTTGAGGTGAAGCTCGGACGCGGTCAGCTGGCTCAGCTTCTTGCGCAGCGTCTCGATGTCGGCGCCCTTCTTGCCGATGATGACACCTGGACGTGCGGCGTGGATCGTGACCCGGCACTTGCGGTGCGGGCGTTCGATGATCACGCGGGACACGCCGGCCTGCTTGCATTCCTTCCGGATGAAGTCCTTGATCTTGAGGTCTTCGAGAAGGAGATCGCCGTAATCCTTGGTGTCGGCATACCAGCGGCTGTCCCAGGTGCGGTTGACCTGAAGGCGCATTCCGACGGGATTGACCTTGTTACCCATTAGGCTTGCTCCTCGACCTGGCGGACCTTGATGGTGAGTTCCGAGAACGGCTTCATGATCCGGCCGAACCGGCCGCGGGCCCGGGGGCGACCGCGCTTCATGATCAGGTTCTTGCCGACATAGGCTTCGGCGACGACCAGCTCGTCAACATCCAGGTTGTGGTTGTTTTCGGCGTTCGCGATGGCGGACTGAAGGCACTTCTTCACATCCTGGGCGATCCGCTTTTTCGAGAAGGTCAGGTCCGTGAGGGCCTTGTCGACCTTCTTGCCGCGGATCATCGCGGCGACGAGGTTGAGTTTCTGAGGTGACGTGCGGAGCATCCGCGCCTTTGCCATCGCCTCGTTGTCCGCCACGCGGCGGGGATTGCGATCCTTGCCCATGGCTTACTTCCTCTTCGCTTTCTTGTCCGCGGCGTGGCCGTAATAGGTCCGCGTCGGGGAATATTCGCCGAACTTCTGGCCGATCATGTCCTCGGTCACGTTGACCGGGATATGCTTCTGGCCGTTATAGACGCCGAACGTCAGGCCCACGAACTGGGGCAGGATCGTCGAGCGGCGCGACCAGATCTTGATGACTTCGTTACGCCCGGATTCACGCGTCGCTTCGGCCTTCTTGAGGACGTAAGCATCGACGAACGGGCCCTTCCAAACAGAGCGTGCCATGTTCTAGCGCCCCTTCTTCCTGGCGTGCCGCGAGCGGATGATCAGCTTCTGGCTAGCCTTGTTCTTGTTGCGGGTGCGGCGACCCTTGGTGTCCTTGCCCCAGGGCGTGACCGGGGTCCGGCCACCGGAGGTGCGACCCTCACCACCACCATGCGGGTGATCGATCGGGTTCATCGCGACACCACGAACGGACGGACGCTTGCCCTTGTGGCGCATGCGACCGGCCTTGCCGTAATCCTGGTTCGAATTGTCGGGGTTCGACACGGCACCGACGGTGGCCATGCATTCCTGACGGACCATGCGCAACTCGCCCGAGCTGAGCCGGATCTGCGCGTAGCCACCGTCACGACCGACGAACTGGGCATAGGTGCCCGCGGCCCGTGCGATCTGGCCGCCCTTGCCTGCCTTGAGTTCGATGTTGTGAACGATCGTGCCGATCGGCATGCCCGAGAACGGCATCGCGTTGCCCGGCTTGATGTCGGCCTTCGTGCTGGAGACGATCTTGTCACCAACCGCGAGCCGCTGGGGCGCGAGGATGTAGGCTTGTTCGCCATCTTCATACTGGATGAGGGCGATGAATGCGGTCCGGTTGGGATCGTATTCGATGCGGGCCACGACGGCCTGCATGTCCATCTTGCGACGCTTGAAATCGACGATCCGGTAAAGGCGTTTGGCGCCACCCCCGCGACGACGCGAAGTGATCCGTCCGGTGTTGTTCCGGCCGCCCGATTTCGTCAAACCCTCGGTGAGAGGCTTGACAGGACGTCCTTTCCAAAGCTCCGAACGGTCGATCAGCACCAGCCCGCGCTGGCCCGGCGTCGTCGGCTTATACGACTTGAGTGCCATGCTTTCTGTCTTCCGTTTGCTTTGCAGGCCGATGACCTCTTGCAAGGGCTGGCCCGTCTCTTCTGGTATAGGCCCCCGCAGGTACCCGGTTCGCGTGTTCTTTCGAACAAAACCAAAGCCCCGGACGAATCCGGGGCCTTGGCGGATGTCGCTTCTTAGTGGGCCGACCACCATTGGTCAAGGCGATGCTCGGCCCCCTATGCCAGATTCAGGCGCGCAGGATCCTTTCCATCGCCCGGCCTTTTGCCAACTCGTCCACCAGCTTGTCCAGATAGCGGATTTCGCGCATCAACGGCTCTTCGATCTCCTCGATGCGGTGGCCGCAGATCACGCCCTTGATCAGGTCGCGATGCGGGTTCAGGTCCGGCGCCTGCGCAAAGAAGGCCTCGAAATCGACCTGCGCGTCGATCTGGCTCGCAAGCGCTGCCGCATCATATCCGGTGAGCCAGCGGATCACCTCGTGCAACTCGTCGACGGTGCGGCCCTTTCTTTCGACCTTGGTGACGTAGTGCGGATAAACGCTGGCGAAACTCATCTTGTAGATGCGGTGTTGTGCCATGTCGGCGCCCCTCGTCCGTCGATGTCGCGGGTCTGCCAACCCTGAGCCCAGCAGACGGTCACCGACAAGAAAAAGGGCCCCGCCGTTGACGGCGGAGCCCTTTTGAATTGTCTTCCCGATCGCAGGTCGTTCCGGGCGGGCCTTACAGCCCGGTGGAGACGTCGATCGTGTTGCCCTCTTCAAGGGTGACATAGGCCTTCTTGACGTCCTTGCGGGTGCCGGGGCGCCCGCGGAACCGCTTGGTCTTGCCCTTTGTGATGGTCGTGTTCACGGCCTTCACCTTGACATCGAAGAGGGCCTCGACGGCCTCCTTGATCTGGGGCTTGTTCGCGTCGATCGACACTTCGAAGACAACGGCGCCGTTCTCGGACGCCATCGTCGTCTTTTCGGTGATGATCGGCTTGCGGATCACGTCGTAATGCTCAGGCTTCGCGCTCATTTCAGTCGGGCCTCCAGGGCTTCGACACCTGCCTTGGTGAGGACGAGCGTATCGCTCTTCAGGATGTCGTAGACGTTGGCACCCATCGAGGGGAGCACGTCCAGATTTGCGATGTTGGACGCGGCCTTGGCGAAATTCTCGTTCACCTGGGCACCGTCGATCACCAGCGCCCGCTTCCAGCCGAGACTGCCGACCGACTTGGCCAGCACCTTGGTCTTGGCTTCGGCAAGATCGGCGTTCTCGATCACGACCAGCGCGCCGGCCTTGACCTTGGCCGACAGCGCATGCTTCAGGCCCAGCTTGCGGAACTTCTTGGGCAGATCATGCGCATGGCTGCGCGGCGTCGGCCCCTTGTAGATCCCGCCCTTGCGGAAGATCGGCGCGTTGCGGTCACCGTGGCGTGCGCCGCCGGTGCCCTTCTGGCGATAGATCTTCTTGGTCGAATAGCTGGTCTCGGACCGGGTCTTGACCTTGTGCGTGCCGGCCTGTGCGCGGGCGCGCTGCCAGCGGACGACGCGGTGCAGGATGTCCGCACGCGGTTCGAGGCCGAAGATCTCGTCGTCGAGCTCGACCGAGCCCGCGGACTTCCCGTCCAGCTTGATGGCATCAGCCTTCATTTTTCTCGCCTCCTTCATCGGCGGACTTGTCGGCCTCGATCTGGGCCTCGGCCTCTTTCAGAGCGGCCTCCTCGGCCGCAGCCTCCTCGGCCAGACGTGCCTCTTCGGCGGCCTTCGCTTCGGCTTCGGCCTGTGCGGCGGCCTCGTCGGCAAGGCGTTGTGCCTCACGCGCGGCCGAGGCCAGCGCGGCAGGATATATCACGTTCTCGGGCGTCGCTTTCTTGACCGCGTCCTTGATCGTGACCCAGCCACCCTTCGAGCCCGGAACCGCGCCCTTGACCATGATCAGGCCACGCTCGGGATCGGTCTTGATGACCTGAAGGTTCTGGGTCGTCACCCGGGCAGAGCCCATGTGACCGGCCATCTTCTTGCCCTTGAACACCTTGCCCGGGTCCTGACACTGACCGGTGGAGCCGTGCGAACGGTGCGACACCGACACGCCGTGTGTGGCGCGCAGACCGCCGAAATTGTGCCGCTTCATCGCACCGGCAAAGCCTTTGCCGATGGAGGTACCGGAAACGTCGACGAACTGACCCTCGAAATAGTGGGAAGCGATCACCTCTTCACCGATCTCGATCAGGTTCTCGGGCGCCACGCGGAATTCGACCAGCTTGCGCTTGGGTTCGACCTTGGCGGCGGCGAAATGGCCGCGCATCGGCTTGGAGACGCGCTTGACCTTGGCGGTGCCGGCGCCAAGCTGGACAGCGGCATAGCCATCCTTCTCGACGGTTTTCTGGGCAACGACCTGGAGATTGTCGATATGGAGCACGGTCACGGGGATCTGCTTTCCGTCCTCCATGAAGAGCCGGGTCATCCCGACCTTCTTGGCGAGAATGCCTGTACGCAACATGGGCTTTCCCTCCTCAGACCTTGATCTCGACATCCACGCCGGCGGCGAGGTCGAGCTTCATCAGGGCATCCACGGTCTGCGGCGTCGGGTCGACGATGTCGAGAAGCCGCTTGTGCGTGCGGATCTCGAACTGGTCGCGGGATTTCTTGTCCACGTGCGGGCCGCGCAGAACGGTGAATTTCTCGATCTTGTTCGGCAGCGGGATCGGGCCGCGAACGCTGGCGCCGGTGCGCTTGGCGGTCGACACGATTTCGGAGGTCGACGCGTCGAGGACGCGGTAATCGAACGCCTTGAGCCGGATACGGATGTTTTGGCTTTGAACGGCCATGTCCTATTTCCCTTGGTCAGGGTGAGCAGTTGAGAGGAAGAGCGACGACCACCGCCGCACCTCATCGAACCGGGTCCGCCGGCAAGGCGATCTGGATCGCCTTGCCATCGGGTCTTGTTGTTACTCGATGATCTTGGAGACGACGCCGGCGCCGACGGTGCGGCCGCCTTCGCGGATGGCGAAGCGCAGGCCGTTTTCCATCGCGATCGGCGCGATCAGCTCGACGTTGAACTTCAGGTTGTCGCCCGGCATCACCATCTCGGTCCCGGAGGGAAGCTCCACCGTGCCCGTCACATCCGTCGTCCGGAAGTAGAATTGCGGACGGTAGTTCGCGAAGAACGGCGTGTGGCGGCCGCCCTCTTCCTTCGTCAGGATGTAGGCCTCGGCCTCGAACTTCGTGTGCGGCGTCACCGAGCCGGGCTTGCACAGAACCTGCCCACGCTCCACGCCCTCACGGTCGACACCACGCAGAAGCGCGCCGATATTGTCGCCCGCCTCGCCGCGATCCAGCAGCTTGCGGAACATCTCCACGCCCGTGCAGGTCGTCTTCTTGGTGTCGCGGATGCCCACGATCTCGATCTCGTCGCCCACGTTGATCACGCCGCGCTCGACCCGGCCCGTCACGACCGTGCCGCGGCCCGAAATCGAGAACACGTCCTCGATCGGCATCAGGAACGGCTGGTCCACCGCACGCTCGGGCGTCGGGATCCAGCTGTCGACCGCTTCCATCAGCGCGCGGATCGAACTCTCTCCGATCTCGGGATCGCGGCCTTCCATGGCAGCAAGCGCCGAGCCGCGCACGATCGGGATGTCGTCGCCCGGATATTCGTAGGAGGACAGAAGCTCGCGGATCTCCATCTCCACAAGCTCGAGAAGCTCCTCGTCATCCACCTGGTCGACCTTGTTCATGTAGACGACCATCGTCGGAATGCCCACCTGGCGACCCAGAAGGATGTGCTCGCGCGTCTGCGGCATCGGGCCGTCGGCCGCGTTCACAACGAGGATCGCCCCGTCCATCTGCGCCGCACCCGTGATCATGTTCTTCACGTAGTCCGCGTGGCCGGGGCAGTCGACATGCGCGTAGTGGCGCGCATCCGTCTCGTATTCCACATGCGCCGTCGAGATCGTGATCCCGCGGGCCTTCTCTTCCGGCGCGCCGTCGATCTGGTCATACGCCTGGAAATCACCGAAATACTTCGTGATCGCCGCCGTCAGCGTCGTCTTGCCGTGGTCAACGTGACCAATCGTGCCGATGTTCACATGCGGCTTGTTGCGTTCAAACTTTGCCTTTGCCATATCCTGGCTCCTTCTTGTCTCACGGTGCGTGCCGGGCACGCACCCTACAGGGGGGTAGGGTGCGTGGTTTCCCACGCACCGCGGGTTATGCGTATTTCGACTGGATCTCTTCCGAGATGTTCTGCGGAACCGGATCGTAATGATCGAATTGCATCGTGAACTGCGCACGGCCCGAGGACATGGAGCGCAGGGTGTTGATATAGCCGAACATGTTGGCCAGCGGCACGAAAGCGTCGATCGCGATCGCGTTGCCGCGGGATTCCTGGCCGGAAACCTGACCCCGGCGGGACGTCAGGTCGCCGATGATGCCACCGGTATATTCTTCCGGCGTGACAACCTCGACCTTCATGATCGGCTCGAGCAGCTTGGCCCCAGCCTTGCGCAGACCTTCACGCATGCACATCCGTCCTGCGATCTCGAAGGCGAGGACCGAGGAGTCCACGTCGTGGAACTTGCCGTCGATCAGCGCGACCTTGAAGTCGATCACCGGGAAGCCGGCAAGCGGGCCGCTATCCATGACCGACTTGATGCCCTTCTCGACACCGGGGATGTATTCCTTGGGCACCGAGCCACCGACGATCCGGCTTTCGAAGGAATAGCCTTCGCCCGGCTCTGTCGGCGCGATGATCAGCTTGACCTCGGCGAACTGACCGGACCCACCCGACTGCTTCTTGTGGGTGTAGGTATGTTCGATCTCGTGGCCGATCGTCTCGCGATAGGCGACCTGCGGCGCGCCGATATTGGCCTCGACCTTGAATTCCCGCTTGAGGCGGTCGACGAGGATATCGAGGTGAAGTTCGCCCATGCCCTTCATGATGGTCTGACCGGATTCCATATCGGTCTCCACCCGGAAGGACGGGTCCTCGGCGGCAAGGCGCTGAAGGCCCTGGGACATCTTCTCCTGGTCGGCCTTCGTCTTGGGCTCGACCGCGATCTCGATGACCGGATCGGGGAAGGTCATGGTTTCGAGGACAACCGGTTCCTTGGCATCGCACAGCGTGTCGCCGGTCGTGGTGTCCTTGAGACCTGCAAGCGCGATGATATCGCCGGCAAACGCCTCTTCGATTTCCTCGCGGTTGTTCGAGTGCATCATCATCATGCGGCCGATGCGCTCTCGCTTGCCCTTGGTCGAGTTCAGGATCTGGTCACCCTTTTTCAGCACGCCGGAATAGAGGCGCGTGAACGTCAGCGAGCCGACGAAGGGGTCGTTCATGATCTTGAAGGCAAGACCGGCAAACGGCATGCTGTCATCCGCGCGGCGCGGGATGTTGCGCGTTTCGGTCTCGTCGTCAGGGGCAAAACCCATGTAATCGACCACGTCCAGCGGGCTGGGCAGATAGTCGACCACGGCGTTCAGCAGCGGCTGCACGCCCTTGTTCTTGAACGCGGAGCCACCGAGGACCGGCACGAATTTCAACGCCAGCGTGCCCTTGCGGATCAGCTTGCGCAGCGTCGGAACGTCGGGCTCTTCGCCTTCGAGATAGGCCATCATGGCGTCGTCGTCCATTTCGACGGCGTTCTCGATCAGCTTGCCACGCCATTCGGTGGCCAGCTCCAGAAGGTCCTCGCGGATCGGCTGACGGGTCCAGGATGCGCCCAGATCCTCGCCTTTCCAGGTCCACTCTTCCATGGTCACGAGGTCGATGATGCCCTCGAGTTCGGTCTCGGCGCCGATCGGAATCTGGATCGGGGCCGGGATCGCGCCGGTGCGGGATTCGATCATGCGCACGCAGTTGAAGAAGTCGGCGCCGATCTTGTCCATCTTGTTGACGAACACGATGCGCGGAACCTTGTAGCGGTCGGCCTGACGCCAGACGGTCTCGGTCTGGGGTTCGACACCGGCATTGGCATCAAGAACGGCGACGGCACCGTCAAGAACGGCAAGCGACCGCTCGACTTCGATGGTGAAGTCGACGTGCCCGGGGGTGTCGATGATGTTCATCCGATACTTGGTATCGGACGTGCCCTCGGCGGACGGGTCTTCCTGCCACTGCCAGAAGGTGGTGGTCGCAGCAGAGGTGATCGTGATGCCACGCTCCTGCTCCTGCTCCATCCAGTCCATCGTGGCGGCGCCGTCATGGACTTCGCCGATGTTGTGGGACTTGCCGGTATAGAACAGGATCCGCTCCGAGCAGGTGGTCTTGCCTGCATCGATATGCGCCATGATCCCGAAGTTACGGTATCTTTCGAGGGGATAGTCGCGTGCCATTCCGGATGCCTCTTACCAGCGGTAATGGCTGAACGCTTTGTTCGCGTCGGCCATCTTGTGGGTGTCTTCGCGCTTCTTGACGGCGGCGCCACGGCCATTGACCGCGTCGACCAGTTCGCCGGCAAGGCGCTCTTCCATGGTATTCTCGTTGCGCTTCTGCGCCGCCACGATCAGCCAGCGGATCGCAAGGGCCTCGCGGCGCTCGGGACGGACTTCGACGGGCACCTGGTAGGTTGCACCACCGACCCGGCGGGACCGGACCTCAAGCGCGGGCTTGATGTTGTCGAGCGCTTCGTGAAACACCTCGACCGGTGCTTTCTTCAGCTTGCCTTCAACGCGATCGAACGCATTGTAGACGATTCTCTCTGCGACCGATTTCTTACCATCGACCATCAGGTTGTTCATGAACTTGGTCAGGACCCGGTCGCCATACTTGGCATCGGGCAGGACCTCACGTTTTTCGGCGGCGTGACGACGCGACATCTCTCGTTCTCTCTCTTACTTCGGACGCTTCGCGCCGTACTTCGAACGGCGCTGCTTGCGGTCTTTGACGCCCTGGGTGTCAAGGACGCCGCGCAGGATGTGATAACGCACACCCGGAAGGTCCTTCACGCGGCCGCCACGGATCAGGACAACCGAGTGTTCCTGAAGGTTGTGGCTTTCACCGGGGATGTAGCTGATCACCTCGTAACCATTGGTCAGGCGCACCTTGGCGACCTTCCGCATGGCCGAGTTCGGCTTCTTCGGCGTCGTCGTGTAGACGCGCGTGCAAACGCCACGCTTTTGCGGGCAGCTCTCCAGATGGAGAGACTTGGAGCGGGTGACTTTCGGCTGCCGCGGTTTGCGGATCAGCTGTTGGATCGTTGGCATTGGGCTTCGTTCCCCGTTTCCTACACATGTGTCGCGGTCCCGGTCGGTCCCGCCGATTTCATCATGGCAAACACGCGTCCGCATCTGCCCGTTTCCCGCACCCGTCACCAAAAGGCCAAGGCGCAAAACAAAAAGTCCGCAGCGTTCCCTCAACCTGCGGAACGATGCGGTGTGTCTGCAGAGGATCGGGGCCAGCAAAATCGGCCCGGATCATGACCACTCATCTCTGATCTGTCGTCCGGACGGCGAACGCCCGGGGGTCGGATGTCGCGCGTATAGGGGGAGTCGCCCGGGCTGTCAACACGGGGGGCGGCTCAGTCTCGGGCGCCGGCCGAACTTCGGGCCGCGACGCGCAGATCATGGCGCGTCTTGAGTTCCCGCCAGATGGTGAACAGCCCGGTCGCCACCACGATCGCGGCACCGAACAGGGTCAGCAGATCGGGAAACGTGCCAAAGACCGCATAGCCCAGGATCAGCGCGACGATCAGGCTGGTATAGCGGAACGGCGCGACAAAGCCGATCTCTCCGGCGCGCATGGCCGCGACCGAACAGACATAACCCATCATGATGCACAGCGTGGCCCCCGCGATCAGCAGCATCGAGCGGGGCGTGACGGGCGCCCAGTCCGACAGCGCGGCCCCGATGCCGGCAAAGAACAGCACGCCCAGCGCGGCCATGGCCGACACCAGAAGGGTCGGCACATCCGCCGTCATGCGCCGCGCCGTCAGGTCCCGCACCGTGACACAGGCGACGGCCCCCAGCGCATAGAGCGAATAGATCGTGAAACCGTCCGATCCCGGCTTCACGATCAGAAGGACGCCGCAAAACCCGACAAGAATGGCGACCATGCGGCGCCAACCCACCGCCTCGCCAAGAAAGAGCGCCCCGGCAAGCGTGACCGTCAGTGGAAGCGATTGCAGGATCGCCGAGAGGTTGGCGATATCCATGTTGAACAGGGCCGAAAGGAAGAAATAGGCCGCGATCGCCTCGGCCAGGGTCCGGATGGCGATCAGGATCCAGTTGCGGCGCGACAGGTCGAACCGCAACTGCCCCATGAAACGCGCCAGCAGAAGCAGGCCGAGAACCGTCCCGATCCCGCGCAGGAACAGGGCCTGAAACAACGGAAGTTCCCCTTCCAGAAGCTTCAGGAAGGCGTCGTTGACGGTATAGGCCGTCATCGCGGCCGCCATCAGCATGGCCCCGCGCGTGTTGTCGGAAATCACTGCCATGACTGCCGTTAGCAGCCTCAAAGGCTGGACGCCAGATGGGAACGATGCTTCTGTCTCCGGGATGAAACCGGACCTCGAAAAGCACCTTGTCTTCGCCGCTATGCGGAACGAGGGGGCGTTCCTTCTCGAATGGGTGTGCTGGTATCGGATGCTGGGCTTCGACGTACTGGTGGGCATCAACGATTGCACCGACCATTCGCCGCAGCTGCTTTCGGTCCTGTCCGAGGCCGGATTGCTGGATTTTTTCGAACATGCGCCGGCAACGGGGCAGTCGCCCAAGCAATCGGCGCATCGGGCAATGCGGAAACAGCCCGCGGTCGCGCAGGCGGACTGGCTGCTGATCTGCGATGTGGATGAATTCCTGGTGCTGCATCGCGGTGACGGCACGATCCGGAGCTTTCTCGACGAGATGGGCCGCGATTTCATGGGGATGGCGTTTCACTGGAAATGCTTCGGCAATGGCGGCTGGAAACGCTATCGCGACGGTCTTGTTCACCGGCAGTTCCGCCGCTGCGGCTGGTCCGAGAACAAGGTCAACGCCATGTTCAAGACGCTGTTCCGCGATCCCTTGCGGTTCAAGGCCTATTCGGATCATGCGCCCTGGCGGTTCGACGGCGACTGGACCGCCCCCGAAAACCGCATCGTGGATTGCGAGAAACGGGTGATCGAGAAATTCCTGACCGACGAGCACCCGATCCGGTTCACCCCGCCCGACGGGATCACGCATGAAACCGCGCAGATGAACCATTACGTGATCCGGTCGGACGAGAGTTTCGACCTTAAGCGGGGCACACCCAGTGCAAGCGCCATGAAGGACCGCTACACCGACCGCTTCTACCGCGCGCGAAACCGCAACGGGCGCAAGGACCTGTCGGCCATGGCCAATGAGGCGGCCTTCGATGCCGTCTATGCCGAGGTCTCCGCCATTCCCGGTGTCCGGCGCCTGCATCACCTGTGTTGCGCCGATTATGTCGAAAGGCTGTGCCGGAACCAGGGCAAGCGGGCCGAGGAGGATGACCGCTGGCAGCATCACATGGATGCTGCCGCCTCTCTCAACCCATGATGCGGATCATAGGCTGTGCGCCCATTCGCCGCCGCGCATGACCGGGGTCCGGTTGCCGTCGGCATCCAGGCCGTCGATGTCGATCTGGTTCGACCCGATCATCCAGTCCACGTGGATGAGGCTGGAATTGCCGCCCGCGGCGTCCAGCGCCTCGGCGCTTTGGCCCGGATCGGTGAAGCAATCCGAATAGCACTGCCCCAAGGCCACGTGGCTGGCCGCGTTCTCGTCAAACAGCGTGTTGTAGAACAGCACGCCCGATTGCGAGATCGGGGAGCCGTGAGGAACCAGCGCCACCTCGCCAAGGCGGCGCGCACCTTCGTCGGTGTCGATCAGCTTCAGGAAGACGTCCTCGCCGCGGCTTGCCCTTGCCTCCACGATGCGGCCACCCTCGAACCGGACCTCGATCCCCTCGATCAGGCTGCCCTGATGGGCAAGCGGTTTGGTCGCGCGCAGGGTGCCATCGGCGCGCTGCGCATGGGGCGTGGTGAAGACTTCCTCCGTGGGGATGTTGGGGTTGCAGGTCACCCCGTTCTTCGACACCGACGACCCGCCCTTCCATTCGTGCCCCTGCGCAAGGCCAAGGGTGAAATCGGTGCCCGGCCCGGTATAGTGGAGCGCATCGAAGCGCATCCCGTTCAGCCAGTCGCGCCGCGCCCGAAGCGCCGCGTTGTGGTCCGCCCAGGCGGCGACGGGATCGGGCGTCTTGACGCGTGACGCTTCGAAGATCGCGTCGGCAAGGCGGGCAACGGCCTCGTCATCGGGGAGGTCGGGAAAGACCTGCCGCGCCCAGCCAAGACCCGGATAGGCCACGATCGACCAGTTGATGGCGAAGGTGGTGATCGGCTCCATCGCGGGTTTCGCCGCGATCGAGCCGGCCTTGCCGGCGCGGGCAACCTTGGCCGGGTCCTGAGAGGCCAGCATCATCGGATTGTCACCCTTGATCGCAAGCCGCGCAGTATTGCCCGCAAAAGCCTTGGCCATACCTTCGTAGAGCCATCCGGGTGCGGCGTCGAAACTTTCGTCCGGCGCATGTTCATAGCGCGCGACAATCATCTCTTCGTCGGCAAACAGAGGCGTAACAAGCCGCGCACCTGCCTTGTAGGCCGCCCTCGTGATCCGCCGGGCAAGAGGCAGCGTCTCGAGGTCGGCGGTCATCAGCAGATCCTGTCCCGGTTGCAGGTTCAGGCCGACACGCACGGTCACCTCGGCAAGCCGGTCCAGCATGTCTGGGTCGATGGGAAATGCGGCATCTGTCATGGCGGCCTCCTTGGCGTTCGGTTGCGCCAGACCTAGCCCAGCCCCGGAGTGCCCACAACATCGCCGGCAGGGGTCGGAACAAAAAAGGCCCCCGACGATCCTGTCGCCGGGGGCCTCGTTACTGGGGAACCGGAGGTTCGCTTATTCGTCGCGGCTTTCCGGGCTGTCGAAGACAACCGAGTCGAACTCGCCGCCGCCGACCACATCCATCTCCGGTGCGGCCAGTGCGGCGGCCGCTTCGGCCTCCTCGCGGCGTGCCTCGATGACGACGTTGTCCCGCTCCTGCGCGATGCGGCGCACGCGGCTGGTGGCGCCGCCCGTCCCCGCGGGGATCAGGCGACCGACGATCACGTTCTCCTTCAGGCCGATCAGCTTGTCGCGCTTGCCCTGAACGGAGGCCTCGGTCAGCACCCGTGTCGTTTCCTGGAACGACGCGGCCGAGATGAAGGACCGGGTCTGCAACGACGCCTTGGTGATGCCGAGAAGGATCGGCGCCCCCTGAGCCGGCCGGCCGCCCTTGGCGATGGCCTTTTCGTTGGCTTCGTCGAATTCGGCCTTGTCAACATGCTCGCCCTTGAGAAGGGTCGATTCACCGCTGTCGGTGATTTCCCACTTCTGGAGCATCTGGCGGACGATCACCTCGATATGCTTGTCGTTGATCTTCACGCCCTGAAGCCGGTAGACGTCCTGCACCTCGTTGATCATGTATTCGGCCAGAGCCTCGACACCCATGATCGCGAGGATGTCATGCGGCGCCGGGTTGCCGTCCATGATGTAGTCGCCCTTGCTCACGAAGTCGCCTTCCTGAACGGGGATGTGCTTGCCCTTCGGCACCATGTACTCGACCTTGACGTCCGGATCCTCGGAGCTTTCGATCGCGATGCGGCGCTTGTTCTTGTAGTCCTTGCCGAACCGGACATAGCCGTCGATTTCCGCGATGATCGCGTGATCCTTGGGACGGCGCGCCTCGAAGAGTTCGGCCACACGCGGCAGACCACCGGTGATGTCCTTCGTCTTCGCGCCTTCGCGCGGGATCCGCGCGACGACGTCACCGGCCGAGATGTCCTGTCCGTCCTCGACCGACAGGATCGCGTCGACCGACATCGGATAGGTGACGGGGTTGCCCGAATCCGTGCGGACCGGCTCGCCATCCTCGCCCACGATGATGATCTCGGGCTTGAGTTCGTTGCCCTTGGGCACAGAACGCCAATCCGACACGATCCGCTGGGTCATGCCCGTCGCATCGTCGGTCACCTCGCGCACGGCGATCCCGTTGACGAGGTCGACATAGCGGACCCGCCCCGACTTCTCGGCGATGATCGGCAGGGTGTAGGGATCCCATTCGAACAGCTTTTCGCCACGCTCGATCTGCTGGCCGTCCTTCACGAACAGCTTGGTGCCGTAGCCGATCTTGTGCAAGGCCCGCTCTTCGCCGTTGCCGTCGATGATCGCGAGGATCATGTTTCGACCCATCGAGATCTGTTCGCCGGCGGCGTTCTCGATGATGGTGGCGTTGCGATACTCGACCTTGCCGGCCTGGCTGGCCTCGAGGAAGGATTGCTGGCCACCCTGGGCGACGCCGCCGATGTGGAAGGTCCGCATCGTCAGCTGGGTGCCCGGCTCGCCGATGGATTGCGCGGCGATGATGCCGACCGCCTCACCGATATTCACCGAGGTGCCGCGCGCAAGGTCACGACCGTAGCACTGGCCGCAGACGCCGTCTTCGGCCTCGCAGGTCAGGGGCGAACGGATCCGCATCTTGGCGACACCCGCCTGCTCGATCGCATCGGCCTTGCGTTCGTCGATCAGTTCGCCGGCAGAGACGACAACCTCGTCCGTTCCGGGCCGCAGGACATCGTCCGCCGACACCCGGCCAAGGATACGCTCGGCCAGCGAGGACACTACTTCGCCGTCATTGACCGCCGCTTCCGCGGTGATCGCACGGTCGGTGCCGCAATCCTTCTGGCGCACGATGCAATCCTGCGCCACGTCGACCAGACGGCGGGTCAGATAGCCCGAGTTCGCTGTCTTGAGCGCGGTATCGGACAGGCCTTTCCGCGCACCGTGGGTCGAGTTGAAGTATTCGAGAACGGTCAGACCTTCCTTGAAGTTCGAGATGATCGGCGTTTCGATGATCTCGCCCGACGGCTTGGCCATCAGGCCGCGCATGCCGCCCAGCTGCTTCATCTGGGTGACGGAGCCACGGGCCCCGGAATGCGCCATCATGTAGACCGAGTTGGGCTCGGCCTCGACGCCGTTCTCGACTCGGTTGGCCGAGATGGTCGACATCATCGCGGCGGTGACCTTGTCGTTGCACTTCGACCAGGCATCGACGACCTTGTTGTATTTCTCACCCTGGGTGATCAGGCCGTCCATGTATTGCTGTTCGAAATCCTTCACCTGGTCGCGGGTTTCCTCCACGACGGACCACTTCGCATCCGGCACCACCATGTCGTCCTTGCCGAAGGAGATGCCCGCACGGAACGCCTCCTTGAAGCCCATGGACATGATCTGGTCGCAGAAGATGACCGATTCCTTCTGGCCGCAATAGCGGTAGACGGTGTCGATGACCTGCTGGACCTCCTTCTTGCGCAGAAGCCGGTTCACGAGGTCGAACGGCGCCTTGGCGTTCTTGGGCAGAAGCGCGCCCAGGCGGACGCGGCCGGGCGTCGTGTCATAGCGGACCATGATCTCCTGGCCCTCTTCGTCGATCTGGGGCACGCGGGACTTGATCTTGGCATGCAGGTGAACCTCACCGGCATTCAGCGCATGTTCGACTTCCTCGATGGAGCCGAAGACCATGCCCTCGCCCTTCATGCCCGCCCGTTCGATCGTCGTGTAGTAGAGACCGAGGATCATGTCCTGCGACGGCACGATGATCGGCGCGCCGTTGGCGGGGGACAGCACGTTGTTCGTCGACATCATCAGGACGCGCGCTTCCAGCTGCGCCTCGAGGCTCAGCGGAACGTGAACGGCCATCTGGTCGCCGTCGAAGTCGGCGTTGAAGGCCGAACAGACCAGCGGATGCAGCTGGATCGCCTTGCCCTCGATCAGGATCGGCTCGAACGCCTGGATGCCGAGGCGGTGCAGCGTCGGCGCCCGGTTCAGCATGACGGGATGTTCGCGGATCACCTCGTCGAGGATGTCCCAGACTTCGGGGCGTTCCTTCTCGACCAGCTTCTTGGCCTGTTTCACCGTCGAGCTGAGGCCCTTGGCCTCGAGCCGCGAATAGATGAACGGCTTGAACAGCTCGAGCGCCATCTTCTTGGGCAGGCCGCATTGATGCAGCTTGAGTTCCGGCCCCGTCACGATGACGGACCGGCCCGAGAAGTCGACCCGCTTGCCCAGAAGGTTCTGGCGGAAGCGGCCCTGCTTGCCCTTGAGCATGTCCGAAAGCGATTTCAGCGGCCGCTTGTTGGCACCGGTGATCACCCGGCCCCGGCGGCCGTTGTCGAACAGGGCGTCGACCGATTCCTGCAACATCCGCTTTTCGTTGCGCACGATGATGTCGGGCGCACGCAGCTCGATCAGCCGCTTGAGGCGGTTGTTGCGGTTGATGACCCGGCGGTAGAGGTCGTTGAGGTCGGATGTCGCGAACCGGCCCCCATCGAGCGGCACCAGAGGGCGCAGCTCGGGCGGGATGACCGGGACGACGGTCAGGATCATCCATTCCGGACGGTTGCCGGATTCGATGAAGCTTTCGACGATCTTGAGCCGCTTGATTATCTTCTTGGGCTTCAGCTCGCCGGTCGCCTCCTTGAGGTCGGCGCGCAGGGTCTCGGCCTCGGCCTCGAGGTCGATCGCGGCCAGCATCTCGCGGATGGCCTCGGCGCCGATATTGGCCTGGAACGCGTCCGAACCATAGGCGTCCTGCGCATCGAGGAATTCTTCCTCGGTCATCAGCTGGCCATAGGTCAGGTCGGTGAGGCCCGGCTCGATGACGACGTAGTTCTCGAAATAGAGGATCCGCTCGAGGTCACGCAGCGTCATGTCCAGCATCAGGCCGATGCGGGAGGGCAGCGACTTGAGGAACCAGATATGGGCCACCGGCGAGGCCAGCTCGATATGGCCCATACGCTCGCGCCGGACCTTCTGCAACGTCACCTCGACGCCGCATTTCTCGCAGACGACGCCGCGATATTTCATGCGCTTGTACTTGCCGCACAGGCATTCGTAATCCTTGATCGGCCCGAAGATGCGGGCGCAGAACAGGCCGTCACGCTCGGGCTTGAAGGTCCGGTAGTTGATCGTCTCGGGCTTCTTGATCTCGCCGAAGGACCAAGACAGGATCCGCTCCGGCGACGCGAGCGAGACCTTGATCTCGTCGAACGTCTTGGCCGGGGTGAGCGGGTTGAACGGGTTGTTGGTCAGTTCCTGGTTCATTTCGATGTCCTAAAATCCGTGTGGAAGGTCTGCCGCGGGCGCCGATTTCCTTGAAGGAAATCGGGCCGGAGACTTTGAAAGTCTCCGGTCACCCGTCTTCGCCCTCCACATCCAGGAGTTCCATGTTGAGGCCCAGACCCCGGACCTCCTTGACGAGAACGTTGAACGATTCCGGAACGCCGGCCTCGAAATTGTCCTCACCCTTGACGATGCTCTCGTAGACCTTGGTCCGTCCGGCCACGTCATCGGACTTGACCGTCAGCATCTCCTGCAAGGTGTAGGCTGCGCCATAGGCTTCCAGCGCCCAGACCTCCATCTCGCCGAAGCGCTGACCACCGAACTGCGCCTTGCCTCCCAGCGGCTGCTGGGTGACGAGCGAATACGGCCCCGTCGAACGGGCGTGGATCTTGTCGTCGACAAGGTGGTGCAGCTTGAGAAGGTATTTCACCCCCACCGTGACCGGACGGGCAAACTGCTCTCCGCTGCGGCCGTCGAACAGGATCGACTGGCCCGACGTGTCGAAGCCCGCACGCCGAAGCGCGTCGTCCACGTCGTTCTCCTTCGCGCCGTCGAAGACCGGCGTCGCGATCGGAACGCCACGGGTGACGGTGCCGGCCGCCTCGATCAGGCGGGTTTCGTCCATCTCGCCGATCGCCTCTTCGAAGACGTCCTCGCCATAGGCGATCCGCATCGCTTCGCGGACCGGCGTCAGATCGCCGGAACGGCGATACTCGGCCAGCGCTTCGTCGATCTGGATCCCGAGGCCGCGCGCGGCCCAGCCCATGTGGGTTTCGAGGATCTGGCCCACGTTCATCCGGCTGGGCACGCCCAGCGGATTGAGGCAGAAATCGACCGGCGTGCCGTCTTCGAGGAAGGGCATGTCCTCGATCGGCACGACCTTGGAAATGACGCCCTTGTTGCCGTGCCGGCCGGCCATCTTGTCACCGGGCTGAAGCTTGCGCTTCACCGCGACGAAGACCTTGACCATCTTCATCACGCCCGGGGGCAGGTCGTCGCCACGGCGAACCTTTTCGACCTTGTCCTCGAACCGTGCATCGAGCGACCGCTTCTGAAGCTCGTATTGCTCGTTCAGGGCCTCGACGATCTTGGCATCGTCCTCGTCCTCGAGGGCAAGTTGCCACCACTGGCCACGGCTCAGCTCGCCAAGCACCTCTTCGGTGATGACGGTATTGGCCTTGAAGCCCCTCGGCCCCTTCACCGCGGTCTTGCCCAGGATCATCTCCTTGAGGCGGGCATAGATGTTGCGGTCGAGAATGGCCAACTCGTCGTCCCGGTCACGGCCCAGGCGTTCGACTTCCTCACGCTCGATCTGGAGCGCGCGTTCGTCCTTTTCCACCCCGTGGCGGTTGAAGACCCGCACTTCGACGATCGTGCCGAAATCGCCCGGAGGCAGGCGCAGCGACGTGTCGCGCACGTCGGAGGCCTTTTCACCGAAGATGGCGCGCAGAAGCTTTTCTTCCGGCGTCATCGGGCTTTCGCCCTTGGGGGTGATCTTGCCCACGAGAATGTCGCCCGGCCCCACTTCGGCACCGATATAGACGATCCCCGCCTCGTCGAGGTTGCGCAGGGCCTCCTCGCCGACATTGGGGATGTCGCGGGTGATTTCCTCGGGCCCGAGCTTGGTGTCGCGGGCAGCGACCTCGAATTCCTCGATATGGATCGAGGTAAAGACGTCGTCGCGCACGATCCGTTCGGAGATCAGGATCGAGTCCTCGTAGTTGTAGCCGTTCCAAGGCATGAAGGCGACGACGACGTTCTTGCCGAGCGCCAGTTCCCCCATATCGGTGGAGGGACCGTCGGCAATGACCTCGCCCTTCGTGACCGTGTCACCCACCTTGACCAGCGGGCGCTGGTTGATGCAGGTGTTCTGGTTCGAGCGCTGGAACTTGCGCATCCGGTAGATGTCGACGCCGGGGTCGCCCACCTGAAGGTCCTCGGTCGCGCGCACGACGATCCGGCTGGCATCGACCTGGTCGATGATGCCCGCGCGGCGCGCCATGATCGAGGCGCCCGAATCCTCGGCCACCTTGCCCTCGATGCCGGTGCCGACAAGCGGAGCCTCGGCCTGGAGGAGCGGCACTGCCTGCCGCTGCATGTTCGATCCCATCAGCGCGCGGTTGGCGTCGTCATTCTCGAGGAACGGAATGAGCGAGGCCGCGACGGAGACAAGCTGCTTTGGCGAGACGTCGATCAGGTCCACGCTTTCGCGCGGGGCCAGCATGTAGTCGCCCGACTGCCGGGTCGAGACGAGATCGTTCTCGAACCGACCCTCCGCATCCAGCCGCGCATTGGCCTGCGCCACCGTGTGGCGCATTTCCTCGGTCGCGGACATGTACTGCACTTCGTCCGTCACCTTGGCGTCCACGACCTTGCGATAGGGCGTCTCGATGAAGCCGTACTTGTTCACCCGCGCAAAGGTGGCAAGCGAGTTGATCAGGCCGATATTCGGGCCTTCCGGCGTCTCGATCGGGCACATCCGGCCATAGTGGGTCGGGTGCACGTCGCGCACCTCGAAACCTGCGCGTTCCCGCGTCAGACCGCCCGGGCCAAGCGCCGAAAGGCGGCGTTTGTGCGTGACTTCGGACAGCGGGTTGGTCTGGTCCATGAACTGCGACAGCTGCGAGGAGCCGAAGAATTCACGCACCGCGGCCGCGGCCGGCTTTGCGTTGATCAGGTCCTGCGGCATCACGGTGTCGATCTCGACCGACGACATCCGCTCCTTGATCGCGCGTTCCATCCGCAGAAGACCCACGCGATACTGGTTCTCCATCAACTCGCCGACGGACCGGACCCGGCGGTTGCCGAGGTGGTCGATGTCGTCGATGTCGCCCTTGCCGTCGCGCAGCTCGACGAGCGCGCGGATACAGGCCACGATGTCTTCCTTGCGAAGCGTGCGCTGCGTATCCTCGGCATCGAGATCGAGGCGCATGTTCATCTTGACCCGGCCAACGGCCGACAGATCATAACGCTCGCTGTCGAAGAACAGCGTGTCGAATAGGGCCGAGGCCGCATCGACGGTCGGCGGCTCGCCCGGGCGCATGACGCGGTAGATGTCCATGAGCGCGGATTCGCGGTTCATGTTCTTGTCGGACGCCATGGTGTTGCGCATGTAGGGGCCGACGGTGATGTTGTCGATGTCGAGAACCGGGATCTCGGTGATCCCCGCATCCATCAGCTCCTTGACGCTACCGCCGACAATCTCGCCATCCTTGTCGATCTCGGCGGTCAGCTCGTCGCCGGCCTCCACGTAGATCGCGCCGGTTTCCTCGTCGATGATGTCCTTGGCGACAAAGCGGCCGAGGATCTGGCGGAACGGCACCACCAGGTCGGTGACCTTGCCCTCGTCGATCAGTTTCTTGACGGAACGCGGCGTCACCTTCTCGCCGGCGCTGGCGATCACTTCGCCACTTGCCGCATCGACAAGGTCATAGACCGGGCGGGTGCCCCGGACCCGCTCCGGGAAGAACGGGGTGACCCAGCCATGCGCCTTCTTGTCGTATTTGAAGGTAATCGTCTCGTAATAGGCATCCATGATGCCTTCCTGGTCGAGGCCAAGCGCATAAAGCAACGTGGTCACCGGCAGCTTCCGGCGGCGGTCGATGCGCGCGAAGACCAGATCCTTGGCGTCAAATTCGAAATCCAGCCAGGAGCCGCGATAGGGAATGATGCGGCAGGCGAACAGAAGCTTGCCCGACGAATGCGTCTTGCCCTTGTCGTGATCGAAGAACACGCCGGGGGACCGGTGCATCTGGGAAACGATGACCCGCTCGGTTCCGTTCACGATGAAGGTGCCGTTGGGCGTCATCAGGGGCATGTCGCCCATGAAGACGTCCTGTTCCTTGATGTCCTTGACGGATTTGGCGCCCGTATCCTCGTCCATATCGAACACGATCAGACGCAGCGTCACCTTGAGCGGCGCGCTGTAGGTCATGTCACGCTGCTGACATTCCTCGACGTCGTATTTCGGCTTTTCCAGCTCGTATTTCACGAATTCGAGAACCGCGGTCTCGTTGAAATCCTTGATCGGGAAAACCGACTGGAAGACACCCTTGATGCCTTCGCCGTCAAGCGGGTCGGGCGAATCGCCCGAACGGAGGAAAAGATCGTAGGAGGATTTCTGGACCTCGATGAGGTTCGGCATCTCCAGCACTTCGCGGATCTTGCCGTAATATTTCCGGAGGCGTTTCTGGCCGAGGAAGGACGTTGCCATGTGCGTCGTCACCTTTCACATCTCTGCGGGAAGACAGCCGCCGGGGCCGCGGCTGACACCCCTTTCGAGAACGGGTTGTTCCGGTCCATGCATGGCGCCCGTCCCACCGGGTGCCTCCCGACCGTCGAACCTACCCAAGATGGGTGCAGGCGAATGCACCCCTCCAAGACAGGTTCGGCTGGACCCGCATTACACGGGCCCAGCCAGTAGTTTCATCCCGGGATCGGCCGTCGGAAAATCAGCGTTTTTTCCGACCCCGCCCGAATTCGGTGAATTCGGGGTCCGGGTTTCAGGCCAATCAGGCCAGCTCGACCGTCGCGCCTGCGGCTTCGAGCTTGCCCTTGATCTCTTCGGCTTCGCCCTTGGCGATGCCTTCCTTGACCTTGCCGCCGGCCTCGACGAGGTCCTTGGCTTCTTTCAGGCCGAGACCGGTGATGGCACGGACTTCCTTGATCACGTTGATCTTCTGGGCGCCGGCTTCCTTGAGAACGACGTCGAATTCCGTCTTCTCTTCGGCAGCAGCACCGGCATCGCCAGCAGCCGGGCCGGCCATCATGACGGCGCCGCCAGCGGCGGGCTCGATGCCATACTCGTCCTTGAGGATGGTTTTCAGTTCCTGGGCTTCGAGAAGGGTCAGACCCACGATCTCTTCAGCAAGTTTCTTCAGATCAGCCATTTCATGCTTTCCGTTCGTTTATGTGTGTTCCAACGTCGGGACCGTCAGGCCCCGAGATGTGACATGTGCGATCTACGCAGCCTTCTCTTCGATGGTCGAAAGAATGCTCGCGATGTTCGAAGCAGGTGCGCCAATGGCGCCCGCGATGTTGGAGGCAGGTGCACCGATGCAGCCGGCGATCGAAGCGATAAGCTCCTCGCGCGACGGCATTTCGGACACGGCCTTGACACCGGCAGGATCCAGGGCCGACTCTCCCATCGCACCGCCAAGGATCACGAGCTTGTCGTTGTCCTTGGCGTAATTCTGGATCACCTTGGCCGCGGCCACGGGATCTTCCGAATAGGAAAGCACGGTCATGCCCGTGAGGAAGTCGGCAATGCTTTCGCACGGCTTTCCCTCAAGGGCGATCTTGGCAAGCCTGTTCTTGGCAACGCGCACAGACCCGCCCGCATCACGCATTCTCGCGCGCAGGTCCTGCATTTCGGCAACTGTCAGTCCCTCGTAGTGGGCAACCACAACGACGCCAGAGCTTTCGAAGATTTGGCCGAGTTCCTCGACCACTTTCTCTTTCTGGGCTCTATCCACAGTTTCACTCCAAGTATGGAGGTTTCCCTCCGGCTCAGTTGGGCGGACAAGACTTGCCCGCCGTCGAGGTCCGTTTAACGGGTCTGAGCCTAGACCGGAGCGAAGGGAGTGCCTTCGATCAAATCTTGACTGATCCCGTCTCAGGCAGGAATTATGGACCGCACATCCGGGCCACCCACCGTCTCGGACGAAACGCAATGGAGCGCGTGACGAATCGCGCGCTCCACAGCAGGCTGCTGCTTACCGCCCTGACGAAGGATTTCCAACCCCCTAATTCGGGGCGCGGAGGGTCCGGCCCTTGCCAAGCGCGGGCAGAGCGCTCAATTTCGACACAATTATTCTTATTCTCATTCGGAGTCCGCCATGCCAAGCCCGATTTCACAGCCGCTCGTCAGCGCAATGGCCGACTTTCCCGCCCTGTTGCCCAAGCCTGCCGATGAAGACAACCGCGCCGGCATCTCCGCGGCTCCGGTCGTCATCCCGGCGATCGGGGCAATTCCGTCACCGACCGGGCCGCTTGGTGCGCCCGACCCGGCGCAGCCCGCCACAGCCACCCCTGACGACGCAACACCCGACCGGACCGGCCGTCCGACCGGTCAGACCCCGGACGGGGCCCCCGCCCCGGCCTCGGATGTCGCGGCCCTTGCAGGGGACGAAACGGAACCCCGCCCCCCGATGCTTGCCGACTGGGCCGGCCGCGCCGCGCCCGCGGCGTCGGAGGAAACCGCGTCGCTGGCCGCGGGGCCACTTGTGTTCTTCGGCGACAGCCTGAGCGATCCGGGCAACCTTGCGGCACAGGCGGGTCGGATCCTGCCCCAGTTCATCGTCAACGCGCTGGGTGACGACGGGCGCGCCAGCAACGGGCCGGTCTGGGCCGAAGTGCTGGTTGATCAACTCGCCCCGACGGCCAGCTACAATTATGCCGTCGCCGGGGGCGAGGCGGCGGGCGTTCAGGCTATCGGCGACTACATAGACGGTTTCGGCCTGACACCGCTGCTGACCGTGGATGACGGTGATCCGCTTCTTGACTGGGACATGAACCTTGGCGGCCAGATCGACCGCTTCATGGCCGACATGCAGGCCGATGACATCACCGGCGCCACGGCCGTCCTTCTTGTCGGGCTGAACGATTTCGGCACCCTCGATCTGGGGGCGCCGCTGGACACGCTTCTCGAACTGGCAGAGACGATATCGCTGAATGCGCTGAACGCGATCATCGACGCGACCAGCACGCTTTACAGCGTGGGCGCGGTGAGCGGCGTCATTCTGATGTCGCTGCCATCGCTCAGCTTCTTTCCCGCCTTCTTCGACCAGAGCGACGAGATCAAGACCGCCGCCGACCAGATCATCTCGGGCTTCAACGCGGCACTGGACCAGTTTCGGGCGGAAGCGGTCGATCTGCTGCCGGGGCTCGATATCTCCGTCCTGCCGCTGGAGGCGCTCAGCCGCGCGGTCACAGACGATCCGACCGGGTTCGGGTTTCTTGCGCCCCCCGTCGACACCCTGACCGGCAGCGCGCCGGATATCCTTGACGCCTATGACGAAGACCTCTTCGCGTTCTGGGATTCGCTGCATCCCAGCGCCGCCCTGCATCAGCTCATCGCGCAATATACCGGGTTTCTCGCCGAGGATGGCGGCAGCCTGACCGCGCTCACCGAAGGCGCCGACGCGGTGTTCCCGCCCTCTTCGGACAGCGACACGGTCGTCTTCGGCTATGGCGGGGACGACGCGATCACGGTGGGGGCGGGACATGACGTCGTCTTCGGCGGCAGCGGGTCGGACGCCCTCATTCTCATGGCCGGCGACGACATCGCGTCGGGCGGCGATGGCGATGACCTGATCTTTGGCCGTCAGGGCAATGACGTTCTGGCCGGGGGGCTGGGGGATGACATTCTGGGCGGGGGGCAAGGCAATGACATCCTGATCGGTGGTCTGGGCAATGACATCCTGCGCGGCTGGACGGGCGACGACACGTTCATCTGGATAGACGCGGCCCTGCTTGGCCCCGATCCGGACTACGGGACGCAGACCTTCAATGGCGGAGAGGGGTTCGACACCCTGTATCTGGTTGTCGAAAGCCAGTTCTTCGGTGCCTATCAGGACGCGCTTGACGGCCCCACCCCGATCGAGGATCTCGCCGCGATCGGGCTGACCGTCATCGACATCGAGGAGATCCTGCTGATCGAGGAAAGGAATGGTCTTGATCTTTTCAGCACCGAGGACTGGTTTGCCGAGGCCGATCTCTGGGGCCTGATCTAGCCGGAGGCAAGGCCCAGCGGACGGAGAACCTGACCCTCGAACCGGTCGAGGAACCAGTCCGGCGACATCGCGTGCAGCAATCGGCGCCGCGCCTCTTCGACAACCCTGTTCCGGGCAGCGTGGTCTTGCCGATACCGCGCCACCACATCGGCAAGGTCGGAATAGTCCCAGGCGACGGGGACATATGTCTCTCCGGAAACGAACAGGTCGGGGGCGGTTTCCACATGGCCCATATCGGGCTTGATCAGCAGCGATCCGCACAGCATCGTCTCGAAATCCCGCCAGCAGATCTCGCCAAAGCCGAAGGGGCTCAGCGACATGCGGCTTTGCAGCATCTCCCTGTAATAGGCCCCCTGAGAGACGCGATCAGTGGGCGCGTGAACGACAAACCGGTCGGCCAGCGCCTCGATCGCGCGAACCGCGCCGTTGCGCAGCGGATGGGTCCAGATGTCGGGACCGACACTGGCGCGGCAGAGAATGTCGATTGACCGGCCCTCGGGGCGGGGCGGCGGCATGTCGCGAGCCAGATCGACGATCTTGTCGTCGAGCGCGATGTTCCACCCGGTGCTGATCCTGGCAATCGCGTCAGGGGCATGGCCGCCCGAGGCCGGTATGATGTTGTCGTCGAACGACCAGCCAAAGCTGCGGGCCACATGATCGGTCAGGTTCGATTTGCCGATCATGCGCTGTTGATAATCCTCCCGCCGGGCGAAGACGTGTTTCTTCACGCACAGGTCCGAATTGGCCAGAACACCGGCCCACAGGATACCCAGATCGTCATCCCCGTCGAACAGCACGACCTTTGTCCCCACAGCGCGCAAGGGCGCGACGATCCTCGAGGCGATCCTGTCCGCGTCCTGCGGCACCATGTCGAAGGGCAGCATCAACCCCAGGATCGCGGCCCCCCCGACAGCCGATGGCCCTTCGGCCATCAGGCGTTGCAACGGCACGTCCTGCACGGCGATCCCGTATTTGCGGGCAAGGGTCCCGGCGTGACGATGGATCGGCGCAAGAAGCTGTTCGCTGGTATAGACCCGGCCATCGCAGCACAGCACCATCCGACGCGGAGGCCCGACCGCCGCGGACCGCGCCAGCAGGGCGTTTCGCAGCGCGCCAACTGGCCCGCGACCCAGCTTGCGGGTCAGGCGGCGCGAATGTCGCACAAGGGGTGTGGGCAGGCCGGGGTCGGGCATCGTTACTCCTGAAACCTCTTGCAACCGGAGGCGCCCCCGCCCTGCGATGTCCTTAGCCCGAAACCCGATTTCAGGCAATCGCTGCCTGACCGGGCCTCGCCCGATGCAGAAAAGGCGCCCCGAGGGGCGCCTTTGTGGTCACGATCTTGTGGTCGGTCGGGATCAGTTTCCGGTGGCCGAGCTGACATCGACCGAAACGCCCGGGCCCATCGACGAGCTGAGGGACACCTTTTTCATGTAGGTGCCCTTGGCGCCCGTGGGGCGCGCGCGCGACACGGCATCCACGAACGCACGGATGTTCTCTTCGAGGGCCTTGGCATCGAAGCTGACCTTGCCGACGCCGGCATGGACAACGCCGGCCTTCTCGGCCTTGAACTGGACCTGACCACCCTTGGCGGCGGCCACGGCTTCCTTGACGTCCATCGTCACGGTGCCGACCTTGGGGTTCGGCATCAGGTTCCGCGGGCCCAGCACCTTGCCCAGACGGCCGACGATCGGCATCATGTCGGGCGTGGCGATGCAGCGGTCGAAGTCGATCGTTCCGCCCTGGATCGTTTCCATCAGATCCTCGGCGCCCACGATATCGGCCCCGGCAGCCTTGGCCTCGTCAGCCTTGGGGCCACGGGCAAAGACCGCAACGCGGACCGTTTTGCCGGTGCCGTTGGGCAGGTTCACCGAACCACGGACCATCTGGTCCGCATGGCGCGGATCGACACCGAGGTTCAGCGCGATTTCGACGGTTTCGTCGAATTTCGTGTTGGAATTCGATTTCACCAGTTCGACCGCTTCGGCGACCGTCAGGTTTTCCTTGCCGGCGAATGCCTCGCGGGCAGCGCGGGTGCGTTTTCCAAGCTTGGCCATGATTTACCCCTTCACCTCGATACCCATCGACCGAGCGGAGCCGAGGATGATCTGCATTGCGCCTTCGACGTCGACCGCGTTGAGATCCTTCATCTTGGTCTCGGCGATCTCGCGGACCTGCTTGGTCGTCACCGTGGCGACGATCTGCTTGCCCGGCTGCGGCGAACCCTGCGGGCGGTTCCGCTTGCCGACCGGCTTGAGACCGGCGGCCTTCTTGAGCAGGTAGGAGGCCGGCGGGGACTTCGTGTCGATCGAGAACGACTTGTCCTGATAATAGGTGATCACGGTCGGGGTCGGCGATCCGGGCTCGACATCGGCGGTCTTGGCATTGAACGCCTTGCAGAATTCCATGATGTTGATGCCACGCTGACCGAGCGCGGGACCCACGGGCGGAGACGGATTCGCCTGCCCGGCGGGCACTTGCAGCTTGAGCTGCCCAATAACCTTCTTGGCCATGGTTCTTTCCTTTTCCAACGCCCCTCGGTCGCGACTTCGGGGCTTGCATGTTGTGTGGTCAGGTCCGGATCACGCGTGATCCTCGCCTCCCACGAAGAAACCCCGCCACAGCCAAAGGCCGTCGCGAGGATTGCGGGGCGATATCCCCTCGTCGCGCGAATCGCAAGCCCCTTGTGGCGGGCGCCGACGGCGGTGACGACGGTGACGGCGATAACTGGTTGTTCACAACTGAGGCGAAACCGAGAACAACCTTCACGAAAAGACCCAGATTGCGCCCAAACGCGAACCAATCACCCTGATCTTTCTGCCTCAAACCAAAGCAATCCGAGGCAGGAACCATGTCTGAAGCCATACGTGCCGCACTGACAGCACCGGTCAAGCTCGTGATCTGGGATCTGGACGAGACGTTCTGGAACGGGACCCTGTCCGAAGGCGGGGCCACACCGATCGAGGAACACATCCAGATGGTCCGCACGCTCGTCGATCGCGGGATCATGTGCTCCATCTGCTCGAAGAACGACATGGCGGAAGCCAGGGCCCGGCTCGAGGAGATGGGCATCTGGGACCTGTTCGTCTTTCCGCATATCGCCTGGTCGCCCAAGGGCCAGGCCATTGCCACGATGTTGCAGGATATGGGTCTGAGGGCGGAGAATGTCCTTTTCGTCGACGACAACGCCCTCAACCTGCAGGAGGCGCTTTTCTTCAACGAGGGGCTGATGGTCTGGGAATGCGTGGGGCCGATCACGGAATTCCTGTCCTACCCCGAATTCGCCGGAAAGGACGACCGTGCGCATAGCAGGCTGGATCAATACCGGATGATGGAAGCCAAGCGCGCCGAACAGCAGCAATCGGGCCTGTCAAACACCGATTTCCTGCGCCAGTCGGGGATCAAGGTGCGCCTGATCACCGATATCGAGGACCGGATGGACCGGGTGATCGAGATCCTCAATCGCACCAACCAGCTCAACTTCACCAAGAAGCGTATCCAGACCGACGAAGACCGCGCCGCCCTGGACAGACTTCTCAAGGTGCCGGGGATCCATGCGGGCCTTGTCGAGGTGCAGGACAGGTATGGCGCCTACGGGATCGTCGGCTTTTTCTGCGTGGAGACGCGGTTCGACCGCAATCGCCTGCATCATTTCGCCTTTTCCTGCCGGACCCTCAACATGGGCATCGAGCAATGGGTCTGGACCAAGCTGCGCTGCCCAGAGGTCGATATCGTGCGCCCGGTGGCCAACCCGCTTGACGATCCGGCCGAGGTCGACTGGATCACAGAAGTGGCGTCGTTCGACAGCGATGCCGATGCCGCCCTGCCCGACCGCCATATCGTGCTTGTGGGCGGGTGCGATCTTCAGCAGGTGTCATTCTATTGCGGCGCGCGCCGGACCGAGTTCGTCAACAAGCAGGACGAGAACGGAATGATCGTCCGCTATGACGATGTGGGTTTCTTTCTCAACCCGCGCGACGACCGGATGCGCCATGTCTGGCAGCAGAAGGCCTATATCGGCTCGACGCTTCAGGAGATGCGCGACTTCGACCGCTCGGTATCGGAGGCCGATGTCATCGTCCTGTCGATGTATCATTCCATCCCGACGGACCTGTTGTTCACCTTTGGCGGGCCGGATTTCGGAGGCAATTACTGGGGTACGATCCCGCCGGGCCGGATCCGCGCGCTGTTGAGGGACCCCCACACCGCGATGCGGTTCGTGAAATCCATGCATCACCGGCGTCTTCCTCTGGAGCACAGGCTGTCGCTCACGCGCAGGTCGCTCGCCCATGCGGATGCCTTGCGGCGACCGGATTCGGCGCTGTTCGTTCTGGGGATCGGGTCTTCGGTCGGGGATCGCGCGCAGAACACGATCGAGGCGCGGACCGGCTATAACGACATGGCGCGGGATTTCTGCGCCAAACGGCCGGGCGCGTATTTCGTCGATGTCGAACAGACCCTCGACCCGGGCGATTTCGTCGACAGCGACCACTACACGCGGATGGGCTATTACCGCATCGCCGAATTCATCAACGATACCGTAGCGGCGGGCCTTGCCCTGACGGACATGCCAACCCCGATCGCGGTATGACGACCGCCCCGTCAGGCTGACTTGGGACCACTTGCGCGGAGCCCGTCCAGCAGCCGGCTCGCGCGTTCCGCATAGTCGGCATCGGGACCGCGCGCCATCACCTCGAGGGCGTCCGTCATGCCCTCGGCGGGTGGGTGGTTTTCGGTGATGCACATCCACGCCACCGGGAAATGGCCCTCCTCGACAAGACGCATGACCATCTGCGGATCCCGGTCGTAGTGTTCGTGCAGATAGAACCAGAACATCTGGCAGCCGGGGATGTAGGGCTCTTCCGTCCGGTCTTCGAGAATCGACATGACCCAGTCCGCGATATCGAGATCGGGGGCGATCCGCGCCAGTTCCGCGAAGGCATCGGGGTCCATCGCATCGATGCCGTTGAGAAAGGCGCCTGCCGCCGTGCGCCTTTGGCGCGGCAGCCCCGCGATGTGATCGAGGATCCGGCGCCCGTCCCAGGCGCCGTCGCCACGCAACCGCGCGTCCGCGTCAACGTACAGCGACCCGATGAACGCCGCAGCGTGCGCCACGATCAACGGGTTGTCCGACGCCAGAAGCGGGACCAGGCGCGCCTCGAAATCCGGCCATGACAGCCGTTGCTGCGCCCGCTCGCGCAGGTCGTGCAGCGCAAGCGCCAGGCGCATGTCCTCGCCCTCTCCCGACCGGTCGAGCCACTCCCAGAAGAGGCCCTCGAACGGGGGCAAGGGCAGCGTGACCGCATCCCAGGCGATCTTGAGATGCGCGAAAGGCTGACGGTGGCGCCGCGCGTCCAGCCAGGCAAGGTAGGGGGCCAGCAGGGCCTCCGCGGCGTCACGGTGCAGCGGCACGTTGGGGCGAGGCCGGTAGTATAGGCAGCGGCTCTCCACCTCGCCGGGATCAAGAACGCGCGCGTGATCCGCCGATTGTTCGATAAAGGCCCGTGTCCTGCGGCCGTCATCAAAGAAACTGGCCTCGATCAGGGCATCGCAGGCCCAGCCGCTCCAACCCATGCCAGGCGGCTGGCCCTCGCCGGCAATGACCGCGACGCCATCACTGATATCGGAGAGCCTGTAGCAGAGCGTCAGAAGACGGATCAGTTGAGCGGCGGTGATATCCAGCGGTCGCGTCTTGACCAGCGTGCCAAGCAGGGGCCCGGCGGCCGCTGCATCGACGGGCGGCCGCGCCACAAGGGCGTCCAGCGTATCGAGCGCCGCATCGAAGGCCGCGCCGTCACCCTCGTGAGGGACGCGGCCGACCCGCGTCGTCATCCCTGCTTGCTGACCTGCGTGAACTCGAGTTCCACCGGCGTGGCACGGCCGAAGATCGAAACGGTGACCTTGAGACGCTGGTTGTCCTCGTCGACCTCTTCGACGGTGCCGTCGAAATCCTCGAACGGGCCGTCGTTGACCTTGACCTTCTCGCCCACCTCGAAATGGATCAGCGTGCGCGGCGTCTCTTCGCCTTCGGCGACACGGCCAAGGATGCCTTCGACCTCGGCGTCGCGCATCGGCATCGGGCGGCCCTGCGGCCCCAGGAACCCGGTCACCCGGTTGATCGACGAAATCAGGTGATAGCCCTCGTCCGACATCTCCATGTGAACCAGCACATAGCCGGGCATGAACCGCCGTTCGGTCTGCACCTTCTTGCCCCGGCGAACCTCGATCACCTCTTCGGTCGGGACGAGGACCTCGTCGATCTGCTCTTCCAGCCCCTGCTCCGCCACCTTGGTGCGGATCTGTTCGGCGATCTTCTTTTCGAAGTTCGACAGAACGCTAACCGAATACCACCGTTTCGCCATCAGCTTTCACCTTGCCGTCTGGACCCGGCGCCAGGCCCGGGTTGTTTCTCGCGCCATCCGGACGCACGCCCTGAAACGAAATCGGCGCGCCGCCTGTCAAGGTCGCGCGCCGTCATATCGATCGGGTCATTACAGCCAATGCCACCGCAATTCAAGAGAGAAGCGGCAGGGCCCGGGGCGGGCGCCGGTCAGCTTCCGAAAAGGTTGAGAACCGCCTGAAGGCCAGAGCGGATGCCCCAGTCGACCAGCGAAAAGAAGATCGCGGCCGTCAACGCCAGAAGGAAGACCATGATCGTCGTCAGGGTCACCTCGCGACGGGTCGGCCAGACGACCTTCGCGATCTCGGCGCGGGTCTCCTGGATGAACTGAAGCGGGTTCGACTTTGAAGCCATGGGTCTGTCCTCGTTGCGATCCTGCGGAGATATGACGGTCGGCCCGGATAATCAAGCACCGCATTTCAGGGCCAGGATTTGACCCGAATCATTCGCTGCGCGTAACCTGTCAAGAATTACTTGAGAGAATTTGAACATCAGGGGGCCGCGCCATGACCGTCCATGGGCCGAAGATTCCAGTTCCTCCACCTTTTGGCGAGTTCGCTTTGCCCAGTCCGATCGCGCCGCCGGTTGCGATCGAGGGCCAGACCGACCTGCCCGAACTCCGCAGCCTCGCGCCCGTCACCGCCGCTGGCGTTCTCTTGTCGGAGAGGCGGATTGTCGTGCCCGAAGAGGCGACGGCCCCGGCCCAGACCGGATGGCCCGCACCGATGGCCCAGGAAGGCCCGGACGCTGCCTTGGCGCCTGCCGGCCCCGCGACCGACGCCGGATCGGCCGTTTTCGACTGGCCGGTCTTCGCCCGGCGCGATGTGGCGTCGAACACGGGCGCAGAGACAATCGTTTCGGGCAACCTTCTGGCCAACGACTACATCCGCAACCCGGTTGACGATGTCTCGCTGGTGGCCGGGCCGAGGCACGGAACCGTCACGCTGAACGATGCGGGCGCCTACAGCTATCATCTCGACCTGTCCGATCCTGACGTGGCTTTCATGATCGCGAAGGGCGAGATATGGGATTCCTTCGTCTATCGCGTCGACGACGCGGACGGAGATTCCGGCTATGCGCGCGTTCATGTCACGCTCGACGTGCCGGATTTCGGCTTTGCCACCACGGGCGTGTGGGGCGAGGCGACAAAGGCCGGCGACGTGAATGGCGACGGAATCGGTGACCTGCTGTTCGGCGGTGGCGAAGAGACGGCCTATATCCTGTTCGGCAAGGTCGGCGGGTTCGATCCCCTTGTCGATCTCGATACCCTTGACGGCACCGACGGCGTGCGGATGTCGTTTGACCTCAACACCTCCTCTAACCTCAACCTCGGGACCTTTGTCGACAGCGCGGGCGACATCAACGGCGACGGGATCGACGATTTCCTTCTGGGGAGTTTGGAATTCGTGGACTACATCGGCTACGGTGCCGGCAAGGTTTTCGTGGTGTTCGGCCGGGAGGGCAGTTCACCCTTTGGCGCGGAGCTTGATCTTGCCACCCTCGATGGAATGAACGGCTTTGCCATCACAGGCTATGTCGGGCAGATATCCGGCTCGTTCTACGAACCATCCCAGGGCGTCAGCATCCTGCGCTCTATCGGCGATCTGAACGGAGACGGCCTGAACGATTTCATCGTCGGCACGGACCCCTATTTCCTGAACGGCGGAACCAAGACCGATTTCGTCATCTACGGCAGTACCGAATTTGACGCCGAATTCGACCTCGACAGCCTTGACGGAACGAACGGCTTTGCCGTCGAAACGACGATCGTCGATGATGTCGGCGACGTGAACGGGGATGGCCACGTCGATCTTCTCTACCTTCTGGAGAAGGAGTATTCCTACGATCCCGACGTCTATTTCATCGGCTTCGGATCGGATGAACCGGCAACCGGCGCCGTCATGACAGAGGCCGAGATCACCTCGGGCGGTGGCGTGTTCATCACCATGGGGGCCTTCGACCTCTTCACGACAAGCCTGATCGGAGATGTGGACGGCGACGGCCTGGACGATGTGGCGGTGATGTCGACAGGGTTCGATGATGCGGCCGGCTATTTCGGGGCCACCTACATCCTTTATGGCGCAGAAGTGTCGGCTGATTTGACCTTCAACATCGACGTGACCGAAACCGCCGGCGCCATGACAACCGCGATTCCGCATCTGGTCGAGTATAATCAATGGTCCGACATCGCGGCGGCGGGTGACGTCAACGGCGACGGGATCGACGATTTCCTGATCAGCGAAACCTATGCCGATACCGCCGCGGGCAATTCTGCGGGCGCTGTCTATCTTGTCTTCGGGCAGGAGGGCGGACTTGGCGCCCAGGTCGATCTGACGGCCCTCGATGGCACCAACGGCTATGTCTTCACCGGCGCGGTCGAAGGCGGCGAACTTGGATTCGGCCTGTCCGCGGCGGGGGATGTCAACGGCGACGGCCATGACGATTTCATCATCCAGGGCGGACTGCATTTCGAGGATTTCGTCGTTTACGGAGGCCCGGACGGACTTCAGTGGATGGATGCCGCCGATGGGTCTCTCGACGGTCAGATCGGCATCGACCTGATCTATTCAGGCGACGAAATCCTCTGACACGGCAACGATCGGGAGTTTGGCAGGGGCAGCAGGGTTCGAACCCGCGACCTACGGTTTTGGAGACCGTCGCTCTACCAGCTGAGCTATACCCCTAGGCCGTCGTCGAACTAACGCTCTTTTGGACGCGGATCAAGCCATTACAACACAAGACGGGCAATGCGGTTTCACACCGCCCGTTCAGGTGTGACGACAGGCTCAGATCGGCCGGCCGATGCCGGAGGTCAGGGCCGAAAGGTCGGCGACGAGTACCGCGCTGGCAACCCCGCCACGCCGCTCTGTATCGCGCAGCGGCTCGAACTCGAACACGTCGTTCGAAGATTCGATCAGCATCGAAACGACAAGGTCCAGATCGTCGTTCTCCGCGACGTCGGGATCCGCGATCAGGTCCGCCGGCGCGGCCGCGAACCGCGCGAGAACCGCTGCGCCGACCGCAGGTGCGACGGCCGCCGTCTCTGTCGAGCTTTGCGGCGCCACCGAAATCGCGGTCTGCGACAGGCTCAGCGCATTGGGCAGCGGCGTCACGACCCCCGGAACGGCGAGCGCCTCGACCTCCTCCATGGTCACGTTGAACCATTCGGTGATGCCTTCGGCGCTGTTGCGGAAGTAAAGCGAAAAGCCCCCGTTCTCGAGCGCCACGATTTCCGGGTCGAAGCCATATTGCACGTCGCTCACCTGGCTCCAGGTATCCTCCTCCAGATCGTAGAGCACGATCGCCGTCAGATCGGTCGTTGTCGGCAACTCGGCACTGATGCCCATGAGATAAAGCTTGCCGTCCTGCTGCTGGAATTCGGGTGAAAACAGGTATTCGCCGAAAATCTCGTCCGGCAGGATCAGGCGACGCCACAACTCCCATCCGTTGACCGTTTCGGTCCAGATGTCGGTAAAACCGTCATCATGCAGGATCGAGATGTATTTCTCGCCGGTCTCGGTCTCGAGTGCCGCGATATAACCCTCGTCATAGACGTCTTCAGTGATCCAGGTCACCTGATCGGCATCGACGTTGTAGATGCCCATCTGGGTCTCGCTGAACACCGCAACCTCGCTCTCGTTGAGCCAGGTGATCGCCCGCGTCGTCGGGTCGCCGAAATCGATCAGAGAGATCTCGCCGTTGTCATAGAGAAAGACCTCGGCGATGCCGCCGTCATAGACCCAGTAGTCCAGCGGGACCATCGTGAACCGCAGCCCGTCATAATCCCCCTTGGGCAGGAAACCGACGCGATAGCCTTCGGTCCCCTCGAGGATGTAGGAGTCGTGTTCATCCAGATAGATGATGCCCGCCTCGGAAATCCCAAGGGCCACCGGCCCGTTGGCCGTCTCGACGAATTCCGACCCGTAGTAGGTTTCGAAGAACGGCAATGCCCCGCTGACGCTCTCGTTCAGCACCTCGAGAAGGGCGCCCGAATTGGGGTCATATTTGCCGATGTAGATCTTGTCGGCTTCCTGCCAGGTTACCCATCCGTCATCGGTGAATTCGGGGTCGATCGCCATGGACGAGACGTTGGTGCCGGAATTCAGCATGATCAGGTCCGTCACGCCCCAGGCCCATTCAAGCGACCTTGCCGCCTCGAATGTGACGACATTGCCATTCGCAAGAATATCGTCGGCGGCAATTTCGAACGACGACCCGGTCAGGCCGTTATCGACGCCGGCCTCCATGTATCCCATGGAAATGCCGTTCAGGAAAACCTCGACTTCGCCGTAGAAATCAATGTCATAACCACGAGCATAAAGCGTCAGGTCCTCGGTCGACTGATAGAAGAACTGAAAGCTCACACGCCCATCCGTTTCGATCGTATTACCGAAACGGTGCCCGAATTCTTCGTCGATGAATTCGCCGAAAAGAAGCGCAGGCTCGGCGGTCACGAGAATATTGGAAACGCCCCAGATGTCGTTCGTCCCCTCGATCGCAAGGAACTGGAGCACATTCGTGCCATCGATGAGGTAGGAGGCATCGACCGCTGCCCGGCCCGTGCCCGGCCCCGTGCCATCCTCGCCGGTCTTCATGGCAAGACCGACAGGCTCCCCATTCATGTAGACATAGATCTCTCCATGCCAATCGATATCGTAGGTGTCGAATTCGATGATGACCCCGCGTCCGCCATTGTCGAACTCGAATGTCACGATACCGTCATCGTCGGACAAACCGCCGTAACCGTTCCCATAGGCACTCGTGTGGACCTGACCGACGATCAGTGTTCCGTCAATGCTGTCGACCTCGAGGTCGACAGCATAATCATAGGGGTCCATCAACGCCTCCCAAATGCATTTTCAAAACGAAATCAAACAGCGAAAATTCACCATCGTTAAGGATAGCACGGCGCCGGCAGCTCACAAATAACAAACGTGCGGGGACGGGGTCGTTGCGCGAGTCCGGCAGCCGGGCGCCCAAGAATTGAACCGTTTCCGGAAAAGACCGGAATGAATGGGGACCTGGTCGTCACGCGCGATGCCGACAATCCGGCCCCCTCGCCCGGCGGACGCAGACTTGCCACCGGTGGTCGGGGGTGTGATATCCGGCGGATCGTTCATCCCGGATGGTGACTTCATGGCAGGGTTTGACAGGTTTCGACGGCGGCTTGAACGCTCGGACCGGCTTGCACGGGTGTTGGGCCGGCTCCTTGCCGTCTGGATCCGGATTTGCCACCGGACAACCCGTTGGCAGTCGGAGGGCCTGGACCGGCTCGGTCAGGATCTGGCCGACGGCCCCGTCATCGTGATCCTGTGGCACGAATCGCTCCTGATGGGTCCTGCACTCTGGCCAAGGGCACAAGGGTCACTGACAGGCATTCGCGACCCCAGCCCGATCGCGCGGGTCGCCGGCGCCGTCCAGCGCGAATTCGGGCTCGACGCCGCGGCGATGTCCCGACGTCAACCCAACCAGGCGGCCGTTCGGCAGGTCCTGCGGGCAGCACAGGCCGGAACCAGCATCGCAATTACGGGCGACGGGCCCGGCGGGCCGCGGCAGGTCCTGAAATCGGCGCCGCTTGACTGGGCGCGCGCGGCGGGGCGCCCGGTCTATGTCTTTGCTTGGGAGGCGCGGCGACAGATACGGCTGGGCAGCTGGGACAGGATGATCCTGCCGCTTCCCTTCACGGCGGGCGCATTCCGGTTCGACCGCTGGTCAGGCCCCCTGCCGCGGCGCGCCGATCCGCGCGACCAGCAAACCGCACAGGACGATTTGACGCGCGCCCTGCAGGATGCCAATGCCCTGTGCGCCCGGGCAGTCGGAAGGCGGTGAAACCAGCCCATTCCGGCGAGGCCGCCATGCCTCGCGCCTCCGATCCCGGCACTCACCCCGGCACCGGGCCTCTGCCAGCCCGGCACCGTGTGCCGCGGCACGGTCTCTCGGCGTGGCAACGAAAGAGGGCCACCCCCGGGAAGGGATGGCCCGTCATTCGATAGTCTGGGCAAGGCGATCTGGATCGCCTTGCCATCGGGTCTTGTTGTTACTCGATGATCTTGGAGACGACGCCGGCGCCGACGGTGCGGCCGCCTTCGCGGATGGCGAAGCGCAGGCCGTTTTCCATCGCGATCGGCGCGATCAGCTCGACGTTGAACTTCAGGTTGTCGCCCGGCATCACCATCTCGGTCCCGGAGGGAAGCTCCACCGTGCCCGTCACATCCGTCGTCCGGAAGTAGAATTGCGGACGGTAGTTCGCGAAGAACGGCGTGTGGCGGCCGCCCTCTTCCTTCGTCAGGATGTAGGCCTCGGCCTCGAACTTCGTGTGCGGCGTCACCGAGCCGGGCTTGCACAGAACCTGCCCACGCTCCACGCCCTCACGGTCGACACCACGCAGAAGCGCGCCGATATTGTCGCCCGCCTCGCCGCGATCCAGCAGCTTGCGGAACATCTCCACGCCCGTGCAGGTCGTCTTCTTGGTGTCGCGGATGCCCACGATCTCGATCTCGTCGCCCACGTTGATCACGCCGCGCTCGACCCGGCCCGTCACGACCGTGCCGCGGCCCGAAATCGAGAACACGTCCTCGATCGGCATCAGGAACGGCTGGTCCACCGCACGCTCGGGCGTCGGGATCCAGCTGTCGACCGCTTCCATCAGCGCGCGGATCGAACTCTCTCCGATCTCGGGATCGCGGCCTTCCATGGCAGCAAGCGCCGAGCCGCGCACGATCGGGATGTCGTCGCCCGGATATTCGTAGGAGGACAGAAGCTCGCGGATCTCCATCTCCACAAGCTCGAGAAGCTCCTCGTCATCCACCTGGTCGACCTTGTTCATGTAGACGACCATCGTCGGAATGCCCACCTGGCGACCCAGAAGGATGTGCTCGCGCGTCTGCGGCATCGGGCCGTCGGCCGCGTTCACAACGAGGATCGCCCCGTCCATCTGCGCCGCACCCGTGATCATGTTCTTCACGTAGTCCGCGTGGCCGGGGCAGTCGACATGCGCGTAGTGGCGCGCATCCGTCTCGTATTCCACATGCGCCGTCGAGATCGTGATCCCGCGGGCCTTCTCTTCCGGCGCGCCGTCGATCTGGTCATACGCCTGGAAATCACCGAAATACTTCGTGATCGCCGCCGTCAGCGTCGTCTTGCCGTGGTCAACGTGACCAATCGTGCCGATGTTCACATGCGGCTTGTTGCGTTCAAACTTTGCCTTTGCCATTCTCGCCTCGCGCCTCGCAGGTTAAAAGGGTCCATCGCCGACCCGGATCGACGTCGCGCGGCATTTATTTTAGCGGGACGGGAAAATCAAGCGCCAGTTAAGGTTTCCGGCGCACCCCCACCCCGACAGGGGAAATGCGCGTCCGGCATGGCGCAGGGGGCGCGCCAGGGGCCGCCCAAACCCGCCAGACGCACGCTGTCGGCGGGACCGTCGATCAGGCGCGTGCCGATCCGAGGCCACAGTTCCGACAGGTCGGGACGGAGGACCGCGACCATCAGCGCGACAGAGGCCAGCGCGGCAAGGCCCGCCACCGCGATCCGGCGCCACCTGACCGGCCGCGACCGGCGATACAGCCGGTGCGCCCGCGCCCGGATCAGGGACGTGTCGCGTGCATCAAGCATCAGCCGGGCCGGATCGCCGCCCGCACGGCACAGGATCAGGCCATCCCCGGCCCCCGCCTGATCGCGCCGGGCCCGAAGCGACCCATAGGCCCAGCGGATCGGCGCATCGCCCGCACCCTCGATCAGCAGATGGCCGGTCTCGTCATCAAGGCGCAGCGTGACCTCGCGGGGCACCGGCCGGAAGGCGTCGAAATAGGTCGCCCTGCCCTCATAGACCGGCGTGTGCGTGCCAACGGCGATCACCGTCCGGCCGCTCATGTCGTGCTCCCCGGAATGTGGTCGCCGACCAGTCCCGGGGCTGTTCCCGGATGCTGACCCACCTTGGCAAGGGCCGAAGCGCCCTCGATCACGATCGATTCGGCAAGGTGCTGCCGCATCGGCGCGACGATCATTGCATGGCGCAGCGCGGCGCAGATCAGGATGACCGCACCCTGAAGCAGGAGAAAAGGACCGATCACCACCCACGCAGCCGGCCCCGGCAATGCAGGGTCCGGTGGCATCAGGTCCCGTGGTCGCGGCAACATGCCTTCCGGCAGAAGGTAGATATCGGCCAGCGTGATCGCCACGACGGGCAAGGCCAGCAGGACCAGGATCGCAAGCCCGCCATAGGCCACGATCCTGCCGATCCTCGCGGCACTGGGGCGCGCCGATATCCGCATTCCGCCCAGCCGCTTTTCCGAGGCCATGATGCCCAAAGCCCGCACCCGGTAGCGCAATCCGGCCGCCAGAAGGACCGCGCCCAACGGCACACTCAGCCAGAAGAATCGCGTGTCGACGGCCAGCCCGAGGGCAAGGGCCGCAAGGTAGGCCCAGGCCGCGACCAGCGCGGGCCAGAACGAGCGATACAGCATCAGCGCCCTGCCCCCCTGTTCAAACCGCGCCGTTCCAAAGAAGGTGCGGTCGGTCCTGAATTTTTCGAGCCGGAACGTCATCCGCGGCCAGAGAAGGCCCAAGGACAGGATCGTCAGGCCCCAATGGAGGCAGGACCGCCACGCATGGCCCGCGGCCCCCGGCACCATGCCGAACCGTATCCCGCGCCACGAGGTTTGCGAGAGCGTCGCAGCCCGCTGCCGGTCGCGCGCCCAGAACCCGACGGGAACCAGCAGCGCAAGGCCGATCGCAATTCCCGCCTGAACTGCGCCGGGCCTCATGACCATGTCGAGAAGGCCCGCACCCGTCACCCAAAGAGCCAGGATCGCCACCGCGAACAGGAAGCCGGCGATCCGGTCGCCCGCGTCTCCGTCATGGTCCAGCGGATGGCCGCCGGGCCGGATCGCGGACCAATGCCACCGACGGAGCCGTGCCCCCGCCCAGAAGCCATAGAGCCCCAGTGTCAGGATCGTCAGGATGCCCGTCCGCAGGGCCAGACCGAACAACCCCCGGCGCGAGCCCGCGCAGGTCGTTGCGAGGACGTCCCTCATCCGGCCGGAACGGGCGGGATAAAGCAATCGGCAAAGCGCGCATTGCCATAGACAATGCTGCCCGCGGGCGCCTCGTAACGGTAGGTATGATCGAAGACCTGTATCTCGACGGCGGTGTCCTGCGGCAATGTGCACCGATAGGCCCGCCCGATCATAGTGCAATCGGGCGAGGGATCGCCGGCAAGGCTGCGGATCATCGACCCGTTGACGAAGCGGTTCTCGCTGGGAAAGCCCGAGGTGAAATCGAGGCCCTCGCGATCATAGAGGTCGATGCAGGACGGCCCCTCGATACCGCGGTGGAGCCAAAGCTCGCCCCAGGGCAAGAACACTGCGCCACCCACCACAACAGCCCCGAGGGCCCAGAGGGTGATGCGCCGCCGCACCGGGGTCAGGTGAACCTGTTGTCCCGGGGAAAGCCGCGCGGCGCCATCCGGCCCGCCGACGCGCGTTTCGCCAGGTATTCGGACAAATCGGTTTCCGTGCGCGTCCGGCCCGCCGGGTCATGCCAGCTCAGCCCCTGAGCCAGGTCGAATGTCGTGGCATCCGACAGTCCGCCATCCTTGTATTTCTGAAGCCTGACGCCCTTGCCGCGCGACATTTCGGGCAATTCACCCACGGGGAAGACCAGAACCTTGCGATTTTCGCCCACCACGGCGACATGATCGCCCGCCACGCGCCGGCAGACGCGGGCCACAACGCCGTCGCGGACATTCAGCGCCTGTTTGCCTGCGCGGGTCTGGGCGACGATTTCAGCCTCGGAAACGATGAACCCGTCGCCGGCAGAAGAGGCGACCAGCAGCCGCGCGCCGGGTTCGTGGATGAAGAAATCCACGATCTGCGCCTCGTTGGGCAGGTCGACCATCAGGCGCAGGGGTTCTCCCATGCCGCGCCCGCCGGGAAGGTTGGCGGCAAGGATCGTGTAGAACCGCCCGTTCGAGCCAAAGGCCAGAAGCCTGTCCGTCGTTTCGGCGTGGAAGATGAACCGGCCCTTGTCGCCATCCTTGAACTTCAATTCCTGGCTCAGGTCGATATGGCCCTTCATAGCCCGGACCCAGCCCATTTCGGAACAGACGACCGTGATCGGCTCGCGCTCGATCATCGCCTCCATGGGCACCTCGGCCACCTCGCCCGCCTCGGCAAAGACGGTGCGCCGCGCGCCGCCGGGCGTATCCCGGCCGAATTGCTTGCGCGTCTCGCGCAGCTGGTCGGCAATGGATTTCCATTGCAGATCCTCGCTGTCGAGAAGATCCTCGAGACCCGCGCGTTCCTCCATCAGGGCGCTTTGCTCGCGCAGAAGCTCCAGCTCCTCGAGCCGCCGCAACGACCGCAGGCGCATGTTCAGGATCGCCTCGGCCTGAACATCCGACAACTCCCCCTCGCCCTTCGCGGGCAGCGGGGAGACGTAGTCGGCCTCGTCGCGGGCGCGGACATGGTCCTTGCCCCATTGCTCGGCCATCAGCGCGTCTTTGGGGGCGTCGTCATAGCGGATGATGTCGATCACGCGATCGAGGTTGAGGAAGGCGATGATGAAGCCTTCGAGAACCTCGAGCCGGTGGTCGATCTTTTCCATCCGGTGAACGCTGCGCCGCAAGAGCACGTCGCGCCGATGATCGAGAAAGGCCCGCAGGACCTCCTTGAGACTGCACACCTGGGGCGTCAGCCCGTCGATCAGCACGTTCATGTTGAGGCTGAACCGCGTCTCGAGATCCGAATTGCGATAGAGCATCCCCATCATGACTTCGGCATCGACAGACTTTGACCGCGGCTCGAGAACGATGCGGATGTCGTCGGCGCTTTCGTCGCGCACATCCGTCAGGAGCGGCACCTTCTTGGTCTGGATGACCTCGGCCAGCCGTTCGATCAGCTTGGATTTCTGAACCTGGTAGGGGATCTCGGTCACGACGATCTGCCACTGGCCGCGGCCCAGATCCTCCTTTTCCCATTTCGCCCGCAGACGGAAGGCGCCACGCCCGGTGCGATAGGCCTCGGCGATGTTCTCGCGCGGCTCGACGATCACGCCGCCCGTCGGAAAATCGGGGCCAGGCACGTAGTCCAGCAGCGTTTCGTCCCGCGCATTGGGCGACTTGATCAGATGCAGGCAGGCATCGATCAATTCGTGCAGGTTATGCGGCGGGATATTGGTGGCCATGCCGACCGCGATGCCGGACGATCCGTTCGCCAGCAGGTTCGGAAATGCTGCGGGCAGAACGACCGGTTCGGTCAGCGTGCCGTCGTAATTGTCGCGGAAATCGACGGCATTCTCGGTCAGCCCCTCCATCAGGGCTTCGGCTGCCGCGGTCAGCCGGGCCTCGGTATACCGGGCGGCGGCCGGGTTGTCGCCGTCGATATTGCCGAAATTGCCCTGTCCGTCGACCAGCGGATACCGGACGTTGAAATCCTGCGCGAGCCGCGCCATCGCGTCATATATCGCGGCATCGCCGTGGGGGTGGTAGTTCCCCATGACATCGCCCGAAATCTTGGCCGATTTGCGGAACCCCCCGGTGGAGGACAGCCGCAATTCCCGCATCGCGTAAAGGATGCGCCGGTGAACCGGCTTCAGCCCGTCGCGCGCATCGGGCAGCGCCCGGTTCATGATCGTCGACAGCGCATAGGTCAGGTACCGCTCCCCGATCGCACGGCGCAGCGGCTCGACCGGGTTCATGTCCGGCAGATCATCCAGTTCGGGGCGTTCAGGCGTATCCGACATGGCATCAGCGATACACCGCGACCGCCCCAAGGTCTAGCGTCCCCGGACGCGCACGACACAACCACGGGGCTTCCTCGCGGGGTGCCCGACCGGGGCCGGGACAGACGGGGCCGAAAATAGTTAATCTCCCCGTCCAAAACAGGTTCGAAACCTGATACGATGATTATACAAATTTTCCGTGATTCTGTGTGTTTGGGGGGCTTGGCCCGTGTGGAAATTCATCCTTGTGACCTTTGGGGTCCTTGGCTTCATGTTCTACGAGCTGTCCGGCGGCTCCGACTTCGTTCCGGAAGAACGGCCCCGGCTGGCCGTAGCCGAACCTGCGCCCGAACCGGAGATCACCGCCGAAGACATCCTCGCCATGGCCAACGGAGAGGTGCCGGAAACCGATATTGCGGTCCGCGACAACGGATCGGTCACCCTCGCCTCCTCATCCGACATCGCGCTTGACGGCGTGACGGCGCGCCTGTCCCGACCTCTCAGGTCCACCGACGGTGATGCCGCGCCGGATGTGGCCTTCGCGTCGCTGTCGGTGTCGCCGAACGGGGCGCCGGTCATCGCGGCACAAGCAGATGACGGCGCCGATCTTCTGGTCGAGGAGGCGGCTTTCGATCTGCGCACGGTCGATGTCTCGGCGCTGAATGTCCGGCAAGGACCCTCCACCACCGACGCGGTCATCGGCAGACTCTTGCAGTTCGAGATCGTCGACGTTCTGGAAGAGACGCCTGATGGCTGGTCCAGGATCCGGATCGAGGGTGACGGCATCGAAGGCTGGGTCGCGAGCCGTTTTCTCACCGAATGACCACGCCGCTTGCCCGCCCCGCGCCTCGGCAATAGGTCTGTGGGATCGGATGTTGATCGGAGCGGCGGATGACCGGCAAGACGATATTGATCACCGGGTGTTCGTCGGGCATCGGGTATGACGCGGCGCATGGCCTGCGCGCCGCGGGCTGGCGGGTCTTTGCAAGTTGCCGCAAGCACGAAGATTGCGACAGGCTGCGCGCCGAAGGCTTTGACAGCCCCCGGATCGACTATGCCGACAGCGGCTCGATCGAACAGGGGCTGGCCGAGGTTCTGAAGGCGACGGGCGGGACGCTGGACGCGCTTTACAACAATGGAGCCTATGGCGCGCCCGGCGCCGTGGAGGACGTGCCCCGCGCCGCCCTGCGCGAGATATTCGAGACCAACCTTTTCGGCGTGCATGAACTGACGACAAGGGTCATTCCCGTCATGCGGGCGCAGGGGCACGGGCGGATCGTCAACTGTTCGTCCGTTCTGGGCTATGTCGGGCTGCGCTGGCGCGGGCCCTATGTGGCAACCAAGCACGCGATGGAAGGCCTGACGGACGTTCTCAGGATCGAGATGGCCGACACGCCGATCAAGGTGATCCTTATCGAACCGGGGCTGATCACCACGAAATTCCGCGAGAACGGGATCCCGCATTTCGAGAAATGGATCGACACCGAGAATTCGGCCCGAAAGGCCCAATACGACGTCCTGCGCAAGCGCATCTATACCGAGGCAGCACCCGGGCCGATGGATGCGCCCCCCTCGGCCGTGACGAAGAAACTGCGCCGTGCACTCGAATCGCCGCGTCCCCGTGCCCGGTATCGTGTGACCCGGCTGGCCCATGTGGTGATGGTGCTGCGCAGACTGCTTCCGACGCGGGCATCGGACTGGATCCTGCGCCGGGTCTGACAGCAGGGCCTTTCCTTCAGGACTGAGGCTGCTACATCGGGCCGGACAAGGAAGGAATCCCCATGCTCAACGATCCGTTCTTCATCCTCGTGCTGGTCGCGGTCCTGATCGTTGCGGTCGTCCTGCTCGTCGGCGTGGGCGGATTCGGCAAGGGCGGGGAATTCAATCGCAAATACGCCAACAAGATCATGCGCCTGAGAATCGTGGCGCAGTTCGTGGCGGTCTGCCTGATCCTGCTTTACGTCTGGATCCGGCGCCAGGGAGGCAACTGATGGTCGTTCTCAACCGCATCTACACCCGCACCGGCGACGCCGGCGACACGGCCCTCGGCAACGGTGTTCGCGTGGCGAAACATTCACTTCGCGTGACCGCCTATGGCACCGTCGACGAATGCAACGCCACGCTGGGTCTTGCCCGGCTTCATGCCGATGGCGAAATGGATGCGCTTCTGGCGCTGATCCAGAACGATCTGTTCGATCTGGGCGCGGATCTGTGTCGCCCCGAAATGACCAAGGATGCCGAGGCGCCCTATCCCGTTCTGCGCATGTCGGAGGCGCAGGTGGACAGGCTGGAGGTCGAGATCGACCGGATGAACGGCGCACTCGATCCGCTGCGCAGCTTCGTGCTGCCCGGGGGCACCGCGCTGGCCGCGCATCTGCACCTGTGCCGCACCGTCGCGCGGCGGGCCGAACGTCTGGTCGTCGAACTGGCCACCCTCGAAGAGGTCAATCCGCCCGCGATCAAGTATCTCAACCGCCTGTCGGACTGGTTCTTCGTGGCAAGCCGCGTGGCCAATGACGGCGGACGGGGCGACGTGCTTTGGGTGCCCGGCGCGAACAGGTGACCCTCATGGCCCGCCCTGCGGCGGGCCCCCGGGGCGCTGCCCCGGACCCCGGAGTATTTCGGGAAAGATGAAAGGGCCGGCCGGTCGAGGATGACGGGCCGGCCTGGCTTACTTGAACGGGGCCATGCCCGCGCGGGCCAGTTCGTCGGCGCGTTGGTTCTCGGGATGGCCGGCATGGCCCTTGACCCATTCCCATGTCACGTCGTGGCGCGCGGCGGCCTCGTCGAGCCGGAGCCACAGATCCTCGTTCTTCACGGGCTTGTTCGTCGAGGTCCGCCATCCGTTGCGTTTCCAGCCGCGCAACCACTCGGTGATGCCGCCCTTCACATAGGCGCTGTCGGTCACGACGGTGATCCGGCTGGGCCGGTCAAGCGCCTCGAGCGCGCTGATCGCGGCCATCAGCTCCATCCGGTTGTTGGTGGTGTCGGGTTCGCCGCCGCTGAGGGGCCGTTCCCTGATGACCGCTTCGCCCTGGCGCGCAACGAGAAGCGCACCCCACCCGCCGGGCCCGGGATTGCCGGAACAGGCCCCGTCGGTATAGGCAAAGAGGTCAGGCATCGGGTGTCTTTCTTGCTGTCATGATCACGTAAGGGTCGATCGTACCGGCCATGCCGCGTTCTTCCCCTTCGCGGGTCGAGATGACGTCAAGACCCGCCTCCTGCAACAGGCCTTCCAGCTCGGCGACACCGACATAGGTATAGAACCGGCCCAGCGCGTCACGGGCCGCCCCTTCCCCGACCTTCATTCCGATGGCGAGGTGGCCCCCGTCCACGAGGCTCCTTGCGATCTGCTCGAGGTGCCGGGGCAGGTCGGCGCGCGCGGCATGGAGCAGGCTGAAGCTGGCCCAGACACCGGCATAGACGGCCTCGGCGTCCAGGTCGTCGAAGGTCGCATGGCGCGCGCCGATATCATGTGTCCGGTTTGCCAGATCGACCATCCCGGCGCTCGCATCCACCGCATCGGGGCGCAGCCCGGCATCGCGCATCGCGGCGGCCGCATCGCCCGGGCCACAGCCAAGGTCCAGCACCCGCGCGCCTGCGGGCATCAGCCCGATGAACTGCGACAGCGAACCGCGCGGTTTGTCCGTCCGGACAAGCGCGGCATAATCCCCGGCCTTGCGGTCATAGACCGTCAGGGTCTCGCGGTCCGCGCTCAAAGGATCACCGGCAGGAATGTCAGGATCACGATCCCCGTCAGAAGGATGCGCAAATGCATCCACCATGGCGGTGCCAGCCCCTGCCGCCAGAACAGCCAGTCCAGCGCAAGAAGGCCCAGAAACCCGAAGACAAGGTTGATCGCCGCCGTGACCGGCCCGCCGCCCGTCATCAGAAAGGCCCAGAGCGCGGGGATGACGGAGAGCAGATATCCCGCAGCCGCGACCCTGCCTTCGGCCTTCGTGGCAAAGCCCCACAGGACACCCGACATGAAGGCGAGGATCACCGACCCGTAGAACAACTGGACATAGGGTCCGACGAACCGCGACCCGATGGTATTGATCCCCAGGACAGCGAGTTCGGGAACAAGCAGCGTGAGCGCCCCCCAAAGAAAGGGGATCAGCCCGGCAAGGCCGAGGATCAGGGCGGATCGGGGGATCTGTTGCATCGCGGCTCTCCTTTCGCCGATACCTAGCGCCGCTTGGCCGTCGCCGCCAGTAAGGACCCGAACCGATCAGACCGGACAAGGCCCGTGACGTGTCATGCGCCCTCAGGGAAGCAGGCCCGGTCGGCCCACGAGAGCGTCTTGACCGCATCGGCCAAAGCCCCGTCCGCGTGCAACAGCCCCGGATGGCGCGTGGCCCGCCTGCACGCCGGTGAGGATCGAAGCCAACCCCTTTCCACAAGCAATCCGATCGTCCCCGACCAGCGGGGCGCCAGAAGCGCCCTTTGTGCCTCGGTTGAGAATGTTCCGGGCGCGCCGCCCGTCACGCAGGTTCGCGCAGGACGCGGGGCACCTTGAATTCGACGTTTTCCTGCGCGGTCTCGACCAGTTCGACGGTCACGTCATACCGCTCGCGGAAGGCGTTGATGACCTCGTTGATCAGAACCTCGGGCGCCGAGGCGCCGGCGGTGATCCCCACGGAGCCGATCCCGTCCAGTGCACGCCAGTCGATATCCGTGGCCCGCTGGACAAGCTGGGCATAGGCACAGCCCGCACGGGCGCCCACCTCGACAAGCCTGCGCGAATTGGAGGAATTGGGCGCGCCGACCACCAGCATCGCATCGCATTTCGGAGCCATCGCCTTCACCGCCTCCTGACGGTTGGTGGTGGCATAGCAGATGTCTTCCTTGTGGGGGCCGACAATCGCCGGGAACCGCGCCTGAAGGGCCGCGACGATCTCGGCGGTGTCATCGACCGACAGGGTCGTCTGGGTGACGAAGGCCAGCCGCTCGGGGTCGCGGACCGCAACATGGGCCACATCCTCGACCGTCTCGACCAGAAGAACCTCGCCCGAGGGCAGCTGGCCCATCGTGCCGACCGTCTCGGGGTGTCCCTCATGGCCGATCATGATCATCTGAAGGCCGTTCTCGTGGTGGCGCTGCGCCTCGATATGGACCTTGCTGACCAGCGGGCATGTCGCGTCCACATAGATCATCTGCCGGGCGGAGGCGGCGGCGGGCACGGATTTCGGCACGCCATGGGCGGAAAAGATGACCGGCCGGTCATCGGGGCATTCGTCCAGTTCCTCGACGAAGACGGCGCCCTTGTCGCGCAGGTCATCCACGACGAACCTGTTATGCACGATCTCGTGGCGGACATAGACGGGCGCCCCCCATTTCTCGAGCGCCATCTCGACGATCTTGATGGCACGGTCGACGCCCGCGCAGAACCCGCGCGGCGCGGCAAGATAAAGTGTGAGGGCTGGTTTGGTCATCGGGGTCTCCTGTCTCACCCCAGACCTAGGGGCTTTGTCGCTTCGGGTCCAGAACCGGAACGCGGGGATCGTCCCCCGGACTAGGCGCCGGATCGGGCGGGCCGGATCACGCCAGAACGGGAAACCAGTCCTCGCGCAACCGCTGTCCGGGTTGCATGTCATGGCCCGGAAAGGGCGGCGAGGTCCGGCCGGGCCGTTCGACATAGCGCGCGTCCTCCCCCACAAGCCGCAGGGAAAAGGCCCGTCGCCGCAGATCGGTCTCGTTGCCGCGCGCGCCGTGCAGCACCTTGAAGTTGAAGGCGACGGCATCGCCGGGCTCCATCTGCCATTCGAGGATCTGCATGCCCTCGGCATCCGGGTCCGGCACTTCCATGAACTCGGCAGGGTCGGGATAGAAATCGGTCTCGGCCAGCCAGCGCCTGGGCAGAACGGGCCTGTCCCACAGATGCGACCCTGCGACGCAGCGCAGGCTGGCGTCGCACACCGGATCGAGGGGCACCCACAAACTCACGGTCTGCGCACCCTCGACAAAGTAGTAGGGCCCATCCTGGTGCCACGGCGTGGGCTTCGAGGTGCCGGGCTCCTTGACCAGAACGTGGTCATGGAAAAGCTGCACCCTTTCGGACCGCATCAGGGCCGCCGCCGCGGCGACCACCCCGGGATCGCGGGCCGCCCGTTCGAAGGCGGGGATACGGTCCCAGTTGCAGTAATCGTCGAAGAACCGGCCCGCCTCGCCGGGTTTGAGGTTTTCCGCCGCATAGGGGCCGGGCGCGGCCATGTTGAATGCGACGCCCTCGCGCAGGGCGTCGACGTGATCGGCGAACAGGCCCCGGACTACAACCGCGCCATCGCGCGCGAAATCGACCGCCATTTCTGATGTCACCTTGGTCATCGGCCTGTCTCTCCCGCTGATCCCGCAATCCTGATATCAGGGTTCAAATCCCTGTCGATGCCCGGACTTTGCCTTGACCCTCCAGCAGGAGGAAGCCCTATTCGGACACGGCACCGCAAAGAGGAGACCCCATGAAACGCCGCACCGTCGCCCTTGCCTCCGTTGCCGTTCTTGCCGCCTCTGCCGCGGCAATTGCCGTCGTTCGGGCGCAGTCCATCGCGGACCTGCCGGCGGAGATGTTTCCCTATACCGACGCGGCGGCCGTCGCGGAAGGGCAGACCCTCTACGAGGCGCATTGCGCGGCCTGCCACGGCGCCAATCTCGAGGGCGAAGATGACTGGCGCAGCCCCGGACCGGATGGCAGACTGCCCGCCCCGCCGCATGACGAGACCGGGCACACCTGGCATCACCCGGATGCGCAGCTTTTCATGATCACGAAATACGGCACCGAAGCGATGGTGGGCGGCAACTACCGATCGAACATGATCGGCTTCGAGGACATCCTGACGGATGACGAGATCATCGCCGTTCTCGCCTATATCAAGAGCTCGTGGCCCGAACAGATCCGGGTCCGCCACACCGAGATGAACCGCGCCCGGGGAGGCTAGGCCGGGATCACTCCTCGGCCATCGCCTCTTCGGGGGATTGGGGCCGGGGCTCCCTCGGGGGGCGTCCGACCACATCCCTCAGACCTTCGAGTTCGATGAAATCGTCGGCCTGGCGGCGCAGTTCGTCGGCGATCATCGGCGGCTGGCTCCGGATGGTGGAGACGACCGAGACCCGCACGCCCTTGCGCTGAAGCGCCTCGACCAGCGGCCGGAAATCACCATCGCCGGAAAACAGGACGATGTGGTCGACATGGGGCGCAAGCTCCATCGCGTCGACCGTCAGCTCGATGTCCATGTTGCCCTTGACCTTACGGCGGCCCTGGCTGTCGGTGTATTCCTTGGCCGGCTTCGTCACCATGGTGAAGCCATTATAGTGAAGCCAGTCGACCAGCGGCCTGATCGGGGAATACTCGTCATTGTCGAGCAGGGCCGTGTAGTAGAATGCACGCAGAAGCTTTCCGCGACGCATGAATTCCTGGCGAAGGAGTTTATAGTCGATGTCGAAACCCAGCGCCTTTGCAGCAGCATACAGGTTCGATCCATCGATGAAGAGCGCAAGCCGCTCATCTCGATAAAACATATTATTGCCTTTCAAATCCGCTTTGCCCGATGGTCGCGGTATGTGAGTGGTGCGATCCAAAAGAACGGCCTTCAAAAATAGAGGAAACAATACGCCTTGCAAGTCCGGAATGCCCGACTATCCGAAAGGATAATCCTACTCGCCCTTGGGGCGAACCTTCCGGGGCCCGATGGCGCGCCTCCCGGCAGGACAGTGCGCCTTGCCTTCGACAGGATAGAAGAGCGGTTGGGCAGGTTCACGGGGAAAAGCGCGCTGTTCCGGACCCCCTGTTTTCCGCCCGGTGCGGGGCCCGATTATGTCAATGCAGCCGGGGCCTTGGCCTCGGACCTGCCTGCGAGCGACATCCTCGCCATCCTGCACGAGATCGAGGCCGAGTTCGGTCGCGAACGCGCCCAGCGCTGGGGCATGCGGACACTGGACCTCGACCTTGTGGCCGCAGGTGGCGAAATCCTTCCTGACAGACAGACCCATGATCGCTGGCGCGACCTTTCTCCACAAAATCAGATGACGTCGGCGCCCGATGACCTCATCCTGCCGCATCCGCGCCTTCAGGACAGGGCCTTCGTTCTTGTTCCCCTGGCTCAGGTCGCCCCTGGCTGGCGCCACCCGGTCCTTGGTCGCACCATCGCGCAAATGCGCGATGCGCTGGACCCCGGGCAGTTGGCCGAGATCGACACATTGCCGGGGCAGGATTGAACGCCCGGCCCTTGCGTCCTGACGCGAAATTGCCTATCTAGCGGCTTTCAGCGATCCAGGGTCGGTCTCCGGCCACCTTAGCTGTGCCCGACAGAACCCTAACAGGAGTGCCACATGGCCCGCGTTACCGTAGAAGATTGCGTCGACAAGGTTCCGAATCGGTTCGAGCTTGTCATGCTGGCTGCGCATCGTGCGCGCGAAATCGCTTCGGGCTCTCCGCTGACGGTAAATCGCGACAACGACAAGAACCCCGTCGTCGCCTTGCGGGAAATCGCCGAAGAGACCCAGCAGGCCGACGATCTTCGCGAACGGATGATCGAATCGCAGCAGACCCAGATCGAAGTCGACGAACCCGAAGACGATTCGATGGCCCTGCTGATGGGTGCCGAGCATGACAAGCCCGCCGAGGATGACATGCCCGACGAGCGCCTTTTGCGCGAATTGATGGAAGCTCAGGGCCAGCGCTGAGCGATTATCCGGCGGCATGATCGGGGCTTGCCGGCACAGTGACGTTTGAGCCGCGCCCCATGACCGACGCCCCATGACCCACGCCATTGCCACGGCCGATGACCTGATAGAGCTGGTGCGGCTCTACAATCCGAATTCTTCGGCAGGTCTGATTCGGGACGCCTACGAGTTCGGCGAAAAGATGCACGAGGGCCAGCTTCGCCATTCGGGGGAGCCCTATTTCACCCACCCGGTTTCCGTCGCCGCCATCCTGGCCGAACAGCAGATGGACGATGCAACCATCGTCACGGCGCTGCTGCACGACACGATCGAAGACACCAAGGCAAGCTATGCCCAGGTCGAGGAACGTTTCGGCAGCGTGATCGCCGAGCTGGTCGATGGCGTGACCAAGCTGACCAACCTTCAGCTTTCCTCGACCGAGACCAAGCAGGCCGAGAATTTCCGCAAGCTGTTCATGGCGACGTCGCGCGACCTGCGCGTGACGCTCGTCAAACTCGCCGACAGGCTGCACAACATGAGGACCATCAAGTCGATGCGCCCCGAGAAGCAGCTTCAGAAGGCGCGCGAGACTATGGAGATCTATGCCCCGCTTGCCGGGCGCATGGGCATGCAGTGGATGCGGGAGGAGCTTGAGGACCTTGCCTTCAAGGTCATCAACCCCGAGGCGCGCGCCTCGATCATCCGACGGTTCCTGACCCTGCAAAAGGAAACCGGCGACGTGATCGAGAAGATCACCAGCGATATCCGGATGGAGCTTGACCATGCCGGCATCGAGGCCGAGGTCCACGGCCGCGCCAAAAAGCCCTATTCGATCTGGCGCAAGATGCAGGAAAAGGATCAGGGCTTTTCGCGCCTGTCCGACATCTACGGCTTTCGCATCATCACCCGCTCCGAGCAGGATTGCTACCGCGTTCTGGGCGTCATCCACCAGCGCTGGAAACTCGTGCCGGGGCGGTTCAAGGATTATGTCTCGAACCCCAAATCCAACGGCTACCGGTCGTTGCACACCACCGTCTCGGGCCGCGATGGCAAGAGGGTCGAGATGCAGATCCGCACCCGCGAGATGCACGAGGTCGCCGAGACGGGCGTTGCGGCCCATTGGTCCTATCGCGACGGCGAACGGGTCGAGAACCGCTTTGCCGTGGATCCGGTGAAATGGATCGCCTCGCTGACCGAACGCTTCGACGAGGATCACGACCACGACGAATTTCTCGAGGCCGTCAAGCTCGAGATGTATACAGATCAGGTCTTCGTCTTTTCGCCCAAGGGCGACGTGATCAAGCTGCCGCGCGGGGCGACTCCCATCGACTTTGCCTATGCGATCCACACAAGGATCGGCCATGCCTGCGTCGGCGCCAAGGTCGACGGCATGCGCGTGCCCCTTTGGACGCGGCTGAAGAACGGCCAGTCGGTCGAGATCATCACCGCCGAGGGGCAGACACCGCAATCCACCTGGATCGACATCGCCGTGACCGGCCGGGCCAAGACCGCGATCCGCCGGTCCTTGCGCGAGGAAGACAAGGAACGCTTCGTCAAGCTGGGGCGCGAACTGGCCCGCGTGGCGTTCGAGAATGTCGGCAAGAAGGTCACCGAAAAGGCGCTGACAACCGCGGCCAAGGCGCTGGCCATCGACGACGCCGAGGACATGCTGGCCCGGATCGGCAGCGCCGAGCTTTCGGCGCGTCACGCCGTGCGCGCGATCTATCCCGATCTTCAGCCGACCCGCGCCGCGACCGTCGACAAGGCCCGCGCTGTCGTGGGTCTTCATGCCGATCAGGCCCATGTGCGCGCGCCCTGCTGTCAGCCGGTTCCGGGCGAACGCATCGTGGGCATCACCTTCCGTGGCAAGGGCGTGGCGGTGCATGCGATAGATTGCGGCGCGCTCGTCGAATACGAGGAACAGCCGGGCCGCTGGATCGACCTGCACTGGCAGGAAGGGACGCACGGCGCCGTCAATACCGTGACGCTTGATCTGACGATCACGAACGATGCCGGCGTGCTGGGACGGATTTGCACATTGATCGGCGAGCAGAAGGCCAATATTTCGAACCTGACCTTTGCGGACCGGAAACCTGATTTCTACCGCGTCCTTGTCGACGTGGACCTGCGTGACGCCGAGCACATGCACCGCGTCATGACCGCGCTCGAGGCCGAAAGCGACGTGGCCTCGATCTCGCGTCACAGGGATCCGAACCGCGCGGCCGAGGCTTTTCGGGACTGATCCGCAGCACCCGCCTGCGGGGATGGAGGAAATGGACACGTGGTCTTCAAACGACGAGACAGGCGACCGGTCTGGAAAGTCGTGGCCGACTTCTTCTATCCGCGTGGCGGCTGGGTCCGGGCGTTCGAATATGTCAAACATCGTGTCCGCCGCCTGCCCGACACGCCGGAAAAGATCTCTCGCGGGATCTGGGCCGGGGTGTTCGTGGCCTTCACCCCGTTCTATGGCCTGCATTTCATCTTTGCGGCGCTGCTGGCGCGCATGATGCGCGGCAATATCCTGGCCTCTCTTCTGGCGACCTTCTTCGGCAATCCGCTGACCTATCTGCCGATTGCCGCCACGTCGCTGTGGTTCGGGCATACGATCCTCGGCACGCGGCCGACAGACGGGATCGAACGATCGCTTGGCAACAAGTTTGCGGGCGCCTGGGCGGATCTGTGGCACAACCTGAAATCCGTCTTTACCGATGACCGGATGGAATGGGCCGGCCTCGCACGGTTCTATGACCAGGTGTTCCTGCCCTATCTGGTGGGCGGTCTCATCCCGGGCGTGGTCGCGGCCTCGGTCATGTATGGGCTGTCGGTTCCGGTGATCCGCGCCTATCAGAACCGCCGCCGCAATAAATTGCAGGCCAAGCTGGCCCAGCTGCGCGGCGAAGCCCCACCCCCCCGCCGCCTGCCACGGCTTCCGGGGCGCGGCAACTAGGTCCGCTATTGGCGGTTTTCCCCGCCCGCATTGCGCACTACCTTGCGCGGGCAACCACAAGTCAGGAGACAGTCGATGTCGCGGGGCAAACTGAGGCTCGGGGTCAATATCGACCACGTCGCAACCGTCCGGAACGCCCGGGGCGGCACCACCCCAGATCCGGTGCGCGCGGCCCGGATCGCCCAAGAGGCGGGCGCCGACGGGATCACCGCGCATCTGCGCGAGGACCGGCGCCACATCACCGACCCCGACATCGAGGGGCTGATGGAGGCGCTGAGTGTGCCGCTGAACTTCGAGATGGCCGCAACGCCCGAGATGCAGGCCATCGCGCTTCGACACAAACCCCATGCGGTCTGCATCGTGCCCGAAAAGCGCGAGGAACGGACAACCGAAGGTGGGCTCGAGGTGGCGCGCGAGGAAAACCAGTTGGCCCATTTCATCGCGCCCCTGCGCGAGGCGGGCTGCCGGGTGTCGATCTTCATCGCCGCCGATCGGGGCCAGATCGAGGCCGCCCATCGTATCGGCGCGCAGGTGATCGAGCTGCATACAGGCGCCTATTGCGATGCCCATGCCGAGGGCGATTTCGCGACCCGCGACGCCGAGCTGGTCAGGCTGCGCGAGATGTCCGCCTTTGCCGACAGCCTTGGTCTCGAGGTGCATGCGGGCCACGGGCTGACCTATGACACGGTTCAGCCCGTCGCGGCCTTTCCCGAGGTCATGGAGCTCAATATCGGGCATTTCCTGATCGGCGAGGCCATTTTCCGCGGCCTTGTGCCCGCCATCACCGAAATGCGCCGCCTGATGGACGAGGTGCGCGGTTGACCGTCACGCCCACCGACCTTGAACGCGCGGTGCTGCGCTCGATCGTCGACTGGGCGCTCGACATCGCGCGCGACAAGGGCGCTCCGGTCTTCACCGCCGCGATCCTGAAGGACGGGGCCGAGTTCCTCAGGGCCGAAAACCGGGTGGAGGAAACCAACGACCCCACCCGGCATGCCGAGGTCGAGGCCATTTCCCGCGCGGGCACGCAGCTTGGCCGCTCCGACCTGTCGGATTGCACGCTGATCGCCTCGTGCCAGCCCTGCGAGATGTGTCTGGCCGCGATGCGCTGGGCAAAAATCCCGCGCGTCATCTTTGCCGCGACGCAGGACAGGATCGGGGACGACTATTTCCGGTTCCCCGGTCTGGGCATCGCCGATTTCCGTGACAATGCGGGCGGCGATTTCGACTTTTGCGGCGGCCTGTGCGAAGACCTGGCCCTGCCGCTTTACAGGCGCGACTGAGATGCGCGCGGCGCTTGCGATCCTGGCGCTGATCGTTGCGGGCTGGGCCCTCTGGACCCTCGAAGGCGCGCGGGCCGGGATCGAGATCGAGACCTTCCCCGACGGCCCCACCCCGATCACGCGCTATTCCGACGGATCGGACGGGCCGGTCGTCGTCGTGGCGCACGGCTTTGCCGGGTCGCAACAGATGATGCAGGGCTATTCGCTCTTGCTGGCGCAGGCGGGCTATACCGTCTTTGCCTTCGACTTCGAGGGGCATGGGCGGCATGTCCTGCCGATGTCGGGCGATGTAAATGCCATCGACGGCACGACGCGCCTTCTGGTCGACCAGACGCGCAGCGTGATCGAAACCGTCCGGCAGGGGGAAGCGCCGGTCACGCTTCTGGGTCATTCCATGGCCACCGACATCCTGGTGCGCACAGCGGCAGAAACACCCGGGATCGGCGCGATGGTCCTTCTGTCGGCCTTCTCTCTCGCTATCGACGAGGGCCACCCGGAGAACCTGCTTCTGATCACCGGCGCTTGGGAGCCGGGCCTGCGCGACTTTGCGCTCGAGGCCGCGCAGATGGTCGACCCCGGCGCCACATACGGCGCGGCGGTCACATCGGGCACGGTGACCCGCAAGGCGGTGCTGGCCCCCGCATCCGAACATGTCTCGATCCTGCACAGTCGCGCAGGACGCGCCGAGGCGCTGGACTGGATCAACACGTTTCATGGCAAGGACAGCGCACCTGCCGTGCCACAGACCGGCTGGGCGCTGCTGGCGCTGCTGGCCGCGATCACGGCGCTGGCCTATCCGCTGTCGGCCCTTCTGCCGCGGCAGGAAGGTGCGGCGGAACCCCTCCGGCCGACGGCCTTTGCCGCGGTCACGCTGGTGCCGATGATCGCCGCACCGCTTCTGGCCGCGCCGGTCGAAACCGGTTTCATCCCCGTGCTTGTCGCCGATTACCTGGCGCTGCATCTGTTTCTCTATGGTGCCGTGCAGATCGGTCTGCTCTGGCGTCTTGGCGCAGGGCTGCCGGCGCCATCGGTGGGGGCTGTGCTGGCGCTAGGCATCTATGGGATCGCCGTGTTCGGCCTTGCCCTCGACCGCTATGGCGCGAATTTCTGGCCCGTCGGCGACCGGCCCTGGATCATCGCGGCACTGGCCCTCGGTGCGGTGCCCTTCATGCTGGGCGATGCCTGGGCGGCGCAGGCCGCCCCTCTGTGGCAAAGGGTTCTGGCGCGCATCGGCTTTCTTGCGTCTCTAGGCATCGCCGTCGCGCTGGATTTCGAGGGCCTGTTCTTCCTTCTGATGATCGCGCCCGTGATCGTCCTGTTCTGGCTGACCTTCGGTCTGATGGGCCGGGCCGTCGCGCGGCGCGCGGGCGCGGCTTCGGCGGGCATCGCGCTTGGCCTTGTTCTGGCCTGGGCGCTGGGCGTCAGTTTTCCGCTCTTCCAGGCATGAGGCGCAGATGATCCTCGGTATCGGCTCGGACCTGTGCAACATCGAGCGGATTTCCGGCACGCTCGACCGGTTTGGTGACAGGTTCAAGAACCGCGTCTTCACCGAGATCGAACAGGCCAAGGCCGAACGGCGCCGCGACACGGCCGGCACCTATGCCAAGCGCTGGGCCGCAAAGGAGGCCTGTTCCAAGGCGCTGGGAACCGGCCTTGCCATGGGCATCGCCTGGAAGGACATGTCGGTGCACAACCTCGCCACCGGCCAACCCGTGATGGAGGTCACCGGCTGGGCGAGGCAACGGCTCGATGCGATGACACCGCCGGGCCACACCGCAATCATCCACGTCACCCTGACCGACGATCACCCCTGGGCGCAGGCCTTCGTCGTGATCGAGGCGCTGCCGGATCCGCAGCCTGACGCGGAATGATCAGATATAGGACCGTCCTGAACCACAATGCCGGTCTTGGCACGCTTCTGTCCGCGCAGGCGCCGGCCGACTTCGCCGACTGGCTTGACTTCGTCGCGATCGGTGCGCTTCTCGCCTTTGTCTGGCAGGCACCGCCGATCGCCTTTGCGTGGCTCGCGATCGCGATGGGCCTGCCCTACCTGACCATCGGGATCGCCGCCGGCGCGCTCGTCGACAGGGTGAACCTTCGGGCGATCCTGATCGGCAGCAACCTTGGTCGTGCTGTCGCGACCGCCGCCTTGATCGTGGTGCCGGACTGGCCCTGGCTGATGGTGGTCGTGTTCCTGCGCAGCGCGGTCGACTCGCTGTTTACCCCGGCGAAACAGTCGGCGATCCAGGCGTTGACCCGGCCCGAGGATCTGCTTCTTGCCAACGGTGCCAGCCACGCGATCAACCAGAGCGCCAAGATCGTGGCACCCGCTCTCGGGGGTGCGGCACTGGTCATCACCGTGCCGCAAACCGTCTTTGCGGTGAATTGCGTCGTTTCGCTCATCGCGATGCTGCTCCTGACCCGGCTGCCGTCGCTTCCACGGCCCGCCACCCGCGACCGCGACGGACGCATCGGGCAAGATATTGCCGCGGGCCTCACCCTCGTTCGCCGGACCCCGGTGCTGGGCGCGACGATCGGGCTGATGGCCGCGGGATACTTCGCCATGTTCTTCTACGATTCCCTGTTTGCCCCGCTGATCGAAGCGCTGGGCCACACTCCGCAAACCCTCGGCCTCGTGCTGGCCGCCATCGGCGCCGGTGGCGTCGTAGGGGCACTGGGCCTCGGCGGGTGGACAGCGACGGCCCGCGCGGCGCGCTGCTTTGTCCTGATCGCGGCCGGGTCCGCTGCCGCCGCCGCGTGTATCGGTTTTCTCGGCCTGGCCGAGGCTCTCGATCTCGACCTCGTGCTGGCGCCCTTGCTGATCCTCGCCACATGTATCGGGCTTGCATCGGCGATCAGTGTCGTGCCGACCCGCGCGCTTTTGCAGACCCACACGCCCCAAGGTGCGATGGGCCGTATCAGCGCACTCAGCGAAGCCGCCAACACGGTTGCTCTGCTGATCGGGCCTTTCATCGGCGCGGCCCTTGCCAGTGTGACGACCATTGGCGCGGCCTTCATGCTCGGCGCGGCCCTGCTTGGCCTTGTCGCTGCCGCCGGACTTCACCTCGCCTGGAAATCCGGGTGACGCCAGATCACCGATGCCGGCGGCCACTCCGTCACGGCGGGTTGACTCGCCACCGGAACCTCCGCATTTACCCGCAAGGGCGAAGAGCAGGATAAAAGACATGTCGAATTCAGGCGGGCTTGGTGCCAGCATCATCGAAACGGTCAAGACGGTCGTCTACGCCCTGCTGATCGCGGGCATATTCCGGACGCTTTTTTTCCAGCCGTTCTGGATTCCCTCCGCCTCGATGAAGAACACGCTGTTGATCGGCGATTTCCTTTTCGTCAACAAGATGGCCTATGGTTATTCCTATGCCTCCTGCCCGTCGATCCGCATACCCGCGCTTGGCATCGACATCTCGGCGGACGATTTCTGCGGCGTGTTCCGCGGCGGCAACGACCGGCTGTTCGGATCGGAACCCGAAAGGGGCGATATCGTCGTCTTCCGCCATCCGGTGACCGGCATCGACTTCATCAAGCGGCTGATCGGCCTGCCGGGGGACCGCGTCCAGATGAAGGACGGCATCCTTCATATCAATGACATGCCCGTCACGCTGGAAGATGCCGGCACCTTCGTCGAGGAAATGTCGCGGCAGGGCCCCGAAGGCGCGCTTCCACGCTGTGAAAACGGTGCCGTTGCCATGGGCGCCCCCTGCGAGAAAAGCCTGTTCCTCGAGACCCTGCCCAACGGCACCACGCATTACGTGCTCAATATCTCGGACCAGTCGACGGACAATACCGGCGTCTTCACCGTGCCGGAGGGGCATTTCTTCTTCATGGGCGACAACCGCGACAATTCCACCGACAGCCGGGTGCCCCAGACCGCCGGGGGTGTGGGCTTTGTCCCGCTCGAGGATCTGGTGGGCCGGGCCGACCGGGTGATGTTCTCCTCAGGGGGCAATTCGATGCTGGCCTTCTGGACATGGCGCGGCGACCGCTTCTTCCACAAGCTCGAGTGACGGCGGGGCCGCAATGGCGATCTCGCTCTCCTCAGACATGCGCGCCTTTTCGGACCGGCTGGGATACGGCTTTTCCCGACCCGAACTCCTGATCCGGGCCCTGACGCACAGCTCCATCGCCTCGCCCCACCGCGACGACAACCAGCGGCTTGAATTCCTCGGCGACCGGGTTCTGGGCCTCGTCATCGCCGAGGCGCTTCTCGATGCCGATCTCAGCGCGACCGAAGGCCAGATCGCGCCGCGTTTCAACGCGCTCGTCCGTCGCGAAACCTGTGCCGAGGTGGCCCGCGACATCGACCTTGGCGCCGTTCTCAAGCTGGGCCGGTCCGAGATGAAATCGGGCGGGCGGCGCAAGGATGCGCTTCTGGCCGACGCGATGGAGGCGGTGATCGCGGCCGTCTACCGCGACGGCGGCCTCGATGCGGCCCGGTCGGTGATCCTGCGGCACTGGTCGGGGCGTGTCGACACCGTGAAGGCCGATGCGCGCGACCCCAAGACCGCGCTTCAGGAATGGGCACAGGCCCGCGGCATGGAACCGCCCGCCTATGTCGAAACGGCCCGTTCCGGCCCCGATCATGCGCCCGAATTCACCATCGAGGCGCGCCTCGCCTCGGGCCAGAACGCCCGGGCCACCGCCGGCAACAAGCGTCAGGCCGAACAGGCCGCGGCGCGCGCGCTTCTCGCACGGCTCGACGGTCAGGGCCGGATGACATGATCCCGACCCATTGCGGGACGACGCGATGACCGACAACCTGCGCGGAAGCCTCTGGATGCTTCTGGCGATGGCGGGCTTTGCCGTCGAGGATGCGTTCTTCAAGGCGGCAACGGGCGCGGGCGCCGTCACACCCGGAACCGGCACGCTCCTCTTCGGTCTTCTGGCGCTCGGGGTCTCGGCCCTCGTGTCGACGATGCGCGGACAACCGCTCTGGCATCCCGCCTATTTGCAGCACCGGCTTCTGATCCGCACCGGGTTCGAGATCATGGGCCGGCTGTTCTTCGCTCTCAGCCTTGCGTTCAACACCCTGTCGACCACCTCCGCGATCCTTCAGGCCGCCCCTCTGTTCGTGATGCTGGGCGCGGGCGTCATCCTTAGCGAACGCATCGGCCCGCGCCGCTGGTTCGCGATGGCTTTGGGCCTTGTGGGGGTCCTGCTGATCCTGCGCCCGACGCCCGAGGCCTTCAGCCCCACGACGATCTTCGCTGTTCTGGGGATGCTTGGCTTTGCCGGGCGCGATCTTGCCACCCGGACCAGCCCGCCCGAGGTTCATGCCAGCCAGCTGAACCTTCTGGGCTTTGCCACCGTCGCATTTGCGGGCATCGTTCTGATCATGTTCGAACCGGGCCTGCCGTCCCTGCCCACGGTGCAGGGTGCGGCGCTGATTTCGGGCACGGCCCTTGCCGGGGTCATCGGCTATGGCGCGCTGACCGCGGCGATGCGGACCGGAGAGGTCTCGGTCGTCACGCCGTTCCGTTATTTCCGGCTCATCGTGGCGCTGGGGATCGGTGTCGCGATCTTCGGCGAACGGCCCGACGCCCTGACGCTCGCGGGGGCGGCCCTTGTCGTGGGATCGGGGCTGTACACCCTGCTGCGCGACGCGCGGCGCCGCTCCGCGAGCTGAGCCATCCCATGCGCCCTATGGCGTGACGGCACGAAACCGGCTAAAGCGCGGGCTTGATCACGAGGAACATCCGCCAGATGACAACACGCGCCGGTTTCGTAGCCCTGATCGGGGAGCCCAATGCAGGCAAGTCGACCCTGACCAACCATATGGTCGGGGCCAAGGTCTCGATCGTCACCCACAAGGTGCAGACGACACGCGCCCGGATCCGCGGCGTCGCCCTCGAGGGTGACAGCCAGATCGTCTTCGTCGACACGCCCGGCCTGTTTCAGCCCAAGCGCCGGCTTGACCGCGCGATGGTGGCCGCGGCCTGGGGCGGGGCGTCGGACGCCGATGTCATCGTTCTTCTGGTCGAGGCGCATCGCGGCCTGACGCGCGGCGTGCAGGCGATCATCGACCGGCTGAAGGATCGTGGCGGCAATGCGCCGGTGGCGCTTGCCATCAACAAGATCGACCGGGTGAAATCCGAGACGCTCCTGTCCCTGACCCAGACGCTGAACGAGGCGTTTCCCTTCACCAAGACATTCCTGATCTCGGCCGAAAAGGGTCATGGCTGCGCGGATCTGAAATCATGGCTCGCGACCCAACTGCCCGAAAGCCCATGGCTCTATCCCGAAGACCAGATCGCGGACCTGCCGCTACGGATGATCGCGGCCGAGATGACACGCGAAAAGCTGACGCTGCGCCTGCATCAGGAACTGCCCTATCAGCTGACCGTCGAGACCGAGAACTGGGAAGAGCGCAAGGACGGCTCGGCCCGGATCGACCAGGTGGTCTATGTCGCCCGCGACGGCCACAAGGGCATTGTCCTTGGCAACAAGGGCGAGACGATCAAGGCCGTCAGCCGCGCGTCGCGCGAGGAACTCGAGGAGTTTCTCGGCCGCAAGATCCACCTCTTCGTGACCGTCAAGGTGCGGCCCAACTGGCTGGACGAGGCCGAACGCTATTCCGAGATGGGCCTCGATATCCGCGACGGGTCATGACCCGCCTGACCGCGCGGTTCTGGGTCGATGCCTATCTGGCCCGGCTCAGGCTCGAGGGTATTCCGGCTTTCGTAACGGCCCATGGTGACGATACCGCGGGCGCGGTGCTGGTGAAGCTCAACACTCTCGACGGCCAGGCCCGCGCCTTCAACCGCAGCTTCGACCTTGCAACGGGCGAACGAACCTGGTCCGAACTGGCCTCCGGACCCGAGGCGGAGGTCGATCACTCGGTCGCAGCACAACGGCGCTTTGACCCCGATCTGTGGGTCCTCGAGGTCGAGGATCGCGATGGCCGGCACCTTCTGGACATGCCGGGCCTCGAGTGATCGCCCGGCACGGCCCGGTTTTCGATTGCGCCGCGCTTTGGGCTTGGGCCAGATGGCGCCATGATCGAATGGGCGGATGAAGGCACGGTGCTGTCGCTGCGCCGGCACGGCGAGACCTCGGCCATCGTCGAGGTCTTCACCTCCGGACATGGACGCCATGCGGGCATCGTCCGGGGCGGAGCCTCGCGCCGCATGGCGCCGGTGCTTCAGCCGGGCGGGCAGGTCGCCGTCACCTGGAAGGCGCGGCTGGACGAGCATCTCGGCACCTTCACCATCGAGCCGCGTCGCAGCCGCCCTGGCCTTGTCACCGGTGACAGGCTGGCGCTGGCGGGGCTGAATTCGGTCGCGGCGCTGCTGACATTCACCCTCGCCGAACGCGACCCTCACCCCGCGCTCTATGACCGGACATCGGCCCTGCTCGACCTTGCGGACCAGCCCGACCTCTGGCCACTGGCCTACCTTCATTGGGAAATCGCGCTCCTCGAAGAGACGGGCTTTGCCCTCGATCTGAGCCGATGCGCGGTCACGGGGCGGACGACGGGGCTTGCCCATATCTCGCCGCGAACCGGCCGCGCGGTCAGCACCGAAGGGGCGGGCGACTGGGCCGGCCGGCTCCTGCCGCTGCCGGCGGTTCTTCTGGGCGAGGGCGATGCCGGCCCCGAGGACATGAAGACCGCCTTCGAGGTCACGGGCCATTTCATCGCGAAAAGCCTGCTTCCCACCTTGGGCGAGCGGCCGGTGCCCTCTGCCCGGCAACGGCTGATCGACCTGATCTGCCGGGCCGACTGACGCGGCCTGCCTTTCAGTCGAGGCCCATCCGGATCAACGCGCGGGCCGCATCCTCGAGGCTGTCGCGAGGATCGCGGAACTCGATCCCCAGCAGCTCGCGGGCGCGGGTCGGATCGGTGCGCACCTCCTTGCCCAGCATCGGCAGGATCGCCCGGATCGTTCCGTCAAACCGCGCGAGGATCCGCACCAGCCAGTCGGGCGCGACGCGCGTGACGAATTTCCGTTCGGGGAACCGGGCCTTGAAGGTTTCGGCCATGTCGCGGAACCAAAGGAAATCGTGGGCCATCAGGATCCGCTTGCCGATGCTTTCGGGTCTCGACAAGGCGCGCACATGGGCCTCTGCCACGTCGCCCACATCGACAAGGGACAGGCCGATACGCGCCAGCATGGGATCCTTGCGCCTGAGTATCCGCTGCACGATGTTCATCGAACTGCCGATGCTGGCGCCAAGTGGGGCGCCCATCACCAGACCGGGGCAGATCGTGGTCAGCTCCATCGCCGGGTCGGCCGTCTTCACATGATCCCAGGCGGCCATCTCGGCGAGGGTCTTCGACTTGGTATAGGCCGAAATCTCGTGCCTTTCGGGATCGGTCCAGTCCTCCTCGGTCAGTGGCGCCGAACCGGGCCTGCTCCCGTCGCCCATGATCGAGGCAACCGACGACGTCAGGACCACCCGCCGCACCCCGGCGCGGGTGGCGGCACCCAACGCGCGTTTCGTGCCTTCGACCGCGGGACGGATCAGGTCCATCTCGTCTTTCGGCATCTCGAGAGGGAAGGGCGACGCGGTGTGGACAAGCGCATCCGAACCGGCCAGCGCCGCATCCCAGCCATCATCCGTCTCAAGGTCCAGACTGACGAATTCCAGCCTCTTGCGGGCCTCCTCGGGCGCGGAGAGCGAGGGCGAAATCTCGTCGAACAGCGCGTCTCCCCGCGTTGCATCGCGCAAGGTCGCGCGGACCCGGTATCCCCCGTCGAGAAGCCGCACGAGGATGTGCCGGGCGATGAAGCCGCTGGCACCTGTCAGGGTCACGAGGTTCGCCATGGTCTTCCCTTTTCGGAAAACTGAACTGCGGAGTTCAGGTAGGGCCGGAGGAAGGACCCGCAAGGGCCTGTTGCGCGCTTTCGACGCATCCGATTATCCTTCGACAGTCGTATTAGCCAATGGAGCCGGGCCCATGCGCCTTTCATTCCTGCCGACATTCATTTGCGCCACCCTCGTCGCCCTGCCGCTGCGCGCCGAATACACACCGCCGATCCGCGACGTCGTCACCTATGGCGAGGCGGCCCAGCTGGTGCAGATTTCCGCCCCCGCCCTGTCGGACATCGCGCAGGAGGCGTGGGATACGGAATTCATGCCCTCATCCTATTTCTCGGCCTTCGCATTGTCGAAATCGGGGGGATACGGCTATGCCTCCACGACCAATTCCCGCAGCGCGGCCCGCGAGATCGCGATGGCCGAATGCCTCGCCCATAATGCCCAGTGCCGCCTGATTGCGGAAATCCTGCCCTCGGGGTTTGTCGAGCCATCTGACAACACCGCCACGGTCACGTTCGAGGTCGCGGGTTATCTCGCGGATCTGGACCAGCAGACAGGGTTCCGTGCCGCGGCGGTCAGTGCCGATGGCGCCTATTCCCTCGTCTGGGGATACGACACCCGCGCCGAGGCCGAAGCCGCCGCCATGACCGATTGCGAAGGCTTTCGCCGGCCGCCCGCCAGCCCGGACGCCCCGACATGGCCCTGTGTCCTGTTGCCCGGGATCAAGTGACGAGGCGCCAGCGGCCCGGCTCCGCCCGGGCCGGAGCCTGCCGCTCCGGCGTTATCCCAGCAGACGACGCGCGATGACCTGCGCCTGAATTTCCGCAGCCCCCTCAAAGATGTTGAGGATCCGGGCATCGCACAGGATACGGCTGATCGCGTATTCCAGCGCGAATCCGTTGCCGCCATGGATCTGCAAGCCGTTGTCGGCCGCGGCCCAGGCCACGCGGGCGCCCAGAAGTTTCGCCATCCCGGCCTCAAGGTCGCAGCGCCGGTCCTCGTCCTTTTCGCGGGCCGAGAAATAGGTCAGCTGCCGCGCGATCATGACCTCCACCGCCATCATGGCGATCTTGCCCGACACGCGCGGAAATTCGATCAGGGCCTTGCCGAACTGCTTGCGGTCGCGGGCATAGCGCAGGCTGACATCGAGCGCAGATTGCGCCACGCCCACGGCGCGGGCCGCGGTCTGGATGCGCGCGCTTTCAAAGGTCTGCATCAGTTGCTTGAACCCCTGACCCGTCTCGCCGCCCAGAAGGTTCTCGCCGTCCACGTGGAACACGTCGAAGGCCAGCTCGTATTCCTTCATGCCGCGATAGCCCAGAACCTCGATCTCGCCGCCGGTCATGCCCGGTGTCGGGAACGGCGCCTCGTCGGTGCCCGGGGTCTTTTCCGCAAGGAACATGCTCAGCCCCTTGTAGTCGGTCGTGTCCGGTTCGGTCCGCGCCAGAAGCGTCATCACATGGGTGCGCGCCGCATGGGTGATCCAGGTCTTGTTGCCGGTGATCTTCCAGTCGTCGCCCTCGCGCACCGCGCGGGTCCGCAGGGCGCCAAGATCGGACCCGGTATTCGGCTCGGTGAACACGGCCGTCGGCAGGATCTCGGCGCTGGCGATGCCGGGCAGCCATTTGCGCTTCTGCTCCTCGGTGCCACCGCACAGGATCAGCTCGGCCGCGATCTCGGACCGTGTGGCCAGAGACCCCACGCCGATATAGCCGCGGCTGAGCTCCTCCGACACGACGGCCATCGCCGTCTTGGACAGACCAAACCCGCCATATTCCTCGGGAATGGTCAGGCCAAAGACGCCCATCTCTCCCAGTTCGGTGATCACCTCCATGGGGATCAACTCGTCCTTCAGGTGCCAGTCATGGGCATGGGGCTCGACCTTTTCCACGGCAAAGCGGCGGAACTGTTCGCGCACCATCTCCATCTCGTCGTCAAGGCCCGGGGCCCCGAAGGTGGTGTTGGCGTCCTGCTGCTGGATCAACTCGACAAGGCGGGTGCGGGCGCCTTGGGTGTTGGCACCTTGAGTCAGGCGCATGACGTCGGGCACCATCAGGACGCGCATGTCCTCCTGGCTCAGGCCCAAATCCTGAAGCCGCAGGATCTCGCCCTGGCTCATCGGGATGCCGCCGTAGATCTGCCAAAGATACTCGCCAAACCCGATCTGAAGGATCAGCGCCTCCATCTCGCCGAACCTTGCGTCCTCGTGCAACCGGTCGGCCCAGCTTTGCATCTGGCGCAGCGCCTCGGCATAGGTGGCCAGCCACGCCACACCATGCGCCGCGGTCTGATGTGCCTCGATCGCCGCGGCCGAAACCCGGCCGTCGATGGTCACGGTCTCGCGCAGGCGGCTGACGGCCATGTCCAGAACCTGCTCCACCGCGGGCAGGGCCGCGCGGGTCACGTCGCGGATATCCGCGATCCGGATGCCTGGTGCGGTCGTCATGGGTTGTCCGTCATGTGCCATGGCCGTCTCCTTTGTGATGCGGGTGCAGCGATATCCACTTTGCAGTTGCAGCGCAATAATAATTCAAAATGTGGCTCTGAAAAGTAAATAGCTTGCTCTCCCGATTCCTGCTGCACGCGGTAATCTGACGCGCTATGGGCAGGCATGAGTGTTTTTCCCGCATGGCTCGACCCGAATCTGGCGCCGCCGCAGCTGATTTTCGCCTTCAGCGTGACCTTGCTGGCCGGTGTCATCAAGGGTCTCGTGGGCTTTGCCATGCCCATGATCATGATCTCGGGGCTGACCCTCATCCTCGCCCCCGACCTCGCGCTGGCCGCCCTGATCCTGCCCACGCTTCTCAGCAACCTGATGCAGGCCTTTCGCGGCGGACTGCTCGGCGCGGCCCGGTCGGCCTGGCGGTTCCGGGTCTATCTCGGAACGCTTCTGGTGGTGCTCGGCGTCACGACACAGCTTGTCCCCGCGATTCCCGAACGGACCTTCTACCTGATCCTCGGCATCCCGATCGTGCTTTTCACCCTTTTCAACCTCGGCGCAAAAGGTCTGCGCCTCGCGCGCCAAAGCGCTGTGCTCGAGGTGGCGATCGGCATCGTTTCGGGCTTTGCGGGAGGCATCAGCGGCATCTGGGGGCCGCCAACGGTCGCCTATCTGACAGCACTTGACCTAGCCAAGGCCGACCATGTCCGGGTGCAGGGGATCATCTATGCCTCGGGGGCATTGATGCTGTTTCTCGGCCATTCGCGGTCGGGCATCCTGAATGCCCAGACGTTGCCCCTGTCCTTGTGGATGATCGTGCCCGCGCTGGCGGGGGTGGGGTTGGGACAGCTGTTGCAGGACCGGATCGACCAACGCCTGTTCCGGCGGGTCACGCTCCTGATCCTGCTGGTCGCCGGGCTCAACCTTCTGCGGCGCGGGCTGACCTGACCGCCGGCCTCAACCCGCGCCGATCACGGGCGGCAACGGCATGCCGCGCAGGGCCTCTTCCGCGCTGACGGGCCGGCGGCCCTCGCGCTGGAGCTGGCTGATCTCGACCGCGCCTTCGCCACAGGCCACCCGGAACCCGCCCAGAATCTCGCCCGGCGCACCGGTGCCCTCGACCCGCCGCGAGCGCAACAGTTTCACCCTCTCGCCCGCAACCTCCGTCCAGGCGCCGGGAAAGGGCGACAGGCCGCGGATCAGCCGGTCGACCTCGGCCGCCGGGCGGGTCCAGTCGACCCGCGCCTCGGCCTTGTCGATCTTGGCGGCATAGGTCACGCCCTCCTCGGGCTGGGGCGTCGGGGTCAACCTGTCGATCCGATCAAGCGCGGCCACAATCGCCTCAGCACCCATCCGCGACAGCCTGTCATGCAAGCTGCCCGTCGTCTCCTCCGGCCCGATCGGGGTCTCCCGCCGCAACAGGACCGGCCCGGTATCCAGCCCCGCCTCCATCTGCATGATGCAGACGCCCGTTTCGGTGTCGCCCGCCATGATCGCCCGGTGAATCGGCGCCGCCCCGCGCCAGCGCGGCAAAAGGCTTGCATGGATGTTCAGGCAGCCCCGTTCGGGCGCATCAAGGATCGCCTGCGGCAGGATCAGCCCATAGGCCACCACCACCGCGACCTCCGCCCCGACAGCGGCGAATTCCGCCTGCGCCTCCGCGCCCTTCAGGCTGGCCGGGTGGCGCACCGGCAGGCCCAGCGCCTCTGCCCGCGCATGAACCGGCGTCGGACGCTCCTTCTTGCCGCGCCCCGCTCGGCGGGGTGGCTGACAATAGACGCAGGCCACCGCATGCCCCGCCCCGACCAGCGCCTCGAGGACAGGAACCGAAAAATCGGGCGCTCCCATGAAGATCACGCGCATCGCTGCCCTTTCATCTTTCCCGAAATACTCCCGCCGGAGGCGGCCGTCACCGAAGCTTGCGCGCCCGCTTGATCAGCATGTCGCGCTTTACCCGGCTCAGCCTGTCGAAATACATCCGCCCGGCCAGGTGGTCTACCTGGTGCTGAAGGCTGGTGGCCCACAGCCCCACCAGATCACGGTCTTCCACGTCCCCCGACGCATTCACAAACCGGACCGTCACGGCGCGGGGGCGGGAAATCACCGCCGACACGCCCGGCAGGTTGGGCGAGGCCTCTTCGTGATCGCGCAGGATCTCGCTGGCATGCAGGATCTCGGGGTTGGCCATGCGGATCGCTTGGCCCCGCGCCTCGGAGGCGTCCACAACCGCAAGCGCCAGCCCGATCCCCAGCTGCGGCGCGGCAAGCCCCACCCCGGGCATCGCCTCCATCGCGGCGATCATCTCGTCCCAGATGGCGCGTATCTCGTCGGTGACGGCCCCGACCGGCGCGGCCTGTGTCCGCAGGATGCGATCGGGCCACATGACAAAGGGCCTGTGGCTCATGCGGGGGCGCCGCTCACGCGCGCGCCTGCTCGCGCTTGAGCTTCTGCATCTTGCGGGTGATCATCTGCCGCCTCAGGGGCTTGAGATAGTCGATGAACAGCTTGCCGTTCAGGTGGTCGATCTCGTGCTGCACGCAGGTGGCCCACAGGCCCGAAAACGCCTCTTCCCGTTCGCGCTCGTCGAGGTCGATCCACTTGACCCGCACCTCGGCCGGTCGCTCGACCTCGGCATATTGCTCGGGGATCGACAGGCACCCTTCCTCGTAGACCGACGTTTCTTCCGAACTCCAGGTGATCTCGGGGTTGATCAGGACCATGGGCCGGGGCGGCTCGTCCTCGTCCTTGACGCAATCCATGACGAGCATGCGCTTTGTCAGACCGATCTGCGGTGCGGCCAGCCCGATGCCCGGCGCCTCATACATGGTCTGAAGCATGTCATCGGCAAGTTCGCGCAACTCATCCGTCACCGACTCAATCGGCGTGCACCGTGTTTTCAGGCGTGGATCGGGGTGAATGAGGATAGGTTTGACGCTCATGCCGGAGCATTTAGTCGATGCCGACGGTCCGCGCAACTCGGGCCGTAAAAAGCTGTCGTTTCGCCCTTGAACCTCACCTTCGCCGGACACTAGCCTGCCGCCAGTTCAATGGCCCCGTTCCGAAGGAAGTGATCCGCGTGATGAAGTTCGACCACAAGATCGACTGGAAAGGCCGCTCTCGCCTCACGTGGGAGGCGATGGAGCCTTCCTTCGGTGTCTCGCCCGAGGACGGGATCCCCATGTGGGTCGCCGACATGGATTTCGAACCGGCGCCCTTTCTCCTCGATACCGTGCGCGATCTCGCAGGCAAGGGACATCTGGGCTATTTCACCGGGCTCGACTCCTATCGCAAGGCGGTGGCCTGGTGGATGTCGACGCGGCATGGCTGGGACATCGATCCCGACTGGGTCGTCGTGACCGCCGGCCTTGGCAACGGTATTGCCATGATGCTGCAGGCGCTGACCGACCCGGGCGACGAGGTCATCATGTTCTCGCCCGTCTATCACGAATTCCGCATGAAGGTGCAAAGGGCCGGCCGGGTGGCGCGCGAATTTCCCCTCGCGCGGACGGAGACCAGTTTCGAGATGGATCTCGACCGCTACGAACAGATGCTCAGCGGGCGCGAGAGGGTCGTCCTGTTCTCCTCGCCGCACAATCCGGGCGGGCGCATCTGGACCGCGGCCGAACTGGCGGTCCTCGCTGACTTCTGCGACCGGCACGACCTGATCCTTGTCAGCGACGAAATCCACCACGACATCGTCTTTCCGGGCCAGAGCCACACGGTCATGCCTCTGGCCGCGCCGCAGGCGCGCGACCGGACGATCATGATGACCTCGGCCTCGAAGGTCTTCAACGTGGCGGGCCTGCGAACCGGCAACGTGATCATCGAGAATGACGAGATGCGCGGTCGCCTGTCGGATTTCATGAACAGCATCAACCTGCAGCCCAACCTGTTCGGCGTGAAGGTCTGCGAGGCCGCATTCTCGCCCCGGGGCGCCGAATGGGTCGATCAGCTCTGCGCCTATCTCGCCGGAAATGCCCGCCTCTTCGAAGAGGCCGTGGACGCAATCCCCGGCGTCACCGCCACCCGGATGCAGGGCACCTACCTTGCCTGGCTCGATTTCGCGGGCACCGGGATGGAGATGGACGAGGTCCGCGACCGTGTCTACCGGCAGGCCCGGCTTTGCCCGACCCCGGGAGTCGATCTCGGCCCCGGCGGCGAAACCTGCCTGCGCTTCAACCTCGGCGCGCCGCGCGCCACCATCGAGGAGGCGGCGACCCGCCTCGCCCGCGCGTTTTCCGACCTGCAATAGGTCGCGCGACCCTCAGAACAGCCGCTGAAGCAGGGCCTTGGGTTCGGGCGATGTCCGTTCGAAATCCAGCGCCGGCCGGTCGGCAACCTGCGTCGCGCGCTTGAATTCGAAATTCATAAGCCCGCCGGCTTCATGGCTGGCCACCACGAGGCACTGCATCACATGGCTCGGCCCGTCATAGATGTCGACGAGGCCCCGCAGATGCGGCACATCCTCGGCCATGACCGCAAATCCCGACCCCCAGAGCTTGACCACGCGAAACACATCATCGCCCGTATGAATGCACAGACGCCCCGATTTTCGCAGCATGGCCAGCAGGGCATCTTCCAGCCCCTTGCGCACCGCCTCAGGCAGATGAGTCGACATGGCGCCTCTCCGATTCTTTCCCCTGCTCAAGAATGTGGCAATGTTGCCGCAAATCAAGTCACCCCGATGACAATAGGGAACGGGGCGATCGCGATCTCAGCCGCCGGCGGCGGCCCGGGGCCTTAAGACATGGGGTTTTGCCGGATCGTACAGAGCCGAGTCGGGAAAGCCGTGTGACCCGGAAAGCGCAGGCCCGATCAGGATCAGCGCGGTCCGGGTGATCTTTTGCGCACGGACCTTCGCGTGAATGTCGCTCAGCGTCCCGCGCAGAATCACCTGATCGGGCCAGCCGACCCGGTAGATCACGGCAACCGGACAATCGGCGCCATAGAACGACGTCAGGCGCCGTTCGATGTCGCGCAAGGCCCGCACCCCCAGGTGGATGGCCAGCGTCGTGCCGGTTGCCGCGAAATTCTCCAGCGTCTCTCCCTCGGGCATGGAGGTCGATTTCATCGACATCCGGGTGAGAACGATGCTCTGCGCCACTTCGGGGATCGTCAGCTCCTGTCCCAGCGCGGCCGCCGCGGCGGTATAGGCCGGAACACCCGGCACGATCTCGTAGCCGATCCCGTCGGCCTTCAGCCGCCGGATCTGCTCGGCGATCGCCCCGTAAAGCGACGGATCACCCGAATGCACGCGCGCCACATCCTCGCCCCGCTCATGGGCCGCCACGATCTCCGCATGGGTCTCGTCCAGCGTCATGGGGGCGGTGTCCAGGACACGCGCATCCGCGGGGGCGATTGCCACTACCTCTTCGGGCACCAGCGAACCTGCATAAAGGCATACCGGACAGGCCCCGATCAGCCGGGCCGCCTTCAGGGTCAACAGCTCGGGATCTCCGGGACCCGCCCCGATGAAATAGACCGTCATCTCATGCTCCCCGGGACCTCGGCCCCTTCATCTTTCCAAAAATACTCATGACCCGCCTTCCACACCCCGCGTCAGCCCAACCGGATCGCACCTACGGGATGGCGGGCGGGGCGATGGGCCCCAATGGGGCCCGAGCGTCGCGCGATCATCGCCGTCCCGCCGACAGATCCCCGTCGATCTTTCGGGCATAGCCGCGCGGTGTGAACATGCGTGGCCCCTCGCCCAGTTGCGCCAGCCGCGAATTCGACGACCCCACCAGAACAACGGTCAGCATGTCGACCTCGTCGACCTGCAAGTCATCAAGCCTGCGATACCGCACCGCCTCTCCCTCGCGGCCGAGGTTCGACGCCAGCATGACCGGCGTGTCCGCGGGTCGATGCTCCAGAAGGATGTCGCGCGCCTCGGCCAGCAAGGTCCGGCGTGTCTTCGAGACCGGGTTGTAGAAGGCGATCACGAAATCGCCTTCCGCCGCGGCCCGCAACCGGCGCAGGATGTCGTCTCTCGGTGTCAGCAGGTCCGACAGGGAAATCGTGCAGAAATCATGCCCCAAAGGGGCGCCCGCCCGCGCGGCCGCCCCTTGCAGGGCCGACACGCCGGGCGAACAGATCACCTCGGCGCGGCGCGCGGCATCCGACACCCCGCCCGCGGCCGCGTCGCGATCCAGCAACTCGAAGACAAGAGCGCCCATCGCATAGATCCCCGCATCCCCCGAACAGACCAGCGCCACGTTGTGCCCGGCGCCCGCCCGTTCCAGCGCGTGGCGGCACCGCGCCTCCTCCCCGCCCAGCGGGAAATCGGTGCGGGTCTTTCCCGCGGCCAGCGGCCCCAGCAGATCGATATAGAGCCCGTAACCCACCAGTTCGTCGGCCTCGGCCACAAGGCGCGACACTTCGGGCGTGCGCCAGGCCGCCTGCCCCGGCCCGATGCCCACCACCGACAGCCGCCCGCGCGCGCGACCGGCCGGCGTGGCGATGGGCGCGGGCGCCAGCGAAATCGCCGCCGTCGCCATGGCGGTCTTTTCCTTGGCGCAGGCAAGCCAGGCCTCCGGGCCCGCGCAAGCCAGCGCGGCATTCTCGGCGACGCCGTGTGTCCCGATCTCGGCAAAGACCACGTCCGACGGGGTTGCCGCCCGGCCCGTCTCCACCTCGAGCTCGGCCGCGCTGAACAGCTTCAGCGGCACATCCAGGCGGCGCGCCAATTGGATGACCGCAGGTTCGTCAGCCTTCAGATCAACGGTCGCGACGGCGGCAATCGCCCCGGGTGCAAGCCCTGCGGCATCCAGTTGCGCCATGGCCAGCGCCTCCAGTTCGGCCGGCGGACAATTGCGCGCGCAGCCCACACCGAGAACAGCCCGTTGCGGATGATAGACCAGGGCGCCATCGGGCACCGGATCCACCGGATGTTCCGTGCACCGGATCTCGACCCCGTCACCGGCCGGCAACCCGTCCAGCCAGTGCGCCATCGCGACCGCCTCGCCGCAGAGCGCGGCCCCCCGACCGTCCAGAAGTGCTGCCATGGCGTGTTTCGCATTGTCCGGCGTTTCAAGCCGCCAGCCCCGCGGAGGCTCGTCCAGCGCGATGCCAAGGGCCACGTCACCCGCCGTCGTCACCGCCGCTGTCCCGCCCAGCGCGCGCGCGATGTCGCGGGCCAGACGGTTCGCCCCGCGATGACCGCCCAGAAGCGGGACCACCACCGCCCCGTCATCGGAAATCGAGACGACCGGAGGCTCGGACGTCTTGTCGTTCAGGATCGGCGCCACGGCACGGATCAGGATGCCAGATGCACAGACGCCCACCACGGGGATTCCGGCCGCGAAAAGCTCTTGAACATGATCCAGCGCATTGGCGAAATGGGCATCGGCCCGCGCCACCCGGCCCTCCCGGCCATGGACGGGCGCGCCCAGATGACCGGCCACCCGATGAGCCGTCGCCTCGCCCGAGCGGCTCAGCGCCAGAACCACGGGTGTCACAGCCATGGATCGGCCCCCTTCGTCATCAGGATCATCGAGAAATAGGGGGCGGGTGCCACCGCCTCGGCCAATGGGCAGACGACCTGCCCCTCGAGCGTTGCCCGCTCCACATAGACGGCGCGGTCCAGAAGGCCGAGCCTTTCGAAAACGCCGCGGATCTTTTCAAGGTGCCGGCCGACCTTCATGATCGCGACGGCTTCGGCACTGGCCACGCGCGCCTCCAGCTCCTCGGCATCGAGCGGCCCGGGCAGGACCGTCAGCCGTTCGTTGCGGGCCACCAGCGGCAACCGGGCTGCGGCACCACAGGCGGTGACCGAGGTCACCCCGGGGACGATCTCTGTCTCGAAGCGGCCCGACAGGCGCGCGAAAAGATACATGAACGAGCCATAGAAGAACGGATCGCCCTCGCACAGGCAGACCACGTCATGGCCCGCCTCGAGCCGGCGGGCGATCTGCATGGCACCGGCATCATAGGCCGCCTGCGCCGGTTCGCGCGCCGTGGTCATCGGCACGTCCATGACAATTTCCTCGGCTCCTTCGGGGATCAGATCGGCCACGATGGCACGCGCGAAACTCTGCGCTCCGGCCAGTGTCGGATAGGCGATGATTGCCGCACCCTCGATCAGTCGGGCGGCGCGCAATGTCACAAGATCCGGCGCCCCCGGCCCGACACCCACCCCGTAAAGCCGCCCCGTCATGGCTGCCTCCCGCAGGAGATGCGGGCTAGAGGCTGAGCCGTCACCAAGGAGATCCGAGCATCCGACCGGGAACAGGGCCACAGACGGGACGGCGGGCGGGGCGATGGGCCGGTGGCCCGAGCGTCGCGCGGCGTCATCGTTTCACAAGGCTCCACTGGGTCACCGGCATCAGGGGTTTCCATCCGGTCAGCCGGCCCACCGGCTCGGCGCGCTGCACCGCGATCTTGGACATTTGCCCGCCATGACGCTTGTGCAGGTCCAGCAGAACCGCCTCGCTTTCCAGTGTCACCGCATTGGCCACGATCCGGCCCAGCGGGCGCAGGGCGGCAAAGGCCGCGCCGAAGACGGCCTCATCCAGCCCGCCCCCGATGAAGATCGCATCCGGCGGAGGCAGCCCTTCAAGGGCCGCAGGCGCCTCTCCGTCGACGATCTGAAGCCCCGGCGCGCCGAGGGACAATGCATTGGCGGCCGCCATCGCCCGCCTGTCGGCGCGCGGCTCGATCCCGATGGCACGGGCATAGCGCGCGGCCCGCATCCATTCGATCGCCACCGATCCGCAGCCCGTCCCGATGTCCCACAGCAAGGCGCCGCGCATCGGCATCAGCCGGGCGACGGTCACGGCCCGGACCTCCTGTTTCGTCATCGTGCCGTCCGACGAGAACAGGGCGTCATCAAGACCCGGCACCCGGGGTTGAAGGGCAGCGTCGGGCGCGGCCCGGCACTCGATCGCCATGGTGTTGAAGGGCGGTACCTCGACGTCCCAGCTTTGGGCGATGCCGTCGAACCGGCGCTCCTCCGCCCCGCCCATGGCCGCAAGCACGGTCAGCGTCGATTGCCCGTATCCACGCTCGGTCAGGAAGGCCGCGATCCGGGCGGGCGTCTCGGCGCCGGTCGTCAGGATCAAGAGCCGCTGGTCGGGCTGGATGAAGGCGATCATCTGCTCGACCGGGCGGCCATGAACCGTCAGCGTCTCCACGTCGGCAAGGCTCCAGCCCATGCGCGCCGCGGCCAGCTGAAAGGCCGAGAGTTGCGGATGATAGACGATGTCCTCGGCAGGGATCGCCCGTCCGATCCGCGCCCCCACCGAAAACCAGAGCGGATCGCCCGTGACGAGGACGACCGCACGGCGCCCCTTGAGGCCCCGGATCGTCTCGATCATCGCATCGAAGGGCGAGGGCCAGCTGAGCCGTTCGGCCGTGATCGTTTCGGACAGGACGTGGTGGCGATCGCCGCCGAGGATGACCTCGGCTGCCTCGACGACGGCGCGCGTCGCCGGAGCAAGCCCATCAAGCCCGTCCTCGCCGATCCCCACGATATGCAGCCATGGTTCGCTCATGCTTGGCCTCCCTTCCGATCGGTCGATCGTCGCACCCCGCGCACGCCACGGGCACGGGCCAACAAAATTACGTAATTTTGTTGGCCGCCCGGCATCGCCCGATCCGCCGGGTTCATGCCTGTTCTCCCGGCAATCCGGCCGCGAGCGCATTGACCGCGGCCGAGGCCATGGCGGAACCGCCCCGGCGCCCGCGCAGGGCCACGTAGCCGCAACCGCGGGAATTGCCGGCCAGTTCGGCCTTTGATTCCGCGGCACCCACGAAGCCCACGGGAAACCCCAGGATCAGTGCGGGCCGGGGCCAGCCCTCGTCCAGCCGCCCAAGCAGATGAAAGAGCGCGGTCGGCGCGTTTCCGATGGCCACGATGCTGCCCTCGAGCCGGTCGCGCCACAGCTCGACCGCGGCCGCCGACCGCGTGGTCCCGAGGCGCGTGGCCAGGTCCGGCACCTCTGCGTCATTGAGCGTGCAGACGGTTTCCACCCCGGTGGGCAAGGCCCGGGCGATGATCCCCGAGCGGACCATCTCGCAATCGCACAGCACCGACGCACCGGCCCGCAGCGCCGCCTGCCCGGCCTCTGCCGCGCCGTCCGAAAAGGCAAGTCTGTCGGCGATCTCGACCATGCCGCAGGCATGGATCAGGCGAATGACCATCGGCTCCATCGCCGGGGGAAACCTGTCCAGACGCGCCTCGCGGCGCACCGTGGCAAAGCTTTCGGCATAGATCGCCGCCGGGTCCGTCAGATAGGGGCGCACGGGCTGGCCTCCGTCGGCTGGGTCAAGACTCAGACCCGCTTTTTCGTCTTGAGCGCGCTCAGCGGGCCATGCGGGTGATCGGCATGCGGATAGGGCGCATGATGGTGGTGATGTTCATGATCATGGTCGTGATCGTGGCCATGATGGTGATGATCGTGGCCGTGGTGATGGTGGTGGTCGTTGGCAGCCTGAAGCCGGCAAAGCCCGGTGCAGAACGTCTCGCAAAGCGTGCAATCGGCAACGTTCGATCCCGGCGCGCTGGCGCCCTGCCCCTCGACATGGTGGTGATGGCTTTCCTGGACCGCGCCGACCTCGGCCTCAAAGCCCAGAACCTCGGTCCGGTATTTGCACATCACGCAGGTGGGCGGCGGCACCGCCCCCACGGCCGGATGGCCGGATTGCCGGGCCGCAGCGGCGCGGGCCTCGGCCGGGACGGTCTCGATCCGGCCCTCCTCGATGGCAAGGATCTGTGTGCGATAGGGGCAGGTCCCGCAATTGGGCGGGGGCATGTCGCTGACCAGTTCCCTGATCCGTTCGGCAAAGGTATCCAGCACCTGGTCGTGATCCCCCAGATACGGCGCCTTGACGAAGTCGATGTCCGGATATTCGGCGGTGACCTGGTCGGTAAAGCCATAGATGCGGTCGATGAGGATACCCGAGAACAGGAAATAGGGGAACACGACGACACGCCGGTAGCCGAGCCTTGCCACATGCTGAAGGCACGGCTCGACCAGGGGGAAGGTCACGCCGGAAAAGCCCACCTCGCACCAACCGAAGCCCAACCCCTCCTGAAGCATGCGGGCGATCTTGGCGACGTTGCCGTTCGCGTCGGGGTCGGAGGCGCCGCGTCCGATCACGACAAGGCAGGTCTCTTCCAGCGGCACCGCACCGGAGGCTGCATCGGCGGCGGCCACGGCCTCGCGGATGCGGCCGCCGGCGGCGGCGATCATCTTGGGGTCGACGCCCAGTTCCCGGCCATAGCGCACCTCGATCCCGTGGCGGGCGGCATAGGTGTTCAGGACCGTGGGGATGTCGTTCTTCGAATGCATCGCCGCGAACAGCATCCCGGGCACCGCCAGAATACGATCGCAACCGGCCTCGCGCAGCTTGTCGAGGCCGTCCCGCAGCACCGGATTGGCAAATTCGAGATACCCGTACTCGGTGATCCAGTCGGCGGGCAGACGCTCGGGCAGCCTGTCGGCCAGAACGCGAAACTCGTCGACGGCGGCCTTGCTGCGCGAGCCGTGGCCGCAGATCATCACACCTGTCTTCATGCTGCCTGCTCCTCGGCCTCCGCGTCGGTATCCGACGGAGGCGCTTCGTCCTGCCGCCGGCCCTTGAGCGCGCCCCAGAGGCCCACGGCGATGGCCACGCCGATCGCCGCGCCGGCGACCCAGTGATCGTGACCGGCCAACCCGGCCAGATGCCCCGGATGCGCGGAGGCGTTGACGGCGAGGGGAAAGAGGAACAGGGGGGCAATCAGCTGGCGCATGGCACTCTCCGTCAATGAGGCGGCCGAAGAGATGCGCAACCCGACGATGCGGCACCCACGTTCCCGTCAGGGTCAACGCGGCACCGCCACCTCTCCGGCCCCCGTGTGGGGCGTCGTCTTGAGGGCAAGCTATACGGATTGCGGCGCCCCGGCGCAAACCGATTAGCGACCCGGTGTCGCGCGCGCCCGACAAGCCGTGGCTGTGCGCGAATGCAGGGTGTCTGCGCCCTGACCGGGGTTTGCGCGCACCTGTCGAGGGCTTAGGTCCCCCAATGAACACGGAAAGGGAAAGAGAATGGGACAACTGGTTGACGGCGTCTGGCACGACACATGGTACGACACGAAATCGACCGGCGGCGCCTTCAAGCGCTCCACCGCGAAGTTCCGGAACTGGGTCACCGCCGATGGCAGCGCGGGACCCACGGGCGAGCCCGGCTTCAGGGCCGAAAGCGGGCGATATCACCTTTATGTCAGCCATGCCTGCCCCTGGGCCCACCGGACCCTGATCTTCCGCAAGCTCAAGGAGCTTGAGGATCATATCGGTGTATCGGTCGTTCATCCCGACATGCTGTCGGATGGCTGGACCTTCGGCACCGATTACGAAGGCGCGACGGGGGATCACCTCTTCGGGTCCGATTTCCTGCGCGAGATCTATGTCCGCAACGATCCCAAGGTCTCGGGCCGGGTCACGGTGCCCGTCCTGTGGGACAAGGCGCAAGAAACGATCGTCTCGAACGAAAGTTCGGAAATCATCCGGATGTTCAACTCCGCCTTTGACGGCATCACTGGCAATACCGACGATTACTGGCCCGAGGCGCTGCGGGACGCGATCGAACCGGTCAACGCGCGGATCTATGACACCCTCAACAACGGGGTCTACATGTCCGGCTTCGCCACGACGCAGGAGGCCTATGAAGAGGCGGTCCATCCGCTGTTCGAGACGCTCGACTGGCTGGAAGACCGGCTGTCATCGCACCGCTACCTTATGGGCGACCGGATCACCGAAGCCGACTGGCGGTTGTTCACCACGCTGATCAGGTTCGACCCGGTCTATCACGGGCATTTCAAATGCAACCGGTCGCGGATCGTCGACCTGCCCAACCTGTGGGCCTATACCAGAGAGCTTTATCAATGGCCGACGCCCGATGGCGGCCGCGTCGCCGATACGATCCACCTCGATCACATCGTGAGGCATTATCATTACAGCCATGAAACGGTGAACCCGAACCGGATCGTTCCGATCGGGCCGCGGATCGACTACGAGGCGCCACATGGGCGGGACGGGGGCTAGCGCCCCTGTGCCGTCGTGACCGGGCGCGCGACTGCGTGAGTGGCGTAATGTTCGACCATGGCGGCGATGTCCTCGGGCCTTGTGCCCGACCGGACAAGGGCGCGCGCATTGGGCGACATCGAAAATATCGAACCGTCCGAAAAGAAGGTGGTGTCGGTGACGAAGATCACCGAGGTGCCGGGGCAGCGATATTCCACGAAATCGGAGACCGCCAGTGCCGACCCCTCTTCCAGCACGAGGTTCACGACCAGAACGTCGAAATCCTCCTGCCGGATCAGGTCGATCGCGCGATCCGCGTCATGGGCAAGCGATACCTCGGCGCCCCGTCGTTCGAGGTGGCGGCCCCAGACGGTCGAGAGATCCCTGCTGCTTTCGACGATCAGTACGCGCATCATGCCTCTGCAAATCCACCGATCCACACCAACGGACTTTGCGCAAAGCGTCGCGCAAGTTGACGAATCCATCGACATTCCCGGTATCCTTTACCATAGTCCGCGCGGCGGAAATTCCGCAATGAATTAGACCGTCCCAAGGCAGACAAGCCAATTCCTGCCGCCCGGACCAATGAACGAGGCATGCAGCCAGCCGATGAAGACATGGATCACGATCTGCGACACCTGCAAACGTCCCGGATGGGACGCGACGTCGATGGAGCGCACCGATGGCGAGGCCCTGGCCCTGCTGATCGAACAGGCCGCGGCGACGCAATCGCAGGTGGCCACACGGCGCGTCTCCTGCACGATGGGATGCGAGAGGGCCTGCAACGTGATCGTCCAGGCCGAGGGCAAGATCGGCTATTCGCTGGGCACGTTCGAGCCGGTCGAAGACGCGGCCCTTGCCATCGTCGCCTACGCCGCCGCCCATGCGGACAGCGACACGGGACAGGTCCCGTTCCGGGAATGGCCGCAGGGCGTGAAGGGCCATTTCGTCTCGCGTCAGGTTCCGCTTCCCGACGCGCCGTGACCCCGCCGCGCGATCATGGTGGGGGGCTGGATGCCGCCATCGCCCGCCATGGCGGGCGGCGTGACGACTGGCTCGATCTGTCGACCGGCATCAACCCCGTGCCCTATCCGGTGGGCCAATTGCCCGCCGATGCTTGGCAGGCCCTGCCCGACCGCGCCGCGACAGAGGCGGTGATCGACGCGGCCCGCGCGTTCTGGTCCGTGCCGGACGGCGCGGTCATCGTTCCTGCGCCCGGCGCCTCGGCGATCATCGCCCGGATGCCCTGCCTGCCGGCTGCGGGCGGAAGGGCCTATGTGCCGGGCCCCACCTACAACGAACACGAGGCGGCCCTAGCCGCGTCGGGCCGCTGGTCCATGACGCCGGATCAGGACACGGCCGATCTTCTGGTGCGGGTCCACCCCAACAATCCCGATGGCCGGCTTGCCGATCCCGGAATATTCGCGGATCGCGCCCTGACGGTCATCGACGAGAGTTTCTGCGACACCTGTCCCGGGCACAGCCTTGTGGCCCATGCCGCGCGCCCCGGCGTGATCATCCTGAAAAGCTTTGGCAAGTTCTGGGGGCTGGCGGGCCTGAGGCTGGGCTTCGCGATCGGCCACCCCGACACGCTGCTGCCCGCCGATGGCCGGCGCAACCTGGCCGAGCTTCTGGGACCATGGCCCGTTTCGGGTCCGGCCCTTGCCATCGGCGCACGCGCCTTGCGGGATACCGGCTGGGCCGAACGGACGCGCAGCCGCCTGCGCCACGATGCGGCACGGCTCGACGCGCTCATGGTCGCGGCGGGTGCGGATAAGGTGGGCGGCACCGATCTCTTTCGCCTGTATGGCGTGCCCTCGGCCACCCGGTGGCAGGAAATGCTGGCCCGACACCATGTCTGGTCACGCATCTTTCCCTATTCGGACACCTGGCTGAGGCTGGGCCTGCCGTCACCCGTTGGTTGGGACCAGCTGGAAAGGGCGCTTGGATGACCACTCTGCGCGCGGTCCCCGAGAATTGTCCATGAGCGCGGCGCTGGTCGCGGCCCTGATCCTTGACGCGCTCTTCGGTGAACCCCGCGTCCTGTGGGACAGGTTCCCGCATCCCGCCGTTGTGATGGGCAGGGCCGTCGCCTGGCTTGACCGTCATCTCAACCGTGGCCCGGCGCGCCGGACGACGGGCATCCTCGCCGTTCTGCTGCTGGTCGGGGGCGCGATCCTTCTGGGCCTTGTCCTTGCCGCGCTGCCGGGCAGGCTCATCGATGTGATCATCGCCGCGATCCTGCTGTCACAACGGTCGCTTGCCGATCATGTGGCCCGGGTCGCGCAGGGTCTGCGCCTGTCGGTCGCCGCCGGTCGTGCCGAGGTCGCGATGATCGTCTCGCGCGACACGACGGCGATGCAGCCCCCCGCCATTGCCCGGTCCGCCATCGAAAGCGCCGCGGAAAACCTCTCCGATGGGGTGATCGCGCCGGCCTTCTGGTTCCTGCTGTTCGGACTGCCGGGTCTGCTGGTCTACAAGATCGTCAACACCGCCGATTCGATGATCGGCTATCTCACGCCGCGTCACACGGAATTCGGCTGGGCCGCCGCGCGTCTGGACGATCTGCTCAATCTTGCACCGGCGCGGCTGACCGCCCTTCTGATCGCCCTTGCCGCCCCGCGCCCGATCGCCTGGCGCGAGATCGCCCGCGATGCCCGGCTTCACCGCAGTCCGAATGCCGGCTGGCCCGAGGCCGCGATGGCCCGCGCGCTCGATGTCTCTCTTGCCGGGCCGCGCAGCTATGACGGCGTCACCCGGCCGTTCCCCTTTGTCCATCCCCACGGGCGGCGCGAGATCGGTGCCGACGAGATCGAGGCCGCCGTCGCGCGGCTCTGGTCCGCCTGGGGTCTGGCCCTGGCGGGGCTTGTTGCCATATCAGTTGTCGCGGCGGTTGCCTGAGTGACGCCTTGCCGCGCGGCCCAGCCCTGATAGGCTCGCCCCGAACGTTCTCGTCCGGAGGTCCCATGCCACGCCGCGCCCTGCCCCTTGTCCTTGCCCTGTCATGCCTGCCTGTCGCGGGCCTCGCGCAATCGCAATGCGGAGCGCCGGTCGCCGAATTCCGCGCGGGTCTGGTGGAGGAAGCCACGACGCTTGGCATCGACGAGGCCACGGCACGCGCCTTTGTCACGGGCCTGAGGATAGATGACAGCGTGATCGCCGCCGACCGCAGGCAGGGCGTGTTCCAGCGCGATTTCATCGATTTTTCGCGGATGCTGATCTCGCAGAACCGGATCGACAATGCCCGCCGCAATGCCGACCGCTACGCCGAGACCTTTGACCGGATCGAGGCCGAATATGGCGTGCCGCGGGGCGTTCTTCTGGCCTTCTGGGCGTTCGAGACCGATTTCGGTCAGGTGCAGGGCGATTTCAACACCGCCAATGCGCTGTTCACGCTGGCCCATGATTGCCGCAGGCCAGAACTTTTTCGCCCCCAGATCTTCGCGGCGATGCAGTTGTTCGCCCGTGGCGATTTCGACCCGGCCACCACGACCGGGGCCTGGGCCGGTGAAATCGGGCAGGTCCAGATGCTTCCCGGCGACATCATCGAAAACGGCGTCGACGGCGATGGCGACGGCCGCGTGACGCTCAAGACCTCGGCCATCGATGCGCTGATGTCGGGGGGCAAGATGCTGCAATCGCTGGGCTGGCGCGCGGGGGAGCCGTGGTTGCAGGAAATCACCGTTCCCGACGATCTGGACTGGCGGCTGACCGGCCTGCACATGAAACAGAGCGTCGATGCCTGGGCCGCGCTGGGGATCGAGGGCCGGTCCGCCCCGCTTGGCCCCGCGGCGCTCGAGGCATCCGTTCTGCTGCCGATGGGGCGCAACGGGCCTGCCTTCATCGCCTATCCGAATTTCGAGGTCTATTTCGAATGGAACCAGAGCCTCGTCTACGTCACCACCGCCGCCTATTTCGCGACCCGCATCATGGGCGCGCCGGTCTATGATGCCGGAAACCCCGATCCCGGCCTCTCGGGCGACGAGGTCGAGGCCCTGCAAGCCAAGCTGGCCGAGCGCGGGCACGATGTCGGCGGGATCGACGGCATCCTCGGCGCCATGACCCGCGCCGCCGTCAGGGCCGAACAGGAAAGGCTTGGCCTGCCGGCCGATGCCTGGCCCACGCGCGAACTGCTCGATCTGCTTTAGCCCGGGGAGGGGCCGCGAAAGGCTTTGGCGGATCGCGATCCTGTCCTAGGGTGTGTCAATCGCAGCTGACAGGAGACCGGGTCCGATGATGCAGACCGCAGCCTATCTCGCCGCACTCGGTCTCGGCGTGGCCTTCGGGCTTTATCTGCCGCTGAACAGCCTCACGGCGCGGGTCGTGGGGTCCCCGTTTCTGGCCAATATCGTCTTCTTCGGCTTCGGATTGATCACCGCCCTCGTGGTGGCATGGTTCACCGGGCACCGGGCAGGCGACATGGCGCGCTTTGGCGGGGTGCCGTGGTGGATGTATCTTTCCGGCGTGATGAGCGGGCTGATGATCCTCGGCTCGGCGGTCCTTATCCCGCAGATCGGGCCGGGGCCCTTCTTCGTGCTGTTCATCGCGGGACAGGTCGTCACCGGGGCGGCCATCGGCCATATGGGCTGGTTCGGCCTGACGATCGACCCCGCGACGATCCGCACGATGCTGGGCCTTGGCCTCGTGATTCTGGGCGCGTGGCTGGTCAGCAGTCATTAGCGCGCGGGCCGGTCGCGGCCCGGATACGGGACGGCGGGTGGGGCGATGGGGCCATCGGCCCCGAGCGTCACCCGACTGGCCTTACCCGACTGGCCTTACCCGACTGGCCTTACCCGGATGGCCTTACCCGGATGGCCGCACGGGGAAACGGCCGCCTTCCTCGGTCAGAACCACCAGCCTGCCATCTGCCCGCACATACATGTCGCAGCGCGACATCCCGTTGCGGTAGGTAATGCAGATGATGCCTTCGGCTGCCGTGGACCATGTCCCGAACTGGCTGCCCCCGCCATTGTCGACGGAATAGGTGTAGGAATAGGCCCCGCCGGCCGAGAACCTGGACTGACCGTCATCGTAGAATGTCAGTGTCCTACCCGTGACCGCGGCCTCGAGCGTCGGGGCATCGAACCGCTCATCCGTCGCCCTCAGGGCCCAGTCCTGCGCCGCGGCCGGTGCGGCAAGGACCGTGGGCACCAGAAGGGCCGGAATCATCCATATCCGTCTCATGAGCCGATCCTGCACCGGAACGGCCTCACTGCCTCATCACCATGTCGTGGGGCGCGGCTCGCGTCAGGCAACCAGCCGTTCGGCGGCCTTCAGGTCGACAGAGACAAGCTGGCTCACCCCCTGCTCGCCCATCGTCACGCCGAAAAGCCGGTCCATCCGGCTCATCGTGACGGCATGGTGCGTGATGATCAGGAACCGGGTCTCGGTGCGGCGGGTCATCTCGTCCAGAAGGTCGCAGAACCGGCCCACATTGGCATCGTCCAGCGGCGCGTCCACCTCGTCGAGCACGCAGATCGGCGCCGGATTGGCGAGGAAGACGGCAAAGATCAGAGCCAGAGCCGTCAGCGTCTGTTCGCCGCCCGACAAAAGGCTCAGCACGCTCAGCTTTTTTCCGGGCGGCTGGCACATGATCTCGAGCCCCGCCTCGAGCGGGTCGTCGCTTTCGACAAGAACCAGCTTGGCCTCGCCACCGCCGAACAGATGCGTGAACAGCGTTCCGAAATTCTCGTTGACCTGCTCGAACGCGGTCAGCAGCCGTTCGCGACCCTCCCGGTTCAGGCTGGCGATCCCGTTGCGCAGGGTGCGGATCGCCTCTTCGAGATCGGTCTTTTCCTTGATCAGGTTGTCATGCTCTTCCTGTACCTCGCGGGCATCTTCCTCGGCGCGCAGATTGACGGCGCCCAGCGCGTCGCGCTGACGGCGCAGCATCGCCACCTCATTCTCCAGCCGGGCCGCATCGCCGCTGTCCTGCGGGTCCGCGCCCAGCCGGTCCAGTAGCGCCTGGGGCGTGATCTCCATTGCCTCCATGATGCGTTCGGCCGCGGTGGTCACCGCCTCGCGGGCCGCATCGGTGCGGGCCTCGGCCCGGGCGCGCGTCTCGCGCGCCTCGGACGCGGCGCGTTCAGCCTCCCGTTCGGCAATCGCGGCCTCCCGCAGGGCCGCTTCCGCGGCACCCAGCGCATCGGTCGCCGCGGTCTTGCGCGTTTCGGCCTGGGCGATCGAGGCCGCCAGTTCATCGCGCCGGGCAGCGATCTCGGCGGGCTTGCCCCGCGCCGCGTCAAGCTCGGCCTCGCTGGCCGCTTTGCGTTCGCTCAACTCGCCCGCGCGGGTTGACGCGGTCTCGAGCCGGGCGCGCCAGCCGCTGGCTTCCTTGGTGACCTGCTCGCGGCGACGGGTCCGCGCCTCGCCTTCGCGGCGCAGCTCGTCATGGGCCGAGCGGCGCGACATCATCGTGATCCGCGCCGCCTCGACCGTCGTGCGGATATCCTCGATCGAGGCGCGGGCCGCGCCGAGATCGCCCAGATCCCGCGCCGCCTTTTCCGCTTCTGCCAGCGCCTTGCGGGCAGACCACGTCTCCTCTTCGTAACGGGCCAGCGCCATCGTCGCGGCCTCGCGCCGGCCCTGTGCCAGATCGCGGTCGGCCTCGGCCCGCGACACCGCGCGGTTGGCCTCGGTCGTCAGACGGTCGGCCTCGCGCCGGGCATTGCGGGCCAAGCGGTCGGCCTCGGTCAGGTCGGCCAGCCGTTTCGACAGCACGTCATGCGCCTGCGCAGCCCCGGCGGCCCGGGCCGACACCTCTTCGAGACTGCGCTTGAGTTCGACCAGACGGTTCAGCTGTTGCAGCCTCAGCGCGGCGGCCGAGGGCGCATCCTCCGCCCCGGCGCGGAACCCGTCCCATCGCCACAGATCCCCCTCGAGGCTGACGAGCCTTTGCCCCGGACGCAAAAGCGGCTGAAGACGCGGCCCGTCGGCGGCGTCGACAAGGCCGATCTGGCCCATGCGGCGCACAAGGACATCGGGGACGCTGACATGATCGGTCAGGGCGGCCACCCCTTCGGGCAGAGCCGGCGCATCGCTGTAGCCCGGAAGCGCGACCCACCCGGACTTGCCGTCATCGGTCACGGCAGGCGCCCGCAGATCATCGGCAAGCGCTGCGCCCAGCGCCTTTTCATAGCCCGACCTCACGCGCAGAAGATCGAGGACCTGCCCGCCTTCGGCGGTATCTCGTTCGACAAGCCGGGCCAGCGCCGACACCTCGGCCCTGAGCGCGCTGGCCTCGCCTTCGGCTTCGGACCGCAGGGCGCGGGCATCGGCCTCGCGGGTCTGGGTCTCGGCGCGGGCGGCCTCGGTCTCGGCCAGGGTCTCGTCGGCGCGGGTGGCGGTGGCGGCGGCGGTTTCTTCGCCGGCGCGGGCCGTCACAAGATCGCCCTCGGCCTTTTCCAGCGCCGCATCGGCCGATTGCACCGCGGCCCGGGCCTTGCCGGCCTCGGCCTCGGCGCGGGTCACGGTCTTGCGGTAATCCTCGATCAGACGTTGCGCGGATTGGTGCCGGGCGGCAAGCCGGGCGACATCCTCGGTCTGTTCGCTGAAATCGGCCTCTCGCGACTGAAGGACGGACGCCGCCTCGCGCGCGGCCTCAGCGGCGGCGGCAAGCCGGTCGTCATGACCTTCGCCGGCGCGGGCCAGTTCGCGGACCTCCCGGTCCAGCCGGTCGATCGTCTCGCCCGCATCGCGGTTGAGCGCCTCTTCGCGTTCGATATCGCGGCTAAGCTGGTCGATCCGGGCGTTCAGGGCGTCGACGGTTTCGCGCGCGCGCGCCTCTTCCTCGTTGAGGCCGTCTCGACTGACGGCGAGCCGTTGCAGGATCGCTGCCGAGATCGCCTCTTCCTCGCGCAGGGCCGGCAGGGCCTCTTCGGCGTCGCTGCGGGCCCGGGCGGCCTTCCGCGCGGCGGTTTCGGCACTGGCGGCCTCGGCCGTGCGGAGGCGCTGCGCCTCCTCGGCGGCTGCGCGCGCCTCGTCGGCCTCTTTCCACCGGCGATAGAGCAACAGCCCCTCGGCATGGCGCAGCCGGTCGCCGATCTCGCGATAGCGGGCGGCCTGACGGGCCTGGCGGGCCAGCTGCGCCAGTTGCTGGGCCAGCTGTTCGATCACGTCATCGACGCGGGTCAGGTTGGTCTCGGCGCCCCGAAGCTTCAGCTCGGCCTCGTGCCGCCGTTGATAGAGGCCCGAAATCCCGGCAGCCTCTTCCAGGATGCGGCGCCGCGAGGTGGGCTTGGCGTTGATCAGTTCCGAGATTTGCCCCTGCCGGACAAGCGCGGGCGAATGCGCGCCGGTCGAGGCATCGGCAAAGAGCATCTGAACATCGCGGGCGCGTACATCCTTGGCGCCGATGCGGTAGGCGGACCCTGCATCGCGGGTGATCCGGCGGATGATGTCGAGCGTGTCGGCATCGTTGAACGCGGCCGGCGCAAGCCGTTCGGAATTGTCGATGGACAGCGCCACCTCGGCATAGTTGCGGGCGGGCCGCGTGGCCGCGCCGGCAAAGATCACGTCCTCCATCCCGCCGCCGCGCATCGCGGTGGGGCGGTTTTCGCCCATGACCCAGCGCAGAGCCTCGAGAAGGTTGGATTTCCCGCAACCATTGGGGCCGACGACACCGGTCAGCCCGTCCGCGATCACGAGATCGGTCGGATCGACGAAACTCTTGAACCCGTTCAGCCTGAGCCGTGTGAAGCGCATGTGAGGTTACTGCCCCGATTCTCGTTATCCGGCGATGGTGGCCAGCCGGGCCGGTGCGAGTCAACCACGGCACACCGTATCTGGAAGCGGAGGCCCGCTTATCCACAAGATTTTGCGGCAGCCGGCCACATATCTTGCCATCCGGACCGGCCATGATGGCGCATTCGGACGCGCCATGTCGGAATCGGCCTTGACCGAATGGTGCACCACGGCGCACAACGATCCTGCATGGTTCCCAACCGAGCGCAAAGCGCCAGGGATCAAAAGGGAATGCGGAGCGGGCCGATCCAAGTGGGAGGCCCGGAGCCGCAGCCGCCCCCGCGACTGTATGCGGTGAGCGCCCGTCGATACGCCACTGGGTTTACCCGGGAAGGCCGACGCCGCGTCACGACCCGCAAGCCAGGAGACCTGCCATGCACCGGCATCCCCGTCATAGGGGCCCGGATATGCTGACTACGGACGGGGTGTTCCGTGGGGGTCAGCCGGCAGTGATGCCGGCTCCTCTGACGCGACCCCCCTTCACAAGATTGATCCGAAGGGGAAAGACATGAATAGATTTGTTATCGCCGCCGGCGCGACATTGTTCGCCAGCCCGGCTCTGGCCCATCACCCGCTGGGTGGCCTGCCGATGGAGACGTTCGCCCACGGGTTTCTGTCCGGCGTCGGGCACCCGGTTCTGGGCTTCGATCACCTGTTCTTCGTCGTGCTGGTCGGTGTTGCCGCGCTGTTCACCGGCCACCGGTTGATGGCGCCGGCCGCCTATATCGGCGCGATGATCGCGGGCTGCGCGCTGATGTATGCCGGCATTGCCCTGCCTCTTGTCGAAGGTGTGATCGTGGCCTCCCTGATCGTGCTGGGCGGCATCGTCCTGTCGGGCCGCGGCCTCGCGCTTTCCCCTGCATTGGCGATCTTTGCCGCCTTCGGCCTGTTCCACGGCTCCGCCTTCGGCGGGTCGATCGCGGGGCAGGAAGGGGGCGTCGGGGGGGCCGTGCTACTGGGTTACTTCCTGGGCCTCGGCGCGATCCAGTATGCGATCGCGATCGCCGCAGGATGGATCACCGAAAAAGGGCTTGGCGCCACAACCGCCAACGCCGTCAACGCCCGTCTCGTGGGGGCGATGGTGGCCGGCATGGGTGTGTTTCTGGCACTCGAGATCGTCGAAGGACCGATCGTCGCCATGATCGCCGGGGCCTGATCTCCAGGCAAGCCACTCTGCGGGTGGCTTTCGGGCCACCCGGCATGCACCTGTCGAAGGCCGGGCCAAGCCGGACGAGCATCCGGGGTGAGATGCCGGCCCGCAGCCCTTTCCGGAACCGGACCCGCACCTTCGGAGACGTGAAATGAGACCCCTGATTCTATTCATTGTCGGGATCGTTTTCGGCACGGCGGGCGGGTTCCTGCTGGCCGGCGGACTTGCCGCAACGTCGGCTGACCATGAAACGGCCATCGTCGCGGCTGAAGGCGCGGATCCGGCCCATGATCACGCGTCCCACGATCATTCGGCGCTCACCGAATGGCCCGCCGATCTGCCCCCGCCAGAAATCGGCCTGACCCTCTGGCCCGATGCCGGGCGCGACATGAACCTCAAACTCGAGGCTGCGGGGTTCACATTCACCCCCGAAGAGGTCAATGGCGAAGTCACCCCCGCCACGGGTCATGCCCATATCTATGTGAACGGGGAAAAGATCGCGCGGCTATACGGCGCTTATGCGCATCTGCCCGCGGTGCCCGAAGGGGCCGTCATCCGTGTCACGCTCAATGCCAATGACCATACCGAATGGGCGGTGGAGGGCGTCCCTCTCGCGGCCGATGTCATCGCACCATGACAGGCAACGCCGGACCCTTTCCCCCGAGGCAGGACCGGAGGTGCCCGGCAGGGTGGGCCTCCTCGATCCAGAAGTCGGGACTTGCGTCATACAGGTCGAGAAAGGCGCGGCGATCCGCGACATCCCCGGCCGTGACACCCGCAAACACAAATGTCGCCTTGCCCTGCGCCTGCACGCTCGGGGCGACCAGCCCGGCGCAGGCAGCAAGGCAGTCGTGCAGGCAGACGTCCCATCCCGGCGCCAAAACACGGCCGACATTCCCGGCCCCCGGGCCGTCACAGGTGCCACAAATCGTCAATCGTCCTGTCATGGCACAGCCATAGCCGCAGGCCCGCCCGAAGGAATCGCATCCATGCAGAAAATCCCCGCAACCGTCGTCACCGGCTTTCTCGGTGCAGGAAAGACGACGCTGATCCGCCACATGCTTGAAAACGCGAACGGCAAGCGGATCGCGCTCATCATCAACGAATTCGGCGATCTCGGTGTCGATGGCGAGATCCTGCGTGGCTGCGGGATCGAATCGTGCCGGGACGACGACATCATGGAGCTGTCGAACGGCTGCATCTGCTGCACCGTGGCCGATGATTTCATCCCCACGATGGAGGCGCTTCTGGGCCGTGACGACCTGCCCGATCACATCGTGATCGAAACCTCGGGCCTTGCGCTGCCGCAACCTCTTGTCCGGGCATTCAACTGGCCCGGCATCTCGACCAGGGTGACGGTTGACGGGGTCGTGACAGTCGTCGACGGCAAGGCCGTTTCCGAGGGCCGCTTTGCCCATGATGTCGCCGCCGTCGATGCCCAGCGCGCCGCCGATGACGGGCTGGACCATGAAACCCCGCTGTCGGAACTGTTCGAGGATCAGATCGCCTGCGCGGACATGATCGTCGTCAACAAGGCCGATCTTCTGGGCGAGGCCGAGGCAGAGGCCCTGACCACCCGCCTGAGATCGGAGGCCCGCGCCGGTGTGCAGGTTCTGCGCACCTCGATGGGGGCGCTGCCGGTCGATGTCCTGCTGGGCCAGGGGATCGGCGCCGAGGCTGACATGGAGGCGCGCCACGAGGTGCATCACCACCACCATCACGACGACGAGAGCGACGACGATCATGATCACGCACATGAGCACGGCCACGACGAATTCGAAAGCTTTGTCATGACCGGACCCGAGATCGACGATCCCAAGGCCTTTGCCGCCCGCCTGTCCGAGATCATCGCCGATCACGACATCCTGCGCCTCAAGGGCTTTGCCGCCGTCACGGGCAAGCCGATGCGCCTGACCCTTCAGGCCGTCGGCCCCCGGATCGACAGCTATTACGACCGGCCCTTCGGCACCGAAACCCGCGAGACGCGGCTTGTGGTCATCGGTCAGGCAGGGCTTGACCGCGCGGCGATCGACGCCGCGCTTCGGGCATGACTGTCCGCGTCGAACGAGGCGACCCCCGATCGCCGGGGGCCAACGCGCTTCTGACGGCAAGCCACGCCTACCTGTCGGAGCTTTATCCGCCCGAGGACAATTACTTCCTGTCCATCGACGCGCTCTGCACCCCCGACATCGCGTTCTTCGTGGCCATGGTCGACGACCGGATGACCGGCTGCGCCGCGCTCAAGTCCTTTGACGGTTATGGCGAGGTCAAGTCGATGTATGTCGATCCGGCGGCCCGGGGCTCGGGCACCGGCGCTGCCCTTCTTGCCGCGCTCGAAGCGGAGGCAAGGGATCAGGGCTACCCGCTGATCCGGCTTGAAACCGGCGACACGCTGGACGCGGCGCACCGGCTCTATGCCAGGCACGGGTTTACGATCTGCGGGCCCTTCGGCGACTATGTCGAAGGCCCGCATTCCGTCTTCATGGAAAAACGGCTGTGAAGCGGGTGCTGCCCCTACTTGCGGGTAACGTCGTCGGGCAGTTCGGCGGTGCCCCAGTCATCCGTGGGCGGCCCCGCATTCGACGCGGCTTTCTTGAGCTTTTCGCGCAGGGCGTCCCGCTTGGTTTTCGGAGCCATCGCACTGCTGGTCTGCTGTGCGGCGGCATCGTCGCCCTTCTTGGTGGAATCGTCGGTCATGTCGCACCTGCCGTCCTGAACTCTACAATTCAACTATGCCGTTTCGGGCGCTCAATACAAGGCGGGCCCGTCTGATGCACCTTCTGGCCGCAACTCCCGGCGCGATCAGCGATGGCAAGGAGCCGGTGGATCTGGGGCAGGATCCGGCGGATGTGGTGATCCTGTCGGCCGCCGATACCGAACTTGTCCTTCTGTCCGAGGCCCGGGCGGCGATGGACGATCCGCCATCGCTCCGTCTTGGCAACCTGATGCATCTTGCGCACCCGCTATCGGTGGACATGCATCTGGATCGCTGCGCGACGAAATCGCGCCTCGTCATCCTTCGGATTCTGGGCGGGGCGGGCTATTGGCGCTACGGCTTCGAACAATTCGCGGCCCGGCTGGCCGATGCGGGGATTCCGTTCTGCGCGCTGCCCGGTGACGACAAGCCCGACCCCGAACTGCGCGCCCTGTCGACCGTGCCGGCCGAGGATTACGACGCGCTCTGGGCCTGCTTCGTCGAAGGCGGGGCCGAGAATGCGGTGACCCTGCTGCAACATGCGCGCGCAATGCTCGAGGACGGCCCCCGCCCGCCCGGGGCGCGGCCATTGCTGCGCGCCGGCATCTGGTGGCCCGGCGAAGGCGTGGCGGGGATCGAGACGACCCGCGCCCACTGGCCCGAAGGCGCGCCGGTCGTTCCGATCGTCTTCTACCGGGCGCTGGTTCAGGGGGCGGGGCTTGCGCCCGTTGCCCAACTCGTCAAGGCACTCCTGCGCCAGGGCCTTGCCCCGCTGCCCGTCTTCGTCGCCTCGCTCAAGGATCCGCTCAGCCGGGCCACGCTCGAGCACCTGTTCACCGAGGCTCCGCCCGATGTCATCATCAACGCGACCGCCTTTGCAGTGGGTAGCCCCCATTCCGGCGATGACAGCCCCGAAAACCCGCTTTCGGGTCCGCGTGCCAACGGGGCGCCCGTCTTCCAGGTGATCCTCTCGGGCAGCAGCCAGCAGGCCTGGGAAGACGGCGCCGCGGGCCTTTCGGCGCGAGACATCGCGATGAACGTGGCCCTGCCGGAGGTCGACGGCCGGATCATCACCCGCGCCATCAGCTTCAAGGGAGAGGCCTTCTTCGACGAGGCGACCCAATGCCCGATCGCCACCTACCAGGCCCAGCCTGACCGGATCGGCTTCGTGGCCGCACTGGCGGCCAACTGGGCGGGGCTGCGCCACAGGCCCGCGTCCGAACGGCACGTGGCGCTGGTCCTTGCGAATTACCCCAACCGCGATGGCCGTCTGGCCAACGGCGTCGGTCTCGACACGCCGGCCGCCACGCTGCATGTGCTGGGCCTCCTGCGCGAGGCGGGGCACGACACGGGGCCCCTGCCCGCCGATCCGCAGGCACTGATGGACAGGCTGATGGCCGGCCCCACCAACTGGCTCACCGACCGGGCCGAACGCGAGGGCGGCGAGGCCTATCCCCTCGCCTCCTATCTCGACTGGTTTCGCAAACTGCCCTGGTCTGCGAAAGAGGCCCTGACAGATCGCTGGGGCGCGCCGGAGGATGACCCGTTCATCTTTCCGCAAATACTCTCGGACTCCGCCGATGGCGCGGCATTCAAATTGTCCATCCACCGGTTCGGCTCCGTCTCGCTGGGTCTGCAACCGGCGCGCGGCTACAACATTGACCCGACCGAAACCTATCATTCCCCTGATCTTGTCCCGCCCCACAACTATCTCGCCTTCTATCGCTGGATCGCGGAACAGGCCGATGCCGTGGTGCATATGGGCAAGCACGGCAATCTCGAATGGCTGCCGGGCAAGGCGGTGGCCCTCGGTCCCGCCTGCTGGCCCGAACTCGCGCTCGGGCCGATGCCGCACATCTATCCCTTCATCGTCAACGATCCGGGCGAGGGGACGCAGGCCAAGCGGCGGGCCCAGGCGGTGATCGTCGATCACCTGACACCGCCGCTGACCCGCGCCGAAAGCTATGGGCCGCTGCGCGATCTCGAGGCGCTGGTGGACGAATATTACGACGCCGCCGGCATGGATCCGCGCCGCATCGCCCATCTGCGCGAGGAGATCCTGTCCCTGAGCCAGGCCACGGGCCTTGCAAGCGACGCCGGCATGACCGGCGAGGATCGCGATGCGGACCTGGGCAGGCTCGACGCCTTTCTGTGCGAGTTGAAGGAAGCACAGATCCGCGACGGCCTTCATGTCTTCGGCCAAAGCCCCGAAGGTCCCCTGGCCCGCGATCTGGCGATCGCTCTGGCCCGCGTGCCACGCGGCGACGGCACGGGGCCGGACGCCTCTCTCCTGCGGGCACTGGCCGTCGATCTGGCGCTCGATTTCGACCCGCTCTCGGCCGATCTCGGCGACCCCTGGGAGGGGCCGCGTCCCGACATCCTCGCCCACCTCTGCGAGGATCGCTGGCGCAGCACCGGCGACACCGTGGAACGGCTCGAACTTCTGTCGATCCGGCTCGTCGATGCCCTGCGGGATGGTGGGCGGGGCGATGGCGCAAGCCGAGCGTCGCCCACCGATCCCGCCAACACTCCCGCCCCCGGCCCCGCCTCCGCAGCGGTTCTCGATCATCTGGCACGGGTGATCCTGCCCACGATCGCGCAATGCGGTCCCTCCGAATCCGCCGCGATCATCGCCGCCCTCGAAGGCCGCGCCATTCCGCCCGGCCCCAGCGGCGCGCCGACGCGCGGCCGTCTCGACACGCTACCCACGGGACGCAACTTCTTTTCGGTCGACAGTCGCGCGGTGCCCACGCCAACCGCCTGGGCGCTAGGCTGGAAGTCGGCGAGCCTGCTGATCGAAAAGCACCTCCAGACCGAAGGCGACTGGCCGCGCACCATGCTGGTCACCGCCTGGGGCACGGCCAACATGCGCACGGGCGGCGACGATATCGCCCAGGCCCTTGCCCTGATGGGGGTCAAGCCGCGGTGGGACGCCGCCAACCGGCGGGTGACCGGCTTCGAGATCATTCCCGAAACCGCGCTGGGCCGGCCCCGGGTCGACGTGACCTTGCGCATTTCGGGCTTTTTCCGGGATGCCTTTCCCGCGCTCATCGCGCTGTTCGACAGTGCCGCACGGGCCGTGCAGGCCCTTGACGAGCCCGACGCCGCCAACCCCGCAGCCGCACGGCACCGCGCGGGCGCATCCGGCGCACGGGTCTATGGAGCGAAGCCCGGCGCCTATGGCGCGGGCCTTCAGGCGATGATCGACGAACGGCTCTGGGACAGTCGCGCAGATCTGGGAGAGGCCTACCTGGCCTGGGGCAGCTATGCCTATGGCGCGGGCATCGAGGGCGCGGCCGACCGCGCCGGGTTCGAGGCGCGGCTGAGCGAGGTCGAGGCCATCGTCCAGAACCAGGACAACCGCGAACACGACATCCTCGATTCCGACGATTACTACCAGTTCGAAGGCGGGGCCGCCGCCGCCGTCTCGGCGCTTCAGGGGCGGGACCGGCCGATCTATCACAACGATCATTCGCGCCCCGAACGCCCCGTCATCCGCACGCTGGACGAAGAGATCGCCCGGGTGATCCGGTCGCGTGTCGTCAATCCGAAATGGATCAACGGGGTCAAGCGGCACGGCTACAAGGGCGCGTTCGAGATCGCGGCGACGGTCGATTACCTCTTTGCCTTTTCCGCCACGACCGGCGCCGTCGCGAACCACCATTTCGACCTCGTCGAAGAGGCCTTTCTGGGAGACGGGGAAACCCGGGATTTCATCGCCGAGCATAACGCACCGGCCCTTGCCGATATCGCCGACAGGCTGGCCGAGTCGATCGAACGCGGGCTGTGGCAGCCAAGATCGAATTCCGCGCGCACGCGGATCGAGGCCCTGCGCCGGACCTGACGCCAACCGAGCGTCAGAGCAGGTCGCGTTCCTTCGCGATCATTGCGGCCTGTGTGCGGTTCTTGGCGTCAAGCTTGCGGCACAGCGTCTTCACATGCAGCTTGATCGTGACTTCCTGAAGGTCAAGATCGCGCGCGATTTCCTTGTTAGACTTGCCCGCGCAAAGACCATCGAGAACCTGTGTTTCCCGTTCGGTCAGGTTGGCCACCGTTTTCTGATCGGCCTGCCGCATGAAATCGAACGGAACGAAGATCTCGCCGGCCAACATCAGGCGGATCGCGCTCATCATGGATTTTGCGCCAAGTGTCTTGGGCACGAAGCCCGATGCACCCATCGCGATCGCCTCCTGCGCGACCTGCGGGCTTGCGCTTCCGGATATCACGGCGACCGGCACCTCGGGCGCGGCCCCCAGCATTTTCGTCAGACCGTCGAGACCGTTCATTCCCGGCATCCGGAAATCCAGCATCACGATGTCGAAGGGCGCCGATCTTCCGACAAGTTCGATCGCCTCGTCGAGATCCGAAACCGTTTCGACCTGCGCCTTGCCTTCGGCCTCGAGAAACAGGGAAATCGTGTCTCTGACAAGGTTGTGATCATCGGCGATCAGAATGCGCATGTGGGGTCCTTCAATCCTTGGGCGTAAAGGCAAGTCATGCGTTTTCACTGCATTAAGGTATTTTCGCGACGTCAGCGGCCCCAGTTTCAGGCGTGTCTGGGAGAATTCCTATTCACCAAAACTTTCCATATTCTTTCGTATATCAGGTTATCCGTCTGCTCCAGTGACATCCATCGTCGCATCTGGAAGATGGCTGCGTTTGATGTGAATGGCCAACTGGCCGATGTTGAGGAGTATTCTGCATGATCAATCGGCGAGAATTCGGCATGGTCGTGACCGCTGCCGCCCTTCTGGCGGCGGGGCCGACCAGAGCACAGGACGAAACGATCCTGACCCTGATCATGGACGATGCCGCCATGGAATACACGTTGTCGGACCTTCGGGCGATGGATGCAACGACATTCGAGACCACGACCATCTGGACCGAAGGCATGCAGCAATTCACCGGCATCTCGCTGCATGCGCTGATCGAACAATCCGGGGCCGAAGGGTCTTTTTTCGCCGCGACGGCGGTCAACGATTATTCGATCGAGATCCCGGTCTCAGATGCCATTCCCGGGGGCCCGATCATCGCCTATGAGCGCAACGGCGAGACAATGTCCCTGCGGGACAAGGGGCCGCTCTGGATCGTCTATCCCTATGATTCGAATTCCGAATACCAATCCGAAGTGTCCTATTCCCGGAGCATCTGGCAACTCGAACGGCTCGAACTGCTTCCCTGACACCGCTCGCCCTGCCATCTGCCCGCGTTCCCGCATTGCGTGAGGGTCGGCGTCTCGCGCGGCTCAGGGGCAAACAGAAAAAAGCCTCTCCCGAATTGTCGGGAGAGGCTTTTTCAGCAAGTGAGTGAGAGGCGGGGGCGCGTATCTGTCGAACCTGCCTCATCCCGCGCCAGAGATGAGGCCTGTCCCGTTCAGAAGGTGGAGGAGATCGCCTCGTCCGACCGACACTCGCTGAGGAAGCGAACCACTCGGGGACGCGCCTCATGGCCAGCGGTCTTGCCGATCTGATGGCCCCGCAGCCAGAGTCCACCAAGCAAGGAGCGGCGGGTCCGCTGGATGAGGTCGATGCGGTGCAATTTGGTGCGAGTTTTCATCTTGTCCGTCCTTTGCTGTTGATCCTTTATTGACCTTTTTCGCAGCCCTGTCTGCGTGACGAAGGAACAGGTGGCCGTCGGAAACGCATAGACGGCCTATACCTTCGGGCAGGTCGGCCCGAATTGGCGGGGGGCCGTTGGCCGGCCCCCCTTTTCACCTGCCTGCGACTGCTGTGTTCAGGGTGCGTCCGGAATCACGAGCCTCTGGCCCGACCTGATCCGGTCCGGGCTGGACAGAATGGCCCGGTTCGCGTCGAAAATGACATTGTAATAACTGGCATCGCCATAGAACCTGATGGCGATCGAGCCAAGGCTGTCGCCCGCATTCACCGTATAGAAGCGGTATTGCTCGGTCGTCTCGGCGGTCTGGACGACCCGGACCTCGACGCCCGCGCCCCCCACGCTTTCGACGCGGACCGGCGGCCGAGGTTCGCCTGCCGCTATCCGGGCCTCGGCGATGATGCTGGCCAGAAGAACGCTGGTATCGACCCGACCATTCGACGTCACCATGATATCGGGCACGGCGAGATCCCCCAAAAGGGCGGCTTCGTTCACGGCGGCATCGATCGCGGCATCGGTCTGTCCGTCCCGCAGGGCCTGGATGACAAGAGCCTGAAGTGCTGAGGGCTCTGCGGGGACCGTCTCCGTGGCACCGGTCACGGCCCGGATGCCACTGAGCACACCGACCGTCATCTGCGCCATCGGATCGTCCGTCGCGCTGTCGGCGGGGTCGCGCACATCAAGGCCAAGCCCCGCGAGGACACCTGCGGTGGTTTCCGCTAGCGTCCGGTCGTCAACCCGGATCATGGGTTCGGCTATGACGCGTGTGATCTCGCGCATGACGGGCTGGGTGGGCTCGGATTCCGGCACGTTACGCGCCACGTCGACAGCCGCGCCCAGACGATCGACGAGGTCGTCCACCGCCACCGGCGCCTCTGCCTCGATCCGGGGGGCAGGGCCGCCGGAGAACGGATCATAGATGATCCAGGCGCACAGCAGGACCGCAAAGGCAAAAAGGGCCACGACGATGCGGATCATGAGGCGTCAGCTCCGGTTCGGTGCACCATCCCCCTCCTCAGCCGCCGCTTGCCGTGTCGGCAACAGTCAGGCCAAGACCCTGCCAGCCCTGCATGCCGCCCCGGTAATAGCCAAGCTTCACGGCCGGATAGCCTGCATCGACCAGTTCGCGGACCATCTCTGCGGCCTCGGGCGACCATGGCCCGTCCCCGTAGATCACCAATTGCAGCGCCCGGCCGAAATCAAAGCCGATGCCGTCCTGACGGCCGCCTAGAGCCTGAAAAATCTGCCCGCGATAGGGATTGTCGGGCCGAACCACATCCAGCGGCACGTTGACGGCACCGGGCACCGCGCCTGTCGCAAAATCAGCGGGTGCGCGGGCATCGACCAGCAGGCCGTTTCCGGGGGATACCTCCTGCTGGAGATAGGCGATCAGCTCGAGTTCACCCAAGGTCCGCACACCGGGTGCGGCGCGCATCGGCTGAATGCAGAAATCCGGGCAGGGCCGCGAGGTGCGGGTCAACTCCGGGGCAAGCCTGTTCGACGGCTCCTGATTGCGGGCGATGACATAGTCGCGCCCGGCGACGGAAAATGACGCAATGTCCATGTCGGCCGTTATGCGGACGTCCTGGGCCGAAGCAGCGCCCGCCATAATCCCGAAAACCATACCCAGCAAACCGCGAAGCTTTCGCTCCATCTGCCTATCCCCCGGCTTTGACCCACATTATTCTGGCAGTTCCGCAACAGGCGGTATGGGCCACAAAAAACTGACCTAGGTTTAGTGGAATGATGATTCGCAAGTCAAACCCCATTGCGAATCACCGACGGATTTTTCGCTGATTGCCGCGTTTTGCGCCGAAATTCAGTGCGCATTGGATCCTGAATGGGGGCACTGCGCTATTTCGTGGCAGGGGATTTGCCCAGGAAATCGACCGCGCGGCAATCTGGCGCGACCGGGGCTGTCGTGGCGCGAAAGGGCGTCTCGGGCGGTATCGAGGATTGTGCGATCCAGACCCCGTAAAGGCAGATATCCTGCGCAAAATTGCCCGAGTTGAAGCCAAAGCCGCGCGGCCCGCAATCGGTCACGTCACCATCGGCATTCCAGCCCTGCGACCGGTCACCGGGAAAGCTGCCCCCCGTGGGAAAGGTCAATGTCGCGGGATCAAATCGCAAATGCCATGTGGTCGAGGGCGTCCGATCCCGCATGTTCCATCGTCCGATGGCGATGCCCTGTTCGTAGCCGACGATTTCAAAGGCCGTGACATCGCGTTCGGTGATGATGGCCGAACCGAGCAGTTCGTCGGGAAACGCGATCCGCCCTGTCATGGTATATCCGCCGGCACCGGCCCAACAGAAATTGAACTCGGCCGCCTCCACGGGCGCGGAAAACAGGGTCAGGGCAAGGAAAAGGCGCAACATCAGCGCGCTTTTCCCAGAAGTGGCTGCCCGATGCAATCTGGCGATTGGGGCCGCGCAAAGCCGATCAGCGGCGTGGCCGGGTCGATGGTCGAGGCGGTCAAGAACGTATCGTCGAGGCAGATATCCTGCCCGCCATTTCCGGCATTGAAGCCAAAGCCGGGCGTGCCGCAATCATTGACCATGCCATTCGCGTTCCACATCTGGTAAAGCCCGCCGGGATCGGACAGCGGAAAGATGTGCCGCCCGGGATCATAGCGGAAAAGCCAGCTTGTCCCGGGCTCGAGCTGGTCGAGGCTCCAGGCGCCGATCAGGACACCGTCGCGAAAGCCCTCGATACGGAATGCAACAAGATCGTCTTCCCGGATCACGGCCCGTGCAGCCAGCGCGTCGGGGTATTCGAACTGTCCCGTCATGATATAGCCATTGGCACCGCGCCAGCAGATGTGGCGCGTCTCGGCATGGGTCGCCCCGGCCGAGACGATCAGCGCCGCCGTGATGAGCGATCGGAACGTCACGCCCCGGGAATGCGCAGACGCTGACCGGCGGTCAGAGCCCCGGCTCCGGCGAGTGTGTTGGGGTTCGCCGCGACGATGCGGTCATGCGCGTTCAGATCGCCATAGAAGACAAGGGCAACGAGCGCGAGATTGTCGCCCGCGCGCAAGGTGTAGACATGGCCGTCCGGGGCCGCGATCGCATCGGCTCCGAGAGAGGCGATGGCCTGCGCCGTCAACGCCTCGGCCATGGCGCGCGCCGGCGCGTCGCCTGCCCGAAGACGCGCCTGCACCACGTGGTAAAGCAGCGAATGGGCGTCGATATCGCCATCGGGCAGGGCAAGGCCCGGCGGCAGGGCCAGCGTTCCGTCCTGAACGGCCCCCGGCAAGCGTGCCGTGATCCGGTCAAGCGCGGCATCCCCGCCCGATGCCTGCAATCGCAGGACGGGCCGACCATCTGCGCCCCGGATGACGGCCACGCCATGGTCACCGCCCGCCACGGCGTCGGCGAGTTGTCCGATCTCGTCCGGAACCGAAGGCATTGGCTGCGTCGACGGGCCGGCAGGTCCCGGCGCCGCCGCCGTTTGCGCGCGCGGCAGAACGATGGTTTCGACATCTGCCGCGCGGCTGACGCCGGCTTGCTGCATCTGAGCGGTCAACCCGGCGATACTGGTCCGTTGCTCGAGGGTCATCCACATGGCGATGCCGAATGCCACCGCACCGCCCAGAACGAAAAGGCCCAGTCCCAGCCCGATGACCGGCCAGATGGACCTGCGCCGTTTCGGGGGCGGCGGAATATACAGGCTCATGCCGGATAACCTTCCAAGGCTCGAAACCTCCAAGAAGAGGCGCAGCCAACCCACAATATCTAGAGCGAATGCCAACAAAGCGGCTGAATCCCGCACTCTGCGTCCAGATATAGGCATCGCGCGAATCGCCGGTCAAAGCAATTTCTGCGGGTCGGTCCGAAAAGTTCAGCCCGTTTCCCGCAGGACATGGCCCGCGAAATACAGTGACCCGCAGATCAGGATGCGGGCCGAGGGCGCCTGCGCGGTGATCTGCGAGATGGCGGCACGGATATCGGGCGCGGTTGCCGCGCGCAGCCCGACCTCCGCGGCGATCTGCGCCGTCTCGGCCCCGTCGAGGGTTGCCGCCTCGCCTGGAATGCTGACCCCGATCAGGATTTCGGACACCTCGGCCAGCGGGCGAAGATATCCGCGGATATCCTTGGTCCTGAGCATGCCGCAGATCAGATGGGTCGGTCGGGGCGGCATCGCGGCCACGGTGCGGGCCAGCGCCTCTCCGGCGGCAGGGTTGTGGCCCCCGTCAAGCCACAGCTCCGCCCGGCCGGCCAGTTCGGCAAGAGGGCCATGGTCGATCCGCTGCATCCGCGCGGGCCAGAAGGCGCGCGTCACCGCAGCCTCGCAGGCGGTCTCGTCGGCGCCAAGGTGGCGCAGGGCCATCAGCGCGGAGCCCGCATTCATCACCTGATGCGGGCCGGGAAGGTTGGGCATGGGCAGGTCCAGAAGGCCCGTCTCGTCCTGAAAGATCAGGCGCCCCCGCTCTTGGGTCACGTGCCAGTGCTGCCCGTGCACCAGAAGCGGCGCGCCAAGCTGGTCGGCCCGCGCCTCGATCACCTCGCGTGCCGCATCGTGCTGCGGGCCCACGATGCAGGGCACGCCGCGCTTGATGATCCCGGCCTTTTCGCCCGCGATCTGTTCCAGCGTATCCCCGAGGAACGCCTGGTGATCCAGGTCGACCGGCGTGATGATCGTCAGCGCGGGCCGATCGAGGACATTCGTCGCATCCAGCCGGCCGCCAAGGCCCACCTCGAGCAGGGTCCAGTCGGCCGGCGTTTCCGCCATCGCCACGAAGGCCGCGCAGGTGGTGATCTCGAAATAGGTGATCGGCGCCCCGCCATTGGCGGCATAGCACCGGTCGAGAACCTCGGTCAGGTGGTCTTCGCCAATCAGCGTTCCGGCCAGACGGATACGCTCGTGGAACCGCGCCAGATGGGGCGAGGTATAGGCGTGGACCGTCTCGCCCCGCGCCTCGAGACCGGCGCGGATCATCGCCTGGGTCGAGCCTTTGCCATTCGTCCCCGCAATATGGATCACGGGCGGAAGCCTGTCCTGCGGATTGCCCAAAGCCTCAAGCAGCCGCCAGACACGGTCGAGCGTCAGGTCGATGACCTTCGGATGAAGGGTCATCATCCGTTCGAGGATGACATCTGATGTGGTGGTCATCGCGGCGCGGTGCCTGCCCGGTCGGCAAGGATCACTTCTTTTCGCCCTCTTCCTGCACGGGCTCTGCCGGGATGTCCTGTGCCTCGGCGCCTGCAACGGGCTCGGGGATGGGCTCTGGCGCGGGCAGGTCACCCTTTACGGCGGGCGGCTCCTTCATCAGCATGCGGACGATGGTGATCAACTCGTCCCGGATCTGGCCGCGCGGCGTCACCCGGTCAAGCATCCCGTGATCCAGCAGGTATTCCGCCCGCTGGAACCCTTCGGGCAATTGTTCGCGGATCGTCTGTTCGATGACCCGCGCGCCCGCAAATCCGATCAGGGCATTCGGCTCGGCGATCTGAACGTCGCCGAGCATCGCATAGGAGGCGGTCACGCCGCCGGTGGTCGGGTGCGTCAGGACGACGATATAGGGCAGCCCCGCTTCCTTGAGCATCTGGACCGCGATCGTGGTGCGCGGCATCTGCATGAGACCAAGGATGCCTTCCTGCATGCGCGCGCCGCCCGCGGCCGAAAACAGGATGAAGGGGCGCCGCGTTTCGATTGCGCGTTCGGCCCCGGCCAGGATCGCGTTGCCGACATACATCGACATAGACCCGCCCATGAAGGAAAAGTCCTGCCCCGCGACGACAACCGGCGTGCGCCCGATCTCGCCTTCGGCGACAAGCATCGCCTCCTTTTCGCCGGACTTCTTCTGCGCGGCGCGCAGCCGGTCGGGATACCGTTTCTGGTCGCGGAACTTCAGCGGATCCTCGACCGGCTCGGGCACCGAAACCTCGGTGAAGACGCCCGCGTCGAACAGCGACCCGAACCTGTCGCGCGGCGATATCGGCATGTGATGCCCGCAATTGGTGCAGACATTCAGGTTTTCCGACAGCTCCCTGTGAAAGAGCATCGTTCCGCATTCGTCGCACTTCGTCCAAAGATTTTCGGGCATCTCTCGGCGCGAGAAGATGGAGTTGATCTTTGGCCGGACGTAATTGGTGATCCAGTTCATATGGACGCTGCCTCTGAGCCGTTAGCGCCTCCGAGATATGCCGGGCCACGCGGAAATGCAAACACGCAAGCAGCGCCCCGGGGCAGGCCGTCGCGCGGCGGTCAGGGCACGGGCCAAGGCACGCGAAAAGGCGCCCCGGTCAGGAAGCGCCCGTTCGAAACCAACAAGGGGAAGGGGCGGACCTACCAGGCCTCAGGCCCCTTTTCGGCAAAGGAATTCACAAGAAAGTCGATGAAGGCGCGGACCTTGGGCTGCGTGAAGCGGCCCGGCGGATAGACGGCATAGATGCCCTGTGTCTCGATCGGAAGATCGGGGATCGCCTCTTCGACAAGGCCCTTTTCCAGCGCGTCCGCATAGAGGAACGAGGGAAGATAGGCGATGCCAAGGCCCGAGATGCAGGCATTGAGCAGCGATTGACCGTCATTGACCGTGAGCCACCCGGCCGTGCGCACCTGCCGCCGCTCTCCCGAAGGGGCGGTGATCTTCCAGACCGCGCCGTTGGACTGGTTCGAATAATGCAGAAGCTTGTGTTCGTTCAGATCGTCGATCCGGGTCGGTCGTCCGTATTGCTGGAAATAGGACGGCGCCGCGATCATCCGCTTTGTCGTTTCGGTCAGCTTGCGGGCCCGAAGGGTGCTGTCCTCGAGTTCGCCGATCCGGACCGCCATGTCGAACCCTTCGGAGATCAGTTCGACAAAGCGGTTGTTGAGAACCATGTTCACCGTGATGTCGGGAAATTCCTGCAGGAAATCGCCCAGGATCGGTGACAGGTGGTTCACGCCGAAATCGGTGGCGACGCTGATCCGCAAAAGCCCGGACGGCGCCGATTGCATCGAGGTCACCAGCGCATCGGCCTCGCCCGCATCGTTGAGGACGCGCCTTGCCCGGTCGTAATAGGCAAGTCCGATCTCGGTCGGGCTTACGCGCCTTGTCGTGCGGTTGAGCAACCTCGCACCGAGGCGGGCTTCGAGCGACGAGACGTGCTTGGAGACGGCGGATTTCGAGATCCCCATCTTCTTGGCCGCGTCCGTGAAACCGCCCTGATCCACCACCGTCGCGAAAGCCTCCATTTCTGTCAGCCGATCCATGGCTTTCCCTTTGGTTGTTCCCTTGTTCGGCCTTGTTTATGGGCACGAATTCAGGCGGGAATGGGACCGGCGGCTGACAATATCGGGATTTCGCCGCGACTATGGATAGACGGGAAACGCGGAAACAAAGGGTTTTCAAGCCGTCCCGGTCGCGTCGTCAGAGCCTTGCAGCCAGCCGTGTGCCCTGGTCGATGGCACGCTTGGCGTCCAGTTCGGCCGCGACATCGGCGCCGCCGATCACATGCACCTCGCGGCCCAGGGAGATCAGCGCATCGGCCAGGCTCCGTTCGGTTTCCTGACCGGCACACAGGACGATCGTGTCGGCGGCGATCAGCTCTGCCTCCTCGCCGCGGGTGACATGCAGGCCCCGATCGTCGATCCGTTCGTAGGAGACGCCGCTGATCATCCGGACCCCCTTCATCTGGAGCGTGGCGCGATGGATCCAGCCGGTCGTCTTGCCCAGCCGCTTGCCCGGCTTTTCGGCCTTGCGCTGAAGAAGGGTGATCTGGCGCGCCGGGCGGTCGGGTTTCGGCCCCTCCGGATCAAGGCCGCCGCGATGGGCCTCCGGATCGGCGACGCCCCATTCCTCCATCCAGTCGGGAAGGCTCTCGGTGGGGCTCTGATCCGTCGCTAGAAACTCCGCCACGTCGAACCCGATGCCCCCTGCCCCGACGATGGCGACCCTCTTGCCCACCGGGGCCCGGCCCGCGAGCACGTCGATATAGGACAGGACATTCGGCCCGTCCTGGCCGGTGATGCCCGGATCGCGGGGGCGGACGCCCGTGGCGACGATCACCTCGTCAAAGCCGGCCAGCATTTCCACGTCCGGCGCCTCGCGCGGGCGCAGGGTGATCCGGCTGGCCTCGATGCGGGTGTCGAACCAGTCGATCAGACCGCGAAATTCCTCCTTGCCCGGGATGGCGGCGGCCATGTGCAACTGGCCGCCGAACCGCGCGCCCTTGTCGAACAGGGTGACGTCGTGGCCGCGCTGATCGGCGGTCAGCGCCGCGGCAAGACCCGCCGGCCCGGCCCCCACGACGGCGATCTTCTTGCGGATCGCGGCGGGCGCGATCACCAGTTCGGTCTCGTGGCAGGCGCGCGGGTTCACAAGGCAGGTGGTCATCTTGCCCGAAAAGGTATGGTCGAGGCAGGCCTGGTTGCAGGCGATGCAGGGCGCGATGTGACCGGCCATCCCGGTTGCGGCCTTCACCACGAAATCGGGATCGGCGAGAAAGGGCCGCGCCATCGACACCATGTCGGCGCAGCCCTCGGCCAGCACGGCCTCGGCCACGTCGGGCGTGTTGATCCGGTTCGAGGTGATGATCGGAATCGACACCTGGCCCATCATCTTCTTCGTGACCCAGGCAAAGGCGCGGCGCGGGACGCTGGTCGCGATCGTGGGAATGCGGGCCTCGTGCCAGCCGATCCCGGTATTGAGGATGCTGGCACCCGCGGCTTCGATCCTGCGGGCAAGGCTGACCACTTCGTCCCATGTCTGCCCGCCGGGAACGAGGTCGATCATCGAGATGCGGTAGATCACGATGAAATCGGGGCCCACCGCCTCGCGCACCCGGGCCACGACCTCGACCGGCAGGCGTTGACGGTTCTCGACCGACCCACCCCAGCGATCCTCGCGCCGGTTGGTATGTGTGACAAGAAACTGATTGAGGAAATACCCCTCCGATCCCATCACCTCCACCCCGTCATATCCGGCCTCGCGGGCGCGGGCGGCGGCGGTAGCGATATCGGCGATCTGTTTCTCGATCCCTGCCTCGTCCAGTTCCCTTGGCGGGAACGGAGAGATCGGCGACTTGATCGCCGACGGCCCCACGCAGTCGGGCGAATAGGCATAGCGGCCCGCATGGAGGATCTGCATCGCGATCTTTCCGCCAGCCTCGTGGACCCTGTCGGTCACGATCCGGTGGTTAGCAATGTCCTGATCGGAAAACAGCCCCGCCGCGCCGGGAAAGACCCCGCCTTCGCGGTTGGGCGCCATGCCCCCCGTCACGATCAGCCCGACCCCGCCCTTCGCCCGTTCGGCATAGAAGGTGGCGACGCGGTTCCAGTCCCCGGTCTCCTCGAGCCCGGTATGCATCGACCCCATGAGAACGCGGTTCGCGAGCGAGGTGAAGCCCAGGTCAAGCGGCGCCAGAAGATGAGGGTAATGTGTCATGCGATCCTCCGTCGGCCACACAATGACGAAGCCGGGCCGCCCGGTCACGGGGGAACGCCACGTCATTGCAACGCGATTCCGCCAATGGGGTGGACCTGGCAGGATTGCGAAGGGCGGCGCGCCCTACATCGTTTCCAGGCAATGGCGCCGGAACGCCCGCTTGAGCATGTCCAGCTCGGCCCGCAAGAGCTCGATCTCGGCGCGGATATCCTCGGACAGCGCCTCGCCCGCGAGGATCGAGAAACTGTCGAGCGTCTCTTCGGAACCGGCCGCCCGGATCAGGAAGGTCTGGACACCGTCGGCAATCACCTCGGGCGGGATCGGAACGGTGACGCGCCAGCCAGAGCCATCGGGCAGCCTGTCCAGCGTGACGCCCTCTATCGGGTTGTCGAAATGGGTCACGGTGATCGCGGGCGCCTCCTCGCCGGAGGCGCCGGTCAGCACACCTTCCCATGCGCCGTCGAGAAGGCGGGTCTTGGTCAGGGTCAGGGGTCCGGGATCGCTCATTCGTGCAGCCTCCTCACAGTTCGGCGCGCGGATAGCGCGCCATCGTCACATCGCGAAGGGTGACCTGGTTCATCTCGGGGCCTTCGAAGATCAGGTCGAGCCACATCCTTTCGATCCGTTTTTCGTTGAGCTTTGTATAGCCCAGGTCGAACTCGACGAAGACATCCGTTTCGTGCAGGGGCATTTCCCGCACGATCTGGTCGGTATTGGGGCCGTGCCGGATGTTGAGCCGGGCAAAGATCTCCAGCGGTTTTTCCATCTCGACGATCGTGTCGACGCGGACAAGGTGCCGCCGCTTCAGTCCTTCGCAGGCCTCGGGCGGCAGCTCGATCACGATGGACAGGAAACTTCCGTCGAACTTGAACACGTCAAGACGCAACCCGAAGGGCGCAAGATCCTCTTCGCGCTGATTGCGCAGTTGCCGGTAGGTCAACTCACTGATGCGGCAATCGTGAAAGACGGTGACCTCGTCGCCGATGGCAGTCTTGCTGGGAACGCCCGAATTGCCGCGCGGCGAAATCGGCCCGCGCCAGAGATTGGGGCGCCATGACCAGTCGGTGCCCACCGGCCGTGGAAAGGCCGACGACCCGATGCGCGGCAGGGCAAGCCGGCTGTCGGCGATCTGAAGCAACTCGTCTATCTTGTAGCGCAATTGCCGGGCCATGGCCCGATCGGACCGAAGCCGTGACAGATCGGCCGCCGCCGCGGTCCGGGCCGCGCGGGACCAGCGCAGCAGATTGCGCTTGTGTATCGCCTTGTCCAGCAGTCCCAATGCACCCGTCCTCATGTATGCGCGGGGCGGGCGGTAAAGCCCGACAGGCCAAAACGGCCCGTCACCCTGCCCCGGTTATTCCTGCCAAATTGTTTCCCAAATGAAAACAATCCTGACGCGGGCCGGCCCGAAATTCATGCCCCGTTCGCGTCGCGGATCGTGGCCACGGCACGGCGCAGCAACAAAAGGCCCTGGTCCGTATCAATGGGGGCCCGATCAAATCCGCGCACCGTGACTGTCGCCAGACGACTGCCCAGGTCAAAAAAGGCCCGCCATTCAAGTTGTTCCAGCCCGTCAACGGGGGGCGCGGCCGTGTCGAGGAAGTGCACGTAGACGACGCCATCCCGGTTCTCGAGGCGGTCGATCTCGATCGCTGTCGGGTCACCGTTGGGGCTGAGGACCGCGGCGCCCTGTGCCGTTGCCAGCAGCGATCTCAGCGCCACTTCGTCGGCCGCGACAAGCGCGGTGTCGGCGTCACCGACCTGAACCGTCAGAAGGCCATCGACCGACGGCATGCTTTGTTCGTCCGAGACCAGAGCGCATCCCGCCATGACCACGAAGCCGCTTGAAGGGCGGCTTGTCCGCTGGTCGATGCAATAGCCCGTGGGCGTGGCCACGACGACCTCCCCCCCGACCAGAGCCATGGCGCGGACCGGTTCGCCACCCCCGCCGCCAAGCGGGGGCAGTCCGTCGCACGAAGCAAGAGCAAGGGCGAAACCAGCCCAGACCAGTAACCGGGGCACGAAATCAGAGGTCCATGTAGACGTGGCTTTCCTTGGCGCCACCGGGATGTGTGACCGCGCCCTTGCGGGCCCCGCCCACAAGCTGCGCGTATTTCCACAGCGCGCCGGTGTCGTAGATCGTCTTGCGCGGACCGCCCCAGTTTTCCAGGCGTTTGGCCAGTTCGTCTTCGCTCAGGTCGACCGAAAGCTCGCCCGTGATCGCGTTGATGGTGATCATGTCGCCATTCTCGAGCATCGCGATCGGGCCGCCATGTGCCGCCTCGGGGCCGACATGGCCAACGCAGAACCCGCGGGTCGCGCCCGAAAAGCGGCCATCGGTGATCAGCGCGACCTTCTTGCCCATGCCTTGGCCGGACAGCGCGGCGGTGGTGGCCAGCATCTCGCGCATGCCGGGGCCGCCTGCGGGGCCCTCGTTGCGGATGACGATGACTTCGCCCTCTTCGTATTCGCGCTTCTTCACAGCTTCGAACGCGTCTTCCTCGCATTCGAAGACCCGCGCCGGGCCGGTAAAGCTCTGTTCCTCGGCGCTCATCCCCGCGACCTTCACGATCGCGCCTTCGGGGGCGAGGTTGCCCTTGAGGCCGACCACACCGCCGGTGGCGGAAAGCGGGGTCGCGGCGGGATAGATCACCCGGCCATCGGCCTCGCGTTCGACAAGGTCCAGCTCCTCGCCCATGCTGCGGCCGGTCACGGTCATGCAATCCTCGTGGATCAGGCCGATCTTGCGCAATTCGCGCAGGACGACCGGCACGCCGCCGGATTCATACAGATCCTTTGCCACATACTGGCCGCCCGGCTTGAGATCGACGAAATAGGGCGTCTCGCGGAAAATGTCGGCCACGTCGAACAGGTCGAATTCGATACCGCCCTCATGCGCGATGGCCGGCAGGTGCAGCGCAGCATTGGTCGACCCGCCGGTGCAGGCGACGATGCGCGCGGCATTCTCGAGGCTCTTGCGGGTGACGATGTCGCGGGCGCGGATGTTCTTTTCAATGAGCCGCATCACCGCCTCGCCCGAGGCTTCGCCATATTGGTCGCGCGACTCGTAGGGGGCGGGCGCCCCCGAGGAATTCGGCAGGGCAAGGCCCATCGCCTCGGACACGCAGGCCATCGTGTTGGCGGTGAACTGTCCGCCGCAGGCGCCGGCCGACGGGCAGGCCACGCGCTCGAGGATATCAAGCTCGGCATCGGAATAGTTGCCGGCCTGATGCTTGCCCACAGCCTCGAACACGTCCTGAACGGTCACGTCCTTGCCATTCAGCCGGCCCGGCAGGATCGAGCCGCCATAGATGAAGACCGAAGGCGTGTTCAGCCGCACCATCGCCATCATCATCCCCGGCAGCGACTTGTCGCACCCGGCCAGACCGACGATCGCGTCATAGCAATGGCCCCGCATCGTGAGCTCGACCGTGTCGGCGATCGCCTCGCGCGAGGCAAGCGAGGACCGCATGCCCTCGTGACCCATCGCGATCCCGTCGGTGACGGTGATGGTGGTGAATTCGCGCGGCGTGCCGCCTTCCTTCTTCACGCCCTGCTTGACGGCCTGGGCCTGACGGTTGAGCGAGATGTTGCAGGGCGCCGCTTCGTTCCAGCAGGTGGCGACACCGACCCAGGGGGCGTGGATTTCCTCTTCCTGGATGCCCATCGCGTAGAAATACGACCGGTGCGGCGCACGGGCCGGCCCTTCGGTCGTATGACGACTGGGCAGCTTGGATTTGTCATAGCGGCTTTGGGTGGTCATGGCTGTCCTCTCTCCCCGCGGAATTCCTGTTGCCAATCGCTTAAATGCCGGAACGAGGCTGAGCAAGGAAGGAATTGCCGCGCCCGGCCCGGGCAGCGGTCATCGGGTCGAGACGATGATGACTTCGACCCGGCGATTGGCCTCGCGTCCTTCGGGCGTCAGATTGCTAGCGATGGGGGCAAGATAGCCCATGCCCTGCGCGTCAAGCTGGGACCGTCGCGCGCCGTGATCCGAGACAAGCCGTTCCAGAACCGATCCGGCCCTGCGGCGCGAAAGGGTGATGTTGCCGTCAAGCGAGCCTTCGGAATCGGTATGCCCGACCAGTGCGACCCGCCGCCCCTGGTTCTGCTCGAGATATTCGGCCAACGCCCGCAGCGAGGCAAAATTGCCCTCGCCAAGCTGGGCCGAGCCGGTATCGAAACTCAGATCCGACAGGATCACGCGCCCCTCTGCCTCAAGCCGGGCGCCGAAATCGCCGATCTCGCGCGGGGCAGGCTCGCGGATCGCGGGACCCTCGGCCCGGGCGACGGGCGCCGATCCCGAAGGGGCGGCGCGAATGACCTGAACGAACCCCTCCCTCGAGCTGGCGCTGACCAGAAGACCCAGAGCCTCGTCCTCGCGCCGTGCCGACAGGAAACGGAAATTGCCCAGATCGACATACATCTCCGGCGCGGGAAGGACTTCGGTCCCGAAACGGAAATCGAAACCGCCGCAACCCCGGGTCTCGCATTCGAAGATCACCTCGAAACCGGCCGCCTCAAGCTGGCGCCGCAACGGCTCTGCGATCTGCAACGGGCTCAGGTCCCGGGCGTCGATCCGCCAGGCCTGGCGCGTGACCGCGCCTTCGACGGGTTCGGCCGGCAAGGCGCCGTTCCATGGCCCGGTCGGAAGCAGATAGCTGTCGGGATCGGTTGTCTCGTCATGCACCGCACGGGCATTGCCCGGAAAGTCCAGAAGCTGCGCCCGCGACGCGACAGGCAGGAGAGCGACGCTCAGCGCGAGCGCGGTGCAGGTCGTTCGACGGATCATCGGGCCTGCGCGTGGTAGTCGTCATTGGGGCGCATATCCACGGCCGAGGCGATCCGGTTCGTCATGTTGAAGAACCCGGCCACCGACGCGATATCCCAGATATCCCGGTCGGTGAAACCGCTGTCCCGCAGCGCCTGCCGGTCGGCTTCCTCGATCGCGGCACTTCGGGTCGTGACCTTTTCGACAAAGCTCAGCATCGCCTTTTGCCGGGCATCCAGCGGCGCGGTGCGCCAGTTCATCACCAGCATCTCGCCCAGAACCGGGTCGCCGGACATCTGCCGCACGGCCGCGCCATGGGCCGTCAGGCAATAGAAGCACCCGTTGATCGAAGATACGGTGACCGCGATCATCTCGCGGTCAAGCTTTGACAGGCCCGACGGCGCGCGCATCAGGTCGTCATGCATCGCGATGAAGGCCGACAGTTTCGCCGGATCAAAGGCATAGGCCGCCAGAACGTTGGGGATCATGCCCAGCTTGTCCTGGCATTTGTCGAGATAGGCGCGCAGTTCGGGCGGCAATTCCCCGGTCGGAGGCAGATCGAGCGCGGTGATCGCCGAGTGGTCAGTCATCGTCTTCCCCGGGATGGATCCTGTAGTGATACTGTCCCACAGGCGTCATCCCGATGGAAGTGTAGAGGCCATTTGCCGGCCCGTTGGCCCGTGTCACCAGAAGGCAAAGGTGACGGCCGCCCTGCCGCGCCGTCCAGCGTGCCGCCGCCTGGATCATCCGCGCCCCGAGGCCACGCCGCCGAAACCGCGGACTGACCTCGATCGCGTGGATCATGCCCAGATCACCCGACATCGCGACAAAGGCCGTGGCGGCCGGCCGGTCGTCGATGCGCCCGAGGATGGATGTCCTGTTGCCCTGCGCCCGGTCCATGACCGCCCGGCGCTCGGGTCCGATGCCGCCCGCATCCCAGATCTCGCCCTGCACGGCAAGCCAGGGCCAGACATCGAAGGTCGTCACCGGGGGCGGCAGATTTGCCGTCAGCCTTTCGACCGGCGCGGCATAGGCGGTGACCGGGTCCTTGACCCGGTATCCCTGCCGGTCGAGGGCCGCGTCCAGCCCGGCGTCGTGATGCCGGATCATGAACAGCGGCACCTGACCCAGCCCGCGCATCTCCGCTTCGGCCACCTCGATATCGGGCGGCGACACCGGCGCCTCGGCGGTCGCGGCGCTGACACGGCTGCCGCCGCCCTGCCCTTCGCGTATCCGGAACGGGCCGAGCTTGCGGATCGAGACGGGCGGCCATGTGGCGTCGATCAGCCGGTAGATGTCCTCCGGCGTCACGCTCATTCAGGAAAGGCGATCCTGAGCTCTTCGACGGCGGCGGCGACGGCGCGGGCATCCTGCCCCCGCACGACGACCTGCGCCCCGAAGAGACCGTCTTTCTGGAACGGATAGGAGCCGAATGACAGCCCCGGATAGCGCGCGACCAGATCGCCAAGCGGGCCCGCGATATCTCCTTCCGCGCGCAGGATGCGGACCGCGTCCGAGGTGAGGGGCGTGCCGCCGGTAAGCGTCGGCAGCAGCCCTTCGACCATGGCCTGAAAGATCGTCGGCACGCCGGCCATGACGTGCACGTTGCCGATGGTGAAACCCGGCGCCGCGCTGACCGGATTCTCGATCAGGACGGCGCCTTGCGGGATGCGCGCCATGCGCAGGCGCGCCTCGTTCATCTCGGTTCCGGCCTTGTCGTAATGCGCCTGAAGAATGGCGCGGGCATCGTCCCGCACGCCGATCGGAACGCCGAACGCCGCGGCAATGCAATCGGCCGTGATGTCGTCATGGGTCGGCCCGATCCCGCCCGAGGTGAAGACAAGGGTGTAGGACCGGCGCAACCCGCTGACCGCCTCGACGATGGCGGGCCGGTCATCGGACACGATGCGCACCTCGCGCAGGTCGATCCCGACCTCCGCCAGCCGACCGGCAAGATGATGCATGTTGGCATCGCGCGTGCGGCCCGAAAGGATCTCGTCCCCGATGACAAGCATGGCGGCGGTCGGATTTGGATGTGTCATGGCGGCTTCTCCCTGGAACTGGAGGAGGGTATAGGACGGGGCCATGCGCTTTGCCACTCCTCTTGTCCCCGCCCGCCTGACCCGCCGCTACAAGCGGTTCCTGGCCGACATGACGCTGGACAGCGACGGCAGCGAGATCACCGCGCATTGCGCCAATCCCGGCTCGATGATGGGTCTGGCCGATCCCGGCACAAGCTGCTGGATCGAACCGAATGACGATCCGAAGAAAAAGCTGAAATTCGGCTGGCGGCTGGTCGAACACCCGGGCGGCCATTTCACCGGCGTCGATACGGGCATCCCCAACCGGGTGGTCCGGCAGGCGCTCGAGGATCGCCGGATCGAGGGGCTGACGGGATATGACCGCGTCCGTCCCGAGGTCCGGTATGGGACGGGCAGCCGGGTCGATTTCCTTCTGTCGGGGGGTGCCACGGACATTCATGTCGAGGTCAAGAGCGTCACGCTGTCCCGCCGATCCGGTCTGGCCGAGTTTCCCGACAGCGTGACCGCGCGCGGTGCGCGGCACCTGCATGACCTTGCCGATGTGGTCCGCGCGGGCGGGCGGGCCGTCATGCTGTTCGTGGTGCAACGGACGGATGCGACGGCGGTCACGCTGGCCCATGACATCGACCCGGCCTATGCTGCGGCCTTCACAGGCGCGACCGCAGCCGGGGTCGAGGTCGTGTGCATCGGGACACGGATCAGCCCCCTCGGCATCGAGACGGGCGAGGTGTTGCCGTTCCATCCGCCGCCCCCTATCTGACGGCCAGGGAAGAGTTTCCGCCCGCTCTGGCCCTTGGGCGAATGCTGATTTACACTTGCGACGCGAAAGACGGAGTGACGACTTGGACGAGCACAAGGGCAGATTGACGAAGGATGGCATCCGGATCCACGAGGCGGCGGATTTCGCAGGAATGCGCAAGGCCGGCGAACTGGCTGCCCGCATCCTCGACGAGATCGCCGAACATGTCTTCGTGGGCCAGACAACCGGCGAGATCGACCGCATCATCACCGAAAAGGTCGAACAGGCCGACGCGGTTTCGGCGACGATTGGCTACAAGGGCTATCAGCACGCCTCCTGCATCAGCGTGAATCACGTGGTCTGTCATGGGATCCCGGGTGACAAGAAACTCAAGGATGGGGACATCCTGAATATCGACGTCACCGTCGTCGTGGACGGCTGGTTCGGCGATACGAGCCGGATGTATATGGCCGGGGCGATCAGTCGGAAGGCCGAACGCCTGATCCAGGTCACACATGATGCGCTGATGCTGGGGATCGAGTCGGCCCGGCCGGGCAACACGTTCGGCGATATCGGGGCCGCGATCCAGACCTATGTGGAACGTCAGCGCATGTCGGTGGTCCGTGATTTCTGCGGCCACGGTCTGGGCCGGGTGTTCCACGCGCCGCCCAACGTCCTGCATTACGGCCGGCCCGGGACCGGGCCCCGGCTGGAAGAAGGCATGTTCTTCACCATCGAACCGATGGTCAATCTCGGCCGGCCCGAGACGAAGATCCTCGCCGATGACTGGACGGCCGTGACGCGGGACAAATCGCTCTCGGCCCAGTTCGAACATTCAATTGGGATCACGGCCACCGGCTGCGAAATCTTTACCCTGTCGCCCGGCGGGCTGTTTCATCCGACCAATCGGGGCTGACAGATCGGCCATCCCAAAACGAAAACGCGGCGCAAGGGCGCCGCGTTTCGGTTTTCCGGTGTGGGTTCGTCGTTGGTCAGGTTTTCGAACGCCTGCGCGACAATGCACCAGCGCCGAGAAGACCCGTCAGAAGAAGCAGACCCGCCGCCGGCAGAGGCACCACAGAGGCGGTCACGATGTTCTGACCCGTATCCCGAGCCCGATTCTCATCGCCTTCCACCTCGAAGAATGACAGGTTGAAGAGCTTTGAGCCGGTATAGGAAGTCGCGTTCGACAGAAAGCTTTCGGCAAACCCGACGATCGTGTTGTTGGCTGAGGCAATGAAATCCCCAAACCCCAGACCGAGCGACCCATTGTCGTCCTCGAAGGCCGCTTCCCACAGCGCCATCTGGAACGCGGCCGCCTGATTGACATTTCCGGAATCGAGAGTCGCGTAGTTGGCGTCGAAGACAGCCTGAACACGATCCCGGGCCACAGTTGTCAGACCAAAGCTGCTGGAGAACGGGTTGTTTGTCTGGTTGTAAACCTGGCTGTCACCCACGCCCATCAGCAGATGGGACACATCGAGGCACCATGCCTCGAAAGATCCCAAGCCGCCCGGCGCAGTATCGGTCATATTAAACCCGGACGCGCCAACGTTGGTCAGATGGTCGTTCACAGGCGCGTCATTTATCGTAACGGACCCCAAGCTGCCTGACGAAAAGCCGTCGAGTTGCAGCGTCAGGGCGTTGGCAGCCCCCCCGACAAGGCTTGCGACCGCAAAACCCGCGGCCAAAATCATCTGCTTCATGTTACTTCCCCCATCAAATCGAACTGAATGGCACAACAAGCCAACAACAAGAACAGAACATCAATATCTTTTGATATTACACCAAGCGGCGGTGATCACCGACTCAATTCGGGCAGGAATGTGGCAATTACAACCTGAAGGGGCGTTTCCCTCAATCCCGCGGGCGAAAGCCAAGATTATTGTTTCCCCCAAGGAGACAGCTCTGCGCCCCTGGCCGGAATTGCGCCCAGTCCGAAACGATTCGCGGACGGGCACCCCGGCGATTTCCTCAGAGTTCGAGCAGCCGTCGAAGCTCTGCCATCGTGGCGACGGGCTCGGCCCCTATCTCGGCAAGAAGGGCGGGGGGCGTATGCTCGGCATATCCGATGGTCCTGACACCGGCGGCGATGCCCGCGGCGCATCCTGTCGGGCTGTCGTCGACAAAGACCGTCTCGGCCCGATCCGCGCCGGCCCGTTCCATCGCGTGCAGGATCATGTCGGGCGCGGGTTTCGGGGTGAAATCCTCGCGGCTCATGATCCGGCCATCGAACCGATCCCAAAGCCCGTGAGGCGTCAATGTGTGGCGCATCTTTTCATAGGGGCCGTTCGAGGCGACCCAGATCGCGGAGCCCGAGCCTTCGACCGCGTCGATCAGGTCGAGAACACCGTCGATCAGCGGCACGCCCTGCGCCAGAAGCGCGAACATCTTTTCGTAGAAATCTGCCACCCAGTCATCCGGCAGATCGCCGCCCAGCGCCCGCGCCTTGTGGAACACTGCCTCCATCGTGCCGCCGACGAACAATGTCTGCATGTCGCCGGGCACTAGCGACAGCCCCCGCGAATTGAGATCGTCAAGGAGCAACAGGTTGACCGGCCCCTCACTGTCCACGAGGACGCCGTCGCAGTCGAATATGACAAGTTTCACGATGGATCAGCCTTCAAGAAGGTAAGATGGGATTCGCCGTATCGGCGATGCTCGACCAGGGAAAACCCCTCGGGTGGTGGTTGCGGCGACCGTTCCTCCCAGACGATGACGGCGCCGGGCGCGATCCAGCCACGGGAGCGCGCGGCTGCCAGCGCCGAGGCGCCCAGGGCCTTGCCATAGGGCGGATCAAGAAAGACGAGCGCCGCCTCGCCATCTGCCTGCGGGATTGTGCGGGCATCGACAGGCAGAAGCAGGGCATCTGCCTCGCGCCCGGCACGGCGCAGGTTTTGCCGGATCAGCCCCTGTGCGACGCGACCGTCATCGACAAAGGTCGCATGCGCCGCGCCGCGCGACAGTGCCTCGAGCCCCAGCGCACCGGTCCCTGCAAACAAATCGAGAACCCGGACCCCGGTAACGGGATCGCCGAACCTGCCGCCCGACAACACGTTGAACAGCGCCTCGCGCACCCGGTCGGATGTGGGCCTGAGCGATGCCCCCCGGTCGCCCGCCCCGACGGCGGCCAGCGCAAGGCCCCGGTGTCTGCCCGCGATGATCCTCACGCCTTCAGCAGGGCCTTGAGATCGGTTGCCGGGTCTGCAACCGCGTCGGGCGCGGGGGATTTGCCGCCCTCGATCAGCCGTTTGCCCACCATGTAGGCGCGGCTGTCATTCATCGCGTCGACGGCGATCAGACGCCCCTCGCGGTAATACCAGTGCGACCGGGCGCCCGCCCCGTCATCGCGCACATGGATGGCATCGTAACCGGCATTCAGACCCGCAATCTGAAGCTTGCAATCATATTGATCGGACCAGAACCAGGGCTTGGGCACATACGCGACCGGCTGCCCCATCATGTTGAGGGCCGCGACCTCGGCCATGTCGATGGCGTTGCCCACGGATTCAAGCCGGATGCGACGCCCCTCGAACAGACAGGAGGCGCAATCCCCGGCGGCCCAGATATGCGGATCCGAGGTGCGGCAATGACTGTCCGTCTCGATCCCGTTCTCGACGGCCAGACCGGCAGAGGCGGCCAGAATGGTCGCCGGTTCGATCCCCACGCCGACGACGACGAAATCGGTCTCGATCTCTTCGCCGGTGATCAGCCGCGCCCCGGTGACATGCTCTTCCCCCAACAGGCGCTCAAGCCCCGTCTTTTCGAGAATCTTCACGCCGTGAGCGGCATGCAGGTCGCGGAAGAAAGCTGAGGTTTCCGGCGCGGCAACCCGCTGAAGGATACGGTCGGCGGCCTCGACCAGAGTGACGTCCAGCCCTTTTTTCGCGCAGACCGCTGCGGCCTCCAGCCCGATATAGCCGCCGCCCACGATCAGGACCTTGCGGCCCGCGACCAGTTCCGGCGCCATGCCGTCGGCATCGCGCAGGTCGCGCATCGTCATCACGCCGTCCAGATCGCCCCCGATCGCGGCGGGAAGCATGCGCGGATGGGAACCCGTGGTCAGGGCCAGCGCGTCATATGCAATCGGCTCTTCGCCGGCCTCGAGCGTCAGGATCCGCCGCTTCGGGTCGATGCCGACCGCCCGGGTCGACAGCTTCAGGTCGATCCCGTGTTCGGCATAGTAGCTTTCGGGCCGGAGATAGAGCCGTTCCTCCTCCATTTCGCCCAGCAGATACGCCTTGGACAGGGGCGGACGCTGGTAGGGCGGCACGGTCTCGGCACCGATCAGGGTGATCTTCCCGTCAAAGCCCGCACTCCTGAGCTTGGCAACAAGCGAGGATCCGGCCTGCCCGGCACCAACGACGACGAAGTGGCTCATGAATTGACCCTTTTTGATGGTTTCCTGCGCTGCGCACCCTATATCGACCGATTGGAAAAGTTCACACTCAAAAAGGCCTCAGTCATGACCATTGAACCCGGTTCAACCCTCCCCGACGCGACGCTGCTTTCCATCGGAGCGGACGGCCCTCAGCCCGTCTCGATGGCCGAAAAGACCAGCGGCCGAAAAGTCGCCATCTTCGGCGTGCCGGGGGCCTATACCGGAACCTGCACCAACGCCCATGTGCCCAGCTTCATCCGGTCGATGGATGCGCTGAAGGAAAAGGGCGTCGACGAGGTGATCTGCGTTTCCGTCAACGACCCGTTCGTCATGGATGCCTGGGGCGATTCGACGGGCGCCAAAGCGGCCGGAATCACTATGCTGGGCGATGCGGACGGGTCCTTTACCAAGGCCATTGGCATGGACTGGAGCGCACCGCCCGTGGGCTTTTTCGGCCGGTCGCAGCGGTATTCGATGCTGGTCGAGGATGGCAAGGTCGCGATCCTCAACTCCGAATCCGGCCCCGGCGAATGCGATATCTCTGCCGGCGAGACCCTCGTCTCGCAGATTTAAGGCTAAGGCCCGGCCCGGGCGGCTCCGGCCGCCCGGTCAGGTTCCGGCGAGCTGATCCATCTTGCGGGCAAGGTCCACGTCAAGCTGGCTCAGACCGCCCGCATCATGGGTGGTCAGCGTAACGTTGACGGTCTTGTAGACATTGTCCCATTCGGGATGGTGGCCCATCTTTTCCGCCCAGATCGCAGCCTTCGCCATGAAGCCGAACGCCTCGACGAAATTCGCGAAGACATAGGTCTTGCGGATCGCGTCCCGGTCGTCATGCGGCTCCCAACCGCTTGCGCCGAGTTCCGAGATCGCGGTGTCGCGCGCTGCGGGGTCAAGCTTGTCGGTCATTCCTGTTCCTCCTGGGTATGTCTGCGAAACGGGCCGTAACTCGTCAGAACCTCGATCTCGTGGTCGATCGCCTCGCACTCGGCCCGAAGATAGCGCTGGATCGCCTCGCGGAAGCCGGGATCGGCGATCCAGTGCAACGAATGCGTCTCCACCGGAAGATAGCCGCGTGCCAGCTTGTGTTCGCCCTGCGCCCCGGCCTCGACCCGCGACAGGCCCTGTGCGATGGCAAAGTCGATGGCGCGGTAATAGCACAGTTCGAAATGCAGGAAGGGGTGATGTTCGACGCAGCCCCAATACCGGCCATACAGCGTCTGGCGCCCGATGAAATTCAGCGCGCCGGCCACCGCCCGCCCGTCCCGCAGGGCAAGCACAAGCAGGACGTCGTCGCGCATCGTTTCGTGGACGATGTCGAAGAAGGCACGCGTCAGGTAGGGCGTCCCCCATTTGCGGGCGCCGGTATCCTGATAGAACTGCCAGAAGGCATCCCAATGTGCGGGTTCGATCTGATCGCCCGTCAGGGACACGATCTGCCCCCCGAAATCGGCCGCGCCGCGCCTTTCCTTGCGGATGGTCTTGCGCTTGCGCGAGGACAGGGCCGCCAGGAAATCGTCAAAGCTCTCGTAACGGTCGTTTTCCCAGTGAAACTGCTGCCCCGTCCGGCGCAGGAGCCCGATCTCCTCTCCGGCGATGGCCTCGGCCTCGGTGCAGAAGGTGACATGCAGCGAGGACAGTTCATTGTCCGACGCGATCTGGATCGCGCCCTGAACAAGCGCCGACAGGCCCGCGGCTTCCATGCCCGGGCGGGTCAGGAACCGGCGCCCCGTCGCAGGCGTGAACGGCACCGCGATCTGGAGTTTCGGATAATAGCGCCCGCCCGCATTCTCGTAGGCATGCGCCCAGTTGTGATCGAAGATGTATTCGCCCTGGCTGTGGCCCTTGGCATAAAGGGGGGCCGCGGCGATCATCTCTCCGTCCATGCGGGCGGTGAGATAGCGCGCCTGCCAACCCGATCCGCGCCCGACCGATCCGCTATCCTCCAGCGCCTTGAGAAAGCGGTAGGTGGTGAAGGGGTCGTCGGGGCGGCCGCCATCGGCGGCCTCCGGGCAGGCGCATGCATCCCATTCGGCCTCGGCGATGTCGCCGAAGTCGGGATGCATCGAAATCTCGATCTGTCCGCCATCCATCATGTTGGTCTACCTGTTGCGGCGGGGCGCCCGGTCAAGGCGGGGTCAGGCAAGATACCCTTCGAAGGTGACCTGATCGGCCACCTTTCGGGCACGGGCCTCGGCCTCGGGGGACCGGACCGTCCAGCACAGGATCGCGGCACCCGCCTGTTTCAGTTCTGCGACACGCGGCCTGCCCAGATCGGCCGCCTCGTGGCTGATGAAGCGCGCGCCGACGCGGTCGTAATCGGGTATCTCGCGCAGCCTGTCACGCACCGGGCCGGGCAAGGTCGGCGTGGACTCGGCCGAATAGGATTCCGTCACGATGCCGCGCGGCACCTGCGGCAGGAATTCGGCCAGGACCGCCACGGAATGGGGGTTGAAGGACATCACCGCCACGGGGCCGGAATACGCTGACAAGAGCTGCGCCGCCGCCCGCTCCAGCCTGCCCACATCCGGACCCATCGCGCCGTCCTGATCCTTGACCTCGATCAGGAGCGGCACGCGCCCCCCGACATGATCCAGCACATCGGGAAGCGAAGGGATCCCCGATTGCCCGCCCGACAGCCGGATCGCCGCCAGATCGGCGGCGCGGCGCTGCGCGACCGGCCCCGACTGACCGGTCAGGCGGGCCAGGTCATAATCATGAAACACCACCGGCACGCCATCGGCCGAAAGCTGAAGGTCAATCTCGATCCCGTAGCCTGCCCCGATCGCCGCGCTGATCGCCTCGATGCTGTTTTCGGGCCGGCCCGATGCAAGGTCATGCAGCGCGCGATGCGCGAAGGGCCGGGCGATGAACGCGTCGGGCAGGATCATGCGATCTCGAAGATGCCTTCGACCTCGACCGCGACACCAAGGGGCAGCGCGGCCACACCGATGGCAGAGCGGGCATGACGACCGGCCTCGCCCAGCACGTCGACCAGGAAATCGGACGCGCCGTTGATGACCTTGGGCTGATCGCTGAATTCGGAGGCGGAACTGACAAAACCGGTCAGCTTGACCACCCGCACCAGCCGGTCCAGATCGCCGTCACAGGCCGCCTTGACCTGAGACAGCAGGTTGATGGCGCAGATCCGGGCCGCGGCTGCACCCTCTTCGACGGACATGCCCGCGCCAAGACGGCCCTGGATCAGGCCGCCCGCATCCATGCTGATCTGGCCCGAGACATAGAGCGTGCTGCCCTGACGCACGAAGGGCACGTAATTGGCCGCCGGGGCCACCGCCTCGGGCAAGGTGACGCCCAACTCGGACAGCCGTGTTTCGATCTTTCCTGCCATCTTCCTCGCTCCGGTCTGATTTGCGACTGGGGCGGAAGCTAGTCCTCTCCGGCGACAGAGGCAATCAGCCGTCGCGGAAAGCCTTGGCAAAATAATCGGTCAGCGGTTTGACAAGGTAATCCAGAGGACTGCGCTCCTGCGTGGCAAGGAAGGCCTCGACCGGCATCCCCGGCAGAAGGGTCATCTCGGGTGGCAAGCGGTCGATCTCGCCCTCGGACAGGACGATCTGGGCCCGGTAATAACTGCTCTGGGTGTTTTCGTCGGTAAAGGCATCGGCCGAGACCTGAGTCACCGACCCGAAAAGCTCGGGCGTCCGGCGCTGATCGAAGGCCGAGAACCGCAAGGCCACCGTCTGCCCCAGATAGACCTGGTCGATATCGCGGGGCTGAACCCGGCTGGTGATGATCAGCGGGCGATCCTGAGGGATGACATACATCAGCGGTTCGGCCGACTGGATCACCGACCGTTCGGCAAAGACCTGCATGCCGTAGACGATCCCGCCGACCGGCGACCGGATTTCCAGCCGGTCAAGCTGTGTCCTGAGAGAACGGCGGCGTTCGGCCAGTTCGATCTCGTTGAATTGCAGGTCGCGCAGGCGGGTGATCGCTTCTTCGCGGCGGGTGGAGCCGATGCGAAGGATCTCGATCTCAAGCTCGGTGATACGGCCCTCGGCCTGCGCCTTGGTTGCGGTCAGTTCCCCGAACTGCCCGGCGATATTGGCGGCCTCGCGGCGCAGGGTCAGGACCCGGGTGGCCTGGGCAAGGCCCCGGTCCAGCAGCGTCTGCTGCGATTCCAGCTCTTCCTCCAGAAGGGAAAGCTGCTCGGCGACAGCGGCCTGCTGTGCCTCGATCCCCTCGATCTGGTTCGAGATCTGGTCGCGCCGCCGGGCGAGCTGTTCCTTTTCCTGTTCCTCGGTTTCGATCCGGGCCTGGTACAGCCCGACCTGACCTTCGATCAGTTCGGGCACAACGGGATTGTCGCTTTGAAGCAGCAATTCGGGAAACTCGATCTCGCGGGCATCGTCGCGTTCGGCCTCGAACCGGGCGCGGCGGGCCAGAACCTCGAACAGCTGCCCCTCGACCACGGCCAGATCGGATCGAAGCGTTTCGGCGTCCAGCCGGATCAGCACCTGGCCCGCCTCGACCGTGTCGGCCTCCTTAACAAGGATTTCGGCGACGATCCCTCCGTCGGGATGCTGGATGACCTGGCGGTTCGTCTCGACCTCGATCTGGCCTTGGGCGATGACCGCCCCGGTGATGCGGCTGAGAACCGACCAGGTTCCCAGCCCGCCGACCAGCACCAGCAGGGTCAGCGCACCGATGATCATCGGCTTGCGGACCGACCATTGTTTGCCGGTGCTCATGATATGCCCGCCTGGCCGGTCGATTTCTGGATCGTCTCGGCGTTCTTGACCATGTCGCGCAGGACCTCGTCCTTGGGCCCGAAGGCACGGCGGGTTCCGTTCTCGAGGATCAGGAGCTTGTCGCATTCCTGGATGGCGGCCGGGCGATGCGCCATGATCAGCACGATCCGGCCCTGCGCCTTGAATTCGCGGATCGCGGCATTCAGCGCCTGTCCGCCCTCGTTGTCGAGGTTGGAATTCGGCTCGTCCAGAACCAGCATCACAGGCTCGCCATACATGGCCCGGGCCAGCCCGATCCGCTGAACCTGCCCGCCCGACAGCCGCCCCCCGGTGGAGGTGACCCGCGTGTCATAGCCCTGAGGCAGGCGCAGGATCATCTCGTGCGCCCCGGCCCGCTTGGCCGCGGTGACGACGGCCGCATCATCGGGATCGGCGGACAGGCGGGCGATGTTCTCCTTGATCGTGCCGTCGAACAGCGCGACCCGCTGCGGCAGGTAGCCCACATATTTGCCAAGGACATCGGGTTCGTATTGGTCAAGCGCCGCACCGTCCAGCCGCACGCGGCCGGCGGCGGGCGACAGGAACCCGGTCAGCGCCTTGGCAAGGGTCGACTTGCCCGCCCCCGAGGTGCCGATCACGCCGACCGCCTCGCCCGGTTGCACGGAAAAGCTGATCATGCGCAGCGTGGCCGTGGCCTCTCCGGGCAGGAAGATGGTGGCCTGTTCCACATCGAGCCGGGCCTTGGGCGTCGGCAGTGCCGTGCGTTTCTGGCCCTCGCGCACATAGCCCAGAAGGACACTGAGGTTGTTCCAGCCTTCGCGCGCGCGCTGAAACACCGAGGCCTGTCCGACGATCATCTCGATCGGGGCAAGCGCGCGGCCCAGAAGGATCGACCCCGCGATCATCGCGCCGGCCGAAATCTGGTTCTGAAGCACAAGATAGGCGCCAAGGCCCAGCATCGCCGATTGCAGAAGCAGGCGAACCGCCTTGATCACCGAGGAAAAGGTGCCCGTATGATCCGTGGCACCGATCGCGGCCGTCAGGGATTCACTCCGGGCGTTCTGCCAGCGCGAAAAGGCCGCGCCGCGCATCCCCAGGGCCAGCACCAGTTCGGCCTCCTGGCGGATCTGGCCGCCCATCTGTTCGGCCACATGCGCGGTGGCAGAGGCCCGTGACAGCGGCCCGCGCGAAATGATCTGGTTCAGGATGGCGAGCGTCAGCAGGATCGCGGCACCGACCAGCGCCAGGTAGCCCATCCACGGATGGAAGATGAAGATACCGAGAAAGAAGAGCGGCGCGAAGGGCAGGTCATAGACCGCCATCAGCGCCGGCGACACCAGAAGCCGCTGCATCGATTCAAGGTCTTTCTGCGCCGTCGCGGCCTCCCGGTTGACATCGGGCATCGTCGCGCCTCTGATGGAGGCGGCGAAGACCCGTTCATCGAGATCGGTCTGGAACCTTGCGCCCACCCGGCCCATGACGCGGCCCCGGACGACATCGAGCAGCCCCATCATGGCGAAGAGGAACGCCACGAGAACCGACAGGGCCAGCAATGTCTCGACCGAGCGCGACCCAAGGACCCGGTCATAGACGTTGAGCATGTAGAGCGGGCCCGTCAGCATCAGCGCGTTCACGAAAAAGCTGAACAACGCGACGGACCAGAACAGCGGACGGCTCCGGCGGCGAACTGACCTCAGTTCGGCGACGCCTTCCTGGATTCTGCGGCCCTGCGGATCAGCGGCGGCCATGACCGGTTAATCCTCGATCGGATACAATCATCTCAACCTTTCCGAATTGGACCGCAACTGGCGACAGTCCTACGTCCCTACACGCAGGATAGGACGAAAATAAGGCATTTCCGCCATGGGCGGATCTATAAATCCGTTTTGGGCGACGGTGCCCTCAAGTCGGGAGTGGCATTGAACATGCGACCTGTATTCAAGATCGTTTCTATACTGACGGCAACACTTTATTCCGCGTCCGTCATGGCCGGCCCGTTCGACGGCATCTACCGGCAGACGTCGACCGCCGATTGCGGCCTGATCGGGGTCGATGGCGGGTCCCTCGAAATCCGGGACGGGATCTTCTACGGCGTCGAAATGGAATGCCGGATGACCCGGCCCGTCGATGTCATCGACATGGATGCGATCCTCTATACCATGCTGTGCACGGGCGAATCCGACCAATGGGCGGAACGCGCGCTGGTGATGAACAGCGCCGAAGATGACGGGATCATCATGCTGTGGGACGGCTATGCCTTTCGTTACGAACGGTGCGAGCCTGCGGACTGACGCCCGGCGGTCAGTTGCCACCCAGGATGTTGTCCAGAACACTCTGGATCGCGTCCCTGTCAGCGGATTGTGCCGGCGCCTCTTCGGAGCGGGTCGGCGGTGGCCCGAACGCGTTTTCCAGCGCCGCATCCAGCGCCGCATCGGACAGCGGTTCGCCCAGACGCAGATTCGACGCCGTGGCGATCGACTCGCCCGACCCGGGCAAAGGAACTTCCATCGGCAAAGGCCTGGGCGGAAGGTCCGCGATGACCCGCTCCATGGTCTGGCGCCAGATCTCGGCGGGCAGGCCGCCTCCGGTCACGCCGTCCAGGGGCGTGTTGTCGTCATAGCCCATCCAGACGCCGACCACATAATCGGCGGAAAACCCGATGAACCAGGCATCGCGTGCCGCCGATGTCGTCCCCGACTTGCCGGCAAGCTCCCATCCGTCGATCCCGGCGCGCAGACCGGTGCCTTCTTCGACGACACGGTGCATCATCCAGGTCAGTTGCCGGGCGGCGTCTTCGCTGATGACACGCTCGCCGATGCCTCCGCCCGCGTCCATCAGCGGTGCCTCCTCGCCAAGAAGGCGCAACTCCACCAAGCCATACGGGGTGACGGACGACCCGCCATTGAGGATGCCCGCATAGGCGCCCGTCATCTCGACAAGCGTGCTTTCCGACGCACCAAGCGCGAGGGCCGGACCGGCGGCCATATCGCTTTCGATGCCGAACATGGACGCGACGGTCCGCACGTTCCCGAGTCCCACCTCTTGCGCCAGCCTGACGGCGGGGACGTTGCGGCTTTCGGCCAGGGCTTGCGTCAGGGTCACCCAGCCCTTGAATTCGCGATCATAGTTCTGGGGAGCCCAGTCACCCGATCCGGGGATCGTGATGTTCAGGGGCACGTCCTCCAACAGATCGTTCGGTGACCGGCCAAGATCGAGCGCGGCCGCATAGACGAAGGGCTTGAAGGCCGACCCGGTCTGCCGAAGGGCCTGGGTCGCGCGGTTGAAGGCGCCCGACACCCGGATGTCGCGCCCGCCCACCATGGCGCGGACCGCGCCATCGGCGCTCATCACCACGATGGCAGCCTGCGCAGAAGATCCCTCGCGGACCTGATTTTCAAAGACGTCGATCAGCGCGGCTTCGGCGGCGGACTGGATGCGTCCGTCGAACGTCGTGCGGATGATGACGTCTTCGGTCGTTCCGCGCGTAAAGAATTCCGGCCCGGTATCCATGACCCAGTCGGCGAAATAGCCGCCCGCCTGTTCGCGCGCCGCGCGCGACAACTGTGCGGGGTTCGTCCGGGCCTCTTCGGCGGCAGAGGCCGACAGATACCCCTGCTCCTCCATCAGGCCGACGACGAGCCGGGCGCGATCCTGCGACCGCTGCAGGTTGCTTGTGGGCGCCAGGGTGGAGGGCGCCTTGAGAAGACCGGCCAGCATGGCGGCCTCGGCCGGTGTCACCTCGGCTGCGGATTTCGCGAAATAGCGCTGGGACGCCGCCTCGAAACCGCGGGTGCCCGCGCCCAGATAGACGCGGTTGAGATAGATCGTGAGGATTTCGGCCTTGGAATAGCGGGCCTCCATGGCCATCGCAAAGACCGCTTCCTGGATCTTGCCCCAGATCGTGGTGCGCCGGCAGGCGCGTTCGTATTCGCGCTCGTCCTCCCACTCGTCAGGGTCGAAGGGTCGGCCCAGACAGATCAGCTCTGCCGCCTGTTGGGTGATGGTCGACCCGCCATGACCGTCGAGCGGGCCACGGCCCTCGCTCAGGTTGATGCGCACGGCGCTGGCGATACCGCGAGGATCGACACCGGGGTGCCAGTAGAACCGCCGGTCTTCGGTGGCGATGACCGCGTTGTGAAGATGGCTCGACACGGTATCGGCCGTGATCATCCCGCCGAACTGGTCACCGCGCCAGGCAAAGGGCTGACCTTCGCCATCAAGCAAGGTCACCGAGCCGCGCGCCCGGCCATCGACCAGCGTGTTCGCGGGCGGAAGCTGCGTCGCGTAATACAGGACGCCAAGGCCGATCAGGATCGACACGACCAGAGACAGCCGCCAGGTGATGCGCCAGAACAGGCTGAAGATCCAGCCGAGGATCCGGCCGAAGAACGCCACGACAGAACCGATGAAGCCGCGCTTTGCCCGGGTTTTCCGCCGTGGCGCCGACCGTTTCGACCTTGTCGTCTTGCTGGCCTTTTGGGCAGGGGCAGCCCTGCTCCGATACCGCTTCTCCGCCACGAGAGGCGTGCGCTTGCGTCCGTTGCCGCTCATACCTGATGTACCGCTCTTCCTTGATCAGGGTCTCGTTCGCCCGTCTTGCCGCCACTCTAGCGCAGCCGAAGAACAATGTAATGTCGAACGAGTCGGTTTTGGCGGGATGCTGCTCCGAAAACCCCTAGCGTGCCGTTACGGCATCGCATCTGTCGCATTTCTCGGATGCCTGTATTTTAATCATTAAGCACAAAAAGTATAAATTTTGTGCAAAATGCTTTCCTTCAGGTCAACGGAATCGGGTCTCGCGGCTTGAGCGTCGGGGCCTGTCGTCTTCCTTCTTCCCGCAAGCAGTGCCGCTCAGCGCTGCATGAGATCCTATTCAAGGGGAAGACAGTGAAACTCATCATCGCAACGATCAAACCCTTCAAGCTCGAGGAGGTGCGCGAGGCTCTCACTTCCATCGGAGTTCAGGGGATGATGGTGACCGAGATCAAGGGCTTCGGCTCACAGTCCGGACACACCGAAATCTACCGCGGCGCTGAATACGCCGTCAACTTCGTGCCCAAGGTCAAACTCGAGATCGTCGTCCCTGCATCTCTTGCGGACCAGGTGGTGTCGACCATCGCAAGGACCGCCAAGACCGACAAGATCGGCGACGGCAAGATATTTGTCCTCGACGTGGAAGGCGCGCTTCGGGTCCGGACAGGCGAAACAAACGAAGACGCGCTTTGAGCGTGAACGCGACCATAGGAGTAAAACGGATGATGAATTGGAAATCCAGGCTCGCAGTGCCCGCGCTGGCGCTCACGGCGGGCATGCTGCTGCCGGAGCTCGCGCTTGCGCAGGAGGCCGAGGCAGTCGAGGCGGCCGAGGCCGCGGCGCCCGGCTTTGACGAAATCGGCCCCTATATCATGACCACCCTGCTGTTCCTCGTGGGCGGCTTCCTGGTGTTCTGGATGGCGGCCGGCTTTGCCATGCTCGAGGCGGGCCTTGTTCGGTCCAAGAACGTCACTATGCAGCTGACGAAGAACATCGCGCTCTTCTCGATCGCGGGCATCATGTACTGGCTGGTCGGGTTCAACCTGATGTATCCGGGCGACTTCAACGGCTACTTTGCCTTCAACTTCGTGCCGACGGTTCTTGAACCGGTGGGGCTCGCGGCGGCGGATGCCTCGCTTGATTATGCCTCTGTCGCGTCGGACTTCTTCTTTCAGCTGATGTTCGTGGCGGCGACCGCCTCGATCGTATCGGGCGCGCTGGCCGAGCGGATCAAGCTGTGGCCGTTCCTGATCTTCGTCGTTGTCCTGACCGGGATCATGTATCCGATCTCGGGCTCCTGGCAGTGGGGCGGCGGCTGGCTGAGCGAGCTGGGCTTCTCCGACTTCGCCGGATCGACGATCGTGCACTCCGTGGGTGGCTGGGCCGCTCTGGCCGGTGCGCTGATCCTCGGACCGCGTCTGGGCAAGTACAAGGATGGCCGGGTCAACCCGATGCCGGGCTCGAACCTGGCTCTCGCCACGCTGGGCACGTTCATCCTGTGGCTGGGCTGGTTCGGCTTCAACGGCGGCTCGCAGCTGGCGGCCGGCACCGTGGGCGACATCACCGATGTGGGCCGGATCTTTGCCAACACCAACATGGCAGCCTCTGCTGGTGCGGTGACGGCCCTGATCCTGACGCAGATCCTCTACAAGAAGGTCGACCTGACGATGGTCCTGAACGGCGCGCTGGCTGGCCTCGTGTCGATCACCGCCGAACCTCTGGCCCCCTCCCTCTTCGGGGCCCTGCTGACCGGCGGCGTGGGTGGCGTGATCGTGGTCTTCACCGTGCCTCTGCTCGACAAGCTCAAGATCGATGACGTCGTCGGCGCGATCCCGGTTCACCTGTTCGCAGGCATCTGGGGCACACTGGCCGTTGCCTTCTACACCGGCAACTGGGGCGCGCAGATCACGGGGATCATCGCCTACGGTGTGTTCACCTTTGTCGGGGCGCTGGTCATCTGGATCATCCTCAAGGGGATCATGGGCATCCGGGTCAGCGAGGAATCCGAGATCAACGGTCTCGACACGTCCGAGCTGGGCATGGAAGCCTATCCCGATTTCACGAAAGGCTGACACTCCTTCCTGTCAGTCGATCGCAAACTCTGCCCGGGCGTTCGCGCCCGGGTTTTTTCGTCCCTTGAACTGAAAAGGCCGCCCGGGACGGGGCGGCCTTTTCACATTCTTGGCAGCGGTATTAGTTCAGACGCCCGCCCTGACGATGGCGGCGGCAAGTTTCGGAACGGTCTCGCTGTTCAGGCCGGCGATGTTCATCCGGCTGTCGCCGACCATGTAGATGCCATCGGCCTCGCGCATGGCGGCGACCTGATCGGGCGTGGCGCCGATCCGGCTGAACATGCCGCGATGGTGGGCGAGAAAATCGAACCGGTCCGAATTCGTCAGCCGCTTCAATTCATCGGCAAGCTGCTGGCGCAGGGCCAGCATGCCATTGCGGGTCTCTTCCAGCTCGGCCTCCCAGTCGGCGCGCAATTCGGGGTCGGTCAGGATCGTGGTGACGACCCGCGCCCCGTGATCGGGCGGGAAGGAATAGTTCTGACGGTTGAGGAAATTGAGCGTGCCCTGCGTCACCTTCGTCTGGTCCGAATGCCCCGAGATCGCCATCAGGATACCGGTCCGTTCGCGGTAGATGCCGAAATTCTTGGAACAGGACGCCGCAATCAGGCATTCGTCAAAGGCGGCGGCGACGCGGCGCGTCGCCTCGGCATCCTTGTCCAGACCGTCGCCAAAGCCCTGATAGGCGATGTCGACCAGCGGGATCGCACCCTTGGCCTTCATCAGGGCGATGACCTCGGGCCATTGCTCTGCCGTGAGGTTGGCACCCGTCGGGTTGTGGCAGCAACCGTGCAGTAGGACCACGTCGCCCGGCTCCAGCGCGCCCAGATCCTCCAGCATGCCCACGAAATCCACGTCCCGCGTTTCGTCGTCGAAATAGCGGTAGGTCTTCGACGGAATGCCCAGGTAGTTGATGATCGAGACATGGTTCGGCCAGGTCGGGTTGGATAGCCACACCCGCGCCTGCGGAGCGGCCAGCCGGATCAGTTCGAGCGATTGGCGGATCGCCCCGGTTCCACCCGGCGTCGCCACCGCGGCGATTCGGTTCCGTGCCACCACCTCGCCGAGGACAAGGTCGATCATCGCGTCCGAAAAGGCCGGATCCCCGGCCAGCCCGGTATAGGCCTTGGTCTGCTGATCGGCGACGATCCGGCGTTCGGCCTCCTTGACCGCGCGCATGACCGGGGTCACGCCTTCGGCATTGCGATAGACCCCGACGCCAAGGTCGATCTTCTCGTCGCGCGGATCGGCACGGAATTCGCTCATCAATGCGAGGATCTTGTCGGCGGGTTGTTCCTTGAGATGTTCGAACATCTGTTTCTCCGGACGGGTCAGAAGGTTTGTGGATCAGGCGGCAGGGCCGGTCTCGATGGGCAGATCGTGATACATCCCCCATTCCGACCAGGACCCGTCATAAAGCGAATGATCGGTCTTGCCGATCCGTTCGAGCGCCAGTGACAGGACGGCCGCCGTCACCCCCGACCCGCAGGTCGTGATCGCGGGTCTGGCCAGATCGACGCCGGCCGCCTCGAAGATGCGGCGCAGATCGGCGGGCGGCTTCATCGTGAAATCGTCATTCAGCAGGTCGCGGTAGAACACGTTGCGCGATCCGGGAATGTGGCCCGACCGCAGGCCTGCCCTCGGCTCCGGCGCCTCGCCTGCGAACCGCGCGGGCGCGCGGGCGTCGATGATCTCGTGATCGCCCAGCTTGGCTGCGCGGGCCACCTCGGTCACATCGCGGACAAGGTGATTCTGGCGCGTCACCGTCATGTGCCGGTCGCGAATGACCGGATCGTCATCGGTGACAGAGTGGCCCTCTGCCCGCCATTTCGGCAGGCCGCCATCCAGCACGGCAACGGTCTTCTGCCCCATCAGGCGGAACAGCCACCAGACCCGGGCCGCCGACAGCAGGCCCGCGCCGTCATAGACGACGATCTGGTGCCCGTCGCCCACGCCCATGGCGCGCAGGCGGCTCATGAATTTCTCGACCGGGGGGGCCATGTGCGGCAATTCGGAGCGATGGTCCGAAATCTCGTCGATATCGAAGAACCGCGCGCCGGGGATATGCGCCTGCGCATATTCGGCCCGGGGATCGCGCCCTGCATCAGGCAGATACCACGACCCGTCGAGAATGCGCAGGTCGGGCGATTTCAGGTGCCGGGCCAGCCAGTCGGTGGACACCAGAACCTTGGGATCGTCGGCGGAATTGGGGGACTCGGCGTTCATCAAACCCTCCTTGCGGATCGCACCGTGACTATCGCCACCAAGGCCCGGAAACAAGGGCAGACCCGATTCGCCCGACCGATGCCGCAGCGCGACACACACGCCTTTCAGGACGGCAAGGGCGGGACCGGGGATCGGCGGAGCCAAGACGCGCCTTTTGACACTCGGGGATGATGGAGGTCGGGTTTTCGGCCGCGGTGACGGGCGAGGATTGGCAAATGTCGGGGCGACCACTGACCCCGATCAGCTGTGATCGCGCAGAAGCCTCTGTTTCTGCCGGTCCCAGTCGCGCTTGGCCTCGGTTGCGCGCTTGTCATGGACCTTCTTGCCCTTGGCGACAGCGATCTTGAGTTTCACCAGACCGCGATCGTTGAAATACATCACCAGCGGAACGATGGTCATCCCCTCGCGCTGGGTCGCGTTCCACAGCCTCGACAATTCACGCCGCGTGACCAGAAGCTTGCGCCTGCGCCTCTCGTCATGGCCCCACTGGCGGGCGGGCTCATAGCGGGCGATATAGGAATTGGTCAGCCACAATTCCCCGTTCTCGACCGAGGCATAGCTTTCGGCGATGTTGGCCTGGCCGGATCGCAGCGACTTGACCTCCGACCCCATCAGGACGATCCCGCATTCGATATCGTCCTCGATGGCATAATCGTAGCGCGCGCGCCGGTTCTCGGCGACGACCTTGTAATTCTTGTTTTCGTCCTTCTTGGCCATGCGGATCGACATAGGCGATCGCCCTGCCCGACACAAGGAAGCCGCGGGGGGTCTGGCCCCTGGCAAACGATTGGTTAAGTTGACCGGCGAAGGGAGCGCGGGATGTTCATTCAATTCGTCATGGGACTCGGATTGATCCTGCTTACGATCCTGCTGTCCGGTCTCGCGCTGTGGTTTCTCGAGATCGCGCTGGCGCGGCATCGCGGCTGGATCCTGAAACCGCCGCACAGGCCGAAATTGATCGTCACGCTTTGCATCTTTGCCATCTGGGTCATGGTGCAGTTCACGGTCGCTGTCTGGGTCTGGGCGCTGGCTTTCTTCTGGCTGGGGATTTTCGACGGAATCGAACCGGCCGTCTATTTCTCGCTAGTGGCGTTCACGACGCTGGGCTTCGGCGATGTCCTTCTGCCTCAGGAATGGCGGCTGCTCAGCGGTCTGGCCGCGGCGAACGGGCTGATGCATTTCGGGCTGATGACCGCGGTCCTGATCGAGGGCATCCGGCAGGTCAGGCTGGGACAGATCGCCTCGCAGGATGCAGAGGCATGACCGGCGCCCTTCCCCGCCTGGACAATGCCTCGGCGCGCAAGCTGTTTCTGGACAGGCATACGCTTCTCAGACCGGGGGGCGGGCCAGGGCGGGGCGCCGATCTGGCAGATCTGATCGAAACCCTTGGCTTCGTCCAGCTTGACAGCGTCAACACCTTCGCCCGCGCCCATGACCTGATCCTGTGGTCCCGGCGGCAACGATACCGCCCGCCCGCACTGAACGCCGCGCTTGCCCGTGACAGGGCGGTCTTTGAACACTGGACCCATGACGCGGCCGCCATTCCGATGGCCTTCCATCCCTATTGGCGGCTGAAATTCGAACGCGACGCCGCCCATCTGCGCGACAGGTGGCAGAACTGGCGCCGAGAGGGCTTTGTCGAACAGATCGACGAGGTTCTCGACCATGTCGCCCGGCACGGAGCCTGCACCAGCCGCGATGTCGGCAAGGATGAAGAGAAATCCTCGGGCGGCTGGTGGGACTGGCACCCCTCGAAGACCGCGCTGGAATATCTGTGGCGGTCGGGCGCGCTGTCGGTGACGCGGCGCGAGGGGTTCCGCAAGGTCTATGACCTGACCGAAAGGGTGATTCCGGCGGAGATCCTGGCCCGGCATGTGGACGATGCCGGGATCATCGACTGGGCCTGCAACGCCGCGCTTGACCGGCTGGGATTCGCCACCTCGGGCGAGATCGCGGCCTTCTGGGACATCGTCACGCGAACCGAAGCCGCCGATTGGTGCCGGGCCGCGCGGGCCCGTGGCCTGATCGAGGAGGTCGAGGTCGAAGGCGCCGACGGCGCCCGACGTGTCTCCTTCGCCCGTCCGGGCGTCGTCGACGCGGCGCGCGCCCTGCCCGATCCGTCGTCGCGCGTGCGGATCGTCTCGCCCTTTGATCCGGCCTTGCGCGACAGGGCCCGGGCGGAGCGTCTGTTCGACTTCTCCTACCGGATCGAGATTTTCGTGCCCGAGCCAAAGCGCGTCTACGGCTACTACGTCTTTCCCGTGATCGAGGGGACCGGTCCGATCGGCCGGATCGACATGAAGGCGGACCGGGCGAAGGATACCCTTCGCATCCGGGCCTTCTGGCCGGAAAAAGACGTCCGGATGGGCAAGGGCCGCACCGCGCGGCTTGTGTCGGAACTGGACCGCGCGGCGGCCCTTGGCGGGTGCCGCATGCTTGATTTCGCCAAAGACTGGCTTCGCGAGCCGATCAGTTGATCAGGCCCGCATGGGCCATGGCGGACCGGATCTCGGCCCGTGTCTCCTCGCCCACGGGCATCAGGGGGGACCGCACCTCGTCGCGGATCATGCCCAGAACGGACAGGCCGAATTTCGCACCCGCAAGACCCGGCTCGCGGAAGATCGCCTGGTGCAGCGGCTGCAACCTGTCCTGGATGGTCAGCGCCGTCACGAAATCGCCCGCAAGCGTCGCCTCCTGAAGTTCGGCGCACAGACGCGGGGCGACGTTGGCCGTGACCGAGATGCAGCCGCGGCCCCCATGCGCGTTGAAGCCCAGCGCCGTGGGGTCCTCGCCGGACAACTGGATGAAATCGGTGCCGCAGGTGATGCGTTGTTGCGGAACACGGCTGAGGTCGGCTGTCGCGTCCTTCACGCCGACGATGTTGGGATGTCTGGCAAGTTCGCCCATCGTGGCGGGCGTCATGTCGACAACGGACCGGGGCGGAATGTTGTAGATGATGATCGGAAGCCCGCATTCGGCAGCGGCAAGGAAATGCGCGATCATGCCCTTTTGGGTGGGCTTGTTGTAATAGGGCGTCACGACAAGGGCCGCATCGGCGCCCGCGGCCTTGGCGGCCGAGACAAGGCGCACCGTCTCGCGCGTGCTGTTGGAGCCGGCGCCGGCGATGACCGGGACCCGCCCCGCCGCCTGTTTCACGACCGTTTCGACGACAAGATCATGTTCGGCATGGCTGAGCGTCGGGCTTTCGCCGGTGGTCCCAACGGGGACAAGACCGTGACTGCCCTGATCGATGTGCCAGTCGACAAGTTTCTTCAGCGCGTCGAGATCGACCTCGCCGTCGGCAAACGGCGTGACGAGAGCAGGCAGGGATCCCTTGATCATGACACGCGTCCTTCGTGTTTGGGCCGCGACAGAAAGTCCGCCTGTGCCCGTTTCAAAACGAGGCTTTCCTAGACGGGATTCTCACCCTTGCCAAGTTTGTGAGTTGCAAGGCGCGGCAAGCAGTTTAGGTTTGCACGTTGGAGAGGCAGGGTGTGGATATGCGCAACGGCGCCAGGATAACGTCCGTGATTGCGGGGGCGGCACTGTCCCTGTTCTCTCTGGCTGTTTCAGCACAGGACGAAACCGGTCTGCCCGAGACGGGGTTCGTCGCGGCACAGGCCGCGATCGACGCGCGCGACTGGGATCTGGCCTATCTTCTGACCGATGGCGAAGGCCGCGTTGCCAGCGACCTTGTCACCTGGGCGCGACTGCGCGAGGGCGCGGGCACATTCGGCGAATTTCGCGGGTTTCTGCGCAACCGTGCCGATTGGCCGGGCATCGACCGTATCCGCGAACGCGCCGAGACGGCGATTCCCGAGACGATCTCTGCCGTGGATGTGCTGACCTTCTTTGCCGAGACCCTTCCGACGACGGGCGAAGGTGCGGTCCGGCTGGCCGATGCTCTGACCGAGGCGGGACGCCCCGATGCGGCGACACAACTGCTGATCGATACATGGCTGGAAAACGGGCTGAGCGACGATGGCCTTGACGTGATGCTGGACCGGCACGAGGACCTTCTGGCCCCCTATCACGCCGCCCGCGTGGACACGCAATTGTGGCGCTGGCGCACCAGCGATGCCGAACGGATCCTCGATCTACTGGGCGAGGAGGATCGCGCCCTGGCCGAGGCGCGGATCGCCCTGATCCGGAACGCGCCCGATGTCGCGGAAAAGCTGGCCGCCGTGCCGGCGTCACTGCGCGATCATCCCGGTCTGGCCTATGACAGGTACAACCGGTTCGCCAATCGCGGCGATTATACCGAGGCGACCGAGATCCTGCTGGCCCGGACCGCCGGCGCCGACATGCTGGGCCAACCCTTCCGCTGGGCCAGCTGGCGCGCCGCGCTGGCCCGATGGCACATGCGCGAGGGCCGGGCACAGCTGGCCTATGACATGGCGCGGCAGCACCACCTGACCGAGGGCGGGTTCTATTCCGACCTTGAATGGCTGTCGGGCTACCTGGCGCTGCGGTTCCTCGACGATGCCGAACTGGCGCTTTCACATTTCCGCAATCTTGCATCCGATGTGGAAAGCCCGATCTCGATCGCGCGCGCTGGTTACTGGGAGGGTCAGGCCCATATCGCCCTTGGCGACGCCGAGGCTGCGGCCGCGTCGCTTGCGCGCGCGGCCGATCACCAGACCGCTTTCTACGGGCTTCTGGCGTCGGAATTGATCGGCCGGTCGATCGACCCCTCTCTGGCCGGTGGGGAGACCTTTCCCGAGGCGGCCGGCGCCGCGTTGGCCGAGAACGACCTTGTCGAGGCTATGACGCTGTTGCTCGATGCCGGAGACCGGGGAAGCGCGGTCCTCTTTGCGGCCGAACTTGGCCGGACGCTGGGCCGCGACGAACTGGGTCGGTTGGGCCAGATGATGGCCGCGCGCGACGAGACGTTCTTTGTCGTCCTGCTGGGCAAGGCCGGGGCCGCGCGCGGCATCATCATTCCCGACATGTATTTCCCGCTGCATCCGCTGGCGGAGATGGACATCCCCGTCGAGCCGGAACTGGCCCTGTCGATCGCGCGGCGCGAAAGCGAATTTCGCGTGGATGCCGGCAGCCCGGTCGGCGCGCTGGGCCTGATGCAGCTGATGCCCGCCACGGCCGAAGAGGTCGCGGGCCAATTGTCACTGCCCTATTCGCGCAACCGGCTGATCACCGACTGGCGCTATAACGCGACGCTGGGCGCGCAATACCTTGCCGATCTGACCGAGAGGTTCGGCGATAGCCCGGTGATGATCGCGGCGGGCTACAATGCGGGGCCAAGCCGGCCTTCGACCTGGATCGCCGAACGCGGCGACCCCCGCAAGGGCGAGGTCGATGTGGTCGACTGGATCGAGCAGATCCCCTTCACCGAGACCCGAAACTACGTGATGCGGGTGACGGAATCGATCCCTGTCTATCGCGCGCGGCTGTCGGGTGAGGGCGGGCTTGTCCGGTTCACGGCGCTTTTGAACGGAGAGCCGCCCTTCATCCGCCCGCGCCTGCGCCCCACGTCCCCCGAACAGGCCGCGTCCGGGGCTCAGACGCCCGCGATTGCCGAACCTGCAAGCGCCGCCCCGCCCGCAAACCCCGCCCCGCCCGATGGCCCCTCGGTCATCCGGCCGATCGCCCGTCCCGGCGGGTAGGGCGCCGGTTCAACCGGCCTGCCTGACTTTCCGTTCGCGGAACAGCGTGAACAGGCCCGCCCCCACCACGATGGCCGATCCGATGGCGACGTTCGGCTCGAGCACCTCGTTGAAGACGGTGATGCCCACCAGCGAGGCGAAGACAAGCTGAAGATAGGCGAACGGCTGGACCGCGCTTACCTCGGCCACCTCGTAGGTCTTGATCAAAAGCCAGTGTCCCCCGGCACCGGTGATGCACAGAACGCCCATCATGCCCCAGTCGGGTGCTGTCATCGGCTCCCAGAACCAGATGCCGATCGCGGTCATCAGGACCGCGCCCACCGTGCCCGTCCAGAAAAAGCTGGTGGCCACGGTATCCTTGCGCGCGGCAAATCGGGTGAGCAGGCCATAAAGCGCGAACATCGAAGCCGAGAGCAGGGCCACCAGCGAATAGGGGCTGAAGACGCCGAAACCGGGCTGAAGGATGATCAGAACCCCGGCAAAGCCCATGCCGATCGCAATCCAGCGCCGCCAGCCCACCTTTTCGCCCAGCACCGGGCCCGACAGCGCCGCGATCAGAAGCGGATAGCAGGCGAACATCGCGTGGCTTTCCACCAGCCCGATCAGGACGAAGGCCAGAACCATCACGCAGATCTCGGCCGCCAGGAGAAGCCCCCGCACCGCCTGGAGAAACGGCTGAGAGGTCCGGGCCGCCGCCCGCAGGGAGCCCGATTTGCGCACCGCCACCGCGATGACGAAGGCCGCGAAGAACCAATAGCGGATCATCACGATCATCAGCACATTGTATTCGCCCGCAAGGTGCCGCGACAGCCCGTCCTGCGCCGCAAAGACAAGCGTCGTCGCGAACATGAACAGGATCCCCAGCCTTGAATCGTTGCGGGTCATTCCGGTCTCCGTGCGTGGGTCATGTGCCGCTTGCGGCCATATCCCGGCCCGCGCCACACCTCGAAACCGGCATCCGACAGGGCGCGCCTGACGGCACCCGCGGCCGTATAGGTCGCGGCGGTTCCGCCGGGGCGGGTATGCTCAAAGACCGCCGAAAGCAAGGCCGGCTCCCAGAGTTCGGGATTGCGGGCAGGCGCGAACCCGTCAAGAAACCACGCATCCGTCGCGCCCGTCCAGCGGGGCAGCGTCCCGCGCGCATCGCCGATCACCAGATCAAGGGTGACCGCCCCGAAATCGACCTCGCCCCCTTGGCCGGTCAGGGCCTCCACCAGCCGGTGCGCCTTGTCCTGCAGGGACGGAAAGGCCGACAGCGCGCGGGCCATGTCGGCCGGGGCCAGCGGAAATGCCTCGAAACTGGTGAACCGGAACGCGCCCTCGATGCCGGCCTCCTCCCAGGCCTGCCAGGCGGCAAGGAAATTCAGCCCCGTGCCGAAACCCAGCTCTGCAATGGAAAAACCGGGCGCAAGGCGTGCAGGCAGATCATTGCCTGTCAGAAAGACATACCGCGTCTCTTCCAGCCCGTTCTCGAGCGAGAAATAGGGGTCCTGAAACCGCAACGAGACGGGGACATCCCCGTCACGCCATCCGGTATCCGATTGCTGGTCGGCCATGCATCCTCGCTCTATGGTCGGGGCGACATTGATCACGATGACAGGGCTTGGCAATGGATGTGACCATCCGCGGCGCGGGGATTTTCGGACTGTCGATCGGCTGGGCCTGTGCCGCGCGCGGGGCGCGCGTCCGCGTCGTGGACCCTTACGGGATCGGCGCGGGATCAAGCGGCGGCATCGTCGGCGCTCTAAGCCCGCATGTCCCCGAAAACTGGAACGAAAAGAAGGCGTTCCAGTTGAAATCCCTCCTCATGGCCGAAAGCTGGTGGACCGACGCGGCCCGCGCGGGCGGCGGCGATCCGGGCTATCGGCGGTCAGGCAGGCTTCAGCCGATCCCGGATCAGGCCGCGCTGGAGCGTGCAAGGGAACGGGAGGCAGGCGCCGCGACCCTTTGGCAGGGACAGGCCATCTGGACCGTCGTGCCACATACGGCCACGGACGGCTGGGAACCGTCCGGCCCGAGCGGGTTCCTGATCCACGACACGCTGTCGGCCCGGATCAATCCGCGCGCCGCCCTTGATTGCCTGGCCCTCGCGATAACCGCCCGCGGCGGCGAGATCGTGCCCGCAGCCGATGACGAAGGCGCCGTTGTCTGGGCCACCGGTTACCACGATCTTGCGCGGATGGGTGTGGCGGGCGCGGGAGTCAAGGGACAGGCGGCGCTCTTTCGGCTTGACCGGCGCGACGCGGCCCAGCTTCTGGTCGACGGCCTGCATGTTGTGCCGCATGACGACGGGACGGTCGCCATCGGTTCGACCAGCGAACGCGACTGGAGCGATCCGGCCACGACCGATCATCAGCTTGACGCGCTGATCGAAAAGGCGCGGCGCCTTGCGCCGCCTCTGGCCGATGCCCCGGTGATCGAACGTTGGGCGGGCGTGCGCCCCCGAAGCCGGTCGCGCGCGCCCCTGATCGGGCCGCATCCCGCCGAGGCGGGGGCGTTCATCGCCAATGGCGGGTTCAAGATCGGGTTCGGCATGGCGCCCCTGATCGCCGAGGTCATGGCCGACCTGATCCTCGATGGCACCGACCGCATCCCCGACGATTTCAGGCCCTGACCGCGATCAGGTCCGGGATTTCAGCTCTTCCATCAGTTTCTCGAGAAAGGTGATGTAGCTGTCGGTTGTCAGCCGGCCGTCTTCGTCGAAATGGTCCTTGGCGCCACCGACAAGGACTTCGGGGCCTTGCAGGATCCACGGGCGGAAAGGCTGCATGCACAGGCGCAGGGAATTCTGGCTGCGTTCGCCGCCGGCGCGCCCGCCGGTCGCCGACATGATGGCAACGGGTTTGTCGAGCCAGGGATTTCCCCTGGTCCTGCTGATCCAATCGAGCGCGTTCTTCATCACGCCCGACAGGTTCTTGTTGTATTCGGGGCAGGAGATCACGACCGCATCCGCCGCGGCGATCTGGTCGGACACCTTCTGGACCGCGGGCGGAATGCCTTCGGAATCTTCCAGATCGCCGTCATAAAGCGGAAACCGGATATCCGCGATTTCAAAGGTTTCGGGGCCGAAACGACGCGCCGCCTCGTGGACCAGCATCGTGTTGAAGGATTGGCGCCGCAGGGACCCCGATATGCCAAGTAGGCGTGTCATTGAACAAACTCCTGTCACGTTCAACGAACACCTAAGCCACTCACATTCGCAGGCAACCGGGTTGCCCCTGCGCCGCTGCTCACTCAATGTGCGCCAAAACGGGAGAGTCACATGATGCGGCATGGCGGTCAGATTCTGAGCGATCACCTGAAGCGGCGGGGAGTCAGGCGGGTCTTTTCTGTTCCGGGCGAAAGCTTTCTTGCGGCACTCGATGGTCTGCACGACAGCGGGATCGAGAACATCGTCTGCCGGCATGAAGGCGGCGCCGCGATGATGGCCGAGGCACATGGCAAGATGACCGGCCAGCCGGGCATCGCCTTTGTCACGCGCGGGCCGGGCGCCACGAATGCCAGTTCGGGCGTGCACGTGGCGCGGCAGGATTCGACGCCGATGATCCTGTTTGTGGGACAGGTCGCGCGCGATCATCGCGACCGCGAGGCGTTTCAGGAGGTCGATTACCGCGCCATGTTCGCGCCGCTTGCCAAATGGGTGGCCGAGATCGACCAGACAGACCGGCTGCCGGAATACCTTGACCGGGCCTTCACTGTCGCGCTGTCGGGCCGGCCCGGCCCGGTTGTCCTCGCCCTGCCCGAAGACATGCTGTCGGACAGCGTGGACGTGCCCGATGCACCCATGTCGGGCCAGAGGATCGCGCCCGACATGACAGGGGCCGCGGAGGATGCGATCAGCTGGCTTGCCGGGGCCGAACGACCGCTGGTCATCGTGGGCGGGCCGCATTGGTCACCAGAGGCGGCCGAGGATCTGAGCCGGTTCGCGGCCGTTCAGGGCGTGCCGGTGGCTCTCGGATTCCGCCGGCAGGATTATCTGGACAACGATCATGCCTGTTATGCGGGCGACCTGAATGTCGGGATGAACCCGGCCCTTGCCCGACGGGTTCAGCAGGCGGACCGGCTGCTTGTGATCGGGTCGCGGCTGGGCGACATCGAAACCCGCGGCTACAGCCTGTTGCGCCCCGGTGCCCCGGGACCGGCGATCTTTCATGTCCATGCCGATGCGGGCGAGATCGGTCGCGTCTACCCCGCCGAGACCAGTCTCGTCTGCCCTGCGCCGGCCTTTGTCGCCGCGCTGGCCCAATGCCCGGGCGGCGGCGGTGACTGGCACGACTGGACGGCGCAGGCGCGGCAGGACTATGCGGACTGGGCGACGCCAAGGCCCACGCCGGGCGCGATCCGGCAGGAGGAAGTGATCGCCTGGCTGTCCGAGACGCTGCCCGCGGACGCGATCGTGACCAACGGGGCGGGCAATTACGCGGCCTTTCTGCACAGGTATTTCCGATACAGGCGCCACGGCACGCAGCTGGCACCGACCTCCGGGTCGATGGGATACGGGTTTCCGGCCGCGATATCGGCCTCGCTGGAATATCCCGAACGCCAGGTCGTCTGCCTTGCCGGGGACGGGTGTTTCCAGATGACCCTGAACGAGATGTCGACGGCGATCCAGCACGGCGCGACGCCCCTCGTCATTGTCATGAACAACGGGCAATACGGCACGATCCGCATGCACCAGGAACGGACCTATCCCGGCCGGGTGTCGGGAACCCGGCTTGCCAATCCCGATTTTGCCGCCCTTGCCAGGGCCTATGGCGGACATGGCGAAACGGTGGACAGGCAGGCGGATTTCGCGGCGGCCTTCGACAGGGCCCGTGCCTCGGGCCTGCCTGCGGTGATCGAAGTCAGGCTCGACCCGGAGGCGATTTCCACGACGGCCACGATTTCCGATCTGCGCGCCAGCGCATCCGGGAGCTAGCCGGGGCGTCGCGGCGGAAGTTCGGACAGCGAATCGAGAAGCGCCTCGACATCGTCCCCGTCCTTGATCACGGCATCCGCGGCGATCAGCGCGTTGAGTTCGGGCAGATGCGACACGATCTGCCCGCCGATCACGATATGCGCATGCGGCTGCACGAACCGCAGGGCCACCACGAGCCGCGTCAACGCTCCGATCGAGGTCGGCTGGCTGGCCGACACGCCGATCAACTCGTGATGTTCACCATGGATCGCCTCGATCAGATCGTCATGCGAACGACCGGTCTTGAGGCTGATGTCCCAGCCGTTGTTGCGCAGAAGGTCCGCGGCCATCGTGATCCCCATCGTGTGGGTCTCGCCCGGCACGGACAGGAACAGCGCGCGGTGACGGTCGATCCGGGCCCTTTGCGCAATCGGGATCTCGTACCGCAGCCCCCGCATGATCGAGAAGATGTGGCCGACGGCAACCGTCATCGACAGGAAGGACAGCCGGTCCTCTTCCCACATCTGGCCCATCAGCTTGGCCGAGCCGGACAAGGTGTGCAGATAGATCGTCTCGATCGGGACGCCTTCGCGCCGTTCCTGAAGGATCATCTCACGGGCGTCTTCGGGCGTGTCGGACAACAGCGCCGCGGTAAAGGCATGGATGTCGACGTCGATCTGCGACAGGGCTTGCCCCTGCACGCTCCGCAGTTTTCCCGCAAGACGGACGACGACTTCGTCCGCAAGGGACCTTACGGCATGATAGGGCAATTCGTTCGGATCCAGCCGAACTGCGCGTGTGGCGTTCTCCGCCGCACTCTCCCTGTTGCTGGCAATATCGCTCAAAACTCGGCTCCCCCTCCGGCTTGCGCGTTGGCTCGATCCGACGCACCTTTTTCTCGATTCGACGCCCTTGAATTCAAGTTAGCATGATTCGTCCCGAGGTCGCCCGACAGTGTTGAAGATTTTTTAAAATTCCACACCCTGCTGAGCCTTGATCCCGGCACGGAAGGGGTGTTTGATCAGTTCCATCTCGGTCACGAGGTCGGCCAGTTCGATCAGGTCGTCGTGGGCATTGCGCCCGGTCAGAACGACATGGGTCATGGGCGGTTTGTGGTCCCTGAGAAAGGCGACCACCTCGCCGATTGCGACATACTCATAGCGGATCGCGATATTGATCTCGTCCAGCAGAACCATCTTGTTGGTCTCGTCCAGGATCAACTCCCTGGCCTTGGCCCAGGCCGCCTGAGCCATCTCGATGTCGCGCGACTTGTCCTGCGTTTCCCAGGTAAAGCCCTCGCCCATCGTGTGAAAGGCGCAGGCATCGCTGAATTTCGACAGGATCAGGTCCCGTTCGCCCGTCGACATCCCCCCCTTGATGAACTGCACGACGGCGCATTTCATGTCATGGGCGATGCAGCGGAATATCATGCCGAAGGCGGCCGAGCTCTTGCCCTTGCCCTTGCCGGTATGAACGATGATCAGGCCTTTCTGATCGGTCTTGGTCGCCATGATCTTGTCGCGCGCGGCCTTTTTCTTGGCCATCTTGGCGGCGTGGCGCTGTGTGTCCTCGGGGGCCGGTCCGCTCATCTGCCTGTCTCCTCCAACGTGACTGTTCCGGTGGCCAAGGTCCCGGATCCGGTCGCCATCCGCAAGCGCATTGCACCGCGCGCGGGCCGGGTCAGATGTCGAATTCCGGTATGCCCTTGCGGATGCGGCCGCTGATCAGATAGCGCGGATCCTCGAGGGCCGGAAACTCCTCGCGCCAGTCAAGGAACCGGTCATTGGTGATGATCCGTGCTCCCTGCCCAAGAGCCGAGCGGATCAGCGCGGGGTCCGCGGGCGTTCCCTTGTCGACGACCCGGATCGAGGAGGCCGGAACCGGAAGAAGCCGCGCCAGTTGCCGCGGCCCGGCATATTGTCCGATCAGTTTGTATCCGACATTCGCATCGAACCAGATTTCGGGATCGAACCCCGCCTCGATCAGGGCGTTCAGCACCCGGGACAGCTGCTCTGCCGACGGATCCCCGCCACCCCAATGCATGACGTTCGATCCGTCGACGACGATGACCGGCCGCCGCCGCCGCCGGGTAATCCTCGACCAGAGCGAGGCCGCGAAAATCAGACCGAGGATCACAAGGCCCACGGCCTCGGGGCTTGACCAGGAAAAGGGCAGATCGAGCCCGTTCACCGCCCCCAATCCTCGGCTTGCATTTCCTCCAGCCGGCTGGCCGTGCGGCCGAACTCGAAAGAGCCCTCGCCTTCGACATAAAGCATGTCGGGCCGCGCCGCGGCCGAACAGATCAGGCGGACCCGGCCTTCATAGAGGGCGTCGATCAGGGTCACGAACCGCTTGGCCTCGTTGAAGTTCATCGAGCCCAGTTGGGGAATGTCGTCGATCAGGATCACCTTTGCCGCATCGGCCAGCGCAAGGTAATCGGCCGGGCCAAGCGGGCGGCCGCACAGGTCATAGAACCGCGCGCGCGCGGCGCCGTTGTGAAAGGCCGGTATCTCCACGTCCCGGCCATGCACCCTGAGTATTTCGGGATGGGACTGGCCCTGTGTCAATTCCTGCCAGATGCGGTTCATCTCGGCCCGTGCGGTCGCGTCGATGGGGGTGAAATAGGTTTGCGCACCCTTCAGACGCCCCTGCCGGTGGTCGGTCTCGCTTTGCATCTCGACGACATCCATCCGCGCCTCGATCATCTCGATGAAGGGAACGAACAGGCTCCGGTTCAGACCGTCCTTGTAAAGGTCGCGGGGCGGCCTGTTCGAGGTCGTGACCACGGTCACGCCGGCATCGAAGATCCGCTGGAACAGGCGGCCCACGATCATCGCGTCTGTGATGTCGGATATCTGCATCTCGTCAAAGGCCAGAAACCTGACCTCGCCGGCCAGCTGATCGGCCACCGGGGCGATCGCATCGTCGACGCCGCGTTTGCGGGCCTTGCCCATCTCGGCATGGACCCATTGCATGAAGGCGTGAAAATGCCGCCGCTGTTTCGGGACCGTCACCGTTTCGAACAGCAGGTCCATCAGCATGGATTTGCCGCGCCCGACACCGCCCCACAGGTAAAGCCCGCGCACCGGCTCGGGCGCCTTGCGGAACAGCCCCTTCTTCGCCGGGCGTTCAAGGTCGCGTCGCACCCGGTCGAGATCGGGCAGGATGGCCTCCTGCACCGGGTCGGGAGTGAGCCGCCCATCGGCGACCCTGCGGGAATATGCCTCGGCCACGCTGGTCATGCGATCTGAGTAACCTCATGCATCGGCGGGGAAAACCCATCTTGTGCGTGCCGGTTGCCGCGCACCCGCCGCGCAGGGGGCAAGGTCGCCGCCCCCTAATCCCCGCGAATGAGGGTCCGGTAAAGCGCGCCAAGGGCACGGGGATGGCTCGCGACCAGATCATGATCCGCGCCGGCGATCGTCTCCTGCCGGGCGAGCCTGTTCCACTGGGCCAGCGTCCCGATGCCCCGGAGCGGGATCACGCTGTCCTCTTCGCCCCACAGCGCGAAGACCGGGATATCGAGCCTGCTGATCGCGCGATGTTCCTTTTCCTGCCGCTCCGACAGGATGCCGCGACGGCTCGAGATCAGGGCCGGGACATAGCCCGACCGATCCAGCTGCGACAGACGAAGCCGGAGGATCGACGCATCCCCGCTCTTGGCCCCGGCGGCAAGCGCGCGACGCATCCGGAACGGCTCGATCGCGGCATGAAGCCAGGTGCCAAGGGTCGACAGCCCGATGATCCGGCGCAGAAACGGCTCTTCTTCATATTCGATACCCGAAGGCGCGATCAGGACCACCCGTTGCACCAGATGCGAATACCGCGCCGTGAAGGCCGTCACGATGGACCCGCCCATCGAATAGCCGACAAGGGTCAGTTCCTCTTCAAGGCCCTGATCCTCCAGAAGGTTCTTCAACTGATCGACGAAGAACCCGGCGGTTTGCGGACCGGGGGCGTTGTCGGAAAACCCGCGCCCGTACAGATCGTAGACCAGCACACGATAGCCCAGATCGCACAGCTCGCTCGCGAAAGGCTCCCAGACGTCGGAGGGGGTCGTCAGCCCATGGACGCAGACGGCGATCGGCCCCCGCGCGCCGCCAAACCAGCGGTAATGCGTCCGCCCGCCGGGCAGGTCCGCGAACTCGCCCGGCGCCTGCGACGGGTCGGGGGTCTTGCGACGCAGTTCCTGAACAAAGGGGAACGAAAAGACAGCGGCCGCGGCAACGGCAATCAGGATCCACCAGACCATCGAGCATTCCAGACTTCGAGGATGTAACGACTGACCATCAGGTCGAGATGGGCGCCGCCTCCGTTCTTGAAGATAGTTATCTCTGACTCGGAATTGCGGCAAAATGCTGAAGGATTTCGGAAATCCGCAAGGATATCGTCAGCGGTGATGGTTCCTTCGGCGATCGGGATGGCGATCTCGCCGATATGGCCGATGGTGGTGGCCCGGGCATCGACGAACAATCTGCCGCGCCTGAGAACCTCGTCATCGGCCTCGCGCATGTCGGGGCGATAGGCGCCGATCAGGTCGACATGCTGGCCGGATTTCAGCCATTCCCCCTTGAGAACCGGGGCGGAGGACATCGTCGCACAGCTCACGATATCGGCCTCGGCCACCGCGGCGGGCAAATCCTCGGCCACGCGGACATGGGGGAATTCCGACGCCAGGTCCGCGGCGCGCGTCGCGGTCCGGTTCCAGACCAGGAACGAGGCCTCGGGAAAGCCCGCCGAATAGGCCTCGATCAGGGATCGGCCCACCGTTCCCGCTCCGACGATCAGGATCGTGCGGCTGTCGGGACGGGCCAGCCTGCGCGCGGCCAGAAGGCTGTCGCCGGCGGTCTTCCACTTCGTGACGAGGTGGAAGTCGAGGATCGCCTCCAGCACGCCTGTCGCATCATCGAACAAGTTCACCGCCCCGTGGACCAGCGGCCGCCCCTGCGCCGGATTGCCGGGACAGATGGTGCAGGCCTTGACCGCAATGCCCATGCCGTCGATCCATGCCGACCGGTTCAGCAGCGTATCGTCCCCGCGCCGGATGAAGACATCCTCGACCTGCGCTTCGGGGCGGTCGTGCCCGCGTGCGATCGCCTCGGTCAGCGCGATCCAGTCAAGGCCCTGCTGGCCCTCTTCGAACGGGATGAACGGAACTGTCATGCGGCCTCCTCCTGGCTGAGCAATCCGGCACCGACAAGCCGCGCGGCCCAACCTTGGGAGCCCTCGAACAGATGGGTCTGCCATCCGCGCGCCGCAGCCGCGTCGATATTGTCGTGCCGGTCATCGGTGAACAGAAGCGCCTCGGGCGACAGCCCGCAATCGGCCTCGACCATCTCGTAGATCCGGGGCTCGGGCTTGATCACTCCCATATGTCCCGAGATGTAACGGCGGTCGAATTCCTCGAGAAACGGGTAATTGTCGACCCCGATCTCGAAGGTCCGGATCCCGAAATTCGACAGGGCGAAAACCGGGATCTCCTTGCGCCGCAGCGCCCGCAAGAGCCGGACGGAATGGTCGATGGCCGGGGCCGCCATGTCGATCCAGTGGCTGTGCCACATCCGGATCTCCTCGCGCCATTCGGGGGTCTTGTCGGCCTCCTCCATGACGATGGTCCTGAAATCGCCGCCCCGGTCGATGCGGTCGTTCATGCCGTGCAGATCGACCGCGTCGAACATCCGGCTACGCCTTTCGCGTCCGATGACCCCGTCATAGAACCGTTCGGGTTGCCATTCGATCAGAACGTTCCCGATATCGAAGATGACCGCCTTGACCGTCATGCATTTCCTCGCGCGTTGTTCGGCGCCAACCTGCACCATGGGGCAGGAACGGAAAAGCCCTAACGCCGGTATCGCGGCGTTCGCGGCACGCGGGCGGCCTTGTTCCGTGCCTCGCGCCAGATGATCACAAGGCCCGAGACAAGGATCAGCGCGATGCCCGCATAGGTGATCGCATCGGGCCAGTCCGCGAAGACGAGGATGCCCCAGACGATCGACAGTGGCAGGGCGATGTATTCGAACGGTGCGACAAGCGCCGCTTCGCTGGTGCGGTAGGCAAAACTGATCAGGAAACCGCCCAGCGCGCTGGTGATGCCCACCGCGACAAAGATGAGCGCATCTTCGGGCGCAGGCCTGGTCCACGCCCGAAGCAGGAATTCCAGCGACGGATCGGTGCCGGTGTTGAACCGGCCATCCCCTGCGACAATGCCGAAGATCACTGTCACGAGGATGAAGGTAAGCTGGATATAGAACGACAGCGCGGCCGAGGATTCCGTCTTGCCGATATGGCGGGTCAGCATGTGAAGCGAGGCATAGCCGAAGGCTGCGGCAATCGGCAGCAGAGAGGCCGGCTGAAACGCGGCGGTGCCCGGCCGCAGGACGACCAGAACCCCGATCATGCCGACGGCCACCGCCGCCCATCGGAACGGACCCACGGTTTCGCGCAGGAAGATCACCGAAAAGACGGTGATGATCAGCGGCGAGACGAAAAAGATCGCGACACCCTCGGCCAGAGGCAGCGCCGCGAGACCCAGAAAGAAGGACATGTTGGCGAACACGACACACAGGCCGCGCAAGAGGTGCATGTGCAACCGCCGCGTCCTGAGCGCGCGAAACCCGCCCGCAAAGGGCACGATCAGCGCCAGAAGGAAGACAAGACCGATGGTCGACCGGATCAGGACCACCTGGTGAAGCGCGTAATCCCCCGACAGGAACTTGATCGCAACGTCATTGATGGAAAAGCAGAACACCGCCCCGATCGCGGCCAGCGATCCAAGGGCGGACGGGGAAAGATTGCGCAGCATGGAACCGGATCAACCTGATTGGGCGGGCCTGTCCGGGCAGAAGGCGGCCGTTTCATGACATCCCCGGCACAGATTGGCGGGGCGACCCGGATCGAGGGACCATCGGCCCAAAATCCACCGATGACCAGACCGGTCGGAGAGGAATTTTGCCCGCCACGAAGGGCGCGTCATGACGGGTTGCCGCCGGATCGGGGCTGGTCAGCCGCGCGCCGCGGCCCGCAACTCGCGCTCCAGCGCATCGAGGAACCGGCTGCGATCGGCCTTGCCAAAGGCGCGGCCACCGCCCTGCCGGAACGGATCGGCAGCCCTAAGGTCGGTCATCAGGTCGCGCGCGGCCAGAGCGGGGCCGATATTGCTCTGGTTCAGTATCTCGCCATTATGCTTGACGACCCTTGCCCCGCGCTCGATCACGCGGGCGGCAAGCGGCAGATCGCCGGTGACCACCACATCCCCCGGACCGGCCCTGTCGGCGATCCACATGTCGGCCACGTCCGGCCCGTCAGGCACGATCACCGTCTCGACCAGAGGGTTGGCCGAGGGCCGCAGCCCGCCATTCGAGACGATGAACAGCTTCAGCCCATGCCGTGTGGCCACACGTTCGGCCTCGGCCTTGACCGGGCAGGCATCGGCATCGACAAAGATCACGCGCCGTAATCCGTGTCGCTTACATGCTCGAGCCATGTGACGCTGCTGCCGTCCAGCGCCTCCTGAATCGCGATATGGCACATCGAACCGTCGGGGCCGGCGCCGTGCCAATGCTTCTCGTCCGGAGGAAACCAGACCACATCGCCGGGGCCGATCTCCTCGACCGGGCCGCCCTCGCGCTGGACACGGCCGGTGCCCGACAGCACGATCAGCGTCTGGCCCAGCGGATGCGTGTGCCACGCCGTGCGCGCGCGGGCCTCGAATGTCACGCGGGCGGCATTGGCGCGGGCCGGCGGCTCGGCGCTGTTCAGCGTGTCGAACTGCACCTTGCCGGTGAACCACTCTTCCGGGCCGGGCTTGCTTTGGACGGAAGGCGCGCGGGTGATCTTCATGTCCGGGTCTCCATGGCCTGAGCGTGAAAGCGAACGTGGTCGCCGATGAATGTGGAAACGAAGAAATAACTGTGGTCGTAACCCGGCTGCAACCGGAGCGAGCCCGCCTGTCGGCGTTCGGCCATCGCCTGGGCAAGCGACTCGGTCTTCAGCAGATCGCCGAACTGGTCGTTGGTGCCGGTGTCGATCAACAACGGTCCGTCGAACCCTTCGCGGCGCATCATCAGCGTGGCGTCATGCGGTGCCCAGAGATCCTCGTTCGCGCCCAGATAGGCGGTCAGCTGCTTGCGGCCCCAATCGCTTTGCTTGGGGTGGCAGATCGGCGAAAAGGCCGAGACGGAGCGGAACCGCCCCTTCAGCCCCATGGCAAGGGTCAGCGCACCGTGCCCGCCCATGGAATGGCCGGTGATGGCTTGCCGGTCCCGGTCCAGCGGGAAATTGTCGAAGACCAGCGCAGGCAGATCCTCGGCCACATAGTCCCACATGCGGAAATGGGGCGCCCAGGGCGCCTCGGTCGCGTTGACATAGAACCCCGCGCCCTGCCCCAGATCATAGGCCGCATCGTCGGCCACGCCTTCGCCCCGGGGCGAGGTGTCGGGAAAGACAAGCGCGAGCCCGTGCTTGGCCGCATGGGCCTGCGCCCCGGCCTTGACCATCGCGTTTTCGTGGGTGCAGGTCAGCCCCGACAGATGCCACAGCACGGGCACCGGTCCGGCCGAGGCGGCCGGCGGAAGGTAAAGCCCGAATGTCATGTCGGTGCCGGTCGCGTCGGAGGCATGGGTATAGACCCCCTGAACCCCGCCAAAGCATCTGTTTTCCGAAACGGTCTGCATCCTTCACCCCTTCTGGTCGCGTTGCCTTGGCCTAACTCACGGCACCATGGTTGTCACCCAGGCGATGACGGTCGTCACCGTGACGATCGACAGCGCCGTCGAGATCAGGATCGAGGCCGAAACCCGCGCCGGTGCCACGCCGTAATGTTGTGCCAGCATGTAGATGTTGCCCGCAACCGGAAGGGATGCCGCCGCGATCATCACCGCCGCCGCATAGGGCTCGACCGGCCAGATGAACAGGGCTGCCACCGCGACGCAGGCCGGATGCAGGATCAGCTTGGCAAAGGACAACCAGCCGGCCACGGCAAAGCGTTCCGCGCTTTTCGAGGCAAGCGAGGCGCCGATGGCGAAAAGCGCACCGGGCGTCGCCGCGGCCCCCAAAATCTGCAACAGGTCATCGACCGGGCGCGGCAACGGCTGCGACGTGGACGACCATGCCAGCCCCAGAACGATCGACACGATCATCGGGTTCCTGACCAGCCCCAACCCCACGGTGACAAGGATCCGGGGCGACAGCTGCCCTTCGCGCGAGCCCGTCACAAGGATCACGATCAACGAGGAAAACACGATCAGGTCGATCGACAGGACAACCATGTTGTGGCCGATCGACTGTTCGCCCATCAGCGCGGCCAGGAGGGGCAGACCCAGGAACCCGGTATTTCCGATCGCCCCGCATTGCGCCTCGATCGCGGCCTCGGCCAGACCCCGGCGGCGCAGGAGAGCGACGATGGCAACGATCAGGTAGACGGTCGTCGTGCCGGCCAGATAGGCGAGGATGAAGTTCCGGTCGAGCAGGTCGCCCAGAGACAGCGTCGCGGAAAACCGGAACAGCATGGCCGACAGCGCGAAGTAGAAGACGAATTTCGTCAGCGCCGCTGTCGCGCCTTCGGAGAAAAATCCGGTTCTTCCCGCGCCATAGCCCAAACCGATGATCGCGAAAAACGGCAGGGTCTGAAACAGGACTTCGATCATGGGGCCCCTGCCGCAAACACTCGACTATCCGCTTCCTATCAGGACCCCCGCCGCAAAGACCAGCGCCCCGCCCAGAACGACCTGGAACGCGGCGCGGAAAAATGGCGTCTCCATGAACCGGTTCTGGATCCATGCGATGGCCCACAGCTCGACGAAGACGACGACGATCGCGGTGATTGTCGCGGTCCAGAAATCGGTGATCAGATAAGGCAGCGCGTGGCCCAGCCCGCCCACCGTCGTCATGATGCCCGAGGCAAAGCCCCGCTTGATGGGCGAGCCGCGCCCCGAAATCTGCCCGTCATCGGAGGCCGCTTCGGTAAAGCCCATCGAGATGCCCGCACCCACAGAGGCGGCCAGACCCACGAGGAACGTGGTCCAGGTATCCTGCGTGGCAAAGGCCGTGGCAAAAATCGGCGCCAGCGTCGAGACAGAGCCGTCCATCAACCCGGCAAGCCCCGGCTGAACCCATGTCAGGATGAATTTGCGGTGGGCGGCGCGATCCTCCTCGCTGCGCGCATCGTCGGTCAGATGCTCTTCGGCAAGTTCCTCCGCCGTCGATTGGTGGCCCGCCTCTGCCGCGGCCAGATCGCCCAGCAATTGCCGTGTATCGGCGTCGGTCGTGCTTTGCGCGGCGCGCAGATAGAATTGTTCGGCCTGACGTTCCATGTCGGAGGCCTGTTCCCGCACCGCATCGAGGCTGAGATTCTCGACCAGCCAGATCGGCTTGCGCGCATAGAATCCGGCAACGTGCTCGCGCCGGATCAGCGGGATCACATCGCCGAACCGCTTGCGATGCAGGTCGATCAGCCGGCGGCGATGCTCGTCCTCTTCCTCGGCCATGCCATCGAAGACAAGGGCCGTTGCCGGGTAATCCTCGCGAAGCCGTTCGGCAAAGCTGCGGTAGATGCGTCCGTCATCCTCCTCGGCCGAGATCGCGAGGGCGAGGACCTCCTGCTCCTTGAGATCGGCAAATCGGCGCCGGTTCTGAAAGCTGCGCAACATGTCAGGCTGACCTTTCTTAGAATAATTCTAAGCATAATGCCTGATACGCCATCGGCAAGGGGCAACACCCTTGGGCCATCTCGGTCAATGGGCCTTGCCCGTCACGACGGGCCTCGGTTAGGATCATTCACTCAGGGGAGGACCGGATGCCCGACGGAGCAGACAGCGCGATCAAGCGGGGTCGAAAATTCGACCAGGTGCTTGCGGGTGCCCGGGAGGTCTTCATGACCGATGGCTATGATGGCGCCAGCGTCGATGACATCGCCAAACGGTCGGGCGTGTCCAAGGCGACGCTCTACAGCTATTTTCCGGACAAGCAGCGTCTCTTCATGGAAGTGGCCAAGACCGAATGCATCCGTCAGGCCGACGAGGCGATCGCCGCGATCGACATGTCGGCGCAGGTGGACGAGATCCTGTCCCGCGCCGGGCGCGAGATCGTGCGCTTCATCACGTCGGATTTCGGGCAATCCATCTTCCGGATCTGCGTCGCCGAAAGCGAGCGTTTCCCTGCACTGGGGCGGGATTTCTATGAAAGCGGGCCCGCCCTCGTCCGGTCGCGCCTCGTGGAATTCTTCCGAAGCGCGGTCGAGTCAGGCGTATTGAGTATCGACGACCTCGAATTGGCGGCCGATCAGTTCCACATGCTGTGCAAGGTCGATATCCTCGACCGCGTCGTCTTCAACAACGAGGAACGCATCTCGCAGGCGGCGGTCAACCGTGTCGTCGATGGCGCGGTGGCGACCTTCATGGCCCGTTACGGCGTCTGAAACCGGCCGCCCGGATCGTTCAGTCGATCCGCCTGACCATCAGCTGATTGCCCTCGCTGCGGCGGGTTTCAAAGACCTTGAGCGCTGCGATCAGGTCGCTGAGCTTCTTGTGGCCATAGGTCCGGGTGTCGAAATCCGGGTTCGAGGCGACCATGAATTGCCCCAGCATGCCCAGCGGATACCATTCGTCCTCGCTTTCGATGGCTTCCATGGCGCGGATGATCAGGTCGCGCGCCTCTTGCAGCGAGGCGCCCCTTGGCTTTGCCTCGGTCGATGTCGTCTTGGGCGCGACCCCGACATCCGCCTCCGTCTGGCCGCCGATGTTTTCAAGGAAAATGAACCGCTTGCAGGCCTTTCGAAACGCCTCGGGCGTCTTTTTCTGGCCGATGCCATACACATCCAGCCCCTGTTCGCGGATCCGGCTCGCCAGCCGGGTGAAATCGCTGTCCGACGACACGAGGACAAACCCGTCGAACCGGCCGGTATGCAGAAGGTCCATCGCGTCGATGACCAGCGCGATGTCGGAGGAGTTCTTGCCCACCGTGTTGGCCGGTGAATGGTGCGGGACCAGCCCGTGTTCGGCCTGCACCTTGTTCCAGCCCGCCATCTGATGCGACGAGAAATCGCCATAGCAGCGCCTGACAGAGGCTTCGCCGAAACCGGCGATCTCTTCAAAGATGGCGGCGGCATGTTTGGGAGAGGTGTTGTCGGCGTCGATCAGGATGGCAAAGATCGGTCGCGTTACGTCGGGCATCAAGGCCTCCGGGACATGGGTGGCAAAAGTCTGGCGCGCCGTCCTGGCCCGCGCAAGGCAAATTGGACCGGCATCACGCGCGGTCAGATTGGCTTGATCCCGCGTTACGCAATGGAAGGCGGGGTTTCAATCCTCAAGGGCGCGGGCAACGGCAGCAAAGAGGGCTCGTTCCTCGGGGCGCAGGTCGTCGGCCTCCTCGCCGATGGGCAGACCGTTCAGCGCGATGACAAAGGCCGCATCGCGCGCGGCATCATACCAAAGGCCACCGCAAAAGCCGTAGGCATTGGCGAAATGACCGACCAGCGGTCGGGGGTAGAAATCGGGCCTGTCATGAAACATCAGCCCCGGCCCATAGGCATCGACCACCCCGGTCGGGTCATCCATGTGGCCTGTTTCAGGCGACCAGAGCCGCGCCTGATCCATTGAGGGGATCGCAAGAGCAAGGCGCAGCGCGTTGTCCAGCGATATCCTGAGCCCGCCTTGCGGCGACAGCGCCAGCGCCGCGGCCCCCGGCGCGAGGTCGTCGAGCGCGATCACATCACCGCCCGGGCCGCTTGCGCCTGTTTCGGCGACCGTCTCGTCGATCTGGGCGATGGCCTGGCCCGTCGCATCCCGGCGGTAGCACGCAATGCGCTGCCTCCGCGCCCGGGCATCGAGACCCGCCCAGTTGAACCCGGCCTCTACCCAATGGGGCCGCAAGACATGCGCCTGCGCGAGTTGGTCGAACCTCTGGCCCGCCAGCCTTTCGGCACAGGCAGCGGCGAGGATGTAGCCCAGATTGCAATAGCGATAGACGCGTCCCGGCGGATCGGGCGACCAGATCGCACCGCCCAGCCCGCCGAGCCAGTCTGCGAGCGATTGCCCCGGGGTGGAAAGGTAACCCGCCTCGTCCCACAGCCCCGAACCGTGGCACAAAAGCTGTCGCGGCGTGGCCGGCGCACCGGACGGATGGCGCAGCGCCACGCCGAGGATCTCGGCCGCATCGGCATCCGCGGCACCCGGATGGCCCGCCAGAACCGCCCAGACTGTCTGCCCCGTCACGATCTTGGAGATGGACGCCGCGCGAAACGCGCTTTGTGCCGTCATCGGCGGGATGCCCGGCCCCGAGGCAAGGGCGAAGATCGGGTCCTTGCCGCGCCGGGCGATCGCGACCGCGGCATGTGCGAAGGGCGGCGCCAGAGCCGACACCGCCCGTTCAAGGTCATGGGTCAAGGCCGAGGCCTTCAACCGCGCCTCAGTAGACGACGACCGAGCGGATCGATTCGCCCGCATGCATCAGGTCGAACCCCTTGTTGATCTCGTCGAGTTTCAGCTGGTGGGTGATCATCGGGTCGATCTCGATCTTGCCCTCCATGTACCAGTCGACGATCTGGGGCACGTCGGTGCGGCCGCGCGCGCCACCAAAGGCCGTGCCCCGCCACGACCGCCCGGTGACCAGCTGGAACGGACGTGTCGAGATTTCGGCCCCCGCCGGCGCCACGCCGATGATGATCGATTCGCCCCAGCCCTTGTGCGCGCTTTCCAGCGCGGTGCGCATGACATTCACGTTGCCTGTCGCATCGAACGTGTAATCCGCGCCGCCCTTGGTCAGGTTGACGAGGTAGGCCACCAGATCGCCGTCAACCTCGCTGGGATTGACGAAATCGGTCATGCCGAAATGTTCGGCCATCGGTTTCTTGGCCGGGTTCAGGTCGACACCGACGATCTGGTCCGCCCCGGCAAGCCGCAGCCCCTGGATGACGTTCAGCCCGATGCCGCCCAGACCAAATACGATGGCACGGGACCCGATCTCGACCTTGGCGGTATATATCACGGCACCGATACCGGTGGTCACGCCGCAGCCGATATAGCAGATCTTGTCAAAGGGCGCGTCCTCGCGAACCTTGGCAAGGCTGATCTCGGGCAGGACAGTGTGGTTCGAGAATGTCGAACATCCCATGTAATGCAGGATCGGATCTCCATCGAGCGTCGTGAACCGCGAGGTCCCGTCGGGCATCACGCCCTGGCCTTGCGTCGCGCGCACCTTTTGACAGAGGTTCGTCTTGGGATGCAGGCAATATTCGCATTCCCGGCATTCGGCAGTGTAAAGCGGGATCACGTGATCGCCGGGCTTGAGCGAGGTCACGCCCGGCCCGACCTCGAGCACCACGCCCGCGCCCTCGTGGCCCAGGATCGCGGGAAACAGGCCCTCGGGGTCCGCGCCCGACAGGGTGAATTCGTCGGTGTGGCAGATGCCGGTGGCCTTGATCTCGACCAGAACTTCACCGGCCCTGGGGCCGTCAAGGTTCACATCCATGATTTCCAGAGGTTTTCCGGCCTCGATGGCCACGGCGGCTCGGGTGCGCATGATCGTTCCTCCAAGAACGCGATTGAAAGCTTGGGCCGACGTTCGAAGAAAAACGGTTCGGATTCAACCTCATTCGCTGAGATGCTTGCAAGAGGCGCGGGCATTTGTGCACTCTGTATCCATGCTCAGAACCCTTGGTCTTGTCCTTGTCCTGCTGGCCGGTTGTGCGCCGCTGCCGATCGCGGACCTGCCGCCCGGTCCGCCCGTCCCGCCTCCTGAGGAGGATAGTTGCGGCGCCGCGGCCCATGCCGCCCTTGTCGGGCAGGATGCCACCGCGCTCGAACAGGTGCTGATCATGCGGCAGGTCCGGGTGATCCGGCCCGGTCAGGCCGTCACCGCCGATTACCGGCCAGAGCGGATCAACTTCCTGATCGGGCCCGACGAGACGATCACGCGCTTGACCTGCGGATAGAGCCGGCGGCGCCGGTTCTGTTAGCTGCCATGCGGATCGGGGGGATGACCGGACAGCGACCCCGAAAAACGGTCTGGGTGGGGGCAATGATCCGCCTGCCGGGGCCACTGTCTCGATGGGATCAGACTGACCATGAATTCGGGCATGAATGGGATCGGATTGGGACATTGGCGTGTCCGACCCGACCTCTCCGGCGCGCGGCGAAAACCACGCCTTGATTTGCCGGTCGTTTGGCGCAAGTCTCGGAACATGAACGTTGTGACCCCAGGGCCCTTTGGCCGCAATGCCGGCACGGAGCAGGTGTCCTTCCACCGGACGGAACTTCAGCCGATCCTGTCGCTGTACGGGCGGATGGTCGCCGCGGGCGAATGGCGCGATTACGGCATCTCCAGCCTGCGGGACGTGGCGGTCTTTTCCGTCTTTCGCCGGACGGCGGAAAACCCGCTTTACCGGATCGAGAAACGCCCCCGGCTGCGCCTGAAACAGGGGCAATATGCGGTCATCGGCATGGAGGGTCAGGTTCTCAAGCGGGGCAATGACCTGCGGCAGGTCCTGCGCGTGCTCGAGCGCAAGCTGATCCGCCCGGTCGACTAGCCGCCTGTCAGGGTCGGGCGATCCGCTTTTTCGCCGTCACGCCGCCACCGCCCTGCGCCTCGATCCGCAGGCGCGCGGCTTCAAGCGGTTCATAGGTGACGGCCATGTGATGGCCATTGGCATGAAGCAATGTCTGGTCATCGACGACCCAGCCGACATGACCCGTCCAGAACCACAGGTCGCCGCGCCGGGGCGCGATGCCCGGGGCAAGAAGGTCGCCCAGAGCGGCGCATTGCAGATCGCTGTCGCCCGGGCAGGCAATGTCACAGGCCAGACAGGCCGCCTGCACGAGGCCCGAACAGTCGATGCCCAGATCCGAATTGCCGCCCCACAGATAGGGCGTCCCGAAGTAAAGCTGCGCGATCGTCACCGGATCGGCGAAGGGCTGCGAAAGGGGCCGCAGGTGTTTCTTGGGGATGAAGCCTCGTGCCGTTTCAAAGAACTTGTGCCTTTCGTCCACCACCGTCACGCGCGCGCCGAAGGACAGCCGCATCAGGTCGGGCGATTTCATGTCCTCGGCCGCGTAGACATGGGTGGCCCGCGTGGCGACACGATGGCTGGCCACCATGGGCGCGCCGATCGCGGCCTCGTCGACATAGCCGACATACCCGTCGCGCCCGGCCTGAAGGAAGGCATGGCCCCCGCGCCGTTCAAGCACGGTGACCTCCTCGCCAAGGACAAGCTGGCGATCGCGCCGCCCGCCCGGCGCGTCCAGCAGGTCGACCACGGGCTGGACGATGCGCGCAGGCTCGCCCGGAACGTAGCGCTCCGACTCGATCTGCCCGGCCAGCGCAAGGCTGGCCACGCGGCCATTGGCAGGGGTCAGCCTTCGGTCCACCGGATCACAGGCCCAGTAGGTCGGGCAACGCCTCGAGCACGGCCCGGGCACCTTGGCCGACCCCGCCTTTCGGCCTTGCCGGTGCGGCGCTGGGTTGCCAGCCATAGATGTCGAAATGGACATATCTCGCGGGCGCGAACCGGCGCAGGAACAGGGCCGCGGTGATCGCCCCGGCCATGCCGCCCGACGGCGCGTTGTCCAGATCGGCGATGCCGGGTTCGATCTGCGGCTCGTAGGGGGCGTGAAACGGCAACCGCCAGACCGGATCGGCCACGCGGGCCGATGCCCTTGCCAGTTGCGCCGCATCGTCATCGGCGCTGGCAAAGAACGGCGCAAGGTCGGGGCCGACCGCGACGCGGGCCGCCCCCGTCAGCGTCGCCATCGAGATCGTCAGATCGGTCTCTTCCTCGGCGGCAAGGGCCAGCGCATCGGCCAGGACAAGCCGGCCTTCCGCATCGGTGTTGTTGATCTCGACCGTGAGCCCGTTGCGCGCCCGCAGGATGTCGCCGGGCCGGAACGCATCGCCGCTGACCGCGTTCTCGACCGCCGGCACCAGGACCCGCAGCCGGATCGGAAGGTCAAGCGCCATGATCATCCGCGCAAGCCCCAGCACCGTCGCCGCGCCGCCCATGTCCTTCTTCATGAGCGCCATCGAGGCGCCCGGCTTGAGGTTCAGTCCGCCGGTATCGAAGCAGACCCCCTTGCCCACAAGGGTCAGGCTGGGGCCGGACTTGCCCCAGCGCATGTCAAGAAGGCGCGGGCCGCGATGGGGGGCCGCTGCCCGCCCTACGGTATGGATAAGAGGAAGGTTCTCGGCCAGAAGATCGTCGGTCGGCGTGACGGCAAGCCGGGCGTCGAATTCGCGCGCAAGTTGGGTGGCGGCAGTCTCAAGCTCGGCCGGCCCCATATCCGAGGCCGGGGTGTTGATCAGGTCTCGGGTCAGGGCCTCGCCGGCGGCGATCGCCTCGATCCGGGCGATGTCGACGCCGTCGGGCCCCACAAGCTGTGCGGGCATCGGCTTGGCCTCGCTGTAGCGGCCGAAGCGATAGCTTTCCAGGAGCCAGCCAAGTGCCGCCTCGTCCAGCGACGCGCCCGCACGATTGGCGTCGATCCGGTAGATACCCGCCGGCAAGTGTGCGGCGGCGCGCGCCAGCAGGAACCGCCCCCGCTCCGCATCGCGGGGGCCGCCCAGACCCGCGATGGCCCGCGCGATGTCGCCCGCCTCGTCAGGCAGAAGCGCGGTCTTACCGACGCCCCCGGTAAAGCCCTGGCTTTGCAGCCACGCCCGGTGACCGTCCGGCAGCCCTTCGGCATAGGCACCGAAAGTTTCGGTCGTCACGAGATCAAGGGGAATGGCGCTGCCGTCATCAGTAGCGAAAGTCGGTATCATGGGGAACCCGCCTGGCTGAGAGAGCGTATCGGCCACAACCTAACGAGACAGACAGCCGCTGCAAGCCCCGGTCAGGTCTGGTCAGGTCACGCTGCGGGTGATGAGGTCGACCTGGGCCAGAGCCATGGCGCCCAGACGGTCGATCCGGCCTATGACAGCGGCCAGTGCCGTCGCGTCCCCGTCGCGACAACACCCGATGGCATTGTCGGTGGCCCGCCGCAATTCGAGAAACCCAAGCTGAAGCGCAAGGTGACGGATGCGGCGGGCCGACAGGATGATCCCGTCGATATCGCAATCCGCATGGGCCCGCACGATCAGGCCCAACCGGTGTTCCAGATCGTCCTGGGCCGCCGACATGGCCCCGGGACGGCCGCCATCGGCCGTGGCATGAAATTTCGCCATGGCCGCGAAATCGGTATCGTTGGCGTAGCTGGGCTCAAGCCTGATGACACCCGCCCCCCCGTCGATGCGGGTCATGACTTTCCGGTTTCGATCCATCGGCGCTCACTTTCCTTGCGGGGACAGACCTAGACCCGATCCGTTGCGGAAGTGTTTCCGCTGCCCGAAGCCACACAGGATTTCCTCTCGAAATCCCGGAGAATACGACATAAACCCCGAATGGGAGTGCAACAGCCGTAAAGACCGGAGGCAGCCTCATGGAACATGCCCGCCCGCTGCCGGAATACCTTGTCCGGCGTTACCACGGATGGAAAGCCACGGTCTTCGCAGAGAACCGATCCTGGTATCATCGGCTGGCCGAAGACGGGCAGCGCCCCCGGACCATGGTGATTTCCTGCTGCGACAGCCGGGTGCACGTGACCTCGATCTTCGGGGCCGAGCAGGGCGAATTCTTCATTCATCGCAACATCGCCAACCTCGTTCCCCCCTATGCGCCCGACACCGATCACCACGGCACATCGGCGGCGGTCGAATACGCGATAACCGGCTTGCATGTGTCGAACCTTGTGGTGCTGGGGCATTCGGGCTGCGGTGGCGTCAGGGCCTGCTACGAGATGTGTTCGGGCCACGCGCCGGAACTGGATGCCAATACCAGCTTCATCGGCCGGTGGATGGATATCCTGCGCCCCGGATTCGATCGCCTTCCCGCCGGGCAGGAAGATGCGGACCGGATCGGCAGGCTCGAGAAGGAGGCGGTGATCGTCTCTCTCGAGAACCTGATGACCTTTCCCTTCGTCCGCCGGGCCGTCGAACGGGACGAACTGTCGCTTCACGGTCTGTGGAACGACATTTCCTCGGGCGGGCTGGAATGCGTCGACGGCGCGACCGGATCCTTTGCCGCGATCTGACCTTGCCCGATGGGCGCAATCCTTTATGACCCGGCAAAACAGTGGGATTTGCCATTCATGAACGAGATCCTGGCTTTGGCGGCCGACAACCTGTTGTCGCCCATCATCCTGAGTTTCGCGCTGGGTCTTGGTGCCGCGCTGGCGCGGTCGGACCTGTCGGTCCCCGAGGCCGCGGCCAAGGCGATGTCGATCTATCTGCTGTTCGCGATCGGCGTGAAGGGCGGTGTCAGCGTGTCGGAACACGGGCTGGGCCCCGATCTGATCGCGGCCATCGGCGCGGGGATCATGTTGTCCTTCGGGTTGCCCTTCGTGGCATTCGGCCTGCTGTCCGTCCTGACAGGCCTGTCACGGATCGACCGGGCCGCCGTGGCCGGGCATTACGGGTCGATCTCGATCGTGACATTCGTCGCGGCCAGCACCGTTCTGGAAGGTCAGGGCATCTTTGCCGAAGGCTATATGGTCGCCGTCGCCGCAGCGATGGAGGCGCCTGCGATCCTGTCGGCGTTGTGGCTTGTCTCGCGCGAAGGCGGCAGGCCCGCCGGCAACGACGGCCTGATGCGAGAGATCCTGCTTAACGGATCGATCGTTCTTCTGGTCGGCTCCTTTGCGATCGGCGTCATCACCGGGGCCGAAGGGCTTGAACAGATCGACAGCTTCATCGTCGCGCCGTTTCAGGGGGTGCTGTGCCTGTTCCTTCTGGACATGGGGCTTGTCGCGGGGCGGGGCCTGCGGCAGGCGCGGTCTTCGGGGCTGGGCCGCGGGGCGATCCTCTTCGGCATGGCGATGCCGCTGGTGGGCGCAAGCCTCGGCCTCGTGGCGGGGCTTTTGTGCGGGCTCGCAGCCGGCGGCGTCGCGCTGATGATGGTGCTGTCGGCCTCGGCTTCCTATATCGCGGTTCCCGCCGCGATGCGGGTGGCGCTTCCGGAGGCGAACCCGTCCGTCTACCTGACCCTGTCCCTTGGTGTGACCTTCCCCTTCAACCTCACGCTCGGCATCCCGCTTTACATCGCGGTGGCCAGCGCCCTTGCCGGAGCCGGATAATGGAAACACATGCCGCCAAACGCGTCTCGATCATCATCGAATCGGTGATGGAAGAGCGGCTCACCGACGCACTCGTCAATGCCGGGGTGACCGGGTTCACCGTGCTGCCCGTGCTGGGTGGATCGGGACGGTCCGGCCGCTGGAGCCGGGAAGGCCAGGTCAGCAGGGCGGGCGGCATGGTGCAGGTCGTCTGCGTGATCCGCCCCGACCGGATTGACGCGCTGCTCGATGCCGCCTTCGCGGTGGTCGAACGGCATATCGGCGTCGTCACCGTCAGCGATTGCGAAGTGCTGAGAGCCGAGCGGTTCTGAGGGTCGGCCCCCTGGCGGGGTTAACCTCACATCAACCATGCTCTGCCAGCCTTGGGCCATGGTTGATGAAACGATGACATTTCGCTTGCCCCGCGCGCAGAAGGAGCGCCTCTACGACCTGGCCCGCAAGAAGGACGAAACGCCGGGCCAGATTCTGCGCGGCCTCCTGGCCGACGAGCTGAACCGCAAGCCCGCGAAGACGCCCAACAGGGCGGATGAGCAGCTCGTCGCGCGCCTTCAGCGGCTCCTCGCACCACTCATGGCGGATGCGCGCGGCTGGCACGATCTGTCCCGCCTGCTTCGGGCGAAGGGTTTCGAGCTGCGACCGGCCGGTGGCGGCCTCACGCTTCATGAACTGGGCTCGGGCACGCGCCTGTGCAAATCCTCGGAACTCGGCTTCGCCTATTCCCGGCTCGTTCGACGGTTACAGCCACCGATGCCCGGCCACCCGCACAGGATGAACCACATCCTCTGCGGGACTGATCGAGGCGTCGACGACCTTGACCTGATCGACGACCGGTGATCGCCTCAACCGCTCCACAGGAGCGATTGCCGCGCTGCGCGCGGACCGGCGATCACCCCTTCTTCAGAACCTCGCGGCCGAGAAGTTCGGCGATCTGGACGGCGTTCAGCGCGGCGCCCTTGCGCAGGTTGTCAGAGACACACCAGAGGTTCAGGCCGTTGTCGATCGTGCTGTCCTGGCGAATCCGGCTGATGAAGGTCGCGAAATCGCCCACGCATTCGATCGGCGTCACGTAGCCGCCATCCTCGCGCTTGTCGATCACCATGATGCCCGGCGCCTCGCGCAGGATGTCGCGGGCCTCGTGCTCGTCGAGGTGATCCTCGAACTCGATGTTGATCGCCTCTGAATGGCCGACGAAGACCGGCACCCGAACGCAGGTCGCCGTGACCTTGATCGAGGGGTCGACGATCTTTTTCGTCTCGGCGACCATCTTCCATTCTTCCTTGGTCGATCCGTCATCCATGAAGACATCGATATGCGGGATCACGTTGAAGGCGATCTGCTTGGTGAATTTCCTGGCCGGCTTGTCGTCGGTGGGGTTGTAGATCGACTTGGTCTGATCCCACAGCTCGTCGATCCCCTCTTTCCCGGCGCCCGAGACGGACTGATAGGTCGACACCACCACGCGCTTGATCTTCGCCCGGTCATGCAGCGGCTTGAGCGCCACGACCATCTGCGCGGTCGAGCAGTTGGGATTGGCGATGATGTTCTTCTTCGAATAGCCGTGGATGGCCTGCGGGTTCACCTCGGGCACGATCAGCGGCACATCCGCGTCGTAGCGGTAGAGCGACGAATTGTCGATCACGACGCAGCCCGCCTTGGCGGCCTTTGGCGCATAGATCTTCGTCGCGTCGGATCCGACGGCGAACAGGGCCATGTCCCAGCCGGTGAAATCGAACGTGTCGAGATCCTTGGTGACAAGCGTCTTGTCCCCGAAACTGACCTCGGTGCCCAGTGAACGGCGGCTTGCCAGTGCGACGATCTGGTCCACCGGGAAATGACGTTCATGCAGGATATTGAGCATTTCTCGCCCGACATTGCCTGTCGCGCCGACGACGGCGATCTTGTAGCCCATGACTGGCTCCTCTGTCTGAAGTCCGGGGCGCTATACGCCAAGCAGAGAGGCTCCGAAAGGGGGATCGGATCAATCCGTGCGGTCTCGCGAGACGGAATAGAGCGCGACCCCGACCAGAAGCGCGACCCCGAAGAACAGGAAGATCGCCGAAAAAGGCGCCGCCGCCAGATCGCTCTGACCGGCCACGGCGACATGGATGCGGCCCGTCACGAACTGGCCGATCCCGACCCCGCCGATGCCGAAGAGGTTGATCAGCGTGACGCCGCGCCCCGTCAGATGCGCCGGAAAGAAGGCCCGCGCATGGGCCACGATCATCGGAAAGGAGGCGCCTGTCAGGCCAACCGCCGCAAGAAGGAGGGTCGAGATCAGAAGGCTTGTCTGCGGCAGGGCAAAGAGCGCAAGGCAGGCCGCAGCCCCCAGCAGGTTGCCGCCGATCACCACCCATTTGCGGGTTCCCAGCAATCGGTCCAGTGGGCCGTAAAGCAGATTGCCCGCGATCATCGACAGACCCATGACAAGGCTGACCTGACCGATCCGCACGGTATCGGCTCCGAAGACGCCTTCGGCATAGGGCCCGACCCAAAGGCCGCGAATCCCCGCCGAAGGCGCATAATTCACCAGCATGATCGCGAAGATCGGCCACAGGACCGGCATCTTCAGCAGATCGAGGACCGAGCCCCGTTCCTGATGCACGATCCTCTCGGGGTCGCGCACGACGATGAACAGCAGGCAGGCCACCGCGGCCGTCACCGCCGAAAGGCCCCACATCGTCTCGCGCCAGCCGAATTCCGCCACGGCCCATGCCAGCGGGGCGGAGCCGGCGATGTTGCCGATGGAGCCGACGCCGATCATGGCACCGGCCAGGGTGGCAAACACGGCTGGCGGATACACCCGCGCGAAAATGAAATAGGAGGCCATGAGAACGGGAGAACTGCCGGCCCCGATCAACGCCATCGCAACCGCGATCTGCGACGGGGTCTGCGCCAGGGCAAAGACCGCGGCCCCGCCGGCCCCGCCGATCGCCAGCAGAACAGACGCGGTGCGCCTTGGTCCGAACCGATCGAGCGCCGCGCCCACGGGGATCTGCATCCCCGCGAAGACCATGAACCAGAGGCCCGAGGCAAAGGCGAGGTCGGTGGGGGTGGCGCCGACATCACGGGCAAGTGCCGGGGTCAGAACCGCCAGGAATGCACGATAGAATTGCGACAGCGTATAGGCCAGCACAAGGCCGGCGATCCCGATTTTCACTCTGGCCCCTCCCCTGGCAAGAACGGGATGCATAAGTCACGGATCGAGGTGTCTGTGCAAGCCCCTGCCCGGACCTCAGGCCTGCGGGACCCTCTCTCCGAAGATCGCGGAACCGACGCGGATGTGGGTTGCGCCCTCGGCGATGGCGTCGGTGAAATCGGCGCTCATCCCCATCGAAAGCCCGTGCAGGCCGTTTTCCGCGGCGAGGCGTGCCAGCATCCGGAAATGGGGGGCGGCGGGTTCATCGACGGGCGGGATGCACATGAGGCCGCGCAACGGCAGATCCATGGCCCGGCATTCAGCGACGAAGGCGTCGGTTTCGGACGGAAGGATCCCGGCCTTCTGGGGTTCCTCGCCGGTATTGACCTGGATGAACAGGTCCGGACAGGCCCCCGTTTCCTGCGCAAGACGGGCGATCGTTCGGGCCAGTTTCGGCCTGTCGACCGAGTGAATCGCCTGGACAAGCTCCATCGCCTGGCGCGCCTTGTTGGTCTGGAGCGGGCCGATCAGATGCAGTTCGATCCCCTCGTGGCGAGTGCGGAAATCCGGCCATTTCGACGCGGCCTCCTGCACGCGGTTTTCTCCGAAAACCTTATGTCCCTCGCGCAGAATCGCCTCGATCCGTTCAAGGGGCTGAACCTTGGAAACGGCGATCAGGGTCACCTCTGACGGGTCCCTGTCCGCCGCTTTGGCAGCGGTTGAAATCTGTTCACGAATCCGGTCCAGTGACATGGTCAAATCCTTGTTTTTCGGTCTCTTTCACCCGGCGCCCGACCCGGGCCCACCGACCGCGCGCCCCATCTTTCGGATAGGTGGTCCGGGGCTGTGTGGCCATGTTGCATCATTTTCCCGGATCGGGCGAGTTCGGGGGCCAATTTGCTTGAGTGTGCAGGGCTGAGGGAGCAAAGACACTCTCAATGCTAGTTGCACTGGCATTCTTGGGAATGCAAACCACGAGGGATTATCAATGAAAAGCATCCTCCTCGCCTCCGCCTCGGCGTTCGCCTTTGCTGGCGCCGCCGCTGCTGACGGCCACTCCGGTGTTACCTTCGGTGGCTCCGCCACCCTGGGCTTCAATGACGTCGTCGAAGACGGCTTCTACTACGACGCCAACCTGGGCGTTACCTTCTCCGCCGCTCTGGACAACGGTCTGACCGCGTCCGCCACGTTCGATGTGGACGTTGCCGACGATGCCAGCTCGATCGATCTGGAATCGGCCAACTACCTGCTGACGCTCGAGTCCGACATGGCCAGCCTGCGTTTCGGTGATGTCGATCCGGCTGCAGATGACATGTGGTCCGGCGTTGACGGTTCCGAAGTCGCTGGTTTCAACGACTATGACACGCACATCGACACGGCCGGCTTCGAAGCTGTCCTGCGCGGTGACGTGATGCTCGGCTCGCTTCTGGGCGGCGGCACCGATGCAATGGTCGCCGTGTCGTTCGGCGCTGACGTGGATGGCGGCAACGATCTGACGGGCGACACCATCGACGCCCTGCAGGTTGCTGCGTCCGGTTCCTTCGGTGCCTTCGGTGTCATGGCTGCCTTCCAGCAGGAATTCGGCCCGACCCCGCAGATCATCGCTGTTGCCGCAACCGCGTCGTTCGCTGGTGCGGACCTCAAGGTTGCCTACGAAGATGACGGCACCGAATCCTCGATCGGCGGCTCGGTCGCTTACCCGATCGGCCCGGTGACCCTCGGCGGCTACTACACCGAGAACACCAATGCCGGTGGCGCCTACGGTGTCTCCGCGGCTTACGCTTCCGGCCCGATCGGTGTTGACGTGGCCTACGACGTCGACGCTGGTGAAGATGCTGGCGAAGGCGAAATCTCGGCCGACGCCACCTACGCTGTCGGCAGCGGCATCACCATCCTCGCCGGTGGTTCGCAGGACCTCGGCACCGAGATCACCACGTTCTACGGTGCGGCCACGTATGACCTCGGCGGCGGCGCGACCTTCCTGGTTGCCTATGCTGACGACGGCGTCGACGGCAACGCCAACGACGAAGTCGGTGGCCCCGAGTACAACGAAGGCATCACGGCTGAGCTGTCCTTCGAATTCTGATCCTTGCCGATCAGTCAGTGATTGGGGCGGTCCTTTGGGGCCGCCCTTTTCTTTTGGCGGGACCGCTTGACCCGCTAGAGGCTTGTTCGGCCTCCACCGCTTCGCTACACATCGCGGGACGAACAATGCAGCGAGGGGTGATCCGTGACCGCGCCTGACGGAACCGCCATTTCCAGACTTTCACGAGCCGCGGCCGCCGCCCTGCTGTGCCTCGGGCTTGCCGCCTGCGGCTCTTCCGGCGCGGGCCCCGATGCCACGCGCGAGGCCTCTCGGGTCAGCGGCTCCGAGACCGTGGCCGTCAACCGCTATCTCTGGGCCGCGTCGCTCGAGACGCTGGCCTTCATGCCGGTCGAAAGTGTCGACCCGTTCACCGGGGTCATCGTCTTTGGCTACGGTGTGCCGCCCGGAGGCGGGACAGCCTATCGCGCCACGATCCTTGTCGACGATCCCGCCCTTGACGCCCGGTCGCTGAACGTGGCGCTGGCCACCCGCGGCGGGCCGGTTTCGCTGGAGACACAACGCGCCATCGAGGATGCCATCCTTGCCCGCGCCCGGCAGCTACGTATCGCGGACGGGGCCCTCTAGCGCCCCGCATGGCCGCGCCCGCGCCAAGACCTTCACCGATGCGCCCGCCGTATCGCCGCCCCCGCATTCTGTTCCGGGACATGATCTGATGACCGAATATTCGCCCACCGAGATCGAAGCCAAATGGCAAGAGGCCTGGGACAAGGCCGGGATCTTTGCCGCCACACGCACGGCGGACAAACCGAAATACTACGTGCTCGAGATGTTTCCCTATCCGTCGGGCCGCATCCACATGGGCCATGTGCGCAACTACACGATGGGCGACGTGATCGCCCGCTATAAGATGGCCACGGGGCACAACGTGCTGCACCCGATGGGATGGGATGCCTTCGGCATGCCCGCCGAGAATGCGGCGATGGCCAGCGGCGGACATCCCAAGGACTGGACCTATCGCAATATCGCCGAGATGAAGGCCCAGATGAAGCCCCTGGGCTGGTCGCTGGACTGGAGCCGTGAATTCGCGACATGCGATCCCGAATATTACGGCCAGCAACAGGCGCTGTTCCTCGACATGCTCGAGGAGGGACTGGTCTACCGCAAGAACGCGGTCGTGAACTGGGACCCGGTCGACATGACCGTTCTGGCCAATGAACAGGTCATCGACGGCAAGGGCTGGCGTTCGGGCGCCGAGGTCGAGCGGCGCGAGCTGACGCAATGGTTCTTCAACATCTCGTCCATGGCGGACGAGCTTCTGACGGCGCTGGATGGTCTTGATGACTGGCCCGCCAAGGTGCGGCTGATGCAGGCCAACTGGATCGGCAAATCACGCGGGCTGCAATTCGCCTTCGACCGTACCGATGGTGGCGAGATCGAGGTTTACACCACGCGCCCCGACACGCTGATGGGGGCCAGCTTCATCGGCATTTCGCCCGACCATCCGCTAGCGAAGGAACTGGCTGCCGCCAACCCCGATGTGCAGGCCTTCCGCGAGGCCTGCCAGAAGGGCGGAACCACCGAAGAGGCGCTGGAAAAGGCCGAAAAGCTGGGCTTCGATACCGGGTTGACGGTGAAACACCCCCTCGATCCCACATGGGAACTGCCCGTCTGGATCGCGAATTTCATCCTGATGGATTACGGCACCGGCGCGATATTCGGCTGCCCCGGCCACGATCAGCGCGACCATGATTTCTGCCGGAAATACGATCTGCCGATCATCGACACCTACCTGCCGACCGATGGCGACCATGACATCCAGGCGGAACCCTATGTTCCGCCCAAATCCGAAAAGGTGCGCTGGACAAGGGCGTTCGGCTGGGCCGAGGACGCGACAAGCGACGAGGCCATCGACGCCACCATCGCCATTGCCGAACGCGACGGTTGGGGCAGGGGTGTCACGAAATTCCGCCTGCGCGACTGGGGCCTGTCGCGGCAACGCTATTGGGGTTGCCCGATCCCGGTCGTGCATTGCGACAGCTGCGGCGTGGTCCCGGAAAGAAAAGAGAACCTTCCCGTCCGCCTGCCGGATGATGTGAGCTTCGACATCCCCGGCAACCCGCTTGACCGGCACCCGACATGGCGCGACTGCACCTGCCCGGCCTGCGGCGCCCCCGCCCGGCGCGAGACCGACACGATGGATACCTTTGTCGACTCGTCGTGGTATTTCGCCCGTTTCACCGCGCCGCGCGCCGAAACGCCCACCGTGGCCGAAGAGGCCGAATACTGGATGAACGTCGACCAGTATATCGGCGGGATCGAACATGCGATCCTGCACCTTCTCTATTCCCGCTTCTTCGCGCGCGCCATGCACCGGACGGGCCACCTGCCCGCCAAGGCGATCGAACCGTTCGATGCGCTCTTTACCCAAGGGATGGTGACGCATGCGATCTATAAGAGCTACGTCGAGACTCATGTCTCCGGCTTGGTAAACATGGCCGGTGAACCGCAAGAACAAACTGCCGATGTGCCCAAGACCATTATGATGGCCAAGTATCACTACCCCGAAGAGGTGGACCTGCGCGACGGCAAGGCCTTCCTGAAGGAGGACGGCGCCGAGGTGGAGATCGTGCCCTCAGCCAAGATGTCCAAATCCAAGAACAACGTCGTGGACCCGGCCAATATCGTGCGCGACTATGGGGCCGATACGGCGCGCTGGTTCGTCCTGTCGGACAGCCCGCCGGAACGTGACGTGGAATGGACGGCCTCTGGCGCCGAAGCCGCGTCCAAGCATCTCGCCCGGGTCTGGCGGCTGGCTCAGGAGATCGCGGTCGCGGACGAAGACGGCGCACCAGCGGCGGATGAGGATCTGCGCCGCGCGATGCACCGCACCATCCATGACGTGACGATGGGGGTCGAATCCTTCGGCTTCAACGCGGCAATCGCCCGGCTTTATGCCTTTACCAACACCCTTGCCAAATCCCGGGCCGGCGCTGCCGCGAAACGCGAGGCCATGCGCACCCTGGCGCAACTGATGTCCCCGATGACACCGCACCTGTCGGAAGAAATCTGGCAAAGCCTCGGCAATGACGGCTTTGTCACGACCGCCGGTTGGCCCATAGCCGACGAGGCGATGCTGGTCGAGGATACCGTCACCCTGCCGATCCAGATCAACGGAAAGCGCAAATCCGAGATCGTGGTAGCCAAGGATCTGGCCAAGGACGCGGTCGAAGCGGCGGCCCTTGCCGACGAGGCGGTTCAGAAGGCACTGGCCGGCGGTGTTCCGAAAAAGGTCATCGTCGTTCCGGGTCGGATCGTGAATGTGGTCGTCTGAACCTCGGATAACCCGGCGCGCCGCGCTTGCATCGGCCGCCATGGCGTTGGCCGGATGCGGCTTTGTGCCCGCCTATGGGACGAATGGCGGTGCGAGTGCGCTTCTGGGGCAGGTTCAGGTCAGCGCCCCGAGGACCGTTCCCGGCTTTCAGCTGGCCGAGCGCATCCGCGACCGTCTTGGCGCGGGCGATGATCAGTCGCGCTACCGGCTGGAGGCCGATCTTGACCTTCGCGAAATCGGTGTTGCCGTCACACGGGAGGGCGCGGTGACGCGGTTCACCCTGGAGGGTGTTGCCATGTTCCGGTTGATCGACCGTCAGGACGGGACCGTTGTCCTGACTGGCTCGACCGACAGCTTTACCGGCTATTCGACCACCGATTCCACCGTCGCGACAGAGAATGCCCGCGCCAATGCCGAAGAGCGGCTTGCCCGGATCCTGGCCGACCAGATCATCACCCGGTTGCAGGTCGGGCTGGCATGACGCAATGAAACTCTCGACGCGTGACGCAGCCGCCTATTTCCGCAAGCCCAATCCCGATGCGACCGGGCTTCTGATCTATGGCGGCGATGCGATGCGCGTGGCGCTGCGTCGCAAGGAGGTGATCGCCCATCTGATCGGCCCGGATGGCGAGGACGAGATGCGGCTGACCCGGATTTCTGCCGCCGATCTGCGCAAGGATCCGGCTCTGCTGTCGGATGCGATGCGCGCGCAGGGTTTCTTTCCCGGGGCGCGTGTTGCCCTGGTCGAGGATGCAGGCGACGGTCTTGCCAAGGTGATCGAGGCCGCGCTGGCCGATTGGCGGGCGGGCGACGCGCAGGTGATCGTCACGGCGGGCCAGCTGGCCGCAAGATCCGCGCTGAGAAAGCTCTTCGAGGGGCATCCGAAAAGCTATGCGGTTGGCATATACGACGATCCGCCCGACCGGGCAGAGATCGAGGGGCTCTTGTCCTTGGCGGGTCTTGCGGGGCTTGATCGTGACGCGATGGATGCCGTGACCGAACTGTCCCGCACGCTCGACCCCGGCGATTTTCGACAGACCATCGAAAAGCTGGGCCTCTACATGCGATCGGCCGGGGGACCGGCCACCATGAAAGATGTGGAGGATTGCGCCCCGCGATCGGCAGAGGCGGGGCTGGACGGCCTTCTGGCAGTTGTGGCCGACGGCAAGACGGCCCAGATCGCCGAACTGCTTCGCAGGCTTTATGCGCAAGGCACCACACCGGTCACGCTGTGTATCGCGGCGATGCGTCATTTCCGGTCACTCCACGCGGCTGCGTCGGACCCGGGCGGCCCTGCCTCAGGGATCGGACGTCTGAGGCCCCCTGTCTATGGCCCGCGTCGCGATGCGATGGTGCGCCAGGCCCAGAACTGGGGACGGGACAAGCTGGAACGGGCGGTGACACTTCTTATCGATACCGATCTCCAGCTGCGCTCGGCTTCGACGGCGCCGCAACACGCGCTTGTCGAACGTGTGCTGATCCGGTTGGCGATGATGGGTAAGGGGCGCGGCTGACGCCAATATGCCCGCAAGGATGAAGCGTCAAAAACGAATAAGGCGGGCTTGGGGCCCGCCTTTTCGGTCTGCGCTGCCGAACAGGCAACGCAAGCTCTGAAAGATCGACTTATTCGTCGTCGTTCAGCTGGCTGTAGGCCAGAGCGGCCAGAGCGGCCAGAGCCACGACGGGCAGAACCCAGCCGTAGGACGAGCCAGCGGCTTCTTCCACGACAACAACGGGGGGCTCGACGATTTCTTCAGCAAAGCCACCGGCCATTGCGGAGCCAGCGAAGGCGGTTGCGACGGCAGCGGCGGTAAGGGTCTTGGTGAGGCGCATGTCTCTACTCCAGTTGATAAACAAAGCGTTAGTTGGGCTATACCGGCTTTGACTTGTCAACTCAAGCGGCACCGATCTGCCGACCCGATGCAACCCGCAATCGGAGGCGAATACAGCGCAAAAATGCAACAGTTGTGTCAGCGGTGTGGCGCAATGGGAGTTGGCCTGTCGCTGTGCTCAACCCGGCCGGGCGCATTCTGAGGCAACCTCGGCGTCGGAGCGAGGGCCGCGGAAGCATTCCGCAGCCCTCGTCTGCCTGGACTGGATCAGTCCTGGGTCTGCGAATAGGCCAGAGCGGCCAGAGCGGCCAGAGCCACGACCGGGAGGACCCAGCCATAGGACGAACCGGCAGGCTCGGGCTCGACAACAACCGGAACAACCGGAGGCTCGACGATTTCCTCCTGGAAGCCACCGGCAACGGCGGCAGTGGAAAACGACACCGCGGCAAGGGCGGCGATCGCGAAAGTCTTAACGGCGCGCATGGAAAACTCCTTTGTTAGCGGCTACCTGTAAGCCACACCTAAAGGTCACCAGATAACCTGCCAATGGCAATGTTTCCACAGATACCTGTGGATAACTGTTTTACAGCCGATTGTTGCGCAAATACGCGATAACGTCGGAGACAAATTGCCGAGACGCGATCACCGTCCCATTCGAATCGAGGTAATAGACGTTTTCGAAAACGAGTCGGGGATTCTGGCAGGATTCGGAAAGAATCCGCGCCTCGACCTGACGAAGACCAAGGTCGACTTCCTCGGTTCCCTTCAGCTCGAGGGTGCACTCATAGCTCTGTTGCACGACCTGATCGCGCGCATCGAGGTATTCGTGAACCCGGCGCGCCGTGCCGCCACGCTGGGCGATCGCGGCCTGAACCTGCGACACGTCAGCCGCCATCAGATCCTTGCCGAAGCCGCGCGTGGCGACCATGACGTCGCCTTCAAACGTGACCGAATAGCCGGTCTCGCCCAGATAGGTGCTGCGCCCGCCGGATGATTCGACCAGTTGCCCAAGCCCGACGATCCCAAGGCCCGCAATCTGGAACAGCATCGAGGTTTCGGGCGACGGGGCGCCCGGCTGCACGGCACTTTCGGTCTCGGCCGCAAGCGCGGGGATGAACCGGCCGCCCAACTGGCTGGCCAGCCCGGGTTCGCTCTGGTTGCCGCAGGCGGCAAGGAACGACAGGCCAAACACGGCCCAGAGTGATTTGGTGATCCGTGTCATCGCCAGAACCGTCCCCATCCTTCAGAGAGATTGGTGTAGTGGCCGTCGCGTATCTCGTCATAGAGGCGGCCATCCACGTCCAGTCTTTGTCCGTCATCCCGTTCGGGCGCGCCAACCGTGGTGCCCAGGCTTTGTTGCGTGGGCTGGCCCACGACGAAATCAATCGGGATGTCCACCCGGATGCCATAATCGACACCCGAGTCGATCTCGCCGTCGAAAGACACGTCCGACACGGTCGCAAAGGCACCGACCCGCCAGCCGTTCTCGAACTCGCGATCCACCGACAGCGTCGCGCCCCAGTCGCCGGCCAGGTAGCGCCCGACATCAAGCTGCCCGTGAAAACCGTTGTCGAAGTCGTAATAGACAGAGCCGTGGCCGGTGATGACCTCATAATCCTGGAACTCGAAAAGCTGGTCGAATTCCCGCTGGCGCGCATAGGCGACTTCGCCGCCCACGGCCCACGCACTGTCGACCGGCTTGAACAGAAGTTCGGTCGAGATCCCGCCGAACATCGGCTCGAGAAGACCGGCGGTGACCCGGCTGTAGAGCTCGGGCAACGGCCGGCCGTAATGCGACAAGGTCAGTGTCGGGATGGATGTGGTGCCCTCCTGCGCATAGAAGGCCGAATTGGTCCGGACCCGCTGAAGGCCATTTCCGGGCAGTTCCGTCGTCGCATCGGCAGTATTGAACAGCTGTTGACGCAGGGCCCCGCTCAGCACGAGGTTTGGCTGGATTTCGTAGGCGGCCGACGCCTCGATCCCGCCATTGATGCCGAAACTGGTATTCTCTCCATCGCCGAACTGGACTTCGCCATAGGGCGCAAGCCCCCAGGTCAGTGCACCACCCGGCGGGGCGACAGGGGTCAGCCCGGCGGACGACCCGGCCTCGGCGACGATGGCGCGATCAAGAATCGCTTCGCTTCCGCCGGCGGCCGTCTCGAACGCCTCGAGGTCGGACCGGTTGAACGTGACCGCCGAAGTCGGCACGCCGAGGGCGAGAGGCTCCAGCGTGATCGTCTCGACCGAGGCGGGCAGCGTCCGGGTCAGGATCCGCGCGACACGACCCAGCGCCTGAGCCTCGTTGCGATACCGGTTGTTGGTAAACCGGATGCGGGCGGCCCCGGCATTCAGCTGGATCGCATTCAGTTCGATCCCTTCGGTGGCAAGCGCGCGAGAGGTGGCCTCGATGATGGCGGCCTCTGGCTCTGCGCTGCGGTCCCAGCCGGCGTTTCGGATGGCCGCGTCGCGTTGGGCCACCGGCACCGGGGCGGGGTCGAAGCCTCCGTCGAAGGGGCGATCATTGGGGTTGAACAGGATCGTGCCCGTCAGGCCAATCGTGTTGCCGTAAAGATAATTCGCCGCGATCTGGAAGCCCGGCTTGGGTTCCCATGTCACACCGGCATTGATCGGTGAATCGATCGTGACAAGGCCCAGCGCCGTTTCACGCTCGAACGCGTCGGAGGAATATTCCGCCTTGAGCGTCAGCGTATCCGTCGCGGCCCATTCCACGCCGCCGAAGAGGGCCGCATCCCCGCGAAACCACTGGCCGTCAGAAATTGCGTCGGTATCGGCGGGCCGCGTCTCGAATTCCTGCGACAGAAGGCCCAGCGGGTTGTCAAAACCGTTCGCGGATCCGAACCGACCCCAGCCAAGGCCGCCCGTCACCCGGACCGAATCACCCAGGGCCTTGCTGGCCACGATGTATTCGGCACCGAACTGTCCCGAAGCGATGAAATCCTGAAGGCCGATCGACACCGAGGGTATCCACGGACCCTCCTCGAGGATCTGATACCGCAGATCGATGCTGCGATCCACATAGAGGCCGGTCTGCGGGTCCTCGTAGGGCAGGTAGAAGTCCTGCGTCGTGCCGATGCGGAAACTGCCCAACAGACGGGGTGTGATCTGGAACGTCATGGTCGTGCGCTGCATCGCGCGGGTCGCGCCCAGCGTCGCCGCAAATTCACCATCGGGCGGGACAAGGGCCGTGGGCATTTCCAGCAGACCGGGCGTGCCATACAGCGTGTAGGTGATGCCGCGATCCTGTGCCGTCACCCCACCCGCCGCCAGAACTGCGATCAGGCTGATCGCCGTGCCTGCGCCGATTGCCCTTTGTGCCATGCTCATCACCCAAGTAGCCTTTGCGCGACACTAGCGCCCGCCGCTCCGGGATGAAAGCGCTCCTCTGGGGGGCGGGCGGTTTGATGCAGACATACGTCACCTCGCGTGACCGGACGGGAGACAGAATGGACCTTCATCTTTACGGCGGCCCGAAGAGCCGCGCCTTTCGCGTGATCTGGATGCTGGAAGAGCTGCGGCTGGATTACCGACACAGCCTTGCCGCCCCCCAAAGCGCCGAGGTCAGGGGCCTGAACGGATCGGGCAAGATCCCGGTCCTCGTGGTCGACGGAACCGCGCTGAGCGATTCAACCGCGATCCTGACCTTTCTGGCAGACCGGTTCGGGGCCCTGACCTTTCCGGCCGGAACGCTGGATCGCGCGCGTCAGGACGGCTGGACCCAACTGGTCAACGACGAATTCGATTCCGTCCTCTGGACGGCATCGCGCCACAGCTTTGTCCTGCCCGAAGAGCACCGGGTGCCAGAGGTCAAGGACGCGCTGAAATGGGAATTCGCCCGATCCGCCGAGAAGCTTGCCGAAAAATCCGACGGCCCCTTCCTGATGGGCGAGACGATGACGATTGCCGATATCCTCTTGACCCATTGCCTGGGCTGGGCGGTTGTCGCCAAGTTTCCCGAGGCCGGCCCTGTCCTGACCGAATATCGCGACAGGATGCGGGACCGCCCGGCCTATCGTCGCGCGCTGGCCTCGGCGAAGTAACGCGCCGCGCCCTGCCCCGCGCGGCGGCCGGTCGCAAGGCTTGCGGTGATCAGGTAGCCGCCGGTCGGCGCCTCCCAATCCAGCATCTCGCCCGCGGCAAAGACACCCGGGCGCGCGCGCAGCATCAGGTCGTCGGTCAGCGCATCGAAGCGCAGGCCCCCGGCGGTGGATATGGCCTCGGCGATCGGCCGCGGGCCGGAATGGGCGATGGGCAGGGCCTTGATCAGAGCCGCAAGGTCATCGGGAAACGGCCGCCCGAATTCGTTCAGCAGGGCCAGATGCGCCGCGCTCAGCCGCGTCTTCTTGCGCAGGTGGTTGGTGATGCTGTCCTTGCCACGGGGCTGGGCCAGCGCGGCGCGCAGCCTGACCAGTGGCCAGTCGGGCTTGAGGTCGAAAAACAGGGGCGCGCCGTCGCGCACGGCACGCGAGACCTCGTAGATGCCGCCCCCTTCCAGACCGTGGGCCGCGATGGTCACCTCGCCCCGCGAGTGCAGGTCACCGGCCCGAAGGGCGATCCCCTTCAGGGGCTGGCCCAGATGGGCGGCCATGTGCCCGGACCAGTCGACGTTCAGGCCCATGTTGGCCGGGCGAAACGGCGCCACCGGGCCCAGCGCATCGGGCCATTGACCGGTCGAACCCAGCCGTGGCCAGCTTGCCCCGCCCAGCGCCAGAACCATCGCGTCGAACGGCACCGCATGGGGGCCACCCGGAGTGTCGAAGGTGGCGCGGCCCGCCGCGTCCCAGCCGGTCCAGTCCCACCGCCGGTTCAGGCGCACATCCTTGCCGGCAAGCCGCGCGAGCCAGGCCCGCAACAGGGGCGAGGCCTTCATCGCCTCGGGAAAGACCCTGCCGGTCGAGCCGGTAAAGACCGGCTGCCCAAGACCTTCGGCCCATTCGACCACCTCGCGCGGGCCAAAGTCATGCAAGGCCCGCGCGACCGCGTCCGGCAGATCGGGGAAGGCGTCGAGGAAATCTCCCTTTCCCTCGTCCTTGGTGATGTTCAGGCCGGACTTGCCCGCCATGAGAAACTTGCGCGCGGGCGACGGCATCCGGTCGGCCATCGTGACCGGCACCCCGGCATCGGCCAGAACCTCCGCCGCCATGAGACCCGCAGGCCCGGCCCCCACCACGATGGCACCGCTCATTCTGCTGCCCGGGCCATGATGTCGCCCTTCATCTCGATCACGCGATGGGGATAGGGGATCTCGATCCCGGCCTCCTTGAGCGCGTTCCAGATCGCAAACAGGACATGGCTGCGATACTTGTTCTTGCCGTCGTCGATACCCTCGACCCAGTATTCGCAAACGAAATCAATGCCCGACTCGCCAAAACCCGCCAGTTCGCAATCGGGGCCCTCGGGGGCCGAGAGGACAAAGGGCAACCTTGCGACCGCCGCGTTGATCACCCCGGGCACCCGGTTGATGTCGGTGTCGTAGCTGACCGAGAATTCGGCCTCGTATCTCTTGGCGCTGCCGGCGTCGGAATAGTTCACCACGCGGGTCGTGATGAAATCTTCGTTCGGCACCACGATCCATTTGCCGTCAAAGGTTTCGAGGATCGTGGCGCGGGCCGTCATCTTGACGATCGTCCCCGCCTCGCCGCCGTCGAGTTCGACATAATCGCCCACGGTGGCCTGCCCCTCGACCAGCAGGATCACGCCCGAGATGAAGTTCGACGCGATCTTTTGCAGACCAAAGCCAAGGCCCACGCCGATCGCACCGCCCAGAACCGCGAGCGAGGTCAGCGACACGCCCATGATGTTCATCAGCAAAAGAAAGGCGATGCCGAAGATCGCGATCTCGGCCGTCTTGATCGACAATTGCCGGATGGCAGGCCGCATCGGCTGTTTGCCGATATAGCTGGCCGATTGCTGATTGCTCCATGAGCCGAGCCAGAACAAGAGGCTGCCCGCCAGAATGCCCCGGATCAGCGACATCGCCGAAAAGCTGATATTGCCAAGCGATATGACCGTATTTGTCAGCGCGTCCTGTATCGGACCCAGCAGGCCAAGCGCATAAAGACCCGCGATCGGGATCAGCGCGTATCGGCCCAGAAACCTGAGAAACGGTTCCGTCACGATATCGCGCACGAGGATGCGGGCGGCGACGAAGAGGAACAGCCTCTTGCCAAAGGCGATGACGGCGCCAGACCCGAACAGGCTCCGCGTGACCTGTTCCCCTATCGCGGTGAAGACATAGGCAAACAGCGGAAGCAAGAGCGGCAGGAACAGCAGGACGAACCGGCGCGTCTTTGCGATCGCCGTCTCGGAGCCTTCGGCGGGGCGCAGCACCTTGTCTATCCTCGGGGCAATCACCCGGTTGGCCAGGACCGCCAGGATCCAGGCCGCCACAAGAAGCCCGAATTGCGACCATGCCGCCGGCGAAAGCAGCCACCCTTCGGCAAGCGCCCATCCCGTCTCGAGATAGCCCAAAGCCTGCTCCGCCAAGCCGTTCATTTCCATCGAACCTTGCCCTGATCACCCTGAACGCCACCTAGATCCGGCAATGGCCGGAAAATCACAAGTGATGACCGAAACGAACGATCCGATCTGTGCCCTGTGTGGCCGCCCGATCCCGCCGGGCGTGCCGCAAAGCCTGCACCACCTGATCCCCCGGCTGCGAGGCGGCAAGGGGGGGCCTACGGTGCTGTTGCATCACCTGTGCCACCGGGAAATCCATGCCACCCTGACCGAGACAGAGCTTGCCCGCGACTGGAACACCCCCGAAAAGCTGCGCAGCCATCCCCGGCTGGAGAAGTTCGTCCACTGGATTCGCAAGCGCCCGCCCGAATTCAATTCCCGCGTCCCGGGGAAACGGCGCCGATAGGGCGGTGGGCAAGGCGCGCCGTTTGGCATAGCTTCCAGCCAACCAGTCTGGGAGAGAGCCATGACCACCGCCCGTTCCATCCGCCTTGCCTCGCGCCCCAAGGGTGCTGCCAGCCGCGACAATTTCAATCTGACCACGGAGACGCTCCCCGATCCGGGGGAAGGCGAAATTCTCGTGCAGGTCCTGTGGCTGTCGCTCGATCCCTATATGCGCGGGCGGATGAATGCCGGGAAATCCTACACTCCGCCCGTGGAGGTCGGCGCCGTCATGACGGCGCAGGCCGTGGGTCGGGTGGTGCAAACCCGGCATCGCCATTTCGCCGAGGGCGACATCGTTCTGGGTAGCTTTGGCTGGACGGATCACGCCATTTCGGACGGGCGCGAGGTGATCAAGGTGCCCGAAGGCCCGCCGATCTCGACCGCGCTGGGCGTGCTGGGCATGCCGGGCTTTACCGCCTGGACCGGGCTGGGTGAGATCACGGCTGCCGCCAGCGGCGAGACGATCCTCGTCAGCGCCGCGACGGGCGCCGTGGGCGCCATGGCGGGACAACTGGCAAGGCTGCGCGGGTTGCGGACCATCGGCGTAGCAGGCGGCGCGGAGAAATGCACCTTTGCCACGGAGGAGCTTGGCTATGACATTTGCCTCGATCACCGGGCGCATGATGCCGGCTCCCTCACGGCGGCGCTGGCAGAGGCCGTGCCGGACGGGATCGACGTCTATTTCGAGAATGTGGGCGGCGACACCCTGACAGCGGCAGTGTCCAACATGAACGATTTCGGCCGGATCGCGCTGTGCGGCATGATCGCATGGTATGACGGCGCCAATGTCGACACGGCCGCGCCCCTGCCGCTGATCTGGCGCAATATCCTGACCCGCAGGCTTCGGGTGCAGGGCTTTATCATCTTTGATCACTGGGCCGATTTCCCCGCCTTTCACGCCGAGGTGGCCCCGATGGTCAAAGATGGCCGGATCAAGGTGCGCGAAGACGTGACCGAGGGGCTGGAAAATGCGCCCGACGCCTTTTTCCGGATGCTCAAGGGCGGCAATCTGGGCAAGACGCTGGTAAAGGTGGCCGAAGGTTAGGCCCCGTCACCGTGGCATCGGGTTGGCGGCCTTGTCGTAGGGTCGCCAGTCGGTGATGTCGGGATAGAACCTGTCCCGCCATGCCTGCACCCGGGGGTGCATGACGCGCCGCCACAGCGGCGGGATCAGCGCCGCGATGGTCATGACAGGATAGCCGTGGGGCAGCTGGGGCGCCTCGTCCTCGTGATAGGTCTGGAGGAGGGGAAACCGGCGGTCGGGCTTGTAATGGTGATCGGAATGGCGCTGAAGGTTCAGCAAGAGCCAGTTCGACGCTTTCTGCGCCGAATTCCACGAATGGCGCGGCAGGACATGTTCGTATTTCCCGCTGCCCAGATGGCGCCGGGTCAGTGCGTAATGCTCGATGTAGTTCACCAGCTCAAGCTGGAAGATGGCCCAGAAGGCCAGCGTGGCCCAGAGGAACAGCCCCCAGAAGCCTCCGATCCAGAGCGCCAGCGCGGCAAAGGCCAATTCCAGCGCCCAGTAACGCCAGAACGGATTTGTCCGGTGCCACCAGGGCAGGCTCTTGCGCGCCAGCATCGCCCGTTCGGCGCAAAAGGCCGAGACAAGGCTCTCGGCGGGCACCCGGGCAAAAAACCGGTAGAAACTCTCGCCATATCGCGCCGTGACCGTATCGCGCGGTGTGCCCACATGGCGGTGATGCACCAGAAGGTGCTCTGACCGGAAATGCGAATAGAGTACGGTCGCCAGCAGCAGATCGGCCAGCCAGCGTTCGACCCGGGGTTTCTGGTGCATCAATTCGTGGCTGAAATTGATGCCGATCGTGCCATAGACCAGCCCCAGCGCGGCAAAAAGCGCCCATTGCTCGAACATCGTCAGATGACCGGATGACGTCACAAGGGCGAGGATGCCCAGAACCGTGACGATCTGCGCCGGCGCCCAGATCAGCGTGACAAGCCGATACCAGACCAGCCCGCTGTCGGGGGTCGAGGGGTCGGCATTTTCCAGCTCCTCCCCCAGAACCGAATCCAGCACGATATGCAGATACCAGGTGCAAACCGGCAAAAGCGCGATAGTCCAGCCGCCGTTGATCGCCGCGATCCATGCCACCGGGATCACAAGAAGAGAGGACCAGAAGGGCAGCGCCCGCCAAATCCTGCCAACCTCTGCCTTGCCAAGTGTGACGTTCGAATTCATGCGCGCATCCTGCACCGGATTGTTGGCAAAGCTATGGCAGCCTTGGTTCGCTTTCCAGATCGCGCAGCGTCGCATGGGACAGATCGAAGACCTTGCGCATCAGCGTCGGCAGGTCGGAGCGGCGAAACACCTCTTGCGGGACAAAACGGCCACGTTCGGGCACGGCATCAAGCGGCACACGCGCAAGCCGGATCGCAAGCCTTAGGTGGAAATGGGTAAAGGTGTGCCGCGCCTCGGCCTGCGGGTCGATCCAGCGGGCCGCGATCGGCGGGGCAGGTCCCGATGGGCCCCCTTCGGTCCAGTCGGTGCCGGGCCAGCCCAGCATCCCGCCCAAGAGCCCCTCGGGCGGACGGGTTTCCAGAAGAAGCGCCCCGTCATCGCGCATCGCGACAAAAGCGACCCCCTGACGGATCGGTTTCGCCTTCTTCGGAGATTTCTTCGGCAACTCGGCCGCCGTGCCGTTGACCCGCGCGGCGCAGGGCTCGCGCAGCGGACATATCCCGCAGGCCGGATTGCGGGGTGTGCAGATCGTGGCGCCCAGATCCATCACCGCCTGCGCATAATCGCCCGCACGCCGCATCGGCGTGTGCTCTGCCGCCCTTTCCGTCAGCAACTTCTTGCTGCCGGGAAGCGGCTCGTGGATGTCGTGCAGACGGGCCATGACCCGTTCGACATTGCCATCGACCACCGTTTCGGCCGCGTCGAACGCAATGGCGGCAATGGCGCTGGCGGTATAGGGGCCGATCCCGGGCAGGGCCAGCAGCGCCTCCCGGGTTTGCGGAAACTCTCCACCATGATCCGTGGCCACGACGCGGGCGCATTTCAGAAGGTTCCGGGCGCGGGCGTAATAGCCAAGCCCGGCCCAGGCGGCCATCACGTCCGCGTCCGCGGCGGCGGCCAGATCGGTGACCCGCGGCCATCGGGAGGTGAACTTGCGAAAGTAATCCTTCACCGCCGCGACCGTGGTCTGCTGAAGCATGACTTCGGACAGCCAGACACGATAGGGATCGGGTCGGACCCCGCTGCGGCCCGCATCGGGGGCGGTGCGCCAGGGCAGGTCGCGGGCATGACGATCATACCAGTCGAGAAGAAGGGTCGAAATTGGCATGATGTCGCCGTCACAGTCTCGTTATGGGATAACAGTCGGGTTTCTCTGGCGAACCGCCGGGCTTGTCTAGTATGACCTAGGGCGATGAAAAAGCCCCGCCACAGCTCGACCACCCATGGATTCGCGCCGACGTCGCGTCTGCTGCAATCACGCATCCGGACCGCATCGGAAACGCGCGGCTTTGCGGTGACCCGGCTTCTGACCCATTGGGAAGAGATCGTCGGAGAGGCCGTGGCCCGCATCGCGAACCCGGTCGACATCAGCTATGGCAGGCAGGGGCTGGGGGCGACGCTGACGGTTTTGACAACCGGCCCGAATGCCCCAGTTCTGGAAATGCAGAAGGAGCAGATCCGCGAAAGGGTGAATGCCTGCTACGGATATCGCGCGATCTCGCGGATCCGGATCACGCAGACCGCGCCCACCGGATTTGCAGAAGGCGGGGTCCAGTTCGGCCACGCAAAGCCGCGGACCGGCCCTGAGCCGGAACCTGCCATCCGAAGTGCCGCCGCCCGTGCGGCCGCCAGTATCGAAAGTGAAGATCTGCGCCTCGCCCTCGAAGCGCTCGGAACCAATGTCCTGCAAAGGCAGAAGCTCGAAAAAGGAAGAAGAGACTCATGACAAGATTGCTCCCCGTTGTCGCCCTAGCCACCGCTGCCGCACTGGGCGGCACCTGGTTCCTGTCCCAACCGACGCAGCCGAACCTTCCGCTTCCCGGTGCCGCCTCTGCCCAGGAGGCCGGCGAGGTCGATATCTCGACCATCGTCGAGATGACCCAAGGCGCCGAGGATGCCCCGGTGGAGGTTATCGAATACGCCTCCTATACCTGCCCGCATTGCGCCACCTTCCACGAAAACCAGTATCCGCAGCTCAAGGAAGACTACATCGACACAGGGCTGGTGCGGTTCGTCTACCGCGAGGTCTATTTCGACCGGTTCGGCCTCTGGGCGTCGATGGTGGCCCGCTGTGGCGGCGAAGACAAGTTCTTCGGCATCACCGAAGTGCTGTATGAACAGCAGGGCGACTGGATCGCCGGCGGCAATGACCCGGCCGTGATCGCCGGCAACCTGCGCCGCATCGGCCTGACCGCCGGGATCGAGCCCGAGGCTCTGGACGCCTGCCTGTCCGACGCCACGATGGCCCAGACGCTTGTCGCATGGTTCGAGGAAAACGCCGAGGCGGACGATATCACCTCGACCCCGACCCTGATCATCGACGGCACGAAATATTCCAACATGTCCTACAGCGATCTGTCGGCCCTGATCGACAAACTCCTGGCCGACCAGTGACCCCACGCCGATCCCCGGGGTCAAGCCCCGGGGATCACGCTGGCGGTCAGTCATGTCCGGTCCAGCAGCGCATCAAGCGCCGGGATGTCGTCGAATTCCAGCCGCACCGGAACCGACAGCACCTGAGACCGGAAAACGGCCGGAAGGCGGACGAAATCCTTTTCCGTGGTGACAAGCTGCGCCACGCTGGTCCGGGCCTCGGTCGCGAGGCGCGTCATCAGCGCATCGGTCAGGGGTTGATGATCCGACAGCGCTTCGGCCCGGATCACCTCGGCCCCCTCGGCTCGCAGCATGGCAAAGAACCGTTCGGGATGCCCGATGCCCGCAAAGGCGAGGACCCGGCGCCCCGTCCAGGGCAGACCCATCGCCAGAGGTTTCAACTCCGCCCGCAGATGCGGCAGGCCGTGACCGGGCACGTCGCGCGCGAACCGGCGCTGCGCAGGCTCGGGGCCGATCGAGATCAGCGCATCGGCCCGTGACAGCCCGGCCGCCACGCCTTCGCGCAAGGGACCCGCTGGAATGACCCGGCCGTTGCCAAAGCCGCGGGCGGCATCGACGACGACCAGCGACAGGGTCTTGCGCACCGACGGATCCTGAAACCCGTCATCCATCACGATCACGTCGCAGCTGCCCTGCTCGGCCAGTTTGCAGCCCGCGACCCGGTCGTCGGCAACGATGGTCGGCGCAAAAGCCGCGTGCAACAGCGCCTCGTCCCCGACCTGCGCGGCATCGTGGCCGACGGGATCGACCCGGACGGGCCCGCGCAACGATCCGCCATAGCCGCGTGTGACAACGACCGGCGACAGCCCCCGCGACTGAAGCCGCTGAACAATGGCGATCGTCGTCGGCGTCTTGCCGGTGCCGCCGGCATTGATGTTGCCGACGCAGATCACCGGCACCCCGGCGTGATGGTCCGGCCCCCGTGCCACCCGACGAGCCGTGGCGCGGGCATAAATCCAGCCCAGCGGCGCCAGAAGGCGGGCCGGAAGACCCGGCCTGTCGGGCGGGTTGAACCAGTATCCGGGCGCGCGCATCCGCTAGGTCCCTGCCCTGTCGACCGCTTCGCGAAGCCGCTCGATCAGGTGGGCCATGGTCTCTGATCCGCGGGTCGCCACATCCCAGCCCGCATGGGCAAGCTGTGCGGCGCGGTCCGCAGACAGAAGGCTGACCACCGCAAGACCCAGATCTGCCCCGCCCTGGATCCGCTTGCTGGCTCCGGCCCGGTGCAGCGCCCGAAACCGTTCGCCATGGGCGCCTTCGGACGGGCCATGGATCACGGCCGAACCCAGGGCCGCCGCCTCGAACGGGTCGCGCGACGGCACCCCTTCGACCGACCCGCCGGCAAATGTCATGGGCGCAAGCCGATACCACAGACCCAGCTCACTCAGATCGGCAAGCAGGACATCGGTATTCACCGACGGCTCGTCCCCGGCAAGCCGATACGTCACATCCAGGCCTTCGTCCTCCAGCACCGGCGCCACGGCATCGGGGTCCGAGGCCGCGACGATCAGCAACAGCCTGTGCGCCCGCCGCGCGGCCTGCCGGTGTGCCGCGATGATGTGGCCGACCTCGTCCGGAGACGGGTCGACGCACAGCCAGAGGGGCCGGGTGCCCAGCCCGCGCGCCATCTCCTGACGGTCGCTCTCGACATGGGGCAGCACCGGCGGCGCCGCCTCGAGCGGGTTCGTCAGGCGCACCCGATCCTGCGCCAGACCAGAACGGACCAGCTGTGCCGCGCGGCCGGCATCCGTGCAAAGCGCCTCGTCGAACAGCGCCAGAAGCGCCCGCGTCACCCCCGGCAAGAGCGGCCCGCCCGCATCGACCAAAGCACCATCGCCCGCCGCGTCGACAAGGATGCGGCGCATCGCCTGATCCCGGCTTCGGTCAAGAAGGCGGGGCCGCAAGCCGCCGCCGGTCCAGATCAGGATATCGGGTCGCCAATGGGCGGTGAACCGGGCGGCCTCGTCGCTGCGATCATCGGACAGGGGCAGGGCGATCGTGTGCGCCAGGTCACCCGTCTCGATGGCCGAGACATCCCCCGTCAGGACAAGCGTCGCCTTTTCCCCTTCGCCGCGAAATTCCGTCATCAGCGACAATGCGGCCGCCGCGAATTCAGGCCGTCCCGCGTGGAACCAGACCACCGGCCCCGAGGGTCGTGGCGGCCACGCCCCGACGTCCTTGGTCGCGACGGGCTTGCCGCGCCGAAGCGCGAACAACGCTCTGAGGGAAAGGGGGCGGGCCATTCACGCCGCGTCCTTGCGGGAGGGGATCAGTCGCCCAGTTCTTCGGTCGGCGAGGCGGCAGCCCCCTCGTCGCGCAGCCGGTGCAGATGCGCGATGAAATAGCGCATATGGGCGTTGTCCACGGTGCGCTGCGCCTCTGCCTTCCAGGCGTGATAGGCGGTCTCGTAGTTGGGAAAGATGCCCACCACGTGAATATCGTCGACATTCTTGAACGCCGACTTGGTCGGATCGATCAGCTCGCCTCCGAAAACGAGATGCAGACGCTGCGTCATGAAGAAACCTTTCTGTGCCCTGGTTCAGATCACATTGGTGCGAAACGGCTTTGCGGCGCAACCTACGGCAACGGGGCGACCGGTCAAGACCGCAAGCCCTGCTTGGCAAGCGAGGTGCCCACCGCTAGATGTAGGGGCCACGAGGGTTGTCCCATGCTCATGACGCGCCTGCCCGATTTCATTCGGACGCATTACGAATGCCACGAATGGCGCCATGCCAGCGCGATTCTGGCCCATGATTTCCCGGCGGAATGGCATGATATCATAGATGTTCTGACGGAATTCCGGCTGCGCAGATCGTGGATCACCGAAGGTGGTGGACAGAAATCGCGTGTCTCGGGTTTCATCGACGAACGGCTATACCGCCGGGGCTGGCAGGAAAAGGGGTTCGAGACGGCGGTGATGGTGGATGGCCAGCTCATGGAATCGCCGACGCATGGGGTGGATTGCTACCGGAACCGGATCGCCCTCGAGATCGAATGGAACAACAAGGACCCCTTCTATGACCGCGACCTGAACAATTTCCGTATGCTGTTCGACCTGCGCGCGGTGAGCGTGGGCGTGATCATCACGCGCTGTGACGAGTTGCAGGAAATCTTCCGCAAACTCGGCCGGGCCGGCTCCTACGGGTCGTCCACGACGCACATGTCCAAGCTTTTGCCCCGGATCGAGGGTGGCGGTGGCGCGGGATGCCCGATTCTGGTGTTCGGCATCCGAGCAAGCCTCTATGAAGATGACCTGTTCTTCGAGGAGGGAGAGGTATGACAAAGGCGGCGGACGATCTTCTCTCCGAACTCGGAGGGCGCAAGTTCCAGACGATTCTGGCCGACCCGCCGTGGCAGTTTCAGAACCGCACCGGCAAGATGGCGCCCGAACACAAGCGCCTGTCGCGCTATCCGACGATGGGCCTTGACGATATCTGCGACATGCCGGTCGAGGCGATCGCGGACGATCAGGCGCATCTTTACCTCTGGGTGCCCAACGCGCTTCTGCCCGAGGGGCTGAAGGTGATGGAACATTGGGGGTTTCACTACAAGTCGAACATCATCTGGTACAAGACACGCAAGGATGGCGGGCCTGACAGGCGCGGCGTGGGCTTCTATTTCCGCAACGTGACAGAGATCCTGTTGTTCGGCGTCCGGGGCAAGAACGTGCGCACCCTGCCACCCGCCCGCAGCCAGGAAAACATCATCTGCTCGCAGAAACGCGAACACAGCCGCAAGCCGGACGAACAATACGACCTGATCGAGGCCTGTTCCTTCGGGGAAAAGCTTGAACTGTTCGCCCGCGGCCCGCGCCCGGGCTGGACGGTCTGGGGTAACCAGTCCGAGGATTATACCCCCACATGGGACACCTATGCCAATCACAGTCAGGCCAAGGTGATCCCTCTCAAGCGGAAATAGGCGGCCGCACCCGGCCTTGGGCCGGTCAGGCCAGGTGATCCGTTATCTGGTCATGCAGGCCCGACCCGGCGACGATCACCCCTTCGCTCTGGGGCCATGGCCTGTTGAAGCGCAACGCCGCGCCCATGCGGTCCGTGACCGTTGCGCCAGCCTCTGCCGCGATCAGGGCGCCGGCGGCGATGTCCCATTCCCAGGCCGGCCGCAAGGTCAGCATCGCATCGAACGCGCCCTCGGCCACGAGGCATAGCCGCCAGGCCAGCGAGGACCGGAAATGCCTTTCGAATGGCGGTGGCGCCTGTCCGCGCCAATGTTCGGGCAAAAGCGAGGGTTTCGTGGTCAGAATCCGGGCCGACCCGATGCCCGGCCCACAGCCCAGCATCAGCGGCACCCCGTTCAACGTCGCCCCCTGCCCCGCCTGCGCCGCATAAAGCGCGTCCCGGGCCGGCAGATAGACGACGCCCGCAACGGGCCGCCCGTTTTCGGTGATGGCCACGGAATGCGCCCAGTCCTTCGATCCGGCGATGAAGGCCCGGGTCCCGTCGATCGGATCGACGATGAAGGTGCGCGGCGGGCCAAGGCGGTCGGTGCTGTCGGGCGTTTCTTCCGACAGCCAGCCATGATCGGGCCGCGCCTCGCGAAGGCGCCGTTTCAACAGCGCATCGACCGCCAGATCGGCCCCGGTGACCGGCCCCGCGCCACCGGGCTTTTCGGTTATGTCCAGTGGCCTGCCCTGATGCTCCAGTGCCAGGCGGCCCGCCTCCCGGACCGCGCCGACCAAAAGATCAAGGTCACTCACCGGCAAGCGTGAGGCCGTCAATGAGGATCGAGGGGACGACACGGCTCAGATGCAGGCGCGCATCGTTGGCCGGCACGATCCGCATCAGCATCTCGCGCAGGTTGCCCGCCACGGTGCATTCGCTGACGGGATAGGCGATCTGGCCGTTCTCGATCCAGAAGCCCGAGGCACCGCGCGAATAATCGCCGGTATTGGGGTTGATCGTCGAACCGATCATGGAGGTCACCAGAAGCCCGGTGCCCATCTGCCTGATCAATTCGTCCCGGCTCTGTGTGCCTTGGGTCAGTGCGATATTCGTGACCGAAGGCTGCGGCGGCCCGCCCGTGCCCCGCGCGGCGTTGCCCGTCGTCTCGAGGCCCAGCTTGCGCGCGGTCGCCAGGTCGAGGATCCAGCCCGTCAGACGCCCGTCCTCGACGATCTTCCGCGCCTGAGTCGGGATGCCTTCGGCGTCATAGAGCCGCGAACCGGATGTCCGCACCCGGTGCGGATCTTCGAGGATGTCGAGCCCTTGGGGCAAGACCTGTTCGCCCAGCGCATCACGCAGCCAGCTGGACCCGCGCGCGATCATTGCGCCGTTCGAGGCGGACAGAAGATGGCCCACCAGCGACCCAGCGACCCGTTCGTCAAAGAGAACGGGATAGGTGCCGGTCTTTGGCCGTCGCGGCCCGTGGCGGGCAACGGCCCGTTCGCCGGCGGATGTGCCGATTTCGGCGGCATCGCGCAGATCGGATTGAAAGATGCGGGTGTCATAGTCGTAATCCCGCTCCATCCCCGTGCCTTCGCCCGAGATGGCCACGCAGGACCGCGACCTGTCCGTGCGCGCGTAGCCGGCGGAAAACCCGTTGCTTGCCGCAAGGTGGACGGCCCGGCGGCTGTATCCGGCCGAGGCGCTGTCGATCCGGGTCACCCCCGCGACGGCGCGGGCGGCAGCCTCGGCGGTGCGGGCGTCGTCCTCAAGCTCGGCCGCGGAAGGTTCGGGTGCGGGATCGGCCAGATCGAGCGCCTCCATCCCGGTGCGCGTGGCAAGCCGGGCCGGATCGGCCAGCCCCGCATGCGGGTCGGCGGGCGCCTCGCGCGCCATGGCCACGGCCCGCTCGGCCATCCGGTGGATCGCCTCGTCGCGCGCATCGGAAACCGATACGCAGGATTGCCGCTGGCCAACAAAGACCCGCAGCCCGATATCGACACCCTCGGACCGTTCGGCCTGTTCAAGAACACCATCACGCACGTCGATGCCGATCGAGGTCCCGTTCACGGCGATCACATCGGCGCTGTCGGCCCCTGCGGATTTCGCGGCCTCAAGCGCCTTGTGCGCCAGATCGGAGAGAACATGAGCCATGATTTGTCCTACGTGATTGCGTTGCAGGTCAGGTAGGCTGTTGTCGCGCGATCGGCAAGGCACGCGGGCATCGCGCAGCACCCTGGCTCCAGACCCCGGATGCCCGTCAGGGCAGGTTGATCGTCTGCCCGTTTGCGATGATCCGGCCGCCTTCGGTGAATTCGACCTCCGAACTCAGCACGTCGTCGCCCGTCACGATCGTTCCCATGCTGATTGCGATACGCAGGGGCAGCGCCTCTTCATTTCGGATCAACCCCTGGTCGATCAACATGTCGATCAGGCCGTTGAGGCCGCGGATTTCCGCCCGCCCTTCGCCTTCGGGCCATGGCACACCCGGCGCGGGGGAATAGCCCTCGTAATCCAGCGCAAAGCTGCCGGAACTGTCGGCCGTCACGCCAAGGGCAGACAGGCCGAAAGCCTCGATCTCCACTTCGGTCACCTGTGCGGCGACCTCCTGCCGGCCGCCCAGTTCCGGCAGGGCAAGGAAATCGGGCAGGTCGGCATCGAGGATCATCTCGCCGGTCATTCGCAGTTCGGCCGAGCCCGGACCGCGCGGCAACGCCTTGTCCGGGTCGAACATCGCCCAGATCGTCGGGCCCAGACGCAGATCGTCCAGGCCGACCCCGAACCGGAAGGGCTGCGGCGCTGCCGAGCGCAGGATCGGCGCCGCGATGTCGAGGGTGGCGCCCTGCCAGTCGATACCGAAGGCGGGATACATGAAGGTCTCTGTTAGCATCTCGAACAGCCCCGGACCGACATCGACACCAAAGGCAAGCTGCGTCCTGTCGAGCACGAAGCTGGCCGAGACTTCTCCCACCTCGTAGAGGTCATGCTGCGTGACCTCCTCGCCGAAATAGGACAGCGTCTCGGAGGTCGAGCTTTCGGCATAGCTTTCGCCGCTGATATACATGCCGTCGCGCAGCGCGGCGGACATGTTCAGGATGTCGGCACCACCCGGGATCAGGCCCATGTTGATCGTGCTTGTCGACGGGGCGGATTCGGCGAATGTCGTCGTGACATATCCGAAGCCGTCATCGAATTCCGAGCGCGAGGTGGAACGGCCAAGCTCCGACCGGGAATAGATCACGAGAAGCGTATCCTCGATGATCCGCGTTTCGGTGACATAGCCAGCGATACCGACCTCGAGCGTCGCGGTCGCGAAGACTTCGCCCGGCAGATCGAGATCCGTCAGGATCAGCGACACGGGCCCCGTCTCGGTGAAATAGCTGATCGCGCCGGGATCACCGGTGGCGAAGGTGTCGATCGCGGTCCCGACCAACTGCATCGTCGCCGCCACATCCGACTCCCCCGTGATCGAGGCGGCCAGGGCGATCTCCATCCCGTCGGGGTAGGTGATGATCACCGTGCCATCGGCCTCCGTCATCTCGTAATCCGAAAGGACAAAGCTGATGCTTCCCGTCCCCATCGGCAGGTCGAACACGCCGGCATGGCCGCGCACCGTGATCCGGTCGCCGTCGCGAACAAGCTCCCCCTGCTGGCTGCCGCCCAGCGCCTCGAACAGGGCGGCGCTGTTGGCCCAGACATCGGTGGCGCTGATGTCGGCCAGGGCCGGGCTTGCCGGCAAAAGACCTGTCATTGCGGCAATCGTCACGCTGCGAACGGGAAACATGCTTGTCCTCCTCCCGGAAATGAAACGCCGCGCGGACCCTGGGGCCCGCGCGGCGTGATACGGGCCTCGTTGCCCAAGCCTACTGAAGACGCTGACCGTTGGCGAGGATCTGTCCTTCGCTGTTGATCACGATTTCGGTTTCCAGCATGTCCTCGCCCACGGGCCGGGTGAAGGCGCCCATCATCATCTGCGCACCCATGACCTGCTGCTCCGGCACCAGACCCATCTGGACAAGCGTGTCGATCAGGCCGTTCACGCCGTTGATGGCAAGGTTCAGCTGTCCTTCGGGACGCGGCGCACCCGGGATCGTCTGGAAATCGCTGAAATCGAAGGTAAAGGCGCCATCACCGAGGATCTCGGCGCCCGCCGCGCTGATTGTCAGGTTATCAAGAGACAGCGACTCCATCTCGCCCGGAAGTTCGGACCCGCTCGTGGCCTGCATGGCCTGGGCCGGGTCCATCATGTCGTAGAACAGCCGGCCCATGCCGGACAACTGGACCGCGACGGTCAGCGGGTCATGGGGCAATTGCCCGCCGGGATCGACCATGCCCCAGATCATCTCGCTCACGGCAAGATCGCGCAGGATGAACCGCGCCCCCAGCTCGGAGGCCGTGTCCTGGCTGCTCAGCGGCATGTCGATGCCCATGTCGTATTCCGCGATGGAGAATTCGACCGGCAGCGGCACTTCGGAGCCGGTGAAATTGACCGCCAGATCGGTGAAGCCGGTGGAATAGGTTATACCATCATAATCGACCGCAATTCCGAACGTGCCGTTCGCGGATGACAGGGTTCCGTTGGCCATGTCCGATCCGTCGACGAAATCGAGAAGATAGGCCGACTGCCCGAATTCATACGAGGTGTCGACGGCAAAGCCGTCGATGAACATGGACTCGGGCGCATCATAGTCCATGTCCGCCGGGATCGAGATATCGCCGCCAACGGCCAGGTCGGCGATCTGGCCCGACAAGTTGAGATAGCCCTCGCCCTCGGGGTCGGACACATCGACAAGCATGTCGATGCCGCCGGTGTTCAACGCAAAGACGACGGTATTGAGGTCACCATAGCTTGCCGTATAGGTGCCGGTCACGCCATTGAGCGACAGAAACGCTTCGGCAGGTATCGCCTCGCCGCCATCCATGACCTCGTCAAGAGAGACGGTCAGCTTGTCGGCGGAAATCTCATAGACCATCGCATCGGATGTACCCGAGACAAGAAGGTCCATTCCGGTCTGGGTGACCATGATCGTCGCCTCGTTGCCGGACATGTCCGGGTCGTCGTCGTCGACATCGGTGATCCGGATCGGATAGCTTTCCGACATCACGACGCTGACGGTCCCGTCACCGTTCTCGGTCAGCACGATCGAGGGGATCGTGGCGGTCACCTCCACCTCGTCGACTTCGGGGTCGGTCATCGTCATGGTCAGATCGGTGATCGTGAGGCTGGGGCCGACCATCTCTTCCGAGCCGATCGAGATCCCGTTGGGGCCATAGATCGACAACCCTTCCTGCCAGCGATCCCACACTTCCTGTGCGGTGACATCGGCCTGAGCGGCGCCGGCTGCAAAAAGTGCCGCCGCGCATGTCGCGGTAGCCTTGAGGTTGAATGCCATCGGTAGAATCCCTTCCCTGTTCAAATCCTTGGCTTCCAGCTTCCGTTTCCGTCGATTGCGGGTCAAGGTCTGGAAAACTTGACCACGAATCTACGTCTGCCCAACAGGCAATGAAAGCACGAAAGGAGGAGTCCCGATGAATTTGGCCGACAAGGTGGTGATGATCACCGGCGCCAGCCGTGGCATCGGCGAGGCCGCGGCCCGGCTGTTCGCGGAGAACGGCGCCAAGGTAGCACTTCTGGCCCGGACCGAGGACCGGATCGCCGAGATCGCCGGAGAGATCGGGCCTGCCGCGATCGCGATCCCCTGCGATGTGGCCCGCTACTGGGAGGTCGAGGCCGCGATCGACGCCACGATCAAGACGTTCGGCCGGCTTGACGTGCTGATCGGCAATGCCGGGATCATCGAACCCATCGCGCATATCGCCGAGATGGACCCCGACGCCTGGGGCAACGTGATCGACGTCAACCTCAAGGGCGTGTTCCACGGCATGCGGGCCGCCCTTCCTCACATGATCAACGCGGGCGGCGGGACGATCATCACGATTTCCTCCGGTGCCGCCACGTCACCTATCGAGGCCTGGTCGCATTATTGTGCGTCAAAGGCGGGCGCACGGATGCTGACCGGCTGCCTGCATACCGAATACGCGGCATCGGGGATTCGCGCGCTCGGCCTGTCGCCGGGGACGGTCGCCACCCAGATGCAGCGCGAGATCAAGGCAAGCGGGATCAACCGCGTCAGCCAGCTGGACTGGTCCGACCATATCCCGCCCGACTGGCCCGCCCGGGCGCTGTTGTGGATGTGCGGCGAGGCGGCCGACGACTGGCTGGGCCAGGACATCTCGCTGCGCGACGACGAGATCCGGCGCAAGGTGGGTCTGGTCTGAGATGCCGGCGCGTCCGTTCCGGATCACGGTCGTGGGCGGCGGGACGGCCGGCTGGCTCAGTGCGCTGATTCTGCGCGAGGGCGGCCGGAGGGCCGGGCTGCCGCTTGATCTGTCGGTCATCGAATCGAGCAAGGTGCCGACCATCGGCGTGGGCGAGGGCACGACGGCCGTCTTCCGCCAGATGCTGCGGGTCCTCGACCTCGACGAGACCGAATTCCTGAGGGCGACGGGTGCCACGATCAAGTTCGGGATCCGGCACAGGGACTGGCGGCGCAAGGGCCATCACTATGACGGCCCGATCGACGATCCGCAGCGGGTCGCGGGCGCGCCCGCGGGCAACTGGCTCGACCGCTATTGCATCGCCTCGGGCAAACCGGTGACGGAGCCGCATCTTTTCGCGCAACTGATGCGGCGCAACCGGGCGCCCTATGCCACCAAGGCCGATGGAACGCTGATCGCGGTGGGCCCGTTCCACCATGCCTTCCATTTCGACCAGGCGAAGGTCGGCCAGTGGCTCAGGGCGAAGGCGGAGGGCATTGCGCATGTGGACGCGCTTGTCGAGGATGCGGAACGCGACCCCGAGTCCGGGGCGATCACCGCGCTTGTCCTTGAGGACGGATCCCGGCACGAGGCCGATTTCCTGATTGATTGCACAGGGTTCCGGCGCGCCCTCATCGCCGGGCAGATGGGCGCGCGCTGGGTCGGCTATGGCGACAGGCTTCCGGTCAACCGGGCGATGCCGTTCTGGCTTGATCATGCCGATGGCGAGGACATCGCGCCCTATACGCTGGCCTGGGCACAGGATGCAGGCTGGATGTGGCAGATCCCCACCACCGAACGGATCGGTTGCGGCTATGTCTATTCCGATGCCTTCCTGACGCCCGATCAGGCTCGGGCCGAGATCGAGGCGCGGCTGGGCCGGCGGATCGAGCCGCGCAACGACATCCGCATCGATTCGGGCCGGCTGGACCGCGCCTGGATCGGCAATTGCGTGGCCGCCGGGCTGGCACAAAGCTTTTTCGAACCTCTCGAGGCCACGTCGATCCACGGAACGATCGTCCAGATGATGCTGTTCGCGCAACGTCACCTGCCCGATGTGGCGGCGGGCCGGATCGAACCCGGCACCTACAACGACGATGTGGCGCGTCAGGGCGACGATTTCTGCACCTTCATCAACATGCATTATGTCAGTGAACGCCGCGACACTCCGTTCTGGCGGCATGTGGCGGAAGACTGCATCTCGGACAAGGTCCGGGATCTGCTGCGCCTGTGGGGGGACAAGACACCGTCGCGCGCGGATTTCGAACCCTTTCCCGCGCATCTGCCCCATGTGGAGGAACAGCTTTACGTGCCCGTTCTCGACGGTCTGGGCCTGACAAGCCGAGATGCCGCCAAGCGGGAGATGTCGGCCGATCCGCGGCTGCGCGCCCATGCCCGCAAGGTCACCGAGAACCTGCGCGGCGAGTATCGGCGGGCCGCGGCGCAGGCCATGGGTCACAGGGCCTTTCTCGACGCACTTTAGCCCTTTAGCCAGCGCACCGCCTCTGGCGGAACGGGCCTGACCCGGACGGTCGCGGCCCCCTCGGACCAGAGCCGGGTCAGCCGGTGGATGCCGTCAAGGATCATCGGCTTGCCGTCGCGGTCGATCACCTCGATCGGATAGGCGGTATCGGCCTCCATGATGCGCCAGTGCTCTGCCTCATGGCGCACGGGATCGGCCATCACCTCGCGCGGGGTGACCCTGTAGGGGTTTCCTTCGGGATCGGGCCAGACCGGCACGTCCAGATGCCACAGAAGCGCCTCTGTCGGCATGCTCCGCACCGGCAGATCAAGCGCCCAGAGCGCCGCTACATCCCAGTCGATCGAATACCAGTAGCGCCGGATGACGGGCGGATAACCGGACAGGTCGGGCAAGTCTCAGAGGTCCCTTATCCGCGCAGGATCAAGCGGGCAGGACAGGTAGACCCCGAATTCCCGGCCGATATCGGCACTGACCCGTGCATGCACTGCGCCCTGCCGATCCAGAAAGCGGCCCGTATCGCCCACCGGGAAGATGCCCTCGTGCCAGATGCCCGCGCGGATATACAGGCCGCGGGTTCCGTCACACCAGAAGGCGATCACCTTGTCGGGCGTGAGATTGTCACCCGGAAGCGCAACCGGCACGATGAACGGCGCCCCGTCCAGCGGAAAGAACATCTGCCCCCCGTCGGGATGGTAGTTCATGTGCCACAGAAGAACCTGGTCCCTCGGGGCGGTCCGTTCCGTGGTGCTGGCGCGTTGCGGATCGGTGGACCAGCCCAGAACATAATGCCCGCCCACGGCCTCGTTCTCGCCAAAGAGGACATCGCCCTTCCACTCGCCCCGGAAGATGCCCTCGACATGGCCGGCCTCGTCCCCGGTGCCGTCGTCGATCGGGCGCCAGCCCTGTTGCGGCCAGCGGGTGATCTCGATCTCGAACCCGGCGGGATCGTCGACAAGACAGCCATAGCCTTGCACACTTTGTTCGGTTGCGCGGATCAGGGGGACGTCATGCCACGGCAGGGACGGCTTGGTCGCGGCATCAAAGAGATACTGGGGTGCGTTCATGGGGCAAGCTCCGCATCTTGGCGCGCGGCCAGAACCCACGCATGGACAGAGTGCAACACCGCGCGACGCGGCGCAAACGGGAGTTGCAACCGGTCATCTTCGGCCAGTTGCTGCATCCGCCTTGGTCAGAACGCCCCGCATCTGCCCGCGCGGAAGGCAGAACCGCGACGCAGGCTCGCCAGTCGCCACCCGGCGATCACTCGGGCCTTGGACGGGTGTGCGACCGCCGCGATAGTCCGGCACGCCAAGGCCGTGGCGTCATGCAGACACCCGGACGCGACCCTGCCCATTGACGGAGCCCGAAATGCCCGACGCCTTCTTCCAGCCTGTCTCCGGCTTCGACCTGCCGCGTTTCGCGGGTGTGCCGACCTTCATGCGGCTGCCGCATGTCGGCCTTGACGATCCGCGTCTTGCGGATGTGGAGATCGGCCTGATCGGCGCGCCCTGGGACGGCGGCACCACGAACCGCCCCGGCCCGCGCCACGGACCCCGGCAATTGCGCGACATGTCCACCATGATCCGGGCCGAGAACAGCGTGACCCGGATACGCCCCTTCGAGGCCGCCAATTGCGCCGATCTGGGCGATGTCGGGCCGAACCCGGCAGATGTGGCCGACAGCCTCGACCGGATGACGGCCTTCTATGCGCGGGTAAAGGCGGCGGGCATCCGGCCGCTCACGGCGGGGGGCGATCACCTGTGTTCGCTGCCGATCCTGCGGGCACTGGCGACGGACGCGCCCCTTGGCATGATCCATTTCGACAGCCACACGGACCTGTTTCACAGCTATTTCAATGGGACGCTCTTCACCCACGGAACCCCGTTCCGCCGCGCCGTGGAAGAGGGCCTGCTGGACCCGGCCCGCGTGATCCAGATCGGCATCCGTGGCACGGCCTATGATTTCGAGGATCGCGACTTTGCCGCCGCCAACGGAATACGGATCGTGCCCATCGAGGAGTTTCACGCCCGCGGCGTCGCCGACGTGATGGCCGAGGCGCGCGACGTGGTGGGCGATGCGCCGACCTACGTGTCCTATGACATCGACTTCGTCGACCCGGCCTTTGCCCCCGGCACCGGCACGCCCGAGGTCGGCGGGCCGAATTCGTTCCAGGCGATGCTGTGCGCGCGCGAACTGGCGGGCGTGAACATCGCCGGCGCCGATCTTGTCGAGGTCTCCCCGCCCTTCGACCCGTCGGGCGGAACCGCCTTTCTCGGCGTGTCGATCATGTTCGAGATGCTGTGCAACATGGTCGCCGGGGTCAGCAGCTAGGTCGGCCGGCGCGGTCCTTTCCGTTATGGGCGGCTCCAGTGACGACACAGGCCTTCGCGTTCCGCATCTTTCCACCGGAATGTCTGCCAGATTGCGCAGTCGACGCTCCGGCTGCGCGCAGATCGTCCGGGTGGCCTGCCGGAGGTGAAGGCCGCGATCAGGAGGCCGTATCACGGGGTTGCGCGGGCCGGGTCCGGCTCCAGGTGCCACATCTGGAGCAGCAGACGCCGCATCGGGCCCCGGTAGTTCAAACCGGCAGCCGGGAAGGTCGTGATCTCCCCCAGGAGCGGGCCGTCCGGCGTCAGGTAGAAATCGAATCTCAGAAGCCAGGGAAAAAGCCGAGACAGCCTCTCGGCTTCTTTCAGGACCGTCTCTAACCCTGCGGGCGCCGTTCTGTCGGTGGCTGCCGGCCAGTGGGGATTGGGATCGTCGAGCGGCCTTCCAGAACGGTCGAAAGTGATGCGTGAGCGTCTTCCCGATGGCGCGTTTCGATCGAACACGCGGATCGCGCCTGCGATGCCGCGCACCGCGAAAACCTTGAAATCCCTTGGTATGAAGAGGTCATTGTCCGGCCCTCGTCCGGCGATATCCTGCACCACCTCCTCGGCGATGACGCGGGAGGAGCCGACCTTGTCCTGTTGCCAACGGCGCGCAACATGATCGGCAAGTGAGCGCCCTATCACCTCTCCCGTCATCCGGTCGATCCCGTCGATGGCCACGACGACACCTGCGCGGGAGGCCGCGTTATCCGGCTTTATGACGACATTGGCAGGCAGGGACGACCAGTCGAGTCCGCGCGGATCATCGGCCTCGGCGATTTGGCGCGGGACGGCAAAACCGGACTTCGCAGCCCAGACCCGAAGCCGCCGTTTGTTGACCAGCTTGACCAACTCAGCCACGGGAACGGGGGGATCGCCCTTGTGCCAACTCTCGACGCGGGCGACCAGCCGATCGCGAAGGCTTGCTTCGCCGCGCGCCTCGAGTTCGGGGATAAGCCCCCATGGTCGATACAGAACGATCGGGTCCGCCGCGACCGCCGCACGAAACGCCTCACGCGAGGCGTCGTCGTCGCCCTTGCGAAACGCCGAACGCCCCCGCGACAGCAAGGCATCGGGATCAGACCCTGCTGCCCCGCGGGACATGTCAGGCGCGGACGCGCTTTTCGTAGCTTTCGGCCATGTCGCGGGTCAGCGCGCCAACCTCGAAATTGTAGTCGGCGATCTGGCCGACGGGGGTCACTTCGGCGGCGGTGCCGGTAAGCCAGCATTGCTGGAAGCCCTCGAGTTCCTCGGGCATGATGACCCGTTCATGGACCGGGATCTGGCGATCCTTGAGCATGCCGATGACGGTCTGGCGTGTCAGGCCATTGAGGAAGACATCTGCCTTGGGCGTGTGGACCTCGCCGTCCTTGACGAAGAAGATGTTGGCACCGGTGCATTCGGCCACGTAGCCGCGATAATCCATGAACAGCGCGTCGGAACAGCCCTTGGCCTCGGCCGCATGTTTCGAGGTGGTGCAGATCATGTAAAGACCGGCGGCCTTGGCATGAACGGGGATCGTTTCGGGGCTGGGGCGTTTCCACTTGGCGATGTCGATCCTTGCGCCCTTGAACTTGGCGTCACCGTAATAGCTGCCCCATTCCCATGCGGCGATCGCAAGGCTGACGGGGTTGCGGCGGGACGACACGCCCATGTCTTCGCCCGCGCCGCGCCAGGCGATGGCGCGCACATAGGCGTCGGTCAGGCCGTTGACGGAGAGGACCTGCTCTTTCGCGGCCTCGATCTCGTCCACCGTGTAGGGGATCTGGAAATCCAGCTCTCCGGCCGAGAAATGCAACCGTTCGGAATGCGCCCGGCTGAGGAAGATCTTGCCGTTATAGGCCCTCTCCCCCTCGAAGACGGAGGAGGCGTAGTGCATTGCATGGGTCAGGATATGCACGTTCGCGTCGCGCCATTCGACCATCTGACCGTTGAACCAAATCTTGCCGTCCCGATCTGCGTAGCTGCCAGCCATGCGCTCCTCCTTTGCGATTATTTCGCTCATAGGTCCGGAGTGGACATAATGTTGCGCGAAATCCCGGATTCGCTACCAGTTGATCCTTGGAATGTCAACAAGACTGACGTATATTCCAACCAAGGAGGAGTCTCTCATGGAACAGACGCTTTCGCCGACCGGTGGGCAATCTCTCCTGTTTCTGACGGACGAGCAGTTGCGCAAGGGCATCGAGGCGATGTTCTTTGCCTATCAGGGCTTTACGGCGGACCCGGACAGGATCCTCGCCGAAAAGGGTTACGGGCGGGCCCATCACCGGGCGGTCCATTTCATCAACCGAAGCCCCGGGACGACGGTCAACAACCTGTTGTCCATCCTCGGGGTCACGAAGCAATCCCTCAATCGTGTGTTGCGCAGCCTGATCGAAGACGGTTTGGTCTCGAGCGAGGTCGGCAAGACCGACAAGAGGGAGCGTCACCTCTTCCTGACCGAGGATGGCAAGGCCCTCGAGAAGGAATTGTCCGACGCCCAGCGCGACCGGATGCGGGCCGCCTATCGCGTGGCGGGGCCGGATGCGGTGGCGGGGTTTCGGCAGGTGCTCGAGGCCATGATGGATCCGGAGATGCGCCGGCGATATGACGCATTGAGCGAGCGGACCCGCGACTGAAAGGCCGGACGACATGGACGATGCACATCTGCTGATCGTGGACGACGATGAACGCATTCGCGTCCTGTTGCAGAAGTTTCTGATCCGGAGCGGGTTTCTCGTCAGCGCGGCGCGGGACGCGGCCCATGCGCGGCGCATTCTGACGGGCCTCGAATTCGACCTGATCGTGCTGGACGTGATGATGCCCGGCGAGGATGGCATCTCGCTGTGCCGCGATCTGCGCAAGACGACATCGACGCCGATCCTTCTTCTGACTGCGAAGGCCGAGACGGGCGACCGGATTTCCGGGCTTGAGGCGGGGGCGGACGATTACCTCGCCAAGCCGTTCGAGCCGAAGGAACTGCTGCTCAGGATCAACGCGATCCTGCGGCGGGTGCCCACGGCGGAAACGTCGCCCCTGGCCCCCAAGGTCCTGAACCTCGGGGCGTTCCACTATGACATCGAACGCGGCGAAATGTGGAGCGGGGACGCGCCCGTCCGTCTGACCGCGACCGAAAGCCAGCTGATGCGCATCTTTTCCACCTGCCCCGGCGAACCGATCTCGCGGTCGCAGCTTGTCGAGCAGCTGGGCCGGGGGGATGGCCGCGCGCAGGAACGCGCCGTGGATGTCCAGATCACCCGGCTCAGGCGCAAGATCGAGGAAGACCCGAAACAGCCGCGCTACATCCAGACGGTGCGCGGCGAAGGATATCTTCTGGCTCCGGACTGATCGCGGCACGATTTTGCCCCCTCGCGGGCTTGCGGGCGGGCACGTTTCGGGGTTTCGTCCCGGTCATGAAAACCGCTCTGATCTCACACCCCGATTGCCACGGCCATGTCACGCCGCCCGGCCACCCCGAACAGGTTGCGCGGATGGATGCCGTTCTGGGCGCGTTGCAAGACCTTGACCTGATGCGGGTCACGGCCCCGATGGCGGCCGAGGATGACCTGCTTCGCGCGCATCCGAAATCCCATGTGCAGGCACTTCACGAGGCGGCACCCGATGCGGGGTTCCGCGCGCTCGATGCCGATACGCACCTGTCGGTGGGCAGCCTCGCTGCGGGCTACCGCGCCGCGGGCGCCGCGGTCCGGGCGGTGGACATGGTCCTTGGTGGCGAGGCCGGCAACGCCTTCTGCGCGACACGGCCGCCCGGTCATCACGCCGAGCGCGAAACGCCCATGGGGTTCTGCCTGTTCGGGAATGTGGCGATCGCGGCGAAACATGCGCTGGATCATCACGGGCTGAAACGGGTCGCGATCCTCGATTTCGACGTGCATCACGGCAACGGCACGCAGGATCTGGTGGAGGACGATGCCCGCATCCTGTTCTGCTCCTCGCACCAGATGCCGCTTTATCCGGGCACCGGTTACCCGTCCGAGACGGGACCATATGACACGATCGTCAATGTGGCCCTGCCCGACGGAGCCGGATCACAGGCGTTCCGACAGGCCTGGGAGGGCACGATCCTGCCCCGCGTCACCGCGTTCGAGCCCGAACTGATCATCATATCCGCCGGGTTCGATGCCCACAGGGACGACCCGCTGGCCGGGCTGCAACTGGATGTGGCCGATTTCAGCTGGATCACCGGCCGGATCTGCGATCTGGCCGACACCCTGTGCAAGGGGCGCGTGGTGTCCTGCCTTGAAGGGGGCTATGATCTTGCCGCACTGGGAGAGAGCGCCCTGGCGCATGTGAAAGTCCTGAAGGAGCGAAGTGATGGCTGACGAGGCACGCGATGTGAACGAGATGAGTTTCGAGGATGCGATCCGCGAACTGGAGGCCGTCGTCGGCAAGCTGGAACGCGGGGATGTCGCGCTCGAGGATTCGATCGCGCTTTATGAACGCGGGGCCCTGCTGCGCAAGCGCTGCGAAGCCAAGTTGAAGGATGCCGAGGAAAAGGTGGCCAGGATTACCCTTGGCCCCGACGGGCAGCCCGAAGGGACGACGCCTCTTGATGAGTAACGCGTTTCAGGCCGCGCTTGACCGGGCGGCGGCCGATACACGGACGGCGCTGACGCAGGCGATGGCGGGGCTGGCGGATGTGCCGGTCGTTCACGCGATGCGGTATGCCCTGACCGGCGGCAAGGGGTTGCGCGGGTTCCTTGTCCTGGAAAGCGCGGCCCTGCATGGCCTTGCGCGTAACGCCGCCATATGGCCGGCCGCCGCGATCGAGGCGGTCCATGCCTATTCGCTTGTCCATGACGATCTGCCCTGCATGGATGACGACGACCTGCGCCGTGGCCAACCGACCGTGCATCGCAAATGGGACGAGGCGACCGCCGTTCTGGCGGGTGACGCGCTTCAGACCCTGGCATTCGGGATGTGCGCGCGCGACGAGGTGGGTGCGGCCGACATCCGCATCGACCTGATCCAGTCGCTGGCCCGCGCCTCGGGTGCTGAAGGCATGGTTCTGGGGCAGGCCCTTGATATCGCGGCCGAAACCTCGCAAGCGCCATTGACGCTTGAGCAGATCACGCAGCTTCAGGCGGGCAAGACCGGCGCCCTGATCGGCTGGGCCGCCGAGGCCGGCGCGCGCCTTGCCCGCGCCGATTTCGCGCCGTTGCGGCACTATGCCTCTGCCCTTGGACTGGCTTTCCAGATCGCCGACGACATCCTTGACGTCGAGGGTGAAGAGGCGCAGGTGGGCAAGGCCTTGCGCAAGGACGCGACCGCCGGCAAGGCGACCTTCGTTTCCCTGATGGGGCTGGAGGCGGCACGATCGCGCGCCCAAAGCCTCGTTGAGGAGGCCTGCGACGCGCTGGAACCTTACGGCGCACGCGCAGGCAACTTGCGGGATGCGGCGCGCTTTGTTATCGCCCGGCGGAATTGAGAAAGGCTTCGCAGCTATGTCTGATCGCCCAAGAACGCCCATTCTGGACCGGGTCCGCATTCCATCGGACATGAAGGGGCTGACCGATGCGGAGCTTCGCCAGCTTGCCGACGAGCTGCGATCCGAAACGATCTCCGCCGTTTCCGAAACCGGGGGGCATCTCGGCGCGGGGCTCGGCGTCGTCGAGTTGACCGTCGCGCTGCACGCCGTGTTCGACGCGCCCAAGGACAAGATCATCTGGGACGTGAGTCACCAGAGCTACCCGCACAAGATCCTGACCGGGCGGCGGGACCGGATCCGCACCCTGCGCCAGAGGGATGGGTTGTCGGGATTCACCAAACGATCCGAAAGCCCCTATGACCCGTTCGGCGCGGCCCACAGCTCGACCTCGATCTCGGCGGCACTGGGTTTCACCATGGCACGCGAGATGGGCGGCAGCACCGAACAGGGGCTGGGCGACGCGGTGGCCATCATCGGGGACGGCGCGCTGTCGGCCGGCATGGCCTACGAGGCGATGAACAATGCCGGTCACGAGGGCAAGCGGCTGTTCGTGATCCTGAACGACAACGAGATGTCGATTGCGCCGCCCGTGGGGGCGATGTCCTCCTACCTGTCGCGGCTCTACGCGGGCGCACCGATGCAGGAGCTCAAGGCTGCCGCGAAATCCGCTGTTTCGTTCCTGCCGCACCCGTTCCAGGAAGGCGCGCGGCGGGCAAAGGACCTTCTCAAGCATGTGACGGTCGGCGGGACGCTGTTCGAGGAGCTGGGATTTTCCTATATCGGCCCGATCGACGGGCACGACATGGACCAGCTCCTGTCCGTCCTGCGCACCGTTCATGCCCGCGCGGACGAGCCGATTCTGCTGCATGTGATCACCAAGAAGGGCAAGGGCTACCACCCCGCCGAGAACGCCGCCGACAAGGGGCACGCCACTGCGAAATTCGACGTGATCACCGGCAAGCAATCCAAGGCCAAATCCAACGCGCCCAGCTACACCAACGTCTTCGCCGAAAGCCTGATCCGGCAGGCCGAGAAGGACAGCCGGATCTGCGCAATCACTGCAGCCATGCCCGACGGCACCGGCCTGTCCAAATTCATGGAGCGTTTTGCCTCGCGCTGTTTCGACGTGGGCATCGCCGAACAGCATGCGGTGACGTTTTCCGCAGCCCTTGCCGCAGGGGGCATGCGCCCGTTTTGCGCATTGTATTCGACATTCCTTCAACGCGGCTATGACCAGATCGTCCATGACGTGGCGATCCAGCGACTGCCTGTCCGTTTCGCGATTGACCGCGCGGGCCTTGTCGGGGCGGATGGCGCGACCCATGCGGGCAGCTATGACATCGCCTATCTTTCCAACTTGCCCGGTTTCGTGGTGATGGCCGCCGCCGACGAGGCCGAGCTGGTGCGCATGGTCGCCACCGCCGCCGCACATGACGAGGGGCCGATCGCGTTTCGCTTTCCCCGCGGCGAAGGTGTCGGGGTCGAGATGCCGCAGGATCCGCAACCGCTGGAAATCGGCAAGGGGCGGATGATCCAGAAGGGCAAGGGCGTGGCCATCCTGTCCTTCGGCACCCGCCTGCAGGAGGTCATGGCCGCCGCCGAGGCGCTGTCCGCGCGCGGCATCACGCCCACCGTGGCCGATGCCCGCTTTGCCAAGCCGCTGGACCGGGACATGATCCTGAAACTCGCCGCCGATCATGACGCGCTGATCACCGTTGAAGAAGGCGCCGTCGGCGGGTTCGGCAGCCATGTGGCGCAGCTTCTGTCCGATGAAGGCGTCTTCGATGTGGGGCTGAAATTCCGCTCGATGGTCCTGCCCGACATCTTCATCGATCAGGCCAGCCCCGCACAGATGTATGATGTCGCGGGGCTGAACGCCGAACATATCGAGGCCAAGGTCCTCGAGGCGATGGGCGTGGCCGCCCTCAGCGCGCGGGCCTGACCCGCCCGAGGTGACGCAAAAGCCACGAGGCAGGCCGACCGGCCTGCACGTCATCCTGTGCCAGATTGCCAGATTTCGGACCCGTTGATAGCCTGTCGCCATCGAGGCAGTCCAAAAACTGGAAAACAAAAATGTCAGGCAGTACCAAGTTCATCCGTGCGATGGGCATTCCGCGCGTGGGCAACCATGCGGTCATCAAGATGATCTGCGAGAATGCCGGCCCGAGGGGCTATATCCATTTCAACCTGTGTCCGCCGCTCAAGGACCCGCTGCAATGCCACAGCGTGGAGACGCGCGATGGGCTGTTGCGGCCGTCGAACCCCGAGCACCTGGAAAAGATCCGGGGCGAGCACGACCTGGACAGTTACGACCTTGTCGTCTTTTCCTATGAGGACCTGTTTCTTGACGCGCATCACGCGCTGGAACACCGCATCTCGGAACCCTACGAGGACCGGATCAGCCACAACCTGTTCATCACCCGCAGCCTGCCCAACTGGATGGCGTCATGGTTGCAGCAGCGGCTGAAGAAGGCGAAGAACAACCCCGATCACGCGTTCAACTATGAGACCAACCCGTTTTTCGTGACCGAAAAGGCGCTGCGGGTCTTTCGCAACTGGCTGGCCCATATGCGCGAGGTCGACACCGCGATCGCGCAGGGCGGCACGGGCATGACGGGTCAGGCCCGCAATGTGGGCGCGGTCTATGACAGTTTCTACACCGATCCCGGACATCGCCGCCAGATCGTCGAGCAACTGGGGCTGGACCCCGTGAACCTTGATCTGCCGGAATTCAGCACCCATGGCGGGGGATCGTCCTTTTCCGGCGTCAAGGTGACGGACCCGGCACAGCTGGACGTGGCGGACCGCTGGTCGCATTTCCGCGACAATCCCTATTTCGTGCACCTGATGGCGATCCTGTGGACCAATGACGAGGTTCGGGAGCTGTGCTTCCGCCACTTCCCCGAGTCGAGCCAGATCCTCGACAGCTTTCTCAAGACGGGCGAAACCGGCGCGCTGCGCGAAGCGGTCTGATCCCGGTCACATGACAGGCGACGCCCCCAAACGCAGGGGGCGTCGTCTCTATTTGCGTGACGCGTCCTGCCGGGCAATCGCCTCTTCGATCGCCTTGAGCCTGTCCATCACCTCTTCGCGGTAGATATCGGTGGCGGCATTGGCCTCGACGTCATGGGCCTCTTGCATCGAATTCACGATCAGACCCACCAGAAGGTTCACCACCGCGAATGTCGTCACCATGATGAAGGGCACGAAGAAGACCCAGGCATAGGGATAAGTCTCCATCACCGGGCGGACGATCCCCATCGACCAGCTTTCCAGCGTCATGATCTGGAACAGCGAATAGGCCGACAGGCCCAGCGTGCCGAACCATTCGGGAAACGACGCGCCGAAGAGTTTGGTCGCCATGACCGAGCCGATGTAGAAGATGATCCCCATCAGGAGGAACACCGACCCCATGCCCGGAAGCGCGGTCACGAATCCTTCGACCACACGGCGCAGCCGGGGCGCGGCAGAAATTACGCGCAGGACCCGCAGGATCCGCAGCGCCCGCAGCACCGAAAAGGTCTGGGCCGCCGGCACGAGCGAGATGCCCACGATCACGAAATCGAAAATGTTCCAGCCGCTGCGCCAGAACCTGCCGCGATGGGCAAAGAGCTTGGCCGCGAGCTCGATCACGAAGATCGACAGGCACAGCTTGTCGAGACCGATCACCAATGGCCCCGCCGCCGCCATCACATCGGGCGAGGTCTCGAGCCCAAGGATCACCGCGTTGAAGAGGATCACACCGATGATCCCGCTCTTGACGATGTCTCTTTCAAGATACGCCGCGACGCGTTCGCGAAGGGTCATGCATGGCACTCCGTGTTTGGATCGGGATATGGTCTGCCGGCGGGTCCACCGCAAGGCGGAAACACAAGATCGCGCCGGGCTCCGACGCCCGTGCGCAACGGCGACGAGGCGCGAAAAAGGGATGCACAAATGTCGGGCAGGATCGTGTTTCGCTGGGTCGTCTTCCTGCTGGCTGCGAGCTATTGCGTGCGACAGGCGCTTTATGGCGGAAACGACGAATTTGGCGGGGCTTTCCGGTTTCTGACCAACTGGGCGCTGTTCTGTTCGTTCTTTGCCGCAAGCCGGATGATCGCCTTCGAGGAGGGCCGCACAGAACGCCGCTGGGATGGCTTTGTCGGCATGACGGCAGTTCTGAACTTCATGGTCGTCTTTCTTTATTGGCGGCTCTACTTCGGCGACCCTGCCTCCGTCACGCGGGATGGCGAATTGGCCGAATGGTGGCTCGAGATCTATCTGCATGCGCTGGGTCCCGCGCTGCAATGGATCGACGCCCTCTTTATCCATCGCAGTTTTCGTCGGCCCCTGGCTTCGGCGGGCTGGCTGATCGGGCTGGTGGTCACCTATTTCGCCTGGATCGAACTGGCGGTCGCCCCCCGTAACGACACGCCTGCGGGCGCCGTGACAAGCGGCCTGCCCTACCGGTTTCTCAACGATCTGGATCTTGGGGCGCGGGCGGAATTCTACGCGACCAATGTGGTCGTCGCGCTGCTGACCCTGGCCCTGTTCACGGGCACGGCCTGGATCATTCGCCGCGTTCTTCCTCGGCAAGAAGCGCGCGAAGCCCCGCCCGGTAATCCGGATATCTGAGCGTCACGCCCAGCTCGGACTTGATGAGGTCGTTCCTGACCTTCTTGCTTTCGGAATAGAAGCTGCGCGCCATCGGGGTCATCTCGGCGGTCTCGAAATCCTCGGCCTGCGGCACGGGCAGGCCCAGAAGGCGGGCCGCTTCTTCGATGACGTCCTCGGGCGGGGCAGGGTCGTCATCGCAGACATTGTAGACCCCGCCCGGGCGGGGTCTGTCGATCGAGGCCAGAAGGACTTGCGCGATGTCGTCTACATGGGTCCGGCTGAAGACCTGCCCCGGCTTGATGATCCTGCGCGCCGTGCCGTCGCGCACCTTGGCAAAGGGCCCCCGGCCGGGGCCATAGATGCCCGCCAGTCGAAAGATGTGCAGCGGCAGGCCAGGAATGGCCGACCAGGCCGCCTCTGCCGCGACCCGCGCCTGTCCGCGCGCGGTGGCGGGGTTGAGTGGCGTCGCCTCGTCGACCCAGTCGCCGTCATGATCGCCATAGACGCCGGTGGTCGAAAGATAGCCCACCCAGTCGAATTGCCCGGCCCGGGCCGCAATCTCGCCCCGCAGGGTGCCCAGAACCGGGTCGCCCTCCGCCCCCGGCGCGGCAGAGACAAGGACATGCGTCGCAGCATCGAGCGCCGGGCCCATGTCGGCGCCCGGCCAGATGCGCGACTCCACCCCTTCGGACAGAAGGCGGCTGGCCTTCTCTTCCGACCGGGTCGTGCCAATGACCCGCCAGCCGCGTGGCAGGAGCAAGCGCGCCAAGGCGCGCGCCGAAAATCCATGACCGAATGACAGCAGCGTCTTTTCCATGGATCCCTCGTGGCGCAAGGCGGCGCCGATCGCAAGGGGGCTGGCCCGGGGTCAGCTGCCCCGCCAGACCGGGTCGCGCTTTTCGGCAAAGGCGCGGGCGCCCTCCTTCTGGTCGTCGGACCGATAGAGCGCCTCGACGGTGGCGAACGGGCTCTTGGTGATACGGTTGAGCGCGTCCTGAAATTTCATGTCCTCGGCCTCGCGCACGATCTCCTTGATGGCGGCATAGACCATCGGTGGGCCCGAGGCGAGGTGATCGGCCGACAAGCGCGCCTCTTCCAGCAGGCGGGTCGCGGGAACGATGCGGTTCACGAGGCCCCAGCGATGCGCCTCCTCGGCGTCGAACCAGCGCCCGGTCAGCAACAGCTCCATCGCGATGTGATAGGGGATGCGCTTGGGCAGCCGGATCGAGGCCGCGTCCGCCACCGTGCCCGAGCGGATTTCGGGCAGGGCAAAGGTCGCATGATCGGCAGCGATGATCATGTCGGCCGACAGCGCGATTTCCAGCCCGCCACCGCAGGCGATCCCGTTCACGGCCGCGATGATCGGCTTGTTCAGGCCCCGAAGTTCCTGCATGCCGCCAAAGCCGCCGATACCGTAATCGCCATCGACGGCGTCGCCGTCGGCGGCGGCCTTCAGATCCCAGCCGGCCGAGAAGAATTTCTCACCGGCCCCGGTGATGATGGCAACGCGCAGATCGCAATCGTCGCGGAATTCACGGAAGACCTCGCCCATGAGGCGACTGGTGGCGAGGTCGATGGCGTTGGCCTTGGGCCTGTCCATCGTGACTTCGAGGACGGGGCCCCGGCGCTCTGTCCGGACGGGTTGGTCGGTCATGGCGTTTCTCCCTGGCTATCGCGCAATTGTATCACGGCATCGGCGGCAACGGCGTCTCCATTCGCGGTCAGGATCAGGGGATTGATTTCCGCGGTCTCGAGCCTCGGCGCGAGGCTGACGGCAAGAGCGGCGAAATCCGTTGCAGCACGGCGCAACGCGGCATGAGCGGGCAGCCCCAGGCCCGCCAGCGCGCGATCCAGCGCCACATCTTCCAGCGGCAGGAGAAGGGTGTGGACCCTGCCCCCCGACCTCTCGACCCCCGCGCCTCCGTCGCCGATGATCATGACGAGGCCCATCGCGCAGTCGCGCCGCGCTCCGAGGATGAACTCGCGCTGTGGATGGGGGATCATTTCCTCGATCAGGATGCGGGTCAGGTCGTGGCCATGGCCTGCCAGCACGGACCGGATGCAGTGCACGGCCGCGCCGACGTCGCCCGGCCCGACCGACAGGGCGACACCCCCCATAGCGGCCTTGTGCAGGATCGCGGTGGACAGCGCCTTGACCGCAAGCGGAGCGGCCAGAGTCTGTGCTGCGACCGGCGCGTCCTCCGGGGTCGCCGCGACATGGCGCGGCACCGCGAGGCCCGCGGCGGCGAAAACCGCCTTCGCGGCCATTTCATCGAGGGTCCGCAGGGGGCCGTCCGGGCATGGGCCCAGCAGGTCGGGGCTTGCCCCGACCCGGCGGTCGGATCGCGCAAAGGCCGCGGCATGGCCCATCGCTTCGATCGCCTCGGCAAAGCCGCCAAGCGGCACAAGCCCATCGGCAAGGATCCGTTCGCGCAGGGCGGGTTCCAGTCCTTCGGGCAGGATACCGGCCACGATGGCGGGCACACCCAGCCTGTCGCGCACCCTGACCATGGCACGGATCGCAGGCAACCATGGCGCGTCAAGCCGGTCCGGCCCCGAGGGCGGCACATCGAGGATGAAGGCCACCTGATCAGCCACGCCCTCTGCCAGATCGGTGATGATATCGGCGATCGCCTCCTCATCCTCGAGAGAGGCACCGGTATTCGAGGTATAGGGCAGGTTCAGATCCAGAGGGTTCGACACGGTGATCGTATCGGGCAGGCGCGCACCCAGCGCTTCGGCACGGTCCGGGCGCGGCGGCGGCAGATCGATCCCCCAGTGCCCGGCGGCGCGGGCGACCTGCCCGTTCAGCCCGCCGGAAAACGACAGGATGCTGGCCGCCGGCCCCCGCGGCACACCGCCCACCGACAAGAGTTTGAGCGTTTCGACAAGTGCCTTCAGGGACGTGACCTCGCGGATGCCGAACCGCGTGGCGAAGGCCTCCCAGATCGCACGATCGACGACAAGCGCGGCGGTATGGCTTTGGGCCACCTCTGCACCCAGCGCCCCGTCACCGCCCTTGAGAGCGACGACAGGCACCCCTGCCGTGGCCGCCCGCCAGCAGGCCCGGCCCAGGGCCACGCCATCATCAATCCCTTCGAGATAAAGACCGATTGCCCTGACGCGCGGGTCTTCCAGCAGGGCCTCGATACAATCGGCATGGCTGATCCGCGCCTGGTTCCCGACCGAGATGGCATAGCCCAGTGGAAAGGCCCTCTCGACACAGGCAATCCCGATCATGAAGGCACCCGATTGCGAGACGATGGCGGCGCCCGGCCCCTCGATCCGCCGGGCCAGGACGTCGTCACCGAAAACGGCGGCCCCATCGAACTGGTTGATCACGCCAAGGCAATTCGGCCCGATCAGGGCCATCTGGCCCGCGGCCTCTGACAGGCGCGACTCGAGCGCGGCTCCACGCGTGCCGGTTTCCCGAAACCCGGAGGAGATCACGACCGCGCCGCCGACCCCAAGGGCCGCAAGCTCGGCCACCGCCCCGATGCTGCGTTCGGGAGACAGCGCCACAAGCGCCGCATCGGGGACAAAGGGCAGATCCGCGATGGACCGGATACAGGGGATGCCGCCCACTTCGTCACGGGTCGGATTGACAACGGCGATCAGGCCATCGAACCCTGCCCGCCGCGCGGTGCGGAGCGAGGCCGCGACGTGGCGCCCCCCGACAAGAACGAGGCTTCGGGGCCGCAGCAGCCTGTCCAGCGGGCGCCGCGCCATGTCAGGCGCCCAGCGCGCGCAGCAGGTCGCGGCTGATGATGTGGCGCTGAATCTCGGACGTGCCGTCCCAGATGCTTTCGACGCGGGCATCGCGCCAGAACCGTTCCAGCGGAAGATCCTCCATCAGGCCCATGCCCCCGTGGATCTGGATCGCGGCATCGGTGACCCGCGCCAGCATCTCGGAGGCATAGAGTTTCGCGCTTGCGATCTCGCGATTGGCGGGAAGGCCCAGATCCAGCCTGTCGGCGGCGGCCAGTGTCAGCAGATCGGCTGCGTCGATCTCGGTGACCATGTCGGCCAGTTGAAAGCTGACGCCCTGAAACCTGCCGATCTTCTGGCCGAACTGTTCGCGTTCGGCCGCATGGCGCAGCGCATAGTCAAAAGCCCGCCGCGCACGCCCGACGCTCATCGTGGCGACGGTGATCCGCGTCGCGTAAAGCCAGCTGTTCATGACCTCGAACCCGGCATCGACCTCGCCCAGGACCTGCCCCGCGGGCAGGCGGCATTCATCGAAATCGAGGATCATGTTGCGGTATCCCCGGTGACTGACCGACGCATATCCGTCGCGAATGGTGAAGCCGGGATGACCACGATCCACGAGGAAACAGGTGATCCGTTTCTTGGGGCCCTTCGGTGTCTGATCCTCGCCCGTCGCGACGAAGACGATGACGAAATCGGCATGATCGGCGCCCGAGATGAAATGCTTGGTCCCGTTGACGACCCAGTCGGTGCCATCGCGGCGCGCCGCGCATGTCATGCTGCGGATGTCGGACCCCGCGCCGGGTTCGGTCATGGCGAGTGCATCCATGCGGTCGCCCCGGATCGCGGGCATGAGATAGCGGTCGACCTGTTCACCCTCGCAGGCCAACAGGATGTTCTGCGGCCGACCGAAAAAGTGGGTCAGGGCCATCGACCCGCGGCCAAGTTCCCTTTCGACGAGGGCGAATTCCAGATGGTTCAGGCCCGCACAGCCCACCGTTTCGGGAAAGTTGCAGGCATAAAAGCCCAGATCCAGTGTCTTGCGCCGGATCTCCTGCGCGATTTCTGCGGGCACGACGCCCGTCCGCTCAACAAGGTCTTCGTGCGGATAGATCTCCTTTTCCACGAAGCTCCGGACGGTCGCGGCGATCATCTCCTGTTCGTCCGAAAGGCCAAATTGCATCGGGTCTCTCCGCGCCTGTGTTGCCGGAACAGATTGACCCGTGGCCCCGCTCGCGAATGCCCCGATGCGACATCACCGTGACGCGAAAAGACCGCACCGCCCTGTCAGCTCGCGTAGTCGGACCCTTCGGCATCCAGCAAGGCGCGCAATTCGGACAGATGCCGTTCATCCTGTTCGGGATACGCCTCCAACTCGCGGGCCGTCTTTTCGGCGATGTCGTCGGGCAGGACGCGCAGGGGCTGGCCGGTCTGAAGCGCGCGGATATAGGTCTCGGCCGCGCGTTCGAAGTAGTAGAGACGATTGAACGTCTCGGCCACGGTCTGGCCGATGACCAGAACCCCGTGATTGCCCATGATCATGACCTTCTTCGACGGGTCGTCGAACAGCGCGGCACAGCGTGCCCCCTCCTCCTCGAAGGCCAGCCCGCCATAGCCATCGTCGATCACGACCCGGTTGAAGAAGGTCGCGCAGTTCTGGTCGATCGGCGGCAGGCGCGAATCCTCGAGACTGGCGAGAACCGTGGCAAAGATCGAATGGCAATGCATGGCGCACCTGGCATGCGGCACATGCGCGTGGATCCCGCCATGCAGACCATAGGCCGTGAGATCGGGGGCGTCCGGCCCCTCCATCGCATCGGGGTCGTCAAGATCGACGACGATCAGGTCCGAGGCCCGGATCCGGGCAAAGTGCTTCTGGTTCGGATTCATCAGGAACTTGCGGCCATCGTCGGAAATGACGAGCGAGAAATGGTTCGCCACCGCTTCGTGCATGTTCAGCCGGGCGGTCCAGCGGAATGCGGCCGCCAGATCGCAGCGTTCTGTCCAGTGGTCGATATTGGCGCCGTGACTGGCCATCGTCTTGATCCTTTCCTGTTGCATGGCCAGACTATGCCCGTTGCCGGCCGGTGCAAGGGGCCGTGATCCACGGGACGAGCGGCTTGCCAAGGAACCGCGTTCATGGTGATTGATTGAAATGGACAGATCTGAACAAGACATTCTCACCCCCGCCGCGCCCCCACCCGAAGCGTTCACGGATCCGGACGAAGCTGTGGCACGCCTTCAGGAGCTTTATCTGCTGTCGGTCAACTTCCTGTCGGAGCGGTTTTCGAACGCGATGGAGAATGGCCGGCCCGCCGCGCGGGTCCGTGCCTATTATCCCGAAATCCGGCTCACGACATCGACATTCGAGCTGACGGACAGCCGGCTCAGCTTTGGGCACGTGGCTCAGCCGGGGGTCTATTCGGCCACCATCACGCGGCCGGACCTGTTTGCCAATTACCTCAAGCAGCAGATCAGGCTTCTGGTCCAGAACCACGACCAGCCCGTCGTGATCGACATGTCGCAGACACCGATGCCCGTGCATTTCGCCGTGGCCGAAGACCCGAAAGTATCGGTCCCGCAGGAAGGCGCGATCGGGTTTTCGTTGCGCGACGTGTTCGACGTTCCGGATCTGGCCACCACCAATGACGACATCGTCAATGGCGACGGTTATCTCTATCCCGACGGATCGACGCCGCTGGCCCCGTTCACGGCGCAGCGGGTGGATTACTCGCTGGCCCGGCTGGCGCATTACACCGCGACCTCGGCCGAGCATTTCCAGAACTTTGTCCTGTTCACCAACTACCAGTTCTATGTCGAGGAATTCGAGGCCTATGCCCGAAAGGTGCTGGCCGATCCCGACAGCGGATATACCGCCTTCGTGGCGACCGGAAACCAGATCATCCACGGCCCGGACGATGTGCTCGCGCCACCGCCCAAGATGCCGCAAATGCCGACCTATCATCTGAAAAGGGCCGATGGATCGGGGATCACGCTGGTCAATATCGGTGTCGGGCCATCCAATGCGAAGACGGCGACGGATCATATCGCGGTGCTGCGCCCCCATGCCTGGCTGATGGTCGGCCATTGCGCGGGGCTGCGCAATTCGCAGCGGCTGGGCGATTTCGTTCTGGCCCATGCCTATCTGCGCGAAGACAAGGTGCTGGACGACGACCTGCCCATCTGGGTGCCGATCCCGCCCCTTGCCGAAATGCAGGTGGCGCTGGAAGGGGCGGTTGCCGATGTGACCGAGCTTGAGGGCTATGAGCTGAAGCGGATCATGCGCACAGGCACCGTCGCCAGCTTTGACAACCGCAACTGGGAATTGCGCGACCAGCGCGGCCCGGTCCAGCGGCTGAGCCAGTCGCGGGCGGTCGCGCTTGACATGGAAAGCGCGACCATCGCGGCGAACGGGTTTCGTTTCCGGGTGCCCTATGGCACATTGCTGTGCGTAAGCGACAAGCCGCTGCACGGGGAACTGAAGCTTCCGGGCATGGCCTCGAGCTTCTACAAGACACAGGTGTCGCGGCACCTGATGATCGGTATCCGGGCGATGGAACGGTTGAGCAAGATGCCTCTGGAACGACTTCACAGCCGGAAGTTGCGTAGCTTTGAAGAGACGGCCTTCCTCTGAATTTGTCCATTTTTGCACAAATAGTGCTGTTTACACTTGCAATGCGACCCAAATCGTTGTGGAGCTATACCAGATAGCGTGGACCGACACGAGCAGAGCCCCAAGGGGGGTATCGAATCAGGGAGAAAGAGTATGGCCAAACCGATGACCAAATCGCAGCTTGTGACTGCGCTTGCCGAAAAGACCGAGAGCGACAAGAAGACGGCCGGGGCCAATCTTGACGCGCTTATCCAGATCATCACCGACGAAGTGTCCAACGGCGGCGCCGTGACCCTGCCCGGCGTCGGCAAGATCTATTGCCGCGAGCGGCCCGAGCGCATGGTGCGCAACCCCGCCACCGGCGAGCAGATCAAGAAAGAGGCCGACAAGGTCGTCAAGATGACGATCGCCAAGGCCCTCAAGGACAGCGTGAACGGCTGAGCCTCGGCCAGACCGCGAATTCGGAAAATGGGTCGCCCCGACGGGCGGCCCATTTTCTATGCCAAGAGGAAGAAGGCCAGCGGGATCGGGGCGACCGCCATGGCCACCGTGGCGAGGAAGGCCCAGAACCCGTAAAGACCGCTCAGCCCCGAGACAAAGGCAAGCCCGCCGCCGCCGCCAAGGATCGAATTGCCGGGCAGGTTGATCGCCAGCGCCAGCAGAATATAGCGGTGGTTGACAAGACGCCGGGCCGGACCGGCGGAGAACCGCGACAGGACCAGCCGTTCCCTGTCATCGGCGGAAACCCGGTCAAGATCGCCGACAAGCGCTGCCGCGCGGGTCAGGCCGAGCCAGGCGAACAGGCGGCATAGCGGCTCGCGTGGCGCGGCCCGCGCGATGACGAAGGACAGGCACAAGGCCCCGACCATGCCGAAATAGACCACAGGTGCGGCCTGAGCGCCGAACATCAGAAGCATTCCCAACCCGATCTCGGCCCCCGGAACAAAGGGGATCGCCGCAGTCAGGACATAGGCGACAAGGGCCATCATCACCATCCGGCGGATCATCGGCTCGTTCATGTCGCGCGTTTCGAGAAAGTTCACGTTCTGGAACCCCAGACCGATCATCCAGCCCAGCGCCAGAAGAACGGCATAAAACAGGACCGCGCGCCTGCGCTGCCACAGCCCTGTCAGAAACGGGCGCATGGGGGATCGCGGTCGGGTTCGGATGTCGCGATCCAGCGGCCAGGCGGACAGGATGCCGCCTCGACGAAGCGAACCGCCGGCACCGGTGAAGGTCGTGCCGCCAGTTGCATCGTCTTCCTCCCGATATCCGTGTCTGTCTGAACCATGTTGGCGGACAACCACGACATTTTCCAATCAAATCAGGCGGAGCGGGGCCATGACACGCCAGCCCGGCCCTTGTGGGTGCTGGTCATCGCCGAGCGCTCTGATTAGGAGAGAGGAGGCACGAAGGGAAGGGCTCTTGATGGATATCCGCGCAATACTCATGGGGCTTGCCTTTGCGTTCATGTGGTCATCGGCATTCACTTCGGCACGGGTCATTGTCGAATATGCGCCGCCCATGGGATCGCTGTCCCTGCGGTTTCTGATCTCGGGGGTGATCGGGATCGGGATCGCGGCCATGCTGGGCCAGTCGATGCGGCTGAATGCGCGCCAGTGGAGGGCCGTAATCATCTTCGGTATTTGCCAGAACGGCCTTTATCTGGGGATGAATTTTGTCGCCATGCAATGGGTCGAGGCCTCGCTTGCCGCGATCATCGCCTCGACCATGCCGCTTCTGGTGGCGATCGCCGGGTGGCTGGTCTTCGGCGACCGTCCCAAGCCGCTGGCGACCTTCGGACTTGCGGCCGGGATTGCCGGTGTCTTTCTCATCATGGGCCTGCGGATGACCGGCGGGGTCAGCATCACGGGGATCGTGCTGTGCGTGATCGGGGTGCTGTCGCTGACGGTTGCCACGCTGGCTGTGCGCAATGCCTCGTCGGGGGGCAATGTCCTGATGGTGGTGGGCCTTCAGATGCTGGTGGGGTCCGCGGTTCTGGCTGTCCCTGCCTTCGCGTTCGAGACATGGTCCGTGGAATGGAACTGGCAGCTTGTCGTGGCCTTTGTCTACACGACCATTGTTCCGGGCCTCCTGGCGACCTTCACCTGGTTCCTGCTGGTCAACCGGATCGGCGCGGTCCGGGCCGCGACCTTCCACTTCCTGACGCCGTTCTTCGGGGTAACGGTGGCCGCGCTGGTGCTGGGCGAGGCGCTGGGCCCGCTCGATATCGTCGGGGTGGCGATCGTGGCGGCGGGCATCCTTGCCGTGCAATTGTCAAAGCAGCCGGCGCCTGTCCCCGCCAAGACCTAACGCAGCAGCGTATCGCCCGGATCAAGGCGGGGCGTCAGTTCGACAAAGGCCCCCTCCGTGGTCCCCGGATCGGCCATCCGGGCCGCCACGATCTCGGCGGCAAGGCGGCCCACATCCCGGCGGCAGGCATCCATAGTCGCAAGCTTCATCGGCAGACCGTCGAGCAGTTCGACTCCGTTGAACCCGGCCAACCCGATCCGGCCCGGAATGTCATAGCCATGTTCCATCAGGTAAAGCAGACCGCCGGCCCCGATCATGTCGTTCGAGTAATAGAGGAAATCGAGATCCGGTGTTCGTTCCAGCATGCGCTGCGTCAGTTCACGGCCCTTGTTCAGCGCGGATGGACCCTCGTAAAACTCGCGATCCGCGATCTCGATCCCGGCGCGGCCAAGGGTGTGGATGAAACCTTCGAAACGTTTTCGCGCCCGGTGATCAAGCGGCATCTTGGTGCCGACAAATCCGATTCGGGAATAGCCCGCGGCAATGATCTCCTCGGCCATCATGCGCCCGGCCCGGCGGTGCGAAATGCCCACGCAGGCGTCAATCGGCTCGCCATCCACATCCATGATCTCGACCACCGGCACGCCGCACCTCTCGAGCATGGCGCGCGAGGCGTCGGAATGTTCGATCCCCGCGATGATCACGCCGGCCGGACGCCAGGAGAGCATCTCGAACAGGACCTTCTCTTCCTTTTCGGGAAGGTAATCCGTCACGCCCACGACGGGTTGAAGGACCGTGTCTTCCAGAACCTCGGAAATGCCCGACAGGACCTCGGGGAAGACCATGTTGCCAAGCGACGGGATGATCACCGCGACAAGGTTCACATGGCTCGACGCCAGCGCACCCGCGATCTTGTTGGGAACATAACCCATCCGCTTGGCCGTTTCCTGGACCTTGCGCCGGGTTGCCTCGCTGACATCCCCCTTGTTGCGCAAGACGCGGCTGACGGTCATTTCGCTTACCCCCGAAGCCTCGGATACATCCCGCAGGGTCAGGGGTCGTTTGACTGTCGGTTTCGTCAATCTGGAAGGTCCCGATCTTTCGGCCGGCCACAAAGACCGGTGGCCGCTTATACTCCCCCAGAATGCCGTGGCCAAGCGGAAGGATGCAAGCGCTCTGGGCGTTGACGGACCGCAGCCGAACAGGCATGGAAGGGATGGATGGTCCCGTGGCTCAACTGGATAGAGCAGCCCCCTCCTAAGGGGCAGGTTGCAGGTTCGAATCCTGCCGGGGTCACCAAAAAACCCAATAAAATATGGCGTTTTGTCAGAGTCTTGCAGAGGCCGCTGCAGAAACGCCCGTTTGATTCCCGGGGAAATCTGGGGCGGCAGACAGGATCTCTGTACAAAACCTGTACAAGTTGAGGCCGGTTTAGAGCCTCGTGGAGCGCGGCTATGAGCTGGCGTGTCGCGAACGAATGCGCCGAACGCCGCTTCGGCAGCGCCGCGCGCAAACAGATCATCATGTTCCTGGCCGACAAGGCGAGCGATGACGGCTCGGGCATCTGGTGCTCCAAGGGGACGATACAGCGGCACACGGAGCTTGGCGAAAGCACCGTGAAGCGGACGATCAGCGATTTCCTGAAAGAGGGTATTCTGGTGGAGACCGGACGCCGCCCCTGCAAGAACGGGTTCACGGTGATTTACCGCATCGTTCTGGCCCGCGTGATGGCGCTGGAATCGATGATCGAACCCGATGATGGGACGGGGTCCACAGTGGACCCCGTCCAGCCTGAACCCGGTACGGGGTCCACCATGGACGGGGTACGGGGTCCAGGGTGGACCCCAAACCACCCTAAAACCATCCATAAACCACCTACGCGCAAGCGCGCGAAGGCGGCGGCGGTTGAAGATGAAAGATTTGAGAAGATCTGGGCGGCCTATCCGAAGGACCGGCAACGCGGGAAGGCAGTGTGCCTTGCCCGGATCGCGGAGGCCGTGAAGGAGGGCGTTGATCCCGACGACTTGCTCCGCGCCGTACAGGCATACGCGACCGAGAGCGCGGGCTTCACCCGCTCGAAGGTCTGTTTCTCGGACAACTGGTTCGCCAGCCGCCGCTGGCAGCGCTTCCTTGAGGTGATAGCCGAGGAACGGCAGGCGCAGAAGGCGCTGGCCGCTGATCACCACGCCCGGCTCGCCGCATGGGTCCGCGACCGCAGCCCGATGTGCAAACACATCACCGCCCCGCAGGTGACGGCGCTGGTGGCTGCGGGGCTGGTGACCGATAGCCAGCTTCGTGCTGCAGGGTTGGCGGGATGAGCGGGGCGTTCTCCGCAAAATGCGCCGCGCATCGCGTCCCGTGCATCGCGCTTTCCGGAGCGTGCTTCCTGTCCCGCGTCCTTTGCGCCGCGCCTTCCGCATCGCGCATCACGCCCTTTGCGCTGCGCTTCCTGCCTAGTGCATCGCGCATCACGTTTTCCGCATCGCGCAGTCCCCACACTACCCCGCCCGGCAAACCCATCGAAATGGACTCCAAGCCCCTGACCCGCCTCCGCTGACGCTGGGAGGCGGGGGGCTTGGAGGAAGTTGGCAAGAAATAGGAACGTAAACTTCACATGCGCCACCATCGCAAACTGACTGACGACGAACGCCGCCAGATCATCGAAGCCCGCGCCAAGGGCACCCCTGCCGCCGCCCTGGCCCGCCGCTTCGGCGTCTCGACCCGGACGATCTACAACACGCTGAGCCGGGCCAAAGGCCGGCGCCCCGGAGCCACCACGACGATCAGCATGCGCCTGAGCGCGCGCCAACTTGCAGGGTTTCAGGCCGCATTGGCGCGTCGCGGCATCACCGACCAACCCGCCGCCCTACGCCGCCTTATGGGGGCCGCCGACACCCTGTTGCGCCCCGCCGATCCGGTCGTGCTCGACCACCTGCAAGCCTGGGGCGCGCAGGTCGCCACCGAAGGCGCTGCGGTCAACCACATCGCCCGCAAACTGAACGAGGCCAAACTGCGCGGCCGCTCGCTGCCCTTCACCGACGAAGACATGACCACGATCCGCACCTTCGCCGGGGGCCTGGTCGAATTCGCTGAAGAGTTCCGCATCTTGTGGGAGGCTGAGCTGGCTGCGAAGACGCGCGAGGTCGACAAGGCGCTGGAGGGGTTGGCCGCAAAAGCACCGGAACCCTAAAGCAGGTCCCGCATCTGCGCCGCACGCTGTGTCGCATCGCTTGCGATCGGCTCGCTGACCGCCGCCGGGACCTGATCGCCTACCGCCAGAAGCGTCCGCTCCAGCGCAGGACCCAGCCGATCCGTCATGTCCTGCAACAGCTCCAGGGCGCGCCCCTTGGGCAGACCCGCCGCGCGCCCCTCTGCCTCGAAGTGGCGCGGCACGATCTCGTCGATGCCGTAATGGCCGTCGATCGACATGGCGAGGCGGTAGCGCTTGCGCTGCAAGCGTCCGGCGCGGACGACAGGGGCGACGCTCAGGATGTCATAGAGGGGCGCGAGCGTGAACCGCGCCCGACGCCCCAGACGCAGGCTGAAGTTCTTGGCGTGCCCGTCCGAGGCTCCGATCAGGAAGAAGAAAATCTGCGCCCGGAAGAACGTCTCCCGATCCTCGATGGGCGTGTCGGACTCCCGCAAAAGCTCCATGATCTGCGCGACACCGGGGCCGCCCAGCCTCTGGTATTTCATGGCAGAAGGGTAACCCAACGACTGACAGATATCCTCTTGCGGCAGGCGTTTCAGGGTGTCGCCCTGCCAGACGCGGTCGAACCGCTCGACCGACAAAACGACCTGCCCGGACAAGGTGAGCTTTTCGACCTGCGCGACGGGCAGGCCGATTTCGCCAGCCAGGGTCATGCAGAACAACTCGTTCTCGACGCTGTCGCTCAGGTCGATCTGCTCGGGGCCGGGAATGAGGCCCATGGGCGTCTTGAAGATATGGCTGGTCGGCGTGATGCCCCGCGGCTTGGCCCACTGTCCGTCGATCCGCAAATAGGCCGTCTTCTCCTGCGCGCCGGCGATGGAAATCCGGAAATCCTCGTCTTCACCCAGGGCGAGCGGCGCGGTGGCGAGGTTCTTCAGGTCGGCGACCATCTCCTCTTCGGTAATGACGCGATACTGCATGTCCTGTTCGGACGGGGCCTCGTCCACCGGCAGAAATTGCAGCGCGCCGACACAGTCGCGCCCGAGCACGGACAAGAGAGAGAACACATCCTGGCCCTGTGCGCCTACGCGCGCGGCGATCTTCTCGCGCAGCTCGCCTTCGGCATCGGGCAAGAGGTTGTCGAAGGCGGCGACAACCGGATCGCCCTGCCATTTGAGCTTCGTCAGCGGCAGGGCGCTGGCCACCGGAAAAGCGGCCTCGGAGGCGAGCCAGGCAGCATCGTAGGTGAAGGCGATGGCCCCATCCGTCGCGCGGGTCAGCGTGCCCACCCTCGCCCTTTCGTACCAGACGGCGGTCTTGCTTTGGCGTGTGCGCCGGCCCGCGCGTGCGATGCGTGCCATCCTAGCGCCGCCCTGCGTCGGCTATGCGATCCGTCGCGGACAGTTCCGCGCCGAGGGCCTCCAGAAGACGCAGGTAGACATCGAGGCTGACGGAAACGACGCCGTTCTCGATGTCGGAAATGGTGGATTGCGCCGTTCCCGTCATCTCGCCAAGCTGCTTCTGGCTGATCTTCCGCGCCGCACGCCGCGCCTTCAGCACCGCCCCGGCTTGGCGCAGGCTTCGGATGGGGTATGCAGGCAGGGTGTCCATAGCTTCTGATAGCTCAAGAACGATATTTTGTCAATATAGCCCGAGAGCTATGATTTCGTAAAATAGCCCTCAGACTATGGTTGCAAGAGCGGGCATCAATAACTTAAATCCGTACATTCTGAGTACAACATCACTTTGCATACAAAAGCACTTAGGGGCGAGCAACTATCACCTTGAAGAGGTTTCCGGCCCGGTCTTCGATTAGCTCAATTTGAGGCCACGCCTTTAACGCCCTTAATAGACCACTGCCCAAACCGCGATAGGGCAGGAGCTTTGACGCAAATGAAGCGAGTATTGGATTTCGCATGTTAGAGTTTCCAGCTTTAATGTTTTCGATAGTCAGATTGTTTGGGAGATGTCCGGGACTGATGATCTCGACCCGATTGGCGAAGACCAACACCCGCACCGGGGCACTGATGAAATAGTCGCGATGAATGAGGGCATTGGCCACGAGCTCCTCCCAGACGATACGAGGAATTTCAGCCTGGCCTTGAGAGTTGAAGCCTTGCTCGCCTTGCACTGCCCGAGTATTGGCGATGATGAAGCCCAGCGTTTGCTGGAATACATCCGCCAGCTTGCCGGTGATGTCCCTACTGTCGATATATCTATCGTCTTCGATTTCGTTTCCGACAAAGGCCACGGCCTTGACGATGAAAGCTGGGAGCGCGAACTGTGGCGATTTAGCAAACAGCAAGCTTCCAGCCACATTGAGCTTCCCCTGACTCATCAAGTTCATGTTGGTCAAAAGCTGCGGTAGAGGCTGGCTATTATGCGCCAGTGGCTCTCCGAACTGCTGTTCGAAAAAAGTTCCGAAATAGGTCATGTCCACATCGCCCATGGTCAAACCTGCAACGGGCGTTTCATCGGCATGTACAAGACCCGCCTGCTGGAACAGGCGCTGAATCTCCTCGCGGGAAGTAGCCTTTCGTTTGTCTGACCCGCTCTTCACCCAAATTGCACCGTTCCGATCCATGTAAGGCTTGTTCACTCCTTCTGGAACGGTGAGCACCATAACGGTGCCACTCGGGTGCGCCACGTTCTCTGTGAGAGGGTTAACAGCGGGCCGCACATTTTGTGATGCGCTGTTGGAAATCAACTGGTTCATGCGGTCGGTATCAGGTCCGGACAACCCCACGACAGAACCATCGTTCCGCACGCCAATGAAAATCTTGCCACCTACGGTGTTGCTCAAAGCGACGATTTCTGCCGCCAAAGCATCAGCATTGGTGAAGTTCTCTTTAAACTGATGGCGGCTGTCTTCCCCCGTGCTGAGGAGATCGATCAGCTCTGTGGTTTCCATAGGTTGTAAACCTCTTTGCGTCGGTTGAAGGCTTCTTGGCCTCCTTCCATGATATTGATGATCGCTTCCTGTACCGGACGAGCGTCGATGCTACCGCTCTGTACAGTGACGCCTTCGTCTCGGTAACTGCAAGCATGTACTTGCTCCGCATCACCCAGAACCGGGAAGTTGGCGTTGTGGGTTGCGAAGATAAATTGGACATTATGCTTCATTTCCCGCAACAGCTTGATCACGTCGTCGTAGATTGTCTGGTTGTCAAGATCATCTTCTGGCTGGTCGATGATGATCACATCGTTCTGACGTTGGCTGAGCACGTACAAGAGCAGCGCGGAAGCACGCTGACCGAGCGAGTGGTGCTTAAGTTCCTTGCCGCGGTAACGAATAACAAAGCTATTGGGGACTTGCCACGTGACCAACTCGATCAAGTTTTGCATGAACGTCTTCTGAAAGACGTCAGGGGTACTGCCCGCCTTTTTCAAGGCTTGAGGCAACGCTCGCAACAGACCGCCAAAGTCTGAATAATCCTCCATAACCGCCCGCAGCGTGGTTTCACGGATGTTGCTGCCCTTGAAGAGTTGCTGCATGAAACTGATGGCTGCTTCCTTGTCGCCCTTGAAGTCAGCCTCAATCTGAAGGGCGGTGTGGCTTGCGTTGACTCGATCCAGCTCGGCCTTGATGGTATTGAATTCGCGGAGCCATAGCTCGTTCAGTTTGTCGATCTCGGCGAACAGCGCATCACGGATGACGCTCTGCTGGCTTTCCTGCTTGGCAAGCGCCTCAAGCATTTGCTCTGCCTTTGTCTTGCGCTGCTGCTGAGCTAAGAAGTCGTCCGGTTGGATAGCTGTCATGCCAGTTTGCTTGAGTTCTTGAGCCAGCTGCCGCTCGACTTGGGAAAATTCCTCCTGAAGGCTCGTGCGTGCGCTCTCGAACTCGCCCTGCCTAGCCTGGAGTCGCACGGTGACCGCGCGAACTTCCAGTGCCGTCTTCTTGAGCTGCCCGATCGTGGCAATTAGGTTAGAAAACTCAGCATAGTAGGCTGAGAAGAAGTCTGGATTCTGCTTCGACACGTAGCTTGTGGCGTTTCGCAGTTCGTCTTCGTGCTCCGCAATCAACTGCTCAAGCGAAACTACGAAGTTGTTGGCCCGATCCTTCATGCGCGACAGCGCCGACGCATCCTGCTGAAACCCGAGGCGCTTTTGGAGCTTGTCAGCGACCCCATACTCTTCGAACTTCTTCAACCGAAACTTCGCATCCGTCAGCTGGGCCTCGAAATCTCGCTTCAGTTCAGCATTGTTGCTGAGCTTCAGCCAGCGCTGAGCAGCATCACGCACTTGTTGTCGTTGCGTCTCAATCTGTTCACGTAGAACGCGCAGTTTCTCACCGACGAGCTTTTCAACGAGGTCCGTCTCGAAGCCTTCTCCTGTGCTCGAGAGGTCTTTCTGCCCAAAATATATAGGCCGACGTAGAACGGTTTCCCGGATCGACACGCCAGGCTGCAATTTTCCATCCAAGTACACATTCGGTGCTTCGCGGAAAATGCGCGAAATGGTGAATTCCTGTCCATACACATCGCAGGCTGTAAGTGTGATCTTGCCACCGCTGCCGAGTGTATGGCGAATCAACTCATCTTTATACCTCGTGTCCTGTGCCTTCTCTCCCCGCGGGATATCGAGGGCATAGCGGACTGCCTCAAGAATAGACGATTTTCCACTGCCCCGAATACCAATAAGTGCGTTTAGCTCGGGAGAAAAATGCAGGATCTTTTTGTCAAGGACGCCACCATCGAATTGGATACTACGTATGTGCGAGGCCTGATGCTTTGGCATTTCCTTAGATAGCCGCGCAGCTGGATCACTCAGAGCGAATTTGACCGCTTCGAATGAAAGCTCACCCACCTTGAGATAGCTGCTGTTGCCTGCGCGGCCAATTTCGCCAATGCACTTAGGATCACTGCCCTCGAGTTCAGCAGGATACCAATCCTGAAACCAGCTTTGGATCTTGGTACGGCTAGGTCTATCTTTGCCAGCGCCGTCGTGGGTCCGAACCTTTTGGAAGCCTAAGGTTCTGCGCCGAAATACTTCGTTCTTTGCCAATTCTGTCAGTCGACCGCCATCCAACTCTGCCCACAAACCACTCGGCGCTTCGACATGTGCAAACACCAAGAAAAAATCGCGATGATAGCTCTCTAGTTCTTTTATCGTATCCAACAATGATAATGATGATCGGCCATTTTCTTGCTCATACTGAACGGGCACCTTTCCTTTAAATGCAACGTTTAAGAAGGAGTTAATGTAATCATGACCATCGGACATCCACTCGTCCGAGAACACAACCAGGGTGTGAATACCATTAGCCCCGTCATTAACAGACAGCTCAACGCCAGGCAGGAGAGAAATACCTTTCTTTTGAGCGGTTTTGCGGAGAGCCTTGAACTCCACCATGGCAAACTTATTGTGATTTGTAATCACGCCTAGCCGGATCTCGGCCTGTTCCAGCGCATCGACATAATGGCTATTATAGAAATTTTCGTCGCCCGAATATTTGAACTCACGATCTGCTCGAGTATGAAGATGAAAATCTGCGCGAATCCATTCCGCCCCTTTTTCAAAGATAGTATTCGTCATCACGTCTCCCCATCTTCTAACGCCCGAGAAACCTCGCACGATCCGTCAGCGATACCCCATCCAATCGATGAATCTCAACCTCTTACCTCTAACAAACACTCCATGCGGCGATCCTAGCCACGCTCTCGTGAACAGACCCTGCCCTTCTGTTGTCTTGCGCCGTCAGCTGGACTTTTCGTAGTGCTTCGTTCTCTCTGCGGTCGATAATCCGATGAAGGCCTGCCAATCCGACAGGTGGGTTCGGTCTTGAGCAAGATGTTCATGAAGACGGTTGGTTTTACTTCCATGGCCGACATCAGTTTCAAATGGCCGCTTCGGTTGACACCTTCGCTGACGGGCTGCTCGTCAGCTAAGAGCCGAACTGCTACCACGCCACTCATATTCCCTCGAACCAATCAGCCTCAATCTGAACCCGCTCGATCATCTCGGTCGCTACCCCCAGCCTGTTTTCCTTCAACAACTCACAGAGCCGGTCACCGTCGATCAGGTCAATTGCTATCGCGCCATCTCGGGTGGCCTCGTCCGATGCCTGGCTGGTGAAATGCCCCGTCGTGATGAAGAGCCCCTTGTCGGCACGGCCTTGTAGCGCGCCGCGGAAGTCTCGAATTTCCTTGGCTCCGACACTCCCCTTCCAGCGCTTACATTGAAAGTAGACCTGGAACGACACGAGGTTCACGCGGAGCACGCCGACACCGTCGATCCCGCCGTCGCCGGACTTGCCGCGCACCTCGACCTTGGTGAAACCGGCCTCGCGCAGGAGACGCTGCGCCAGCCGCTCGAATCCGTCAGGTGTCATCTTGGCCAGCACGGCCAACAATGCCGATTTCCAATCCTCTTCGTCGGCAGGGCCGTCTTCGGCCATGACCTCGATCACTTCGCCCCTGTCCGCGTCGGCTTTCTTGGCGGCCAGCCGCTTCAGCCGCGCGCGTTCACGCTCTTCCTGCGTCACCTGATCGTAGATGGCTTGGGTTCCGCTCAAATCTGAGATCGCGGAACCTGTTTCGGTCAAAGCCCAAACCCCGCGCTTGGAGTTGTTCAGCGCGTCGCCGCGTTTCAGATAGGTGCGCGCCCATGCCAGATAGTAATTCACCCGCGTGCGGTTTTCGTCGCGCGGCATGGTGAAGGCCTGTTCAGCCTCCGTCACGCCTTCCAGCTCAATCACCTTCTCGTCGAGTTCCTGGATTGTCGCTGACCCGCCGAGGTCTTTCAGCGCCTCGACCGTGACCAGCATCATTCCGGGCAAGTCGGGAAGCGTCTCGGCATCTATTTCAAATCGTCTTTTCATCCGCACCCCAATCAACCAGCATTTTCAGCGCCCTCGGCGGCCATTTTTCCGGCAGTCCAGCACTTGCGGACAAGCCATTCCTCCGCGAGGTAGAACTCGCCGCCCAAAACTCTTGCACCGCTCTTGAAGAGACGCGCCTTCATTGCGTCTTCGCCCTTGATGGCGGTGGCGGCGTCAGGATACGGCGCGGCATCCGGCACAGGCTCAGGAAACATAATTTCCCATTTGAACCGCCCGGCAGGATAGGCAGACTGGATCTGGTCCCTCCGCTTGTATGGGCTTTTAGAAAATCCGACTTTGATGATCATGCGCTCATCTTCGTCGTCCACCGGCTCGCCAAGCCAATTGGCGACACCGCCGACCAGGCGCAGGATGTAAAGATGCTTCGGCCCATCAACCTCACCAACGAAGTACGGCTCCTTCGCCGGGATCACGGCGCGGCTTGGCTTCAGCGCATCTGAGAAGGGGCGCACCACGCTATCTAACTTGCCAGTCTGGCCGTAGACTGGCACCTCGTGGACGGTCAGGTCCGCAAGGCGGTCCGCCTCTTCATCTGATAGTCGGACACCATTCGCCCCGATCGCCTCCGCAGAGCTGCGTCCGTAGGTTTCGGCAAAGATGTCATCGACATTCTGCCATTCGGCTTCGTCGATGATCCAAGCGCGCGATACGCGAACGGCATATTCCCATTTACCTCGGCTCTTGGCGTCCGCTTCCTTTTCTTCCCAAGCGTCGCCCGAAAGAAACTGGCTTATGTGCCCCGTCTCGCCAGTGGTCTCCAAAATCCCGACGACCTTGCCTCGCTGGTTGTCCGGGCCTTTGCCCTTGGTGACATAGATGACGACCAGAGCACCCTTTCGCGCGTCGGGCAGGAACTTTTCGCGCCGCCAATTGTCCGAGAAGCCGACACATCCCCAAGTGTCCGGACTGAACCCCCAGAAAGAGGTGAGCCATACGGGGCGATCAGCCAAATCAAGCATTCTTCACCTCACGCCGCATAGCGTCCCTCTTCGACCTTCTCGGCCTGTCCCAACGCCGCAAGGCTATCCAGCAGTGGCTGCACGCTGGTCGTTCTCGCACGCAGGAAGCGGCGGGCGATCTGTTCCGGGGTTGCCTCGCCCATCTCCGCCAGCGCCTCTCGGACGGCGGCGATTTGGTCGGGGAGGGTTTGGGGCCAGGGGGCTTTTTCGATCTTGGCGGTGGGGCCAAGGTCCATTTCGGTGGTTTTGCCCTTGCTGGCCTGCGCGCCGCTGGGGTTCTGGTAGTCGGGGCGGAGCCAGCGGATGTGGCCGCGCGCCTCTTCCTCGGCGCGGGTCTTGTTGAGGGCGACAAGGCGGAAAAGGATGTCTTCGTCGCTCAGGTCGACGGGCCAGCCATAGGCCTCGGCCACGGCGGCGTCGATCTGATCGTGCAGGTTCTTGAGTATGCCGATCAGGCCCTGATCGTAAATCTCGCGGTCCTTGCCTTCGATGGTTTCCCCAGCGCGGAGCTTTTCCAGCACGTTGTACATGCTTGTCAGGGTCAGCTTGGGGTGGGCGGCCTGCTGGCGCTTGCGGTGGGCGTCGAGCTCTTCACCCAAAGCGCGCAGGCGGGTGCGCTGGTCGTCGGTGAGGTCAGGGAAGGGGAACGGGTCGAAGCAGCGTGACTTGTTGTACCGTGGGTCATTCCCAACCCCAAGACGTCCTCCGGCAGCCAAAGACCAAACGACGTGTTGGCGCGATGAAAGAACCGACAAATTCGCAGCGTCATCTGATGCAATCACGTTGATAGTGGCATCTACTAGGGTACCGCCGTCTATGAATTGAAAAACGCGGTGCTTCGCGGTGTAAACAGTCCCGACGAAACGCGACAAACCTTCAATGGCTTTCCGTACAGCATGAACATTTTCACCAAACTGCCACCAACGATCCCGATAGGCCTTCCGATTGTTCTGTTCTCTTTCGGGACGCACCTTGTCTGAAATCAATTGATAAGCAGCTGGAAATGTCGCTCTTACTGTAGTCTCGTTGAGTGGATAGAAGTCTAGCGCCCAAAGGCCTCTCGAAATCGCGGTTAAGTCACGACCGTTGGTGTAAGGCTTAATGTGGGCGCCCGCCTCGTTTGGATTTTCAGAGCTTAGTTCTCCTGCCTCTTTCTTGCTAACCAAGAAGCCTTGTCCCATTAGCTGGACGCCTCGTCCTGCGACTAAGTCATTGGCCAACAAGGCACTTGCGCTCTGCACATCCGCCCCGATCTGCAGATTCGCGAACATCTTTCCGACTTGATGGTCGAACGTCACCAGACGCCCATCCGCTTCGCTCTTCTCCTTGCTTTCCGTCGCCAGTGTCAGCAGACGCCCGGCCCGATTACCTGCCCCGGCAACCGTCATGGCGATCCGAACGGCTGCGTCGCCAGTTTGAGCCTCGACCCAAGGGTGATCCGGGATCGCGAAGAGCAGCGAGAGCGGCTTTTTCGGGTCGTTCAGATGCGGCTCCAGCACCCGGCGATTGAAGGTCTGGCGCAGGGAGTTGGTGGTGATCAGGCCGAACCGCCGCGTGCCCTTGCCCTTTTTGGCATCATAGGCGCGGGCAGCCAGCGCTGCCTTTTCCCACCAGAACATCACCAGATCGGCACTTTGCGGCATCTTGGGATAGGCCGCCCACAGCGTCTCGACATACCCATCGCCCAGATTGTCGCGCAGGCGCGAGGCCCCGATGAACGGCGGGTTGCCGACGATGAACTCCGCCCGGGGCCACTGGGTCGGTTTGGGCTTGGCATAGTCAAAGACCTGCACGCGCGCGGCGGGGTCCGGCACCTCCTCCCCCGTCACGGGATGGCGCATGGTGGTCACGCCGTCCCAGCGGGTGACCGGGTTGCCGTCGGCATCCACGCGCGGGGTGCGGCCCGACCATTCCAGCACCGCATCGGCGTTGCGGATGTTCTTGAAGTCGCGCAGCACGGGCTCGGACGGCGCGGCGGTGCCGTAGGTGCGGTAGTGCCATTGCAGATAGCCGATCCAGAGCACCAGCTCGGCCACATTGGCGGCCCATGGGTTCAGCTCGATCCCTAGAAACTGGTGCGGGTCCACGGTGATCAGGGGGCGCGTGTCGCCCAGCTCGATCATCAGCGAAGTGACCTCGCCCTCAAGCCGCTTCATCATCTCCAGCGCGACATACAGGAAGTTGCCCGAGCCACAGGCAGGGTCGAGCACGGTGGTCTCGCAGAGCTGGTGGTGGAAGTCTCGCACCAGTTGGAGCGCCTCGTCGGTTTTGCCATCCTCGGTCAGGCGTTGAACGGCGGTCTGCACGTCGCGCCAATCCTCGCGCAGGGGTTCGATGATCGTCGGCGTGACGAGACGCTGCACATAGGCGCGCGGTGTGTAATGCGCGCCCAGCTTGTGGCGCTGGCGCTTGTCGAGCGCGCGTTCGAGGAGCGTGCCGAAGATCGCCGGTTCGACCTGTTTCCAGTCGGCTTCGGCGGCTTCGATCAAGAGCCCTAGTTGAAGGTCGTTGAGGGGGAGCGCCGACGGGTCCCTAAACAGGCCGCCATTGAATTTCTTGACCTTGGTCAGCAGCGCATGGGCGTATTCGCCCTTGTCCATGGCTTGCCACAGCCCCGCGAGCGCATGTTCGGCGTCCTGTGGATGGCCGCGCAGCTTGCGCAGCAGGTCGGTGAAACTGCCGCGCGGGATCAGGTCCACATCTTCGGCAAACATCGAGAACAGGCAGCGCATCAGGAAGCGGGCGACGGTTTCGCTATCGTGGCCCTGACCTTCAAAACTCTTGCCCAGTTCGGCCAGGTGGGCCGCGATGTCGCGCGTGACCTCGGCAGCCTTGAGCGAGGGGTCGAGGCTGTAGGGATCGGTCCAGATCGTGCAAAGGAGATCGCGGATGTCGTCCTTGCGCAGATCATCGAGGTAGATCCGGTAGCGATTGCCATCCGGGAACTGGTTGTAGCCTTGGCCCTGTTTGGAGAAATCGGCGTAAAGCTCGATTACATGGCCCACGTCCACGATCATCAGGAAGGGCGGCCAGCCATCCTCGCGGGCCACGGCGCGGGCGTAATTGTCGGCCTGGTTGCGGGCCTTGAGCATTGTGTCGTCCCAAGCGGCGGTGCCCCGGACACCGTGGCCGATGCGCTTCTGGCTGCGCGCGGCGGTGCCCTTGGCCAGATCGGCGGCGCGGTTCTTTTTCTGGTTCACGCCCTGCTTGGTTTCCAGCACGAAATGCCCGGCGCGATAGGCGTCGATGAAGCCCGTTGTGCGCTTGTGCGTGTGGGCGAAGGTGACGGGCCGTTCGAACCGGTAATGGTCGTTGCTGTCGTCATCCGTGGCCGGGTTCGGCCGATCGAGGCCCAGCAGTTCGGTCAGCTCGATCACGAAGAGCTGGTAATTGGCATGCTCGCTGCCGCCGGTGTCTTTCCAGCGCGCGATGAAGGCGTCGATCTGCGGGGCGTTGCTCATGCGGAATCAGGTACTTGTTACGGGCGCGCGGTCGATCAGGAACTGCTCGAAGGTGGCGGCCTGCAGCTCTTGGGCGCTGGCGTTGCGCGTCGCGTTGATCTTGGCCTGGATGAGGCCGAACAGGCCGTAAATGGCTATTCCGGGAAGCATCCAGAGCCAGATCGTGAGCGAGCCGGTTGCCCCGTGAAGGAACGCGTGAAGAAAAGGCCAGACGATGAATGGCAAGCCTGCCAGTGTAGCGAGCCTTAGCGGTTTCAGTTTGCGCTCCGCTTCCGTGGAGAGACGCTCATGCGCTTCGGCCAAGCCACGTTCGTAGGCGAAGTATTCGTCTTCGATCTGGCCAACGAGGTAGTGTCCGCAGCGGCAATATTCGCGGGTGATGTATTCGACCTGCCCGCAGGCTGCACAGTGGATCGCGTTAGCACTGTCGGCGTTCGGGCGCAGGGCCTGTTTGTTGCGCGACCTGCCGGCGTCTTCTGCGGGGCCGCACACACCTTCCAGCAGACGCTCGACATCCCTGCCAAGCCGCAACTTGCGCGGGCGCAGTTTCATCACATCATCAGAAAATTCTTGATCCAACATCAGCTTACAAGCCTCAAAACACTGTCAATTCTTGTGGTATCCGGTGCCCCGCCATCGGCGGCCAAAGCATCGGTGTTCAGGAACTCAGCGAACAGGAATTCGATGGCATCCCATTTCTTTTCGGGCGTCACGGACAAGTCGCGATCAATGATCCGCCGCTCTACAGCAATCCCGATCTTGCGATAGGCCGCCGCGATCTCTTCATGCCGACGGTTCTTGCCGTCTTCGGTATCACCCTCAAGCATCCAGAGGGGGTCTACGTCGAAGGCCGCGTAGATTTCCAAAAGCAACTGCGCGGTCAGATCTCTCTGGCCACGTTCGTAGTTCTGATAGGCGCTTCGGCTGATGCCAAGCTTCTGCGACATCTCCTCTTGGGAGAGGCGCGCCATGTTCCGTACTGCCGCGAGGCGATGTCCAAGGCCTGATACAGCCATGTTCAACTTTCGTTTGTATTTGTGTTGACCTCATTCGTAGTCAAATATATCAAAGTTAGATACGAACGATGGCGACACGCTTGATTCATGCAGGTTCAGCGTAGTTTTGTTTCATTCTGAACGCAAAACGATTTTCTCCGCCTCAGTTTGTAAGCAAACGGTTTGATGAGGCAAAGCATGGAAAAGCTGCTGGAAACCCCAAAGGAACTGGCCGAACGGGTGGGCATCCCAGTGTCCAACATCCGCTATCTGATCCGCGAAGACATGCTGGATCACATCTTCACCGCCCCCGGAAAACGGAACCCGAAGATCCCGAGCGGGGCGTGGGAAAAGTATGTCTCGCAGTTCACCGTCACGGCTGCGCCCAAGACTGCGCGCAGCGGCCGGAAAGGGTAGGCGATGATGAACACCGAACATGCAGAGCAGTCCCAGATCCTCACCATCGGCAAGACGCCCGCTCAGTGGGTCGAGATCATGGCGACACACGGCATCGAGATTTCTGAGCGGACGCTGCGCGAGAAGGCCAACGATACCGGTGCGTTCTTCCGGCTGGGGCGCACGATGCTGATCACGCCCGCGCAAATTGACACCATCTTCGAGGAAGGACAGGCATGCCGCTCGAAATCTACAAGCGTGGCTCCGTCTTCTGGGTCAAGGGCTGGGTCGAATACAATGGCCGACCGATCGCCGGTCCATACCGCCAAAGCACGCGAGCGACTACTGAAGCTGGCGCGCGGGACTGGATAAACGACGAAACGCAACTTCAGATCCGCAGGCACCTTGTCGGAGAAGAGCATAGCCTGCGGTTCGCCGATGCGGTCAATTTCTACCCGGCAACCGCCAAGGACGCGCGGCAACTTCTGCCGATCCTGGACCAAATCGGGGATATGCCGCTGGGAGCGATCACTGGCGCGCTGCTGAAAAGCCTTGGCCGCAAGCTGAAGCCGAATGCCTGCACCGATACCTGGTGGCGCGAGATCGTGACCCCGGCGCGGGCAGTCATCAACCATGCGCATGAACACAAGGGGACGCCGCATCTGACGGTCAAACGCTACGACAAGTTCGAGCGGATCGCGCAGGATGAGCGCCGTGGCAAGACAAGTCGTGTCGAACGCACCCCCGCGACGCGCGACTGGATCGAGGCGTTTTGCGCAGAGGCCGATCCTTACAACGCGGCCTTGGCCCGTTTCATGTTTGAAACAGCAGCCCGGATCGACCAAGCAATATCGATCGAACCGGGCGATCTGAGACCAGCTTCCTGCCAAGTGAAGATCAAGGCACAGAAGGGTCACCCCGAAGGGTGGATCACCGTCTCGCCGCAGATGATGGCCGAGCTGGTCGCGTTGAAGGCCAAACGGCCAAAGAACCTCAAGACTGGGCAAGTGCTGCCGCCCCGCGTCTTCGGCTACGGCAGCCCGACCGGCTACAACAATCGCTGGAAAACGATCTGCAAGCGCGCGGGCATTCCATACCTGTCCGCCCACCGCGCCGGGCGGCACGGGTTCTACACCGAACTGGTGGTGCGACAGGGGGTCGATCCCGTCACGGCGGCCAAGGCAGGGCGGTGGTCAGACGCCACATTGCCGATGCGAATTTACGCCCATGCAGAGACGGACGAGGCTGCAGTCCGGGCGCGGTTTCGTACAATCCATGTACAGGTGGCCCCGATTAAAAAGCGTAAGCACATAAAAATAAAGAAGGATCAGGAAAATGAATGAATCCCTCCTAAGGGGCAGGTTGCAGGTTCGAATCCTGCCGGGATCACCACCCCCTCTGCGGACGCGAGATCCTGTCTTCGGCCCATCCGAAAGCGCGGCGGGGTCGGCATGGTTGGTCGGACAAATTCGCCCCCGCCACGAGGAGGCCCTATTGCTGCCATTAACCTTTCGGAGTCACGCAATCTCGGTCGGGTAAAGAGCTGCTCGATCGGAAAGCAGCCCTTTGCCCCATGCCCCAGTGGCTATGCCCTCCCCGGCATGGCCACCTCCCGGGGGAGACCGGCAGAACCTTGGTGAATTAACGAGAGGACATGCGTGATGACGATGCGCCTGACAGGCATGACAGCGGCCGAGGCCATTCGCCCGGTCGGCGGAACACAGACCGGCCCCATGAGGATCCTGCTGGCAGACGATCATGATCTCGTCCGCGAAACGATCGGTGCCTTCCTGACTGCGGAAGGTCTGGCGGATGTGCATGGGGCAGGCTCGCTCGACGAGGCGATTTCGGCGTTCCGCAGCTGGGGTCCGTTCGACCTTGTGCTTCTTGACCTCAACATGCCGGGAATGGGCGGGCTCGACGGGCTGGATCGGATGATCACCGTGGCCGGTGACGTGCCGGTTGCGATGATTTCCGGCGTGGCCCAGCTGGACAAGGTGCAGGCCGCCATCGAGGCCGGCGCACGCGGGTTCCTGCCCAAGACGATTTCGGCGAATTCGATCGCCGCCGCCATCCGATTCATGGCAGCGGGCGAGATCTACATGCCCTACGCCCTGATGCAGCAGGGCGGCGAGGCCGACGGGTTCGGCCTGAAATCGCGCGAGCGCGAGGTGCTGCGCGGGCTGGCCGAGGGCCTGTCAAACAAGGAGATCGCGCTCAAGCTTGATCTTCAGGAGGTGACGGTCAAGCTTCACGTCAAGACGCTGAGCCGCAAGCTGAACGCCCGAAACCGCACCCATGCCGCGATGATCGCCCGCGACAACAGCCTGATCTGACATCCCTTTCCCTGACCGCCCCAGCGGAACCTGCCGGCCGCGGCCGCTCGGTCCGGAGCCCCGTCATGCCGACAGCAACCGCCTCCATGCCACCTGTGGCCGCAGCACAGGATCCGCGCGACGGCGTGGGTCTGCTGGTCGTGGCGCTGGCGGGGTGCGTGCTGTTTCATGGTGGGCTTCTGCCCTTTACGCACGGCAATACCTACGACGCCTTCATCCACATGTTTCTGGGCGACAGCTATGCGCGTAGCTGGTTCGATGTGTGGGATCCGCGCTGGTATACCGGCTTTCTGACCATATCCTACCCACCGGGCACGCATATGACGATCGGTGTGCTGAGCCATCTGATGCCCCTGCGCGCGGCCTTCGTGGTGGTGCAGCTGGGCGCGCTGCTGTTGCTGACGGTGGGTGTCTACCGCTTTTCGCTGCTCTGGGTTCCGCCAAGGGCGGCGGGCTATGCCGCGATCTTCCTGACGCTGTCTTCGGCAATTTCCGAGACGGTGCATCTTTTCGGGCAGTTGCCCACGACATTTTCGCTGGCGATCTTTCTCAACGGGTTGCCCTATGTCTATCGCTGGATCGCGGGTGGGGGCTGGACCAATTTCCTGGCCGCGGTGATCTTTGGCGCCGCCACGACAGCGGGCCACCACGTCACCACCATCTTTGGCGCGGTCCTTTTCGCCTTTCCGATCGGCCTGCATGCGCTGACAGCCACGGCCGAACTGCACCCGGTCGCCGCACCGAAAGGTCCCGGTGCAGGACCCTGGCTTTCCTGGCTCGGTCGCGCCATCCGGCGTTTCGGCAAGCCGTTGGGACGGGGGATCTTTCTTGGCGCCTGCCTGATCGGAGCCATCGTGCTGACGATCCTGCCCTACTGGATATGGTCCGCGACCGACCCGATCACGCAGGTGCCGATCCCGCATGGCACGCGCGAGAATTTCCTCGAGCGGACAGATCTGGGCTTCATCTTCTTCGTGCTGCCCTGGGGCATGGCGATCCTGTTCCTGCCCTATGCCCTGCTCAAGACCGTGACCACGCGGCTCTGGCCGCTGGGGGCCGCGCTGTTTCTGTGCTTCGTGCTGGGAACGGGCGGCACCACGCCCATCAGCCGCGCCATCCTGGGCGGGGCCTTCGACATCCTGACGCTCGACCGCTTCACCTTCTGGGGGACGATCCTGATCCTGCCTTTCCTCGGTCTTGTCTTCGACGGGTTGATCAACGGCCGGTCGGGCCGGCTGATCGCCGGGGCCTTCGGGCGCGCGGCGCGGGGTTTTCTGGTGGGGGGCCTGTTCCTTGGTTTCGTCGCGACCGCTGTTCTGGCCGCGATCCTGCCCCTGATCCGGCCGACCCAGCCCGATTTCATCGACCCCGCGCCAATCGTCGATTTCATGACGTCGGATCAACACGACCGCTGGCGATACCTGACGCTCGGGTTCGGGGACCAGTTCGCCTATCTCTCGGCCCGGATGGAGGCGCAGTCGGTCGACGGAAACTATCATTCCGTCCGGCGGCTGCCCGATCTGACACGGTTTTCGGTCGAGCGGCTGGAAAACGCGAAATACATGGGCGTTCCGGGCCTTGGATCGCTGAGGCAGTTCCTGGTGAGTGCCGAGTATTATCACCTGAAGTACGTTTTCTCGAACGACGAATTCTACGACCCCTTGCTGCATTTCACCGGCTGGCGGCGGCTGATCCGACTTCAGAACGGGATCGCCGTCTGGGAACGACCCGATGTCTCGCCCCTGCCGCGCATCCTGCCGCGGCGCGATATCGGCCGCACACAAAGCCTGATGTGGGGCCTGATCCCCCCCGCGATGCTGGGGCTGGCCGCGCTGGTCTTTGGGGGGGCCGTCCTGCGCCGCGGCGTGGCGATGCCCGCGCAGACCTACCGGCCCGTCCCGATCCCGCAGCAGGAATTCCGCCACCCGGTGCGTGTCCGCCATATCGTGATCGCACTGTTCGTCATGGGAATGGCAGGTGGCGGCTGGCTGGGCCACCGGCTCTGGCAGGAGGCGATGCGACCGCTCTCGCCCGAGGATGTCATCACCGCCTATTTCAGCGATCTCGATTTCCGCCGCTTCGCCGAGGCGCATGGCCGGCTTGACCCCGAAACGCGCCCGTCCTTCGAGGATCAGCTGTTTGCGTGGCGCTGGAGGGGCGGGCTTATCGCGTCCTACGGCAAGCTGACCGAGATCGAGATCCGCCCCCTTGAGGCAGGCAGTGGCATCGCGGACTGGCAGGTCAAGCTTGACTGGCTCACCGCGCTCGACATGCGCCAGGAGGTTCTGACGATCCGCACCGTCGAACGGGACGGCCACTGGCATGTGGCGCCCATCGGCCTGCGGCCCGTGCAGTCACCCGTGCGGCTTGACCGCCAGGCGGTGATCGGCTGGTCGACACCCGGGCGCCGGCAACCGCGGCCCGAGGCCGACCTTCAGCGCGACCGCCTCGACCGGCCCGACATCGCGGTGGGGGCCGCCCGGCTGGTGCGGCGCGACGGACGGCTGATGCTTGTGGGCGCGGTCAGCAACCTTGACATGGATCCGGCCGCGGTCACGCTGATCGGCGATCTGCGGGACGAGGCCGGACGGTCGCTCCTGCGGCAGGGGGCAGGCGCCACGGGCGGGCAGCGGCTCTTGCCGGGAGAGACGGCGGGGTTTCGCATCGGGTTCGAAAGCGTGCTGTCGCTGGAGGATGCGGTGCCGGGACAGGGCTATGATCCGACGCAATACCTGCCGCCTGTTCTGGACGCCCCGCCCGAAGGCGCCACCCTCGAGGCCCGGGCACTGGTCGCGACGGATGGCCATTACCGCGGCGTTTCTCTCAATGGTGTCCGGGTGAACGAGGTCGACGGCGCCCTGCGCCTGACCGCCCTTGCCGTGAACACCGGAACCGAGACAGCTTCGGTCACGCGGATCACGGTGCTGCTATACGACGAAACGGGCGGGCCAATCTGGGCCGAGGCGGGGTTCGTCGAGACCAACATCTACCCCGGCCAGAGCGCGCCCGTCTCGATCGACCTGCCGCACGCTGACGCGATCGAGGTCGTGGCCGAGATCGGCATTGATGCGATGACCTTCAACGCCGCCACGCCCGACATCGCGCCGGGCGACCTGCCGCCACCCCTGGTGGGCGCGCTTCCGCTCGACGGTCTGGGCGGTCATGCGGCGCTGCGCCTGACGGTGTCGAGCATGATCCACGACCCGGGGTTCTGAACATGTTGCGCCTTGCCTGCCTGATATCCTGCATCCTTGCCTCGCCGGCCGTGGCCGAGACGTTGATCGCCGATGCGTTCGGTCACTATCCGGCGGGGGGCGATGCCGGACGGGCAGGCTGGTCGGGGCTGCAATCCGCCATTCAGGACCCCGCCGATCTGCGGCGGGTGCCGCCCGGACCGGCGGAGACTGTTCTCGTCATCTTCGGGGAAAAGAGCGTTGTCGCAACGGACGACACCGCACAGGTCGCGGCACTTGTCTTCGATGCGGCGGGCAACCTCGTCTCGGACGACACCCCGGTGCGGCTGAGCGCGGCCGACGGGGCCGACCTGCGCCCAACCCGGGACGGCATTGCGGCCCGCCCGGTCCTTGCCGGGACAGAGACCGGCCGTTTCCACGCCTTTGCCGAAACCGGTTCGGACGCGTCCCTCAGGCAATCGGCGCGGGTGAATTACCGCGTCATCCCGCCGCTTTCGGGCCTTGCCACGGCATTGTCGACCCCGGCCGCACCATTGCCCTCCGAAGAGATCCTGCGCCTCGAGGCCGCACCGTTGACCGGCGCCTCGGGAGCGGTGCCCGCCGATGGCGTGGCGGGGTCCATCCTGCTCGGCCATGCCGACGGAAGCCACAGTTTCGTGCCCGCAACCTGGATCGGGGGCGCGCTGCAAGCCCCGATTCTCAGCCGTGACATCGCGGGTCCGGCCACAGCTAGGGTGCAGCTTCCGTTTTCCGAAAGCGCCCCTGTGCCAATCGACATCGGCCGCCTTGCTCCCGGCGCGCCGTTGCGGGTTCAGGCCACCGCTCTGCCCGAGATCGGGGCGACCCGTCTGGCACTTGGGCCCTTTACCACGTCGCGCGGACATCATCTGCATGACGGCAGCCCCGTGACCCTTCGCGTGACGGATGCCGATGGGCGCCGCCTTCGGGCCGAAAGCTGGCTGCTCGACGGTGTGACCGAAGTGACCGTGCCCAGCTGCGATCTGCCCTTCGACGTGGAGGTGACATCGCCCCTTGGCACCACGCGCCAGACCCTGACGGAGGCGCGACCATGATCCTGGGGACGACACGCACGGGCCGGGTGCTCCGCCTTCTGGGGCTGATGGCGGTGCTGATCCTGACGCTTTCGGGCCTCGTCGGACAGGTGTCGTCCGCGCTCGCCGAGGCGACGGAGCGGGATGTGAGTTACCGCTATTTCGACGAGGCGCTGCCCCGTCTGGCCGAGGGGCCTTCGGCCGTCGTCTGGCGCGCGCCGCCCCGACCGCTCGACCGGCCCTTCGGGCCTGCCGAAGAGGCCATCGTCGGGACCGCGCTGACCCATGCATGGTCCGCCCATGCCGCGGCGATGGAGACGGGCGAGGCGCCAGGTCTTGCGGATCACTTCGGCGGCGTCGCGCTTGAACGGGCGAGCCTTGCCACCACCGTCCCCGGCGCGCGCATGGTCGTGCTGCGGCAGGTGGCGCGACCCGTCTTCTTCCATGCGGACGGATCGCTCTTGCAGGTCGAGACCGAGGCGCTGATCGCGCGTTACCAACTGGACGAGACGGGCGCGCTGACGGCCTTTGCCGTGACGCGCGACACCTCGCTGACCACGCTGCGCAACGAGTCGACCGGCTGGATCATCCTCAGCCACGAGCGTCGCGCGACCGAGGTTTTGCCTATCGGGACCCCACGCCCCGTGCCGGGGCCTCTTGCCGGGCTCAACTACTACCCGGCGCAAACGCCCTGGACCCAGTTCTGGCCGAATTTCGACCCTGCCGTTGTGGCAGGGGATTTCGGGTGGATCGCGGGGCTGGAGGCCAACGCGGTGCGGGTGTTCCTGCAACGCGAGACCTTTCTCGATGCCCGGACCGCGCCCGGCGCGCTTGATGATCTCGCGACGCTTCTTCGGCTTGCAGAAGAGGCGGGCCTTGCCGTCGTGCCGACGCTGTTCGACCTGCGAGGCGGCTACGAGGGGGCGTCCTGGGCCAATGACGCGGCCTGGCTCGCGCGGGTGCTGCCGGTGCTGGCGAGCTCCGGAGCGGTGGCCTATGTCGACCTGAAGAACGAGCCCGATCTCGACATCGACCGCCATGGCAGCGGCCAGGTGCAGGCCTGGGCGCGGGCCATGCTTGCCACTGCACGCAGCATCGCCCCCGACCTTGCCTATACGATCGGCTGGGCGCATCCCAATGCCGCGCCGATGCTGGCGGACACGCTCGACCTGATCACCTTTCACGATTACGGGCCGGTGGAGGACAGTGCCGCCGCGCTTGCGCGCGTCCGGGCCATCGCGGGCGAACGCCCTGTTCATGTCACCGAGATCGGAGAGACGGCCTTCCGCCTTTTCGCAGACAGCTACCCGGCCTCGAGCAAGGCACAGGCCGACCGGCTTGCCGCCCGCTTCGCCGCCCTCGACGGCGCCGACGGTATTTTCGTGTGGACGTTGCACGACTTTCCCGACCCCGATCCCGCGGCCATCGGACGCTCGCCCTGGGTGCGTGCGCTTCAGGGCCATTACGGGCTGATCGACACCACCGGCACGGAACGGCCTTCCGCCGATGTCACGCGCCGTGCCTTTTCCACCCTTCTGACCAAAGTTCCATCCGGAGATATCCCATGACGACCCCTCCCCGCCGCATCGCGCTGGTCTCGGCCTTTCCACCGGGGCAGCGCAGCCTGAACGAATACGGCCTTCATTTCGCGCGCGCGCTGGCCGCGCATCCCGATGCGGCCGAAGTCATCGTTCTGGCAGACCGCTTGTCCGAGCCGATGCCCGAGCTGGACCTTGGCCCCCGCATTCGTGTCCGCCGCGTCTGGGCCTTCAACTCCGCCGCGACGCCCCTTCATCTGCTTCGCGCGCTTTGGACCGAACGGCCCGACGGCGTGATCTGGAACCTTCAGACCGCCAGCTTCGGTGACCGCGAGATCCCGGCCGCACTTGGCCTTGTGGCGCCGGCCATGGCGCGGTTGGCCGGGTGGCGCAGCGGCATCATCGCCCACAACATCGTCGCGGGCATCGACCTCGAGGCGACCACGCTGAAGGGCAAGCCCCTGAGGCAGGCGCTGGTGCGGATGGGCGGCGCGGCCGTCACGCGCGCGATGTGCGCGGCAAGCTACATGACGGTGACCTTGCGCAGCTATGCCGACATCCTTGCCCGGCAGGTGCCGCGCGCGGATGTCAGCCTTGTGCCGCACGGCACCTTCGACACCGGCACCCGGCCCTGGGTAGCACAGTCCGACCGCCCCCTTCGCATCGTGACGATGGGCAAGTTCGGGACCTACAAGCGGCTCGAGACGCTGCTGGCCGCCTTCGACCTGCTGCGCAACAGTCCGGATCTGCCCGCGCTTGAACTGGTGATCGGGGGCACCGATCATCCCGCCACGCCGGGCTACATGGCGGGCCTTGCCCGCGCGAGAGAGCGTGATCCGGGCGTGACCTTTGCCGGATACCTTGCCGAAGAGGACGTGCCGGGCTTCTTCGAATGCGGCAGGCTCGCCGTCTTCGACTATACCGCCACGACCGGCTCCTCGGGTGTGCTGCACCAGTCCGCCAGCCTTGGCGCGGTGCCGGTCTTTCCCCGGATCGGGGATTTCGTCGACCTGTGCGAGGACGAAGGGCTGACGGGCGGGCATTTCACCCCCGGCGATGCGGAGGCGCTGGCACAGGTCATGCATGACCTGCTGACCGACAGCGACGCGGCCGACCGCATCGCATTGGCGAATCGCCGTGCCGTCGACGCCATTCCGATGTCCGAGATCGCGGCCTGGCATGTGGCCAAACTCCTTGACGCGCCGGGAACCTTGCCAAGTTTCGCCTGACCTTTCGGATAGTGGCGGGCGCCAACGGGCACCGCCACTCTTCGCTTGATGCCGGGGCGTCCGATTGCCCCCGCGCGTATCCCGACGCTGGCAGGACGTGGCCCGTCACAGATCGCAGATTGCTCCCGACACCAGAACGGAGTTCCGCGATGACCAAAACCCGCACCCAGACCAGCCTGACCCTTGTCGTGCCCTGCTACAACGAGGCTCTGCGCCTTCAGCCGCAGCGCTTTCTTGCCTTCGTGGATGCGCATCCCCGCGTGCGTCTGCTGATGGTGAATGACGGCAGCACCGACGAGACATTGCCGCGCCTGCGTGCCATCGCGGCCGCGCGGCCGGGCCGCATCGCCGTCCATGACCTGCCGCAGAATGCCGGCAAGGCCGAGGCGGTCCGGGCGGGGCTGCAACGGGCGGTCGCGGAAGGCGCCGATCTGACAGGCTACTGGGATGCGGACCTCGCCACGCCTCTTGACCTCGTCGAGGATTTCCTGCGCATCGCCGACCGGCATGGCGAGACCGAGGTCATCTTCGGCTCGCGCCGGTCGATGCTGGGCCACCGGGTGCAGCGCACCGCCGGCCGGCGGGCAGTGTCCCGGCTATGTGCAGGGCTGGCGCGTCTCGCGATCGGTTTGCCGGTCGCAGACACGCAATGCGGCGCAAAGATCCTGCGCGTCACACCCGCGCTTTCAGCGGCCCTCGCACAGCCCTTCACCGCGGCATGGCTCTTTGACGTGGAGCTTTTCGCCCGCATCGCACAGGCCGGGGACCGCCACGATATGGACCAGACCTTTTACGAACTGCCGCTGTCCGAATGGACCGAGGTGCCCGGATCGAAAGTGTCCGCCCGCGCCATCCTGCGTAGCGGCTTTCGCATGATGCGCCTGATCGCCGAGTTGCGGATGGCACCGCGGCTTGTTCCGGGCATGGCCGGCCCGCTCCGCAAGGCGGCCTGATAGATGGCAAGCCCCGCCCTGTCGTCCCGGCGACCAAGAATGCGCCTTGCACTGGGTGCACTTGTAGCCAGCCCGGCGATTGCGATCTTTGTCGCGTCGAACATGGCGAATGCCGGAAACCTTGGCTTCAACATGGTGTTCAGCCGGCTTCTGACACCGGCGGAATTCCACGATCTGGCGGTCATCCTGACGCTGATGCTTGGCGTGCTGTCGGTTCTTGGAGCCGTGCAGATGGCGGTGTCGCAGATCGTGGCCCGCGGTCCGTTGACCGAGCCTGCGCTGGCTGCGTTGCCGAGACTCGCCGCCCTTGCGGGTGTCACGGGGGCCCTCTTGCTGCCGGTGGCGATCGCTGCGGTCCTTCTGTTTCCGGTTGCACCGGCGCTTGGCCTTTCCTCGGCCAATCACCTTGTCATCCTTCTTGTTGCCCTGCCGATCACGGCACCCCTGAGCCTTGCGCGGGGGGCCGCGCTGGGACGGATGTCGGTGGGCGGGATCGTCCTGTCCCTGAACCTCGAGATGGGCGTCCGCCTCGGGGGCGCGGTCGTCGCCCATGCATTGGGCCTCGGCCTCGGGGGTATCGTGGCTGCGCTGGCCCTGTCGCTTGTCGCGGGTTGGTGGCCCGTTCGGGCAGAGACCTCCGGGCCGGCACCCGACCTGCCCGCGGCCCCGCTTCTGAGGCGGATCGCGGGTCTTGCCTGGCCCTTCGCGTTGCTGCAACTGGCGCAGGTGATCCATCTTGACGGCGACCTGCTGCTGTCGGCGCGGCTCTTGCCAGAGGGTGAAGGTGGGCTTCTGGCCGGACTGTCCCTTGTTCAACGGATCCAGGTCTATGCCTGCCTCGGCCTTGCCGGTGTTCTTCTGCCGGCCATCACGGCCGCCGCGTCGTCAGGGCACGACATCCTGCGCTCCGCCTGGCCGGTCATCGCCCTCGTTCTGGGGACCGGCGCGATCTTGTCGGCGGTGGCGGTGGCGGCCCCTGCCGCGGTGCTGAATGCCGTGGTCGGGCCGTCCTATGCGGCCGCCGCCCTGCATCTTCTGCCCGCGGTTCTGGCAGGCCTTGCCTTCACGGTCAGCTACCTTGCCGCGACTTTCCTCGCCGCGCTGGGTGACCGGTCGGGCGTCGCACTGGTCGTGCTTGCCGCGCCGGTGTCGCTGGTCGTGTTGGCGATCGTCGCCGAAAGCGGCGGGCTTGATGCCATCGTGCCCGCCAAGGCCGCGGTCCAGGGTGCGCTTTGCCTTGGCACGCTTGTTCTTGTCGGTCGCGCCTGCCTGCGAAGCTGGCGCCCCTGATCCACACCACTTATCCATCCCTGAAGGACCCGATCCCATGACCCTGAACCTGATAACACCCGTGATCCTTGCCGGCGGTTCCGGCACACGCCTCTGGCCCGTCTCGCGCGTCTCCCGGCCCAAGCAGTTCTGTCGCCTGACCGGGGACCAGACCCCGTTTCAGGCCACTGTCCGGCGGCTCGAGGATGCAGGCTGCGCGGCACCGATCGTGATCACCCATGCAGACTACCGCTTTACCGTGGCCGAACAGCTCGGCGAAAGCGGCAGCCGTGGCCACGCGATCCTGCTGGAACCAGAGGCGCGCAACACGGCGGCATCGGTCGCCGTGGCGGTCGTCGCCACCATGGCCGAGAACCCGGAGCGTCTCTTGCTGGTTGCACCCGCCGACCATCACATCGAGGATGCGCTTGGCTTTGCCGCGGCCATCGGTGCCGGCGCGGATGCGGCGCGGGCGGGCGAAATCGTGGTGTTCGGCATCACGCCCGACCGGCCCGAAACCGGCTATGGCTATATCGAGGTCGATCCCGCCGACGGCGACGAGACCGGCGCCCATTTCCGCCGCTTCGTCGAGAAACCCGATCAGGCGACGGCGGTCAGGTATTTCGAGGGCGGGCGGCATCTGTGGAATGCGGGGATTTTCCTGTTCAGCGCGCGCCGCATGCACGAAGCGCTTGCCCGGCATGCACCCAGGGTCCTCGCCGCAGCCGAGGCGGCCTTTGGCGCGACGCGGGGCGATCTGGACTTTCTTCGCCTCGGTCCGGCCCTGTCCGAGGCCCCGGCCCTTTCGATCGACCAGGCGGTCATGGAATACGAGACGGGTCGGGTGATCCCGCTCAAGGCCGGCTGGACCGATCTTGGCGGCTGGCACGCCATGTGGCAGATCGCGGGGCGCGACGAGTCCGGGGTGGCGACTGGTGGCGCAAGCCGGGCCGTCGATTGCCGCAACAGCCTGCTCATTTCTGAGGATCCCGAGATCGCGCTGGTCGGCGTCGGATTGCGCAACATCGCCGCAATCGTGACCCGCGACGCGGTTCTGGTGGCCGATCTCGATACGACCGAGGGCCTTCGCGCCGCCGTCGCCGCGGCCAGGGAGGCAGGCTGGCGGCAGGCGGCTGAGCATCGCCGCGAAGAGCGCCCCTGGGGCCATTACGAGACGCTGGCCCTCGCGCCCCGGTTCCAGGTGAAATCCATCGTGGTCAATCCCGGGGGCCGCCTGTCACTGCAAAGCCATGTGCATCGTGCCGAACATTGGGTCGTGGTCGAAGGATCGGCCCGTGTTACGGTCGGGCGCACCGAAAAACTGCTGAGCGAGAACCAGTCCGTCTATATCCCGCTGGGCGAGATCCATCGGCTGGAAAATCCCGGCAAGTTGCCGCTTCGCCTGATAGAGGTGCAGACAGGTGCCTATCTGGGGGAGGATGACATCCGCCGTTACGAGGACATCTACGCCCGGGCCTGACCTTCGGGAAATGGTCGCCTGTGTGCGGGTGGTCAAACCCGTCTCGGGCAGCACACCGCCGCTGCCCGCCCGGGACGGCTTGGATCATTTGCGCAGCGGAACGCCGAGGATCTCGCGCGCCTGCTGCCAGGTGGCGACGGGACGCTCGTATTTTTCGCACAAATCGGCGGCCCGTCTGATGAGGGCGGCATTCGAGGGGGCAAGCGTGTCGCGGTCCAGCCGGATGTTGTCCTCCAGCCCGGCGCGGGTATGGCCACCGGCGGCAATCGCCCATTCGTTGACGACGACCTGCCCGGCCCCGATGCCTGCAGCACACCACTCGGCTTCGGGAGCGCGGGCTTTCATCAATTTGACATAGAAATCGAACACCTCGCGATCGACGGGCATGGCGTTCTTCACACCCATGACGAACTGCACATAAAGCTTGCCGTAAAGCAGCCCTTGCCCGTGCATGCGGATCGCCTGGATAAGCTGGCTCAGGTCGAAGGCCTCGATCTCGGGCGTGACCTCGTATTTGCGCATCTCCGAGGACAGCCAGTCCACAAGGCCGGGGCTGTTTTCGTAGACACGGGTCGGAAAGTTGTTCGACCCCACGGTCAACGAGGCCATGTCCGGCATCAGCGGCAGCATTCCGCCCCGCTCCTTTCCGCTGCCCGATCGCCCACCGGTCGAGAACTGGACGATCATGCCGGGGCAGTGTTTTTCCAGACCTTCCTTGAGCCGGGCGAATTTCTCCGGGTCGGACGTTGTCGACCCGTCGGGATTGCGGACATGACAATGCGCGATGCTCGCGCCCGCCTCGAAGGCCTCCTGCGTGCTTTCGATCTGTTCCTCGATCGTGATCGGAACCGCCGGATTGTCGGCCTTTGTCGGGACCGATCCGGTGATGGCGACGCAGATGATGCAAGGCTTTGTCATGGTCTTCCTGTCATGTCTCGTTTCGCTGTCCGCGAGTGCGGTTCGGGGACATTCTAGCCGGTTTCGCGAACGGCATGCACGGGAAATGAGCCGTCATTTCGGGCCCGTCATCTCTCCGCGTCGTCGAAGGACCAGTCGCCTGCGCCAAGGATCGGCGCGGCCCGCCCCGTGCTCAGGTCGCTGCGGGAAAACCGGATCGGGGTCCGGACACCGGGGATGCCTTCCGGGCGGATCACCATTCCGCGCGCGACCGTCTGCGGGTCGGACAGGGCCTCGGGAACGGTGTTGATCGGACCGGCAGGCACGCCCGCCTGCTCGAGCGCCGCGATCAGATCGGCCCGTGTCCGGCGCGACGTGGCCTCGAACAGGGCGGCGGACAGGCTGTCGCGGTTCGCGACCCTGTCGGAATTCGCCGCGTAATCCGGCGCGACCGCCAGATCGGACCGGTCGAGAACCTCGCACAACGCGCGGAATTGCCGGTCGTTTCCGCAGGCGATGATGAGATGCCCGTCAGACGCGGGAAAGACCTGATAGGGCACGATATTGGGATGCGCATTGCCCAGCCTGCGCGGGACCACGTCGCCCAGCAGGAAATTCGCCGCCTGATTGGCCAGAACGCCGACCCCGCTATCCAGAAGGGACAGGTCCACATGCTGGCCAAGGCCGGACCTGTCGCGTTCGGCAAGGGCGGCCTGAATGCCGATGACGCCGTAAAGCCCGGTGAAGATGTCTATCCAGGCAACGCCGATCTTCTGCGGCTCTCCGTCGGGCTCACCGGTCAGGTCCATGATCCCGCACATGCCCTGCAACAGGAAATCATAGCCCGGCTGCGGCGCGCGTGGCCCCGTCTGGCCGAACCCGGTGATCGAGGCATAGACAAGTCGCGGGTTCGACGGTGCAAGCGCCTCGTAATCAAGGCCGAATTTCTTCAGACCGCCCAGCTTGAAGTTCTCGATGACCACATCGGCAGTTGCGATCATCTCCTTCAGCCGGGCCAGATCGTCCGAGTTGGTGAAATCGCAGGTGACAGAGGTTTTCCCCCGGTTGGCCGCATGGAAATAGGCAGCGACCTTTTCGGTGCCGCCGTCGGGTCGGGTCCGTTCGATGAAGGGCGGACCCCAGGTTCGCGTGTCGTCGCCGCCGGGGGATTCGACCTTGATGACCTCGGCGCCCAGATCGGCAAGGGTCTGGCCGATCCAGGGCCCGGCGAGGATCCGGGCCAGCTCGACCACCCGAAGCCCCTTGAGAGGTGCATCAGCCAAAGGCCTGCAATCCCGTCTGCGCGCGGCCCAGGATCAGGGCATGCACGTCGTGTGTCCCCTCATAGGTGTTGACGGTCTCGAGGTTCTGGGCGTGGCGCATCACGTGGTATCCGATCTGGATGCCGTTGCCGCCATGCATGTCCCGCGCCATGCGCGCGATATCCAGCGCCTTGCCGCAATTGTTCCGCTTCATGAGAGAGATCATCTCGGGCGCGAACTTGCCCTGATCCATCAGTTGGCCCACCCGCAGCGCGCCTTGCAGGCCCAGCGCGATTTCGGTCTGCATGTCGGCGAGTTTCTTCTGGTAAAGCTGGGTCGCGGCGAGGGGCCGGTTGAACTGCTTGCGTTCCATCCCGTAGCGGTGCGCGCGCATCCAGCAATCCTCGGCCGCGCCCATCACGCCCCAGCTGATCCCGTATCGCGCCCGGTTGAGACAACCGAAGGGTCCGCCCATGCCGACGACGCCGGGCAGGATCGCATCTTCGCCCACCTCGACGCCCTGCATCACGATTTCGCCGGTGATCGAGGCGCGCAAGCTCAGCTTGCCGCCGATCCTGGGCGCCGAAAGACCCGTCATCCCCTTTTCAAGAATGAACCCGCAAACCTTGCCGTCATGGGCATCGGACTTGGCCCAGACGACAAAGACATCCGCGATGGGCGAATTCGAGATCCACATCTTGGAACCGGTCAGCCGGTAACCGCCGTCGATCCTTTCGGCCCGCGTCTTCATGCCCGCGGGGTCCGACCCGGCATCCGGTTCGGTCAACCCGAAACAGCCGATCAACTCTCCGGCGGCGAGGCGGGGCAGGTATTTGCGCCTTTGTTCCTCCGAGCCATAAGCCTGGATCGGAAACATCACGAGCGAGGATTGCACCGACATCATCGACCGAAACCCGCTGTCGATCCGCTCGACCTCGCGCGCGACAAGGCCATAGGCAACATAGCTGGCACCCGACCCGCCATATTCCTCGGGCACCGTGACGCCCAGCAGGCCCGAAGCCCCCATCTCGGCAAAGATGGCCGGATCGGTTTCCTCGTTCATGTAGGCGGCTTCGATCCGGGGGGCGAGCTTGTCGGCGGCAAAGGCCGCGGCGGCCTCGCGGATCATGCGCTCATCCTCGGTCAGCTGATCGTCGAGGAGAAAGGGATCTTCCCATTTGAAGAGCTGTCCCTTGTGATTGGTCGCGGCCATCAGATCGGTCCTTTCCGGGGGCGGGTCATGCGTCGATATTCGGGGTTCGCCTTTCAATATCCATATCGAACGCCAAGGTGAAACGCCAATACCGCGACATTTCAGACCCTGTGTGCACGAAGCGGCCACCGCGGCGTCGGCATGATGCGAAAGCGCCGCTGCCCGACCTCACATGTCGAGAAAGACCGTCTCGCCCTCGCCCTGAAGCCGGATGTCAAAGCGGTATTCGCCCTCGCCCGTCTTCCTTGCGATCAGGGTTTCGGCACGGGGGCGCTGTTCGATCCGGTTCAGAAGCCTGTCGCCGGAATTGTCCTCATCCTCGAAATAGATGCGCGTGCTCAGCCCGATATTGATACCCCGCGCCACGATCCAGAGCGCGATATGCGGGGCCTGCATCCCCCCGTGCCGCAGAGGCACCGGGCCGGGCTTGACCGTCCGCAGCGTGAATTCGCCGCTGTCCTTGTCGGCGGCAAAGCGGCAGAACCCGTTGACCTTGGGATCGGCGCCCTCCTGCCCGGGGAAACGGCCCGCCGCATCGGGCTGCCAGCTTTCCATCATGGCGTCGCGCAGGGCCCAGCCGGTCCCGTCGAAAACGGATCCGCGGATGGTGATGATCTGGCCCCTGGCGCCCTCCTCGATGGCGCGCAGGCCCAGATCCTCGGGGTAGACACCCTCGATCCCGGCAAAGGTGGGGATGCAGCCGATATGCACATAAGGCCCCGCGGTCTGGGATGGTGTCTCAACCAGCATGTCCAGTGATTGTGCCATGTCACATGCCCTCGGGCTTGTTTTCGAACATTGTCTGCCGTCTACCCCGCAGGACGATGTCAAACTTGTAGGCGATGTAATCCATCCCCCGGCTGTTCTGCATGTCGAGAGGCGCGACGAGGCGGTCGATCTGGCCGCGGTCCTTGACCGTGTTCACGATGGGGCACAGGTCGATCAGCGGATCGCCCTGGAAATACATCTGGCTGATCAGCCGCTGCCCGAAACCCGACCCGAAGATGGAAAAGTGAATGTGCATCGGCCGCCAGTCATTGGCCCGGTTCGGCCAGGGATAGGCGCCGGGACGGATCGTCATGAATTCGTAGTGGCCGGCCTCATCGGTGATGGTCCGGCCGCAGCCCCCGAAATTCGGGTCGAGAGGGGCGAAATAGGTATCCTTCACATGCCGATACCGCCCGCCCGCATTGGCTTGCCAGACCTCGACCAGAGTGTGGGGCACGGGCCGGCCGCTTTCGTCCAGAACGCGGCCATGGACGCGGATCCGTTCTCCCACCGCGGGAGCGGCACCTTGCGTGAAGTTGTAGATCAGGTTGTTGTCGAGCGGACCCAGAAGGTTGTGCCCGAAGACCGGACCCGTCTCTTCGGTCAGGGTCGATTCCAGCGACAAAAGCGCCTGTTTCGGCGACCGCACGACGGATGTCTTGTAGTCGGGATCATAGGGCACGGGATGAACCTCGCGCCGCCGGGGCATGAGGGGGGCTGTCTCAATCATCGGATTGCTCCATTTCTTCGAATGTCTTGCGGGCCAGCTTGATCGCGTGGTTGGCGCGGGGCACGCCGGCATAGATGGCCACGTGCTGAAACGCCTCCATCACGTCGCGCTGGCTGGCGCCGGTGCGGGCGGTGGCGCGGACATGCATCGGGATTTCCTCGAAATTTCCGGTGGCGGCCAGCAGGGCAAGCGTCAGCATCGACCGTTCCCGCCGGGTGATCGCGTCAGAGGCCCAGACGTTCCCCCAGGCGGATTCGGTGATCAGGTCCTGAAACGGGGCATCGAGCTCTGATTTCGCGGCTTCGGCGCGATCGACATGCGCGTCGCCCAGAACGGCGCGGCGGACGGCCATGCCGTTTTCGTATCGGTCTGTCATGGGGCACTTTCCCTGGCGCACGGTTCGGTCCGGGGGAGTGTTGCACAATCCGACTTATCCGGAAATTATAATGTTGAACCGTTCGCATAACCCCAGAGTTATAAATGATCGACCCGAACCTCAAACTCCGCCATCTGCAATGCTTTCTCGAGGTGGCGCGTCTCGGCTCTCTTTCCGCGGGGGCGCAGGCGCTGAATGTGTCGCAACCGGCCGCGTCCAAGACGATCCGCGAACTGGAAGACATCCTGGGAACACAGCTTTTTTCGCGTGCGTCGCGTCGATTGTCGCTGACCTCGGCGGGCAGGATGTTTCAGCAATCGGCCGGTGCCGCCATGGTCGAACTGCGCCGCGGGCAGGACCTTTTGCGCGGCGGCGCGCTTGAGCGGCCGAAGATCGCCATCGGTGCGCTGCCTTCGGCGGCGACGGACCTGGTGCCCCGGGCCTGCCTTGCCTTCCGGCGGGTGGCGCCGGATTGCCAGGTCCGGATCTCGACCGGGCCGAACTGGCTGTTGATGGCACAGCTTCGCGAGGGCGATCTGGACATGGTGGTGGGGCGCATGGCCTCTGTCCCGGTGATGGAGGGGCTGACCTTCCGGCAACTGTATTCCGAGAAGGTGGGCGCCTATGTCAGGCAGGGACATCCGTTGCTGGAGGACCCCGCGCCGGTCGGCGCGCTTGTCGGCTATCCGCTGATGCTGCCTCCGTCGGGGGCGGTGATCTCGCCCGTGGTGCGCGCCTTCCTGTCGCGGCAGGGCATCGACAACCCGGTCGCCGCCTTTGAATGCGTCTCGCATGATGTCGGTCGCAGGATCGTCGCCGAAAGCGATGTGGTCTGGTTCATCAGCCAGGGCGTGGTGCGCGAGGATGTGGATCGAGGGCTTCTCGTGGTGCTGAGCCTTCCGACCGAACTTCTGGGTGGACCGGTCGGCATGTCGATGCGCGACAATGCCGACTGGCCACTGGAACAGAAACTGATGATGGAGGCCCTCGTCGCCGAGGCCGGCCGCAGGACCGGGCCCGGTTCAGCGGATTGACCCTGCATTCAGATCATGCGGATGACGGATTTGTCGATCGCCAGCACATATCCCCGCCGGGCGATGTTCTTGACCAGAAGCTCGCTGACCATCTGGTTGCCCAACGTGTCGCGCAGCCGCTTGATCCGGGTGGCGCCGGCGGCCTCGTCGCAATCGGAGGCGTCGCGGCCGGAAATCACGGCCTCGATCTCGGCCCCCGACAGGACCTCGCCATCCATCCTTGCCTCTGCCAGAACGCTCAGCGTCTCGATCGCGGCATCGGTCAGCTTGAATTCGAAATTGTTCAGAAGGACGGTGTTCTGCTCCCGTGCGATCATCAGGGAATTGACCTCGATCCCCTGCTTCTCGATCTTGCCCATCCGCTGGTTGAGGGCGATCAGCATCACGAGAAACACCACCGCCGCGATCATGAGCGACGTCGCGAAGACCAGAAGGACGAAGATCACGAAACGGTAGCTGTCGAGCGTTTCGGAAAACGCCGTCCCCGATTGGGCGAGGATCTCGAGAAGCTTGATCTCGGCCTGGCTGGTCAGGTCGGCATTCTCGATGAAAAGCTGTTCGACCCGCGCGTTGAACGCGTTCGCATCCGGCAGGTTGAGCAACAGCAGCGCCGCCGCCACAAGCAGGATCCCCACGATGGCTGCGATGCCGCCGATGACGATCCTGTTGCCGGTCTGCCGCGATTCAGTAGCGGAGATAGTAATCGCCTGCACTCTCTCTCCTTTCGTCGAGCCCCGCGTCATCAAAGACGCCGACGATGGTCAGTAGCTCCCACCCGTCCGCGGCAAGCTTCGGACCAAGCTGCGACGCGGCATTCTCGGGAGAGCATTCGCCACTCACCTCGACCACACCATAATGAAGCCGCAGGGGATCGTCCTGTTTTGCCTTGTAATCGGCATAGCAGGCCGCCTGGGCAGCAGTCGCCAGAAACGCGAGGGTGATCGGGAGGATGAGAAGCTGTCTGACCATGCCTCACCATGCCGCCCGGACGCGGTGATAGACAATAGCCAACCGCATTGCAGGGGTCTGCTAGCCGATAACAAGGGGGCGTTATTGCCTGTCGGGGCGCAAAAGGCCGATTGGTTCGGCATCGCAACCGGGCGTCGCTGCCAGCCCAGACATACCGGAGAGAAAGACCATGAAGACCTTGTTCAAATCCGTCGTGATCCTGGCTGCCATCGCACAGGCGGCCCCTTCCTTTGCCCTTGGTCGCGAAGACCGGCAGGACAGGCGCGAGACCCGCGAAGAGCGCCGCGATCTGATCGTGCCGGCCCAGTGCCTGGAGGGGTTCGACACGCGGGCGGGCACCGTCTCGCTTTATACAGCCGATTGCCTGCGGCAGGGGCATATCGAGAACCGCGAACTTCCGCAGGATTGTCTCGTGACCTTCCGGACCGGGGGCGAACGCGTCCGCGCCTATGATCCGGCCTGTCTCGAAGGCGAAGGATACACTCTGGTCAGCCGATAGGCCGATCGAGCAGCAATGCCGCGCGCTCAGCCCCAGTTGCGCGGTGTCCAGGGGGGTGGGAGGACCGGACATGACCTTCCGCCCCTTTGACGTGGGCACGATATCTCCAGCGGTTGAGTCGGGACCGGTTCTCTGGTTCTTGGGGGCATGGAAAAGACCATCGCCACCCTCGAGCTGGAAGACGCGGCGCGCGCCCGGAGATTTACCCGGATCGCCGGTGTGGACGAAGCCGGTCGTGGCCCGCTGGCCGGGCCCGTGGTCGCCGCGGCGGTGATCATCAACCCGTTCCGCATCCCCGAGGGTCTTGCCGACAGCAAGACGCTCAGCGCCAAGCGCAGGCTTGCCGCGCTCGAGCAGATCGAGGCGCTGTGCGAGGTGGGCGTCGGGATCGCCTCGGTCGAGGAGATCGACCAGCTGAACATCCTGCGCGCCTCTCACCTTGCCATGTGCCGCGCCGTCGCAGCACTTGCGGGGCCGGCCGATCACGTCCTTTGTGACGGCAACATGATCCCCCGGGATCTGCTCTGTTCGGCCGAAGCCGTGGTCAAGGGAGACGCGCGATCACTGTCCATCGCCGCAGCGTCGATCGTGGCCAAAACAAGGCGCGATGCGATCATGGTGGATTTGGCGCAACAGCATCCCGGATACGGCTGGGAACGCAATTCGGGATATCCGTCGAAAAGCCACAAGGAGGCTCTTCGAAATCTGGGGGCCACCCCTCACCATAGACGCTCCTTCAGGCCGGTCCACGAAATCTTGTATCAAGTGAAAAACACAACACCCTGATTCAATAAAGTTTTTGACAGCGAATCGCCTCTGACTCATCTTGTAGGGCAACCAACGAGCGCAAAAAGCGCCGGGGACAGAGGCAGAAAAATGACGAAAACAAAATCTCCGGGCGCGCAAGCGCTCCCCCTGAACTCGATCCTTGCCGGCGACTGCATCGAGGTGATGCGCAGCCTGCCCGAGGCATCGGTCGACCTGATCTTTGCCGACCCGCCCTATAACCTTCAGCTGCGCGGCGACCTGCACCGCCCCGACAACAGCCGGGTCGACGCGGTGGATGATGACTGGGACCGCTTCGCTTCCTTCGGATCCTACGACACCTTCACCCGCAACTGGCTCGAGGCCGCGCGCCGTCTGCTGAAGCCCAACGGGGCGATCTGGGTCATCGGATCCTATCACAACATCTTTCGCCTTGGCGCCGAGCTTCAGAACCAGGGGTTCTGGATCCTCAACGATGTGGTCTGGCGCAAGTCGAACCCGATGCCGAACTTTCGGGGCAAGCGTCTGACCAACGCGCACGAGACCCTGATCTGGGCCTCGCGGCAGGAAGGTGCGAAATACACCTTCAACTACGAGGCGCTCAAGGAACTGAACGAAGGCATCCAGATGCGGTCGGACTGGGTTCTGCCGATCTGCACCGGACATGAGCGGATCAAGGATGACAGCGGTGACAAGGCGCATCCCACGCAAAAACCCGAAAGCCTGCTGCACCGGGTGATCCTCGGGACAACCAATCCCGGCGATGTCGTGCTTGACCCGTTCTTCGGAACCGGAACGACCGGCGCGGTGGCCAAGATGCTGGGTCGGGATTTCATCGGGATCGAACGCGAGGAGACCTATCGCAAGGTCGCGACCAAGCGCATCGAGAACGTGCGCAAGTTCGACAAGGAGGCGCTCGAGGTCACCACCTCCAAGCGCGCCGAACCGCGCGTGGCCTTCGGTGTGCTGGTGGAACGCGGCATGCTGCGCCCCGGAGAGCGGCTTTTCTCGCCGCGCGGCAAGACGGCAAAGGTCCGGGCCGACGGCACGCTGATCGGCGATGACGTCAAGGGGTCGATCCATCAGGTGGGCGCCCATCTCGAGGGCGCGCCGTCCTGCAATGGCTGGACCTACTGGCACTTCAAGAAGGACGGGAAGGCCATCCCCATCGACATTCTGCGTCAGCAGGTCCGCGCGGAGATGCGCGAGAACTGACGCGACACGGTGTTACCGCCGGTGCCTGTGGCGTGGCCAACCGCGCCCGGGCACGAACTGCCCCGCCTTATGGCGGGGCCTCTTTTTTATGCAAAGGCAGTCGATCTGGAACGAGGGCTTTGACGCTGGGTAAACCCGCGCTATCGTTTACCCGGCGCCATAACGCGCACAGCCATGGAGGACCTCCAGAATGTCTCTGAAGACCATTATGACTGCCCTTGCCCTGATCGTGTTCCCGACATTGTCGTTCGCGATGGGCTGCTCCCTCGAAACGCATACGACGGATACGGCCATGTCCTGCGCCGAGGGAACCACGATGGACGACGAAACCGGCACCTGTGTGCCTGTCGTCACCGGCTGATTTCCGGTCAGGGTGCCGCCCCGCCTTTGCGGCGGGGCCACTTCCCTAGCGGATGACATGCACCGAGCAATTGGCGTGGCGGACGACCCAATCGGCGGTCGAGCCGATGAACACGTCCCGAAGCCCGTGCCGATGTGACGCCATGACAATGCAGTCTATGTCGTTCTCTGCGGCATGATCGACGATTTGCCGCCCGGCATGACCCTCGGCGAGGACGACCTTTGCATCTTCCAGCCCTGCGGCGAGTTCAGTGAGACCGTGCTGGGCCTCGCTGCGAGAATTGGCAAGGATTTCTGCCGGGATCTGCATCGCGGCATAGGCTGGTATCCGTTCCATCACATGAAGGGCTGTAAATCGCGCACCTTCCCCCGCCAGATGCCTCGCCATCAGGAAAGAAGCCTGGGTGTCATGTGTTTCATCGAAAATCACGGGCACTAGGATGTTCTTGTACATGGCGGTATCTCCTCCTGATCCATGGCAAACGACCTGCGGGAGTGTGCCCCGGGAACGGACAGGTCGGCTTTGAGCCATGTCAAAGGCCGTCAGTGGCGCAGATGTCAGTCCTCGTCCTCACCCGTCATGTGGGCGACGTGGAAATCGACCATCCTTGCGACCATTTCCTGACCGTCGCCGCGCGCGACCGCCTCGCTCAGCGCACCGAGGGCACCCTGCGCCATGATCGAGGTCGAACCGCCGTCGCGCACCATCTGGTCGTAATATCCCACATCCTTCGCGGCATTCTGGATCGAAAAGGCCAACTGGTCGGGAATGCCGTCGATGGCATAGGCGGCCATGAAATCCATCATCCCCGACCGAAGCGGGCCCGCCGCCATCACATCGTAAAGGGATTTGCGGTCGATCCCGGCGACATCGGCCATGCCGAACGCCTCGCCCATCGCGTTGGCGACGGTCATCCCGAAGAAGTTGTTGATCAGCTTGATCGTGTGACCGGACCCGAGTGGGCCCAGATGAAAGACATTCTCACCCACATCCTGCAACACGGGATCGACGCTGTCGAAGGCAGCCCTGTCGCCGGCGGCCATGATGTTAAGCTTGCCCTCCCTCGCATGGGCGGGCGTGCGACCCAACGGCGCGTCGAGGTAATGGCCGCCGGCCTCTTCGACCTCGGCGCCAAGCGTCCGGGTCGACGATGGCAGCGAGGTGCCGAAGTCGATGACGATGCCCCCGGGGCGCAGGCCCGCGATCACGCCATCCGGCCCGCGCATCCGGTCCTCGACGCTGGCGCTGGTATCCATGCACAGCATCACGATGTCCGAAGCCGCCGCCACGTCGCGGGCCGTGGCCACCTCTGTCGCGCCACGGGCCACGGCGGCGTCGACATTGGCGCGTGACCGGTTGGCCATCACCGTCAGCGGATAGCCACAATCCAGCAGGCGGCCCGCCATTGCGCTTCCCATGAGGCCAAGTCCGATGAAACCGATCGCTGGCTTTGACATTGCTGTCGTCCTTTCGATGTCGTGATGGGGGATGCTACATCACCGCGCCGATCTGCCACGGCACGAATTCGTAGTCGCCAAGGCCCTGCGCCTCGGATTTGGTTTGTTCCCCGCTGGCGACGCGCAGGAACATCTCGTAGATCTCGCGGCCCATATCCTCGACGGAAAGGCCCTCGCCGAGGATGCGGCCGGCGTCGATATCCATGTCCTCGCTCATCCGGGCGGCCATCTCGGAATTCGTGGCGACCTTGATCGTGGGCGCGGGTTTCGAGCCAAAGGCCGACCCGCGCCCGGTGGTGAAACAGACAAGGTTGCAGCCGCCCGCGATCTGCCCGGTGACAGAGGCGGGGTCGTATCCGGGCGTGTCCATGAAGGTGAAGCCGCGGGCGCGCACCTCTTCGGCATATTTGTAGACGCCCGTCAGGGGCGTCGTGCCGCCCTTGGCTGCGGCACCCAGCGATTTTTCAAGGATCGTCGTTAGGCCACCGGCCTTGTTGCCGGGGCTGGGATTGTTGTCCATCGACCCCTTGTTGCGGGCGGTGTAATCCTCCCACCAGCGGATCAAGGAAACAAGCCGTTCACCCGTGGCCGTGTCGGCGGCGCGTTCTGTCAGCAGATGCTCGGCCCCGTAGATCTCGGGCGTTTCGGCCAGAACGCCGGTGCCGCCCTGCGCGACGAGCCTGTCGCAGGCATTGCCCAGCGCCGGATTCGCGGTAATTCCCGACCAGGCGTCGGAACCGCCGCATTGCAGGGCAACCTTGAGTTCCGAGGCGGGGCACGGCTCCCGCCGAGCCTCATTCGCGATCGGCAGCATGGCCTCGATCTTGCGGATACCCAGTTCGACCGTCTTGCGCAGGCCGGCGACATTCTGGATGTTCATTGCCTGGAACAGCGGCCCCTGTTTCAGGCCATAGGCCTCGAGCAGCCAGTCGATCTGGTTCATCTCGCAGCCAAGGCCCACCATCAGCACGCCCGCGTGATTGGGATGCCGGGCATAGCCCCACATCACCCTTTGCAGCGCCTCGAACCCGTCACCGTCGCCCGCCATGCCGCAGCCCGTGCCATGAACGAAAGCCGCCACACCGTCGACATTGGGATAGTCGGCCAGTTTTTCGGGCGTGAAATGCGCGGCGATCATCCGCGCGGCGGTCGCCGAACAATTCACCGATGTGACGATGGCAATGTAGTTGCGTGTGCCGACGCTGCCGTTTTCGCGGCGGTATCCCATGAAGGTATCCTGCCGGGCGGCAGGTTCCGCGGGCCGGAGGTTGGTGCCGAAGGCATAGCGTCCCGCTACGGGCCGGAAGGCGAGGTTATGGGTATGGACATGCGCACCGGCGGCAATCGGTTCGGACGCGACGCCGATCATCTGGGCGTATTTCAGCACAGGCTCACCCTCGGCCACATCCCTGAGCGCAACCTTGTGGCCGCGCGGGACGGGGTCGCGGATTTCAAGCCCGTCAACGATTGCGCCGGGTTCGAGCGCCTCGCGCGCGACGGCCACGGTATCACTTGGGTCGAGTGTCAGGATCTTCATCAAATCTCACCGGGAAAGGGCTGACTGACATGTTAGTCGGAAACGACTGCCGATGACCAGTGGTCCGGCGACATGTAAGCGTATTTCCGCGGCAGGCCTTGCCGCGCCCCGCATGGGACGCAGAGCAAGGTCAAAGCAGCTTTCGGATCCGGGCCATCGCCTCGAGGATGTTCTCGGTCGAATTGGCATAGGAGAACCGCAGGTACCCCTCGCCCCATGCGCCAAAGGATGTGCCCGCCACGGTCGCGACGCCCGCCTCGTCAAGAAAGCGGTTTTGCGCCTCCATCGCGCTGAGGCCAGTTTCCGCGATATTGGGAAAGGCATAGAAGGCGCCGGCCGCATCGGCGCAGCGCACCCCCGGCAGGGCATTCAGTTCGCGCACGATGATCTCGCGCCGCTTGTCGAATTGGGCCACCATGTCGCGCACGGCGTCCTGCGGGCCGGTCAGCGCGGCAAGGCCGGCATATTGCGCGGCGGCATTCACGCAGGAATGGTCGTTGATGCACAGCCGTGTCACGTGATCGACGCACGCATCCGGCCAAACCGCATAGCCCAGCCGCCAACCGGTCATGGCGTAGGTCTTGGACCAGCCGTCCAGCATGATCAGCCGGTCGCGGATCTCGGGATATTGCAAAAGGCTCACATGTTCCCGCCCGCCATATAGCATCTGGGAATATATCTCGTCGGACATCACGGCCACATGCGGATGATCGGCAAGGCCCGCGACGAATTTGTCGATCTCTTCCTTGGGTGTCACACCGCCGGTCGGGTTGGCGGGGGAGTTGATGATGATCAGCCGTGTGCGCGGCGTGATCTGGGCCAGGACCTCGTCGGCGGAAAAGGCAAAGTCGTTTTCTTCCTTGAGCGCGATCGGCACGGGCGTCGCGCCGGAATACCTGATCACCGATTCATAGATCGGGAAGCCGGGGTTGGGATACATGATCTCGGCGCCCGGCTCGCCGAACATCAGTACGGCAAAGAACATGGTGGGCTTGCCGCCCGGGACGACGACCACATTGCCGGGATTGACCTCGACCCCGTGGCGGCGATGCAGATCGGCCGCGACAGCCTCGCGCAGACCAGGCAGGCCATTTGCCGGCGTATAGCCGTGATGTCCGTCGCGCAGCGCCTTGACCCCCGCCTCGACGATATGGTCGGGCGTTCGGAAATCGGGCTGGCCGATCCCGAGGTTGATGATGTCGCGCCCCTCGGCGGCAAGCTGACCGGCCCGAGCCAGAACGACAAAGGCGGATTCGGTTCCAAGCCGCGACAGGCTTTCGGCGAAGTGCAGATCGGTCATTGGTCGTCCCCCCTTTTTCGATATTCGCAAAGTCATCCGACAATTTCAGCCCGACCGCCAGCGGAAAGCCGCGCGATTCACGCCGGCATCAGGGCGGCTGTCTACCCCGGCCCCGCCCCGACACCGCCCCGGCCCCGCGACGCCACCGGGCGTGATTTTTCGGTTTTCGACACGCGAATGTCGCGTTTGGAACAGTTCGCCCGAGCCATGATTCCAGCACGGATCTGCCATGCAGAAATTGCATTGATTTTCGTATTTCCATCCTTGAACGACTCAAATGGCGGGCTTAGGTGCCGGATCAACAGGGCGGTCAGTCGGGCCCCCGGAAACCCAAATGGCGCGAGGGTGTTATGTTGACCAAAGACAAACTGATCCGCGAGTATGAAATGCGCGTCCGCCGGGGCAACCTGCCCGGCCTCCTGTTGATGTATGCCCTGCTTGTCGGCACAATGATCGGCACCGCACACGGCGTTGTCTGAAAGCAGGAAGCCCCCGGAATGTCGACCGGGGGCCCCTCGATTTCGGACACGACACGCTAGCGAATATCAGACATCCGCAGCTTCACCGACATTATCAACGCCACGCTCTTCAAGAAGCGTGGTGAGCCAGTTCGGATCCATTTCCGGCACGGAGCTCAGCAGCAGATCCGTGTAGGGATGGTGCGGAGGTGTGAACATCTCGTCCTTGGGGCCCTGTTCGACGACCTTGCCGTGCTGCATCACGACAACTTCGTCGGCGATGGACCGGACCGTCGCAAGGTCGTGCGTGATGAACATGTAGGCCAGGTTCAGTTCGCTCTGGAGCCGGTCAAGAAGCCTCAGGATCCCTTCGGCCACCAGCTGATCCAGAGCCGATGTCACCTCGTCGCAGATGATGAACGACGGCTCGGCTGCCAGCGCGCGGGCGATGCCGATCCTCTGTTTCTGGCCACCTGACAATTCGGGCGGATACCGGTTGTAGTATTGCGACGGCTCCAGCTCGATCAGGTCGAGAAGTTCGTCGACACGCGCCTTAAGCGCCGCCCCTTGCAGGCCGGAATAGAATTGCGCGGGCCGGCCGATGATATCGGCGATCCGGACCTTGGGGTTAAGCGCCGTATCGGCCATCTGGTAGATCATCTGCGATTGGCGCAACTGGTCCTTCGACCTGTCCAGATAACTGGGTGGCAGGGGTTCTCCCTTGAAGAGGACCTGCCCGTTCGACGGCGGCAGCAGCCCGGTGATGACCCGCGCCGTTGTCGATTTGCCCGAACCGGATTCGCCCACCACGGCCACCGTCATACCTTCGTAGATGTCGAAGGACACGTCATCGAGGACCTTCTCCCCGCCGGTATAGGACGCATCGACGTTCTGAACCGAAATCAGGGGTGTCGCATCCTTGGGCCGCGCCTTCTGCGGACGCTTGAAGCTGCGCACCGCCCAGAGGGATTTGGTGTATTCCTCCTTGGGATTGGCCAGCATTTCCTCGGTCGAGGCCTGTTCGACCTCGTCACCCTTGAGCAGGACCTTGATCGTATCGGCCATCTGGGCGACGACAGCGAGGTCATGGGTGATGTAGATCGCGGCGGTGTCGAACTGATCGACGATATCGCGGATCGCCGCCAGAACCTCGATCTGGGTCGTCACGTCAAGCGCGGTTGTCGGCTCGTCAAAGATGATCAGGTCCGGCCGGCAGGCCATCGCCATGGCTGTCATCGCCCGCTGAAGCTGACCGCCGGACACCTGGTGCGGATAGCGGAAGCCGATTTCCTTGGGGTTCGGCAGACGGAGCCTTTCATACAGCTCCATCGCATCTTCCTGCGCTTCAAGCCGCTTCTGAATGCGGTAATGAAGGGGCGCTTCGGTGTGCTGGTCGATGATCTTGTGCGCCGGATTGAACGAGGCGGCCGCCGATTGCGCGACATAGGCGATCCGCATGCCCCGCAGGGCCCGCCGCTCTGCTTCGGTGGCGGTGGTCAGTTCCATCCCGTCGAATTCGATGGACGAGCCTTCTACGATCCGCGTGCCATCACGGGCATAGCCCATCGCCGCCGCGCCGATCGTCGATTTGCCCGCACCCGATTCACCGATGAGGCCCATGACCTCACCCCTGTGAAGCGTCAGGTCGACGCCCTTGATGATCGGGATCCACTCTTCGCCGGTATAGCCCTCGATCTTGAGGTCCCTGATCTTGAGAAGGACGGATTTCTTCTTGTCAGTCATACTTATTGCTCCTTCAGACCAGAGGACCGGAACAGCATCCAGTCGACGACAAAGTTGACGGCAACCGTCAGCAGCGCGATGGCCGCCGCGGGGATGAGCGGGGTGATCTCACCGAACGAGATCAGGGTCGCGTTTTCCCGCACCATCGACCCCCAGTCCGCCGTGGGCGGCTGGACACCGAGGCCAAGGAACGAAAGGCCCGCGACCAGAAGGAACACGAAACAGAATTCCAGGCCGAACTCCGCGATCAGGGGCGCGGTGGAGTTGGGCAGGATTTCCCGCCGGATCAGATACCACGTCTTTTCACCGCGCAGCTTGGCGGCCTCGATATAGTCCATCACGACGACGTTGCCCGCCACGGCGCGCGTCAGGCGGAAGACCCGCGGCGCATAGATGATCGCCACCGCCACGATGATCACGATCGTTTGCGGCCCGAAGATCGACAGCATCAGAAGCGCGAAGATCAGAGACGGGATCGACATGATGATGTCGGCGATCCGGCCGAGAATCTGGTCGAACCAGCCGCCCTTCGTGGCCGCGATCAACCCGGCCAGCGCCCCGATGACGAATGCCGCGATGGTGGCGGTCAGCGCAAGCCCGACGGTATTTCGCGCCCCATAGATGATGCGGCTGAACATGTCCCGGCCAAGCTGATCGGCCCCCAGTATCATGTCTTCATCCGCCGGAGCGAAAGACGAGGCGATGACCTGGGATTCGCCGAAAGGCGCGATCCAGGGCGCGAAGACGCCCGCGATGATGTAGGTGAAGATGACGAACATCCCGAAGGCGGCCGTCAGAGGCGCGGTCTTGAGTTCCTTTGACAGGTTGCCCCAGGTCAGCAGCACAAGGAATTCGCGAAACGCGAAGGACGTGCCCGCCGCAAAGGCGATCATCGCCGCCGTGATGGCCACGAAGCGCAGCGCACCTGCGCCGCCAATGATGCCCAGCACGAAGGACACCAGCGTCAGGCTGAAGAGTGCGAGAAAGGGTCCCCTCTGGTTCCAGTAGGCCGCGGCACAGGAAGTCGCGATGAGAAGGGCGAAGTAGGTGATTACGAAAACGCTCATCTGTCTGCTTCCTTACTTCGGGTGCCGCAGGCGCGGGTTGGTCAGGATTGCGCCGACATCGGCGGCAAGGTTCAGCAGGATGAATGTCGCGGCAAAGATCAGGCAGCAGGCCTGAACGATGGGGAAGTCACGCTTCGACACCGCATCGACAAGCGCCTGACCGATCCCCGGATAGACGAACACCACCTCGACGAGGACGACCCCCGTAATCAGGTAGGCAAGGTTGAGCGCCACGACATTGATGATCGGGGCCCAGGCATTGGGAAGCGCATGCCGGACGATCACCTTCCACGGTGGCGTGCCCTTGAGACGCGCCATCTCGATATAGGGAGAGGCGAGAAGGTTGATGATCGCTGCCCGCGTCATGCGCATCATGTGAGCCGTCACCACAAGGACAAGGGTCAGCGCGGGCAGGAAGGTGCGTTCCAGCAAATCCCCGAACGACATGCCCTGGCTGAGGCTCGCGATCGCGGGGAACATGCTCCACTTGACCGAGAAATAGAGGATCAGGATGTAGCCCAGAAAGAATTCGGGGCTGGAAATCGAGGTCAGCGTCAGAACGTTGGCCACCCTGTCGAAAAGCGTGTTGCGCAGAAGCGCCACGATGATCCCCAGGATGATGGCAAAGGGCACCGCGATCACCGCGGCATAGGCCGCGAGGAACAGCGTGTTCATGAACCGCTCGCCGATGATGGAGGAGACGCGCTCACCCGAAATGATCGACGCGCCGAAATCGCCCCGGACCGCCCCCATGAGCCATTCGAAGTATCGGACAGGCGCCGGATCGTTCAGCCCCATCCTTTCGCGCAGCGCCGCGACGTTTTCTTCGGTCGCGCCCTGACCGAGAACCGCCTGTGCGATGTCCCCGGGAAGCAATTCCACCATGAAAAAGATAATGATCGAGATCACAAGCAAGGTAATCAGGCCGTAGCCCAATCGCTTGAGCACCAATGACAGGATGTCCCCCATGTCGCCCTCCAGCTTTCGCAGGGTCGGCTATGCCGCCTGCGCTGTTGTTCTTACCGCGTTTTGTGTTTTTTCCGCACCGCGGTTGCGCGAGAGGCGCACCCCCGTGGGGATGCGCCATCGACTTGCCGGAGCGGTTCGCTCCGTCATCGGTTTCAGCTGGTGAACCACCAGCGGCTGGCGGCGCGAGCGCCGTCGTTCTCCCAGCTTGCGGCCAGTTGGTCGGGTGTCCCGACATTGGCGCGGCTGGCATAGACGAAGTTGTTGAAGAACGGGATGATGGTGCCGCCATCGTCCCGGGCCAGCATCGCCATTTCGCGATACATCTCGGCACGCAGCCCGTCGTCAAGCTCCGCTTTCGCTTGCACGAGAAGTTCGTTGAACCGATCGTTGACCCAACGGCTTTCGTTCCATGCGGCACCCTCACGATAGGCAAGCGTGTACATGACATCCGGTGTCGGACGTGCACCCCAGGACACGAGCGAGAAGGGCTTTACCAGCCAGACGTCGGAATAGTAACCGTCATTCGGCTCCCGCACGACGTTGATGTTGATGCCCGCCGCCTTGGCGTGTTCGGAAAAGAGCACGGCCATGTCCACGGCACCGGCATAGACGCTGTCGGCTGTGGACAGGTCGACGGTCAGGCCTTCCATGCCCGCGCGCGCCAGAAGCGACCGGGCCTGATCCGGATCGTATTCCTGCTGCGGGATATCGTCGGGCCAATAGGGCTGGGCCGGCGAATGGTGGAAATCGTTGGCTTTGGTCGAGGCGCCGAAGGTGATCTTCTCGATGATGTCATCCCGGTCGATCGACAGTTTCAGCGCGTTGCGCACATCCACGTTGTCGAACGGCGCGGTGTCGCAATGCATCGGCAATGTGATGGCCCCGGCGGACGGAACGTTGTGGATGTTCACGTTGGGATCCCGCTCAAGCAGGGACATCGTCCGCAACTCGATCAGCGACACGGCATCGACATCGCCGGTCAACAGCGCGGTCTGGCGTGCGTTCGGGTCGTTCAGCGTGATCATCTCGATCGCGTCGAAATAGGCGCCTTCGCCATGCCAGCCTTCGTGGCGCGTCAGGTAGAAGCGCACGCCGAACTCGGTGTCCTCAAGCTTGTAGGGGCCCGAGCCGTCGCCCGACTGCCAGTCGATCGTGCCGTCGTCATTCGCCGGGCAGATCGCAAAGTGATAGTCCGTCATCAGCCACGGAAGGTCGGCATTGCCGCCCGCCAGGATGAAGCGGACGGTGTGATCGCCGTCCTTGACGATGTCCTCGACGTCCGACAGGAGCGCCGCCGCCGCCGAGGTGGTGCCCTCGCCGCGGTGATGGTTGAAAGACGCGATCACGTCATCGGCGGTGACCGGCCGGCCCGAATGGAAACTGGCGTTCTGGTTGATCTCGAACGTCCATTCCGATGCGTCGGCCGAAGCCTCCCAGCTGTCGGCCATGTCAGGCCCGAGCGAGCCGTCGCCGTTGATCATCGTCATATAGGACCGATGGGTGTGGCCGAGGAAGATCATCGTCCGTGTCACATAGGTGCCCGGATCATGCGTGTCCCCGGTGTTGCCGTCATGGATACCCCAGCGGAACGTCCCGCCCCGACTGGGCTGGGCTGCCGCCTGTGTCGTCCACAAACCCGTCGCAGCCGAAGTCGAGAGACCGGCAGCAACGGAATAGTTCATGAAGCTCCGCCGCGAGATGCGCCCCATGCGCGCCTCAGCAGCAAGCTTGTCGATGAGAATTGGATCTTTATTGGTCATGAGTCCTCCCTGACCTTTCTTCTGGTACTATACAGCCCCGGCCAGAGGGCCTGGGCTTTTCCCTGATGATGAGCAAGAAACTGCACTCATTCCTTATGAAAACACGAACGTTGGCAGGTATCTACCCATATATCCCGGTATTTGCGGTTGCATCCCGCCAGAAATCTGCTTGTATGTTCTGCTGCGACCCCATCAGATCCAGATGCGACATTTGGGCATTTTTCGTGCAAACGCCTAGGACGCCATCGTTTTCGCGGCTCTCTGTCCGGTCGAATTTGCGCTGTTGAACGGCCGCTGACCGGCCTGCGCATAATTCGACCAGAATGAGAAATCCGGCCCCGTTCCTGACGGAAACCCTTCTGCCAATCACGAATGCGGCATGATGTCCCGGATTTGGCGACCGCCGCGCGCGTCGGCAACATCCCGAATCCGGTGGTTCCGCACCCCCGGTCCCGGCCCTGTGCAAGGCTCCGTCAGGCGAGGATGACGCCCGATTTCTTCATCCCGTCAAGCGCGGCATCCAGTGATCCGTCAAGGTCGATCGCGCCGCAAAGATCGGTGCGGACAGTGACCTCGAAGCCCAGCCTTGCGGCATCGAGCGCAGAATAATTCACGCAGAAATCCGTCGCGAGGCCCACCATCGTCAACCGGTCGATCCCCCGCGTCCTGAGATAGCCTTCCAGCCCGGTCGGCGTGATCCGGTCATTCTCGAAGAACGCGGAATAGCTGTCGATGGCGGGGTTGAACCCCTTTCGGATGATCAGATCCGCGCGGTCGACATGCAGATCGGGGTGAAAGGCGGCGCCGGGGCTGCCCTGGATGCAGTGATCGGGCCAGAGGACCTGTGGGCCATAGGACATTTCGGTCATGTCCATGGGCGACTTTCCCGGATGCGCCGAGGCAAAGGAGGAGTGACCGGCGGGATGCCAGTCCTGCGTCAGGATCACCGCCCGGGCATCGGCCATCAACGAATTGATGCCCGGTACGATCCGGTCTCCGTCCGGCACGGCAAGTGCGCCGCCGGGGCAGAAATCGTTCTGGACGTCGATCACCAATAGCGCGTGGGACATGCCGGCCTCCGATCTGTGACACACAAGGTATTCCATCCGTCCGGGGATGTGGCAAGCGCTTCGCCGGTGTTGACCGCCGGGGCCGGCCGGCATATCCCGCGCGCCTTCCTTGCCGGAGCAGCCCGTCATGACCGATCCGATCCTTGCCCTCGATTTCGGGACCTCGAATTCCGCCGTCGCGATCCTCGAGGATGGCACGGCGAGGATCATCCCCATGGAAACAGGCGCCCAGACCCTGCCCAGCGCGATCTTTCTCGATTACGACAGCCGCGAGATGCTGCTGGGCGAAGCGGCGATCGCGGCCCTCGTCGAGGGCCAGGAAGGGCGATTCATGCGCGCGCTCAAGAGTGTTCTGGGAACGCCGCTCTTCCACGAGAAACGGCAATTCCTGAACCAGCGCCGCACCCTTGCCGAGATCGTGACGGATTTTCTGACCCGGATCAGGCAGCGCGCCGAAGACGCCACCGGCTTGCGGTTCCGCCGTGTTCTGGCCGGTCGGCCCGTGCGGTTTCATCACCGTGATGCGGCACGCGATGCGCAGGCGGTCGCGGATCTGGAGGCCTGCCTCCGCGCGGCGGGGTTTGACGCGGTCACCTTCATGTTCGAACCCGAGGCGGCCGCTCTTGCCGCGGCGGGCGATGCGCCGGGAACCGGGCTGATCGTCGATATCGGGGGCGGGACGTCGGATTTCTCGGTCTTCCATCGGTCGGATGACGGGATCGGCATACTTGCCAGCCACGGCATCCGGCTGGGCGGGACCGATTTCGACCGGTCGCTGAGTCTTGATCACGTTATGCCGCTTCTGGGCATGGGCACCGAGTTGCGGGCCGAGATGGGCCCGGACCGGCATGTCGCGCCCCGGGCGATCTTTCATGATCTGTCGACCTGGGCGCGGATCCCGTTTCTCTATTCCCCGCAGACATTGCGGGAGGTGGCCCGGATGATCAAGGTCGCGGTCGAGCCGGAAAAGCTGCGCCGCCTTGGCGTTGTCCTGGAGGACGAGCTGGGCCACGACGTGGCCTTTGCCGTCGAACGCGGCAAGATCGCCACGAACGGCCGGCAGGCCGATGGGGCGATCGAGCTGGGGATGATCGAACCCGGCCTGTCCGCCCCCCTCGGCGGACCGGCCCTTGCACTCTCGCTGGAACAGGGCGCCTCCGACATCGCCGCGGCCGCGATAACCTGCATCGAGTTGGCGGGGATCCCTCCCGAACAGGTCGATCGCCTTGTCCTTGTCGGGGGATCGAGCCTGATGACGGGTGTCAGCGATGCGGTCAGCAGGTCATTGCCCGCGGCGCGGATCGAGACAGGCAACGCCTTCACCGCGATCATCGACGGCCTGGCCCTGGCGACCGCGCGAGGCTGAGCGCCCTTGCACTGACCCGGCGCCCGGGCGTATCTGCGGGGCATGTTCACCGTCTCTGCCTTCTATCACTTTACCCCGGTCGGGGATCCTGCGGCCCTGCGGGCGCAGATCGAAGATGTGGCGCGCGCGCGTCGGATCCTCGGGACGATCCTCGTCGCCCCTGAAGGGCTGAACGGGACGATCGCGGGCAGCGAGACGGAAATCGGCGGCATGATGTCGTGGCTTGGCACCCTGCCCGGCTGTGCTGCGCTGGAGTGGAAGATCAGCCATGCAAGCGAGAAGCCCTTCGGCCGGCTCAGGGTGCGGCTGAAAAGGGAAATCGTGACGATGGGCGTTCCGACCGTCGATCCCCGCGCGGGAACGGGGCATTATGTCGACCCCGCCGACTGGAATGACCTGATCAGCGATCCCGCTGTGGCCCTCATCGACACCCGCAACGACTACGAGGTCGAGATCGGGACGTTCCGCGGGGCGGTCGACCCGCAGACCCGAAGTTTCGGCGAATTTCCCCAATGGTGGCACCAAAACGCCGACGCCTTCCGCGGCAAGAAGATCGCGATGTTCTGCACCGGCGGCATCCGGTGCGAGAAATCGACGAACTTCCTTCTCTCGCAGGGGGTCGAGGAGGTGTATCACCTCAAGGGCGGGATACTGAAATACCTTGAAGAGGTGCCCGAAACCCAAAGCTTGTGGAACGGAGAATGCTTCGTCTTTGATGGCCGGGTCTCTGTCGGCCACGGCCTGCGCGAGGGCGAGCATCTGTTGTGCCATGCCTGCCGACGACCCATCCGGCCCGACGACAGGCTTGCCGAGACCTTCGAGGAAGGCGTCTCCTGTCACCGCTGCCACAACGAAACGACAAAGGCCGACAAGGCCCGGTTCCGCGAAAGACAACGGCAGATCGTGCTGGCCCGCGCGCGCGGGCAGGAGCATCTGGGTCATGCAACTGGACCCGCCCCCGGCAAGGCGTCGGCGGGGTGAGCCGGCCCGGACCGCTCATCGGACAGGCGCTGGCGCTGGGTCTGGGAACGGTTTCGGGGCTTGCGGCCTCCTTTACCGGGCTGCCGCTTCCCTGGCTTCTGGGCGCGATGATCGGAACGACCGTCGGCGCGGTTGCAGGCGCCCCGATCCGGGGGCCCAACAGGTTGCGTCCCTTCGTGATCCCGGTGATCGGTGTGATGCTGGGATCGGGGGTCACCCAGGACATTCTTCAGCGGATGCTGGAATTCGGACCGGCGCTGCTGTTGCTGATTCCGTTTCTCGCAGTGTCGGCGGCAGCCTCCTATGTGGTCTACCGGCTGTTCGGGAGGTTCGATCCTGTCACGGCGTTCTTCTGCGCCATGCCGGGCGGGTTGAACGACATGATGATCCTGGGCGAGGAGGCGGGCGGAAACTCCCGCAGGATCGCGCTGGCCCATGCGAGCCGGGTCCTTGTCGTGATTTCCTTTGTCGTCCTGTTCTATGGGCTCGTTCTGGGCGTGCAATCCGACGCGGGCGCCGGTGGGTCCTTCGTTCCCCTGTCGCTGCTGACACCCTCGGACTGGCTGATCCTTGCGGCCTGTGCCGCGATCGGCGCACCGCTTGCGACCCGGCTCGCCCTGCCCGCACCGCAGATCCTTGGGCCGATGATCCTGAGCGGGGTGGCCCACGGGGTGGGCCTTGTCCACGTCGCCCCGCCGACGATCCTGATCGTTCTGGCGCAGATCGTCGTCGGCACGGTGGTCGGCTGCCGGTTTCTTGGCGCGACGGTTCAGGAGATCGGGCGCGAGGTCCTGCTGGGAGGCGGGTCGTCGCTGGCCATGATCGGCGTCGCGATCCTGTTCGCGCTGGGCCTGAGCGCGATGACCGGCGACCCGCTGGAATTGAGCTTTCTTGCCCTGTCACCCGGCGGGTTGACGGAGATGAGCCTTCTGGCGCTCGCGATGGGTCAGGACGTGATCTATGTCACGACGATCCACATCATCCGCATATCCCTTGTCATTGCGCTGGCCGCGCCCGCGTTCCGGCTGATCCGCAGGCTGTCGCGATGAAACGAAAAGGGCCGCCGGATCGCCGGCGGCCCATTCATCTCATGTGATCCGAGACTGTTACTCGGCAGCCTCGAACGTGGCGAGGTAGGCGTAAAGGTTCACGGCATCATCTTCGCTGCGAACCTGGAAGGCCATCTTGCCGCGGGCGCGACGGTCATCCAGCGTCTCACGCAGCCAGCCGGTCGGGTCCTGCACGTAACCGACGAAGTTTTCCTCGGTCCAGGCCTCGCCGGCTTCGCCAAGAGCGATAAGGCCGTCGGAATAGCGGAAATCCTCGACAGCGCCGATGTTGCGCGCCGTGACGTTGTAGAGGTTCGGGCCGGTCTGCGCATTGCGACCGGCAAGGGTCTCTCCGGCGTCGTCCACGACGACGTGGCAGGCCACGCACTGACGGTTGAAAGCTTCCTCACCGGCTGCTGCATCGCCGGAGGCATGACCGTCGGCGAAGGCGGGTGCGGAGAGCAGCGCCATGGCAGCTGCAAATCCGAAGTGTTTCATAGGTCTCTCCCTTTCATTTTCTGGTACGACCAAAAGCCCCAGTCCCCGCCAACATAGAAGAGGTATGGACGGCGTAAAGCCCATAGCACTTTATTTTGAACGAAATCTTGCCGATCTCATGCCACCGCATGCGCAAGTGCACATTGGCGCCAGAGGACAGTGAGGGCTGAAACGAGGTAGTCGATATCCTCGTCGGTATGCAATGGCGACGGCGTGAATCGCAGCCGTTCGGTACCCTTGGGGACGGTGGGATAGTTGATCGGCTGAACATAGATGCCCCATTGGTCCATCAGGTAATCGGCCAGCATCCGGGTCTTGACCGGATCGCCGATCATGACCGGCACGATATGGCTGTCGTTGGGCATGTGAGGGATGCCCTCACGGTCCAGCGCCGCGCGCAGGCGCGCGACCTGCCGCCGCTGACCGGCGCGTTCCATCTCGCTGACCTTGAGATGGGCGATCGACGTCCGGGCGGCGGCTGCCACAGCCGGGGGCAGCGCGGTGGTGAAGATGAAGCCGCTGGCGAAGGACCGGATGAAATCGCACAAGGCGGCCGATCCGGTGATATAGCCACCGACGCAGCCAAAGGCCTTGCCCAGCGTGCCCTCGATCAGGGTGATCCGATCCATCAGGCCCTCGCGTTCGGCCACGCCACCGCCACGGGGGCCATACATGCCCACCGCGTGAACCTCGTCGATATAGGTCATCGCGCCGAATTCCTCGGCCGCCTCGACGATCTCGCGAATGGGGGCGATATCGCCATCCATGGAATAGACCGATTCGAAGGCCACGATCTTGGGAATGTCGGCCGGCAGGCGCGACAGATGCGACCGCAGGTCTGCGACATCGTTGTGCTTCCAGATGATCTTGTGCGCCTTGGAATGGCGGATGCCCTCGATCATCGAGGCGTGGTTGCCCGAATCCGACAGGATCACGCAATTCTCCAGCCGCGACCCAAGGCAGGACAGGGCCGACCAGTTCGACACGTAGCCCGAGGTGAACAGCAGGGCCGCCTCCTTGCCGTGCAGGTCGGCCAGTTCTTCCTCGAGCCGGAGGTGATCATGGTTGGTGCCCGAAATGTTGCGCGTGCCGCCCGCGCCGGTGCCCGACCGGCGCACAGCCTCGCACATGGCGTCGATCACCTTGGGATGCTGGCCCATCCCGAGATAGTCGTTGGAACACCAGACGGTGACGTCGCGCACGCCGTCATCGCCGTGGCTGGCCGCGCGGGGAAACTTGCCGCATTTGCGCTCCAGCTCGGCGAAATAGCGATAGTTGCCGTCGGCTTTGAGCCTGTCGAGCTGTTCGTTGAATAGGGCGTCAAAGTCCATCTTTTTGTCCTTCGTCTTCTCGGATGGTTTTGGGCGAGGGAAGCATCCAGCGCCAGAGTTTCGCATCAGGCAGCGGAACCACCATCAGCCAGTGTTCAAGGAGGGCGAGCCCCGAAAGGACCGCAAGAAGCATGAAATGCACCTGGTCCGCAACCGTTTCGGCGGCGATCAGGCGCTCTACGAAGCAGGCCACCGCGAAGGTAAGCCCGGTGATGGAGACCGGAAACATCAGGGTGACCGAACCACGGCGGAAATAGCTCTTGAGGTGGACAAGCCGCGCCGGAATGAATTCCAGATTGATCCTCGGCACGCCGAAAAACAGGTTCAGCTTGGCCGATATCCGCGCAACGTACAGGACAAGATAGGTCCACAGCGCGGTGCTGCCGATATCCGACGCGCTGACCACGACGATCGCCAGAAGACCAAGCGTCAGGGCGATTTCGTGATGCGCCACGGTGGTCCATGCCCGTAGGAACCGGGCCGGTCCGGTCAGACCGGAGGGGCAATCCTTTCGTTCGGGGCCCGTGATGACCCCGGTGAGAAAGGCCATCTCGATCCAACCCCAGATCGCCAGCGCACCGAGAAAGCCGGCATAGACCCCCGCCAGCCCGGTATCGCCCAGCGACAGGATCACCCCCGCGGCCCCAAGCGCCAGAAGCGGCACCGCCGAAAAGAGTGCCGTGCCATGCGCCGCACTCTGCCGGCCATCGGCCTGCCTGTCGGCCCAACGCACCGCCACGAGGATGATCCCCGTGGCAAACCACCATACGAACACCGCCAGCGCCGCCGCGACCCAGGGAGAGGTCATGTGTCAGACCCTCCCCTCGTCGCGGCGCATGGCCGGCAACCTATGATGGCTGTCCGGTTCAATAGGCCGGTTCCAGCCGGGTCTCGACGGGCACGTCGTTCTTTACCGACGGGATCGTCAGCAGCGACAGGAAGGCAAGGCCCGCCTTGGCCGAGCCCGCGATCTGGGACAGCTTGCCGCCAATACCGCCAGCCTTCTTGGCCGCGGTAATCTGGCGGTTCGCGACCTCGAGCCGGTCAAGCCCGCGCCGCCAGCGCGGATGGTCGATATCCAGCGTCAGAGGAAACACCTGGCGGCTGATCTCGGATGTCTTGCGGAAGACTTCCTGCCCATACCAGACCGGATCGACGCCCAGCGCCTCGTGGAAGGCCGGCCGCTGATGATCGCGCACCCACATGGTGGAGAAGACGGCCGTCAGGAAGAACTTGATCCACAGCTTGTTCACCCCGCTGGTGAGCTTGGGATCGGTCTTCATCAGAAGCGCGAAGGCCTCGCCATGGCTGAACTCGTCATTGCACCATTCCCGGAACCACTTGAAGATCGGGTGGAAACGATGCTCGGGATGCGCCTCGAGATGGCGGTAGATGGTGATGTACCGCGCATAGCCGATCTTTTCCGACAGATAGGTGGCGTAGTAGATGAACTTGGGCCGGAAGTAGGTGTATTTCTTGGCCTGGGTGAGGAAACCGAGGTTCACCGCGATCCCTGCTTCGCGCAGTGCATCGTTGATGAAGCCCGCATGTCGCGCCTCGTCGCGCGCCATCAGCTGGAACAGGGTCGTGATGTCGGAATTCGATCCGCGCCGCTTCATTTCCTTGTAAAGGACGCAGCCCGAGAATTCGGCCGTGCAGGACGAGATCAGGAAGTCGATGAATTCACCGCGCAGGGCCGGATCCATGCCGTCCCAGTCGATGTGGTCCCAGTCCTCGTTCTTCCTGAAGTGGCCCTTGTTCGGGTCGGCCTTCATCTGCGCGATGAGCTTGTCCCAGTCCTCGCGAACGGGGCTGACGTCGATCGCGTCCATCTCGTCGAAATCGGTGGTGTAGAACCGCGGCGTCAGAAGCGTGTTCTGCATCGCGACCGCGGTGGCCGCCTTGCTGTCGACCGGGGCCGACATGTTCTGCGCGGCAAGACCTTCTTCGGCGGTTGTCGCGTCGGCGGAATGGCTCTTGGCTTGCATGTTCATGACAGGGCCTCCCCGGAGAACGAGAATTCGCACAGTTCCATGAACTCGAAATCGCCGGTGGCGCGGGTCCAGAGCTGTTCGACACGGCTGGCCCGCGTGATCTTGGCGAGGCGCTTTTCCTCGACGATCTCGCCATAGGGCGCCATGATTTCCGGCCCCTCGACCAGAACGGTATCGCCGGGGTGGATGACGGTTCCGTCATCGAACCGGACGTGGGCGGACAGCTCCTCGAAGCGGTGGCTGATGGTCACCGTGCAGGGCGCGGTTTCCGTTTCTCTGGTGAGTAATCCCATGATGTGTTCCCTTTCATGCTGGATCCGGCTGGCGAGGCCGGACCTTGGGTCCTAGTTCAGAATCCGGGCGAAGGCGGCGATGTTGTCCGCCCCGTAGCCGATGAGTTCGATCACGTTGTCGGTGCTGTCGTCGATGATGGCGATGTTGCCGTTCTCGCGCAGAACCACGTTGAAGGGTTCGGTCGAGGAGACGTTCTTCAACATCCTCTCCCGGTCCATTACCCGGCCGATCACACCGATGAAGCCGCTCTTGTTCTCGGACGAAACCGCCAGAACATCGCCGGTCATCGCATCGCTTGCGATGTAGTTGCCCGTCCGGTCACCGGTGAGCAGGATCGCGCGTTCCTGCACGATCGGTGCCTCGACGATGACGCCCACCTGCGGACGGTCGGTCCATTGTGCAAAGGCGACAAGCCCGACCGAGGCGAACATCAGGGCGAACATGGCCTGAACAAGGATACGTGGGACCATCTCCTTGTCCCGGTGGCGCATCTGTTGCTGAAGGTCTGTCATGATCCTGTCTCCCGGTTATTCGGCGGCCACGGCGCCGGCATTGGCCGACGCAGGGATTTTTTCGACTTGAGGCTGGCTGATCCGCGTCTCTGCCGCATCGGCAAGGATCGCGGCCACCTTTTCGGCGTCGGGGATGCAGCGCAGCGCAGGCTGGGTGCGGTTCATGTACCAGGGCCGCACATGGGGCCAGGTCATCAGATAGCTCAGCCTGTCATCGCCGATCAGCTCCATCGCGATGGTGCCGGTGCCGTCCTTGCGGGCGTCAAGCTTGGCGGTGCCGATGCAGACGTAAGGCAGGTTCAGCGTCATGGTCAGCGCCGCACCGATCCGCATCGCGACCCGCTTGTTGGTCAGCGTATAGACGGTGGAGCGGGCCTGAACATAGGCGATGCCGTAGAGGATCGCACAGGCAACCAGCCCGGCCACGAGGAAGGGCACGGCATGCATCAGCGACTGGGCAAGGGTGAATTCGGTGCTGGAGGCGCCGACGCGCCACACCGCGAGAACGGCAAAGTAACCGGCCACCCAGCGCAGACCCAGGGCCTCGCGTGCAAGCCGCCGGGGGTTCGGGCTGCCCTGCCAGAGGATGTGCTCATCCTCCGGAAGCTTGCCCGGCAATCCCCTGACCGGCTCGAAATTGAAATCGTCGTGGCTCATGTTGTCTCTCCCGGTTCGGGTGGTCATGCGGGGCCGGTGGCTGACCGGCCCCGCCGTTCAGGTGTCAGAGCTGGGTCGCGCGACGCGCAGGGTCGGCAAAGAGCGTCCCGCCGGCGAACCAGGCCATGATCTTTTCTTCTTCGAGAAGCGTGATCTGATCCGCGGATTTCGGCTGCGGAATGCCTTCGAAGTTGTGCCCGTAAAGGGACCGCACGGCGACCCGGTCGGATTTGATCCGGCACATGTTGATCGGGATGATCCGGTGCTGACCGTTGCCCTCGGGGTTGAGGTCCATGACGAGGAACCGCACGAGACTTTCGGGGACGTCGACCAGCATGTCGACCACGCGGCCCACGACTTCCTTGTCGCCGGCAACCACGGCCAGACCGCGCGGGTCGCGACCGGCCGAAACCTTGAAATCCTCCAGCTGGGAAAGCGGGCGGATCTTCACATGACCATGGCCGTCAAGCTCGGGCTCGTCGCGGCGCGGCGCCCAGGAGGCGGGGCCCACGCCATCGACCATCGGGTCGCCCGTCGGCTCGTAGGGAGAGCCGGCGGATTTGGCCGTCCGTTCCAGCGCAAGATCGGTCCGCGCGTGGGCGGCCTCGTTCTCCTTGCTCGGCACCGTCACTTCGCCGCGGCCGTGGGGCAGCTTGAAGGTCTTGGGCTTGGGAACAGGGAAAGGCCCCTGGTTTGGCGCAAGGTTCCCGTCGTCGTCCTCAAGCGGGTAGCCTTCGCGCATGTTCTCGGTCTGGATGTAGTAGATCAACCCGGCGAAAAAGATCCAGAAGAGCCAGATCGCTGCGCTCGCCAGATCGAAATCGCCGAAGAATGTTGTACCGACCATGGTGTGTTCCTCCTTGGATCAGGTCGGGAATTCGGTGAGCCGAAGGCTCGCCGAATCCTCGTGGCGCCGCACCCGATGCCGCACAAGCGGCCCGAGCACGATAAGTGTGATGAATAGAAGGCCGATCTCGGTGTGATAGACGACCGAGTAGCCGGTGGCAGGCGTGGCGAGCGCCTCTCCGAGCACGCCGTTCCCGGCGGCGTGATTCACGAGGTCGCGGATCGCGCCCCCGATGAAGATCGAAAGCCCCGCGCCGGTGGCCTGAGCGGCCCCCCAGGCGCCAAGGGCCAGGCCCCGCCCCGCGGCACCGCGGGTGGGCATCGTCATGGCCGCGGTCAGCGTGGCCACGGAAAACAGGCCGCCGCCCAACCCGATCAGGAAGGCGCCGGCAAAGAACAGCGGGGGCGAATCAAAGGGCGCGGCAAAGATCACGGCGGAAAACGCCGCAAGGCCGATCAGGATGCCGCGCGCGCCCATGCGGTAGACGTTGATGCCCTGCGTCAACCACCTGGCGGCCAGGCCAAAGCCCATAAGCGCGCCGCCCGCCCACATCGCGGTCAACAAGGTGGTGGCCGACACCGATAGGCCGAGGATCTCGCCGCCATAAGGCTCGAGCAGGACGTCCTGCATGTTGAAGGCCATCGTCCCCAGAAGAACGACAAGGACAAGCCGCCCCGCATCGCCACCGGCGGCAAAGTCGCGCCAGGCATCGCGGAACAGGGGCCTCGGCGCCTCGCGCTCGGCCCGGCTCATGGGGGCCATCTTTTCCTGCTTCCAGAGCGCGATCAGGTTCAGCGTGATCGTCACGACCGCGGTGCCCTGCACTACCTGCACCAGCCGCAACGCCGAGAAATCGCGCAGAAGCGTCCCGATCACGATGGCCGACAGCGCCATGCCGATCAGGAACATCACGTAAAGCAGGGCCACGACCTTGGGCCGCGTCTCTTCGTCGGCGCGGTCGGCGGCAAGGGCGAGACCTGCGGTCTGGGTCATGTGCATGCCAAGACCCGTCAGAAGAAAGGCCAGCGCCGCCCCCACCTGCCCGGCCCAGCCGGCGTCAAGGGTGCGGTCGCCCGACAGGACCAGAAGCGCCATGGGCATGATCGCCAGCCCGCCGAACTGATAGAGCGTGCCGAACCACAGGTAAGGCACGCGCTTCCACCCGATGGCGGAGCGGTAGGTATCGGACCGGAACCCCAGCAGCGCCCGGAACGGCGCCACCAGAACCGGGATCGCGATCATCGCGGCCACGACCATCGCGCTCAGCGACAGCTCGACGATCATCACGCGGTTCAGCGTGCCCAGAAGCATCACCGTCGCCATGCCCACGCTGATCTGGAACAGCGACAGGCGCAGAAGCTGCCCGATGGGCAGGCCCTCGCTTGCGGCATCGGCAAAGGGCAGCGTGCGCATCGTCAGCGTCTTGAGGAAATTCGCCTTGAAGATCATGCGCGCGCCTCCTCGTAGCAAAGGGCGGTCGAGATGTAGAAGCCCGAGGTGACGCGTTCGACCTCGCGCAGGTGGCCGGGAAGGCCCGCCGCGCGCAGGGCCTGCGCCACCCCGCGCGAGCTGTGCGGCACCATCACGGGCGAGCGGTCGCCGCGGGGAAACAGCTTGCCCAGCCGCCACATCGTCATCAGGAGCGGTGTCTTCGGCGGCAGGGTAAAGACGAACTTGCCCGAAAGACGCGGCGCGATGGAGCCCACGATGCCCGCGATATCCTCTGTGCCGTAATAGATCATCGAATCCATCGCCAGCGCATGATCGAACCGGCCGAGGCCCGCGTCGGTCATGTCGCCCGCGCGAAAATCGATCCGGTGGGAAAGGTTGGCGGGCACCCTGTCGCGCGCAATCCCGATCAGCGCGGGCGAGATGTCGATCGCCGTCACCTCCGCCCCGCGTTCGGCCAGGGCCACGGCCATGGCGCCCGTGCCGCACCCGGCATCGAGGACCCGCGCGCCGGCCAGATCGGCCGGCAGTTGCGCAAGCATCAGGTCGCGCATCCTGTCGCGCCCCGCGCGAACGGTCGCACGCACACCGGAGACGGGGGCGTCCGATGTCAGACGCTCCCAGACCTTGGTGGCGCTGCGGTCGAAATAGTGCTCGACCCTGTCACGCGTGGCGGAATAGGCGGTCATTCTCAGTCAAATCCCAGCAGTTCGAAGATTTCACGATCAGGGAGCGGTTCGGGCATCAGAGGATCGGTCCCGCGCCACAGGCTCTCGGCCAGGCGAACATATTCGGCCCGCGCGGTGATGATGTCTTCCTCATCGGGCATCTCGAAAAGGGTCTTCTTCTTTAGGCGCGACCTGCGGATCGCGTCGAAATCCTGCATGTGGGCGATCCGGTTGAAGCCGACCTTTTCGCAATAGCGGTCGACCTCGTCGGTATCGCGCGACCGGTTGGCCACACAGCCCGCAAGCCGGACCTTGTAATTGGCTGATTTGGCCCGAACGGCGGCGATGATGCGGTTCATCGCATAGATGCTGTCGAAATCGTTGGCGGTGACGATGACGGCGCGATCCGCATGTTGCAGCGGCGCGGCAAATCCGCCGCAAACCACGTCGCCAAGGACGTCGAAGATCACCACGTCGGTTTCCTCAAGCATGTGGTGCTGCTTGAGAAGCTTCACCGTCTGGCCGACCACGTAACCGCCACAGCCCGTCCCGGCGGGCGGGCCGCCGGCCTCGACACATTGGACGCCGCCCCAGCCTTGGGTCACGAAATCCTCGGGGCGCAATTCTTCCGAATGAAAATCGACCTCCTTGAGAATGTCGATCACCGTCGGCTGCAACTGGCCTGTCAGGGTAAAGGTGCTGTCATGCTTGGGGTCACAGCCGATCTGGAGAACGCGCTTGCCCATGCTGGCAAAGGCGGCTGACAGGTTGGACGAGGTGGTCGATTTGCCGATCCCGCCCTTGCCGTAGACGGAAAAGACCTTGGCCCCCTCGATCTTCATTTCGGGGTCCTGATGGACCTGGACGGATCCTTCTCCGTCAAGGCCTTTCAGGTTCGGAACTTCGTCTCTCGGGCTCATGCGAGCCTCCTTTCGGTTTGGGCGGGTGCCCTGTCGTCATTGCGCCCCGAAGGGACGGCGGGCGGGGCGATGCCCGAAGGGCGAGCGTCGATCGTCGTCATTCGGCGGCAACTCCTTCCATCCGGTCCTCGATGGCGTCCGCTGCGTTCTGCAATGCCGTAAGCGTGGCCTCGTCCGGGGTCCAGTAGTCGCGGTCCGATGCCTCGAGCAGCCGGTTGGCCATCCGCATCGAGGCCTGTGGGTTCAGCTTTGACAGACGCTCGCGCATGTCCTGGTCCAGAACGAAGGTCTCGCTCAGGCGCTGATAAACCCAGGGCTGCACCTCGCCCGTCGTGGCGGACCAGCCCATCGTGTTGGTGATCTGCGCCTCGATCTGGCGCACACCTTCATGGCCGTGCTCCAGAAGCGCCTCGTAGAACCGCGGGTTCAGGCTGCGCGACCGCGTCTCGAGAGAGACCTGTTCCGCAAGTGTGCGGACCTTGTTCCCGCCGCGTGTCTGGTCGCCGATATAGACGGCGGCCGACTTGCCGCCCTTGGCGCGTTTCACGGCGCGGGCGATACCGCCCAGCGTGTCGAAGTAATGATCAACGGTCGTGACGCCAAGTTCGACGGATTCGAGGTTCTGATACGCGATGTCCACATCGCGCAGTGTCTTTTCCAGAAGGCCTGCACTGGCCGTGACGGCACCGGTGGACGAATAGGCAAAGCTCTTGCGCGCCTGGTAGGCATCGGCCAGTTCGTCCTCGTCCCCGAAGGCAGAGCTGTCGACAAGCTGGTTGACGTTCGATCCATAGGCGCCCTCGGCATTGGAAAAGACCCTGAGCGACGCCTCTTCGAGGGTGCAGCCCATCTCGGCGGCATAGGCCATCGCATGGGCGCGGATGAAGTTCATCTCGGCCGGTTCATCGGCCTGAGCGGCCTTCAGCGCGGCCTCGGCCAGCATCCGGGTCTGCAGGGGCAGAAGATCGCGGAAGATGCCCGACAGCGTCATGATCACGTCGATCCGCGGGCGGCCCAACTGCTCGAGCGGGACAAGATCGGCCCCGCACAGCCGGCCAAAGCTGTCGAACCGCGGAACTGCGCCCATCAGGCTCAGCGCCTGCGCAACAGGGCCGCCGTCAGACTTGATGCTGTCGGATCCCCACAGGACCAGAGCGATCGACCGGGGCATCGACTTGTGCGACGCCAGCAGCGCGTCGGCCTGCCGCGCGCCGTCGGCCATCGCATAGGCGGTGGGCATCCGGAACGGATCGAAGGCATGGATATTGCGGCCCGTGGGCAGGATCTGCGGCGACCGGATGATATCGCCACCCGGAACAGGCGCGACATAGCGCGCCGACAGCGCCGTCATCAGGCCTGTCAGTTCGGCGTCCGAGGCCAGATGTGCCTCGGCCTCTGCCCGGGCGCCTTCGGTCTTGAACTCCATCAGGTCGAGGAATTCGGCCCGCTTTTCGGCGTTCATCGGGCGGCCCATGATATGGAGGCCATCGGGGATCAGCGCACCTTCGGTTTCCTGGACCAGCTGCCACAGGTCGTCCGCGGCATGGCCGGCAAGATCGACTGCCTCGGCCTGAACCTCGATCAGGTCTTCAAGTGCCGCACGTTCGGCATCGTCAGTCCTCAGCCTGCGATAGCGGGCCAGCGTGTCCTTCAACTCGGCCAGCCCCTTGTAGAGACCCGCCTGCTGGAGAGGCGGCGTCAGGTGGGTGACCGTGATCGCACCAGACCGCCGCTTGGCCAGCGTCGCCTCGGACGGGTTGTTGGCCGCATAAAGATAGATGTTCGGCATTTCGCCGATAAGCCTGTCGGGCCAGTCGCGTGCCCCAAGACCCGCCTGCTTGCCCGGCATGAATTCCAGCGCACCGTGCATCCCGAAATGCAGCACCGCATCCGCCTGGAACCGGTTGCGCAGCCACAGATAGAAGGTGGCAAAGGCGTGCGTCGGCGCAAAGCCCCTTTCGAACAGAAGGCGCATCGGATCGCCCTCGTATCCGAAGGTGGGCTGGACGCCCACGAAGACCTTGCCGAAATGGGCACCAAGGATGAAGACACCCCGCCCGTCGGACTGGATCCGCCCCGGTGCCGGGCCCCAGACCGCCTCGATCGCCTTCAGGGGCGGCGTGCCGCGCACGATGTCCTCGGCGCTGACATGATCGGCTACATTGGCCTCCTGCCCGAACTGCGCGGCATTGCCCTTGAGGACCATGGTGCGCAATTCATCGACGGTTTCGGGCGGCTCCACGTCGTAACCTTCGGATTTCAGACGGTGGAGCGTGTTGAAGAGCGATTCAAAGACGCTGAGATAGGCGGCTGTGCCGACCGCACCCGCATTGGGCGGAAACCCGAACAGGACGATGCCCAGTTTCTTCTCGGCATTCTGCTTGCGCCGCAGCCGCGCCATGCGGAGCGTCTTTTCGGCAAGGCTCTCGATCCGTTCGATGCAGGGCGCCATCGCCTTGACCGCGGATGCCGGCGGGCAGGCATTCGAACAGCCGGTGCATCCGCCGGGCCCATGGCGGCCTGCAAAGACGGTTGGATTGGTCGCGCCATCCAGTTCGGGCAACGCGATCAGCATCGTCGTCTCGATCGGGCCAAGGCCCTGACCGCAGGCGGCCCACTGACCCAGCGTCTGGAACTCGAGCGGCTGGGCCGCCAGATAGGGCACGTCGAGCTGTTTCAGCATCGCCACGGCGGTGTCGCTGTCGTTATAGGCGGGCCCGCCGATCAGGCTGAACCCGGTCAGCGACACGAGCGTGTCGATCCGGCCCATGAAGAATGTGTCGATCGCGGGCTTGCCGTTCAGGCCGCCGGCAAAGGCCGGCAGTACGCGCAGGCCCTTGCCTTCCAGTGCCCGGATCACGGCGTCGTAATGGGCCGTGTCACCGGCAAGGATGTAGGACCGCAGCATCAGAAGGCCGATCGTGCCCACCGGCGCCTCGGGTCCGGGAATGTCGGCCGGGTCGGTGGTGATGTGATGGCCCGGAAGATCTGGGTGATAAAGCCCGAGTTCAGGATATTCGATCGGGGCCGCGGCCTTGGCCGGCATCCAGTCGGGCCGGCTGGCATAGCGCGACAGAAGGAACCGGATCATCTGTTCGATGTTCTCGTCCGACCCGCTGAGCCAGTATTGCATCGACAGGAACCAGGCGCGCAGATCCTGCGCCTTGCCGGGGATCAGCCGGAGGATCTTGGGCAGGCGGCGCAGCATCTTCATCTGCTTTTCGCCCGAAGCGGCAGACGGTTTGGAACCACCGCGCAACGACTTGAGGATCTTCATCGCCGCCGATTGCGGCTTGCCCATGTCGAGATCGCCCATCCGGGTCAGCTTGACGACCTTGGAGTCCGAGATCAGGCCCACCACCGCGTCGCAGTTGTCGCGCCGCGCGGTGATGGTGGGCACGATGGCGTCGAGATGTTCCTCGATGAACAGAAGGTTGGCGACGATCAGGTCGGCGCGGGCGACGGCGGCCTGCGCGGCCTCGCGCGCACCGGGGCAGTCGGACCATTCGCCCGCCGCGTGAACTTCGACCTCGAGCCCGGGAAACTCGGCGGCAAGGCGCGGGGCGACACGGGCCACGGGGCCAGCCGCGTGGCTGTCCAGCGTGATGATGGCCACGCGGTAAGGCTTATGCATCACCTCATCGCGCATAATGTGCCTTTGCCTCGTAAAGCGTGTCGATCGAGATTTCCTGCAAACCGCGCTCGGCGGCGTAGGTTTCGGTGTTGCGGCGGGCCTTGCCACGCACGAAGAAAGGGATCTTCTTCAATTCGCGTTCGGCATCTGTCAGCCAGACAACCTCGAACGTGCTTTCGGGTGTATGGGCGGCCGCCGGTTCGACGGTCTCTTCCGTTTCGGGGGCCTCTTCACGCGCGGTGGCGCGACCACCGTGATGCGAGGGCCCCGCCGCATCGTGGAATTCGAAATCCTCGCGGAACATTGTCAGAAGATGCTCTTCCAGCCCCATCACCAACGGGTGGATCAGCGTGTCGAACAGGACATTCGCGCCTTCGAACCCCATCACCGGCGAATAGCGCGCCGGGAAATCCTGCACATGGACCGGGGCAGAGATGACGGCGCAGGGAATGCCGAGCCGCTTGCCGATATGACGCTCCATCTGGGTGCCGAGGATCATCTCGGGGGCGAGCGCCTCGATCGTCTGCTCGACCTCGAGGTAATCGTCCGTGATCAGCGCCTCGACGCCATAATCGCGGGCCAGCGCGCGCAGGGGGCGCGCCATTTCGCGGTTGTAGCAGCCCATGCCCACAACCTCGAAGCCCATCTCGTCGCGGGCGACGCGGGCCATGGCCATGACATGGCTGCCATCGCCGAAGAGAAAGACCCGCTTGCCGGTCAGGTAGGTGGAATCGACCGAGGAGGACCACCAGGGCAGGCGAAGGCGGCTTTCGTCGGCCTTGGCGTCGCGACCGGTGATCGACGCGATCTCTGCCACGAAATCGCGGGTCGCGCCGACCCCGATGGGCAGAGTTCTGGTGTAGGGTTGTCCATGGGTCTTTTCGAGCCAGCGGGCAGCGGCCTCCCCCGTTTCGGGGTAGAGCAGGACGTTGAAATGCGCGGCGGGCAGTCGGACGATGTCGGCAGGCGTGGCGTCAAAGGGGGCCACGACATTCACCTCGACCCCGAGATCGGCCAGAAGGCCGGTGATCTCCTCGATATTGTCGCGGGCCCGGAAACCCAGCGCGGTCGCGCCGAGGATGTTGCAGGTGATGCGGGCCGTCCGCTCCTGCGGCTGGGCCAGCGTCTTGACGATCTGGTAAAAGGTCTCGTCGGCGCCGAAATTTTCCTTGCGCTGATAGGAGGGCAGTTCCAGCGGGATCACCGGAATGCCCAGATCCATCGTCTCGGCCATGCCGCCGGGGTCGTCCTGGATCAGTTCGGCCGTGCAGGAGGCGCCGACGATGATGGCCTGAGGATCGAACCGGGCGACCGCCTCGTTGCAGGCGGATTTGAACAGGTTCGCCGTGTCGGCCCCCAGATCGCGGGCCTGGAACGTGGTATAGGTGACGGGCGGCCGGTGGTTACGCCGCTCGATCATGGTGAAGAGGAGGTCCGCATAAGTGTCGCCCTGCGGCGCGTGCAAGACGTAGTGCAGCCCCTTCATCGCCGTGGCCACACGCATGGCGCCCACATGGGTCGGACCCTCATATGTCCAGACGGTCAGCTTCATGGCCGACCTCCGGAGGTGAGTATTTGGGGAAAGATGAAAGGCGAGGTCATTCCGCGGCCTCCACCTTCAGCAGTTCCTTGCGGCGGAGCGGCCGGGAGAAGAGGCCGGCAAGATCGCCCGCCTGTTCGTAGAAATGGATCGGCGTGAAGACCAGTTCGATCGCCCATTTGGTGGCGAGGCCCTCCGCCTCGAGCGGGTTGGCAAGACCAAGCCCGCAGACCGTGAGATCGGACCGGGCGGCGCGGGCACGCTCAAGCTGCTTGTCGACGTCCTGACCTTCGCTGATCGTCGGTCCGGCGGGCAGAAGATCGAGGTCGGGGCCGTGGATGGCATCGTGGATGTAGGGGCTTCCGACCTCGGTGGCGGTCATGCCGCATTCGCGTGTCAGGAACCGGGCCAGGGGGATTTCCAGCTGGCTGTCGGGAAAGAAGAAGACGCTCTTGCCGCCGAGGGTTTCCGTCGCGGCGGCCACGGCCTTGCGGGCGCGGGCGCGAGGGGCTTGCGTGACCTCGTCGAAACGGGCGGGATCCACGCCGAACTCGGTCGCGATGACACGCAGCCATTCGGTCGTCCCCTCTTCGCCGAAGGGGAAAGGCGCGGGCAGATGGCGCGCACCGCGCCGTTCCAGCGCCGCATGGGTATCGCCAAGGAAGGGCTGGGCCAGGGCAAAGACCGTGTTCGGGCCGACCCCGGTTTCGGCATCGATGTTGCGCGCCGGGAGCAGACGCACGGGACCGACGCCCAGCTTGTCCAGCAGGTCGACCATCTGGTCTTCGACGACATCGGGAAGCGCGCCCACGACGAGAAGTTCGCGGGCATCGGTCTCCGGCAGGACGGGAACCATCGCGGCAAGGGCCGCGTCTTCGCCCTGGGTGAAGGTCGTCTCGATGCCCGAGCCGGAATAGTTCAGGACCCGCACGCGAGGGGCATGCTTGGCACTCAGTCTTTCCGCGGCCTTGGAGAGGTCGATCTTGATCACTTCGGAGGGGCAGGACCCCACGAGGAACAGCTGCCGGATGTCGGGGCGCCGGGCAAGCAGACGCTCGACCACGCGGTCGACCTCGGCCTGGGAATCGGCCAGGCCCGCAAGGTCGGTCTCTTCGAGGATGGCGGTCGCGAATCGGGGCTCGGCAAAGATCATGACGCCGGCGGCCGATTGCAGCAGATGCGCGCAGGTCCGCGACCCGACCACGAGGAAGAAGGCGTCCTGCATCTTGCGGTGCAGCCAGATGATCCCGGTCAGTCCGCAGAACACTTCGCGCTGGCCACGCTCCTTGAGGACGGGTGCGTTGCGGCAGCCACCACCCGCTGGTGCAGCGGGGGCGTTCATGCCTCCCGCTCCGCCTGAAGACGAGCCTGCCGAAGCTTCCACAGGAACTGCCCGGCATTGATCACGTAGGTTGCATAGGCGGCCAGGGCGACTGTCATCAAAGCCATGGGCTCGAGCGATCCCGTCAAAAGGGCATATATGTAGAATGTATGGAGCGCGATCACGACAAAGCTGAACACGTCTTCCCAGAAGAAGGCCGGCGCGAAAAGATACTGGCCGAACACCACCTTTTCCCAGATCGCACCCGTGACCATGATCAGGTAGAGAACGCCCGTCTTGGCCACGATCGACACATTCGCGGCTCCGTAGCCCTCGCCCGTCCAGATATAGCGAAGCACGAGGGCAAGCGAGACGAGGAACACCACGAATTGCAGCGGCGCGAGAATGCCCTGGACCAGCGTCCACCTGGTTGCGTCACGACGCAGCCTTTCCTCAGGCGTGTAAAGCCCGGCCGGCGCGACCGATCTGCGCATGTCTGGCATGGTGTTGGCCGTCATCAAAGCGTTCCCCGGCAGTTGGATTACGACAAGACTAGGGCTGCAACGCACGGTGTGTCAACTTTAACTTACATAATGGGATGCCGATATGCCGTGACAAGGCGCAAAAGAATTAGGCCGCAATGCAATGAAATCGTTGTATTTTTTTGGTTTCTCCCCAGGGTTGGCAGAAAAATGTCAGTTTTCTTTGACACTTGAGTTGCGCTCATATGACAATGCGTTAGAGCAAGGTGTCTTATGCAAGTGACACCGACAGAATCGACTTCGATCCCAAGGAATGGCGCTTTGCCAGATCATGACCAGATAGAACGATCACATTCCGCCCTCTCCGGCGAGGAACAGGTTTCGGCCCTGGTGTCGCAGCTGAACAAGTATGGACCGAAAGAGGGCCTTCCCGGCGAAGCCGCGTTCGATGCGATTGTCTTCCGGCTTGCCGCCGCCTGTCTTGCACCCCACGCCGATGACCTGTTCGACGAGGTCGAGGCCCTGAGGGCATCGGGGCTGTCGGCGCGGACCGTGGCCGAGACCCTTGTTCCCCATGTGGCGCAAGTGCTGGGCGACCGCTGGTGCGACGATACTCTGGGTTTCGCCCATGTCACGATCGGCTGTGCCCGGTTGCAGCGGTTGCTGCGCAGCCTTGGACCCGACTGGTATGGCACCCCCCGCGAAGAGGAGCCGCGCCTGCGCATCCTCCTTATCGTACCGGACGGGATGAACCACACTCTGGGCGGTCTCGTCATGACCGGCAAGTTGCGCCGGCTTGGATATGACGTGCGCTCGGTCATGGGTGAGAATTCCCATTCCATCACCGAAGTCGTGGCGGAATGGTCATTCGACCTTGTCCTGATTTCCGCCTCGGGATCCGAAAGTCTTGAACAAATCTCTGAACTTGTGGAAATAGCCCGAACCGCGTCACCGGGCAGGACCTGTATCGCCATCGGCGGAACGATCCTGCAAGGAGACGGCGCTGAACGACACCGGATCAAGGCAAGAACCGGGGCCGATCTGGTGACGAACGATTTGAGCGAGGCCCTTCGACGGTGCAAGAAGACGAGTTTGCAAAGCGTCAACCCTTCGATAGGGCCGCTTGGACCTGAGGGGAGGGGCTAGATGTTGGCAAAGCCTCTGCATAGGTCAGTCGCGTCATGACGACCCGAGGGACCAGATACTGGGACAGTGGTGCAATCCCTCTGATCGCGCCCGAGATGCTTGGCGATATCATCTCCGAGATCGCGGACCTGTCGATCGTCGTATCGGAAAACGGAAAGATCCTCTCGGTTCTGGTGAACCCCGTACAGGACCGGTTCCGATCGCTCGAAAGTCTTGAAGGTCAGGACATCAAGTCCGCGCTGAGCGATGAAAGCGCCACCAAGTTCGAGAGCCGATTCAAGGAATACCTTGAAGGCAACTCCGACAATCGGCCGATCGAGTTGAACCATCAGGATGCGTCCGGGCGGTGGAGCTTTCCGATCCGTTATACGTTGCATCGCATCGGGCCCGACGGCGCCATCCTGATGCTGGGCCGGGACTTGCGGCCCATCGCAGAGATGCAGCAGGAACTGGTCAGGGCGCAACTTGCCCTCGAGCAGGACTTCGAGCTTCAGCGCGAATCCGACACCCGGTTCCGGGTCATCATGGAATCGACGAGCGAAGCGTTCGTTTTCGTGTCCATGGCAACGGGCCGGATCACCGATGCCAATTCGGTCGCGGCCGGCTTGCTGGGCAAGCAGAAGGACGATCTGACCGGAACGCCCTTTGCCCCCGAATTCGAGATGATCAAGCGGGGTGACCTGTTCGAGGCCCTGAACAGCCAGGCCATGACAGACAGGTCGACGCCGGTTTCGGCCAAGCTGAGCAGAAACGGATCCGTCGTTCGGATCGTGCCGACCCTGTTCCGCGCGGGCGGCGAACGTCTGCTTCTGTGCCGGATCGACCCCGACGAGGCGATGGCGGTGCAGACCGATGCATTGAGCCGGAACCTCGATGCGCTCTACACTCTGGGGCCGGATGCCATTGTCTTCGCCGCCGAAGACGGAACGATCCTGTCGGCGAACGAAGGTTTCCTTGATCTGATCAACGCGGCCCATGACATCAACGTCAAGGGGCGGAACCTGTCGGAATACTTCCTGCGCGGCTCTGTCGACCTGAAGGTGCAGACCGAAAATGCCGGGCGAACCGGCCGCATGCGGCTTTATCCCACGAAGATCTCGGGCGACTACGGAAGCCCGCGACCGGTCGAGATCGCGGTGACCGCGCTCGAGGCCGATGACAAGCGGATCTTCGGTTTCCTCATGCGCGATGCCAGCCGGATCGAACAGGTCCGTCCCACCGGCGCCACCCCTGTCACAGATGACAATGTCCGCTCTGTGATGGAGCTGGTCGGCAATGCCACGCTCAAGGAGATCGTGGCCGAGACAACCAACGTGGTCGAGCGGATGTGCATCGAGACCGCGGTCGAGCTGACCATGAACAACAGGGTCGCAGCGGCCGAGATGCTGGGCCTGTCGCGGCAATCGCTCTATGTGAAGCTTCGGAAATACGGGCTTCTGTCGCGGTCGGCCAACGACGACTGACCCCCTTCACGCTCCCCGAAGGCCGGTGCGGCGCACATCCTGCGCCGGACTCGTTATGTCTATGTAGGTTTACACTTGCCGACTCTGGTTGTGTCAGCCTAAGCTGACAGTATGAGTGTCACATCTACCTCCCCTGCCCTGCCCGGCCGTCGCTGGCCCGAACCCCGCGCCGCCCTGCGGCTGATCAAGCCGATCACATGGTTTCCCCCGATGTGGGCCTATCTGTGCGGCGCCGTTTCGTCGGGTGCCTCGGCGCAAGGGCAATGGGGTCTTGTCGTTCTGGGCGTCATCCTCGCGGGCCCCGTCGTCTGCGGCATGAGCCAGGCGGCCAACGACTGGTGCGACAGGCATGTCGACGCCATCAACGAACCCGACAGACCGATCCCCTCGGGCCGGATACCCGGTCGCTGGGGCCTCTGGATCGCGCTTGCGATGACCGTCCTGTCGCTGGTCATCGGCTGGCAGCTGGGGCCATGGGGCTTTGGCGCGACCGTTCTGGGCGTTCTGGCGGCCTGGGCCTATTCGGCCGAACCCGTCCGGCTCAAGCGGTCGGGCATCTGGGGTCCGGGCCTTGTAGGGCTGAGCTATGAGACCCTTCCCTGGATCACGGGTGCCGCCGTGATGGCCGCCGGCGCCCCGGGGATCGAGGTGATCATCATCGCCGTTCTCTATGGCCTTGGCGCCCACGGGCTCATGACGATCAACGATTTCAAGGCCCTTGAGGGCGACAGGCAGATGGGCGTCAATTCCCTGCCCGTGATGCTTGGCCCCGAGCGCGCCGCGCGTGTCGCCTGCATCGTGATGACGGTGCCGCAGCTTGGTGTGATCGGCCTTCTTCTGGCCTGGGGCAAACCGGTCCATGCGGCGATCGTCGCAGGCCTTCTTCTGGTGCAGTTCTGGGCCATGCGGGTCTGGCTGACCGACCCCAAGGGCAAGGCACCGTGGTTCAACGGGACCGGCATCGGCCCCTATATTCTGGGCATGCTGGCCGCAGCATTCGCCCTGCGCAGCATCGGGGCAGCCTGACATGAAGACATTGTCCTGGTTCCAGATCTTTCGCCTTGGCCTCGTGCAGATGGCGCTGGGGGCGATCGTCGTCCTGACCACATCGACGCTGAACCGGCTCATGGTCGTGGAACTGGCCCTTCCGGCCGTCCTGCCCGGCGCTCTGGTCGCCCTGCATTACGGGATCCAGATCACACGGCCCAGCTGGGGCTTCGCCTCGGATGCCGGGGGGCACCGGACACGCTGGATCATCGGCGGCATGGCCATTCTGGGCGTCGGCGCATTCGGCGCGGCCTTCGGGATCATGGTGCTGGAAGAGGCCCTGATCCCGGGTCTGATCCTGTCGATCCTGTCCTATGCGTTGATCGGCCTGGGCGTGGGCGCGTCGGGGACATCGCTTCTGGCGCTTCTGGCGACGGCCACCTCGCATCGCCGTCGCCCGGCCGCGGCCACGATCACCTGGCTGATGATGATCCTCGGCATCGCGCTGACGGCGGGCATCGCGGGTGGGCAACTCGATCCCTATTCCCATGCGCTCCTGCTGAAGATCGTGGGCATCGTCACGGGCGGCGCCGTTCTTCTGACGATCGTCGCGGTCCGGGGGATCGAACATTCGGTCCGCGCCGTGCGCGAACCCGAAAGCGCGCCGTTCCGCGAAGGGCTGGCCGAGGTCTGGGGCGAGCGCAAGGCACGCAACTTCACATTGTTCGTGTTCCTGTCGATGACCGCCTATTTCATGCAGGAACTGATCCTCGAACCCTATGCCGGGCTTGTCTTCGAATTCACGCCCGGCCAATCGACGCAGCTTTCGGGCGCGCAGAATGGCGGGGTCTTTCTCGGCATGCTGGCCGTGGGGATCCTGGCCACCGGCCTTCGGTTGGGGGTCTTGCGGTCATGGGTGATCGCGGGTTGCCTTGGCTCGGCGGTATCTCTGGCCGCGATCTCGGCGCTGGGCCCTCTGGGCCCGGGGGCGCCGCTGGTTCCGGCGGTGGTGTCGCTGGGGTTCTTCAACGGCATGTTCGCCGTGGCGGCCATCGGGTCGATGATGGCGCTGGCCGGCGAGGGCCGCGACCGTCGCGAAGGCACGCGGATGGGCCTTTGGGGCGCGGCGCAGGCCGTGGCTGCGGGTTTTGGTGGCCTGCTGGGAACAGCACTTGTCGATGTGCTGCGCGGCCTCTTGCCCGATGAACAGGCCTTTGGCGCGGTCTTCCTCTTCGAGGCCGCAATCTTTGTCGCCGCGGCCCTGATGGCCGCGCAGGTGATGGACCGCAGCCGGCAGACGGCCGCGATGGTTCCGGGAGAATAGAGATGCAATATGATGTCGTTGTTGTGGGCGGGGGCCCGTCGGGTGCAACCGCCGCCGAGGATCTCGTGCGTTCGGGCAAGACCGTGGCGCTGCTGGACCGGGCCGGCCGGATCAAACCCTGCGGCGGCGCGATCCCACCGCGGCTGATCCGCGATTTCAACATCCCCGATGACCAGATCGTGGCCAAGATCAGCACCGCGCGCATGATCTCGCCTACGGGTCGCAAGGTCGATATCCCGATCGAGGATGGTTTTGTCGGGATGGTCGACCGCGAGCATTTCGACGAATTCCTGCGCAACCGAGCGGCCGAGGCCGGGGCTGAGCGTATCACCGGCACCTATCTTCGGATCGAACGCGACGCGGGCCACCCGCGCGTCATCTACCGCGAAAAGGCAAGCGGCGAGGAAAAGGCGCTGGACGCGCGCATCGTGATCGGTGCCGATGGCGCGCGGTCCGACGTGGCCCGCGACGAGGTGCCGGGCGGCGACAAGATCCCCTACGTCATCGCCTATCACGAGATCATCGAGGCACCGGGTGCGGTGGGCGAATACCGCCCCGACCGATGTGATGTCATCTATGACGGGTCGATCAGCCCCGATTTCTATGGCTGGGTCTTTCCGCACGGAGCGCAGGCGTCGGTGGGCATGGGCACGGGGCTTGACGGCGTGAACCTCAAGGCCGCGACGGCCGCCCTGCGCCTGGCCTCGGGCCTCGAGGGCTGCAAGACCATCCGCAAGGAGGGCGCGCCGATCCCCCTCAAGCCGCTCAGCCGGTGGGACAACGGGCGCGACGTGGTCCTGGCCGGTGACGCCGCGGGCGTGGTGGCGCCATCCTCGGGCGAGGGCATCTTTTACGCGATGGTCGGGGGGCGTGTGGCGGCAACGGCCGCAACGGCCTGCCTTGCCACCGGGCGGGTCAAGGACCTGCAACTGGCGCGCAAGCTGTTTCTCAAGGAACATGGCTCGGTCTTCCGGATCCTCGGCGCGATGCAAAACGCCTATTACCGCAGCGACGAACGGCGCGAGCGGTTCGTATCGCTCTGTCATGACATCGATGTTCAGAAGCTGACCTTCGAGGCCTACATGAACAAGGAACTGGTAAAGGCCCGGCCGTTGGCACATCTCAAGATTGGCGCTAAGAACATAGCACATCTCTGGGGCCTTGTTTCCCCTCTCAGAACCTGAAGACGTGGAGACACCGATGCCGGACATGATCCCCGCCTGGCGGGACGGAACGCTGGTTCCCGTCGAAAAGCTCGAGGTTCACGAACTCGGCCTCCGGCACAAGGCGGTGAGCATCTTCGTCCTCAACCGTGACCGGGTGCTGATCCAGCAGCGGGCGATGGGCAAGTATCACACGCCCGGCCTTTGGGCCAATACCTGCTGCACGCATCCCGCCTGGGACGAACCCGCCGCCGATTGCGCCCTGCGCCGCCTGAACGAGGAGCTGGGGATCACGGGCCTTTATCCGTCCTTTCGGGACCGGGTCGAATACCGGGCCAATGTCGGCAAGAACCTGACGGAACACGAGGTGGTGGACATCTTCGTCGCCACAGCGCCCGATGACCTGGTGGTCGTGCCGAACCCGGACGAGTTGATGGCCACGCGCTGGGTCGATCTTTATGAACTGAAGGTGCAGGTCAAGCGCAGGCCGTGGGAATTCACGCCCTGGCTGCGCATCTACCTGGCCGAACATTCCGACAAGATATTCGGCGAGATGGCCGCCCGGGCCTGAGCCCGGGCGCTTCGCCTGTCAGACCAGCCCCAGGGAGACGGAGGCCGGCTCGATCCCGGCAGCCTCCAGCGCTGTGGCCGCGATATCGACGGGTGTCAGGCCCGCATCGGCATACATCGCATCCGGCGCCGCCTGGTCGATGAAGCGGTCGGGCAAGGTCATCGTCCTGACCTGACAGCCGCGCCCCAGAAGCCCGTCATTGGCAAGGTAGTGCAGCACCATCGCACCGAACCCGCCGCGGGCGCCCTGTTCGACCGTGATCAGGGCCTTGTGATGCGACACAAGCTGCCGGATCAGGGCATGGTCCAGCGGTTTGGCGAACCGGGCATCGGCCAGCGTGACGCTCAGGCCATTTTCCTCCAGAAGGGTCTTGGCGCGGCGGCAACTGGCCAGATGCGCCCCGAATGACAGGATCGCGATATCCGATCCTTCAGAGACGATGCGCCCCTTGCCGATTTCCAGAACTGTGCCGAATTCGGGCATCTCGACGCCCTCGCCCTCGCCCCGCGGATAGCGGAAGGCGATCGGCCCGGCATCATGGACGACCGCGGTGCGGACCATGTGGACAAGCTCGGCCTCGTCAGCCGCGGCCATGACGACCATGTTGGGCAGGGCCGCAAGAAATCCGATATCGAAGGCGCCGGCATGGGTGGGCCCGTCCGCCCCGACGAGACCTGCCCTGTCGATGGCAAAGCGCACAGGCAAGGATTGCAGGGCCACGTCATGCACGATCTGGTCATAGCCACGCTGAAGGAACGTCGAATAGATCGCGCAGAATGGCCTGAGCCCGCTGGCCGCCATGCCGGCGGCAAAGGTCACGGCGTGCTGTTCGGCGATCCCGACATCGAAGACGCGGCCGGGGAACCTCGCCCCCATGATGTCGACGCCGGTGCCCGACGGCATTGCCGCCGTGACGGCCACGACCCGGCTGTCGGCCTCGGCCTCGCGGGTCAGGGCCTGGCCGAAGACCTTGGTATAGGCGGGCGCATTGGGCCGCGACTTGGCCTGCGCACCTGTGCCCACGTCGAATTTCGACACGCCGTGATACTTGTCGGCCGACCTCTCGGCCGGGCCATAGCCCTTGCCCTTGACGGTGCAGCAATGGATCAGGACCGGCCCCGTCGCCCGCGTCCGGGCCGCGCGCAGCACGGGCAGAAGCTGGGTCATGTCGTGCCCGTCGATCGGGCCCACATAGGAAAATCCGAGGCTTTCGAAGATTGTCCCCTGTCCGCCGGGCATCCCCATCACGATCTGCCGCGCGCGGCGCGCATGATCGCGCAAAGGGCCGGGCAAGGCGGCCTCGAACCCTTCGGCCATGCGGTGCATCTCGCCCAGCGGCGAGGCATAGAGACCCGAGAGGTATTTCGACATCGCGCCCACCGGCGGGGCGATCGACATTTCGTTGTCATTGAGGATCACGAACAGGCGGCGCCCCTCGTGCCCGGCATTGTTGAGCGCCTCGTAGGCCATGCCCGCGCTGATCGAGCCGTCGCCGATGACGGCGATCGCGTCGCCCGTGTCCATGCCCAGATCGCGCGCGGTCGCAAAACCCAGCGCGGCAGAAATCGAGGTCGAACTGTGGGCAGCGCCGAAGGGGTCATAGGGGCTTTCGGCGCGTTTGGTGAATCCCGACAAACCGCCTTCCTGCCGCAGGGTCGTCATCCGGTCGCGCCGGCCGGTCAGGATCTTGTGCGGATAGCATTGATGCCCCACATCCCAGACCAGCTTGTCGCGCGGCGTGTCAAAGACCGCATGGATCGCCACGCTCAGTTCCACGACGCCGAGGGAGGATCCCAGGTGCCCGCCGGTCCGGCTGACGGCGGAAACCGTTTCGGCACGGAGTTCGGCGGCCAGTTGGGCCAGTTCGAGGTCGGTCAGATGCCGGATATCCGCAGGAGCGCGAACCCTGTCGAGAAGCGGCGTGTCGGGGCCGGGGTTGTCCTGTCCGGTCATCTTGAAACTCCTTGGAAGCCTCTGTGAAAAAGGCGTCACGAAAGGTTTTCCCCCTCGTGACGCCAGTCTCCTGTAGCCAACAGGAAGGGAACTGGAGCCTTCGCGTTCGACGCAGGCTCCATATATCGGACCAAAACCGGGAGGGAGTGGCCCGATCCGGGAAAGCAGGGCGAACGGCCTGTCCGCCCTGCCCTGTTCTCAGGTAAGCTCGGTCACCGTCGGTCCGTCCGGCAACACGATCTCGGACCTGTTGATCGGGTCGGGGGTTTCACGGCTTCGGTCGGGAAGCGCGTTGCCCACAGCCGCGATCACGGCAATTGCCAGCCAGATCACGAAGACGAAGAGTGCTGCGTAGCCTGCGCCCTTGAGCATCAGGAATGTGACATCCGCAAATAGCCGTCCGCGGCGTGTCATTTCGAGATATTGATGGTCGTCGCTCATGACTATCACTCCTTTCAGTTCATCGGCGCGTAGCCATGCTGCTGCGCCCAGGCGTACCAGTTGTCGACAACGGTTCCCGAGAGCAGGATACCGATCCCGCCGGTCAGCGTCGTGAGAACTGCGAACCACCAGGCCCAGCGGTGAATGCCCTCCATCGTGGCATTGAAGCCCATGGTCCAGCGCCAGAAGAGCGCCGCCCGTTCAGAGGCCGTTCCGCGATCGACGATCTGCTCGATCTCGCGCTCGCCACCAAAGCGGCTGACGGCGAGGATCGTCGCCCCGTGCATGGCGAACAGCAGGGCCGAGCCATAAAGGAACACGATCGAAAGTGCGTGGAACGGATTGTAGAACAGGTTCCCGTGGATGATGGAGAACAGGTTGGTCCAGTCGAGATGCGGGAAGATGCCGTAAGGCACCGCCTCGGACCAGCTGCCCATGAGGACAGGCCGGATGAGGCCCAGGACGAGGAACAGCCAGATCGCGGAGGCGAATGCCCATGCGACATGCTTGCCCATACCCAGCTCTTCGGCCCGCAGGTAGGTGCGGATCCACCAGCTGATCACGCTGATCAGCAGGAAGAAGCTGGCGATAAGCCACCATCCGCCCTCGTCCAGCGGGGCAAAGCCCAGCCCGTATTCAGGGCCCGGCGGTTCGAGCGCCAGCCAGAACAGATCCCGAAGGAACACGGCCGGCGAATAGTCGACCTGCGCCCAGAAGGACATGCCGACAATGAAGAACCACAGGAAACCGGTCGCGAGGCTGACCACCCCGAACGGGCCGAGATAGATCGGACCGAGCTGGGCGTTGCCGAAGAGGCCGGCCAACGAGGAGAACCCTGGCTTGCCGAAACGTCCTTCGGCAAGGTTGTTCTCGTTGTCCATACCCATCTCGGGCGGGCCCTGGACCTGCACCTGGGTGAAGATGTTCTGATATTCAGCCATTGGTCATCTCCTCCTTAAAGGTCCACCCACCAGGGCAGCTCGTAATACCAATCCCACCAGACGATCCATTCGTCGAACCAGATCGTGCCGGAAATGACGATGCAGATCGCGCTCCACAGACCGGCATTCAGCGCCAGGAACAGGCCCAGACGGTGGATGCCCAATGGCCCGATGGAATAGCCGATGAGATCACGGAAATAGGTGTCCTCATGATCCGGTGACTTGATCTCGGTGCCCTTGGACGGGTTGACCGCGGACAGAACCAGAGAGCCGTGCAGCGCAAGTGCGAGCGCATTCGTGAAGAAGAACGTCACGGCGATCATGTGGGCGGGGTTGTAGTGAAAGTTGCCGTAGGCGTAGCCCACGTTGTTCACCCAATCGAGGTGGCTCCAGATGCCATAGGGGAAGGCGTGCCCCCAGGCGCCCAGCAGAACCGGCCTGATCACGACAAGCGTGACATAGGCAAGGATCGCCACACCGAATGCAAAGGGAACGTGATATCCGATCCCCAGTTTGCGGCAAATCTCGACCTCGCGCATCATCCACGAGGTAAAGGCCCCGATCGCGCAAATGGTGATGATCTGCCAAAGGCCGCCCTCCATGAGCGGCGCGGCACCAAGCCCGAATTCCAGTGGCGGAGGATCAATGGAGATAAGCCAGGGGTTCCAGACTCCTTCCATCGCCGTTCCGTAGAAAATCAGGATCGTGCCTAGGGCAGCGAAGAAGAATGTCGTGACTCCGAAGAAGCCCACATAGAAAGGCCCCACCCAGAAGTCGAACAGATCTCCGCCAACCAGCGTACCGCCTCGTATGCGGTACTTTCTTTCGAAGCTGAGCTGAGCCATCTTCCGTCTCCGTTACTGGATGACAAGGGCTGGCCGCCGGGGTCAGTTGTCATCGCCTTATTCGGTTGGTCGGCTGCGGGCGAAGAAGCCCCGCCCGCAGCGGTATCTTGGACTCTGGCAGGTCCGGTTACATGTCGCCTGCGAAGGCGAGCTGGAACCAGTTGGTCTCCGGATTGCTGAGCAGGACGAGGTGAATCATCGCCGCCAGCAAGAAGAGAAATACGCCCTGCGCCACGAAAACGCGGCGGGGGTCGAAGATGAGCCAGATCTTGTAGAACTGTGCCATTGCGCGTGTTCCTTCCTACCAGCTGAACCAGGGCAGTTTGATGTACGTCAGGATATGAGCGACGACGGCCACGATCGTGAAGATCCACAGCCCGCTCATATACACCGAGTGCAGTTCCTGCGCCTGTTCGTCGGTCAGACCCGTGAAGGACAGGTCAGAATTGTCAGCCATGCTTTCCCTTTCGAAAAATGTACTGACGCCGCACACCCCGCGGCTGGGGCCGACGGAGGCTCTTCCTCCGTCCTCTTTTCCGCCGGACCCCTGTCAGGGGGACTTGGCGAATCCTTGTCCCGGTGTCCCGGGCGCTGTTCCGTTACGCCGAAAAGATATGCGGCGTGATGATCCGTGCCTGCGTCCAGGCCCGCGCGACGGGGCCCTTTTCGGGCCACTCCATCCGGCGGGCGGCGCTGAGCGCCCAGGTGAGCGCGGCCAGCGGCAATGCTGCCAGGAAGATGATCGCGAAATACGCGTAGAATTCCCGCCGGGGCGGCGCGTGGCGCTCGCGAACGATCGGGGCTTCCGTGGTAAAGTCGGTCATGTCCGTCCTCCTCCTGAAGGTGACTTGTCGAGGCTCTCGACCGTTTCGAGAACCACGCGTTCGGCGCCGGATTCGAGTGCGGCGCGCTCTGCCGCGTCCCGAAGGGACTTCGCGGCGGAAATGCGGGTGAGTATGGGATGGCTGGCCACGATCTCGTCCAGCCGGGCCTGCGCATCGGCATCCCAGGGGAAATCGCGGCGCAGCGGGGTCAGCGTTGCATCGCCCGCATCCATCTCGGTGCCCAGGGGCAGGATGTGGAACAGCGCATCAAAGAGTCCGTTGCACACTTCTTGAAGGATGTAGGTCGCGCCCGCATAGCCCATGAAGGGCGTGCCCGTCGCACGCCGGATCGCGGCACCGGGGAATGAGGCGGGGATGAAGGCGGGGCTGGGCCCGTGTCCGCCCTTCAACTCGGCGAGATACATCTTTTCGTTGATCGAACCCATCACGATGAGCGGCCGTTTCTCGGCCATCATCGCGCGGACTTCGTCGTTGTTCGTCTTCTTGCCGCGGACGCGGGCAACGGCAAAGGCGCAGGGAAAGCCCAGATCGCCCTCGAGGTAGTGTCGCACGCCGCGGGCATAGGTCTCGTTCGCGACGATGGCGAATTCGGCCGTGGCGTAGAAATCCTGCGTGACGGAGCGCCACAGATCCCAGACCGGCTTGATCGTCGAATGCTTCTCGCGTTCGATGAACGGCTCGGGATCTAGGCCCAGAAGCTCGCCCAGCTTGCGCAGGAACCGTGTCGTGGAATCGATCCCGAAGGGCGCCTGAAGGTAGGGCTTGCGCAAGGCTTCGCACAGCCCGCGGCCGAATTCGCGATACATGCAGATGTTCACATCGGCATTCACGAGGTTGCGCATCTCGGCCAGATGGGCGCCCAGCGGCATGACCATGTTGACCTCGGCGCCGATCCCTTCGACGAGGCGCCGGATCTCGGCCAGATCGGACGGCATGTTGAAGGCGCCATACATCGGCCCGAGGATGTTCACGCGGGGGGCGGCACCCTCTTCGCGCTTTTTCTCGGGGGGCATGCGGTCCTTGGTCATGCCGAATTCGGTGAACAGCCAGGTCATCGCGCGATCCGCGCTTTCCCACTGGTCTTCGTCGATGGTGCGCGGCAGGAACCGCTGGATATTGGTGCCCTGCGGTGTCACGCCGCCGCCGATCATCTCGGCGATCGAGCCGGTGACGACCACGGCGGGAAGCGCGGGATCAAGCGTATCCCAGGCGCGTTTCATCGCCTCTTCGGTGCCGGCGCCCATCTCGGTCTCGCCAAGGCCCGTCACGACGATGGGCAATTCATGCGGCGGCAGGCCGTCGGTGTAATGCAGAACGCTCGTCACCGGCAGGTTTTCACAGCCGACAGGTCCGTCGATCACGACCTGAAGGCCCTTCACCGCCGTGAAGGCATAGACCGCCCCCCAATAGCCGCCAGCGCGGTCATGATCCGTCACAAGCATGTCCTGACCCCCGTGATCTTGCCCGAAATACTCCGGGGGCAGGCGAAGACGGGGAGCAACGCCCCCGATGCGGCATATGTCATCCTGCGCGCCATCAGATCATCTCCTGCGCCTTGGCGGCGCGGGCGAGTTTGTCGAGTTTCTTCTGGTGCTGCGCGCGGAAGTCGGGGCGCAGGTTGGGGCTGCCTTCCCAGACGCCCGCGGTGTCGCCATGGCCGACCCCTTCGAAGAAGTCGCGCATGCGGTCCATCCGCTCTTTGCCGGCGATGGCCGCGTTCACGACCTGTCCGAGGCTTCCGGCTCCGGCCGGTCCCATCAGGGGTCGGGCCGAAATGAGGTTGGTGAAGTAAAGCGCGGGCACACCCATTTCCTTGGCCTTCTGCACGACGGGGGTCGTGCCGATGGCAAGGTCGGGACGGATCGCCTCCATCGCGGCAAGGTCATCCTCGAGCGAGGCGCGATACTTGATCCTGACGCCCTTCGCCTCGAGCCATTCGGCATCGGGCCGAGACCATTCGGTGCGGGGGCAAGCGGTGCCGACATAAGGCACGTTCGCCCCGCTTTCGATCAGAAGACGCGCGACCAGCAGCTCGGAGCCTTCATAGCCCGACAGCGTGATCGTGCCGTTGATCGGCGCACCGGCAAGCGCGCCCTTGATCGCGGGAAGAAAGGCGTTCTGCGCGGCGGCCACCCGTTCGGCCGGAAGGCCAAAGGCCTCGCCGATCGACGCAAGCCAGGCGGCGGTGCCGTCATGACCCACGGGCGCCGATCCCACGACGGGGCGGCCGGCGGCGGTGAATTCGCGGATCGAGGCCGTATAGAACGGATGGATCGCGGCGACGGCGCCGCAATCGAGCGCGGCATAAAGCTCGCGCCATTCGCGGGCAGGCACGACGGGTCCGGCCGCAAGGCCAAGCGGGGCCAGCATCGCGCCGATCATCACCGGATCGGCGGGGAACATCTCGCCCAGAAGCGTGACGGTCGGCCTGTCGGATTTGCCGCCCACGGGGGCCTGGACCGGGCCTGCCTTGGCCTCCTTGCGGGCATAGGCGAGCATCGCACCGGCCAGAACATCCTTGGCCTCGGCATGGGTCGGCACACCGAAACCGGGCACGTCGATACCCACGATGCGGACGCCGTTGATCTCTTCGGGCAAGAGCCGGAGCGGCACGCCCGACGCGGTGGGCACGCACAGGTTGGTCACCACGATCGCGTCATAAAGATCGGGATCGGCAAGATCATGGACGCTTTCGCGGATATCCTCGAACAGCTTGCCCGTGACCAGCGTTTCGGAATTGAACGGAACGTATCCCACCGAACGGCGCGCACCGTAGAAATGCGACACGAAGGTCAGCCCGTAGACACAGCAGGCAGAGCCCGAAAGCACCGTCGCCACCCGCTTCATCCGAAGGCCGACACGCAGCGACCCGAAGGCGGGACACATGCTTTGCGGCTGATCGTGGGGACCCTTGGGATAATCCTTCGCGAACTGGTCGAGAAGCTCGGACTGGCCGGCCATGCGGGCCGCCTCTTTCATGTCCGATCCGGAATGACAGCCGAGGCCGGGGGGCGTGCCCTCGGGCAGCACCTCGGTGGCCTCCCTTGCGGTTCCCGTCAGGACGGGAACCTCGGCGGCGTCATCATATCTGACTTCGTCGCTCATGCCCGCCCCATCGGCTCCCGGTCATGCCACGGCTTGACCTTGTAGATATCCTCGATCAGTCGAAGAAGCTGATCCCGGCTTGCCTTTTCCAGCATTTCGCGGGGATCGGTTTGCGGTTTCGGATCAGGCGTCGTCATAGATCACCTCGAGGCTTTCCATGGGCTTGGCATTCTTGCCGCGCATGTCCGCATCGGTCGCGGGTTCCAGCACCACGTCGCCGCCGGTATCCTTGCTGTCGAACAGGGCCAGCAGACCGTCCTGGTTCAGAGGCGCAGGCCGGATCGGCGGCGCCTCTCCCACGTTGAGGCCCAGCTCGGCAAACAGCGGGCCCCACTGGCTCTCCATCGTGCCGACGATCTGGTAATTGGCGGATTTCTTGCGCAGGTCGTCATCCTGCGGGATGGCGGCCAGAATGGGGATCTTGACCGCCTCGGCAAAGGCCTGCGCCTCGCCCGAGCCGTCATCCTTGTTGATCACAAGGCCCGCGACACCGACATTGCCGCCCAGCTTGCGGAAGTATTCCACCGCCGAGCACACGTTGTTGGCGACATAAAGCGATTGCAGGTCGTTCGAGGCAACAAGGATCACCTTCTGCGCCATGTCGCGGGCGATGGGCAGGCCAAAGCCGCCGCAGACCACGTCACCAAGGAAATCCAGCAGGACATAGTCGAAATCCCAATCGTGGAAGCCCAGCTTTTCCAGCAGCTCGAAGCCGTGGATGATGCCGCGCCCGCCACAGCCGCGGCCGACCTCGGGACCACCCAGCTCCATTGCGAAGACACCGCCCCGCTTGAAGCAGACATCCCCGATCTTGACCTCTTCGCCAGCGATCTTCTTCTGCGAAGACGTGTCGATGATCGTGGGGCAGGCCTTGCCGCCGAACAGAAGGCTGGTCGTGTCGGATTTCGGGTCGCACCCGATCAGAAGCACGCGCTTGCCCTGTTCGGCCATCATGTGGCTGAGATTGGCCAGCGTGAAGGATTTGCCGATACCGCCCTTGCCATAGATCGCGATGATCTGCGTCTTGGAGGTGGGTTCGCCCTGGGGCACCTCGAGCGAGGGTTCCGACGCCTCTTGCCGAAGATTGGCGTCGTAGTCCTTGAGATTTGGGACGTCGTCCTTCATGAGGCACCTTTCCAGTCGAGGATCATCTTCAGGCAGGCCGGATCGCCGAATGCGGTCTCATAGGCCTCGGAGGCGTCCGAGGCGGCCATCGTGTGGGTGATCAGGTCGTCAAGTCGCAGCGTCCCGCTTTCGACCAGCGAACGCGTTGCGATCATGTCGTCGGGAGCCCATTCGGCCGCGATCCGGAAGCGGGCCTCCTTCATGAAGGCGGGCGGGAATGCGAATTGCAGGGGCTGGGTATAGAAGCCCGCAAGAACGATCTCTCCGCCGCGGGTCAGACGGCCAATGAAATCGTTCAGCAGCGCGCCCTGCCCCGAGGCATCATAGATCGCACGATAATCGCGCCGCTCGTCGGTGTCCGGGGTCAGGACTTCGTATCCCTGTGCGCCGTCCATCCGTGCGGGATCGATCTCCCAGACGGTGGGGGCGGGGCAGCCTGCCGCGATCGTCAGACGCGCCAGAAGACGGCCAAGAACACCGTGACCCACGATCAGGTCGGGCGCCGTCTTGTCGGGGCCGGCCATCGCGTGGCGCGCGGTCGCGGCCAAAGCTAGAAGCGCACCCGAGGCGCCCAGGCCCGAATCGATCCGGGTCACACGGTTGGCCGCGGTGACGATCCGGCGGGCCGACCCGCCGAATAGACCGAACGCACCGTCATAACAGGATGCGCCCGGCACGAAGACCCGCGAACCGACGGGGATGTTGGCGTCGGGGCCCGCCTCGACGACCTCGCCGGTGGCCTCGTATCCCGGAACAAGCGGATAGCCCATGCCGGGAAAGGGCGGCATCTCGCCGGACCAGAACAGCTTTTCGGTTCCCGTCGATATGCCGGAATGCGAGATCTCGACGACGATGTCGGCAGCCGTGGGCTCGATCAGGGCCACGCGATCAAGCGCGATCTGCCCCGGAGCTTTCAGGATTACGGCTGCTGTGTCCACATCGGTCCCTATCTGTCTGCGGCCCGGTTCCTGGTTCGAAGCCGGTCATTTGCGTTACGTGTCAGTTTAAGCTGACATCTCAAAGTGTCAACTGATTTAGACAAGTGAAGTGTCAGGTTTGTCTGACAGCTTCGACGACACTGGTTATGAAAGGACGTCTCGACGCGGGGATCCGAACGCCTTCGAAGCCCGCCTTGCGGATCAGTTCCGCGATCTCGTGGGCCGAGCGGGCACGCCCTGTCTGCATCGCAAGGCAATACAGGGCAAAATAGGCGTCGCCGGCCCGTTCGGGGCGCCGCGATCCGGTCATCGGCTCTGATACGATCAGCCGGCCTCCGACAGGCAGGGCCGCATGGACCGACCGCAGCAGGTCAAGCACGGTGTCGTCCTGATGATCGTAAAGAACCCGGACAAGGCTGATCGCATCGGCCCCTTCGGGCAGGGAATCGTCCCGGAAGGAGCCGGGAACGATTCGGACCGGCACACCGAGGCGATCGAATCTGTCATGCGCCGCGTCCACGACGGCAGGCAGGTCGAACAATGTCAGATCGAGGGCGGGCGCCTTGGCGGCGACGGCCGCGAGAAACGCCCCGGTGCCGCCACCCACATCCATCAGGTGACGCACGGAGGACAGATCGACGGCACCCAGCGTGTCTTCGGCGACGAGGGCCTGCGAATCGGCCATCAATTCGGAATAGCGTTGCGCCGTGCCCGGATCGGCCGCCGCGCCCGCGCCAAAGACATAGGGCCAGAAGGCCGCAAGCTCTGTCTCGGTCGTGCCGCGGAAAAAGGCTACGGGATCGGAAAGGTCGCGATACAGCACCTCGTGATGGCGGATCATCTCGGGCAGGCCGGGCACGCCCGTCAGTGCGGCAGCGCGCCTGGTCAGACGCACCTTTCCCCGTTGGGATTTCAGCAGGCCCAGCGATTCGCCGGCCTTCAGCAGGATATCCAGCCGGTCCTTCGGCACCTTGCAGACATGCGCGATATGCGCCGCGTCCCTGGCGCCTTCGGACAGCAGGTCAAGAATGCCAAGGCCGACAAGGGCCGACAGGATCTGGCTGTGACAGAACCCCGCCACCAGATCGAACATCTCCTCGCCCTCGCGGCGGACAATCCGCCGGGTCAGGGGAAAACGGGCCGCCCAGCTTTGAAACGACCGGGACGCGACAAGCCTGTTGATCAGTCCGGCACCCTGTCGCGCGGGTCCCTTGCCGTCAGGCGGATTGCCGGTCAGGTCGGTCATTCGCCCGGGACGCTTGTGCGTTGCCTTGCGGCGCTTGGAACGATCTTGTCGGCATAGGCGCGCACCATCTTGGCCAATGCCGCCTCGCCGGGACAGGCCGGGATGGATGAGATCGCGCCGGCAAGGATGTCGTCGAGCCGCCGGACTGCGCCCTGAACCCCAAGCATGTTGACCGCGTTCGGGCGGCCATGCAGGTCGTCCTGGCCCACGGGCTTGCCCAGCTCGGCTTCGCCGCACAGCGCATCGCGCAGGTCATCGGCCACCTGGAAGGCCTCGCCGATGCGGGCGCCCAACTCTTCCCACGGCTCGGGATCCTGGCCCGCGGCCACCGCACCCATCTGGGTCGCGGCCACGAACAGCGCGCCGGTCTTTGACCGGTGATAGGCCGAAAGGTCGATCTCGGTTTCGCTTTCCCAGCCCTGGCCTGCGCAGATGCCGTCGGGCATGCCTGACCGGCGCGACAGGATATCGACAAGCGCCATCGCCCTGTCGGGCGCATCCGGCGCCGCGCGTGCGAGCAGACCAAAGGACAGGATGATCAGGCTGTCACCCGTCAGAAGCGAAAGAGGTTCACTATAGGCGCGATGGACCGACGGCTTCCCCCGGCGAAGGGCGGCATCGTCAAACATCGGCAGATCGTCATGCACGAGGCTTGCGCAATGCAGAAGCTCAAGAGCGGCTGCCGCGGCGTCAGAGAGCGCGGGCCGGTCATCGCCGCAGGCGCAGGCGACCGACAGAAGGATCGTGGGCCTGATCCGGGCACCGCCCGGCGTCACCGCATATTGCAGCGCCGAGGCCAGCCGCGGCGGGGTCACCCCCGACTGCGCGGATCTGACCGCTTTTCGCACCGCCTCGTCGATCCGTTCGGCAAGTAGCATGCTTCGCTCCCCTCGGCGCTGGCCTGATGTCATCTTGGCTAGACATTACATATGTCAATTAGACTGGACACTTTGGGGGATTGAGTCAACAATCCTCTGAGGAGGTCCGCATGATCGATCCACGATCCGAACAGTTTCACGTGGCCATCGTCGGTGCCGGCATCGGAGGGTTGGCCACCGCGCTCCGGCTTGCGTCGGCCGGATACGCGGTGACGGTTGTCGAGGCGCGCGATCATCCGGGCGGCAAGATACGCACCGTGCCCAGCGTGGCGGGCCCGGTCGACACCGGCCCCACGGTCCTGACGATGAGACCGGTCTTCGAAGCCCTCTTTGCCGAAGCGGGCGAGCGGCTGGACGATCACCTGACCTTGCATGAACTTCCGGTCATCGCCCGGCACTATTGGGAAGACGGCACCAGCTTCGATCTGATGGCGGATCGGGCGCAGACTCTCGCCAACCTGCGCGCGGCCTTCGGGGCCCGCGCGGTCACCGAATTCGACCTGTTCGCCGCGCGTGCGGCCCGGCTGTTCGATGCGTTCGACGCCCCGATGATGAAGTCCGCCGACCCTTCGCCGTTGTCGCTTGCCGCTGTGGTGGCGAAATCGCCGCGGCTGATCCGCGACATGGCGCCCTGGGCCTCTCTGTCCCGGATGCTGGACGGCGCGTTCACGGACCACCGGCTTGCCCAGCTATTCGGCCGCTACGCCACCTATGTCGGAGGCTCGCCGCAAGGGGCGCCCGCGCTGCTCGCCCTGATCTCGGAGGCCGAGGCGCGCGGTGTCTGGGCGGTCGAGGGCGGCATCGGACATCTGGCCCGGACCGTCGCCGACCTGGCCCGGGCCAAGGGCGCGCGGCTGATTCTGGGCACGCAGGTGCAGTCGATCGCGGTGACGGATGGCAGGGCCACGGGCCTTGAGACAAGCGCGGGGCACATCGCCGCCGATGCGATCGTCTTCAACGGCGATCCACGCGCCATCAATCGCGGGCTTCTGGGCGAGGGCGTCCGGGCGGCCGTGCCTACGGAGGCTGTCGAACCACGCAGCCTGTCGGCCTGGGTCCATGCTTTTGCCGCCCGGCCCACCGGGCCCGATCTGGCCTATCACACCGTCTTTTTCGGATCGGGGCGCGATGCGGAGTTCACCCGGCTCGACCGGGGCCAGCATCCCGAAGACGCCACGCTTTACGTCTGCGCGCAGGATCGCGCGGGGCAGGATCGGCCAGACGGGCCGGAACGGTTTGAGATCATTCTGAATGGCGTTCCGGGCGGCGCCACTCCCGATACCGAGGAAGAGGTGACTGCATGTCAGAAACAGGTCTTCGACAGGCTGGTGGCTTTCGGCCTGGACTTCGATCCGCCCCCGGGGCGCAGCGCATTGAGCAGCCCGGCGGATTTCGCCCGGCTCTTTCCGGCCAGCAGGGGGTCTCTCTACGGCAGGAGTCCGCATGGCCTGACGGCCGGGCTGAAACGGCCGCGGGCGCGCACGACGATCCCGGGGCTTTATCTCTGCGGGGGCGGGGCGCATCCGGGGGCGGGGATCCCGATGGCCACGCTCTCCGGTCGGCACGCGGCCGAGGCGATCAGGCAGGACCTTGTTTCTCTGTCGAGGTCGCGCCCAACGGCTATGCCTGGTGGTATGTCGACGGGATCTCGGATGACGGAAATCGCGCCGTCTCGGTCATAGGGTTCATCGGGTCGGTCTTTTCGCCCTGGTATGCGTGGTCAGGCCGCAAAGACCCCGAAAACCATGTCTGCATCAACGTGGCGACCTATGGGCCCGGCGGGCGGTTCACCATGACGGATCGGGGGCGCGCCGCGCTTCGCCGCAGCGACACCGATTTCGAGGTGGGGCCAAGCCGCATGCGCTGGACCGGCGGCAAACTGGTGATCGACATCGACGAGATATCGGGCCCGCCCATCGTCAGTCGCGTTCGGGGGCGGATCACCGTCATGCCGCGCGCCGTCACCAATGTCGAACTCGCGCTCGACAGTGACGGGAGCCATGTCTGGCGCCCCTTTGCCCCGATTTCGGACATTCGCGTCGAACTGGACGCGCCGGGCTGGAAATGGGACGGGCACGGATATTTCGACGCGAATTTCGGGACCCGCGCCCTGGAACAGGATTTCCGTTTCTGGACATGGGGCCGGTTTCCGACCGGCGATGGGGCCACCTGTTTCTATGATGCCGAACGGCGGGACGGCACCCATCTGGAAACCGCGATCGCCTTTGACATCGACGGCAATGCCCGGCTGACCGAGGCGCCTCCCCGCACCCGGTTCCGGCGCACGAACTGGCTTGTCCGGCGCGAAACCCGCGCGGATCCGGGGGTGATGCCCCGGCAGGTCCTGCCGATGCTGGACGCGCCGTTCTATTCGCGGTCGGTGGTCCGCACCCGGCTTGACGGAGAAGAGGTGACCGGCGTGCACGAGGCACTGGATCTGGATCGGTTCGCCTCTCCGCTCCTGAAACCGATGCTGGCCGTTCGGGTGCCGCGCCGCGCGGGTTGGCGATTTGCCGACAACTGACCGGCCACCACCGGAAACGGCGCTTGCACGGCAGGTTTCGGCACCACATCATCGGGCTTTCGAAAGGAGCGCGGATGATTCCCGTTTTCGACGGCCATAACGACTTTCTCCTGCGTGTCTGGATGAACGATGCCCCGCGCTCCGCCCTTTTGGATGGTTCTGCGGGCGGCGGTCACCTTGATCTTCCGCGCATGCGGCAGGGCGGGTTTGTCGGCGGACTTTTCGCGATCTTCGTGCCTTCGCCGATGGAGATGCCGTTTCAGGAGCTGGAAAAGGTGATGGCCGCGCCGCCCTATGACGTGGCTCTGCCCGAAGAAATCGGTCACGCGCGGGCCCAGCCTGCGGCGCTGGGCATGGCGGGCCATCTCGTGGGCATGTGCAGGGACAGGCCCGATGATTTCGCGCTTTGCCTGAGCGTGGCGGATATCGAGTCCGCCATGGCGTCGGACAGGATCGCCTGCGTGATGCACATGGAAGGCGCCGAGGCAATCGACCCCGACCTCGATGCGCTCTACCTCTTTCATGCGATGGGGCTTCGGTCGCTGGGTCCGGTCTGGTCGCGGACCAATGTCTTCGGTCACGGGGTGCCGTTCCGGTTTCCCGGGTCTCCGGATACCGGCCCCGGCCTGACAGATGCCGGAAAGCGGCTGGTCCGGGCCTGCAACGCGCTGGGCATCGCGATCGACCTGTCGCACATCACCGAAAAGGGCATGGACGACGTGGCCGCGATCAGCGACGCGCCCCTGATCGCCAGCCATTCCAATGCCCATGCCGTGACCGATTCGCCCCGCAACCTGACGGACAGGCAGTTGGCCATGATCCGCGAAAGCGGCGGCATCGCCGGGCTGAACTACGCGACCATGTTCCTGCGCGACGATGGCAAGCTGGACCGGGAGACCGGCTGGGATCCGATGCTGCGGCACCTCGATCACATGATCGGGATTCTGGGCGAGGATCACATCGGGCTTGGGTCGGATTTCGACGGCGCGAACATCCCCGATTGCCTGGGCGATGTGTCAGGGCTTCAGCGCTTTCTCGACGTGCTGGGGGAACACGGGTTCGGGGACGAGCTGATCGGAAAGCTCGCCCATCGCAACTGGCTCGATGTGCTGCGAAAGACCTGGGCAGATGAGGCGCGGCCCTGAGGACCGCGCCCCGGGATCAGTCCTGCCCGACGGCAAATTCGCCGAAGACGTCGGTGACCTGCGACCCGCCATTGTCGGCGGTGCCGTTCGCGCTGCCGTAGATGTATTCGCCGTCATCGCCGAGGAACTCGCCCGCAAGCTCGAGGTTCCAGATCACGGCATCGGTGCCATCGACGAAATCACCGATCGCGTTGCCGGTCATCACCGTGCCGTCGATCGCGCCTTCGGTCACGGTGAGAGAGCCGTCCATCTCGACATCGTCGACAGTGTTGAAGTTGTCGAACCGGCCGGTGACATCGCCATCCTCGAATTCGGCCTCAAGCGAGACATCGGCCATCACCTCGTAATCCGCCGCGCTCCGGGGCGCCTCGTCATAGGCAAAGCCTGCAACACCGCCATAGGCGACACTGCCGGATGTCGGCATGTCGGATGCGTCTGTCGGATCAAGGTCTTCGCCCATACGGATGAAATCCAGACCTTCGACAATCTGGCCATCAAAGCTGGAGAAGGTTTCGACCGGCGCCTCGTCGGAGCCGTTGTCGTCATTTCCGTTGAAAAGGTCTTCAAGGTCGCTGCATCCGGCCACGGCGGACACGGCACACAAAAGGGCTATGCGCCCGATATGAGAAATCTTCATCTGCTCGCCTCTCTCAATGGGCCCTTGTCCGGACCTCTATCGGATGAATTATGTCCTGCAATGCCGATTCGGGCAATCCCGATGCCGGCCTGGCGGCGCCGACGGGCACAAAGCCGCCGGCGCCGCCGGATCATATGTCAGGGGTTGACGAATTCGGTCACGAAGGAGCCGAGCATTTCGCCTTCGTCGCTGTCGGTCGAATAGGTTCCGATCAGGTTCCCCGTCAGCGCGGCTGGTTCGCCGGTTCCATCACCCCTGAAGTCGCTCTGCGACACGCCAACGTCGAGCACCACTTCGGTCCCATCATCATTTAGGGTTCCAACGAAGTCTCCGTCCACGCCATTCGAGAAGACCTGCCCGTCGACAAGCACGAGCGTTCCTCCGACCGCGCCGTCGGGGCTCTGGAAGTTGGACATCGAGCCATCGACATTGCCATTCTCAAAATCCGTCTCGAATGTGATGTCGGAGAAATAGTCATTGTTCTCGCTACCGACATCGAGGCGTTCTTCGTAGTTCAATGCGGCGATCCCCTGGTAGGTCGCCGTGCCGGTTTCGGGCAGATTGGCGGCGTCGACCTCGGGCAATGATGTCGCGAATTCGGCGATTTCGGACGCCTCCCTCGCGGCCTCGTTAAAGTCCTGGTTGCGGGTCAGAAGGCAGCCGCTAAGTGCGGTGCTGACCCCGACGAGAAGCAGGGTTTTCGAAATCATCTGTAGCATTGCATATCCTCACAAGTTCAATTCCGGACCGCCGCGAACAGCCCCTTCGCAAACGGGGTGCCTGTTCATACTACCGGGTCGTCCAATCCCCATCATCGCTTGATCCGCAAACGACGCGATCATGCGGCAGAGTTTCGCCATCGTTGTAACATCGGCGCGACCGCCTGTCACAGCCTGGAGGGATGAACCGGCTCTTCGTCGGGGTTGAGGCGCGCGACCGACAGGTTGAGCGCCGAAGCCACAGTGACCCAGGTCAGGTAGGGGACGAAGGCAAGGCCCGCCCAGAAATCCAGCTGGAAATGGGTATAGGTGCAGCCCACCACGGACACCCAGAGCAGGGCCATCACCGGCAGCGACCCCTTGAGCCGCCTCAGACCGAAGAAGATCGGTGTCCAGAGCGTGTTCAGCGCGATCTGAAGCGCCCAGAAGGCCATGGCATACTGGCTTCCTTCCATCGGGGCGGCGCGCGCGCCGGCAAAGGCGATCAGGAAATAGATCGTCGTCCAGGCCACCGGAAACATCCAGTTCGGAGGCACCCATGACGGTTTTTCCAGCCGTTGATACCATGGCCCGGTGGGGAACATGGCGCCGGTCGTTCCGGCGGCGAAACAGGCCGCCAGCAGGATGGCAAAGATCAGGGGGGCCATCGGCGATCCTTTCACGG